>Ga0065704_10070137_pt1 | contig 547964 bp, 266 predicted proteins | sample SwiRhicommuniRL2_FD_59091 | JGI IMG/M metagenome (GOLD analysis project Ga0065704, IMG submission 59091) | Switchgrass rhizosphere bacterial communities from Rose Lake, Michigan, USA - RL2 v2 (version 2) | ecosystem: Host-associated > Plants > Roots > Rhizosphere > Soil | place: East Lansing, MI
ACCATTGGCCTTGATGTCAACAATGTCACCAACCTTGTAGATCTTTAAGTAGGTGGATAATGGAATAGCACCATGCTTCTTGAAGTCACGTTGGAAAGCGTAACGAGTACCGGATCTGTAACCACGACTATTTGATGTTAGTATTTGTTTCACATGTAATGTATGAGAATACAACAAAAGAAATAGGCTCTAATTCTGGGATTCCCCTGGATAGTTCGTCAGGTTACTCTGTCTTGGTGGTTCCTGTAATTTTGTCCCTTTGGTTCAAATTTGCCGTTTATTTCTCCATATCTTCAAATTGTTATGTTCTATCCATTTCTGTTCATTCGCACATACGATTTACCCATTTTTCTATATTAATCGTTAATAAGTATTACTGTATAACTAGAGACGATTTTGTATAGTACAAGTATCTGAAAATTTTCGGAGCCATTGGACATCGCACGAAATTGTTTGTATGTGTCACGTGGTGTTTTGTGTTTTTTCTGTTCGCGTGAAATTAATAATTCTAGGGCTGTAGCCCTATTTCAATCGTATTAGAATCGCCTAGTCAAAATTCAAATGGGTATGATTACTTACAAGGAGTATGGCGTATCAGAACGTTCGAGATCAGCGATGAAGTTCAATAGTCCAAACGGAATCTACGGGATCTACGGAACAACCCTAAAATAAGCATAAATTCTCTAGACCCTTTCTCTTCACATGCATACAAACGAATATCTCCGTCTACAAATAATCTACATTATTACTGACTCCCTACTGTATGGAATTGACTATAAATACCTCTTGATTCCCCTAACCCAATTATAATACCCAATTGCCCTATAATCAAGTAGCTGCTAACTTTCTTGATCAATTTCGGCTCGGACAATCGCTAAGTTCCGATTTAGATACGCACTTTGAAATCAAAACACATCTCATAAATATTAGAAACAACAACAAGTGACAACAACAAGACCAACCCATAGAAGGATCATGTTTGAAGAATTCGTACCCTCGGAGAAGGTCGCTAGGCATGGTGCGTTCAAGAACAACTTCATTATAGTGATTTCGTACATTGCTTCAATGATATTTGCTAATACTCTTATCATTGGATCTATCGTGTACCACTTATATCATAAGATAACTGGGAAAGAGAAGTTCTATGAACCAGCAGAAGCATTACCCAATGGCTTTGTGCCTCGGGAAGATTTCCCTGATGTCAATAATATGAAGATTAGTACCGAGTTACGGTACTATGCGCTTGCCTTGGGTCTTGACTTGGAGGAGTACACAATTACTACCGATGATGGATATGTGCTTCCGCTTTATCGGTTAATAGACCCAAAGGTGACAGATATTGATAACAGGAAGCCGATATTATTACAACACGGACTACTTGGAAGTGCTGGGAACTATTTGACCACGGGGTTCAATTCATTGGCCTACCATTTCCTAGAGCTGGGCTACGATGTTTGGTTGGGGAACAATAGATGTTTCTTTGAACCAAAGCATACACTTTATGAAAAGAATTTGATGTCCAACGAAGCCTTTTGGGATTGGGATATCCGTGTACTTGCTTACTATGATTTACCTTGTATTATTGACAATGTATTGGCCCACAAACCGTTACATTCGAAGCTTGTTCTTACCGGACACTCCCAAGGATGCTTGCAGACATTTATGCTTTTAAGAAACCAGAACTTCAAGGCGTATCACGCCAAAATCGAACACTTTATCGCCTTGACTCCAGCGATTTTCCCCGGAAAAATGTTTCACCATCGATTCTTCATCAAATTTATTCACAATTTAGGTCCTACGGGATACTTGTGTGTTTTTGGAAACACGTCGTTTCTTCGGTTCGTCACCCAAATCCGTTATTATATTGGTACCACATGGCTCTTTGGAAAATTGACTTATTTCATGTTCAAATTTTTGTTTGGCTGGAGTGCCAGAAACTGGACCAAAGCTAAGAGGGTTTGGCGGTTCAATTTCCAATTCATGGTGACATACGTCTCGGCTCGTCATATGAGTTGGTGGTTGAGTTACTACATCGGCGAAGGGTTCACTGCCGAATTGCTTCCTAAAAAAGACTATGCCACGGGTGCAAATTACAAGTATGTGCCTGAAGAAGACCCCAATATCCAGGCACAACGAGAAAAGGCTAGTTCCAAGTCATTCTTACCCTTCAATACTGAATGGTTCAATGATCCTAACCAAACCGTCGTACCTATGACAATTTTCGTAGGCGACGATGATTATTTGGTGGATGGTAAACGCTTACTCTTACACATGCAACAACTTGAACCTCTCTACAACGAAGACAATTTACAAACCTACGAGCTTGACCATTATAGCCATCTAGATGCCATTTGGGCTCGTGATGTGATTGGCCGAATTGGAATGGTTGTCACTGACATCCTTGAACAATCAAGTACGGAATTCTCAGAAAAGAACCAGAGCGCAAAAGTCCCTCCGCAACCAACGGCCAAAGATCCACTCCTCACAAACCACATCGATACCGCAATCCCCATAGTTACCCCTCCCACAATAAAGGTATCCGCTTAAAGACAGGATAAAACGGTTTTAGGGTCGTGTATTCCTCCCCGAGGCCAGTTTTCTTCCGAAAATGGAAACCATCCCAAAATATTAACTACTGCGGCATGGATGCTCGGCGTCATCTCCACAAAACATCAACACTGGAACGGCGGTCAGGCCAAATAAAATCTCACAAATGGTGGAGACGTTGTCTATAAAGAATGTCGAATTCCCATGGATACTTGAGTAACCAATACCAGCATTAACAAGATGACGATATCTGAAAAGATCCCTATTTGGTTAGACTGTGATCCTGGCAACGACGATGTGTTTGCAATCTTGTTGGCGGCGTACGACCCTAGATTCAATTTGGTGGGTATCTCCACTGTCCATGGAAATGCCCCGGTGGAAATGACTACCCATAACACCTTGGGATTATTGGACCTTCTTAATTTCGAACAGGACGAGGTCAAGGTGTACAGAGGTTCAGAGGCCCCATTGGTAAATCCTCCAAAATTTGCATTAGATATTCACGGCTCAACAGGATTGGGTGGCGCGTCAGTTCCGGAAGATCCGCGGATACACGTCTCTACAGACATGACATATTTGGAAGCTATGAGACAGGCGATTTTGAAGTATGAACATAAATTGTGTGTAGTGTGTACTGGTACATTGACGAATATTTCGAAGTTGATTACCGCGTACCCTGATTTGAAATCGAAAATCAAGTACCTTCCGGTCATGGGAGGTGGTTTGAATATTGGAAACGTCACTCCCTACGCCGAGTTCAACTTCAATGCTGATCCACACGCAGCCAAGCATGTGGTGGAGGAATTGGGATACAAGATGATCTTAGCACCCTTGAACTTTACACACACTGTCATTGCTACACCAGAAGTCATGCGGTCGATTTATGATCCAAACACCTCGCGCAACTCGCCCATTAGACGCTTCTTCTACAATATTCTTGAGTTCTATGCCGAAGCATATAAAACTAACTTTGGATTTGTGGGCCCTCCAATCCACGATCCGTTGGCTTTGTTCAGTGTATTACCATTTCTAGACTATGACCAAGATTACCACTACAAATACTTGAGAAGAAAACTATCAGTTGTTGACACAGGAGAAAAGGCAGGCCAGACCATTGTCATTAACGATTCGCTTGATCTGTCAATAGAAGAAGAAAACGGAGTCTATATTGGGGTTCTGGTGAATACTAGCAAGTTCTGGGGCTCTATCATGGACGCTCTCGACGCCGCTCAAAAAAGCATATCTAAATAGTTATAGAAGTACTTAATAAAGAAATTATGATCTCCTCTTCTTAATTAATGAAATTGTTTGTATTTTTTTCTAAAGTGTTCTTATTAATGAAATTATAATCGTTCTCCTTGTTCTTCAACAGGAACAACAAACGCACCTGCTAAGAAGAGTGCTGGCTCATTGATGTTGTGATGTTGGTAACTCAACACACCCACTCCACCGGCATCTAACATAAACTGAGGGTTCACGTTGATATCTTTACCAACCCATCTAGCAGCGAAACATCTCAAAATATGACCATGGCCCACAACAATAATATCACTAGCAGTATTGCTTTCAATAGATTTCTTGTGGATTTCTTTGATTCCAGCGATAACAGTATCTAATCTATCACTAACCTCGGAGTGAACCTCACCGTTTTCACAACCGTCTCTCCAGATATTCCAGGTTTCACCTTCTGGCAATTCTGTGTCGAGACCTCTTTCTTGTCTTAATTTGAGGATTTGAGACGTCAACAATCCTTCGTAGTCACCGTACTCCCATTCACGAAGATCATTTTCTTCAACAACTGGAATTTGACTGCGTTGTTCTTCGGTCAAATTTTCAAGCAACAACTTGACAGTATGCTTTGCTCTCAATCTAGGCGAAGTGAAGACATGTGTTAATGATTCTGGTTTAATTAATTGGAACGGTCCACTTCCAATGAGGTGTTTACCGGTGTTTTTCATCTGGGTAACTCCGAAAGGAGTCAAATCCAAATCAGTTATGGAAGTATATTGGCCGGACTTGGACCATTCTGTCTGGCCATGACGAATGAAGATAACTCTTGGGGTTGGTGCTTTTCCTGGACTCATTGTATGGATACTGTGGTTCCACAAGTATTGTATTAGTGAATGTTGAATTCCTCGTGATGTCATGAAAGGTCGTGTACTATGGCCGAAAGCACCACCTGGTTGCAAAATATGACAAGAGAGAAGTATGTCTCTAATAAGAGAAGGGGAGAGTGAGAACTTAGAAACTTATATTAAATAACATATGGATATGTTTAGTGATATATAAGATGTACTATAATAATACTTAAGGGTTGTGTAAGTGAGTATTTTCAACTGAGTCTATAGAGCGTGAGGCCAATTAATAATTTATAATGCTCCCAATATCACAGCTACTCCAGTATGAACTTTTAGCATTATAAAATGTACACACAAAGCTAATAGACCATCATCTAGTCAAATGTTATCCATAACATCGAACTCAACCAGAAGTAATGATTTCTTGATCTTTCTCATTTATATGGAACAGGTTCTTCCTTTGATCAAGCACTAGCTTTACAGCTCTATACAATTCTAGAACATTATACTAATTTTAGAACAATAGATCTCATATCCTGATCCCCAGTTATTCTCCAACATTCTGTAGGCACTTCTATATGTACATAGTGTTTGATCTCCTACTATTTTCAAATCCTGTATATAACTCTCAAAAAAACCTTTACAAGATGACTGGCTCAAAGCATTAAGGTCTTGAATACAATCACAACCACCACAACCACTACCACAGAAATGGCATCCAAATTACACACAGAGTTATCACAGAAAATCGTCTCCTTGTTAAAGACCTTACCTAAAGACAGAATAAAACATTATGCTTCGTTCAAAGACGTACAGTTGGAGAGATTTCAAAACCCAGAGGTGATCAAGAACATAAGCGAGCAGGACTTGAAGTTGCAGTACATCTCCTTGAGAGACTTGGTGAACGATAAATATAAGAATTATTATCAGCTTGATGACAAGCTATTGAAGCCAAAGGGCAATCCACAATATTACGAGAGGTTGATGCGTGAGATCAGGGGTGACAACAAGGAATCGGTATTGACTGGGTTAAGAACCGTCCTCTTTGGCAAATAGATAGTGAAATAGAGAAGAATAAGAGAAGAATAAGAGAAGAATAAGATAAAGAATACTAAGAGCTAACAGATTGAGGATTAAGGACTCAGGACTGGGATACTGATAATTAAGAGACCAAGCATTAAGAGACTAAGCTTTAAGAGACTAAGCATTAAGAAACTATTGAGGACGAGGATTTATTATAATATTTCTTACGAGATATTCCGCATCCTTTTCTTTAACCTATTTCTAAGCTGTTAAAATTCTTCAGTCTAGACTATCTTTAAATTAGCAAACTCCATTATTACCAGCTTTCAATCATAAGCTCTAGACTCTATTATTCTCTTTTTATGATAATCCTCGCCTTCTTTCACCACATCAACGACAACTTGTATATACAAACTTTCTTCATATAATACTGGAATCGAAACGTTTCATCTTTTGTAGTGAATCCAGTAATGTCTTTTCCTCTATTGATAATGTACATTATATTGGTAATCTGACACTGTCAAATAGTTACATATAGTGCCGAGTAGACACATTATGTACCAATTTGTACCATTACTACAATTTATAACATAGTCAGCATTTTTGCTGACTAAATTCACTTTATTCTGATACAACGTCTAACGAGTATTTGAAGATTTACTGACAGAGGTTAGTAGAATACACGACATATCAAAGTATTTATAACAATATCAAGTCATCAAGAGAGTCCCATTAGAATATCACTAAACAAATAGTGTCTCTGTGACTAGAACTATGAGAAACACCGGCTAGTGGACCTTTGATAAGGTTAACGCGGTAGATTCTCGCAGTGGCTCTAGATCTTGCCCTATCTTGCCCAGATGTATACTCGTAGTATTAGTAGGCCGAAGCTGCATCGCTTCGCTCAGCAGTTTCATCCTCAGCAGTTCAGCAGATTCTGACATGTGGCCCGGTGATATTTCGCACCCCAGATTGACGTGGCCAAAATATAATCTCCAACAGCTTTACAACCAAACTTCATCACAAAATGCTGGTATTGGCGGCCGTCAGGAAGTCTCGTCCACTTCAATTTATAATATTGATACTATTATTTGTGGGTGCTTACTATGTCATCTTTCCGTCCAAAGATTCATATTCTCCCGAAGAATTGAACTCCATTCTACAGAATAAAGAGTCGGAGATTATTAGTTTGAAAAAGACAGAACTAGTGGAACAATCGCTCAAGACACCTTTCTTGGATCAATCTTCGTACAAGGTTAAGAACTGGGATGTCAAAGGTAAAACCATCGTCAAAAACAACGAGTATATCCGGTTGACTCAAGATTTGCAACATCAAGCCGGAAATATGTTTGCCAACGAGCCGATCTCGGCAGAGTCGTTTGAAATGGAGTTGACCTTCCATATCCATGGTAAAACAAATAGAGGTATGAGTGGTGATGGGCTTGCCATCTGGTTTATTGACGAGAAATCAGAAATCGGCGATGTTTTCGGCATCAAAAACTACTTCACCGGTCTCGGGATCATGTTGGACACCTATAAAAACGGTAAGAGGGGCCACTTCCCGTTTGTGAATCTTATGTTGGGAGATGGTAGAACTAGATACGCCAAAGAATCAGATGGGTTTGAGTCTAGATTGGCTGGATGTTATGCCAAAGACTTGGTCAACCCTCTCAGCAAGGAAACAAAAATGAGACTTGTATATATTAAGGATGGATATTTGTCAGTAGATTTCAACTATAACGGGAAACTCGAAGACTGGACCAATTGTGTGACCTTGACTAACGTCGTATTACCCCAGGTTAAGTATTATGGGTTATCTGCAGAAACTGGAGCGTTGTCTGCAGATGTGGATATCATAGAAAGCAAAATCTACTCCTTATTCCAACCTGATGGGTCACCTGTGGAATCTATTTCCCAATTAAAAAATTTGATTCAGCAAGAAATCGATTCTCCGCCTGAAGAAGTCATACAAGAGCCTGAGGATTCCACAGATACAAGACATGGTCTGAGAGCCCGTGCTTTCAAGAAAAAAAGTGCAAAGGTACAAAGGAAGACCTTGAATAGATTGAAAAATGCAGAGAAGAGAATTAAGGAGAAGGAACGGGAATTGAGGTTGAAAAATTACGGCGACGCCGACGCCAATATTTTAAAGAGAACTGCGATTAGAGTATGGGGCACTATTAAGTATCTCGTATATGCAGTTGGAGCCATTCTATTCGTCTGGGTTTCTTTTATTGTGTTTAGAGTTCTCAGACAAAAGAAGAGACCTAGAACGTCGGGGTTATTAGATTAAGAGGTAACCATTAAGAATATAAAAGATAGAATCATCTGAGAATAAAAAATGATAGAGTCTTCTGAGTATATATAATATGTGAAGAATCATCAACAACTTGATAGAATCACCAACAACTTGATACACCCACGAAATATTACGAGATAGATATCAAATAAAATAAACTCATGATTATTGAAATAAAAAATAGAAAATAGAATTCTAGAATATCTAAAGAATGATAAATTATTTAAGATAAACAAAATATTATATAAGAATTGATATCAACATCTTCACAACTATGAAAGAATTTCTAGGACCGTTATAGATACGTCTGCTTAGAATAACATTTAAGCTGGTTCATTCGTGCAAGTATTGGTGCAAGTCTGTCTCAGCATACCGTTTGCACCTATTTTTGGCTGCAAATAGTGAAGTCATTTCTGTCTAATATGCTCGTATTGTTATAAATATACAAGTGTCTATTAATATACAATTGTCTTATTAATTCTCGTATGATTAGAAATATACATGGGTCCTATTGATGCTCGTGATATAAATATACATATTATACTATTTAAGGTGAGGTAAGAACTGAATAAACTGTGACGAGCAGTCTGTAGAAATGGAATCGAGGATAATTACTTGATTGTGTTTTCTGGATTACTTTGGTCCACATTGCATCAAGTTGAAGTGGTTTTGATAATCAGTCTTGACTAATATAATGAAGATTCACTGATTAATTGATTAATTGTGTTGATGGAGCTGTTTCTTCCTATAACGAGATTTCGAGTTGAAAGAGCTGTTCTTCTTATAAAGATATTTCTAGTTGATATACTTCCTTCTTTAAACCAAAAATCTTGTGAAATATCATCAGAAATGGACCGACCTTCTTGTCTTCGAAAGAATGGAAGCTTAAAGATTGGCTCACGACCTTGAATTTCTTGTCAGCCAAAGTTTTAGCCAATTCTGGGTCGAATGTATAGCCATTGATCTCAAGAACAACTTTGTCAACCTTGGATCCAGTTTCTTTGACGATTTCCTTAGCTCTGATGATAGCCCAGTCGATCAATAAACCATCGAAATCAACCTTTGCAAAGACTTTTCTAGTATGGAGACCGGAAATTTTTATAAGGAGAGTGTTGTCGGTCTCTTCTGGTTGCGGATTAAGGGTCACAATTGCTATAGGAGAGTCACGATAGATGATGATCTGGGTATTTTTTCCATTTTCAAGGGTAATTTCGTCCTTTGCAGGTTTCTTTGCTTTGGTCCTCTTTTCTAAGGTTCCGGTTGAAGTTGTTGCCCCGCTGGTGATCGCTGAAGATTCTTCAGTTGGTGCTGGCAACCTTGAAAAGGCCTGAACATCAAATCCAAAGATCTCGGAGGCATAACCTTTTTTCAACAAATTGTCGGAGATTCCTCTCAAATCGTCTCCTAAGATATAAGCACTCAACCCGGTCACACCAAAAAACACTACCAAGATTGGGAACATGGTGAAAATTTGAAAAATGAAATCGTTAGACTTCAAAAAGAAGCGAAAGAACTCAAGAATGGTGTCAGAAATGACAATGTAGTCCCATAATCTGTAAACAAATCCTGCGACCAAGGATGTCACGAAAATCACCCTGGAGAGAGGATGCCAGAATATGTAACGGTTGAATTTAGACTGCAATTGACGGTAAAAGTCACCATGCAAGTTGAGGGATGCAACGACCAAATCCGGCGTGAGGATTGACTGAGCCAAGCTGGGCGTCTTGTCCTTATCTAAGGGAGTGTTGAGATCAACTTCTTTTTGAATAGCCATATCGATAAGATCTGAATGAGATGAGATGAGATGTTGGAAATTTCTTGGAAGGGTCCGTTGTTTTATAGTGTTGAGTGCACGTGGTGGGGATTTAATCTAGTGTGAGAATTAAATCTAAAAGATTATGTGCAGGTACGATGCCTCTGGAAGTGATTAGGGTCAGGTTGATAGAGTTGGGATCAATGACGGTCCAGTCAGAATCGGTTACTTGGTGATAATTCATTGAGGGTCTGTTCTGACAGTACTTTCGGGGTTTTGACGGGTTGTACCAAGATAATATCGGTATATTATATGCGTTAGCTGTACCGTTTGTAATTGTTATATGCAGGAGATATGGTACTACAATAAGGAATAGAATATTAAAGAAGATTAGGCGTTGAATTAAAGATCGGATTATGCTCAGGGCTATTGATTTATATTTTGCTGTATAATTCCGTAAACGTATGACAGTAAATGTGCGTGTATGTAATTAGTAGTAACTCCCCTAATTGTTCTATGTAAAAGAGAGTACATATGAAAAATACTTAGATAATGAGTTAAAGCTATTATGGTAGATTGAAATATTCTACTTTCAAGAGAGTAGATGTGAAAAGAATTCATTTAATGAGATAAAGCTATTTGGATAAAGCAGGACTAAAATATTCTATACTATTTTGGATAGTCTGCGGTACTGATTTTTTGAATGGTTTCTGGGTGGATCGGGCTCAATTGGTGATTTTCTAGATATTTACTGCCAAAATGGAAAAGCTTTCTTTGGGTTAGCGGCTCTAGATTATTACATTATGACTAATTAGTTCTAAACATCTTTGCCCCGGACCCTTCCAATTGATTATACTTAAATTCTCTTTTTACTATAAAAATCTTTAAAATGGCTGAAAAATTTACTATATTTTATAAAACTTGCATAATACCTAAGAAATATAATTCACCGAAGAATTTATCATCTTTTCGAGAGCTCATGTAAGCTAACAATACGAGTAATATAATCCTATTATCGGAGTTATAACCGCTTTTTCCTTATAATCTCCTTATAGTTTCCTTATATAGTCCGCTGAATGGGCCTGCCTAACATTTTACTGTGGCAGTATGAACCACAGATTGCGAAAAATGGAACTTTCGTTATAATCCACACTTCAGGTTATATAAGAGTGGCCAACACTACTACAAAGATCTTAACGATGTAGATAATTCATAACTTCCTCAAGATGCCTTCTATTTCTCCTCAGTTAAATTTGACTGATCGTGTATCTATTTCACCTACCCAAATTGGATCCATTGCAATTATCGGTGGTGGAGCCTCGGGGGCTATCATTTCAGATACTCTTCTTAAGGAGACGTTTTCCAGCTTCTCTAATGTCACTATGTTCGAGAGACGTTCTGTTTTGGGAGGAATCTGGGCCCTAGATAAAGAAACCATAAAGACACCCAACAAGATTGTCACATCTGGGTCTGACAATTATGTCACTGACCCCCAATTGTCCAACCCTTTTACGACATTTAAAGGTTTTAACAAGTTCTTGATCACTAAAAGGGTATTGCAAGAGAGATTCGAACACACCCCAAGCTATGAAAATATCACTACCAACATCATTGAGAAGATGATGACATATAGTGACATCAATGTATGGAGCGTAGACGGAGATCTGAAGTATGTAAATGGACTTGTAGTACAGAAGTATATTGATGAATATATTTCTAGGAACTTGGCCAACAACAACTTCAATTTGATTCAAAATGCAACTGTGGAAGATGTGCAAAGAGTTACCAAACCTACTGGAGATCTTCCATACGGATTTAGACTCACTATAAGACAGCCGTTGAATGACGAGTCGGATATATGGTTTCAAGAAGATTTCGATAGTGTGGTGGTCTGCACGGGCCATTATCATGTTCCTTTTATTCCATATGTTGAAGGTTTGAAACGTCTTCAACAGGAATACGACGATGTTGTCCAACATGCAAAGTTCTTTCGCAATTCAGAGCCATACAAGGATAAAACCATTATAGTAGTGGGGTCGAGGGCTTCCGGTGCAGATTTAACTAAATTCATAGCCGACACGGCGACTACAGTTTACCAGTCTATCCGAAACTCCACCATCGCACAGTTATCTAAGAAATCGAACATTGTGCTGAAACCCCAGATCAAAAAGTTCAACTTCCTACCAGACTCCAAGGGCTTTAGTGTTGAATTTGATGATGGTAGTGAGGTCTTGAATCCTGACCATATCATATATGCAACCGGATATGCGTATTCGTACCCATTTTTGAATAGACTCACCAACGACTCCATCATTACAGGAAGTTCGGTGGTTTCTGGTTTATACAAGCATACATTTCTGATCAATGAGCCTCTAATCAACTTCATTGGAATTCCGGTAGATGGGATTTCGTTCAGAGTATTTGAATATCAAGCTGTGGTCCTTTCGAGATATTTGGCAGGAAAGATCCTGCTTCCATCGAGAAATGATCAAATTTTATGGGAACGCCAAAGATTACAAGAAAAGGGTGTTACTAGAGCGTTTCACACTATTGGTTTTGTAGATGCAAAATCGTTCTTGACTAGCTTGATTGAGTTGGGCCGTGTTGAAAATGACAAGGTGAATACTGGCAGACAGTTCCCAGTATTGTCTGTGGAAGATTTGGAAGAATATCGTGAGGCTGGTGAGCTCTTGAGAAAGTTTTGGGATGAACGTATTTAGTGAATAGATAAGATGCAAAGAAAAGATATAGGCATATCAGGAGAGTCATTATGCAAGTCTAATATTAATAAAAAAGTTGCAAAAAGGTAAGCTAGCGCCGCCCGGTTTCGATCCGGGGACATCAGGGTTATGAGCCCTGCGCGCTTCCACTGCGCCACGGCGCTTACTTTGTTGTGAGTGATGAGTATTTAAAGAATAGATACTGATTTATAAAATCATATATTTACTCTAAGACAGAGTTCACAATACAATCTTACTATACTATCTACCAAAGAGGACACATCGTATTATGATTAACGTAAAACATTTAAAAATTCTAAGTGACTCTCTATATATCACCAGAGATCACCAAATAAAGTACTATCTTGACAAATATCGATGTAATTATAAAAATCCGCAAATAAGAAACAAATTCCTTGACATAGTCCTACCAAATCCTCTTACACAAGAGTATATATAGTCACTCTACCATCTAACCCATGCCAGATCTTGTCTGGTCATTTTGGAATTTGCAATTTTTCAGAATCGTGCGCAAACCAATATGACTATTAAAGAACTTCACTAGACATATACTTCATACTAAATACTACAACACACAACAATGGTAGTTATTGAAGAAAACAGCTTGAATATACCGATCCCCCACTATCCACCCTTCAAGCTTAGGTCTTCACTTATTGACAAGGATCCTGTGATCTGGGTCCATCTCTTAGAGGCTTACATTCAATTGATCAGGTGGCTTTTATCACCAGAAGCCGTCAAATTATCCGTGGCATCTCAGCAACAGCTACAGTTGTTCCTTAAAGTTTTTCTCTTGGAGACATCTGAAGAAGCCACTAAGATCTTCTCGTTGGGTGCCATCAATTCTGATATCAAGAAGAATACCGCCACCTTAAGAACCTATGTCTTTTTGTTGATCAAGAACTATAGTGTGGTCAAATTAAACTTGAGTGGCGATGCTCTATGGCATTTTGTGGTTATATACGTCAAGAACAATGCCACCACTGTTAGGGGGTTACTAGATGGTACTTTCACGTCGAAGTTGAACGACAATAAGAAATCTGGAAGCATTAGTTCTATCGGATTGATTCATAAACATCTTGATAATTTGATCAACTCCGGAAAATTCTCAGAAACAGATCTAGAATCGCTCTCTTTACTATTGGGACAGCAAACTAGTGCTGCGACTACGTTCTCAATCAGTGGAACAAGTACTCGTAACATCAGCAAGAAACACAGTAGTTCATTAACTTTTGCAGAAACGTTTGTGAACGATAGTTGGATAGAATTGCTAGAGAAACTTTATGTTAATGGGAAGAGTGTCAATGCCACTGCCATCAAAAACGTCATGGTTATATCACTACTCTCGCTATCAGTGGCGAAGATCTCGAAGTTGGCAATGGGATTGGGCATAACCACTATAAATACGTTATCATTGTATCCATTATTCAGCACAATTATCATTTCAGAATCATATAAGGAATTAGTGCCCAATCTAGAAGAACGTTTACCGTTTTTGAGGTCGATTTCGTTCGATGAGATTGTGGATGATGAAGATGACAATGTTAACGAGGAACATGTTGCATTTGTAATGGATTTGTTTCCAGAAATTACTCCATACCAAGCGAAACGGGTTTTAAACGATAACAATGGGAATGTTGAGAACGTCACCAATATTCTATTGGAAAACCCCGAATTGCTCAACAATATACCTAAACAAGCACCAATTAAGAAACAACAACCTAGGGTCAAGATACAGAAGCGGAACCAAAAGGCTCCTGTAGCCAAGAGATCTATTTTTGATGACGACAAAATCTCCAATTTGGACTTTTCAGAAGCAAAGGTGATCTACGGAAAGAAATCGTCCATCAAGAACAAAACGTCATCTGAAGAAGAGAAAAAGAGAACCTTGACCGCAGCATTGCGGTTGATGTATGAAAGCGACGAAGATGAGCCTGATGATACATACGAGGATCAAGAGAAAACTACTGGAGCTGCGCTAGATGATAAAGGAAAAAGAGGCAGACCAAGGAACGGAGAAGGGGAAGATACACCACCTCCACCTTCGGCTGTTGATACTACTGAAAGACATTTATTTTCACTCTTCAAGACTCTTGGTCCGGTAACATTTGATAAGACCGCAAGAAAAAGTGCTCAACGTTTGGAGTTGAAAAAGTCAACTTCATGGTCGGATGAACAGATTGAAGGCTGGTTAAGAATGTTGATGAGATCCCCAAGACGTTTCAAGCTCTTGGAGGAAGATTTCTTTTACAGTGGGAATCCAAATAGACAACCAAAACCAAAGAAACCAGAAGCAGAGTCCAAGAAATCAGAAGCAGGGCCAAAGAAATCAGAATCAGACTCAACGACCTCTAACCCTATCAAGAAGAATCTTGCCAAAAACAAGCTGAATCATAATAGAAGAGCTGGTCATAATAAGAAAACTAGATCTGAAATGGCAGGAATGCAATAGGTTAGCATACTTAAATGAACAAGGATGACCTGTTAGTGGATAATCATTAGAACATCGGATCATAAAATACTTAGAAGTACATATAATTATTATATATACTGTATGCTACATGCTACACCTATCCTACGTATAACTATCAGCTATATGATCTTAGTATCGTCTATACTGTCACGTATTCTAAATCTACTCTTACTGGTTCGGTTCGCGCAGGGCCAACATTTCCGCAGCCAAAAATCTGAGGGCTTGAGGATCACTTCTTCTCCACCATGATTACCGCGTTATTCATCTACGACGCCAAAGGAGACATCCTCATATCCAAGCTCTATAAAGAGGGAGTCAAACGGAATATTTCGGATGTGTTTCGGATTCAAGTGATCAATTCCCATAACAAAAACAACGGACCGGGAACCAACAAAGATGTCAGATCGCCCGTATTAACATTGGGATCAACATCATTTATATACATAAGATCGTCGCTATTATGGATATGTGCAGTGTCAAGGTCGAACCAGGACTGTTCTGCGATCTTGGAGTTTTTGTATAATTTGGAATCATTGTTGAAAGTGATGTTGATTGGAGGAACTGATACAAACACAATGGTCAAGAAACCATTGACGGACGAAATGATCGTGAACAACTTCAATTTGATCTTTGAACTCTTGGATGAGGTGGTTGAATTTGGATATCCCACCAACTTGGAGTTGAGCTACTTGAAGAATTTCATAACTTCCATACCCACCAACGATAAGATCTTCAAGCTTCCTAATAATGTGTTGAAAACGGCAAAAATCGGCTCCAGCACACCTAGTATTGTTTCTAGTAAGAAATTGATGGATCTGAATATCACATGGAGAAGTCCTGGGATCAAGTATAGACGGAATGAAATCTTTTTGAATGTCGAGGAGAAAGTCAATGTGCTTATGAATTCCGAAGGAGAGATATTACGAAGCTACGTTGATGGAGTTATCAAGATGAAAACTCATTTAACAGGCATGCCTGAATGTCGTTTTGGTTTAAGTGACGATAGTTTCGAACTTCGTGGTGATACTTTGAGTAGTAATGGCTCAGGCGTTATGCTTGAAGACTGTAAGTTCCACCAATGCGTTGAGCTTAATAAGTTCGATTCCGAACGAGTCATCCAGTTCGTTCCTCCTGATGGTGACTTTCAATTGATGTCGTACCATTGTTTGCAAAATATCAATTTACCATTTGAAATCTATCCAGAAGTCACAGAAATCGGGAAACTGAAATTACTCTATAAGCTTCGCCTAAAATCATTATATCCCGCCAAACTTCCTGCTACAAATGTCCAGATCAAGATTCCAACGCCAAAGGGTGTGTTGAAGAATTGTACGACATGTTCGTCAGGAAAAGCAAAGTTCCATCCGGAAGAACACAATATAATTTGGAAATTCAACAAGCTATTTGGTGGACATGAACATTTATTGACGGCAGAGATTGAGTTGGCAGAAAATACCAATGAACTGGGACCAAACCAACTTTTAAATTGGTCGAGACCTCCAATTAAAGTAGAGTTTATGTTAGATATGTTTTCGTGCTCGGGATTAGCGGTGAAATTCTTGAAGGTACAAGAAAAGACAAATTATAGGACGGTCAAATGGGTCAAGTATTCGTCACAAGCTGGTTCTTATGATATACGGTATTAATGAACTGAATAAAGTGTCAAATCAATATAATTTCTAAGGAAGGGGAGGAAGTTTCTATTCCTAAGGCTCCCTCTAAAGGCTCTAATATATCTTAAGCTCTAGAATAGCCAAATTTTATTAATCTACTCTCAAGTATTATAGATTATCGTAGTCAGAATTACATATATCCTACATTCTAAAACACAGTAGACCTCTAACTGAGGTGGTGCAGTATCATTCTCTGAATGAAATTGAATTGATTACCTCGCTCACTCACGTTTTTAAACTCATCGAAAAATAAATTAATATCACCACTTGATAGTCCGCTAACCACGATGAGAGATTTGGTAGTGCTAGGAGGATCATCGCATCCTAACCTTACAAGGTTGATATGTCGTAACTTGACTATAGAACAGGGAGAAGTTATCTCCAAGAAGTTTTCCAACGGAGAAACTAGAATCGAGATCCAGGACTCGGTCCGTGAGAAGGACGTTTTCATTGTCCAATCAGGATGTGGAAACGTTAACGATAATTTCATTGAGTTGTTGATCATGATTGCTGCTTGTAAGACTGCCAGTGCCAAAAGGGTTACTGCAGTTTTGCCTCTTTTCCCATATTCAAGACAACCAGATGTGCCCCACGCTGCGTCCTTGACTGGTGCTCCATCTATTAGTACGAAAAAAGAGCAGTACACCTTTGAGAGTGCTCCAGGAACCCCTAGACCATTGTCGAGAAACGGTGTGTTTGGCGAAACCTCAAATATACCACCTCCAACCCCCAACTTCAATTTATTGGAGAGGGCTTCTACCAAGAACTTGAGAAATCCAGTGCCTAACAAACCTTTCATGCCTACATCCATAGTGACTAACTCTGCGTCTACCAATATTCCAACCGTAGATGCGTATGGTAAGACCGATAGTGGCTACAAGCAATGGGTGGCACAGAACGGGACGTTGATCGCCAACTTGATGTCGACTGCCGGGGCCGACAGAATGATCACCATGGATTTGCACGATCCTCAGTTTCAAGGGTTCTTCAACATTCCCGTCGACAACTTATATTCGAAACCATTATTGAAACATTATATCATGGACTACATCCCCAACTATCACGAGTGTGTCATTGTTCTGCCGGACAGTGGTGGTGCCAAACGTGCAACTTCGTTGGCGGACGCTTTGGGATGTTCATTCGCTCTTATCCATAAGGAAAGAAGAGCGATGGCCGCAAAAAGCCCTCCCTCAACTGCGGCTTCGGGTGCCTCTGCTGGTAGCATGATTCCACCAGCCATGGTGAAACAGCCTTCGTACAGCGGCACAAACGCCTCCATGGTCGCCACAACAATGTTAGTGGGTGAAGTCAAGGACAAGGTCTGTGTCTTGGTGGACGACTTGGTAGATACCTCATATACCATTACACGTGCTGCGAAGTTGTTGAAAGATCAAGGTGCAAAATACGTTTACGCATTAGTGACACATGGTGTTTTCAGCGGTGATGCTATTAATAGAGTGAACAAGTCTGCCATCGATAAGGTAATTACTACAAACTCGGTGCCCCAAGTAGACCATGTCAACCAGATAAAAAATGAAAAGTTGGAAGTCTTGGATATCTCGAGAATTTTGGCAGAATCTATTAGAAGAATTCACAACGGTGAATCTGTTTCCATGTTATTCGATCATGGATGGTAGTAGGGATATGTGAAATTTAATGTGTATAGATTTGAATATTATAACTACATTCGCTAAAGAATAAGACTACTCTATCTCGTGACTTTCTTCTTATAATAAGTTGAGTTTTGAACTGCAGCTAATAGAGGCACTTTACACAAATTTATAGAAGAATCTTGTACATATTTGATTAATTACCAAATGACACTGTCTCCACGAGGTCTATAATTCTTCGTTGACTGTATAGAAAGGTTGTCACAAAGAGAATATTTAAAACTCCGTATGGTTGAAGAAATTTATTGCCCCTCCCCCGCTTTTTACAGAGATGCCTTGACAGGATCCAGGCGACGAATGTTGGGGGAAGATTATCGGGAAACGCGGACGTATAACCTACGGCAATAGAATTTCAATATGACATACCCCACAAATAGGTGGGTCATGTTCGTTAACATGTCAAAACTTTAACTACTCAAATCTTTCGCCAAACATTTGCCTGATGACCCGAAATCTGGGGTCGAGAGAGTGTCATGGAAAGTAATTTTTTTTTCAGGACACCAGAGTATACGGAGGGGGGTTGGATGTGGGAGACCCCATGTTTTCATCGGCTTTTCCTTCTTCGGCCAACGGTGAAATGTTGTTGTATTCTTAGCGGCATTTCTGGAAATAGTATGCACGATGGTGACTAGTCGAAACTAGTCGTGACTAAAGTGCTACGTTTCTGTGCCTAGACTTGTAGCTAAATATCTTGCAGATATTTACTAACAGGGCGTCCCGGGCCTACCCCCACAGCGACCTGCTTTTGCATACAATAGGAGTCTACACCACGCTTTTCTGAGGTTAAGTACTTGTTCCTATAGTTCCGAGTCCGTCGAGATTTCCGAGTCTTGAGATTTCCGAACCACCAAGATTTCCGAGCCATCGTTCGATCGTTTGGTACACAGTTCCGGAAGAGATTGGTACTCGGAACTGGGCACACATTCCATCGCTTAGTATATCCCCTCAGCATGTCAAAAAAAGCTTACATTATCCCAAAAGGAGGGGGAACCAACAAAAGTTCCTCAAAATGAGATTTGACCCATGCGGCAATAGGTTTTCTTTATCTGTGAGAACCGTAAATATCCTATATTAAAAGAAACCCCACCTTAACAGGATTAATTATCCTGTTAAGAGGTTTATCTTTTCTTTTGCTTTATTAAACCTACAACTGTAGGGTCTAGAAGGGTACCACTCAACACCATTAGGCACTATACTAAAGTGTTAGTAAACAACCGTGTAATTAATAGTTGTAATAAATATGTGGCTCAAAACAATAACCACCTCCCATTTTTCCGAACCAATTGTGCCTACCGGTTTCATGAACCGCCGCAGAAAGGTCACTTGTTACGAAATTACCTTTGGCTGTAAAATGTCCCGCCCATAACCAGTATAAATATCCCTCAATCCGCTACGCTTCAAAAGTATAATTCGTAAATTGTATACTCAAACTGCAAAGTATTAGATCTACTAGACTTGGTGTTCAATCCTGAAACCATTTAAAAGTTTTAACTTATATTTCTCCACAATGACTGCTGCTACTACAGAACCCGATATTCAACATTTGTCGTTGTACAAAACTACATCAAACACTTCATCCGTCGCTAGTTTCAAGCACGGGTACGTGGATAGTCCATTCTCAGGCAAGAAAGACCAATTTGAAGAAGTTTTGGATATTTTGGATTCCACAGGATTCATCCCTGAATCTCTTATCGAATCTGAAGCCAGATGGTTTTACGAATGCTTAGGTATTGATGATGTTTTTTTCGCTAAAGAATCTGCTGCTGGTGTTGCCGGTCATATCCACTCACTTTACTCTTGTAAGGTGCAAGCTTATTCTGGTGATGCCAATTCCGATCTGCCTTTGATCCAATACAAGAGAGAAGCTGACGACCATGCTGTCTTTTTCGACACTTGGGCTCCCGGTTCTCAACGCGAAAGTCGTTTTGAAGAAAGAATCGACGACAAGTACATTGATCCTTCTTGTTCAACCTCAGATTCCTACAGAGCTGAATTCTTTAGTGCTCCTTTGCAATACAAAACTGATGCTATTCTTTCCGGGGTTTACCAAAGAAATAAATCAATTGAAAACCAATTGGTCAAGTGTTATTTCGTTTACAAGAATTCCTTCGAACACGCCAATGTTGCCGCCGATGAAACTGATATTAATAAGATCGGTGACTCCACTTTCTTGAAGATTGCCTCAAGTTATACTAAGAAAATTTACTCTGAAATAATCGCCAATGTCGTTAATACTACCGGTCCAGTAATCAGACATTTCCCAATTGAGGACTCTGAAGAATACAGAGTGGTTATCGGTTACAGACAAAAGACTTCTGCCAGATACAATTCCGCGTTATCGAACTTATCAAACTATTACAAGTTGCAAACTACTCGTAAATACGTTGAGCAATTCGCCAATGGTGTGACAATTATCTCCATGTATGTCACTTCCAAGCAAAAGAAGAACCCTGTTGACTTGTCAATTTATCAAGTTATCAAGGAAGCTTCTCTTTTGTACTGTATTCCAAACAATTACTTCCACCACAGATTCACAAAGGGTGAATTATCGTTACAAGAAAGTGTTTACGCCCAATCGGGTGTGATTTTCGTTACCCATTTCTTAAACAGATTGGGTCCAGAATACAGCAAATTGGAATCCTTGCTTGACAGTGCCAAGTCTATTCAACACGCTGAAGTTTTGTCTAGTTTGAAGAAGAGATTAAGAGCTGAGACTTACACCCAAAACTTTATTCAAGAAGTCTTTGACACCAGAAGTGATATTGTCCGTAAATTGTACCGTCAATTTGCTGATGTCCATTACATCCGTTCATCAATGGAAAAGACCTTGTCCTACCAAAGATTGTCGCAAATTACCCCGGTTGGTACTGAAGCAGAGTTTGAAACTTTGTTGAGTCGTGAATGTTCTCAAAACGAACATCATGCTATTGTTTTGAGAGCTTTATACGTCTTCAACAAGTCCATCTTAAAGACCAACTTCTACACCTCAACCAAGGTTGCTCTTTCTTTCAGATTGGATCCTTCCTTCTTACCAAGTTCTGAATACCCAGAAAAGCCATACGGTATGTTCTTCGTTGTCGGTTCAGACTTTAGAGGTTTCCACATTAGATTTAGAGATATCGCTAGAGGTGGTATCAGAATTGTCAAATCCAGATCCGTTGATGCGTACAATGTTAATTCCAGAAACTTGTTCGACGAGAACTACAACTTGGCGAACACTCAACAAAGAAAGAACAAGGATATTCCAGAAGGTGGATCAAAGGGTGTGATTTTATTAGATCCAGGTGCCGCTCAAGATAGACCAAAGGCTTGTTTCGTCAAATACATTGACTCGTTGATCGATTTGTTATTGAAACAACATATCCCAGGTGTCAAGGAATCATATGTTGATCTCTACAACAAACCAGAAATCTTATTCTTGGGTCCAGATGAAGGAACTGCTGGTTACACTGACTGGGCAACCTTACATGCTAGATCAAGAGGAGCACCATGGTGGAGATCTTTCTTGACTGGAAAGAGTCCTGAAATTGGTGGTATTCCACATGACGAATATGGTATGACTTCTTTATCCGTCAGAGCTTACGTCAACAAGATCTACGAAAAGTTGAACATTGATGATGCCAAGATCAGAAAATTCCAAACCGGTGGTCCAGATGGTGATTTAGGATCCAACGAAATTTTGTTATCACGTAACGAAAAATATGTTGGTATTGTTGATGGTTCAGGTGTCATTGCTGATCCAAACGGTCTTGACAAACAAGAATTGTTAAGATTAGCCAAGGAAAGAAAGATGATTGACAACTACGACAAGTCCTTGTTGTCTAAGGATGGTTATGTTGTTTTGGTAGATGACATCGACGTGACTTTACCAAATGGAACTATGGTCACCAGTGGTGTTTCTTTCAGAAATGGATTCCATTTGAAGTTGAAGGAGCAATTTGGAACCGATGGTGTTGACTTGTTCGTTCCATGTGGTGGTAGACCTGGTGCAATTGACACCAACAACGTCCACGAATTAATTGATGAGAAGACCGGCAAATCAGTTGTGCCATACTTTGTTGAAGGTGCCAACTTGTTTATTACTCAATCTGCCAAACTCATTTTGGAAAAGGCAGGTATCGTTATCTTTAAGGATGCCTCCACCAATAAGGGAGGTGTCACTTCTTCGTCATTAGAAGTTTTGGCTGCCTTAGCCTTTGACGACAAGGGATTCTTAGCCAACATGTGTGTTGACTCCGTCACCGGAAACAAGCCACAGTTCTACCAAGACTATGTCAAACAAGTCCAAAAGGTCATTGTCAAGAATGCTGAATCTGAATTCGAAGCCTTATGGGCATTGAAGCAAGAAACTGGAATTTCATTCACTGAATTGTCCGACAGATTGTCTGTTGCCATTAATAGATTGGGTGATGAATTAGCCAACTCCAAGGAATTGTGGAATGATGACGTTGACTTTAGAAACGCTGTTCTCCTTGACTCGTTGCCACCATTGTTATTGGGCGCCATTGGCATTGACAATGTCTTAGCAAGAGTTCCTGAAGCTTACTTGAAAGCCTTGTTTGCGACCAACTTGGCGTCGCGTTTCGTATACTCCAGAGGTATCGACTCCAACCCAGCAAGATTCTTGGAATTCATTTCTTCCATCAGAAAGGAATACATCAAGAAGGGCTTACTTAAATAGAAAAAAAGTTGTACGATAGTTTTAGTCTCCAATAGTTGACGCCGTGATGTTTATTAATGATATTAAATATGAATATTTGAATATAGGCCCTGCTTTATAAGCTCTTGTAACTAGTATTTCAATAAGATTACTTCCACTAGTAATTATTAGATTACTCCCACTAGATTAATTCCTTGTTTCTATCTTTTATGGTCCTTGATCTCTATTACCTTTTCTGAGTAGTTGCTGGTTTATCCAAATTGCTCAAGATTTCTTCTCTGGCTACGACCTCAGAGTTGACTTTGGAAGTGATATAATCACCCAAAAGCGCAAACACAAATGTCGAGCCTCCAATATAATACCTGGCTTTCAACGGCAAGGCCTTCCACTGGGCGAAAAGTCCCATTTTCAGTATTCGTAGTTATATCAATGGTCCTCTGGAGTGAGTGATGTATTTAAGAAACGATTTGGAGATGTGATTCAACTTTTGGTGGATACTATTTTGACAGGTACACGACTTATGGAAATTGCAAAAACGTAATGAAGAGAAAGAGGTGGTGTACTTTATGATTCATAATAATGCGGAAAGTTTCGAGATTAAATACGTGGATTTACGACCCTCTTGATATATATTATTGGACCCCCTACTATACATATTTGATACATAAATATAGAGATAAATATAGAGGTAAATATAGAAAAGGTATTAAATATGACTGACAGAGACAATGTCTCTGATAGGGAAACAATGCTGGCCTAGAAAATATCACGAAATCTCCACTAATTTTAATTACTTCGCTGTGTTCAGTATTCAATACTAATCGAGCGATGGAGTGTTAGTAGAAGATTATATAATCCACACTCTATGAAAACTTTTGTGGGTATTTATATGTTACTATTACTGGGAGCTCATATGAATTATAGTGTGGACTATTACAGCCAGCCTAGATGTCAGGTCAGTTACTAGAGGCAAGTTTTGGACAATATTCCACTAGCTGAATCTACCAATGTTAATGTACTGCATATAGTATATAGAAACCTCTAAAAGCTTTGAAGTTAGGTTATTTACATCTTTTTAACACAGAGAGAGCTCTTCACTTCGCTCATTGCTCTTTAATAATTCACTACTTTTCACTAATATTCATTTGTAGTCACTAAATCTCCACAAATATTGAAACTTCCTCCGCTAAGGAATCCATGACTAAGCACTTACATAAGCAATAAGAAGATCTTGAAATTTTGCAATTTGACCCACTAAAGTGATCCACTAAAGCTCTCTACTATGACCGAAGTACCCAACAGTAGAAGGTTAGCGATAACCAAAACAGAACTACCACCCTGTTGTGTACGCATACACCCACAAGACAATTCTACTATTATACTAGGAACATACAAGTTGGAAGACAATGGAACAAGAAACGGCTCGATAGATGTCTACCGCTACGAAGCCAAAGAAATGACACTTAAGCACAGGTACAAGACAGAGAGCGCCACTTTAGACTTGAAATTCAGTCCCTTTGACGATTCCCTCATAATTTCTGCACACTCTACCGGAAATATCATAATCTGGAAGTACTGTGATGACGACTTCAGCTTGAGCCAAGTCGAAAACGCTCAACTATTCGACAACGACACGTTAATCACAAGTATCTTCTTCTCCCCCACTCAACGTAATACTCTTTTGGCAACGTTAACATCTGGTGAACTGGCCATAATCAATTTGGACGATCTTTCTCACGACATTTTATCAACGTCCCACGAATTGGAGTGCTGGACGGGTTCATTTGGGGAAATCGGAGACTTGGCCAACGTCGTTTTCACCGGTGGTGACGATGCAAAATTAATAGCACACGATTTGCGTGACCACTCGTCTATTTGGAGCACGTCGTACCGTCACCATGACGCAGGCGTAGTTTCGATTCTCTCTCCAGGACCGAATTGGAACGCTTCAAACCCTCACAACTTATGGACAGGCTCGTATGACGATAATTTACGAATCTTTGACTTGCGTATAATGGACAAGTTGAATCCGCTGTTGATGCCGGGGTATGTTCCCAAGTCTGTTGAGCAACAAAATCTTGGAGGAGGTGTGTGGAGGTTAATACCCAGCCCAGTGGCTGACGATAACAGAGTTTTGACCTGCTGTATGTATGATGGTGCTCGAATTGTCGAGCCTACAGAAGAAACCTTCCAAATCTCACGATACTTCAAACGTGAGCATGAAAGTATGTGCTATGGAGGAGACTGGGCCACGAAGGAGAACTTTGTGGTGACATGTTCATTTTACGATAATGTGGTACAAATATGGTCCCCAAACGAAACAGAATAGAATGGATCTAATTAGTAAATTTTAGAGTGTATCTAACTCAATTCTACGCTAATATGTAACACGAGTCAGTCCTTTTATTCTAGACTATTTATGTAAATGCGCTCAAGTTCAAGGGAACCGACGAACCCCTTCCACTCGGATACAACTTAACCTTATCTCCCTTTTCACCAAACCTTCTTGGGTTTGGAAGAGCATTTGAATTGGTGAACTTGAACCGTTTTCCAGTGTCTTCGATCTCGAGTTTTGTTGCACTTCCGTTAGAATCTCCATTATGCAATGCATTTATAGTGTATGCCAGGGCAGAGATCTTTCTCAAAGATTGGCCTGCATTCTGTTGCAGGTCGAGGTTGGAGAAATTCTTGTAGTTCGAGCTTCCTGTAGGAGGAGGTGGTGGCGGGCCCGGTTTCTTACTGCTTCTCATTCTTGAGGGTATAGGATCAGATGGTGGTGGAGGTGGTGGAGAATTCATCTGAGGTGGAGGAGGTGGTGGTGGAGAAATCATCTGGGGTGGTGGTGGTGGTGATGATATTTGTGGAGGAGCAGATGAAGGTAAGAAAGGCTTTGATGCAGGAGGTGTCGGATTGAAAGAAGGCACTGGGGGAGGAGGGGGAGCTTGCAGTTGTTCTTTTACTGGAGGTGAAAATGTGGGTACAGGTGGTGGAGCTGGTTGTGAATGTTCCTTTCTAGTAGGTGGAGGTGCAAATGAGGGAATTGGAGGGGCCAGCGAAGTTTTGGGTACTTGAGGTGTAATTGAAGACGTTGAAGGTGGTTTTGAGTTTCGTTGTGGTGGCAGAACCGTAGATGCCTTGCCAGTAACATCCACTACAAATGAATCACTTCTCTTTGCGTTAATTTCTGCAAGGAAAGGCAAGCCACCACCAGGAGCGATTGATGGAGCCTTTGGAGTAACAGGTGTGCTCATTTGAGGAGGAGGCGGACCAGGAGGTGGAGGAGGAGGCCCAGGCGCCTTCGGGGGATTCGAAGAAAACGTAGGAGGAATTGGAGGAGGAGCTGGTGGTGCATCGTTTCTCTTAGGGGGAGGAATATGATTTATTTTGGGTGCTGAGGGTGGAAGAGAGCTTGGAATATGAGGAGGAGCAGGGGGTAAGTTGCTTGGTAGAGAGGGAACTTTGACACTACTCACCTTGTCTACTACATTCAGTTCGTCCCGTTTAGCATTGATTTGGGCCAAGAATGGTAAGCTTCCAGGTGCAGACGGAGGATGCGAAGTCTTATTTTGAGAAACTAATCCAGAAGGAGCAGGCGGTGGCGGAGGAGCTCCGAACGATGGCAAGGGAGGTGGAGGAGGAGCAGACATCGACGGTAATGGAGGTGGCGGAGGAGCAGACATTGACGGTAATGGAGGTGGTGGGGGAGCAGACATTGTCGGTAATGGAGGTGGTGGGGGAGCAGACATTGTCGGTAATGGAGGTGGAGTTATTGGAGCAATTTTAATATTACTATCAGATGGTGACTTCAAATGCAAAGACTTTTTTGGTTTGCTTGGATGCAGCTTTGGTACTGAAGGAGGAGCACCCGGAATTGGAGGAGGAGCTCCCGGTATTGGAGGAGGAGCACCAGGAATTGGCGGCGTAGAGAAGTTCCCCAGAGCTTTACGGCCGTGAGGTCTTGATGGCACCGAAGGCATATTTGGTGTCAGAGAAGCATTGTTTCCAGGAATTGGGATTTTAGGCGCCGATGGAGGTAGAATTCCAGACGAATTACCGTTCTTATTGATATGCTTTAACTTTGGAATGCCGCCAGCAAAAATGTCCCCTAACTGAGGAGCTCCACTTGGAATTGGTGGCGCAGACATCGAGGAATGCGAAGACTGTGGCATCAGGGGGGTAGATACAGACAGAGACATGTTCGCTTCTATCATTGGCTTGGACTTATCAACGGTAACTGATTTCTTCAACCTTGCTCCCTTTCGGATGTCACCCAACAACGCATCTCTGCCTAGAGGCATAGCTGGTGGGGGGCCCAGAGACATATTTCCAAGCGATGGAGGAGGAGGAGGTGGCGGTGGTGGTGGGCCTGCCATCTTGATCTATACTAATGTGTTATGGAGATATCTAAAACAATTGATTCGACATCAACAAAGCTGGATCGGTCACAGTTGGAAATTTCGGGGGCAGTAGCGAGAGCGTGGCACGTGACCAAAATTATGGCTAAATATTTTGCATCCATTTGTATGATGAGTATTTCCAGTATCTACAATCTTACAAATAACTCGAGGTATATTAGAAAATCTATTCGGGGTCTTATCTATTAATATATATACAGATCTACTTAACTCCCCAGGATAAATTATCATATCCAAATAACCAAGGGCCAACAGTATGTCTAAAACAAATCATGATTAGACCTGTAATAAGCTGGACAACCAGGATTAATATGCATAGTTTGTCTTCTCTCATAGGACCAAACCAAACAAGAAAAAGGTTGATAATGGTCAAATTTGAAAAGCGAACAATATTTTTCAGTTTTGGATCTCTTTCAAGTTTAATCAACTTGAAGGTTTCTAATAGAGAAAGCAACACAGTGGCAACTGTGCTCTGCTTTGTTAATTCACCAAAACTTGGATATAACAAACCATCTTCAACATTAAATTTTGGCATTCTATGTCTAGGACACGGGAGGATTGAAAAAAGTTGTGGAACCGAATATACAAAGTTCAAAATCTGAGGTAAAAGAAAGATAAGAAGAGTCTTTGAGAAATGGCCAAGAATACCGACAATTGCAAACACCATACCACTAAAGTAGCAATAGGTATCTCCCACAAAAACCCGAGCAGGAAACCAATTAAATTGCAATAATCCCAAGGAAACTCCCAAGAACGGAACGATAAAAATCACCGAAAATAAATGAGAATCATGAGCAGCTTGAGAAATGTTATCGGAAAAGAGATAGCAGAAATCATTGATAAGAAAGATGACTGCCAAAACTACCGACTGACTCACTTCAAGACCATTTATGCCCGCTAATATATTGATTGAGTTTGGGGAGAAAATCGAAATCGCTGACATGTAGAGATAATAGAAAACTCCCAAATCCAATAATTTCGGCGAGTTTGTAGGAACAACATAATCAGTAGGAAGTGTACTAAACGATAATCCTGTGACTTTTGTGACAATGTGATTACCCAACCTAATGAATATGTTCAAGGTACTCACAAAGAATTCACCACCTGGGAAATTGGTAACAAATGTCGGCACCACAATAGAAGTAACACTGAAATCAACATAATACACAATCAACAAGGGCAAAGATGCAACTGCTGGTAAGAAAAACTTGTGTCTCCATCTGATATCAAATAAATCATCTAGGAATCCCAAGAGAGTCGTACTCTGCAAACACAACATGGCACTAAGATATTCTGCGAGCTTGTTGTGAGGAAACATCCGGTTGTTGGACACGGATTCGTATTGACTCGTATAATTCTCCGACATGCTGGGATCATTTGACATGGAGGCAAACGACACTAAATACTTGAAAAAGACAAATGGAATAAGCGCAAACATGAGAAACAAATATGTCACGGCACATACCATACCCATAGATTCGGCAATCTCACTAACAGGAGGTGGTTTTGATAAATCCTTACCCTTGAGACCGATTTTGATGAAGCTACTGGAGACTCGTGGAATTAATGTCACAGTTATAACATATCCTAGACCACCAAATGCAATCAGAGTTTGAAGAGGACTGTTCGGTGCTACCGCTGCCAAAGAAACCGCGACCACCGCCAACTTAAAGTACTTCAGTTCTATCATTGGTGACGAGTGGTTTAGGATCAACGCGTTAGTGATTTGTACAGTTCTGTCAACAATAATCCGCATGTCGCAAACATGTCGCAAACATGTCGCGAATTATAAAATCTGTCGCGAATTTTTTTGAAACGTGTCGCTTCGTCATGGGACCTTAAATTGTAAATCAACCGGAGTATCTCACAATTCTTGTTATAAATACATCTTAACTGAGTTGGAAGCTTATCGTCGCATAGGGTAGAGTCAGAAAGATATTTCTATCCATCCTTGGACCCAATTGCATATTTTACTCTACATATAGATCTTCTTCATTATTTTGAAGCCTTCCATAAAGTTCAAATTGTCAAAGATTCCTCCTCTACTCTCATTTTGAAATACTAGAAATATTATACGTGAAATTATAGATTCTTCTACTAGTCTCTTCACCAAATCTCTTCCTGATTGGGTGCAAAATCCAGCATATCTAAAAATGTTCCAGACATTTTGGGACAATTGGCTGGATATAAAACATATCCAAGCCGAAATTAACTAACTATTTATAAAACTTATTCATGCCGTCAACCAAGAGATTTCCCATCACTGGGCACTTACACTATTGGTGTCTGGGTTCTACTAATTACTCTGTAACATTGTGCCTCACACGACCTATATGTCGCGCCAATTATCACTAAACTACCTATCACTAAACACTCAATAGCCATCACTTCCCACGATGAAACCATTCATAACAGGACACGAGGAACTTATACACGACGTCAAATATGATTTTTACGGAAAGCATATAGCAACAGCGTCCTCGGACCAACATATCAAAGTCTTTGACCTTGACTCGTCTACATCTACATGGGTGTTAAATGACCTGTGGAAAGCTCACGATTCACTGATTGGAAGGGTTTCGTGGGCACATCCAGAGTTTTCAAGCTCGAAAATCCTCGCATCATGCTCCTACGACCGTACTGTTAAGATATGGCAGGAACAACCAGATGAATTACATGGTTCAGGCAGAAGATGGATTAAGTTGGCGACGCTAGCAATAGAATCGTATGGTCCGATATATGACATGGTTTTTGCTCCAAATCACCTTGGATTGAAATTAGGTTGTGTTGGTTCAGATGGGATCTTTAGAATCTACGAATCTTTGGAACCAAGTGACTTAACAAACTGGCAATTGACCACAGAGATCCCAATATTATACCTGAAATTACCAGACAAATCGCTACAGAGTAGTTTTGGTATAGAGTGGTGTCCAGCAAAATTTAGCAAGACGGAGAAGTTCGTGATTATTGCTCTTGACCAAGGTTTTATCTATGGAACTACACCTAGCGGAGAATCTGAAGAAGACACCTTTGACGGGGACGGGGAAACCGATTCTGGAAGCAAAGAGAAATACACAAAGTTATGCAACTTGCCTGAACATAACGGATTAATAAGATCGGTTTCTTGGGCTCCATCCATGGGCCGAGACCACCATCTTATAGCTACTGGATGCAAGGATGGGTGTGTTAGAATATTCAAACTTAAAGAAATGGCCAATGGCGGATTAAAGATCGAAACGCTTGCAACTCTCCAGGATCATAAACTGGAAGTTTGGAGAGTCAATTGGAACTTAACAGGAACAATCCTCTCCTCAGCAGGAGATGATGGAAAGGTAAGGTTATGGAAATGTAACTACCTTAATGAATGGAAGTGTATGAGTGTTATAAATAGTGATACGAGAGCCTTCAGCAACAGAGTTGTTGATGACGAGGGTAACAATGCTGGTCATGTAACAAAGTAACCATTCTATAGAATCTATAAACTTTAATCTGTATATTACATAGACAATTCAATCCGTGAGAGAAGGCCCCATGTGACATCAATCTGCGAGAGAATATTCCATGAAACATCATTCTGTAGACGTCAATCGGTAGTTATCAAGCTGTGCTAACAATCTTCGAGATCTTGAATTTACGTTTATTTTGTCTTGGACTTTTTACCGTCTTTTTCATCCAACTGTCTCCAAATTTCTTCGTCGTCACTTTCTTCAGCTTCTTGAATATCTCTTCTTCTCTTTCTTTGCAAGACTGGCTTGTCCCCAGTCTCTTCGATTTCATCTATTTCATCTTCAATATCAAGAATGACAACAGACGAGATTTCGACACCAACGTAAACCTTGGCCAAGATCTCTCTAGTCTCTATATCAAATACTCTGAGGTATCTGTCCAAACCAGCAGTAGCTACGATTTCTTCCTCTGCGGTTTCTACTGCAAATGTAGCACCAGTATTACCTCCTTCAGCGAATTTACCCAAAAGCTTAGGAACAGGACGAATGATATCGCCCGCAGATGCGGAATTGGTTTTGAATGCCTTTTCATCAATCTTGGAGAGCGAAAATTTGGCAATAAGACTATGAGTATCAGTGATGATGACTTCTGATTGTTCTTCGTTGGCAAAAGCTAATGCAATGATGGGTTTTTCACAAACTTGGTAGTCGTGAAGTGGCCTTCTTCCATGAGTGGTATCATATAGACGTAATTGACCATGTCTTGTAGCAGTCAAGAACTTATAACCATCCTTAGGATTTTCCTTGAAGAATCTTATCTTACTGATTGATACAGGCACTCTTAAGTCCAAATGGTCATTCTTGACGTTCTTTCCAGTAAAAAGAGTCTTTGGACTGAACTTCTTTCTCCAATCCTTTTTCTTGAAAATCTTGACTGAAGCGTTTTGTTCGTATAATCTGATGATATGGACATCGTTTTCTTTTCCTCCATAAGCAAACACACCCTTTTCGTATTGGTTTCTTTCGAAAGTGTTGATAGGTTTGGTGACTGCTAATTGTATGAATACAGGATCGAAATCAAATGCTTGTTGGTTCAAATGTATAAGAAATACTTTACTAGACTCAAATGCAATTATTATACTATCCAAGTCTTCAAGAGTTATTAAGGCGACCGGTTTGTCTTCCTTCACAACGTCTACTTTGTAGTTGTGTAATAGTTTAAACTTTTCTTCGTCTTCCACTTCATTATCGGTTAATTCGTATATGGATACTTCTCCTCCAACTCTGGCTCCTACTAAGAATTTGTTGTCGAACTCTTCGAGCATTGTGATTTTAGTCTTTGAAGATGCCTCGGGTTCTCCACAGAAATTCTTGATAGACTTTGGTTGAATTGCGTCTTTTTTGGAGGTGTCAGTTCCCCTAGCAAAAATGACTTCCTTTACACATCCTATGTCATCTGACGCTACTAAAACCTTCATACTTGTGTGGGGTTTTGTTATCAAGATATATTCAAGAGATGAGGTTGGGTGTAAAAATTTAAATGGCTGCACATAAATCATATTGTGTGGGACACGTCTTTTAAGGTAACAAAACATACTGTTGACGTAAAATTAACGGTTATAAAATAGGGCGTGTGGCGTAGTTGGTAGCGCGTTCGCTTAGCATGCGAAAGGTCTCCGGTTCGACTCCGGACTCGTCCATTTTTTTTGCTTCTTTCTTCCTATCGAAGACAAACTTATCTACTGGTAAGAACTAGTCTAAGTTCTTATCTAAAAGACATCAGAATGTTATTTTTACACCACTACATCTATATTAATCTTAGCTGAAGTAAGTAATTTCCTGTATATGGGACCTCGAGATAACACCAAGTGACAAATGAGTTTCAGAACTAGCCAGTCAATGCTGTCTACAGTAGAGACGTCTTGGTATAACAATGGCACAGAAGAAATGGTATGTCAGAATTCTCAACAAAGTGCTTAGAAGTGCAGTCGATCTTCCTAGGATCTTCCGAATTGCTAATAGCCAGCTTATTTGAATCACTAAAAGTCATATGGAAGTCTACTTTCCCTGATTTTCACTGGATATCGAAGATTGATAGTTGAGAATGGGTACAGTGATGTAATGAGTGACTTAGAATGCTGTGATATCATTTGAACTTTACTAATATCTAGATGGAATGGTCAAAAGAATACCAGCAACAATTGCTAGAGTACATTGTCAAGTACAATGAGAGCCTTGGAGATATGACAATCTTTTTCAGCCAGATCGACTGGAACCATCTCTCCAGACAATTTCGAACTAACAACATTGAATTTCTCAAGTATAAAGTGGACGAGATATTTGACTCGTTGTACTTTAGGATGGACAAAGACGTATTAAACGTGACGGAGACTTTCAATCTGTGGAATAATAGAAACAAACTGATCCTCAGAGATGTGGAAGATATGCTTGACGCATTGAAACTACAATCGTTTGAAGTTCAAGAGGAACCAAGGTCCACCAACATGGCTATGACGGCGAGTTCACGGTCTGAGTTGCCAAAACTCACAAAAACTGAGAGAAGAATGTCCTTGGACTTGTTGAAGCTGAAACCTAGAGGCTTAAGTGAGTCTGGGATACATCGAGAACTCAACCGGACAAAACCTGCGGCAGCTAGTACGACCACCATCAATGTAATCACTCGGGCCGAACTCAATATGATGAAAGAAGTTGAAGTAGTAAAACCCAAAATGAAGGAACGTTTCAAAGACGTTCAGAATAGATTCAAGTTCGTCTTAGGAAGTAAGAACAGCAAGAAACAACCCCATCAACCCCCTCAAGTGTCCATAAAAATACCACCAATACTGCTGGATTCCACTGCCGAACCAATAGGAAAAGACCAGATGAGTATCAAGCCAAAAAGAAGTATTAAAAACACCCAGAAAATGGAAAGAAGAGTGTCTGTTGTCGGCGACAATCTTCCATTGTATATTAGAGATCAACTCCGGAACGAAGAAAAGGATCAAAGTAACTCACAAAGTAAATCACAACAGGTTCGTGGTTCATTTGAAAACAGACCAAAGCCCAAAACCAGCAAATCTACAGTTCCCAAGCGACTGACGAGACTACAGAATCTTCTATCGAACTCACAGACGTTGTACGCACACTCTAAGGATATTCCTTCTATGACCTCAACCAACTCGAGCCATACAAACACCCCAGAGACCATTGAAACCACGAGAAACAATTTCTACACAGACGAAGAAGACGGTAACCTGCTGGAGGAACTGTTGAGATATTATGGTGTCCAGCTTGAAGATGCAGACGATGACGATAACATCTTGAACGAACTAGAAGAGGAAGACGATGCGAATTTTGTCGATGTGAATGAAAGTTACGATGTTTTAAACGGTCGAGATAAAACCGAAACAAATGACGAAGATGACGATGAGTATTTATTTAAAATCTGAATAGACCTGGAGATAAAGTATTATAAAGGTGAGAAATATGCGAAGTAGTTGATTCAGGTCTAGTCTCACTGATGGTTCAGGGTAGTCTCACTGGCTCAACTTCTGATCTTTATTCCTTCTCAAACTTGTCAAGGTAAATTCGTAAAAGAACATTGTAACCGCAGTTGTTGGAGCAGTTTTAAGCACGCTGATTCCAAATCCTTTGTATAAACCAATAAATCCTTCTCTGGCAACAATGTGTCTGAATAATGACAACGAATTCACAGCCTTACTCTTATTGTGCACCGAATACATTTGGATTCGTTTACGCAACGTATCCAAAGGAAATGTCAAACCCTTAGCAATCGCCCCTGCAGCAAACCCACAAAATCCTTCTATAAATGGGATATGTTTGTAATCTGCAGATAAGTCTCTTGCTAGCTCGTATGACCAGAACAATAAACCCGTCGTAGATGCTACCGATAAAACAGCAGGCTTCAACCCTGCAAAGAAACCTGGAATTCCTTCTTTCTGGTACACCGATCCTATAGATTTCGTCATGGATATGAATTCTTTGGTGGAGTTGGCTGCGAGTCTTGTACGCAATAAGTCAAACGGATAAGTGACCACGGTACTGGTTGAGCCTGCAGCAGTACCCACAAGTAACGAGTGACTGGCGCTGCCTATATCTAGTTTGTATTTCTCGTCAAGTTCCGACAACATCGTACTGAAATACGAATATGAAGCAAACTGGCACGCTCCATACAGTATATACATTATTTCAGCAGGGACGTTCCCCTTCCACAACGCCAAAAACCCTTCATTCTTGAGAAGTTCCGAGAGCAATTGTCTTGCCGAAAGTCCATGTTTATAGGGGGTTTGTTGGAGCTGTAAACGGATCTTCAACGTATCCAAAGGTGCAATTACTGCCCTGATAAGTTAGTCACAAGATCTTAGAGCTTAGTGAGATATACGTACCTAGCAATTCCTCCAGAAATGGAACCTGCCACCATCGCCTCATATGGAGTCACTTTAGACCCCTTCTTTAAATGATCTTCTCTATCGGCTCCCATTCATTCACGTATTGTAGTGATAAATTAGTCTGACGATCGTTCAACATCTGAGTAAAACCATGATAAGCGCATAATTTTTTTGGAGTGTACTGCAGATAAGCACAAGTGAAATATCTAGTAGTATGAGATGATACGCGTCAAATAGATCCATCACTATAACTCCAGTTACTGACCAGATAGTGACGGTTATATTACATCCTACCAACCCTACCAACCCTAATCACCATATAATATTCATTCAATTACATCTTGAAATCTTTAACAAGCGACCCAATTCCATCTTTTTATAAACCATCTTTCATCTTTAATCATCTACAATCTTTGCATAATATGGAGTATCAAACTCATCCATTAATTCCACCACATATCTTCGTAGAAATACACCAAAAGATGTCTGCCATAGATTCCATGCTCAATCTACACTATTCAAGCCATTCAGCCGATCCATTGTTAGTAAAGCTACTAGACCAGGCAGCATCGCTAGCATCTACACGCATCAAAGTTTCTGATTTGGAGTGTATAATGAATATCGATCCAGATTTCTACCGACTTTACAAAACCGGTGATAATTACCACGACTACGCCAAAATATATATTAGATTTTCTAGGACCTTCACTCCAAAGATGATCCAAACACGAAAGCAAGAATTTTATACGAAATTGAATCTGTGGATATCAAATAATCAGCATAGTCATTTACAACACAGGACGGTCGAACTCATACTAAAGGAAGCGGAATCCGAGGCACGAACTTCGAGATCGCCCTCGAAAGTCACTAAACCAAAGTCTGGCTCGAGCTCTCCCATAAAACGAAAGAAATCTTTGGCTAACGACCTTAAAAACGATCCGTGCAAGTTTCAATTCCACCAACGTGACGAAAAGGTACAACAACAACAGAATAACGGACTTTCTTTGTTGGAGAGAATAAAACTCAAAGAAAAGCTTCGTAACCAGCAAAGTGTCGATTCGGAAGATACTCCAGAGCTGAAATATGACAAGTATTTGGTTGGTAAAGCAGCCTCCATCTACGATATAGTGTACCAGATGACCAACATCGATGGAAGAAGCGAAGTATCCATATCATTCTCGAAATTGATCGACATAATAAAAGACAGTTTGGATTATCCCATGAATAGTGACGAGGTTATCGACACCCTCAAGAAGGTGGAGTCGAAACTCGGTAAAACTGATCAAAATTACTTCACTATTCTCAAAAGAAGCGGAGTCACTGTATTGAAGGTCGGTGTCTTAGATCGAGATCGAGATTTGAAGTTGTTAAATAACTAATAAATAACTACTACGTAAAAATATAACTTCAAAATATATTATTTTCAGTTTAGGTGTATTTACACTATCTATAAAACAAACGTATTAAGTGACAATTATGTAACCAACACAAGGCGCACTTAAAAGTCTCTCAAAGCAATATCAGCGGCCGCCGAATTCATAAAGAAATGTTTCAAAGTCGTTTCAATCATCCAGGTAACACCCAAGTCAAGAAGAATACACGAAGTCAACTTGATCTTGAAGACATAGTCCATAGGAACAAACGTCATGGCCTCGTTTAATTCAGGCATCAACTCAGTAGATCCAATAAGAGCTAAAGCAGCAACACCCAATAAACCATAGTACATACCCTTGTTGTCTTTGATACTTTCTCTGAAAGGTAAACCTTGGTAGTTGACGGCAAAAGTGGACACCTGTTGGGCCAATTGTAATAAGAACATACCTGTGTTCAACAAAGAAGGAGAGAATTCCTTTTCCAAGTCAACTTGAGGTTCTCTTGGTTCCAAAATGTAGATTTCACGAGTAATGTAGATCAAGGTAATAATATGGACAGCAAATTGACCCAAGATCGATCCCATAATGTAGGTATTGAAAATACCATCTTGAGGTCTTTCCTTTGACAATTTTTGAATAGGTTTACCACGAGAAATAGACAAGAAACAAACAGACAATAAGATACCAGAGACGGTAGCTTGAGCATCGCCGAACTTAATACCGGCCAAATACAAAACAGAAAGCGAGTAAGCAGAAATCAAACAGTTCAATGCCAAAATCTTGTACATTTGAATTGTAGAGACCAAAGCACAACGTCCTTGACGAATAATATGCGTAACAGCAGAAACATTTGCCAATTTAGAGGTGAACGGAGCAGCTACAGACGCATCTCCTAATTTCAAAACAGGAACTTCATCTTCGCCAGTATCAGCAGAATCCAAAGCGGACAAAAGAGACTCAGCCAAGTTAGGATTTCCACCTGGATGAGCTCTGGTAATAGTAGGTAAACTGGTTGCAGCAGCAACGGCTCTTCTCATTTCGGTAGTAACTTCAACACCTCTCTTTTCCATAGCTTCTAAGTATCTAGGGTTGTGAGGGCCTGGAGGATACATGTGTGCTAAAACAGGAGGAACAGGAGGAGGAGCTTTATTCCAATTTGCGAGTAATTGAACTTGCTTTTCGTAAACGTTCTTTTGAATTTCCAATTTTCTAGTTTCTGCAATCTTCTTCAATCCAGTTTCAGTACCGTTCAATAAAGCTACACCAATGTGAGCTTGCTTCAAGGCACCAACATCATTAGTTCCGTCACCACACATCAAAGTGTTGTATCCAGCATCCTTCAACGAAGTCAAGATAAATTCCTTTTGAGAAGGAGAGACTCTAGCGTAAACCCAAGTGTGCTTCAACAAATCCAAGATTTGCTCATGTTCACACAAGTAGTTCAAGGCGTAACCAGTAACACAAGCATCATACTTTTGGAATAAACCAACATCAATCTTGTCAGTTGATCTACAAGGGATGATAATGGACTCGTCGACATTTCTCCAGACTAAGTTATGTTCATCGGAGATTTCATGGTGATCTTCAGGAGCATCTAAAATCAAAACTTCCTTAGAAGTAATGGCTACTTCCTTAGCAACGTGACAGGCAGTCAATGGGTTATCACCAGTAATCATCACACAACGATGAGATGAATCATTCAACATTTCGATAGTTTCAACGGCATCTTCTTTCAATGGACAGTGGAAAACAATGAAACCAGCAAAGAGTAATTCAGATTCAACTTCTTCTCTAGTAACTTTGTTAACGTTGGAGTTAGCATCAATGTATTTATAAGCCAAGGCCAAAACACGGGAACCAGCTCTTGTAAACGATTTGTAAATCTCCTCGTAGTTTTCAGGAGCATCGGTAATCATATTGCGGATAGTTTCTGGTGCACCCTTAGCAGCAACTAAATATTTGCCTGGAACAGCATTGATTTGAGAAATACCTGAAGACCTCTTCAAAGCCGACGAAAATTGGAAACGACGCAAAATCTTGATCTTTTCAACTTTACCCTTTTCGTTTGTCTTTTCAACAGTATCCTTAGCACCAACTTCCCAATGAGCAGCCTTTAAAGTAGCTTGTTCCATAGGGTCACCAACAACTTCACCATCATCTAACTTAACAAGAGCATGAGCTGAACCCAAGACATAGGAGGTAGTTTCAGGAGCTTCGTCACATTGGTACAAATGATGAATATCATCATTTTTGAATCCAGCCAAACCTTCAAAGACCAAATCTTCGGCAGTCAAAGTACCCGTTTTATCAAAACAACAAACATCGATTCTTCCAGCCAAAGGAATTCTAAATGGTTCAGTACAGTAAACGTAATGTTTAAGCAAAGAAGCCAAAGAAGCATTGACAGCCATAGTCAATTCCATAGGCAATTCAGGAGGAACAACAGAAGTAACAACAATAATACAATCCAAGATTAATTTGGATTGAATTCTACCCATTTTGGTTCCTTCAACCCAGACATACCATGAAGCAGCAATAGCGAAAACCAACAAGAACAAGATGAAGAAAAAGGCTTCCTTGTTACCAACAGACACTCTTTCACTTGAAAAGATCATCATACGGACTAAAGAACCTTGAGCAGTTTCAAACCCAGTCTTAGCAACAATGGCCAATGCACCGTTATCTGGAGCAACTGGGACAATAGGGTTTTCAGGTTTGGTGACTTGAAGAGCCAGAGTACCACCGTGGAGTAAAGCATTCTTATCAAATCCTTCGATATCCAAAAGGTCCTTAGCAGGTCTCAATTTAATAGATTCTTTCAACAATGGAGTCGATTCACCTGATAACATGGCTTCATTAACAATAGCAGAACCATCAACCAATAACAAATCACAAGGAATGGCACTATCATCTTGAGTTCTAGTAATAGAGACCAAATCGCCAGGTAACAATGCACTGGTTTCCAATAAAACCCATTCATCGTCTCTACGGACATAAATTTCATATGGTTTGATCCCCATACTTTGAAATTCAGCCATGGTAGTTCTTCTCTGGAAAACAGTACTCATTTCAAAAGAAACCAACATAAACAAGGAAAACAACGAGTAGTACCATTGTTCATCCATACACCAAAGGGCAACACAAAAGATCTGAAAGACAAAAAAAGGTGAGACGGCATGTTCTTTGAACAATTCCATAAACGAAGGAATTGGAATATCGAACTTGTTAGCACCATAGTTTCTTGTAACTTTTTCTAAATCACCTTTCAAACCTTTTGAGGATTGGAAGTATTCTAATTCTGGTTGTTCATCAAACTTGAATTCTGGAGGAGAAAACTTGTTTAATTCTGGATGGAACAAGTGTCTTCTCTTTTGATACAAGAAACTGATTTGTTTTTCACCATCGTGAAAGGTTTCTCTAGCAATTTTGCAGATTTCTCCAACTCCAGAGTTTGGAGCTGGTGCAATTTTGATGTATGATGCTTCAGGAATGGAGGACACTGAAGAGAAGTTGAATCTAGCATCAATATCAAGATTCCAATGTGGCATCAACAAGAACAAAGCGTTTAACGAAAGTATTCCCATCAAGTACACAAAAGTCCATTCCGATCCTCCAATATACGTATCATAATGGTTCAAGTACACGTTGGCAAATATAGGATAAATTATGGTAAATGGCCAAACATATGGTCTAAGAATATAAGTCTTAGGTACCAACAAGTCTGCCAGTAATATAGCCGGGTTATTTACTATATCTGACATGGTGTAGTGACTTACAGGAGAAAGAATAGTGATTGGAGATCTTTTTTTCGTGGAATATTTTGGAAGGTGGCGAACGGAAGTGAACGAAACGCGACAGATTCGGGCCTCCCGCACAAACGAACCAACGAACCAAGACGAGAAAGACGAGACTAAAGAAACGAATCTAACGTGTAGTGATACGTTACGAGGGGAAGATCCTTCCTAGAAGTGATCTCTAGTAAATGATATTATCGGAGTGTACTAAAAATTTCTATATGCCACGACTGAATGTTTCTGTTGATAAGAAGTTAGACGAACTAATCTTATCGTGGAATGATATTTTAGAACAAGGACATATGATGTAGGTGCATTGTTAAAAGTTATACATAGGAAGACATTTACTGTAATACAAATAGAATATCTGTAGTCAGAAAAGAATCACCACTATAGACTATCAAATAGTGTAAAACTCGTGGATTCTATCAGGATCTTCAGATCAGAGATTTCGAGTACCGTATAATATTAGTTGTTTAAAGTACTAATGATTTCATTGCTGTTGTTGGATATTCCTAGCATACCTATAGAGAGTAAATTAAGCCAAATCTACTAATGGTACCAATCAACTAAAGAAAAGACGCCTTTTGAATTGAATTGCTTAGTTCTTTAAATCACTTTTCATTAGTTGTATAATCTTGAAATATAAAATATCATCGATGAATATTGTTTCCTGGAAAAACCCATTCACTTAAGATCTCGGAACTAAGAATATACTTGTCTATCGTTCCCGTATTGTTTCAGAACAAACATACGGCATTCTTAAACTTTGGGTGCAAAAATTTCATATATTTGTCTAAACTCTTCTAATAAAAATGAAAGGAAGACACTATTGAGTGTGGTACTAAACTAGAGGAGAGACAAAGGAAGATTTATAATAACTCTCAAGTCCATAATAACTTTCCAAAATTAAAGTAACTATCAAATTGACCGTTTCCTAGAGATTTTCCATTATGAATACATAAACTCTTCAGAATCAAACTTCTCCATTTTCTTATTCATCATCTGTGGATTCTTCGATGTGATCGACAGAACTCTTTTCTTCGTCTAATTTCCGTGCCAAAGCTTCATCTCTTTTCAGAAAGTAATAAGCAACGACAGTAACCACCATCCCGAACGCAGCTAAACAAGCAGTATACGTAAACCCAATAAAATATCTCGGCTTGTCACTGGTATTCCATACCAAAATTGGAACCCACGCACCAGTAACATAAGCCATAGTGTTGGTAACGACAACGACAAAGTTTCTCTTCATATCATTATGGAACAATAGTCTATTGACCCACGAGAATATAAATGGCTGGCCCCAAGAAGTGGGCATTCCAATCAAGAAGTAACTAAACCAATGAAGGCCCCTTGGTATCTCCCAGTGCGCCAAAAGAGCACATCCAACAATCAAACACAGAAAGTAGAGCATGACAAAGAAAAAGTTCTTCTTACCTCCCAAGAAATCATTAATGTATGCAAAGATGATTGTAAGAACAATTCCACACGCAGCAAGAATCGACGGATACGAATTATATATATGGGATGGTGCTTGTAAGTCTATTTTCATCCAAGTAGTAAATGTCGGTTGAGAGATGGCTGCACAAGTGTTATTGTAAGCCAAAAATACCAATGGAAAGACATAAATATGCCAAGTATCAAAGAAGCTTTTGATCTTTTTCCACGTATAAGGAGTTCTGGTGTTCAATTCTGCACCAATAACTCTTCTCCGTTCGAGACCAATAAGTTTGTCTTCTTCAGTAAAATACCATGCGTCAGTAGTAGATGGAGTATTAGGATCAACACACATGGTATAAATACCAACAGGAAAACTAATCACAGCATCGAACACAAACATCCATTTGAATGGCGGCATGCTTGAGTGTCCGAACCGTTTGATTATACCTTGTTGCAAAGGTCCCGAGATAATACCACTAAGATTTCCAGCGATTGCAAAAAATGCACTTCTCTTGGAAAGTTCAGATGCACTATAGTTCGAGCCTACCAACCACTCCAACCCAGGGAAGTATCCACTTTCAAGAAAACCAAGAAGGAATCTAATAGCATAGAGACCATTGATGTTATGTGACGGAACTGCAATCATCAGTACCGTAAGAATCGACCATATGATTTCAAGTCCACCCAAGTAATATCTAGCAGATAAACGGTGGAGAACCAAATTCGAAGGGATTTGACCAATAATATAACCCACAGTAAAGAGCGTGAGTACATAATTATACTGGTTATGGTCCATGCCGAAATATTCGTCCATTCCATTTACGTAGGCCGTAGCCATATTAGACTGGTTCAAGTTCTTGATAAAATATCCCAAGCACGAAGAACTCAACAAGAAGAAGTCCAATTTGAGAAGATATCTTTGTTCTTTAGGATGTTTATCAATACCGTCCCATAAGAATCGTTTAAACTGAAACCATTTGGACGTTTTTCTGTAGTGAATCTCTTCTGGAGTCAAATCCAAACTAAGATCGATATATGGAGTATCTGAATTGATTGAAGAAGTTGATGCAGTGTCAGTAATAATACCGTCAGACTTCAAATCTGAAGTAGTATCAGTAATTATAATACCGTTAGCTTTCAAATCACTAGCCTTATCACTGATTTCACCAGATAAACCTATTCTTCCTCTTTTCTTGGGCACACTCTCCGCTGCTAGTAGGTGCTTCTTTAAAGAAGCAAAAAATCCCATAATGGCTTAGTATTATAAATCTTACAACCTGGAACACTACTTGGTTTAAATATACTCGGGGTCTAGCGACTATCAATTTATAAGCAGTTGATTATTGAATTGTGGATCACTGTGATTCACAATTGTACGATTGTGGCTGCAAAATTTGATTGCGAAAAGAGATTGCGAAATGGTTGCAAAAAGTCCCTGGGCTAAGTAATCAAAAAATATAACACACATGTTGATGTAAAAGATGGACGTGTATAGAATGTCACTATATAACTAGTCACATCTCCCCGTAGTAGTGAAGATTGGTACTATTGGTCACTTGTAGCCACAGCCAATTCACAAGTCTCAGTATTAATATAATTCTTACTACTTGTATTCTGATCTCATATGGTTAAGCAAAATCTTGGCTACCAACATAACCTGCACCCTGATCCGAGATATTACTAATTAATCGTCAATATTTTATGAATCAATACAACCCAGACCTCATCAACTTAGATTTATTGCAAACTGTTCTAATCGTTTTATGACACTTCTAACTAAACATCTATAACTACGGATATGACTCTAAATATTCTCCGCGATCTTGGTCAACCTTCAGTCTAAATAATCACAGTAATCCTGGTCAGCTCAATAATGTCGATCTATGGTTTTCATTCTTGAGTGAAAATTGCTGCAAAACGGTGGCTGCAAAAAGCGAGAGAATAGCATAGTTTCCGAAAACCATCAACCAATTCTCACAACCAATCACGAATTAATTAGTGAATAGCCAGCTGCTAATGGGATAATTTGTCTCAAATCATCATACGAAACAATGGTAACAATGGTTCTTCCTTTGGAAGGTATTCTTTTCAATTAAGTTAATTAAGTATAGGTATATTTGGTTTGGTTCTCTTTAAGTTCTCCATAATTCTACCAGGAGATTCCTCAAAAACAATACGTGCACTGCTAAAATTTTGTTTTGTGGGTTTCATAATTGCTCAAACTCCACAATTCCTTATAAACAGTGGTCCAAGAGTATTAATAGCACTGTACGAAATTTATAATAATGTAGAGCTCGAGATGATTTCTTCTAGAAACAAAGTACTCTTTTGTATTTACATATTGTATTATTGTTGATACTAAATAATCACAATTCTTCAACAATTCTGGAGATTTGCTAACCGGATGAGTAATATCTGGATTGTTCCAAATGGAATTTATCTTATTCTTGAAAATTCCTATAATAAGTTAGGTATAATGACCGATGATTTCAGTACTGCTGTGTTGATATCATCACAAGAACGTTTTAGAACAGGATCACAGAGAGATGTTTAACAAATTATGAAAACTGGCCTTACGATACCATTTTATAAAATATCGTTTGTGAATCGCTAAAGAGATAGTTTTGCAGAGTAGTTTTAAATCAGTCGACTTGAACTGGTCTGGAGCTATTTTGGAGACAGTATTCATAGTATACAGTGTGGAGAATTATTCAAACTCTTGAATAATTCGCTAATACTAAATACTGAGTCCAGCGAGTATTTAACTAGAGATATATTGAAAACGTCCTCAAATCCAGTAATATCCGCGTCCCCAGTATTCAATTAGTCATTAAACCTTCCTAATACTCAAACTCTCAGCATTCTAAGTGCTTCTAGCTCATTAAATCTCACTAATATTCACGCTCAAAATGCTTCAAATTCACAAATACTTCGCTACGCTCAGTATTTGCTGATTATTTAACAAGTGACCTATGAACAGTTACATATGAGTAGCTATCTACTAGCAAGTACTCGCTAACATATACTCATAGTATATAGTCGGCTTTATACCTATTTTTCATTTCCAAGACGGATTAGTCAGAAACTGTGGCTTTTTCTAAAATTACAAATCGTATATAAAGTACAGACTTGGCTTCAGTGAGGAGATGATTCTACAGTCCCATGTAATTCCAAGATATTCTACAGTTCTATGTCGTTCCAGGAAATTCCCATACTTGATTTGAAGAAGGCGACAGATCCGGAAACTAAACCCCGGTTTCTCACTGAATTAAGACATGCCATGATTAATGTGGGGTTCCTTCTTATAAAGAATTACGAACCTTTAGGACCCAACGACGATGAGTTGGCTGCTATTAAATCGGAGGCCGAAAACTTCTTTGAATTACCCGAGTCGGTAAAGCTCGGTTGTGAAATGATCCACAGCAAACACTTCTTGGGATATACTCGTCTAGCCAACGAGATCACTGCGTCTCAAACAGACTGGAGAGAACAGATTGATTTGGCAACAGAATTACCCTCACCACTCGCAGATGAGCCAATCTACCGCAATATCGAAGGGCCTAACCTTTGGCCGGACGAACAAGCGATTCCAGGGTTTAAACCTGTAGTACTTAATCATATTCACAAAATGACTGCGTTGGCCAATTTTTTCAGAACATTAGTGCTAGAGGCTATTGGGTTGGAACCCACTGCTTTGGACTCGTACTTCAAACCTAACCAACAATGCAAAATGAAAATCGTCGCCTACCCCGATTCTACACAGTTGACAAACACCCAATCTGTAGCATTGACAGATACTCCAACTACAGGTCAAGGCGTGGGGCCACATCGAGATTCCGACCTCTTGACATACATTTACCAAGCCACGGATCATCAGGACTCATTACAGGTACAGAACTTCCAGGGAAAATGGATTAGCGTACCAAATATTCCAGGAACCATGGTGGTAAATGCTGGCCAAACATTAGAGGCAATTACTCAAGGTGTGTGCAAGGCTACTATTCACAGAGTAATGGTTCCTGAACCTGGTACCGGGACACGTTTGTCGGTGCCGTTCTTTCAAACCATCGATCTCGATTCATTCAAAGCCACAGTCAAGAACATTCCTTCAGACGTAATAGCGATGAAAGATGAACGAGATCGGAAAATAAAGAATTGGGCCGTCGACGTGGGGTTCCAGTTCGTGCCTGATGTGTCCAAGAATCCCGTTGGATATTCTGTTTTTAGAAACAGAATCAAATCCCATCAAGACGTCGCCCAGAGATGGTATCCAGTTATTTTGAAGGAAGTACTTGAAGAGTATTCAAAGTAATTCAAAATAAGTTAGTGAAGAATTATGATTTGCTTACGTTGAACGATATTTTGCTTACTTTGGGCTTTATTTAGCTACCTATCTGTAGAATACAAGTATATGATTACCGTTTTTGACGACATTGTTGAGGATATTTCCTATATTAACAATTTCTAAACTCACCCTTCAAACTGAATGTACTAAAATGTTTATTAACTAGAACTATTACTAGATACTACTTCTTTTCATCCTTCTTTTTGTCAGAAGTCTTTGGCTTGTGGTTTTCTTGGATTTCACCGTAAGCTGCTTTGGCCTTATCAGCAAAAGTACCTTCCTTCTTATTGAATTCAGAGTAGGCATCCTTAGCATCTTCACCAAAGGCTGCGTAGTCAATCTTACCATCCTTGTCGGAGGCCATTGCTTGTCCCTTCTTTAATAAATCGTCGAATCCCATTTTATTGTAGTTGGAAAATAGTTTGAGGTCCTTGGTATCGTGGAGTATTTATACCCGACAATTGAAATGCATGTCGAATTTCATATTGAGACAAGACAATATCACACGATGCATAACGGAACGCATTTGGAAGTTGAGAGCGCGTCCTCATCATAATGGGTGACTCATTGGATAACGAGACCGGGTCAGTTGGGAGGCGGCTACTTCTTCAGTCATTAAGGATACCTGTGTCGCGATATGAGATGTGTTGGCTATCATCCCTCACCAATTGCGACATTATTGGGGGAATTTGGTAGTCCCTTTTCCTGCATTTATTAATCTTGTCGAAGCTTCGACGAGATAGGAGCCCTGGGTTAAATCTCACATCAAAATAGGTACAACCACGGCCCTTTCTAGTCTGTCGTCTAATCTTCTTCAGTATGCGAGTGGCCTTATGGCGTACTTCTCAGAGTAGTACTTTACTCTGTATGGAAAAGCTTTTTAGTATGGGAGTATTATGGACCTTCCTTGTGTTGTCTGCTAATCTTGAGGTTTTGAGCCCGGATAAGATGAATTGACCCTATGGAAGAGATGGCGACAACTCATGAGGATATGAGAGCTCCAAGAGGTTTGACGGTACTGGCAACTGCTGGAATGTTTAGATAAGGTATAGGGGAGTATAGAGCCTTTCTAAATCAGTAGTGTCGATCATGTCCCTGTCGTGTTCCCCACCATGTCGTGTCGCATATCTTGTCTGTTATATTCTCTCTAATTCTCTCTTATTCTCAGTTAATCTCACATTGAAATTTCAGAAATTGCCTTATTATTTGTCTAACTATACATTTACAATGATCGCAAATCTTCATACGTCAACTCGCTTAAAGCTTCAACTTTTCCAAAATTTCAATGGTTTGTTGGTACCCTTCGATTTCAGCAGTGAAGTTTTCTAATCTCTTGAAGGCCGATTCTTTGGCAGCTTCGTTGGTCTTCTCGGTGAACTTTCCGATGGATTCTTGCGTCTTGTCCTTGAATTCAAGTGCAGAAGCCAATTTCTTGCTGACCTTGGCGATTTCAGAATCTAAATCAATTTGTCCCTTGACCAAAACATGCACGGTACAGTCAGTACCAATAGCTTGAAGGGCACATCCACTAGGAACATCACTGGTCTTGGATACAACAGTGATTTGTTCAACACCCTTGATCAAAGAAACAATAGAATCTTGTTGTTCGGAAGCAATGTCGAATGTAGCCTTGTTGTTGGATTCAACGTAAACTTGTCCGTTCTTGATGATGTTGTATTGAGACAACAAGGATCTGGCACCCTTGGTGATTTCCAAAACCAACTCGTAAGCTTCGTAAGACTTGATGTCATCAAACTCACTTTCGTACTCAGGATACTTTGCATTGACAATGGATTCGGCTGGTTCTCCAGCACGACGAGGTAATCTTTGCCACATTTCTTCGGTAACGAACGGCATGTATGGGTGGATTAATCTGAGGGCAGAATCAATACAGGTGAATAAAGTATCTTGGGCAGATTTCTTTTGTTCTTGAGTACCGTCTTGAATCAAAGCCTTGGAGTTTTCAATGTAAACATCACACAATTCGTACCAGAAGTTATAGATGTGGTTGGTACTTTCACCGAATTCACGGTTTTCGAATCCAGCACTTGCGTTCTTGGTAGCAACGGTCAATTTGTGGAGAATCCATTTTTCAACCAAAGATTCATTTCCGGTCTTCGCCAGGGTGGCTGGTGGGGTGTAGTCTTCTCCCAATCTACCCAAAACGAACTTGGTGGCTTGGTAGATCTTGTTACAGAACTTACGGTAACCTTCAACTCTCAAAATATCCAAGTTGATATCTCTTCCACCAGTACTGTATGCACAAAGAGCAAATCTCAAGGCATCAGTACCACATTCAGGAATACCATTAGGGTATGAGACCTTTTGGCCCTCGGTAGCCTTGACCAATTCTCTTGGATCCAAGTTACCTAACTTCAATTTGGCGTGTAATCCTTCCAATGGGATACCAGCAATGACATCCAATGGATCAATGACATTTCCTAAAGACTTGGACATCTTACGACCTTGGGCATCACGGACCAAGGAGTGACAGAACACTTCCTTAAATGGAATTTCACCAGTCAATTTCAAACTCAACAAGATCATACGTGTGACCCAGAAGAATAAAATATCCCAACCTGTTTCCAACATAGACATAGGACCAAACATTTCAAAGTCCTTAGTTTTGTTTGGCCATCCAACAGTAGCAAGAGGCCACAACCCGGACGAGAACCATGTGTCCAAGACATCTTCATCTTGTTCCAAGGTGAATTTGGCACCAGGGAATTTCTTTTGGGCTTTTTCATTGGCTTCTGCTTCGTTTCTACCGGCAACCCAGTAGTCGTTGTTCAATCTGTCACCTTCTTCGCCTTCGATAATAATGAAGTATACAGGACATCTGTGACCCCACCACAATTGACGGGAAATACACCAATCCTGGATGTTTTCTAACCAGTGGAAGTATTCAGATTCAGAAGTCTTTGGAGTAATTGTAATATCACCCTTCTTGACAGCTTCAATGGCGACAACAGCCATATCCTTTTGGTTAACCCACCATTGAGGTTTCAACAATGGTTCGATGATATCACCCGATCTTGAACATGTTGGAAGACTCATTTCGTTGTCTTGCTGACCAACATACAATCCCTTGGTCTTCAATGCTTCAATGACCATAGCTCTGGCATCGAATCTCTTGACACCTTGCCATTCAGGACCACAGTTTTCGTTCAAAATACCATCGTCGGTATAGATATTTACAACTTCCAAGTTCTGTCTCTTACCAGTACTGTAATCGTTTTGGTCATGACCTGGAGTGATCTTGACGGCACCAGTACCGAATTCCATGTCTACGGCTTCGGCATCAGTAACAATTGGCAATTTACGGTCCAAGAATGGATGTAAAACAAACTTACCATGCAAGTGCTTGTATCTTGGATCTTGTGGATGAACAGCTACACCGGTGTCACCGAAAATGGTTTCTGGTCTAGTGGTAGCAACAGTCAATTTTTCATCAGAGCCCTCAACTTGGTAGGAGAACGAGGTCAACACACCGAATTCGATCTTTTGGTCGTAACCTGGAACTTCCAACAAAGTTCTACCCTTGACTTCCTTGTTGTCGACTTCCAAGTTGGAAATGGCTGTGTTCAATTTTACAGACCAATTGACTAATCTCGAAGCTCTGTAAATAGTACCATCTTCGTGCAATCTAATAAAGCTTTCGACGACGGCTTCAGAATATTCAGGACTCAAAGTGAAAGCTTCTCTAGTCCAATCGTAAGAAGCACCCAACTTCTTGACTTGGTTCTTAATTTTTCCGTGGTATTCTTCCTTCCATTCCCATACCTTTTCGATGAACTTTTCTCTACCCAAATCATGTCTGGTCAACTTTTCGTTGGCCCAAAGTTGTTTTTCAACAACAGATTGTGTGGCAATACCAGCATGGTCGAACCCAGGCAAGAAAAGGGTAGTTCTACCCTTCATTCTGTAGTATCTGATCAAGGCATCTTGAATGGCAATGGTCAAAGCATGTCCAATATGTAAGGCACCAGTAACGTTTGGAGGAGGGGCAGGGATCGAGAAAACACCTTCTGGCTTTGCTTGACCGTCCTTGGTCAATTCTGGTTGGAATAATCCCTTCTTATCCCACCAGTTGTACCACGAGCTTTCGACATTCTTTGGGTTGTAAGCCTTGAAAGAAGGATCTTCCAATGAAGCCAAAATCTTCTTTTCACCTTGTATGGTCAAGTCGGTGTATTCAGGAGCTGCTTCGACGACCTTCTTTTCCTTCTTAGGCTTCTTAGGTTCGGTGGACTTGGCCTTCTCTTCTTGCTTTGCCTTTTTGGCGTTGAACTTGGCCAACTTTTCTGCCTTCTTACGTTCTTTCTCTAACTCCTTTGCTGATTTCACCTTGCCTTCAGCACCATCGGCTTGGGCAGGAACTTCAGCTGCAGGAGCCTCAGAAGTCGCTTTCAATTCTGGGTTTGAAGTGGTTATATTATCACTCATTCTAGAATATCTTCTATAGCCAATACTGTATTTGATACCAGGTTGATATAGCTTACTTTTTATTATGTTTCCAAGAAGTAGTCTACAAAAAGCCATAAATTTAACTCTAGAATTTAGCGCTGTCGTTTGGTTCACGAAATGAAAATTTTTGACTCAAATTCGTTATATGGAGGAATGTTTTTGCACCCAAGAGAGGGACCAAGAAACAGAGTTAGTCTGTGCTAGAGAGAGATAGAGAGGGCTAGAGATAACTAAAGAATGCTATAGAGTGCTAGATGGCATACAAAGAAGTATATTTGAGTGTATTGGTTGATTCTTCACGGAGAGCCATTTAAACGTAGCTATACACTATCTGATCTGACTGATCAGTACTTCCACAGAATAGTTTTGGAGTTCATATTCGACAGATATTATGAAGAATCATATAAGAAAAGAAATGAGACTAAGTTGGTATGAAGCATCATTATAATTCAGTTCTTCTAATATCATCTTTCTGACACCACCATAAAGTAGGGTGGTATAGTGAGGTATCGTTGATTCTATATATATATTTATACTCGTATTATAATAATCATATTATCTTCCAGGATATTCACCTGTATTAGTTAGTCTTTTCCTTCTACTTAATATGTGTCATGAATAATCCTGGCTGTTGAAGATTTTTACAACGCATTCAAGAAACTGAGCGAAGCGAAGTTGCTTGAGCGTGAAGTGTATCGGTTTCCTAAGTGAAGTGTATCGGTTTCCTAAGTGAAGTGTATCGGTTTCCTAAGTGAAGTGTATCGGTTTCCTAAGTGTACTGTATCAGTTTTCTGAGTCATCTGTATTTCTATATTCAGGTATATACACTATATCAGTATACTATCAAGACATTTCTCGTTGGGATCGTAATAATTAATGGATCGGGCATCAGATTAATGACTGATACCATTATTTCCATCAAGTCTAGGTTTTTTATCTGGCTTGTCTGATTCTCCGTTTATTGATATCTCAAGTTTACGCTTCGTAATACCACTAAACCATTTGTTAGTGGTGGTGGACGGTAAATTGAGAGTACTTCTATTTGTTGGCTGGTTATTTGGGTTGGCGAGAATGATATTGTCAATATTCTCAGATTGCTGGTATTGCTGTAATCTGCTGACCATTGCTTTGGACATACGGGCGCTGGTGTTTGTATTTATCTTTATTTCGCCGATTCTTCCAGTCCCGTTGCTTCGACTCATTCCTAACCCTATTTCCTCACCAAAACCATCCACAACAGAGTCTTCACGTGTGCCAAAGCCCATTTTGTTTTGGGCCTTGCGTAGCTCCGACATCTGAAGTCTTTCCTTCATCTTTCTGAATCGTTTTCCTCCACGTTTTTTGGATTTTTGATCTATTGGTAGTGGAAGTGCTTTGTCCGGGACTTGCTCCGGTGGGGTCAAGAGTTTATCGATCTTTTGCTGGATTTCTTGGGAATACTTGAGTCCTGAAACTCCTGACGGACTAGAATTGGCCAAGTCTATACGGGCCGCCAAAATCACTTTTCCACTGATAATCCTCATGGACGATCGCACAATATCGTCTGGTAAGAATTTGACAATTTCAGAATGGAATAAGTAACCGGATTGACGGATCTTATTGGACGTCTTTTTGGTCTGTGACGAAAGATCTTTTACCCCTAAAGACGCCAAATTGCATGCTGGAGTGAGTGCCAATTGACGAAGCGAACCTGTAGCTATTAACAATTGCGATGTAGTGATGGGTCCCACTATTGCACTGACGTTTGGAGCGAATTTCGAAAGTTTATGTGTAATAAACGTCGAGAGTTGTTTCAACATATCATCCAATTCCAAAAGTATTCTAGCACATTGTAGTAATTTACTTTCATCATTCTCACTAAGTTTGAACTGGGATTTTACTTGGTGCAATGCTGCCATAATTATAATCAATACTTTTTCATTGGTGACAACTGCTTTCATCTGACTTTCATATTGCTTGATATTTTCCAAGTCTTGTTTTATAACAAGGATTATCGTGGCGTAATCTATTGAGTTAAGTATCAAAGTCTCTAACTCTGGAAACACGATTTTGTACTGAGACTTGAGTAGCAAATGGAACACGGAAATCTCGTTATTGATTACTGTCGATATTTCATTGATTGTGAGAATGAACTTGTATTCTTCCGATTGTGTCCCATCATTAACAAACGATAGCAATTCCAAATAGTCCGAATCTTCCTCGTTGGCGTACTTTGCAATCCGAGACTTCAACTCCGGTACCAACGGCAAAATCTTTGAAAACGACCCAAAATCTTGTATTTCTTCGACATTGCCGCTATTAAGAACTGTATGAAGTGTTTCATGGACTGAAGTGTCCAATAATTGTTTTATCTGGTCCTCAAAAGATACCACTTGAGATTTTGGCCCGTCCTCTTCGGCCAGTTTTTCTCCATTTATTTCCAAACTTTCGATATCGCTGTCTCCATCGCTGTCTAAATCCGCTAGAAGCTCCTTCTCGTAGTCTGACATGATTTAGCGTTTCTAAATGTGATGTAGTAAAAGCGGCTTGCTCACTATACAAATTATTTTGGTTCCATAAGGTGTGCACTAGCCAAAATTTCGATGAGATGAAAAGCTATACAGAGAAGGAACCAGACAAGTTATACTATTGACAAGCTCAGTTGAATATACATATACGACTCTCGCTAGCGCAGCTCACTATATATAGACTACCTCATCACTACCTCGTCAGTTCGTCATCACTGCCCCACCACTACCTCATCATTACCTCACACTCTCACTACTAATGTCATTCACAGTCAAAACCTCATTATTAGACCGTTCAGATGGGTCAGCACAACTAGTCATTGGAAAAACTAAGGTGGTCACCTCAGTGACCGGTCCAATAGAAGCTCGGGCAAGACAAGAGTTACCTACACAAGCAGCCCTCGAGATTGTCATAAGGCCCGCCGTGGGTCTTGCTACCACCCGTGAGAAGTTATTGGAAGATAAATTGAGATCCTTGCTCCAGGCAGTGATTATTAGGTACAAGTACCCACGTCAGTTGATCCAGATCGTCGTTCAGTTTTTGACTACCGAGGGAACATCCAGTAAATCCAACGAATATACCAACAACGAATTGAATGCTGCTCTTAATGCCTGTTACTTTGCATTGGTAGATGCCAATATCGCCCTCTACTCCTCGTTTGTATCATTATCCATAAGTCTTTGCGACAACAAGATCATTTACTACCCTACATTAGCACAATTACAAGCTAGTGACTCGCACCATGTGGTGTGCTTCAGTATAGAGGACAGAAAGGCCAATAAGTTGTTACTATTGGAGAGTCAAGGTGACTTTAAGGAGGACGAGTTATTCCACATGATTTCTGAGGCAGTTACTGAATGTGAGAACATCCACGAGAAGTATCAAAGAAAATACATTGCTGATAAAGTCGAAAAAGACTTTATATGGAAGAACTAATGAGCCATGTCTATATAGCTAATAATATACAAAAGAGAAAAAACCAGAACCATGCAGATATTGAGTAACTCGTAAGATTTAGTAACTTGAAATTCTCAATAACATATACCCAAAATATTAATACAAAGTGGCCAAAGGATCCAACCTGTTTGACCTTCCTCCGTTAATGTTGAGTAAATTGATTTCGCCGTTGGAAAACTTGTTGTTTGGATTAAGCTTGTGCTTAAAGGTGAACCCGATGAAATTATTTTGACCCAAGATCTTCTTGTTGGCACCGCTCTTTTCGAGCAACACTTCATTTTGTTCTTGACGTGCAAATACATCTTTATACTTCATCATCATTTCCTCGTCCTCGAAGTCATCAAAATATCCAGCATCTTCTTCGTTGTCGAGCTGTGGAGTAAATGGAGGTGTCTTCTCACGCAAGTTTTCCCAGTCTGAGATATCCTGGAAATATCTCATGCCTTGGATCAGCTTGAAGTTCTTGATTCTGGTGGATGGAGATGCAACAAGTTTGATGATCAAGTTCCATGTTCTGTCACTAAAGACGAATCTTCCGTCCTTGGTTTGAGGTCTTCTAAGTGCCGTTTTCCAGTGTTTTAAATTGTAATAGGTTTCATCCTGTGAAGATCCCGAGAATGGAGGATACCCACACAAGGCTTCAAAAAGCATACATCCTAAAGACCAGTAATCAATAGTATAATCGTAGTTCTTACCCTCTAGTACTTCAAGAGCCATGTAGTCTGGAGAACCAACAATGGAGTTGGCCAAGTTGTGGTGACCCTGTGATTGTTTAAAGATCTTTTGACGTTCCAAAATAAGACGTGATGGAATCTTGTAGCTTTTGTCGTCAAGATCTTGGAGATTTTGCAATTTGATTCGCATAGATTCGATCCTGTCTGTAGAAACAGTACCTGCGGCCAACCCAAAGTCCGTGAGCTTTATGTGGCCCTTGGAGTCGATCAAGAAGTTCTCGGGCTTTAAATCACGATGGGTGAATCCCAACTCATGGAGAGAGTTAACAGCAGCAAACATTTCACTAATATAAAATCTTGCATGTGGAGGAATAAGGTACCCCGTGTTGTTGAGTAAAGTCCGAAAGTCTCCACCTGGCACAAATTCCATAGCCAAAAATACTTTTTCTGGATCCTGGAAGGCATACAAGAGCTTTACAAGCCATTCACTTCTGGTGTTGGTAAGGATATCTCTTTCTGTAAGGACATGTCTGGTTTCGTCCAATTTCACCAATAATTTCTTATTCAAAACTTTGAGAGCACAGATTTCACGGGTGTCTTTCTTACGGGCAAGGAATACTTGGCCGTAACCACCCTGGCCCACCTGGGTAATCATTTCAAAGTCCTTATGTTTTGGCTTAAGTCGACGTTTTCTGAGGAGAGCACGTTCACGTCCAATGTAGTTCTTCCACTCGAGCTGTTGGCGTTGAACGTTTGAATTGAAGTTAGAATCGTTCAAAAGCTTTGACTCAACGAGTTTGGTGCGTTCTCTCCTAGTGATCACATAGTCAAACATATCACAATAGTAATCAAGGAAGTAAAGTTGGGCGACAGACGCCAACCGTTTTGTCTTTGGAGAGTTTGCCCTTTTATAGAATTCTTCCTCTGATAACTTGTTCTTATTTGTTGGTTGAAGTTGGGTGATGTTTTGATGTATGTTTTGAGCATGTTGATTTACTGGTGGGGGCAATGGAGGAGCGTGCGAGGATGTTTGTTGACCATATGGGAATCGTGAGTTGGGTTGGTTGGCAAATGGCGAGTTGTGTAATATCGATTTGGTTGGAGAACTGAAGGGAGTGATGTTTTCTTTGTTGTTCTGAGGAGTTCTGGGTACGTTTGATCCGTAAGAAGTGTCCACGTCCATCATGGTATGATTGGAGATGGAGATGTTGTCAAGAGACTGAGAAATGTCAGCTATTTCATCGTAGTACATTGTCAGATCTTTAGCTGGCGTAGCTGAGTGTTTGGGGGATCTACTAAAAAAGTTAGCCATCTTGTATGTGGATATTGAAGAGAAGAAGTGTTTCAGGTTTCGATTTATGGCTGGTGATATGTGGTTTGTGTATGATTTGTCTGAATTGGGAAGTGTCGAAGAACATGTCGCAGAATTTGTCGAATTTATTCGACAAATCAAATATTGAAATTATGCGACAAATGAATATTGCTGACCACAAATTCGTCCTTGTATGTACTCTCTCTGTAACTCTGTTGAAGGCACGCCCTCTCTAAATTTCCTACATGAATGTGGAGTATTATTCCATTAAGTGTTAAAGTTTGTAGATTTCTTACTGCACAATATCTTATAGTAATATTGTGCGATTGGTAAAGTTTCCATAATACGAAGAGCGAGGGTATTCAAATGGCTTACGAGGAGTTTCGAAAATTAAGAAATTCTAACGTATGGGTCGAGAAGATGGATAATTATGGATATCTACCAATGCACTCTGCTAATATGTAAAAGAGGTACTAATTGAATTTTTTTATAGCTCCTATCTGTCCTCTTTTGGCTTATGAATAAAGATTTCTAAATTCATGTTCATTCTCTTCAACACGAGTAGTACAAAACATCCAGCCACTTTACTTTACATGAACAGGTAGTAGAGTACCTTATACTCGACGTTATATAAATGAATCTTATTTTGTTTACGAAAATTCTCGGAGTTTTTGATTCTTTTCCTCGCAGCCAACACAATTTTGTCGCACTTTATTTCCCGACATCACATTTGTGCAATCCCGACATTGGACATCTCCCTTGTAATTCCCGCCCTCAACATATCACGTAGATATCAACTAAATAAGCTCAACATTAAAGAGTGACATCAGTTGTGTCGTTTAGAATGGCGCGCACATAGTTGTCACCCTCAGCTTGCGGGGCCTCCATTCTCCGAATTGTGGGGAAAATCACCCCATCCTCACCTGAGGAGTTAAGGCTCCAAGTTTGCTCGGAGTCGGAGTTATACCCATTAAAAAACTTTTTTTCGTTTCTGGACATTTTCGCATTTTTGGGCCGAAACATCTCATCTGTTGGCTTAAACTGCGATATAGCCTCTTGGTGCCCCACACGGTAAACCACAAAAGAATTTTGAGGATTTTATAAAAAGGCAACGCGATCCTCGATTAGTTCAGCTCATCCTAACTTTCAGTAGATAATTATCACTAACAATCTATAATGTCGGACATAGAAAACCAACAACCACAAGACCACACCATCGTCATAGATTCCCCATCTGCTGACAACCGTCAGACTCATGATATTACCAAGGTTAGCGCCGAAGGTGAATACATTCAGTTTGGTAATGAGAAATACTTGAGAACCGAATTAGTCGAAGCCTTTGGAGGGTCCATGAATCCAGGTTTATCTCCTCCTCCAAAACATAACTTTGGTAACCCTGCTCCGTTGGGTCTTTCTGCGTTTGCCTTGACTTTCTTTGTCTTGTCGCTTATCAATGTCGAAGCCAGAGGTGTCACTATTCCAAATATTGTTGTTGGTTTGGCATTTTTCTACGGTGGTTTGGCTCAAGCTGTTGCAGGTATGTTTGAAATTGCCGTTGGTAACACCTTTGGTGGTGCTGCTTTGGGCTCTTACGGTGCTTTCTGGTGTAGTTGGGCTGCCGTTAGAGTTGATTCGTTTGGAATCCAGGCTGCCTACAAAGGAAAGGAACAAGAATTTCAATTTGCCATGGGTATCTTTTTCATTGGTTGGTTTATTTTTACCTTCTTTTTGATGTTGATGACTGTCAAATCCACTGTTGGATTCTTTTCGTTCTTCTTCTTGCTTTCTATTACATTTTTATTGATGGCCATTTTTGAAATCTCCCAACAAACTAGTGTCAAGAAGGCTTCGGGTGTCTTTGGTTTATTAACTGCTTTTGCTGCTTGGTATAATGCCTACGCTGGTTTAGCAAATGAACAAAACTCTTACATCACTGTTAAGGCACTCCAAATTCCAGACTTCCAAAACAAGTCTGCTTAATCAAATTAATGGTTCTAATCACCACTAATTATTTGGTGCTATCACTAACCGATTTTTTCATATAGATCCCCCAGTCGATATGAAACTAATCAATCATCTGAGGACATACAAGATCCCCCCATCTAGTATGTTCCCTAGTCCTCCTTCACTTCTTATTTATTATTTAATACAGGTTACCTTTTTTACGAATGCTGTAGTATCATTGGTAGTAGTGTCAGTAGAGAGTCTGAAAAATAGAGAGCATTTCTTTGCTGAATCTTGGCCTGCAGCTTTGTGGCTGAAATAAATTCAGCTCGGGTCCGGTTCATCAAAATGTGGTAGTACCCCGGGACACTCCCTCAACCCTGACAAATGATACATCGGATCCTGACACTCTACGGATTTAGGATCTACCCCGGACGTATCAAAATAACAACTTTTACATTATGTATTATGCTGCCAAGTACTCTCTATTGTATGATAAATACCATAAGTAAATGTAGTACTCAAATTCCTCTTTTCGGAATTCGGCCCACTTCTCCGAGACGTCTCCTAGACTTCTTTCCGAGAAACAGCTTACTTTAAACAATACATTATGAGCCAAACCACATACCCATCGCCAGATAGTATCCTCTAGAATCATTCATTTCTCTATGTAGTGTTATTAACCATTTACCAAGTTCCGAAAAATTGCAACCTCTCCACCGAATGCGGAACCCAAGGTGAGCTGATTGAGTCGGGATGAGCCAGAGCAGAACGCCTAAGGCTGTGGTTAACGTACAACTCTAGAGTTAAGGTCTCGAGCTACGTTTATCGAGCACAAAGTGTATTGATAGAATAACTAATGAAAATCTCTAGGAATCATAGATTACTGACAGTTTTTCACCACTTAAAGAACAGCTTCCACGATTCGTGAAAGATATCATATTATTGCACATCTGATTGACGAGTCTGAGGGGGTCTGAGGGGGTCTGAGGGGGCTCGTATTGATCACAAGCATCTCATATTTGGGTATTTTCTTAATCGTAAGATGTTCTACTGGTTTTGGTTCTCTTTGTTGGGCTCTCTTTGCTTGTTTCTCGTGGGTTCTTGTTTCTCATTAGTGTATATTTATACTATAAAGCCAGCTCTATACAAATATGCGGGAAACCTTGTCATAGACATCCTCGCTTGTTTGGTCGATATTAATGATTTGTTTGATAAAACGGCTCAAGTCCTGAGTAAAGTTGAGAATCGGTAACCCCATGTCGTCAGCACATACGTACAACATATCCGGACGCAAACTCTTGAGTATGGCGATGTATCCTTGAATATTCAGGCACTTGAGAAGTTTGTAGTTTGCATTCTCGCGTGCCAACACGTCCCCATTCAACTCACTTACCAAGTCTTCTTCGGATAGGTTAGGGGGAAGGATGAAGACGATGTTTTCAGAGTTTACAAGGATCTCACTAAGGGGCAACGCCAGATTGAGTACCAGAGTCAGAAGCGTGACGGCTATACTTTTGTTGGCGTATTTCTTGGATACGGTGTATGAATCTCTCTCCTTGGTTGTTTCATCTGTAGGCCCCACCAAGTATTCCAGGTAGAGATTGTAGGCCAATGTGGCTGTTCCTATAGCTGCGATACCGATGATCCATGTCTGTGGGGATTTTCTAAATTGCTTGAACAAAGACTTTGCCATATCTGTGAAATGTCCAATTCTGTAACAAGACCCTGATTCTTGTGGTTCCAAAAAACTGGTTGAGTTTTGTATGTTGATTTCTGGTCTGTGCATGAGATCCGACCATGAATGCGTGGTTTGGGCAGTAGTCGGATCTTTCATTTACGAGATTTTGTCGAGGGCATCCTCGATCTCCCCTCGCTCGATTTTCCCAACAAAAAACCTCCGCTAAGTAACCAGTTGATATTGCACAGTCAACTAAACAAGTCATTAAATGATCGATAGTAAACCAAAGTGACTCTCATAGTCTGACAATCTCGCTCTAGTCATAAAAGCGCACATTCATAAATATAACAGTCACAAATATAATATAAATATAAATACTGTAGCTGTAGAATAAGAATATTAAGAGTTACATTGACTATAGATAGGCTCATCCAAACCTGATAGTAATAGAGTAAGAATATTTGTCCACAAGACTCCAATAGTATCCACGTGATAAGTTTATGTAACTCTCATCCTTAGGGCTAGAGTTCAGCGTTGAACCTTCATAGATGCCCTTCATAGGTGCGCATTCGACTTCCTAAAGAATCCAACGGCCATTTATCCCAAAATAGTCAAACGCGCATTCCTCTTGCCAATCTTCGCCAAAAGACAAAATGAATCTTCGGTTTCTAGTGACTAATACATGCACTGGGGCCTTGAGTACCAGGCTGATAAAGCTCTCGGAGCGCTGGTGGTTACTATTTCCTCAAAAAAGTCGTATATGCGATAATGGTAAAAAGAATGAGATTTTTGGGTTCGACCTGCCCAAATAGGCAAGTCCAATCATTGACAGAAGTGCGCCCGAATAGGTAGGTAGAACAGATATCAATTTCAACGTTAGCGATATACCGATCTACCCATATCTGATATTTTAAAACTATAAAAGGCCACGAGATGGCCCTTGATTAAAGTTCAAAAACTCCATCAAAGCATTTACAGACTCACACCTAAAATGGCTCCAGTTCACCCTTTTGACTCCGCTAAGGACTTCGAAATCAGATTAGCCTCCAAGTTAGTCAAAGATGCTTATCCTGCCTCCGCCAATGTTCACTTTGTCCAGATCGATAGACTCGATCCTCCAAAGAAGGACATGATCAAGTATTTGGAAGCTGAAAAACACGGATTCCCATTACCTAATATTTCAAGAGTGTTGTACTGTTACTACTACACCAACACCTTGGACTTCAACAAGGCCTTGGTTAACGTCTCCGTGGGACACATCATCACCAAGACTCAATTGCCAAAAGGTATCAATGGTCCTCTTTTACCAGATGATGTCATGGCCTTGGAAGAGTTATGTAACTCGCATCCAGCCGTCGTCGCTGAAATTGAAAAGTTGAAGTTACCTCCTGGATACTCCGTTAGAAACGATCCATGGATCTATGCTACCGACGATCCAAATGAAACAAGACCTTTGGTCCAATTCTTCATGTACGTTCTTGCTGGTAACGGACACACTGAATCGAACCATTACTCGTTACCATTAAAGTTCTCTCCAGTGTTTGAAAACTTCTCGAGAAAGTTTGTTAGAATGGACTTTTTACCTGGTGGATTCGATGAAACCACCACTCCAACTTTACCATGGCAAGAGGTTCCAGCCGTTGAGTACCATCCAGACTTGAACGGTGAAGCCCAGTTCAGAGATGTCAGACCATTGTTGATCTCCCAACCAGATGGTCCTTCCTACACGGTCGAGGGAAGTAAGGTTAACTGGCAAGGATGGCAATTCAGAGTTGCCTTCACTTCCAGAGAAGGTTTTGCTATCTACGATGCCAGATTCAAGGGTAGACAAGTATTCTACCGTTTGTCTTTGTCTGAAATGACAGTTCCTTATGGTGATCCAAGAGCTCCATACCACAGAAAGCAAGCTTTTGACTTGGGTGACTGTGGTTTTGGGGTCAACGGTAACCACTTGAACTTGGGCTGTGACTGTTTGGGTGTCATCCACTACTTGGACGGTTTTGGAATCTCCGGTGCTGGAGAACCATTTGTCATCCCAAACACTGTCTGTATGCACGAACAAGATAACGGTTTGTTGTATAAGCACGTCAACTACAGAACCAACAACGCCGTTGTCGCCAGAAAGAGAGAGTTTGTTGTCCAAACCATTGCTACTGTCGCCAACTACGAATATATCATCAACTTCAAGTTCGTCACCGATGGTTCCATCGATATCGAAACCAGAGCCACCGGTATCTTGTCCACCATGCCTATTGATGAAAACGTCAAGGTTCCTTGGGGTACTATTGTCGGTCCTAATGTCATGGCTGCCTACCATCAACACATCTTGTCTTTCAGAATCGATCCTGCTATTGATGGCCACAAGAACACCGTGGTCTACGACGACACTCTCAAGTTACCAAGAGACAAGTTGAACCCATACGGTATTGGATTTGTTTCCGACAGGACCTATGTCGAAAAGGCCGGCCATGTTGACCAGTCTCCTTTCACAAACAGAACTTGTAAGATCATTAACGAAAACGTTATCAACCCAATCTCCAAGACTCCGGTTGGATACAAGATCAATATGCCTGCAAGACAAATGATCTTGGCCGACGACGACTCCTACAACGTCAAGAGAGCCAAGTTCGCTACCGAACAAGTTTGGGTCACCAAGTACAGAGATCATGAATTGTTTGCTGCTGGTGAGTTCACCAACCAATCGAAGACCGATACTGGTCTCGCAGTCTGGGCTAACGGTGTTGATGCAGTTAGAAACGAAGATATCGTTGTCTGGGCTACCGTTGGATTCACCCATATCCCAAGAGTGGAAGATTTCCCAGTCATGCCTGTCGAAACCCACAGTATTCAATTAGCTCCATTCAACTTCTTTGACAGAAACCCTGCTTTGGATCTTCCTCAAGCCACCAACGGCTTCAACAAGTCCACTTTATACTCCTCAGGTGCCGAGGGTGAAAAGGCATGTTGCAAGACCAAGATATAACCTAGTAGTGTACATATTTAGAATACACAGTTTTAATAGAAAAATAAGTAACTGCAAGTAGCTGAGCGAAGCGAAGTTGCTTGTGGGTGTTAAAGAGGACTAGCACTGGTGTTGAAGAGTAATTACACTGAGATATTGAAGGATTAGTCAGTACGAGCCTACCCTGTTGACTTCTACTTGTAAATTATTTGTGAATTATTTGAGTTTCGCTCGGACTGGATTTTCAACAGTTCCGGTTTCACCAACACTCGCTGGAATAGTGACGGTAGTGGCCCCGGGGTGAAGACTGTAGCAATTGTAGAGGTTGGAACTTCGACATCGATGAAGAATGTGTTCTTTCTCCAGGTGCAGTAGCTGGAGTTTGGTGAGACTTCCCATACCCAGTTCCGTGAGACTCTTTATGAAACTCTCAACTCTCCAATATTAAATAGTATATAAATTAGATAAGGCTACACCACCCTACTCTAGAACATAAAAGGTGATATTATACATTTAAATGATAATATCCCCCCTGTTTAAAGCATTTCTAGACTATTTCAAAACTTGTTCCCAATTCTTTAGAAGAATTTTCAGTAGACTATTCTCACAAAATACCAGAACCATCATAATTAGAAAAAAAACGCAAGAATCATTACCACTAAAGCCATTAGCACTAGAACCATACACTGTTATTTGTTAATGAATAGAGTGATTGATATTGAATTGAACGCAGTGAATGTTCAAAATCTGTTACATATTAAAGTAACTTTCAAACTCCTTTGAATATATAGTGCTATATAAAAGGTACTATATTAGAATTAATATATTGGGTTTTGCTGCAATTAACATTTTTTTCAGTATTCATGGCTGTTTGTAATCATTTAGAAAAGAATCTATCTGCAGCCTTATGAATCCGAAGTATATGTAGGTTGTTTGGTTGATTGTAGTAGGCTAGTAGGCCCTAAGATATTGGCTGCGAAATCTCTTAAACTCCTAAATTTCTCAAACTCACGGATTTCCCCTAAAGATTCACCACTTGCCATTAAGATTCTTCAATTTATACTAATCACTGTTTAAAACTCTTCTAATTCACAAATTCCTCGCTACGCTTAGTGTTTGCTCACACTATGCACTATTCAAAATCTTCTAATTCAGCTCAGATTGTTTTTGCATTTGGCTGCGAAATTTTCCTGATTTACTACTTACGTTGTCTGCAATCGTGAACATTACATCCATAGAGACTAACTAAAATATTAAAATCGTTAGATATACAAGCACAAAATCGGATGAATAAATATCCACTAATGAGATCAAACTTTCAAGAGTCGGTGGTTTCGTATCTCTGTGGAAAGAACTTTGGTAGCTCAAGAATCTTCCATATGCTTCAAACAGAAATTCATTTCTTCTTCATCCAAAGATTTGATGTATAAACATTTAGACAATAACTCGGGGTTAACACTCATATCGTAGTTGGACGACCATTCGATACATTGAGATAAAGATTTGACAATGTGTACGGAGGTCCTGAACTTTGAAAAGTTGACAACTTTGTCGAATTCAGCATTGGAGTTGAAAGTTGAATTTGAAAGGTCTGAATCTGGAGCATTCGACGAAGTTCCAGTGGTGTTCTTCTTCAAATTGGTCTTATTCTTGATAAATGTCGGTCTCTCTGCATTGAAAACCAAGTCTGACAAGTATAGACCCACAAAAGGTATACAGCCCTTGGATGGTTTCATTTGGTTGATGCACAATCTGATATTCAAGAAGTTCTTCAATGGTGAGGCGAGTTCTTCTAAGTTCTTGAGCATCAAAATGTCTCCGGGAGACAAGTTCTTCCAAGTCTCTCTTAGTTTTTGGATTCTTTCAGAAGTCAATGCTAAAATCACTTGCATCAACGTGGAGTAGTTTTGCAAAGCATAACAGTTTTGGGCTATATGGATGAATCGCGATATAATACAGGTTCTCTCAAACTGGTCCTTGGTCAATATGATTTCCGAGATTATCCAGTTCACCATCAAGTTGAATCTAGCAATGACCAAGTTGACACCCTTGTTGGCGTTGTAGTAGTAGTCGTTGACAATAATTTCCAACCAACTGTTTACAGGAGTCAACTCATTGTTCCATTTCAATTCTATCAATTCCTTCCAGTCGACTTCTTGTAACATATCCTTCTCGATGATGGTGAAATGGTTGGCAATGGACTTGGAGTCGAAACTCAACACAAAAGAAATATGTGAGCTTCCTTCCATGACTTTTTGAACCGACAACGTATCGTTGGAAAGTATATAATTGTCCAATATAATCTTTGGACACGCCATAGCCGGACTCGTTTGGCTGCTGGTGATATTTGAATTGTTGAATATACCTTCACCGTTGGGTGTGGATGTCAACGGGATTGTATCTGTCTGTATTAGTCTCTTTTTCACTGGAGTCAACGGGATTTCGGGTGTGATTTCAATATTTGTCATATCGATCACATCTTGAGTATTGGCATTGTTGATTTGATTCAAAATATCCTCAGTGTCTTCTAAACCGTCCTCATGGTCACTTTCGGTTGTGATTTGTGGTGACTGTTCCTTGGTCTCAACACTGGATCTTGCTATAGGTTCTCTGTCTGAAGTTTCTCTGAATATAGCTTCTCTATCTATAGCTTCTCTGTCTATAGCTTCTCCGCCAACATCATCTCTGTCGATTCTTTTCACCTGGAAAATATGAGAGTTCGAGTCTTTACCTTCTAGTTTGAATAATGCAAACTCAATAGGATCATTGGACTCGAAAGTTTCATCGGGTATAGCTGCTAGTTCCTTCAAAACATAGCTGCTAATACCTGGAATAGCAATCGAGTTTGCTGACGAGTTATTACTGTTTTCAACTTTCAAAGAATTTCTGGCACTCTTTAAAGCCATAGAGAATATCGAACTATCAGCAACGTCAGACAGCTTCGAATTCCGAGGAAGTATTGAGTTCTTTATATTTGAAGTCACAAGTTCCTGGCTATAACTAAATGGAAGTTCAGTCAAAGCACAAAGAGTACTAAATCTTACACTTCTTCTGTGAGATGAAGATCGGGAAATTGCAGACCCCATTGATGTAGTACGTAATTTGACAGGAAGATCCAACGACTTAACTTCATCTGAAGGCGTATTGCTGTTACAGCCTGCAATTCTTCTCAAGTTCTTGTGGCCATCTTTTTTCTTTAGTCCCATATAAGTATCTTCATTTCTGGTGGAAACTCGAGAACCATTGGATACAGAAAATGCTGAGTCATAGCTTAGGTAGGATTTCATAGAATCATGTTTGAAAGCAGACGAGCCATTTGAATTTCTTGAATTCCGTGACATAATTGACACCCTTCTGTGTTGTAAGTTGATACTTTCGCTAAAACTGATTCGTTTAAGTTGATTCTGAGACTGAAGCTTCATCAGTTGAGGACTTAAAGCAATTCCCAATTCTGCAATATCAGCATCGTATTGTGTTATGTTGCTAGGAGTCGAAATCGATGTGTTTAGAGAATTTCCAGAATCATCCATAGCATTAATATTTGGTTCAGGAGGCATTTCAGTACTAACATCGAAATATTGAGTCTCAGACTTTAGCAACCTTGGTGAGTTTACACGTTCATGTAAGAGACTGCTTTCTTGGACGTTATCGAAGCTGTCTTCGTGGACGATGTTGAAACTGTCCTCATGAGGGACATCAAAACTGCTATTTCCATTTTCCAAGAAGCTTCCTTCTCCATTCTCTTCATCTTCTTCATCTAAGTCGTCATCTAACTCGCGAATAGCTGAGTTTTCAAGATCCAAGTTCCCAGCATCATTCCAATTAATACTTGCAGGCCTCTGGAAGGAAGACTCTTGTGAATTCACAAGTGTTCCCAGTTGAACTTCTTCTGATCCAGGAATGTTGGGTCTGAGGGACCCGCTTATCTCATCATTGATTAAGTTGTCGATTTTGAGAATGTTCAAATCCGAAAGATCATTAATATCCATAGAGACATCATCATTGTCCTTTTCGTTTGAAATATCCAATTCATCCATTACGTTACCTATCTTGCCTTCCATTGGCTCGTGTGTGGAGGTGCTTGAGATACGAGGCTTCTTGGCTGGAGATCCCATAACATCGAGATTGCCGAAGCCAAAATGGTCTTCATCATCACTGACTTCTGTATTAATTTTGTCGTTATTTGAATCGGCATTTTTCGTATTGACTGGACTGTTTTCTTCCTGGTGTTCGTCCTCGATAGTTGTAAGTGGGGTATTTTCTTGACGGATGTAATACCTTATTAGATACTCCAATTCATCTACTATTCTGGCACTCAATATATCAACTCTCTGGCCGACCACATTGCTGTTTTCAATAGCTCCATTTAAGGCAAGATTTATGAAAGGAGTATCATCGTCTATCACTTCGTTGTCGTCTTCCTTCTTTGGGTTACCAGCTTTATAGTGTACTGTCTTTTTCCAGCCGTCTATAAACTTCTTTATTGACCTCTTTCTTCCAAAACCATCTTCTTCGTCTTCATGTTTCATTGGAGGCTGATAATTACTTCTTCGTAATGGAGAGCCCGTGGAAGTATTGTTCGTATCTTGGTTAGGCTTCACTATACACTCCATTTTCCTCACAGGGGTTGGAGGCAAGATGTAGGTTACTTTGGAGGTCGGAAGCTTAATATTACCATTGGTGGAAAATCCACTACTGTCAAACCTGCTCGGACGATTTGGGGTGTTCTTAGGTGAATAGACCGCAGACTCGTTTGTATTTTCCTTATCATTTGAAAATGTCTTATCATGTGGGGTGCTGTTGGTGAATGCAAAGTTTTCATTTTCGCCGTTGTTCTTTATAGTTTTCTTCAATCCTAGAGAAGAATCCTTCAAGTTCATGTGGTTATGTCTATTAGTCTTTGTCAAATGTTTGTTTGTATTTTGTTGTTTTTGGTCTGAAGTCAAATTAAGTTTTGATTGTGTTGGTTGATCTCTGTCTATGGGCGGTGAGTTAAACAGATGGTTATTAAATATGGGGGACTTTATTGACATTTGTTGTTCCTGCAACTCTTGTAACTTTGTATTTAAGGATAATCTTGAGGACTGGTGTTGTGATAATAAATTATTGATTGAGTACTGGGGATTTTCGTCTTCGTTGTTTCCGTCAAAGATGATGCATTTATGAAGGGCACGTTTATCGTACAACGAAAGCATGGCAGATCTTCTATAGGAAGGGTTGGTATGGATGGACATTTCAGTATTGGTCTTGGACAATTTTTTCGTACTAGTGATATCTTCGTAAAGTGGGATGTAGTAGGTGAGGATGTTGCGAGTTTCAGTGATGATTTCAAGATCGAGGTCAATTTTCCAAAAGTCATTTATGGCATTTAACCAATGTATTTTCAAGTCGCCCAAAATCTTCTTTTCGAAGACCATATGGTTTGCATCGTTTTCTTCATCTACTTGTCTGTTATTGATCAAATTCGAATTGATTGTCAAACTATTAATGGTTCTTGTGAACAAATCACACAATGATGGAACAGATTCGAAATCATCGATGAAGTAGTTGATAATCCAATGTCTTAATACTACAAAAGTTCTCAAAAGAACTAGTTTTCCCACTTTGACATTTGCTTCGGTGTTGGAAGTGATATATTGAAGAGACCAGATCAACCGGGTCAATAGTAAATTCATTACTTCTTCACTCTGTGCAAACATTCGGTATGTAAGGAAGAAATCACAGATTAGATTATAATCAACGATCTCTGGAGACGTTAGTTGTACGATTAATGCTTTGAGGGTGGCATGGTTAAGAAGTTCAGGATTATTCTCATCGAATTTGTATAGCTCGCCGCCCACTCCATTCGATTGTAAACAGGGGAAAAGACGTTCGTCATCAAAAACAGATTCATTATGTTTATTATAGTGAAAGTCAGGATGGATGTCGTTGGATGAATTGTTCAGGGTGCTTGAATTTAGATAATTGGGATTACTTGGATTGTTGGCTGGAGTCATATTCTGGAATCCTTCTTCAGTTTCTCCTAGGAAACTCGCCAACCTTGGCGATAAATTGATTTCCATTGACCTTGGGGATCTTGGTTTGTTTGTTGTTGTATTACGTGCTCTTTATCTATGGCTCGTTTTCATGGGAAAGGACAAGTGTTAGAATAATGTGACTTAATATATGAAGATTCGTGCTAGTTGACAACAATTTCCCAATTCTCAAGAACCCTAGAAACTTAAAGCTCTCTGCCCTATAAAAAGTTTAAATATTTGATTTAACGATGATCCTTTTTTTGCCTCACATTGTCGTCTCTACAATTTATTGGTTTGTTTACTTTTTTATGTTGACGTTTTGTAATTCGCGTTTGTAAACAAACGTACAGATTCTCAGCCGAGACTAGGTGAGCCTACTACCGTGAAGTGGTGCTATAGTGGAGTTACCATCACGAAGAGATGGTTCCATGCACAGCGCTGATGTCTCGGCTAACTGGGTGCCACATATTAGGCGAGCCAACATAGAATTATAGATATGCAAGATAATGTAAATTTCAGGTAATTCTGGTGATTAGCAAAGTTCCAGTAGCCGGACTTAGGCCGTTAAGTAATAGTGTACCTCTGAATTGTGTTTGTGTGTATATTTATGTAAGGTACTTCGCTACTGAGAGGACTATGAGTGAAGCGAATAGTTCTCTTGGATATTAGTTAATCTGTGTATTAATATTTTACTGGTGCCTAGTAATTTATTGAATAGTACCGTCTACTTTTCTTTGTCTTTCTTCTCAGTACGTGATTGATTTCTTACTAAATACATACTGAGGGTAGCGAAGTATTCAACAATGCAGAAACAATCCATTAAATCTCACTAATATGCACTAAACCTCAGTAATCTTCACTAATATTACTTCCGATTCACTGAATCTCACTACTTTTAAGATGCTCTATATTCAATCTCAAGATTATGTAATACACACTTCAATTTTAATTTAGTGGGTAATTAGAGGCTACAATTACTTGAAACTCATATTTGGTGTAATGGGGTCTATTCTAAGTTAGTCTAGTTATAAATTTTGTTAGTGGAGGCAATTTTGGTAAATATTCGCTGAATCTACCTATGATAATGTACTGGATATAGTGCTTGTATAAATCCTTAAAGAACCTTTAAAGTTTAATTATTTGCAGCTCTAAATATTGAGAAAACTGTGAGCGAAGTAATCTAGTAACACGTAACTACTACTTTTAGTAACAAGTAACTATTACATATAGTGCAGTAAATCTAGTACTAACTTAGTGGACTATTCTAGTATCAAATGGATAAGAAATTGTGTGGATAAGAGCCACAAATCTTGGGTTGATTTGAAGTTTCCTACCACTAATCGTTATCAAAGGAACTGATACGGGAAGTTGAGCCATAAGAAGCTGATTTGCGAAATAATAACAAACTGACATGAGAATCGATGATCTACCAACCTTTCGGTTGGTAGCTTACGTTTGCAACTTACCAGGCCAATTCCAAGTCACTTTCATACCATTTCTGATTTTAATCTTCGTTTGTGAACGATCCAAACTCTTCTAGTGATACTTAGTGAATTATTAATCCTTTGCTACTTCTAAGCTTAATCTGCTTGTAGTCTCGTGTTATCTCATTTCTCTTGATACCCGTTTTCATTAAGCATTCTTAAACTCCCTGGTTCAAATTTTGTTGAATAGCTGCCTTTAAGGCACTGAATGGAGATTTCTTGAACTCAGGGTTCTTCAACACATTGCTGAAGTTCTTGTATTCTTGTTTTAAGATGATATTATGTCCTGATGTTTTATTGGCATTGGGTTTGTTCAAGTTTTCTTTGGTTGATTTGACGAATTCCTTCGCTTTTGGAGTAACTATGGAAGTCTTTATGGTTGTGGTTTTGAAATCGGGTAAACTGGTCAAAAGCTCATCCATTTTTGGCTTCAAGACATCCTTGTCCTTTCTCTTACGTCTTCTTAATGATGATTTGCTAACTCCGTTCGAGGTGTTGAAAGTAACTTTGTCAGTTAAGCTGTTTGTGAAATTCACTGACTTGTTGTGTTGTTTCTCTTTCTTAGAGATCTTCAGTAACTTCAAGAATGGGTTTTCATGATATTCTGGATCGGTAGTTTCCTTGAACTCCGAGATTTTGTTTGATAACTTCTTGGAAGTTTTATTCCTCAAACTGGATTTTTTATTAATTCCGGCCTAAATTGTTAGTCTCTGCATAGTTTGAATAAGTACGTTAACTTACCATCGTACTGTTTAGCTTCTTTGACTGTTACTATCACTAAAAAATTGATGAGATGGAATTATAACCTGCAAATATGTAACCTGCAAAACACCACAAGTAGTACTGATGAAGCCATCCAATACGTCTATGGAACCAAGATCATTCCACTTCATTCATTATTACATCCATTCCTTATACCACGTTCCTTCTATCGGATTTTCGTCTTAGGATCAATAGATCTGATATGTGGTCTTGAGAGACCCCAAGGCCCAAACCTGCAAACTCATTTTTTGCATCCTCTCCAAATCGCTTATCAGCTGGTAGAGACGTTGATATAATTAGATTGTAATAGTTGAGATATAATATATGATGTAATTTGTGCAGCTGTATGTATTCCTTTACTTAATTTTATATATCTATTCAATTTTGCTAGAGAATTATCCATATGTTTCTGTTTTTGTTGAAATTTAACATAATTCTGATACAATTAGAGATCCAACAATTCAAGAGAGACAACTACAAATATTTAGTAAAGAATATCCAGTTACTAGAGCATTTTTTTCTATAAACTGGCGATTGTAGACTATGAGCAGAAACAACGTCTATAAATTAGGATTAGACATGGTGGACAATGTGAAACAGTACTTTGCTCTGAGAATCACAAATATATATATATATATTTGTTGACAGGTTTGATGTCTTGGTAAATATCATGATATCTTGATATATATCTTGATGCTTAGATATTAATTTTGTTATCTCAGTACCTTTAAGAGGTTGCAGCTCGAATTTTAGTACTTCAAATTCAAGCAGTAGTTGCATAGTTCTATTCGTACAATAAATATACAAATAGTCTAATAGTTAGACAGTTGCTTATTAACAGTAGAAGAACGTTAGACGGTAGTTTACAGCTTAGAGGCTGCATCAACTAGAGACCTCGTCTCCAATGTCTCAATCTAGCGAGTTGCGAAAGTGTCCCTCAATTTCAACCTCTGCGCATTGGAAATTAACGTGAGAAAAATCACAACAACGTTGTAATCTTCAAGACCTCTAACCAATAGTGAGGACAGGATCTATAACACAATCTGTCATATTTATAGAAACCACTGATACATGTACTACACCAGTCAACTCACAGGGGATATTTTGCAAATTTAACTCTACCATTGAAACACGAAAAGATCTCATCGAGAAGAGTCATAGCAAGCACACAATATGAGTGAGCTAGGCGACGAGTCCATAGTGGAAAAGAATGTCGATCTAGACCTCGAGGTGTCTCCTAAGAATAATGCAAATTCCAATTTAATCCATGGAGATCTGCTAGATATCGAGGATGAGATAAATAGCATCTTGCAACACCATGATTCGCCAGGGAGCCAAGTGAAATCATCGAAACCTAATACAGAAAGCCATTCCGGAAGTCATCTAGATAGCAGTAGAAGTAATTCCAAAGACTTGGACGATTTGGATATCGGACCGTTGGATAAACTCGTGCATTTTGATGAGAAACAAAACACAAGCAAAACTGTTAGTCGATCACAATCACCCATCAATGACCGTTTGGGCAAGCTCAGGAAACCTTTGTCTTCGCAAGAAGAAGAAATACGGCGAAATTCAACCCTTGTGTCCATCACGTCTGAAAATGCCTTGGGAGGCTCCAGAAAACATTCAGAGGACGATGAAAGCTCAAAGATTTCGGCGTATGCAAGATTAGACTTTGAAAACTTCACATTTTTCGTACAAACCTTGCAGGTAGTATTGGGAAGAAAGTCAAATGAAGAATTGCTACAAAGCAGCCACCATGCCGTGGACGTACATTTATCGTCAAAGAAGGCTATTTCTAGAAGACACGCCAAAATCTTTTACAATTTTGGAACCCAACGATTCGAATTATCTATACTAGGTAGAAACGGTGCATTTGTTGACGATTTATTTGTTGAAAAGGGAATAACCGTTCCCTTGATTGATGGCACAAAGATCCAAGTCGGCGATATACCCTTCCAATTTGTGCTTCCTTCCATCGAACCAAGCGAAGAGGATGATAAGAGCTCTAATGAAAATAAGCAATTCAACCCCACTGATGCCATCAACTTGAGATCAAACTTATACAACCCCAACTCAAAAATCAAAAAGTCACCAAAAAAGGAAACTGTTAAAACAGAAAAGTCACTATCAATAGTTGATGAGAATGTCAAGAATGACGGAAGAGGCGACATAATAGTACTGGCTCAAACAAAAAGCGTAAAGAGCCCACAGGCAGGAAGAAAACCTTCGATAGAGTCTTCCAAGCTTGGTGAACTGTCATCTGAATCAAAACCCAACGACATGATGAATAGAAGAAACTCTCTTTTGAAAATAAGGCGTTTGTCGAATGCCAGAAGAAAGTCATTGGCAAGTGCAGCCAGCGACGAGCTTAATGATATTTTGAAGGAGTTGGGTGTGACGTCAATCGATGCCATAGACGAAGAAGACTCTGAATTGCTTGATTCTCAAATCCAGTCGTTATTGCAAGACCATACACTGGACCAGAGTGGTAATGAAATTGGATTGGAACAAAACTTGTTGAAACTAGCTCAATACAACGAGTCTGCGATCGAGGAGGAAGAAGATGAAATAGATAGGTTGGTGAAACAGCATAACCTAGAGCAGGGAGTGATTATGGATGACGACTTCTCTAGATCTGAAAGCATCCACGAAATTGACAAGGAATTGTCTGTGCTTGATCAGGAGATTGCTTCCCTTGCACCTCTTCTTGACAATCAAAATGAAGATATGGTCAAAGATATCGAGGAAAAGAAACGGAGACTAGAGCTTGAAAGAAAACGAAAACAACAGCAACGCAAATTGGTAGCTGCAAGAGCAATGGCCAAGGGTCTAAGCAATACTTCTAATTATTTAACTGGTTCTTCATCGTTAAGCATCCCCATTGATCCTGCATTTTCTCATTCTAGTACTTCACATTCTGCCTCTCCACCTACCCACGCAGGAGGTTCTCCTCCCTTAAACCTGAATAATACTCGTTCAACACCACTTATGGGCAAACCCGCAATACCTAGGATGGGTAAGCCTGCGTCCATACAACCTCCTGCAAACAGGCTTTACAACCGACCTTTGAATGGGCTACCCAAGTCACAAGTCATCGATTCAAGACTCAGCAATGCCATCCCTGGGATGTCCGGTCATTTAATGGGAGGTGGTTTCGAGAACTCACAAATGAGAATAAATCAATTGATGCCCTACAGTACGATTCCAAAGCCTATTATACCCCCAAGACCTCCACAACCAAAATTGGAATCCCCAGTATTGTCCATTACAGCCGAACCATCTACGATACGGCCCCGTCCTCCACTCAGAGCAATAACCGTGAGTGCAAAACCGATATTGACCACTTTTGAAGTACCAAAGACCATTGAAGAACCATCCAAATATCCAAAATTACCCAGAAGGAGACGCGAGTCCAAGAAACAGGTCACAAAAAAGGTATATTCTCTAGATGAAATTCCCGAACAATACAGAACAAAGCCAAACATTTCATTCCCTGGCATGATCACTAATGTTTTGAAAGCACCAGGAAACAACGAGGGTTTGTCAATCACAGAATTAAACGATTCCATAAAGGATGTATATCCTTATTATAAGTACTGTCCTGAAGGATGGCAGTTCTCGGTATCCCACAACGTCAAATTGCACAAGATATTCAAACGTACTATTAAGAGAGGTAACGAATGGGTTTATGTCATGGACGAATTATTTATTAACGAAAGAGAGAAAGTCAGAGCGAAGCAACAAGCAATGGCAGCATCAAGAGCAAAGGCAGCTGCTATAAAGGCAGAAGAAATTAAGCAAAAACAACGCCTAGAAGCACAACAAGCAATGTCTCATAATCTCGTGGGACGAAGCTTCACATCTCCATACAGTTTACCATTGAATACAACTATGCGTATGCCACAATCACAATTCATATCACAGCTTCAAAACAAACAACCTCCTGGTACCAATCCTGTTACAGTAGGAGGTCAGAAACCAAAGACAATTGCAGAATTAGCAAGTGAAATCAAAAGAGACAGTGCGATCAATTCGAACGCTCCGTTGTACTTTAAGCCACAATCTTCGATTCCTAGTACGATTGGAAGTGATATGTCGAAATCATCAACTTCCCCAGGAAACGCCACGCCTCATGCCAACAGCATCAAGGCCCAATTGGCTGCCAACAGATCACATCCCAACTCACAGTCTCCGCAATCTCTGTCTGCCTCGTCGCCGGTTCCTCCATCACAAGGCGGTATGAACCAGGATACAAAGAAATCGTTGACTTACTTACAAAAGGAATTGTTCACTTTATACAAGGCCAGAAAATTATCCTACAATACAGCAACCACCACCGAAATTATCACCAAGGCTTTGGCCACTACCATTGCACAAGTGAATGTTATTGGAGCCAAGGCCGGGTGCGGTGAAAACGCATTAAGTTTCTTAGTGGAAAAGGCTCCTCAACAAGTGAGCAAGATTTTGGATATTGCCTTGACTAAATCGATCAAGGAGAAACAAGGTAATTTCTCGAGACCAGCAAGTAGATCTGGAACCCCTGGTCCTGGTCCTGGGTCGTCTGGAACATCTCCAACCAAATCAACTCTAACCCAGCGCCCACTGCAATCCAATACTCCATCCAGGGAAAATGTCAATCCAGATAAAAACGTACTACCAACCAATGCAACTCCATCCCATGGACCACCCACTAAATCACCGACAGTGTCTCTGTCGCAGAGCACACCCTCACATACAAATAACCCAACTGACTTACAACAACGTTCTGGTCAGCAACCGACACGCAGCGAGTCTTCAACAGGAGGCCCACCAAATGCCACCAAAGCCCTGGCGGCGGCATACCCACAAACATCTCCATCGGATACCAAACAATCGAATAATGGACCTACAGGCGAGCTATCATCTACAAGACCATCAGTGGGGACTACTCCTTCATCTGTACCACAATTGTCGAAGCCACCTCAATTAGGATCCGGATTATCGAGGCCACCAAGCTACAGAGCGGACTCATTGGGCCGTCCTCCCAACTTCTCATCAAACACAGCCAGACCACAAAGTTTTGGAAAGCCCAGTGCATTATCCAGACCACCTACATTTCTATCTAACAAACAGACAAGAGTAGGGGACGATGGAATGAGTAAAGAGGATAATAAAAGGGAGTTACCGGATCAAAACGACGGCGAGCTGCCCCGCAAGATCATAAAAACCGAAAACTCCTAATAAGCAACTTGTAAAGTATATAGTAAACGGTTAATAGTGTACATCTCTCTATATATATTTGGTGATTATATGCAGGATTCAATATATAGACAAAACCTCAACGGGTGGCGATTGAGAAATTAAACCACTACAACATAAACGAAGCAGACCAAGCAAGCAATAAGAAACAATTGAGACAGTACCGAGGAACAAACATACGACCTCATATATCCCAATAAACAGAGATAGATAACACGTAAAAAGATTACGATGAATAGTATTTCGCAGAGATTCAGCCATTCCAACACCAGCTCAGTGTTGAACGAAGCCAGCTCTGCACGTAATGGCTTTTCCAAGAACGCCCAGTTGGAATTGGCACCATCCATGCAATTGCCACCCATTTCACAACCTACTGACTTTTTGAGAGCACATACCGACGACGCATCGAACCCCGACTGTAAGATCAAGATTGCCCATGGTACAACTACTTTGGCCTTCAGATTCCAAGGTGGTATAGTTGTTGCAGTTGATTCTAGAGCGACGCAAGGTAACTGGATTGCCTCGCAGACGGTGAACAAAGTAATTAAGATCAACCCCATGTTGTTGGGTACCATGGCCGGAGGTGCTGCGGATTGTCAGTACTGGGAGACGTGGTTGGGGACCCAATGTAGATTACATGAATTGAGAGAGAAGGAAAGAATCTCGGTTGCTGCTGCATCCAAGATCTTGGGTAACTTGGTATATGAATACAAGGGCATGGGGTTGTCCATGGGTACCATGGTGTGTGGATACACCAAGAAAGAGGGTCCTACGATCTACTATGTTGATTCAGATGGAACCAGAATGAAGGGTGATTTGTTCTGTGTGGGTTCCGGACAAACGTTTGCATATGGTGTGTTGGATTCCGAGTACAAGTGGGACTTGACCGTAGAGGAAGCTTTATACTTAGGTAAGAGAAGTATCTTAGCCGCTACTCATAGAGATGCTTTCTCTGGTGGTTCTGTCAACTTATATCATGTCACTGAAAACGGATGGATATACCATGGCAATCATAACGTGGGAGATATATTCTGGGACATCAAGGAACAAGAACAATCCTTCAACAACGTCGAATCATAATCAGAGGACTTCACTGCTACAAAATCAAGTACTATCTAGAGATAGTATACTAACTAGAGATACTAATACTCAATTTTAGTAGGTACCAACTAGAGATATTAAATACTCAACTAGTTTTAGTAAATACACTAGGTATATAGTAAATCAACTTAAGTCTAAAGTAGTGGTATGCCTCTTACCATGGCTACATCAAGACTACAGTAGTTATAGATCAGATGAGCAATCCCCGACAGTTAATAAACATAAAACTAAAGACGTGCAAATCGAGATCTAACGCATAAGTATAGAGATAGGACTTATCTATCGCTATTGACTATATACTTTTAATGTAGGGCTCCAGCCCTGTAATATACAATATAGCGTGACATAATATCGTGTGTATACCATCATCTTTCCTGTATACAACAGTGCGAAACTTTTTTGGAAGCCGATTGCAGGACGAGCGTATACTGAAAAATTTTTAATACTAGTACAATTCATCTCAAGTCTTTAGTGTACAAACAGTAACAACAATAGTCAATATGGTATGTATAAAATAGGGCCGTTGTGATGTGCCATTAAAGAGATGAGGAAGACATCATGTAATAATCAGTTATTTCAAACAAATCTACAAGTCATCTATAGAATTTGACAAAAGTTGAATCCTAATTTTCAAAGTTGATTCCCAAATGTCAGAACTCCTCCATAAATTGTCAGAACAAGTACTAACAACGATAGTCTGCTAAAACTCAAAACCCTATGCGTGAAATGCATATCGAAAAGTTGGTTCTCAACATTTGTGTTGGTGAATCCGGTGATAGATTAACCAGAGCCTCCAAGGTTTTGGAACAATTATCTGGTCAAACCCCAGTCCAATCCAAGGCTAGATACACTGTCAGAACTTTCGGTATCAGAAGAAACGAAAAGATTGCTGTCCACGTCACCATCAGAGGTCCAAAGGCTGAAGAAATCTTGGAAAGAGGTTTAAAGGTCAAGGAATACCAATTAAAGGCTAAGAACTTCTCTGCCACAGGTAACTTTGGTTTCGGTATCGAAGAACACATTGACTTGGGTATCAAGTACGATCCAGGTATCGGTATTTACGGTATGGATTTCTATGTTGTCATGGGTAGAGCCGGTAACAGAATTGCCAGAAGAAAGAGAGCCAGAGGTGTTGTTGGTAACCACCACAAGACAAACAAGGAAGACTCTATCGCTTGGTTCAAGCAAAGATACGATGCCGATGTCTTGCACAAATAAGTTAGTCACTAATATATAACTGCTTCACATAAGTGTTAAATTTCAACCTGTAGTGAATCCAGAGATCGTAGATAAATCCAGAGATGGTTGAATCTCAGAGATTGTAGCCTCAATTTGTAGCAAAACCATTTGCAACCGAATTAAACCATTGGAGATTATCTACTCTAGATTCTTGTACTACGAGAGAAATCGATTAGAGTAGATAATATAGATCTATCCTTCTAATCTAGAACAATAAGATCTATTAGACTTCCAATCTAGATGCCGGGTATGTATAGTCAACATTACATTCTGTTAATATGAGTTTGTTACAACCAACTGTGTTCAATAATCAACTAAATTCATCATCAAGAAGTTGATTTTAGTTGGCGATATCTATCTAATAATCTATTGTAGTCATACAGATGATGTTTCAGTATTGTCCAAGCGAACTGGCTGGTAATTTTATATAATTGCACTTAGAACGTGATCTCTACTAGTTAGACATTTCCCACAGCTCAACTCTCGAACTCATTGTGGGCACAAGATTTATCGAGAGATGACCACGCTCGATTAATCGAGTTCATTTTATAATTTAATTTATGATTCACTGACTCTCACTGACTCTCACTGACTCTCACTGACTCTCACTGACTCTCACTGACTCTCACTGACTCTCACTGATCGAAGATTATTACATTTACAGTTGAGATTCTCATCACAGTGTCTAAACTGGCTCTAATAACTAACAATCTAGAACAGATGACATATTTTATTTCCCACACGTGATCTTTCACATATTCTTCTTATGAACTATTCCCTGAGACGTAACAGAGAGTTAACAATCTAAGTCTAAAATTAGTGTGCTGATCATAAATCAACGAGGAGTATCAGTATCTACAGAACTCCTTCTATCCCATTATAATTACTGGTAGTCCTTGGGCCACAAAATGGGCACAATCATTGTGGAGTTTTTGGCAGATTCAACATATTCTATTCCTGTATATTGTATAGTTTCCTGTATATGCCCGATACAGAAGAACCCAATTAGCCCCATACGTTTGTAGACCATCCCAGGAACGAGTATACTTCCACACGCCTCCCCTATCCACCCCCTGTATTCTCATCTTAGAACCCCACCATTTCAATCCCATTCTCCGCTATTTTTTGTGCTGATGCCAACTAGCCATCTGGCGCTTGGCCTTGCCGTCCCGTTCCCACACGACCTTCATAATTTAAATTTCGTAATTCTCATGTCCCATTTCTTGGCTCTCCCTTCTTATTCATCAAGTCATTCCGTATAAATCTATCTATAGAGTATTTATATTGGTGATTACGCGATAATACATTCTACGGGCTAGAATATAGATCCGGAAACTTTCGATTGATTTGGACTACCCGCTGATTAACCAATATAAACAAGATGGTTGCTATAAACAATGAACCGCTAGAACATTTGCCGTGTAAGTATAGATTAGAGGTTGCACTTACAGCAAGTTACTAACATCTAGATATCGAAGAGAGTATAAGTGCAGAGGAACGTTCTCAGGTAGAACAGTTGATACGAATGGAGATGGCAAATCAGTTTAGAAGACGCACTCACAATAACCACCCGGTAGAAAGTGCTCCAGCAAGCGCCACCACCGATAATGATATACATGTCTCTGGCGCTCTGGGAGTGCCGGAAGGCAGTCCTTTGCATCCGTTAGTCGACCAGATATTACCGTTACCTTCTGGTCCACGACACTTGTCACCTAGCCCCATGTTAACCCATGAAATCGAGCGTTACGAGGAGGAAGACGACGAATTAGACTTGGACGACGAACCTAAAATCCTCCATGGAGGAATAGATACTAGTAGATATTCGGAGTTTGTTTCTGCTCCTGAAAATTCCAATTTCGATGAGTCTATCAAGCAATCCAACTCAAACGGCACCATCAACTACAACGACATATATACCACGTTGTCGTATGCATCGCTTCAGGAGCGTAATCTCGAGTTGGTATTGCGTAACTACCTGGATCTCAGTGTCAACCAACAACAACATTTACAAGAGTTGACGCAAATGCGTGAAGACTTCTCCGATAACCTCAACCAAAAGCGGAGGTTGGTTGACCAAGTCAATATGGTGCGGAAGAAGCGCCAGTTGGTAGATTTTAAGCCGGTCAACGACTACTTGAACGAAAGGTGGAGAGACGGTATCAAGTCCGTAGTAGACCTTGGGATAGAGGCCGCTAGAATGGATATGGATATAAATTAATTGCTCGGGCAAGAATGGGTTTGGGTTTGTATTTAATATAATGACGTTTACATAACACGTAATTATTCATTAGTGAAACTAATGAAGTTATTGTAAATAATGTAGTTTTGAAACTAATGTAGTTAGTGAAACAAAGCTAGTGAAACTAATGAAATTAGTGACTGAGGTTTTCACTAATGATGAGTTAAGTTCACTAATGATGAGGTACTTCCACTAATCATGGTGTAAGTACTTTATTTTCTCCGTTTGTAAGTTGGTTATATTGAATGTACAGCTATAGGTACATTTAATATACAGCTATAGGTATACTATGATAATAGTTCAAGAGATTGAACGTTTCACCAGCTTAATTATCTGGTTAGGCACCGGGGTTCGGATTCCCAGGTTTGGCTCGCTTGTTGGATATCATGTCTGACTTTAAGCTACCTACATTAATAACTCTAGGACATCCTTCACGATCCTTCTCTTGTAAGACACACTCAAAACAATAGTATGCCGGAGTGCCCGTCTCTTTATTATCTCCCAAGAAGTTACTGCAGACTATACATCTGTTTTGTAAGTGGCCGAACGAACACTCCTGACAGATTCGTACCCTGGTGTTAGCTTTGACATATGAATCACAGATGGGACATCTTCCATCACATTGGGGACACACTAATCCCACTTCCTTTCCTGGTTGTTTCATGCATTGAATTAAATCGTATTGGTGTCGCGACATCGTTAATGAGCTAATGTCTTGTGTATCTAGTGAGTGTAGTGGTATGTAAGCAGTAAGAGATGTAAGTGAAATGTCTAGATGTTTGTCGCGACATCCAGAAATTATATTTTGTCGCGACATCAATAATTTATTTATCGCGACACAGTCCCGCATAGATCAAAGTAGGATTGTACCAACGTTTAATTTTACAGCCACTCTAGGATCAATTTAAATCTACAACAAATACCTGTATAATACGAAAATAGTGGTATCTTAGTACTGAAACTTATTGGTGATGGAGGAAAATCAGAAGGCAGAAATCGGGATTCCTTCACATAATCAAAGACCTCAGGGGCTACATGCACGTTTGGATCAGACTTCAACGGCTTCTGTGGATCCTGGGCCTCACCAAAAGAGTGATATACAGTCCACAACAGAAAATCCATGTTACAAGGTTAGTACCCACCAGATTCTGGATAATTTGGTCCAAACAGTGACCCCTTTGTACGAAGAAGACGAGTGCACTATATGTCTAGAACCTATTCTCCTGAACCACAGGATTGGAGTGATCGCTTCGTGCTGTCCGAACAAGTACTACCATGATAAATGTGTCGTTCAATGGTCGTCCAATTCCAACTCGTGTCCTACTTGTAGAAAACGGTTTCACAAGATCGGTATTTTCGAGAAATCACATCAAAATATGCTTTTGCGGACAGTAGTAGTAAAAGACAAATTATTACCCAATGATGCAATCAACGACATTCCACGAGAATATGTCATTCCTGCAAATGACAGTGCTCCTTTGACAAACAATGATGATGACATGCGACAAAACGGGACTCATGGAGTCTGTGTCATCTGCACTAGTTCTGATTATGCATCTTCTGCTAGAAGTATGATAAACTGCAATTGTTGTGGGTCGAACTTCCATGCAAACTGTTTAGGAATATCTTCAGTAAACAACCACGATCTATCGCATTGGTGCTGTCCAATCTGTGACATGGATCAGGAGTTGATACTTCCCGATTACATCCAGAGAAGGCCAACTTCAAGCTCCAGCACAAGACATACCACATTAGCAAAAAAACCCAGAACCACAATAATACGAAGAGTCTCCTCGATGGCAGGATCGTCTTACAATCCGTCGATATTTGATTCCACCACGTCGGATTTTGCTCCGGAAATACGACCTACACCTGCACCAATACGAAATAGACGAGGTCTTGTGATTTATAACGAAAACCATGAGTTGGATGACGATTTCCTTTACGATGTAAATGACCTTTTTGATCTGAATGAAAATCTTGCATTCCCAGATAATTTCGAAACACAGGTCTTTCCCTCACCAGTCATCAACGGTGGTGTTATACTACGGAAAGAATTGAAAGCAAGACAAAACTTGAGCAGGGAAGAACAGCAATCTTGGGAGCTCTTCGATGAAGTAAGAAAAAATGACGTCGAAACATCACAACCTTTAGAGGGTTCCTCTAGCATTCAAGATCAGGATACTACTTGCAAAAAACGCAGGCGCAGAAAGAAGATAACTCCAGTAAAAGAGGAAATAATAGTGGGCTCCTCGTCGGATCGTGCAAACACTGTCCCTAGTCGGATTTCATCATTGATAAACCAACTCAAGACATCTCCAGTTTCTGTACCATTCAATATCAACACTTGCAGACAAAAGCAAGGACCACTACAACCCCCACCATTGAGTCTAAGTGAATCGCCGGCTTCGATTTCACCTGCAAGTAACAGTCCCATGGAATTTGGCTCTAATGATAGTGATACTCAGTACGACAGTGATGTTAAGATATTGAAAAAGGTTAAATTGGTAGAATTGACTTTAGATCAAAAGATTGAAATTCAAAAATACATCAGAAACAACTTGCGTCCGTTGTACAAGCCCACCACCAAATCTACAGAGATCAATCCTCTGGGCCCATTAACCATTGCCTCGGAGGAGGACTATATCAAAATTAACAAGACAATATCACGGAAAGTCTATGGCCACGTCTTATCTATTCATATGAACAATGGTGAGCTAGATCAACACATGATGGACAATTTCTTCAAAGAAGACGATCCTACGAAATTGAAGGAGATTGTTGATTTGCACGTAAAGCAAGAGTTGGAAAACTTTCTACGAGTGTAGTGAGGTATGTAATTCTTATTTACTGAATGAATCATGACTGGGACTAGCATCACATATTACAGCAGACTGAAATATATCTAGGACTCGGTGTTTTATGTATTCTCTTGAGTCTAGACTATCTACGACGAGGACCCTTTGGCTTATTGAACTTCAAAGATCCTCTAGTAGCAGAGTTTATTGAGGATGCAGAGGAGGAAGGATCCGAAGTGGTTTCGAGATCCAACTCGCTCAATTCCAATTCATCGATATCACCAACTTCCAACGATTTATCGATCTTCAAGTCGTTTTTGGCTAATACTTGGTTCAAATGGGTGACCAACCCCAATTTGCTTGATGCATAGATCATTCTGTCTTTAACTTTAGAGCCTGATGGACACGAGTAGATAAACACAAACTTGTCAGGTTGATAGTTGTAGATACTATATTGTGGTTGAGCTACGAGGTTTGCTTTTGAAAGATGGGAAACTAACGAAGAGACTTTAACATTTTCTTCTGAAGTAGTCAAGTTCAAGACTTCTTTTTGGACATCGATGTTGAAGGTTATCAATTTCGAGTTATTGGTGTTTGAATGCAAGTTGTTGAACTCGTTGTTGAGCAGAGTGTCAAACTCATACAATAACTTGTTTTCTCTGGATGAAGAATGCATAGAAGGAAGCTGCTTTTTGTACAGATTACCGTGGCTGGCCAAGGTCATATCTTGCAAGGAGTTGATCTCGTTCAAAATTTGTTCGTCTTTTGATAAGACTCCCGAATTGTCAGAAGTCTTGGTGACTTGTTGGAAAAAGTCGTGGGAAATTTCCTCCAATTCGGTCCATGCAAAGTTCTTGCTCTTTGGAAAGTTGTTGGAGCCCAAAGATGTTATCAACGTGTTCTTGGTGGAGGCGTAGAGCATCTTTTGTCTGATAGGAGCATTGTCAGGGATGAAACTTATGAAGGCAAACTCTTGTTTAGTAAGTGCAATGATGATGTAGGCTGGTTGGGGGTATACTTTCGAGAGGTACGAATTCAATTGGGTGAAAATAGTCTTCAAGTCTCCTGAACAGTTGAAGTCAACGTCTGGGACCAACTCCGTGTTGTCCCCAGATACTTTAACAATCAAAGCATTTGACTCGAGGTTTTTGAAGGCATCTAATAACTCTTGACTGGCGGTGATACCGGATTGTGTTGACATTGAAATATATATATCTTAGTCAATACTAATAGTGTTGGGGATACAATAAAGTGTTGCCAATTTATAATTGTCTGAGGTCATAACGCGTGTATTTACCGATCACTTTCGAAATAGTATTGCGGTAAGGTACAATATATTAACTTGCCTATTATGGTAATATTTCCTTATTAGTCCGTCGTCCCAAAACGGCGATTTCCATTTGTACCTTTGTTGATTTTCCTCTATCAAATTCGATCTACTACTGACAACTAAGGAACATCGAATTGATGAACATTTTCGGAGTGTTTGGGAAGTCGGGCGGCTCAGGAGTCACGATTCCTACCTTTAAGCAAGGTGATGGTCACGACTCTGTGGATTTGCAAATCAAATCTCTCCAGTATTTGTTCAAGAGGTTACGGATCAACAAGCTCTCTCCATTCTTGAATGGAGATGGAAGTCTCAAATATACCGACACCGTGATCCACAAAGACCGTGAGTCCCTCAATTTCTTCCAGAAGCTTGATCAAATGTACGATACTGACACGTTCAAGAGTAAGTTGGTGGACGACGAGTATCGTGTGATGATAGATTATGCAAAGAATAAGTTTCGTGCTTATTGTATCTTGTCTGATTATCCCAGCACCAATTTGTCGAGACCAGGCTCTCCCGTTAAAGGAGGGTCCTTCAACGGCGAATCTGATGATTTTCCACCATTCGTTGATTACAAAGATCGCAGGGTCAAGACGTTTCGGTTTCTACTACTTCCCGTAGACGAAGTATCCATTGAGTTCATTGCAAACTCTCTTTCGACGTCTGATATATATGTGGAACATTTTGGAACGTTAGACTTTGGCTCTCGATTCCAGTACGCCATGGATTCCATCGGAAGAGTCATAAAAGATGAGAGATTCTCCAATAAGACAAAGCTCATATCGATTACTGAAAACGAGAAGGAATTGATAGTCCAATATTACGTGAGACAATTAGCTTTTAATGTCCAATTGTCAAGAATAGTCGATGAATATTTGAAGCATATGCCAAACACATCGACAAAAGCGAGTCCTTCAATTATATCTTCAAAAGCGACTTCTTCAATGATATCTCCAAGACTGACTCCGACATTATCACCTACAAAAATGTCTCCTACACGATCGTCTCCAAATATCTCAACATCTCCTTCTAGAGTGACGTCACCCACACTTGCATCACCTTCTCCAAACGTTGTATCATCAACGCTTTCATTATCATCCCGAAAATCAATGGCAGAATTGCCTCTGTCTTTACGACCCTCATCTCCCACCAAACAATTATCCCACAAACCATCCATATCTAAGTTGAGACTAGGCGAGCTCTATAACCCCGAGGCATCTCCACAACTCTTGGAACCATTCAGCCTTGATTCCAGCGACACTGGTTCCGACCCATCTCCACCATCTATTAGTACAACCAAACGTTCGGAGATATACGAAAAATGTAAAGCTGCTGTAATAGACAAACTCAAGAAAGAACGAATAAAGATAAATAACAAGGAACTGTGAAGGGAAGTTGCTTGTGAGTGATCAATATTTTGAGTGATTAATATTCATTATGTATTCTATTAATTCAAGAATACAAAAGTATTTAAATCACCATATCTCAATAGAGAGAAGAAATGCTCAGAATCGTAGAGTTTTATGATATTAGTGAAATTTGTAATATTTCTACTATTTCTAATATTTATGAAATTTGTCAAAAATTAACTAAATGTTGAATAATTTAGAATATTTAGTATAATGTAAATAAAAAGATCTACCGCAACTATAAACCTAATTGGCAGAATATCAATCATCCATTTAGTTTCTAGTAATATGATTAGTAATAGAGGATTAACGTTCTATAGTTCTTCAATCATAAGAATCCCAACCCATGAGATTTTGCACCCAAAAGACGGAACTTTCAAGACTTCAAGAATAGCGATCGTTAAAAATATACATATATAATCTAAACTTATAGTACTAGTCTAGTCTAGTACTATTCTCTTCTTATTTCTTCTCTTCTCTTCTCTTCTTCTATTTATTCTAGCATCTTTCTCTAGTTTCATCACTTTGGCCCTGGGCCTGGCCGCACTTTTCAAGAAACAAAATCTTAAATTGAGATGTTTCTTCTCCATGATGTCACAACAGATAATGAAGATCGGTCGTCTAGGAACGTTTTCCAGAACGGTATTACTCCGAGACGTCTCGTCCCCATCTCCCCGTTCATTCTCATCTATATCTCCTCGGTCATTCTCATCTACATCTCGTCATTCTTTCTCATCCACAAAAACTTCGCTTAATCTTTTTAGTGGGTCAAAGAAGCATGGGCTCGAGGCTCCCTCTGGTAAAGCAGAAACTGCTTCAAACCCAGCAGACTTATTCAAAAAGAACGATATTTTGATGTACTCTGACAAGCCCATGAATTACATCGAAAGTGTCAAGGTCGATGGGTTCCATTTGGCCAATAACTTGTTGATCAAGTCTCCAGACAAAGACGGCAACATCATCGGAACGGTGTTGCTACATAGCGAAACCTTCGAAGTCGACCTAAACGATGCATACAAGATCATCAACGGGTTTATAGTCGAGTTCGATGAAACAAAAGTGTTGGAGATTTTCAAAAAGGTGCATCCGAAACCAGAACTTGTGGTTGTGGGATTGGGCAAGCAGTCACGGATGTTGAGTGACGTCAACAAGAGGTTCTTTTCTAGTATAGGGATCCAGTTGGAGGTAGGGGACTCCAATAACGCGGCACAGATGTTTGATTTGTTAGCCACAGAGAGACCGAATGTGATTGGAGCGTTGTTGTTACCCCCAAATGTATGATAAAGATCACGATTTCAATAATTAAGTTAAAAGATCTAGTCTTGGATTAGTGGGTACTACTAGTGAGCCATACTAGTGATCAGCCGAACAGGTACTAAATTCTCCTCAAGTCTGTCAATTTTTAAATACTCCTCGAGTCTTTCATTCTTCTACATACCTTGTAAATACAGATGTAAAATAAAATAGAGAACTGAATATACACCTGGACCAGGTAATAAATATAGAATGTAACTAATGAGAGTCATTATCGTCTTTTTCAATAAGATCATTGTCTTCTCCGGCACCTTTCATCATTTCTGCAAATCGGCCAGGACTGTTTGATTTAGAAGTCATCATGACTGGCATCATGACCGATTGTCCGTTCATATTAACTATGGAGTAGTTTTGTGGGGTGGAGCTCATTTCTTTGGAGAACGAGTCTTGGTATCCGAACTGTCCCATGTGATTGGTGTCGTCGTTGGCCGCACTTGGAGACATTTCATTTCCGTATACTTGTGGCGAGTAACTGTGCACGCTCTGGTGTTGTGGAGTGCTCATCATCATCATCATCATTGGCTGGTTTTGATGTTGGGGTTTGATTTGCATCCGTGATTGACGTTGGGTTGGAGGGTGTTGTGAATTCTGTGGATTCTGTGACTGTTGATTCTGGTGTGGATGTTGTTGTTTAACTGGTGGTGGCATGTTTCCAAATTGCTGGTTCAAGAAGTAATTATTAGCTTGGTTCAAGAGGTTCTGTGACTGCGGAGATGGCTTTTCAAGTACTTTGTCCAAGAAATATTTACCATTGGGCGTTGTAGAGATTCCTCCCAACTCAAATGATGTGTGGTCGGTTCCTGAAGACAAGTTTAAGTGACTGGTATTCATAGAATTGTTGGGTCCGGATATGTTGCTGATTTCTTTGCTGGTATTCATGGTATGATCATGATTCGACGACGCACTGGAAACACCAAGATGTTGTGACGAAGGTGCTGATATCAGAATGTGCCGTTGATGTTGATGGTAATGGAGTTGTGGAGGAAGTTGTTGTGAATAGAATGCTTGAGGGGGCGACTGCGATTGTCGCGAGTCGGTAACTGGAGCTGTAGCAGATCGCACCAACTTGGTGGTCTCAGATGTATGTGCTTGTGTATTTGCAGGTTGTCTCTTGGATTTGGTGTTGACCTTGGTGTTTGCGGGTGGGTTTTTGCTTTTGTTCTTATTCATCAAAGTGTGAACGTCTGTAAACACAATTTGAAACTTGTTCATACCAGCTTGCATGCGTGCCTTGTTATTCTTGGGGTTTGGAGCATCATAGCTAGTTTTCGAAGGTCCTCGTTTTGATCTTGAAGAACTCTTGGATGACTTCTTCTCTGAAAACACACCCATAACGGGTTTAGAAAGATCACTATTCTTCAGATCCTTGTTTGGAGTTGGACTAGGAGGGTTATGCGAATTTTCGTCGTTCTCGTCATCTTCTTCATTCGTCTCTTCGTCAGTGTCGCTTAGAATGGGATGGTTTACCGCTACCTTGACGGCACTTGACATTATGACTGTGGATGGAGACGATACTAATGCACTTTGCTTCGCAGGAGTTTTGAACGAATCGGGATCTTGCTTCGCGGTCGCCAAATCCTTATTTAATGTGGTAGGGTTGCCTGGGGTCTTCAAAATGTTGCCCACATCACGTAATACTCTCTTTGAAGGGGTCTGTAAGAAGTACTTGGTCTTTGACTTGTGATGTGAGATAGAATTGCCCACCTCATCCTTAGAATCGTAGTCATTATTGTCGTTATTGTCATTATTTTCTTTGCCATGCAATTTGTTCTCCTTGTTGGGATCATCTAGAAGTTCAATTTCATCTGCTCTGACAGCCCTTGTGGTAATGGACAATTTGTGTGGCTGTCTTGGAGGAGTATCGATCTGGGTGATAGAACGTTTTTGGTTACCCTTGGCGTCATGGTACATGGAATGTTTAAGCAACTTCTTTTCACTTCCCATCTTGAATTTGGATGGCGTGATGGTGTCCAAATCCTTCATTGGCGTCTTCCTTATAGGCGAGTCCATGAAGAAATCAGCAAGATGCAAAGTTTTTTCATGAAATGGCGTAATATTCGAGAGCTGGTGACTGATGGAATTGGATGTGGCAGAAGCTTGTCCGTTGTTGAGCATGTTTATATTGTGAGTTAAGAAGGGTGTCAAATTCAAGCCCTGTGAATAATCAATTAAGTCTTGAGTACTTTGGTTTTGAGACATGGAAGTAGGAAGAAAATGTTTGTTTGGAGTAGAATTGAAGGACATCAACTGTTCGTTGAAGTAAGTCTTGGAGATAAGTGGAGTCCAACCAGTCAAATTGGACGACCCGGCATAGAGTTTGGATGCTGAGGGAGGCACGGATGTTAATTCACCCTGGGTATTCTTTTTCTCTTTAACATTGGAATCCTTGTCTTCTGTTCCGTTGCCTTCAGGAAAGACATTATAGATTAACGGATCGATAACATTTCTCGATGGAGATAAATGTAGATATTCGTTAGCCATCGTGGTTTATAAGACACGACTGCCACTTGTAGCGATGTATATATATCAAAGTATTTTGCGGCAATTTATCAGTGATAAGCTCTTGAATAGTCCCGTACTCTATAGCTTTAGATCGTACGTACGGACGTATATGTGGAGTAACGTGTTGGTATGTGATTTGGAAGTTGTTTAGTGGATTCCCAGGCTCTAATTTTCTCGGATCAGAAGGCAGATAAAAGAAGAAACACCTCTAAACCACTTTAACAATTAATTGGATAGCTTGATACGACTTTGAATGCCCGGAAATAGTAAAAGAAAGTTCTTGATGATGTGGTGTTTCACTAACGCTTTGTTATGTTGTCGTTTTGCTGTGAGATTCACAAGGTCGTGCAATGTGACACAGTTTCATGGTGGATGTAAACATGTACACAAAGACCCTTTATTCATACCGTGTTTTTGTGTTCTTCTTTATAAACACATCCAAGGAAGGAAGAAATGTTAGAGAACAAACGTGAGAAACGGAACTTTGGGCTTAAAACGAGCGGGCTTGAGATCCACATTGTCGGCGAAAGATTAAGAATGGTGGTGATGCAATATTCGATTACTTTACCAAGTTTTTAGAAATGCGATACTGTTTCGGTAACCACGGTGTTTGTTGAGAGGTACAGGCAGCAACGACACCACCATCACAATTACACGAGAGCAAGGCTCATAAAATGTATATATAGAATTTGATAAGGCATAAGGCGACCTACAGATAGAACTTTTAAAAGGTTTGCTGCTAGAAATTATGAACTTGGAGAAGAAGGCTGGAGAACTCAACTCATCGAGAACTCATCGAGAACTCATCGAGAACTCATGCAGCTCCTGGAGAACTCATTTCAACAAGATGTTGAAGACTGGCAGAGAGTAATACCTTAACCAACTAGGGTGTAGAATAAAGTAGAACGATTTTCGTAACCTGTATCTTATATCATCTAGTAGAATCCATTGAAATTAGTATCGTACCGATCTCAAGTTTCCCAGGGTCAACTCAGTGATCGATGAAATAAACATGCCGGACCGAGGATAAAATGTCCTAGCTACAGTCATATTCTTAGCGTATCGAATATTCCTAGACACTGAATATTGTTACAGTGAATTAAAACAGTTAAATTTAGATCGAAATAATTTTATAATCGAATAAAGACAAACAATTCAATAGTAAAGAAACATTACAAGAATTAAAAGTACGTACAAAACAAGACTAGTAGTGTCTAAGATAATTCGTTGAATTACATTAGGAAGACACTGGTTGAATGAACATTTCAGTCCAATAGACTTTTGGAAACTGGAATCTGTGAGCGAGGACGAGGAATAAATTCATTGATATAAATGATCGACATCTTTGCAGGTTCAAAGTGATTACAAACAAAAGATCTCAAACACTTTATCTTTACCGGCGTCGTTTGGACATAACCAAAGATATTTAAGCAGTAACCTTACCCTCTTGTTCAGCTTCCCATTCTTGTTCGGTGACTTGTAAGTGTTCAGCTTCGTCAGCCAAGTCATCGACGTCGTACTCATCTTCATGAGCAGCCAAAGAAAGAGTTGGTCTAACAACGGCACTGTCAAAGGTCCAAGAGGCTAAAGCGTTTTCAGCATCAATAATGATTTGCTTAGAAGCTTCGTAACCATCATAGGCAGGTCTAGTTTCACCTGGAGTGACTGGAGATTCGTCCAATAATTCCAATAAGGCCTTACCGTAACCAGCAATCAAGGCAATCTTTTCAGAGTGTTCTCTAATAGAATCGAATTGGTAGTTGAAGGCAGTCTTCAACTTTTCTCTAGTGATATTAGATAATTGGGCTTCAGCAACCAAAGATTCGGCTTCAGCTCTAACCAATTCTTGTTCTAAAACATTAATCTTTGGAGATTGAGGATCCTTGTATTTCAAGTAAGCAATTTGGTCAGTAATCTTTTGCTTTCTGTCTCTGGATGGTTGGACGGAACCTTCGATGTCTCTGATGGACTTGATGGTGATTCTGTATTGATCGTATCTGTCAATGAATTGGTCTTCCAATTCACCGATTTCAAAGATCAAGACACCTAATTTATCGGTGATATCAGAAATATCGTCGTCGTTGGCTTCACCCCACAAAGATAATTGTTTGGCAACATCCTTACGTTCTCTGGCAGTGATTTCAATAGATCTCATCAAGTTCTTTTCCATCTTAATTAATTGAGCCAACTTTCTGGCCAATTCTGGGCCCATAGCTCCAGCAGCAGATTTACGGAAAGAATGAGAAATCGATCCCTTACCAAAGAATTTCGACTTGGTAGACGAGGTTGGTGGAGGTGGCGACTGCAATTGAGCAGCAGTAGGAGCTCTTTGAGATCTTAATGAATAGGTTCTGTGCATTTTATCTAAATATGTCAATAAGAAAGGAAGAAAAGTGAGATGAAACTTTCTGAAATCTCAAAAAAGGGGAGGACGTCGGAATTTATTAGGCGTGAGATTGGGCGTGGCTAAATTTAGGGCAAATTATCTGCCACTAGCCACCGGGTTTCGGTTTCAAAAATGTTCCATTGAAGTCTTAACTTACTCTAGTATATATACTACACGACATACAAAACAATCTTGTAGAACCCTCCGTACCAACCCTTACTTACGTTTGGCCCTCCTTCTCATCGTCAGGGTTTGGTAGCAATTTTGCGGCCAAGGTCACTGGTGCGGTTTTCAGTGACATGTCCCAAATAGGAAATGTTTCATTTCAGTCAAACGTAAATATAACCAGCCTTCGGCCATAACTCTGACCGAAATCAATAAATTTAGATATCTAGAAATCAGACAAAAAGACGAATAGATCACTTATAGACAGAGTTAAAGGTCAACCTTACGAAATTAGTATAGCCAAGTTAGTATTGAACGTGTTAATTCACCGAGGCCACTGACGAAGGCTAGAACATTGAGTGGTGTATTAGCCCCAGTATATGTTCATTTACTAGGAAGACGGGTTCTTTTTCACCTCTCTATTTGTTAGCTCACTCTCATTGGTCACTGTAATGTTTGGCTAGCGTTGGTATCTAAGTAGAATATTTGTATACAGGAGAAGCTAAAGGCGCGAGTTCTTGTTGTCTTCTCCACAATCCGGGTAGTAGACGACGGATGAATAGTTTCGTATATAACTTCAAAAGAGCTAACACGGACGGGATAACAGAGAATTAGGATAACGGAGAATTCGGATAACAGTAAAAACGGGCTGACAAAAAATTCAGGTTAACGGAGAATAATCTAGAATGAGACATAGTACATTCAAATAAGTAGTAATTTTTCTATTTATATTATTTAGATAACGCTGGCCATGGCTAAGGAACCAACATTTAACTTACTGACTAGTCATACATAAATTCTCCACAACCATTCCTAAATTATCCAATGATATGACTTGTAATCACTAAATCATTCGTCTCGTAAGTATGCGCAATAAGTTGCAAAATATTCCTCAGACAAAAGGGTACAATTACATCAGACAAAAGGGTACAATTCCATCAGACAAAAGGGTACATCCCATCAGACAAAAGGGTACATTCCATCAGACAAAAAGGTGTAATTACATCAGACATAACGGAGCATACTTTAGAATCATATATATATGAAGGCTAACCTATTTCTTATTTGCAGCAAGAATTTGGTTTACGGAGGCGACAACCACAGCCTCAAACGGTTGGAATTCAAATCCTAACAACTTTTTGGTCTCGGAATTGTCATGAATAGCGTGTGGCTTGGCTTCAACCTGTGGGTTTCCAACAGGCAATTGTGTCAATTGGGGGAAGTTCTTGCGTACAACATCTAGAATCGCTTGAGAATCAAAGTAGCCTTGTGATAACAATAACCTCTTGTTTTTGGTACTCTCCTTTTCAAATGCAGCAATGTGTGCCTTTGCAACATCACCAATATCAATGAAACCTCCCTCGAACGGAGGAAGCTCATCGTTTGGACCTAATTTAAGAATAATGTTGACAAATTCACCTGTTGACCGCAAAACTGGAGTCACATCTCCATCAAAAGCCTGGGGACCAAACACAAACGACGGGTTGACAGTAGTCAAGCTAAATTTGGGTTTTTCATTCTCAACAAATTCCCATGCTGCCTTCTCTGAAAATGCTTTAGATCCATAATAAGCAGTTCTAGGCGTTTCCTTGGCTTGTTCCCATGTAATATCACTCCAGCTCTCTTCATTGAGAATCGCAGGCTCGGAAAATGGACTACTCAACGCAGCAATCGAAGAAGTAATCACAACTCGTTTTATCTGAGGTCCAAACTCTTTGATCGCCTTTAGAGCATTCAAGGTACCATTGATAGCGGGAACCAAGATATCGGTCTCTGGATTTTTGCCAGGGGAGGGAATAGGCGAAGCAGTATGTAAGAAAACAGTAATTTCAGGATGGTTCTTCAAAGCTTGATCAAACGCACCATTCGATTGAATATCCTCAACTATTTCATAAGAGAACTTATCGGATTCCAACAACCTCTTCAATTTCTGACCCGCTGCCTCGGTTCTAACCGAGCCCACCACCGAATACCCATTGAGGATCAATTCTTTAACTAAACGCAGCGCAAGATAACCTGATGCACCAGAAACAAATGTTGCAGTCATTAGTGAAAAATTATGATAATGACTTTATAAATGATATAACTTTATAAATCAAATAATCTTAAAATGATACCTAGTATTTTAAATGATTCCTGACTCTTTATACTCAGGATAACTGGTGATTTTAGATTCCACACACGATTTGTAATGTACCAAGATTTTTCACGTGTGGAATATGGTGGCTCGCTTGGAGCAATTGGTTAGTGACTAACAAGGAATGATTTACGGAAGTCATGTTAAACGATTTATCATATTATGACTGCTTACGTGACATTACCTCTTTTATTACGTATTCACAGGGATAAATCACTAACGATGTTGTCGATTTCAGAGTTCTTGAGTGCTTTCCTGTGTTTAATATAGCCTGTCAATATTGCGTTTCCGACAATTTATTCGTTGCATTATCAAAGTGGTGACGTCACCTTGAATACACCACTCCATTTTTTTTAATCTTACACCTTCCCATGATACGCATTTGCATTGAAAGCTTTTGCATCCGTTGAAACACCACGGAGTTGGAAGTGTCTCCAATGTTGATGGTGTGGATTACAAAACTTCTTCTTTAAACGATCAATTGCGAATGCGGTATTCTCGCTCCCGGGATTAGACAATCGATCAAACGAAAAAAGAAATTTTCCATATCATTTTTCAATTACCAAAACCCATTTAAACACTTTGTAGTGCTAAGGAGGCAAGGGTGGGAAGAAGAAGGCAAGGGACAAAGCACATAGATAAAACAAGACCACACATTCACACAGCAACAAGTTTCGTACTAATTAAAGAGTAACAAGAATCACAAGACTCACATAGTTTTTCACATATCATTGAACCGATTCAAGCCCACCATGCCATCGATTTTCCATGCCTATAACCGGTTACTCAAGGTCCACCCTTTCAAAACCAACATGTTAACAACAGGGTTTTTTTTTGGAACCGGAGATGCCGTTGCACAGAAGTTGTTTCCTCACAAGACCGATAACGACGAGGTTGAACCCTACAACGTTCCAAGATCGTTAAGGGCCATCACGTACGGAGGAATATTCTTTGCACCGATTAGTGTCTTATGGCACGGGAAAACGCTCCCATTTCTCAAGAACCCTCTAGTAAGCGTACTTCGTCGTAAAGCTATGCAAGAATCACCAAAGTTGAAGACAAGGTTACATTTATACGACACACTTTTCAGATTAGCAATTGACCAACTATTCTTTCCAGCGATTGTATGGATACCCTTGTACAATATTGTGATGGTGACGCTTTCTTTGCATGAGCATCCTTTGGATGAGGCTTTTGACAAGCTACACAACAACTGGTGGAATGTATTAAAGGCTTCATGGACAGTATGGCCAGCATTTCAAATGTTCAACTTGTTCTTCATCCCTGTTCATTTGAGAATTGTCGCTGCAAATATATGGTCTACCGGTTGGAATGCATTTTTGAGTTTTGTTCACAACACCAAGGGCCACGGTAAGGGTAGTGGAAGAAGGGTCGAGGAGATAGTAGATATTGAAGATGACCAGCATGAGGTGACCATGGTATACGATTAGCGTCTCAGCATATAATAATAGTTAATAGTAGTCATATTTAGTTCTGAATAATGCATAATAATTAAGGACAGATCAGCCATGAAGAAGCTGCCATATGCAAAAATTCAGATACTTAGAGGTGGTATCATAAAGAGAGAACTATAACGGAAGATCTATAACGGGAGATCTATAAAGGGAGATATATAAAGAGACATTTATAATTGGAGAAGTCGAAACGTCTACGGAGCTTATTAAACTCGTGTGAGATGTAATAAACTCATAGTAAGATTCGCAATCCCGTCATGAGATATCATAACCCATGATATAGTCTTCCGAGATTCCTCACTAGCCCATAGTGAACCTCCTCCTCACTAGATCATCGTATATTCTATAGCAAATTGTTCGTATTTCTCCTATCGAAGAGTATTGCTACGCTCAATCTGGTGGTGCGTCCAATGATCAGAAAATGTAGATGAACAACCTTGTCTCTACTATAAAGCGACAACTTTGATATAGTTAAACCATATCCATCTCAATCTATGTCGTCGCAGTCATTTTTCAACCAGTTCAACCAACTATTGCTTAGGCGTCCGTTTCTCACCAATATGGTGACAACGGGGTTTCTCTTTGGAAGCGGTGACTACCTTGCCCAAACCTTGTTCACTAAACCAGAAAACCATGAAGAGTACCACTACGACTATCCCAGAACCATCCGGGCAGTCATCTTCGGATCCATTGTGTTTGCGCCAATTGGTGACAAATGGTATAAATTACTAGGGCGGATCAAAGCACCCACCTTTGGAGGTGGTAAGATCAACCCCAATTCCACATTCAATAAGATGAAAGACACCGTTGCACGAGTGGGGGTAGATCAGCTTATATTTGCACCCTTTATCGGGATACCCTTGTACTACTCTGTGATGACATTGTTCGAATTCAAGCCCATTGAAACTATCTCATATAAACTTCAAAAGAACTGGTGGAACACATTAGTTTCGAACTGGACAGTGTGGCCGATTTTCCAATGGTTCAACTTCTACTTGACTCCTGTCCATTATCGTCTATTGGCTGTCAATGTTTTCAGCATTGGTTGGAATTGTTATCTAAGCTATCTTTTGAACAACAAGGACAGTTCTGACCCGCTGAACTTGATCGAAGAAGCTGTTGAGGAAAAAGATCAAGTCAAGTTTTAGTACTCTTCTACGACTTCGCTATTTATGCATTCTTCTATCTATATTACCCAACTCTTTTATACAATTGACCCAAGACATAATTGCTTGGACCACGTCAGAGTATTCAGTAGTGAACCAACTAGACTCCTACGCAAAATATACGTCTACAGTTTAGTCAAAGCTGTGACTCTCTTGAAGACCGCAACGTAATTGAAACTAGCCGACACTCTCTTTGGCGTCCCTTCCTGTTGGTGGAACCTAGCTGACCCCAAGGCGCACGAAGTGGGCAAAACACAAAGAATCGCACCGTGAAAAGTCAAAATCAAAACTTGACCAGTTTTTAAAACCACCAATTTTTCCTGTTTGCTCAGTCGATTTAACTACAAGTACTGTACGGTTTCCTATATATTAGCAGTATTGCACAGTTAGTATATCAATCAATTAGTTAAGGACTTATTCAAGCGATTTTCCAATCACGTCATACATTTTTCCATTTCTCGTCGGTGTCTAGTTGTTTACTCCCCCCCGCCAATAGTGACGTCCACAGTTTGAACACAATTGAAATAACAAAGCCGGGATTGATCCATCCATTAGTTGATACGATAAAGCCTTGCCAGGTAATTGATTAATTGATAATTGTCAACGTTTTCGAAGCATATCAGAAAAGTTATCTGTTGTCACGACACGAATCCAGGTAAAGCTCAACAATTTTAGAGAAAACAACCTGCCAGAAAGAACTGTTGACGATCAATTTTCACTCCAGGTTAATTGATTATTCTCATCCCCGTAAAAATGATGAAGGGGTTTAAAAATAGGCTTACTCGTAATAAGAGTCAAAGTGCTACCAAAAAACCCGACAAGAAAACCGACAAAGAAAAAGAAAAAACCGACAAGAAGCAGTCCCCAAGTACCCCACTGAGCCAACCCAGCTCAAAGAACTTGGCCACGTCTTCTTCGTCATCCTCGACCAAATCAAATTCCCCGAGTCCTTCGAGAAATAATAGTGGAGGATCAATCCAATCTGGTAGCTCGACAAGCTCCAACACTACTTCAAATCCTCCACAAGTATCGCCAACTCCACCAATACAACAGCTGGCAAAACAGACTCAAGACTCTCCAAAGATTACCATAAATAACGTTGACTTCGATACAAATTCAAATCATTTAAGTGGTAGCAACAACAATAACATTTTTGGTACTGGTACCAGCAATGCCACTATAATAACAAACCACACGACGCCTGTAACTCCCACTCCGACGTCGCCTTTAGCGTCTCCAAGTCACTCATCCCCCACAAATCCATTCGAAGCAAAGGCTCCACACAGTCAAAACTCGGCTATACACCCATTTCAATTAAGCCCAAATATTTCTTCTCCTAACAAAGAAAACTTTGATATTGATTTGATAGTGAGTCCAAAAAGACATTCATCCTCTAGATTTGAACCGTCTTCTTCTGACAAGTACCAAGAGATTTTGAAGTTACCAAATTTTGACGAGGTGTTGCCTGAAGAACAGATACAACTCTTTATTCAAAAGATTGACCAATGTAACGCTATGTTTGACTTTGGAGATACAACCTACGATTTGAGAGGAAAAGAAATCAAGAGAATCACTTTGCAAGAGTTGATCCAATTTATCTCGAATAATAGGTTCAACTATACAGACGAAATGTATAAGCATGTGGTCAGCATGTTCAAGAAGAATTTGTTCCGTCCAATTCCACCTCCAGTCAACCCCGTGGGTGACGTATTTGATCCAGATGAAGATGAACCTGTCAGCGAGTTGGCCTGGCCCCACATGCAAGCGATTTATGAATTCTTTTTGAGATTTATCGAATCACCAGACTTCCAACATCAAATGGCGAAGCAATATATTGACCACGATTTCATATTACGAATTTTGGAGTTGTTTGATAGTGAAGATCCTCGTGAAAGAGATTGCTTGAAAACAACATTGCATCGTATTTACGGTAAGTTTTTGAGTCTCAGAAGCTTTATTAGAAAGTCCATCAACAACGTGTTTTTGCAATTCGTATATGAAACCGAACGTTTCAACGGGATTGGTGAGTTGTTGGAAATTTTGGGGTCAATTATCAACGGTTTTGCGTTACCATTAAAGGAAGAACATAAGATCTTTTTAGTAAGGGTTTTAATGCCTTTGCACAAAGTGAAAAGTCTTTCATTGTACCATCCTCAATTAGCATATTGCATTGTCCAGTTTTTGGAGAAGGATCCTTCTTTAACCGAAGATGTGATCATGGGGTTGTTGAGGTTCTGGCCCAAAATCAACAGTCCAAAGGAGGTTATGTTTTTGAATGAGATTGAAGATATATTTGAAGTTATGGAACCTAACGAATTCTTGAAGATCCAAATTCCATTATTTGCTCAGTTGTCGAAATGTATATCATCACCTCATTTCCAGGTTAGTGAAAAAGTCTTGTGTTATTGGTCTAACGATTACTTTTTGACGTTGATTACAGAAAATGCCGAAGTTGTGTTGCCAATTATATTTGCTTCATTATACGAATTGACCAACTCCACCCAACCCGGAATAGAGAATGGTATAATGCAAAGAAAACTCCAAGAAAACCCTCATGCCACTATTGACGCAAATGGAAATTTGATCGATAGCGGTTTGGTGTTGCAGGATTTCAACCAGGGAATAATACCTAGTTCCAATGATCCAAACCATCCCCATCATAATTTAATTCAAATTCATGAAACTGTCAACAATAGCCAAAATAACGGACACCAAGATTTGAACGGTAACGACATGACCGACGAAGAGTATTATGACTCGTTTTCTAGTCTACAAGGTGGTGGCCAGGGAATGGGCGACGATTATAACGGGTACGATGATGGAACTGGAATGCTTCAACATAACTCTGCCACCTCCAGCTGGAATAAGAGTATCCACTCATTGGCATTTGGTGCATTGAAAGTATTCATGGACCACAATCCTATTTTGTACGACCACTGTACGTTGTTATACCACCAATCATTGGAAGAACAAAAGCAAAGAGAAATTGCCAGAAAAGAGGGTTGGAAGAGAATTGAAGAATACGTCAAGAACATCAAGCAGAAACAAGAAGATCAGGGCCCAGGTAGTGCTTCTGGTGGTGAGTCTATGCAAGGATTAAGCATACATTAGCAAGCTGTCCATTCATCTGATATTAGATTGTTAAATCCGTCATCTTATGCACTTTAACTTATTACACCTGTATGTTTAGTTGAGTTTGTTTTCTAGCCTGTGACTTAACCGTTATATTTAGTTACAGATATTTAGTCCATTTTTATAATCGATATTTTATGTTTTATGGCACGATAGGTGTATCAAGGAACCATCGGTAGAGTAGAGGATACGTCTACAGTTAGATATAATGTCCCCAATATATCACCAGAGAAGTGGAGGTTTCTGTCGCGTGCTTCCCAGTTGTCGCGACACAAAATAATTCCTAGCCCTAAGTATTACCCGGACATGTCACTTCATTATAAAATTTTTCAATAAGTTGTAAACAACTATTCACAATCATTATACCAAATAAACCGTATGTGCAAATTCGAAATGTCCAATTCACATATTATGATGATTCTACTTAACAGAATATTTAATTATTAATAATTTTATAAAATGAGCCAAATTCCTATAGAACCGCTACTCTGAACTAAGTGAATGGATAATTGATATACCTTTCAATACTAACAATTAAAGAATATTAGGATCGAGAACCCAGTGAAGCCTTGAGTGATTGCAGTGAAAGTGGTTGTAGTAAATGCCTTAGTGGTTTCAGGTACCTTTCTATGTGCTGGCGCATAGCTGACGAGTATAAATCAATTCAATGTAGAAATCTCAGTATATCAGAAGAATCATGATAACGAAGAAGTAATTTGTGATAGCGAGTAGCAGAGTTACGGAAGAGGCTGTATCATCCTGCTATACTGCAACTCGGAATTATTGTACTTGTTTGTCTTGGTTTATGTGAAGCATCACTACAACTTTGATCACCGTAGAGATGGCTTTTTTCCATTTTGAAGTTGATGGAAAATCTCCATATTTTACACCTTAGGTCACATATCAAGAAGTAAACCATTCGCTACAATGTCGTAGAGACGTATATATCTACGCCCAATATGCCATTTGTTATCGGTTACTATCTCTGACTTGTGTCAAGGGAAAACTCGGAAACTCAATATGGGACTTTTAGAAGTCCGCGGAGAATCCGATGAGAGTGAGTTCACACAACCTCTGGCGAACTTAACTAGATGTGGGCGAACTTCACTAGACTTCAAACATACATAGAGACCCCGAGACTGATTTTGTTAGAGACCCCTTAGGGATCCTGGTTATTGGATCTCGCGATTTGTAGCTTTCCAGGTTGAATTTTGCAGCAATTCACTCCGAAGTGATTAGAAGGACTACGTTAACTACATTTCATGAAGAAATCTTTTTTTCTACACTTGAAAGAAGGGTTAGTCAATAGTTGTATGTTATAGTTCGTCTTACACCATCGAAACTGAGATTCCTAGATTCTCTCACTAAACCTTTTTTTGAGATTTGACGTATACTCTTCGCTTATTCCAAATTCTCTTGAATATATACACCGCTAGTAGATTGTTTTCATTCTCTCTCCCCAGCACTTGCCACTCTCAATTATTCTCCAAGTTCCCACAACTAGTTACTAGTATACTACCAGGTTTCTAGTAAATATCGGGTTACTAATAAATACTTGGTTACTAATAAATACTTGGTTACTAATATACAGAATTGCGCACTTTACTCGCGAGTCAAATCTAATAGTTTGTAAGCCATAGAAAAGAGAGTTGCTACACTAAGTTGCAATAACTACACCAAATAGAGAGCTACGAGAAGTCGTATGATTCCTTAGCTCAGGGAATTATACCTTAGGATAGCGTATTATTCCCCTTAGAGCATTATTCAAAAGGTTAAATAGGCCCATCCATACTTCTTATTACCCTCATAAAGCTATCTAAAAACGTCATAGAACATTGCCACCATTTACATAACATCTGACGCTCTTTGACTAATCCAATTGTTATGACACTGAGTCCATGCAGTACTCGCTCAAGAGCTTCGCTCTTGTGCAAGGGCATTTGGCTCTTCGCTTTTCTGCGTCGTCTTCGCGCGAAAATTTTTTCCTATATATACCGTGCGAATCCGCAAACTAATAGCCATCTCTTTCTCTTTTGGCAAAGTTTGTCCCTTTTAACAAGTCCTAACTGAATATATACCATGGTTTTAGATACTGCTTCCGCCACCTCATACTTAAAGAACTATCCTAAGAAGGATGGTTTGTCCGTCAAGGAATTGATTGACTCCACTAACTTTGGTGGTTTAACTTACAATGATTTCTTGGTTTTACCTGGTTTGATTGATTTCGCATCTTCTGGTGTTAAATTGGACACCAAGTTGACCAAGAAGATCACCTTGAGATCTCCATTTGTTTCATCCCCTATGGATACTGTCACTGAAGAAAGCATGGCCATCCATATGGCTCTTTTGGGAGGAATTGGTATTATTCATCACAACTGTACCCCTGAAGAACAAGCAGAAATGGTCAGAAAGGTCAAGAAGTACGAAAATGGGTTTATCAGTGACCCTGTCGTAGTCAGCCCTGAAGTCACCGTTGGTGAAGTCAAGAAAATGAAGGAAGCTTTAGGATTTACTTCCTTCCCTATTACTGGTATGTATTTTTTTTTACTACTGAGCGTAGTAAATTCTTTCCTGATGATCAACTTATACATTTAACTTTCGTTCTACCGAATTACATCAAACGATGTTGAGGACAAATTTCCCTGATGATTGAATATTATTTCTTATAATGAATCTTTTACTAACAATTCTAGAAAATGGTAAAGTTGGTGGAAAATTACTTGGTATTGTTACTTCTCGTGACGTCCAATTCCATGATGACAACTCTTCCAAGATTTCTGAAGTTATGACTACTGATTTAATCGTTGGTAAAGAAGGTATTAACTTGACTGAAGGTAACGAATTATTGAGATCCTCCAAGAAGGGTAAGTTACCAATTGTAGACAAGGACTACAATTTGATATCTTTGATCTCCTTGACCGATTTACAAAAGAACCAATCTTACCCAGATGCTTCTAAGTCTTTCCACTCCAAGCAGTTGTTATGTGGTGCCGCTATTGGTACGATTGACGCTGACAAGGAAAGATTGCAAAAGTTGGTTGAAGCCGGTTTAGACGTTGTCGTCTTGGACTCTTCTAACGGTTCTTCTGTTTTCCAATTGAACATGATCAGATGGATCAAGGCCACTTTCCCAGAATTGCAAGTTGTTGCCGGTAACGTTGTTACCAGAGAACAAGCTGCTTTATTGATTGAAGCTGGTGCCGATGCTTTAAGAATTGGTATGGGTTCCGGTTCTATTTGTATTACCCAAGAAGTTATGGCTTGTGGTAGACCTCAAGGTACCGCTGTCTACAACGTTACCGAATTTGCCAACCAATTCGGTGTTCCATGTATCGCCGATGGTGGTATTGGTAACATTGGGCACATCACCAAGGCTTTGGCTTTAGGTGCTTCGTGTGTCATGATGGGTGGTTTATTAGCCGGTACTGCTGAAACTCCAGGTGACTACTTCTACAGAGACGGTAAGAGATTGAAGACCTACAGAGGTATGGGTTCCATTGATGCTATGCAACAAACTAACACCAATGCCAACGCCTCTACTTCAAGATACTTCTCCGAATCTGACAAGGTCTTGGTTGCCCAAGGTGTTTCCGGCTCCGTCGTTGACAAGGGTTCAATCACCAAGTTTGTTCCTTACTTGTTCAACGGTTTACAACATTCCTTACAAGATATTGGTATTCAATCCTTAGATGAATTGAGAACCAACGTCGACTCTGGTGAAGTCAGATTCGAATTCAGAACCGCTTCTGCCCAATTCGAAGGTGGTGTTCACGGTTTGCACTCTTATGAAAAGAGATTACATAACTAGTCTCTTCTTACTGTAAATTAGTATATTAAATAAAACAATTGGTAGAATTATCTGTAAGTGATATCAGAGTATTGATTAAGGCTCAGTTAAGCGAAGTATTGGGATTAATAGGTGAATATTAGTGAGATTAGAGGGAATTACAAGTAAATATTAGTGCAAGTATATGTTAGTATAATATTACAGGGCTTAACGTATTTTTATTTGAGAGTGCGACACTCAATTATTCAAAGATTCCTGGAGAAATCAATAACTTCAAATTGATAACCAATTGAGAGATCATTAGGCCAGAGAACTCACTTTAGACTGCAAAATTATACTCCAATAACTATAAGTATACAAATTTCTTACAGTAAAAAGTCATAGAATTATATGCACCGCTAAGTCTTCACTGCCATCTTAATCTAAGCTCATTCTCCACACTGTCACTATGAGTTATATGAACTACAATCGCTACGACCAACCAACAAAACTTGATCAGAAAGCAGGCACAAATCTTGATCAAGATTTGGCAAATTCACGCTCCATCAGATATGATAACAACCAGATGGAAGTAAAACAGTACTTGCAAAATATATTAAAAACAGAATTTCCTAACTTAATATCAAGAAAGTTTGGTCAAGAGTTTGGATCAATTGACTTGATGGAGATCTTGAAGGATGGAGAGGTACTATGTAAGCTTGGTTCGTTACTTCCTAAGTCTAAGTTTCCCTCCAATCCCAGCTCAAAGTTCAAGAATTCCCGTATGCCGTTTATTCAGATGGAGAACATCTCCTTCTTCCTCCTCGCTTGTGAATTGATAGGTATGCCACATGACGAGATCTTTCAAACGGTTGATTTATATGAATCCAAAGATCCTTACCAGGTGATCGTGACGCTTATGTCGTTTTCTAGAATCGTGAATCAAATCGACTCGTTGATATTTCCAGTAGTAATTGGACCAAAAAGTTCCAGGGTGAAACCTCCAGTTCCAAATAAACCATTTAAATTAAGAGACGGTAAATAAGAAGAGACGGAAAGTAAGATAGGTGTCATATTGTATCGAGATGGAACTATAGTACTATTTCTCTGTGCTCAATAAGATATCCGAGTATCTTTCAGTATTCAACAACCTTCACCTATGGTATGACCATTCATATTCTACAATGCTAACTAGTGATCTTTGGAGAGGAATTGTTAAGCAGTTTTCATCTACCAATTAATCATCAGGATACAAGAAATCGTGTGCTATGACCCTAACTATGATTACTCTCGCAGAGACTACAAGAACAAGATGTCAGACTATTACCAGAGTCTAACTCTCTATAAGATTGTTATACTTGAGTATATCTCTGCATCGGAGCTTCGAAGATCTCTCGTCAAGCTTCGAGGATCTCACTTTAAATCTTCTCAGTTACTTGAATTTAAGACATATTCTTCGCTCAGTAACTCAAACTTCTCAACCTCACAAGCAGCTACAAAAATATGTCTTAAACTCAAACATCGTTGCTTCAAACAGTTTCTTTTCTTTAGCCAATATGAACCTTTGAATTATTGATCCATCACGTGCTTACATAAGCACACCAAAAAACTTTTTTCATTTTGTGTACGTGAAAAACTCATCTCTTCACATTGAAAAAAATTAGTACAGTGGAGACTTCTTTGATTCTTGAGCTACATTATAGAGTTATTTCGGGGTAAAACGAGATATTTGCATTAAGAGTTCCAGAAATAAGTAAGGTGTACCCGAAAGAATAACGAAAAACTACTGAAATCCAACATATATACATTGCATCATCATGTCTGACGAAGTTATCTGGCAAGTTATAAATCAACAATTCTGCGCATTCAAGTTAAAGACTGACAAGGGTCAGAATTTCTGTCGTAACGAATACAACGTGAGTGGTTTGTGTTCTAGACAATCATGTCCTTTAGCCAACGCAAGATATGCCACGGTGAAAAACGTAGGTGGGAAGTTGTACTTATACATGAAGACAGCAGAAAGAGCCCATATGCCATCGAGAATGTGGGAAAGAATCAGATTATCCAAGAACTACAACAAAGCATTAGGACAAATCGATAGTCAATTACAATACTGGCAGAAGTTTTTGATTCACAAGTGTAAGCAAAGATTAACCAGATTGACACAAGTTGCCATAACCGAAAGAAGATTGGCACTCAAGGACGAAGAGAGACATTACGTCGGTATCAAGCACAAGGTCAAGAGAAAGGAAGAAAACAGAGAAAGAAAGGCTCTTGCAGCTGCCAAGATCGAGAAGGCCATCGAAAAGGAATTGTTGGACAGATTAAAGAGTGGTGCCTACGGTGATAAACCATTGAATGTCGACGAAGATATCTGGAAGAAGGTGTTAGGAAAGGTTGACGAGGTGGAAGAAGATGAAGAATTCGACGAGGAAGACGACTTCGAATTGGAAAGTGGTGAAGAAGATGAAAGTGACGTGGGCGAAGTGGAATACGTAGAAGACGATGCTGAAGACGAATTTGTTGATATGGAAGATTTGGAAAGATGGTTAGATGACTCTTCCGCTTCCGAAAGCGAAGACGACGGCGATGAAGATTCAGAAACTGAAACTGGTAACAAACGTAAGCCTGACAGTGCTGAAGACTCCAAGAACAAGAAGAGAAGAAGACCAAGAGTTGAAATTGAATATGAAGAAGAAGACCAACTTCAAACTAACATTGCTGCATAAGAGAATGAGTAGATCAACTTCATACAACGAAAATGAGTACGAAGAGGTTCAACTCATAATGCTGCATAATTCTCAATGATATACTTTCGCATCCTTTATGTCCAGTGTTCCTTTAATTCATAGTCCCTGTACACTAGTAATAATGTTATACATTTATTTAAACGACTCGACTCACCTGTAGAATTTCGTTAAAGAATATTTTTAAAAATATTCGTTATCCGAGTAATTGCTGAATATTTAGAGTAATCTTGATGGTCTCATGAAAGCTCCATCTTTGAAAATACCCTGAATTTATTTAGCGACCTATCAGATTCATTCGATGTATTCCAAATGTATCATAAATAATTAGTCTGACATTATCTAGCAAAGTGTTAACATTCTCATAATCTATTGAGGAGAACTCTCATGTCAAATATTGGACCTGGGCTAGTTTCTTGATATCATTTGTATAGTATGATTGCTTCAGGTTACCTCGTTCCCTACAATACGGAGCGTAGTGTTTAGTGATGATAGAAGTCATTAGGCTCCTTAGTCAAACCTGTTTCTAAGACACTATACACTGATTCATTTATGTGATAGTTTCTCAACGATACTAGCTACTCGTCTTCTTGCTACTAATTTTCTTGCTACTATTTTCTAGCTACTCATTCTTGCTAAACGTTTTCTACTCATCCTCCTAAATAATGTTGCGGTATGGACTAAATGACGTATAAGCGTGGCTACTACAGATCGTAAAGAATAGTCGTGACTATTGCGAAATCCTTGGAACAACATCGCACCAAAACACAACTGCCGTTTCGGAACGAAACATACGGGCTCAAAAAGAGACAATAAATATCTTTATTGGTGACAGGTAGCAGTGTCCGAACAGAAATTGTTCCCATAGCATGACTCTGGTAGCAAATATAGTTATTAGCGGGTTTCCACTTATCGGGGCTAGTTTTAAAGTTGGTGGGGTGAGCTAAGCGAGATCTTCGAATGATAAATGAGAATCAAGGCTTAACAAAATATTATGAAATCGGCCTCCACCCCACTGGATTTTGAAGGAGCGGATTTACTCTATCTCCGTTCGATGCGCAACCCACGGCGGAACCAAAACCTAAATTCTAACGTTGATCTGTCGCTCTGGCGTATCTAATTTCATAAGGGGATCTTGGAGGGAAGATAGAACTAACAGGTCTAGACATTGATACGCATAATCATTAATGATACTTTTTATCTATCGTTGATTACTGATTTCCGCTGTTTCTTAGATTTCTCCGGTTACTTGGCGGAACAGAAGAAAAGTTCCGACGGGTGCACAGCCGAATCCACAACGTTTTAATCTAGCAATGTAAGTGTACGAGATACGAGGGAAGATTTGGCTCATATCACTGATTGTGTATCGTACGTCTAGTTATAGTTGTTATCTACGCCAGTTTAGAAGGCAACCCAGGGCCACTTGATCTTGGTCTTCGCGAAGCTTTGTCTAAGCCCAGAAAACAGTGCGAACTTCTATATAAAAGAATCAAATGTCTCCAAAATATTGATTAGATAATTTCATAACGAAAGGATAATTTGTATACCATGTCACATCTTTCAATGCCTACTTGGTCGCCGTCGTCGATGCCGACGCGAACGGTGATGAGTTCGATTAATCCAACTCATAATTCGGGATTATTGCATACCCTCTCTTCGGTAATGGACCGGGCATCAACAGAAACCGATCCTATAAACTTGATTTCTATGTCACAAATGGCCAGAGGTGCAGAAGCATCCTTGACCATCATAGGAGCCCAAGAAGTTCTCGCTACTGCCACTGCTGACTCTGTCAAGTCGCAGGCTACACAAGCAATTTTTGAAGCCACATTGAACTTGAAAGAACTTGCTGACGAAGAAAACTTATACAACACCAACTTGAAGATGGCCCCTAATGTCATCTATCTTGTAGTTTTCGTTTTGATCTTCCTCTACATTTGTGCCATGTGTTGGAAATCTCGTTACCATTGGTATAACATCACATTCTTTGCTGGGTACGGTTTGGAATTTGCTGGGTTCGTTGGTAGAGTTATGGCCGTCAATAACACCACCGATATCAATCTTTTCTTATTACAGTATATCAGTCTTACAATCGCTCCTGCTTTCATCATGGGAGGGATCTATTTCATATTTGCACAAGTGGTTGTGATTCATGGGCGTGAGTTTTCAGTGTTGAAACCAATGTGGTACTCGTACTTTTTCATTGCTACAGATATTATATCTCTTATGATTCAAGCTGGTGGTGGTGGTGCATCTTCTTCTGCTTCCAAAAACCATCAAGATACTGCTCCTGGTACCAACACCATGATCGCAGGTATCCTGTTCCAAGTTGTTGCCATGACCATCTTTTTAGGATTCTGGTTTGAGTTTTTAAACCGTATCTACTTCAAATATTCCAAGGTTATTTCTCAATCTACTGACAACCCATTGGCCAAGCGTTCATTTGGAAACTACTTCAAACTTTTATTCAACACCAAATCAGCAAGAGCTTTTAGACGTGACCACTTGGATAGCTACTACAATCCAAAATTCGCTGATATCCGTAAGCGTAAACTTCTTGACTGGTTCCCTTTGGCTGTTACTGTTTCTGTGGTAGCCATCTACATTAGATGTGTCTATAGAGTTGCCGAATTATCACAAGGTTTCGATGGGTACTTGGTCACCACTGAAGTCTTCCTTATGGTATTGGATGCGCTTATGATTGCCATTTGTGGTTTAATATTTGTTCCATTCCATCCAGTATGGGTCTTTGGTTCTAGCAATGTCATCAAGTTGGCAACAATCAAGAAGAACCACGATCAGCACGACGAAGAAAAGGTCGAATCGAATTCTGACCAGGCCTCTGGTGAAATCTCTGCCTAACCATGTACTTTTTTATATGTCACCTTTAATAAACTATTCCTTGAAATATTTTGCAATTTATAAATCCGCTGTAATCTGTAATTATGTTCTTTTTGTGACATTTCATCAAAATATTTTTTCGTATTTGTGTACAAGGCTTAAAGAGACGATTGCAAAAAGATTCTAAATTATATTCTTGAGCATTTGCTATGAATACGGTTGAGCTTCTCTCGTCAACTTGCTCCAAGAAGACGGCGAACTCCATCTCTGCACTTGACCTTGCCGCTAATATTTTGAGGTACGATCTTCCTTTCTACCCACACAGTGATGGAACAGATCCTTTGTTGAATTGGCTGGTAGATGAATTATTAGAAGGTAATTGTACCAGAGTGAAACATGCAGCAGATGGGTTCTTGGGATTCCATTCGCTAAAGATATGCTCCTCTAATGCTAGACAATTGGCCAAGTATTTACAGCTAACTATGGGCTTTAGAGAAATTGCTTGTAGAGGATTGGAAACCGATTCACGTTTAATCGGAGCCCATGTTATTAGAAACGGTAATATATTGTTTGAGATTGTAAACACCTTGGAGACTGTTGAAGATGATTTGACACCACAGTTTGAGGCTATTCCACAGAATATCCGCCAAACAATTCCAAAATCGTTTGTGAAAGGATATAAAACAACCGCTAATGAGTTGGTTTCAGACATTGTCTTTCGAAATAGTACCAACTCGTCGTCCCTTGGGTCAAAAATCTATCAGAAATTGATCCATTCTCGTAGGTTCAAGAAAACGCTTTCTGACTATGCTAAAGTTCTCTCTGATACAGTGGATACGTCTGAAAGAATATACAACGACTTGACAGAATGTGCATTGATCCAAAAGTTTCTTAAAACACATGGTGAAGGAATCATGGATATTGCATTTCTGGTTGAAGATGTTGACATTGCCTTTGAACGTGCTGTATGTGCTGGTGCAGGGTATACTAGAATCCCCAAGGTAATTACCGACGAATTTGGAAGTGTCAAGTTGGCAACGGTTATTGTCCCAGGAACTGATATTAATCATACTTTGATCCAAAATATTGACTATACTGGAGCATACTTACCTCACTACTCACCAGTAGCACCACCAACACTCGCTCTTCCAGAGATCAGTCTCCATGCTATAGACCATTGTGTGGAAAACTACACTTGGAATCAAATGATGGACCTGGCAAAATTGTATGCCAAGATGTTCGGTTTCCACAAGTTCTGGTCGGTAGATGAAGCAGAGGTAAGTACTTCAGAAACGGCTTTGAGATCCATTGTCATGGCTTCAGCAAATTGCAAGATTAAAATGCCAATAAATGAACCTGCAAAGGGGAAGAAATGTAGTCAAATCGAAGAGTTTCATGACTACAATGGTGGACCTGGAGTCCAGCATATTGCCTTGACTACTCATGATATTATCGGAACAGTCTCTGCACTTCGTCAACGTGGAATTGAATTTAACACAACGAAAGACCTGTTTTATCATCACCTTGAACAACGTTTAAAAACCCACGATGTCCATCTCATGGAAGATTGGGAAACTCTTAAATCGTTGAACATCTTGGTTGATTTTGATCCTTCTACAAGAAACCGAAAATCTAAAGTTTGTAACTACATTTTGCAGATATTCACGAAACCTTTGCATGATAGGCCCACATTGTTCATTGAAATCATCCAAAGATACCATCACAATGGTTTTGGCAAAGGAACCTTTAAAGGTTTATTTGAAACTATTGAAGAGCAACAGCGTCTTCGTGGCACCTTGGATTGTGCAACAACTGACGATGTTTTTGATATTTAGCCTCTTCTATCTCTAGTAACATTGATTACATAGCTATTTCTTTAATAAAATTTTTTTTTTAATCAATAAGAGTTCGAATAGAATGATCTACCTAATATAACAATGCAAAAACAGAAATGAAACCAAGGCAAAGTAGAGTCTTGCCGTAAGTAAATTGAAAGGTGATACAATTTTAAACAAATAGCAAATTCGATGAAAATTTGCACCCATTCTAATAAATTAACGAAACATATTTGAGTAGGGTTCACTGGAATTGTCTTCAACTTTACACAACGAGAGAAGTTCAGGTATCAGGGAAATCATCGACATACCTTCTTTTGACTGGGGAGTGTTTCCCACAGCTTTCATAGAAACCATGGGAGGAGGTCCACTACCCATTTGAGGAGGTCTCGAACCTTTTGGATTTTTGAGTTTAAATCCTTCTTTGTGGAAATGGGATCGGATATCTTTGACAAACAATGGGAAAAGAACTTCGTCTATACCCTCGTTGCGGGCAATCTCATATGCCCTGTTAAAAGGTATCCAGACACCTTTCAAGTTCATGGAGCCAACTTTGATTACATCTCTGGTTTTTTCTGTCTTCAATATTCCATCTCTTCTACCTCTGGTCATTCCAATAACGTTTAATAGCTTGGTTCCATTTATAAAGTCTGTGTCTTCACGTCTAGAAACCAAAATTCCTCTGCATCTCACTTGATAGCACACAGTATTTTCGTCTTCCCAAAAGGTAGTGGCCACTTTGGGTTTGACTACATCAGGATAAATTTCAGAGTGGCTAGTACCACTAGATGAAGTCCTTGAGTGAGTATTCCTTAATTTGATAGACAGACAAGAGTCTGTAGAATTTGTTGGCGAGTGGTATTCTCTATTTGGCTTTTCTTGGAATTCAACTTGAGGTGCCAGTTGTGGATAATCTTGAGAGCCAAAACCATTATGATAAGACACAGTTTGGAAATCACCAGGGTGACTATTGGCTTGCTTTATTTTGAACACATTTCCATGAGATGTTGTTTGCATGAGAGGACTGAAACCATATTCTGGTGAAATCAACAGCTCATTTATTTGAGAGTTGGCTTGGCCAGTATAAGAGTCACCAAAAGTATAATGCTTGGATCTATATTGGGGATAACCAGCTAGAGACTGTGATTCAGGATAAGGCTTCTGCTGATGCACAATAGGGCCCACAATTTGATGGTTAGAAACAAATTGATCCACATTTAGAGAGTTGATAAATTCTTGCGAACTATAGTGAGGATGAGTAGGAGTAGACATAGTACCAACGTCTAACAAACTAAACAGTAACGAGATAAGTGAGAAAGATCAAGAGTTCAATAAGTGAAAGGAAAAGATTCAAGTTGGAAATTCATCTGGGTTGACGCCTATCAAATGCAAAATTTGGTATGACACTTTTTTAGGGAATTTTCTAAACTCAATTCAAAATGAATCGATCAGTAACAGGAAACGAAGGACTAAATATACGTTTGTTTTAGGTTTATGGAAAGATGGCTTATTCCGGTCGCTTAATACAAGAACGGCAACTCCCCAGCAAGAGTAGTACTAGATTCATGTACCTATCGGATATATTAGATCGTGAAGTTGAAAATTTAACAATTCGTCTTTCATACAATTTCTTTTGCAGAAGCCTGGAAGGATGATCTAAAACACGGTTATGAAAGCTCAGTTGTTATGAAGATGATCCAGAAAATAATTGTCAGGTGAAATAGAATTTTCTTTAGAAGGAGAAACGATGCAGCTTGATGCAAGATTATGTTGGTCCTGAAAATTGTGGTGGGACAAATTATGGCTACTTAAACCGAGGCCAAAATCACACCCTACGGTAATATACCTTCTAACGATGTTATTTAGTTGTTTTTGCCGAAGCTCTTGCTGATTGGTGTGGAGTCTCCCACCTTCCTAAATTTTGCAGCAATTCATTACCATATGCAGGATATCAAAAGGTTGCAAATTCCTAGTTGCTTATTTTGGAAATTCTAGCGGATTGTCCCCAACTGAGTCAGGTGGAGTTACCTTGTTGAAAATTATGAGCCACTTGAGTCAATCTACAATCCCGAAGATTGGGAGCCAATTCCAGGGATAGAAGGAACCCTCTTACAGCTTCGTAAATTCAGATTGTAAAAGGGTAGGCGGCCGCCCATGCAAGTAATCAGAGTTCAGCCAACCACATTCAGGTTTTGGCATATATACCACCGAAATTGACATGATGATGCCGCTAGCCAAGACAAAATGATTATATGTGGGAAGAAAATGAATCTTACTGACCAACGATTCTTTTTCTTTACATCACGAGATAGTAAAGAACAAGCTAGACTGGTCTCTGGAATTTCTTGAGAGAATATATTCGAATCTAGACATAATCGGGCGACTCGAGTGAACCTCTGATAACACACTCATTTGGATACAGAAAAGAGTCCATGCATCATCGAGGGATTAGAGTCTTTGTCCAAGTAAGGAAAAAGAAGTTGATAATGAACACGAGAACCGTACCGAAATAAAAACATCATTTCCGAGGCATACAATGCGACCTATTTATTCCCCATCATTTGAATACCCCAATACCTGTTGATCTATTTGTATAAACTATGCCATTCTTGAATAGCTGATAGAGCCCTCTATTTCCTGCAACTACAAATTATATGCAGAACTCCTCAAACCAAACCCTCCATAGTATGTGCAGTACCGTATAGTACAGTAGATAAGCCAATGCAAACAATACTGGTAGTGATTAACTAAGAATTCACTATCCATGGCTATGACGAATACTGTTTTAGATAGTATAGGAGATATCATATGAGATACCATAGAAAGTCTAATATTGTTAGTGACAGGATTGAAATGCATTCAGATAGCACAAAACAACGTTTCCTTCTAGACAAGTACCAATATTGTTAAACATGGAGGTTTCCTGAATGCCCCGACGATTCCGATATATTCCGCCGTGCTGATACGGGCATACTCGACTCGTGTGTATTAAATTTTGCATTAGGTGTTCAATCTATTAAATGGGCAACTGATGTTCTTCCTCACGTGAGCTCTTCTGGACCAATTTTCTTCGAGAAGACCATTAATTTACGAACAATTAAATTACACTTCTGTACAGATTCTCAAGATTTTTTAGGTTAAAAGCGGACGTGGTTAGTTTCACGCAACAAAGACTGAATTTCAAGTATATTACAGTTACGATGTCGTACCCGCCTGCCAGCTCGTCCCCTGTGGAAACTCGGGAAAGGCGTAGGTCTTTTTTGGACTATGGAGGGATTAATTCCATTAGTAACTTTGCGTCATCATATTCAAGGGCTCAGACATATATAGGATCGACTTTTTTGGAATCCGAGATAGTTGAAGACCTTTCACCAAACACATCTCCTCATCTAGATCCCCAGAATGCAATAGACTCTACTGTAGAAGAGTACGCGGTGGAAGGAGTCCGCCCGTCTAAGCAAGCACAAGACCAAATCAATTCCTTTTCGTTTCCACACTACGACAACGAAGAGTCCCCATTGATAGGAAGACGTTCCTCTCGATTTTCAGCACATCTACCATTAATTCAGGGCAACTCCACCGCCCCACAAACAATTTTCAATTCCATTAATACCTTGATGGGTATTGGTATGCTTTCATTACCGTTTGGCCTTAGACTTTCAGGTTGGTTCTTTGGAAGTGCTTTATTACTTTGCAGTGCTATCTTGACCACCATAACCGCCAAGTCGTTGGGAAAGATCCTCAAGCGTCATCCACAATTGAATACCTACGGAGACATTGCCCAATTATACGGTGGAAACACCTTTTCTTATATTGTCACTACTATCTTCTCCATTGACTTATACGGAGCTACCGTAAGTATGATTTTGATGTTCACAGATTCATTTTCACTTCTCTTGCCTGACGTTTCTAGAACATATCTCAAGGCATTTATTGTTACTTGCACTTTCATTTTGTCCCTTTTCCCTTTAAGCATTTTATCTATGCTCAGTTTAGTTGGAATCATCTGTACGCTAAACATCATCCTCATTATATTGGTTTGTGGGTTGGTTGTCGATTCTACACCTGGTTCTTTACTAGTGCCCGCAGTCACAAACCTTTATCCCGTTGATTATAAATACTTATTGTTAAGTATAGGAATTTTTATGGCTCCTTGGGGTGGCCATCCTGTTTTCCCAGAGTTATTCAGGGATATGAGACATCCATCGAAGTACGCCACCACCTGCAATGTTTCGTTCTCAATCACATTTGGTCTTGACTTTTCACTCGCGGCCATGGGTTTCTTGATGTTTGGTGCAAGCTGTGAAGATTCGCTTGTCAAAAACGTCTTGTCCAATCCAATATATCCTGGCTGGGTCAATCCAGTATTCTGTTTGCTTATGGGACTCTTGCCGCTTTCAAAACTTCCACTTATCGCCAAACCAATTATCACCGTTTATGAAAATATGTTTAATTTGCATCCAAAAATCGTCGTTGATGCCAAGGGCAACCCCAAGACTCAATCTTTGACCGTGAAAAGAGTCGTAGGAAGGGCCATTTTCTGCTTAATTTTGCTCATTCTTTCGTTGTTCTTCAATTCGTTCGGTAAATTGGTGAGTTTCTTGGGAAGTGCAATTTGTTACACCATCTGTCTTACATTGCCATTGATGTTTTACTTGCATTTCTTCAAAGATGATTTGAATTGGTATACAAAAATCATCATTAGAATCTTCATCGGGTTGTCGGCGACTGCCTCTGTTGTCGGCACTTATGCTTCTATTACTATGGATGTAGGCATTTAGCATAAATTTGTAATAATATTCAAGTATCATTCTGTTTATAGTAATATAACCAGGGTCTAACAAATCAAGTTGGCCTGAAAACTATAGGAAAATATCCAGATAATCACGATAGCATAAAATAACCAGATAGTCACGATAGGGTAAACTAACCATAATCTACCTTAGAGTAAACTAGTCATAAACTAGCCATAAACTAGCCATAAACTAGCCATAATCTACGTCAGTTTCGAAATTCTAACCAGTTATTTATCTACTTTTAAACCTACATCTCTACATTTAAGTTGATTATAAAATATCGGATTAGTTAATGGATGGATATTAAGTCCTGCTTTTTGAGGTCCGTTCATGTTAGATCCTATAAATATGACTCGTCAGTTAGTGTCGAGTTACCTCATCTTTTAGTCTTTCTTTGGTTTGGCATCCGACTCTTTTGACTGGAAAAGCTTCCTAGTCTTTCGCTGGATTGTGGACTATCGTAATCATAAGATTCAATGTCTTCGTCAAATCCTGCGTCGTTGTTCATGGCATTTACGGCATATAATAAACTATCTTGTTGTGACTTTGCCAAATATTGTGCCATTACTTGAGATCCAGAAGTCACATATTGGTTATTGGGCTTTTGTTGGTGCTGGTGAAGTTGGACGTGATGATGTGGTTGTGGAGGGTAGTATTGTGGCAGTGGGGTATATTGCTGCGCAGAAAAGAAACCCTGAGTTGGCGTGCTGGCTCCTAAATAACCATACATTGATCTGGTGCCAGGTCTTGATTGGTTGGGGAAGTACAGCAATTGTTGTTGCAACATGTATGGAGAAGATTGGAGGTATGGAGGAGCTTGTTGGTTACCATAGTGTTGGAACGAGTTATTCAACGACACGTTGGATGATGAGTTCATTGACGACTTCTTCATGGGCAAGTACGAATCGGACATGTTATACTTGTTATGGTACACCTTCTGGTGATTATTGATTCTTTGATTATGGTTTTGGTGGTTTTGTTTCTTTTTAGTTTCCGTCTTCTGTTCATTGGCACTTGCGGACGAAGGGCTGCTCTCTTCACCTCCAATAATAATGGAAACTTCTTCATCTTCCTCCTCGTCGTCGTCATCTTCATTATCAGAGACTTGGGATTCCTTATCTTCTGCAACTTCTTCCTTTGATACTTCCAAATCTTTCTTTTCGGAGTTGCGGATAATACCGAAAACCATTGCCGCTTCTTCGTTGATAGTATCTTCCATGAAGCTGTCGTGTTCTTGCATTCTCAATTCCTCGTCATATGTGTCATTAGGCCCCTTTTGATTCTTGTACCGGTTTCTCTTCTGTAAATTGTCGTGAAGTAAATGCAGGTACTGCTGGTAAGTTGAACCGTATACATTAGTCGACTTCTTCTTGAAGCTGAACTTTGGCGAGTTACCACACCTGTCTTTTGCAAAGCTGATCTTGAACTCCTTGTACTTGTGGTAGAAAGCAGTCGCCGTAGCATGGTTGTCTGTTTCTCCACCAGTTTCTTCTGTGGTGTGGTCGCAATCATCCAATAATGCAGTAAGACGCTCAATGGCATGATGGCTTTCTATTTCAAAACATTCCACCAACCTAATAGCATCTAATATGTTGAGGAAGTTGAGGAAACCACAGTCCTTGTTGTGATAAAAGTTGATTTGTTCTAAGAGTCCAAACATCGAAAAGTCCTTGCGCAAGGTAGCTTCATTAGGTAACTTCAACTTGGCGGCGCCATCCTGAACTGGGGCATCCTTCACAAGTTTTATACCAATGTAGACGTTTCTAGACGCACCAGCAGTGACTGCTAGAGAGATTTCGCGCGATAATGGTCCACTGTGGTTTTTAGCCCAGCCAACGGTTATATCATGGCCATGGACAATCAATTGATGCAAGACTTGGTGATTAAGGTAAAATTTGAGGGCAACGGTGGGATCCACAAAAGTAATGAAGCAGACACGCTTTTCTGGGTGGTACTTGATGGATTCAACCAAACCTCCTGCTCTGACATTATTGGCAATTTCCTCAATAGTAGAGTTTACGTGCAAGTTTCCCAAATAAATGGTCCTGTTGCCAACATTGAAAGGATCTGGATTGAGCTGGTAGTTTGAAGGGGCAGCTTGAGGGACTGAAGGATTTCTTGGAGTTTGCGGAATCATGGTGGAATGTTGCACCATGTAGGGATGGGGCGGAGGAGGACCATGGTGATATAATTGACCCTGTTGGGAATGACTTCGATACAAATTAGGTGGAAGCAAAGGAGAAGAGGATGAAATGTATGGGCCTGCCATGTTACTTCCCCTTAAATGGGGAGAGTTTGAAGGCGAAGTTGAGGCGTGATCTGGAGTGGACGAGGAGAGGGTTGGTGACAATGGTAATGCAAGAAGGGGGTCCTTGTTTGGGTTAATAGCATCCACGAGAAAGTTATCTCGAATTAGGCTATCGTTGAGATCATCATCAGCCAATAAAAGTGAATCTGAGCCACCTTTTGGAGATAAGACCTCTGGCGAAGAAGTTTCAAAATCTTGCTGAGTTGGAACAAATGACACCGAATCGTCGTGCTTTTTTAAAGAGGACTTATGAAGTGGAGCTGATGTTTTATCACATCTATCTTTGTGGAAGTTTGCTTGAGAGAACTTGATATCGTATTGAACATGCACGAGATACGAATCCTTGCGTTTATTAATAAGAGCAATCGTCGAGTCCAGCGATTCGGGATCCATCACGCGATGTTTATCGTGGTTGATTCTTCTCAAGTATGATTCATAGGTTTTGATGGCAGCATCAATAGATGTAAAATGTACTAATGCTTTTCCACAGAATCTATTTCGAGAATCTGGAGTTTCAGCAAGTGATATTTTAAGTTCCTCAACATCACCAAATCTGGTACATTGATTATGGATAAATTGTTTGATGGACGAGGTTGGTGAAGCATTTGAAGTGGTGTGAGTTTGAGAATTTTGAGCATTGGTTGAAGTATCGATATCTGAAGCCTCTTCGGAAACATTATTGGGTGCATCCGTAGATGGATCATTTGGAATATCTACAGAAACAGGAGATTCTGTAGATTCCGCTGATTCTGTCGATTTTGTCAATTCTGTCGATTCTGTAGATTCTACTCCAGTACCTGGAGTTGCATTTGTTTCAACGATTATTTCACCATCGGTTGTTTCAGCATTTTCACTTGGAGCAGATTCCGTCACTATTTCATTATCAGAAATACTCGAGGTTGGGTTTATGGAATCTATTCCATTGATTCCATCAGCAGAAACATCAAATTTCAACATCAAACATCTTGTTGCATTGAACTCCACAATATAATTCAAAGTTTTTAACTTTATAAAATCTTGTTGGAGATTATTTGAGTTATCATTCAAGACGATTTTCAAGTAGGGCCCCAACAGTTCTTTGAGTTTGTTTAGGTTGCTTAGGTTTTTGACGTATTTGATATGGAACTGAATACTGAGACTTGAATTTATGAAAGACACATAACACGTCTTTAAATTTTTGGAAATGCCAGGGTTTTGAGCTATCAAGTGTTGTGGAGTTGCTTTGCTGAAAATCTTGCAATATTCAATGGGACCGAAATCGATTTTATCGAGGAGGTCCGATAAAGAGACGTCGTCGATGATATTCTTCAAGATAATGGTCCGGGACAAGTTGAGCTGGTCGAGATTTAACGACGATGACGATGATGGGGTGGAGTTTGAATTGTTCAAATGGGTGAAGTAGTGGGTTCCCCCTTGCGAAGGACCATTGTTCATGCCTTGATAACCATTCATTTGGCCTTGACTATGCATGTGTCCATGACTATGCATGTGTCCATGACTATGCATGTGTCCATTCATATGACCATTCATATGGTTCATATGGCCACTCATACCATTCATATGATTCATATGGTTCATCTGTACACCTCCGTTCATCATATTTGCACCTCCTTTAGAACCAGCCATATACTCGTACCACGCTTGGATCTGGTGCTGATTCAAATGTGGTTGAGGAGGATTACTAAAATACTCAGGCTGGACATAACTCATACCTCGATAGGGATCCATCTCTTTGAATGGATTCGGATACATTACAGCGAGTGAAAGAAATGGCAAAAGAAGTAAAAGTAAAAAGAGTTGGGAAAACTAAAAATTCACCACGACGAAAAACTGGTACAAAACCTGTAAAACAAATCCAAAAGAGAAAAATCCAGATATACAAAGGACAATTGGCGAAAAGCAAAGTGAAACCAAGTGGAAAATACACAAAACAGCTAGTCTAAAAATCCTAAAACGAACGTGTGTGAAAGACCTAAAATATTATAAACAAGCTACATATGCTTTAAGAATATATATAGAAAATTTCTTCAAAGGGTTTTGTGGGTGCGTCGCGTTAATGACACGACACGACACTCCCCCCTCAGCAAACCCATGGGGAGCATAGTAAAGGGTCCACGCGTTTTACTATTCGTCGAATCGAGGTTTATTTAAGCTCGTTTCATAAGGGAACTCAGGGCCGCCTTAGCACGCTCCGGAGTTGTTCCAGTTGAGTTGCTAGAATGGCGGCCCCAATTTGATGAATATTACTTCATTCAGAACCATGCCTCGTAACACCTCAATATTGCTGCGTTGGAACTCGTCAACGATTTTCTATGAACTTCTTTGTGGCACAAAATCTCAGTTCCGCGACGCATCCGAACAACTCTTCATACAAAAATTCTTCGGTTTATGATCTCCGTGCCCAGAAGTCTTGGTGTCATTTTTTGGAGTAGCTTGCGATAATTTCATACACTTTTTGGTTAATTCGTAACCTCCATGGTAAGGGCCCTGAAGCTATAAATACCAACTATAAAAATATGTCAACATTAGAACAGAATTTGATGGAAATAGATACAAGTAGATGGAATAAGATTGCCTAATCTAGTTAAATGGGTAAATGTTGAATTGGTGTCTTTAGATTAGAGTAATTGGAGTTAGTAGAGTAGCTGCTTATTTGCGAAAACTCAATTCTCTGAGTCAAAGATTATGGCCCCGCGAAGAGTTTTCTTTGCTGTTAGAAGGTACTCGTCAAGAATATGTGTTGATGGTCATCGGAAGTATCAGACCACTAAGAATAATTGTATACAGTATAGAGCAGGGTTGATAAATTCTCGAAGAGCTTTGAAGATATTGTAGTCGTAGTTACAAGAGAGGTGGCCACACGAAATATGAAACGACTATGAAACAAGAAATATGAATAGCTTCCACTCGAAATGAGACTAAATCAAAATCTTAATCTAAAGTGAAGAACTGAAGAACTAATGATCTACACTGTGGATATCCAGCATCAAACTCTAGTACTAACAGGCGACATTAGTAGGTTGTGGACTACCTATAAAATAGTTTTTCCAATGAAAAATATGGATGTGATTATCTAATTGTACGTCTTTGATACTTACGAGTAATGATATTTTTGTATTCTCGTAAGTTGGTATGCCTCTAAGTAGAATGAAACTAAGAACTGGAACTTAAGAATAAGAAGTTCAAGTTACTTCTGATTTCCCTGAATAGAATTTAATTAGATGTCACTAATTGATCGTGTCAGCCGTACTCTTGATCGAGCCATATATACATTCTCCTTTCATTTAATTTCCTCTATACTTCTTATTGTTTTATATCTAGTGAATATAAGAACTCTAAGAAATCTTGTACTCTTGCTGGTCTATGAACATATTATTCCCATCACATGATTTATAGTTACTCTTTTTGTGCATCTGCGTACCTTACCTACAGACCGACAAACCCAGAATGTCACCTAAATAATATAGTGAAGCTTAGCCAAATTTCAAAAAACCGGCTATTGCATAAACTACTTATAGATAACTTGCGAGTCCTTATATGTAAAATAACGAAGAATGAAGTTGAGGATTAGTATAATTTATTTATGTAAAAATTCAATATCTTGAAATCAACAATTTTTCAGCCAGCTCGAAATCACGGATTTGTTTAATTCATAAATCCTATAGAATAAGTACAAACGACGTTTGTACCTGATAAACTGTTGCAATCCTAATGGTAAGTATCCTGCACAAAGTAGCATACGATCCGAAAGACAATAGGTTATGAATAATCGTGTCTACTGTTGTTATAGTTGAAGTTCATTGTACAGTGGCCGCAAATAAAATACCACATTTATTTGTCCTAACACGTATTTGAATCAAAAGCATAACAACGATAATGAGCTTGCATATAAAATCTTGGTCTTATATGTTAGGAACTAAATTCATATAAATGGATATCGCGATCTAATCCATAATAGCTGGAGAGTTTTAGTTACAGATCCTAAAATTCTATATAGGGGTACTATTATCAATTGAAATCTCTCTAAATTAGCTAGAAATATTTACGGGACAACCAAACAAACCTTTATATAGTCCTTTATAAACCTTCACATAAACCTCACATTAACCTCACATTAAGCTCACATTAACCTTCACTTTCAAGCAACTTCACACTTGTTTATCTTCAGATCTGAATCTCGACGGTCGTAGCCTTGGATTACATAATCCAAACAAATCATTTTTTTGCCTGTTTCGTCGTCAAGAGGCTCACGGGTGAGATTCAAGAAATGGATCGAATATAAACAGTCAGCACTAAGACGTCGAATTGGAGTACTAGAAAGCTAGAACCGCTAATATACGACTTAGACTCTGATGACTTATCGATAGACCCGATATTAGTACAGATCCACATGAATTGCATGAGCTAAGTAAAAACAAAGCCAGCGTCCACGTGACTTTTCCACCAATTTTTCACCAACCTCTTCTTAAAATTTTTTGATTTGTTTTCATTGCTTCTCTTCATCCTCAAACAAAAATGGCTCAAGAAGTTCCTACATTCAAATTAGTCCTTGTTGGTGACGGTGGTACCGGTAAAACTACCTTTGTCAAGAGACATTTAACAGGTGAATTCGAAAAAAAATATATTGCCACTTTAGGTGTCGAAGTTCATCCCTTAGGATTCCACACCAACTTCGGTGAATTGAAATTCGATGTTTGGGACACTGCTGGACAAGAAAAGTTCGGTGGTTTAAGAGATGGTTACTACATCAACGGTCAATGTGGTATTATCATGTTCGATGTCACCTCGAGAATTACCTACAAGAACGTTCCAAACTGGCACCGTGATTTGGTTAGAGTCTGTGAAAACATTCCAATTGTCTTGACTGGTAACAAGGTCGATGTCAAGGAACGTAAGGTCAAGGCCAAGACCATCACTTTCCACAGAAAGAAGAACTTACAATACTACGATATCTCTGCCAAGTCCAACTACAACTTCGAGAAGCCTTTCCTTTGGTTGGCCAGAAAGTTGGTTGGTAACCCTCAATTGGAATTCGTTGCTTCCCCAGCTTTGGCTCCACCTGAAGTCTCCGTCGATGCTGACTTAATGCAAAAATACCAACAAGAAATGGAACAAGCCACTGCTTTACCATTACCTGATGAAGATGATGCTGATTTGTAAGCTCCTTATTTCTATAGTTTATAGTTTATAGTTATTTTCAATACAATGTTTGAATATAGTAGCTCCTTAGCTGTTGGTTTTGGAGTTACTAGCCGATACAAGTCCAATTGAAGCAACCATCATGAATCAAAACAAACAAGCTGATGATATGTAACATGATTTGAAATATGTTTGAGGAATCGTTAAGTCTAGTGAAAGTGAAGCAACTGAACTGGTGAGTGAACTACAAACTGAATGTTGGACTGAGCAACTGAGTGTGTAACTGATCGTGGAAGTCGAAGTATTCTAATCATCTAGTCATCTAACCGATACTTAAACATCAAGGATTCAAAATCGATCAAAAGAGGACGAATTAGTACTTGTCGTGATGCTCAATGTCAACCTCAACTTGAGCTGAGAAGTCTTGTCGATCTCTTCCATTGGCTTGTAATTAATGGAATCAACAAGTCTTCGTATTTGATACAAGCCAATAGTAATCAGTGCACAAATTTATTACTACAGTTTCTAAATGATTCTTGTGAATTTTGTTGATTTACTATACTTGATATTCCTGGTCCTTGTCATATTGGAACTATTTGGGCCATGTCAATGACATTAAGCTTAGTTTATACATTATTTAGAGTTAATCATGGCTTAAGATAAATGAGTAGAATGAATACACGAATAAACGAGTACCTCTTATGTTCTAGTTAGTGCTTTATTATTTCAATGTAGCCTGAATTCTCTAGGTTCTACTAATATTCAAACCATCTTAGTTTCATCTCAAAGATCTTGCAGACTTGTGACCTGACATGTCTACAAGATCTCCCAACTCTAATAGTAGCCAAACCCCAGTGATCACATCTATTTACCTAATACTCCTCCACAGGCTTCTTGTGTTTACTTATGGCCTTTTGATACTCCTCTGTGCATCTCAAGACGCTTGGAGGAGGTTGTGGGAATCCATTCAAGCTTGGTGGTGGCGGCAAAACACTTTCATCTTCATTGTCTGGTTCGGTGATATCCTTAGATCGACCCACCACCTTTCCCGGGGCATTCTTATTCAAATGAGTCACATTTATTTCATATACTGATTCATGGGGATTCCAGATTCCTGTCTCTTTGGCCTTCTTTTCATAATAGTTACAATAGTATCGTATATGGTTCTTTCCAACCAAGTGTGACTTACGCACACTCATAGTGTCGTGAGTCAAATATGACTTGCAGTAGTCGCAGTAATATTTAGGCATGGTGATGGGTATGTATCATTCTATCTAACAGTTCATCTCAAGATGAGTTGTAGATTTACATGTGATATATACCACGTGATGAATATCTTTGTGATCTCGTTCGCAACAGCCAATAAAAACTTGTATTGATATTTCTTTCCCACACTACCATTTACCCTGGCACGACCGTATCCGAAAATCGGTTTCAGTGGTAGTTTTTTTTCAATTGTTCAAGGTAATAGAGACTAACACCAGTAGTATTAATCATGTTGAGACAATCAGTTGCGGTATGTATAGTCACCAGATAGGTAGCCAACAGGCACATAGTGTATCCTCGAAGTGAAATCACATCCTTAAATCATTGACTCGGAAGCGACCGCAGGGCCGACAACACTTAAGGAATCAATACAACTAGGAATTGGTAGACCAAAACCAGGAAATCTCGTCCCTATGTTACTAGAGAAAGATGTTGGCAGATATTACTGGAACAAACATGCTATAGAGGTTAATTAACAGCTTTTTTCAAGTAGTTACTAGTCCAAAACTCCGGAGAATTGACTAGCACAAGAATGGCCGTGATTCTTTAATACTACAACAGTCACTATGGACCACCTCACAAGGCAATACTAACATTCAGCGTTTATCTACGAAGAGATTCTTTTCGATTGCTCCAAGAAGAAACAACTTGGTTTCTGACTTGTACGTACAAAACATCAAACAATTCAAGCCACAAGCATTATCAAGCAAGGACTTAGAATCCGCTGTCAAGGCCTTCCAATTGCCAACTGCCCCATCTATTCCAGAAGCCGAAGTTTCTGCCCAAGCTGTTGGTGAATACGAAACCTCTGAAGTCGAAACCGCTACCGTCTCCTCCACTGGTGCCCCAGTCGCCGAAGAAGATTGGTTTGTCTTTGAAGAAGAAGCCGAAGAACACCATTAGGTGAAATGCCGTGAATGGCCCTCCCAAAATGCTTAATGATTAGTTTAGTACGAATCTTTACATTACAGTACAATACATGAAAATGATCCATAGACAGAGATTGGTCGAGTTCAGACCGCTAAATTGAGGTTTGTCCATCAACAATGAAGAGACAATGAGAACCCATGTAGGCTAGTAGATATAGAGAGAAAGATAAATGGTAAAGAGCTATAGATAGACGTAGATCAGTTAGCAGCTAGCTCTGATTTCAGCTGGCTCAGTTAACAGCTAGCTCATTTACTAAGCAAGCCAGCTCATTTTCTAACTAAGCTTGCTCATTTTCTAACTAAGCTTGCTGCTGTACATTTTCACCTCGTCTTATCATATCAAATATGAGCCAACATCCACCAGTCGATCCCATAAATTTTGATCGCGCTGCTCAAATATTTGTTTTGATTTCAAAACAATTGACAACAACCACCAAAATGTCATTCAACCTCGAGTTAGATACAGAAACGATCCGTAATGCAGCGGACATAATCAACTCGATGCTCTTGTCACGAGCGTACATCGAACAAGAAATCAAATTCACAACAATCAACTGGCATGATTTAGTGAAGGATCAACTAGACCAAAATCAGCATCTTGGTAACCTAGAAGTGACAGAAACGTTATATAACAACGATAAGGCAACTATAAATATCATCCACTCATTGGTGGCAGCCGTTGACAGGAGTCGAAACCAACATAGACTTTCAAACCAAGCAATTGCTCAAAAAGACTCGACGATTGCAAAATTAACTAAACAAGTAGAAATGTTGGAGACGCAGTTACAAGAATCGGAAACCAAGCTTAGTCGATCGATAAATCTTGACCACAATAAGTTGACCGTGAAAATTAACGATTTGACCAAATTGAATAAATTGCAGACTCACGATATCACCAAATTGAAGAACTGGACCAATGATATTAGTATCAAGTACCATGTTGAACTTAAACGCAAAAACATCGAGATAGACGAGTTGAAAAACAAATTGCTTGACAAACGTAACCTTTCATCTACTATCACTTATGGTATACCTTTGACAAGTCCACCATCTCGTGAAGACTCATCGATAGTCAATGCGAATCTCATGTATAACAACAATCCCATAATAGATAACGCGACTGGATACGTTGGTGATACAACCAACATCAAGAATGTGATAAACACAGAATACCAGGAGATAATTGAAGATTTGACGCCTATTATCGATAGTTTGGCTACTGAAAACTATAAATTCTCCAAGTTTATCGACCTTTTGAATGACTACTACACCTCCTTCAACGCGCATTTCTCTGATTTCAAACTCAAGTCATCGAATGTGAACTTTCCCAATCCATCAAATATCATAGACTTGAATGATATCTCAAATACCAACCCTGAAACCATAAAGAAATACTTTGACGAGATGGAAACGTTTGAAAGTGTTGCAAAACCCGTGTTAAACAATATGTATCGATTCTACCATAACATCACAAATGTGATACAAACAGACACATCTTCACTAATTGTCGATCACGACAATACAAGAATTCGACAGTTGGAAAAAGAACTCGAGCTTATTCGTAAAAACTGGAAGGATGCATTAAAGACGGCTGAGAATTGGAAGAATTATCAACAAAGGAAGGAAAATGAGTAGTAGTAGTATGTTATTATTAAGCAGATATGTTGACAAACGACAAACTTAGCAAACTGGTCTTACCACGGAATTGGAGATGTTTCTGTCGACTCAACTTCCGTTCCAGTCGAAACCTGAGTCAACAAAGTGGTTTCCAAAGAAATCACTCTTAATGGAAAATCTTTAAGAAGTTCCAGTTCTGGATTGAATGCAGATTCCTTCAATTTTAACGAAAGATTTTCGTTAACAAACTCTAAATAGGAGCTGAGCAAAATACCCGTGCAGTTGATATTGGGATAGTTGGGATCGGGCTTATCTAAAAATACTTCTCCGTGATCTATATTGTGTCCATCGACAGTAGAATCACTCGAACCTAAATCGAAAGGAGATTCAGAACCACAACTAATACGTTTGGAGAGTCTACTGAGTCCCCCAAGCAAGCCTCGCACCGGTAAATTGACTTCAATCTCGGGTTCTTTGATATAAAACTTGACAACCCTCAATAAGTCACCGGACTGTAAGGACTTAAATTCAAATTCTTCAGATCCATGAAATGGATGCACAACGACAACAATACCTCCGACGGAAATCAATTTATTCAGAAATGGGTCTCGAACATCTCTAATGGTGTGCTCGTCTTCGTTAACAGAATTTTGAATCAAATTTTGCAACATCACTGTTCTTGAAAAACTATCATATTGATCTGCAAGGTATACTTTCTCACTTTTGCTAGGCATTGCAACTACAGTCTTCAATTGAGAGCCCATTTTCTTATACTGAATGCTGGACATCCTTTTCATAGTCTGTGTCTGGCTTGTCTGGTGAGATAACCCCTGGGTTAATTTGTTAAAAGTATCAGCAGCACTTCTATAATCCAGCCCACAACGATCCTCTTCTCTAGTACTTGGAACCTGGGCTAGTTCTAAAATAATGTTCCCAGTCAGGTCAGTATTGCTTCGTTTGCGATTGTTGTTACTAGTGTTATTCGCTTCAAAGATTTTTTGAATAGGCAACTGTGGCTGGGGTACGTCAACTTGCCTCTCAAGATCGTCACAAAGGGCCATTAAAGGTTTAGGGGAAGGAAATAGACGCGTCCTATATAAAACACTGGAAGCCAGAACCCCAAACTTCACTTCTGATATTGAATACGGTTTCCGGTTGGGTCCTATGTAAAGTACACAACAACAAGATACATAAATTAAGATGATGATCAAGAATAAAACCAACAAGCCCAACACAGTTCCAAGAACCGATGTCAATATGAGCCTGTTACTAACCATTGTGTGCTTGTTGGTCCGGTAGGCACTAGGTGTTGTTGCCGCTAGTTTGATGTGGTTGCAAATCCAATATGGTTTCGGTAAATACACGTCTGGAATATGCTGCTTATGAAATCGACAACTGCAAACCTAATCGTGGATAGTTAGATTTATCAAGTTACTATACGATGCTAGACGATACTGTAGAGAGAAAAGGGAATTCGACTTACTATAGTAATTATTTTTGGTTTAATTTATTAAAGTATCATGAAATTCAGGGCAAATGGATATTTAAACTATTGAATTATCAGTTGCCAAATAAAACTAATAGACTGTTAGATATCAACTATTTAGACAAAATAAACCAGAAAAAAGTACCGCTAGATTAGCGATGATATAATAAAGCAGCCTAATGAATTTAGTAAAATGGTTGATCTCCATGGTTATGCTGGGTGCTGCTAGGCAAACTTGGTATTTGTTCTGACTCTACCTTACTCACTTGTTGAGATTCTATTGATAATGATGGAAAATTATGAACATATTTTACTAAGTCGAAGAGTCTTTTGGGGTTGGTTTGTTGATGGAAGCAACAAACTGATCGAACTCAGCTTCTGGATCGAGTTCCTCGGTGTCATTCTCTTCTTCCTTTTCCTCCTCAAGCTTACGATACTTTCTATTAGACTTTTTTGCCTTGCTTAGCTTTAATTTGGATTTACGGTCTTGTATCACAGCATTTCTACTAGTCTCAGGATTTTGGAGGTCATCTAGTCTGAGGGCAAGAATTTCTCGAGCCTTCTTTCTATTCTGTTCCTGAGATCTAGTGAGTTGACAAGTAACAACAATTCCTGTAGGTAAATGAGTCAATTGGACTTTACTATTGGTCTTGTTAATCTTTTGGCCACCAGGACCTCTTCCACCTTTAAGGAACTTCTCGTCCAACTCTTCTTCAATTATTAACCATTTGGGTCGAGGAGGTAACTTTGTCTTTTTGGGAATGGCAAATACTGGTTTGGAATAGGAAAGTTGACGTATCACTGGCTTGGAATAGGCAAGGTGACGTATCACTGGTTTGAACAAATAATTCCTGGTAATTATCACATTATTAAGAAGCCACACCATTTGACTTGGTTAGGTTAGAGAAGGTACAATTTTGCGTATTAATTTTCGATCCATTTTACAGGTTAGGCGCGTCTAATTTATCCCAAATGAGTAAATTGCATGCAGGAAATCTAACCAAGTTTTCACCAACACGTCCGCGAATCTCCTTCGCTTCTTCAGACATTTATCAACTACTCTTCAATTAGATCACGAACCAATTACAATGTCGTACGAAAGAGGTGAAGTTTATGGTGCTCAAGCTTTTGTGAGCGAACCAGGAAAGGAAGATTCTTTCAATGAAATTACCAAGGCATTTCGTACTTTCATTCTTGAGTTTAGATTAGACACCCACTTCGTTTACAGAGACCAGTTGAGAGAAAACTTGTTGATTAAGAATTACTTCTTGAAAGTGAACTCGGAACATTTGATTGGGTTCAATGAAGAGTTGAATAAAAAATTGTCCGATGATCCAGCCGATATGATTCCCCTTTTTGAAAATGCCATCACTGACATTGCAAAGAGAGTAGCCTACTTGAGCGACGAAGAAATTCCCGGTGACTTTCCTAGCTGTCAATTAATTTTTTACTCGAATGCTAGCAAAATCTCCATCAGAAACTTGGATTCGGAACATATCTCCAAGATTGTTAGGGTAAGTGGTATCATCATTTCAGCTTCGGTTTTATCATCTAGAGCAACCCAAGTCCAACTTATTTGTCGTTCGTGTAAACATACTATGAGAATCGGAGTGAAGACTGGGTTCGGACAGGTTAATTTACCAAATAGATGTCAAGGTGCTCATAATTTTGATGAGACGTCATCGCAAGATAAATGTCCTACAGATCCGTATGTAATCGTCCACGACAAGTCTACATTTACAGATCAACAAGTTTTGAAGTTACAAGAGGCTCCTGATATGGTTCCTGTAGGGGAAATGCCCAGACACATCCTCTTACAATCTGACAGATATATGACCAACCAGGTCGTACCTGGAACAAGAGTGACAATCATTGGTATCTATTCTATTTTCCAATCCAAACTACCTGCTGGCTCCAGTTCAAACTCTGTTGCCATCCGTAATCCATACTTGAAAGTTTTAGGTATTCAAACTGACGTGGAAAATAGTATAAGTGGCCAAGGTATCACTTTCACAGAAGAGGAAGAAGAAGAATTTTTAAAGTTGTCTAGATTACCAAACCTTTATGAGGTCTTCTCCAAATCAATTGCTCCTTCTATTTATGGTAATCATGACATCAAGAAGGCAATCACATGTTTGTTGATGGGTGGATCCAAGAAAATCTTGCCTGATGGTATGAGGTTGAGAGGAGACATCAATGTTTTATTATTGGGTGATCCAGGTACAGCCAAGTCTCAATTGTTGAAATTCGTGGAAAAGATCTCGCCGATTTCGGTGTATACTTCTGGTAAGGGTTCTTCTGCTGCTGGTTTGACTGCTTCAGTCCAAAGAGATCCTCAAACAAGAGATTTCTACTTGGAAGGTGGGGCCATGGTGTTGGCAGATGGAGGGGTGGTTTGTATTGATGAGTTTGATAAAATGAGAGACGAAGATAGAGTAGCCATCCACGAAGCCATGGAACAACAAACCATTTCTATTGCCAAAGCTGGTATCACGACAATCTTGAACTCCAGAACTTCGGTCTTAGCTGCTGCAAATCCTATCTTTGGTAGATATGATGATATGAAGAGTCCTAGTGAGAATATCGATTTCCAAACCACAATTTTGTCGAGATTTGATATGATTTTCATCGTCAAGGATGAACACAATGAAGCTAGAGATATCTCCATCGCCAAACATATTATGAATATTCATACTGGAGGAAAAACAGAACAACAACAGGAAGGAGAAATTCCAATTGAAACCATGAAGAGATACATTCAATACGTCAAGTTAAAGTCTGCACCACGTTTAAGCCCGAACGCTTCTGAAAGATTATCTTCACATTTTGTATCCATCAGAAGAACCTTGAACTTAAATGAAGCAAATATGAATGAAAGATCGTCTATTCCAATCACAGTCAGACAATTGGAAGCTATCATCCGTATCACCGAGTCCTTGGCCAAGCTCACGCTTTCCCCTATTGCTACTGAAGAACATGTCGAAGAAGCCATTCGTTTATTTACTGCTTCTACCATGGATGCCGTGGACCAAGGCGTAGCTAGTGGAACTATTGGAGATGGTAGTTTGAATGCAGAAATTAAGGTGGTGGAACAAGAATTGAGAAGAAGATTGCCCATTGGCTGGTCAACAGCTTATAGAACTTTAAGAAAAGAGTTTGTTGATTCTGGAAAAGCAAGTGTGGGTGCATTGGATAAAGCTCTTTATATTATGGAAAGACACGAGGTAATTAGATTCAGACACCAACGTCAAAATGTTTTACGTTGCGGTGTTTAGTCGCTATGTGTCCTACCGTTCTAGATACTTGTTCACTCTAGCTATTCACCACTCAGTGGTATTTCACTTCTACTTTGTAATTTTATATCGAGGATTCTAACTAATAAATTATTGTATTGGAATAATGTAGTTATATCTATGTTACATAGTAACAGTCAGGACTGTTAATTTAGCAGGAATATTGCTAGATTCACCAAATTTCGTGAAAACTGATAAACTGTGTCGACCTCTTCCGTAGTTAACTATAATGTGATTAATAATCAACTGTTTCGTGAACAGAATAAATCTAAATTCCAGAATGTTTTAGCATATGGAAAGCTTCATCAGTTTTATAGCTATAGATCGATTAAAAGATCAACTAGGTATAAGAAAACATTTTAAGAATGACCATCTGAGTCTAAGAAACATCAACTAAGAAAGATCGAAGAACATTTAACTCATATAAGAAAACTCATTCTAAGATATTTCAAACATCGATCTGGATTACTCTAAAACTCAGTTATTTCATAGAATTATCATCGTTTGAGACTTTTCTCCAACCGAATTGTAAGTTTTCAACAATCAGACTTTTAGTTAAGACTCGTTTTTTTTCCACTATTCTCTAAAATTCGTTTGATTTCCAAATATTCTCTTTGTTTAAGCCTTCAATATGATCACGACAGAGTCGCCTCTCAAAAACATCTTCGACACAAACCGTTCCTTTGACACCGACTTTATCTTCTTTCCTTTGTTGTTCTTGATGGACTCTGTCCACAACTCCTTGACGTTTTCCAATATCAAATTGCAATGTCTGTCGAATGCTTTTACCTTGCCGACCAACTTATGGTTGTTACGACACGAAACCACGACAGGAGTGTTGTTATTTATGGCGTTTTGGATCAACGACATTGGGCCGTGGGTGAATTCAAACTCTTCCAACTTCTGGAGTTCGAGCTCGGTGAGTTCCGATCTGGGACGATCTATTAATTCGCTAAAGGTTAGTAAGCAGTTTGGATATGGGGTTGGTTCTTTACATACCTCATATTGTCTGTGTAGTGTTGGTGATGTAGTTAGAGAGTTCGTTTATCATCTGAACTTAGGTTAAATTGTCTGGGACACGACTTATGGATGCAAATGAGATGAGAGAGACGAATGAAGCGGAACTAATAAGTGACAGAGGAGTAGTCTAGAGTAGTTTAGGGTAGTTTAGAAAAGGATCACTAGAGAAGGCTCACTATACTCGTGAATATTTCCTTTTTATTGATGTTATAACACTTTTTGCACTTATATTACTATTTGGTATTCTCATTGGAATCAATTAATATACACCTATACATTTTATACAGATTTTTGATGCTGACTCAAAGGAGCAGCAAGAGCACTTCCTCTCTTAATAACATTTTCAATTCTATCCCTAAGGACCTTGGAACCACATTCTACCGTTAAGTTCATGTAATCAATTTTAGCTTCATTTCTTCCAATAGTGATGAGTGCTTTATCATTATCTAAACTCTTTAAAGAATCTCCAAACTGGGCGTGGAGAAGCGACGAGATACGATGGATTCTGCTGCCAATTTCATAGTTTGCATGTGCAGACTTTTCGGGAGGACAGGTGACTCCGTCTTCTTCTTTAACACCATGAGAATGGCTACATTCTTTAGATGAAAGCTTGACAGATGCAGGTGAAGAGTCAATGGAGTACAAAATAGCGATCACACTATCGGCAAGCGAATCTGCCATCAAGTTGTCGTTGATCCACTCCACAGTGATAAGCATAGCACCGGTCTTTGTACGGTCTACCAAGATATCAATCATATCCATAATTACACATTCCCATTCTTCGTCGTCGTCGTTCAAGATTTGAATATAGCCGAACATCTGTTCCAAATGCCACTTCATAAGTGAAATATCGGCATTGATCTTGAGGTTGATTTTGGATTTCACAATGGAAGTGGATAATTGGGTGAATTCGTTCAAGTCTTGTAATTGAAGTAAGTTCAAATCAAAATCTTTGGATACAAGAACTCCGGTTAACATTTGGCCAACCTTTAAATCTCTAGAATCCTGTTGAGATTCTGATCCTTGTTCTCCGTCCTTCGTTTCCAGAGCGTCCTTTTCTGTCATTCCTTCGCTCTCTTCAGCCATCTCTTCCTCATCCTTGATTTCAGTGATTTTGGCATTATCTTGTTCAACCTTTGCCTTAATTTCATGTTTGAGAAGTGTGATTTGTTCTTCTGCTAAAGAACCCAACACTTTGGCTACCTTAATACCCTTGATATTGATTTTCAATTCATCACAATTTTTTGGATTAAATACCTTGATTTCCTGCTCAGTTCCTTTACGAGATGCATACTTACTCAATAATGCAGACTTGAGTCTACCAGTTGGAACTGAGTCTCCGTGCACAAGAATAATCTTGGATGGTGATACTTTTTCAATAAACTCGGAGTTTTGTTGGAAATCAACGTGTGCAGCAAACGAAACTTCTTCAATCCCGATACGACGAGGAATAGTCAAGTCGGGGTTTGTAGATGATTGGATGGTATGAGGTTCATTAAGTAAAATCTTGGCCATGGTTCCTTCTACTGAAAAACCAGTCATAATAACCTTGTTCTTTTGATCAGGAGCCCATTTTTCCAATAATTGTCTGGAAACACCAGCCTGTAACATCCCTGGAGTTGCAATAACCACCGAAGGACCAAAATCTTGAAATTTCGACAAATCTTTGATCGACTTGACAAACTTGAAATCAAACGGATTCGACTTCTGCCCTGAGTTGGATGCAGTTAGCCTGATATTGTCATTCATAATGTTGGTATATGTTTGGTATACAGCCATACATTTTTTAGCTAATGTAGAGGCGTAATATATATTTATGCTTTGTAGATCTTCGTTGGCAGCCCAGTATTCATCTAGAATTAAAAGCAATTCCTGAACTGTTCCAAGAGCAAATACAGGCATCAATACGCGTCCACCTTTAGTGATGGTTGCATGAATGGACTTTGTCAATCTTTTTTCCAACTCAGCCCTCGGTTCCAATGTACCAGTCCCAAAAGTAGACTCAGAAATAAGAATATCTGGTCTCATTGGCGGAACTTCTGCTGCATGCAAATGTCTGTTTTCTTCACGAGAATAATCTCCCGTGAACAAGATCTTGAGTCCTCCGATTTCAATGAAATACATACATGACCCCAAAACATGTCCGGCATGATAGGCCGTAAATCGAATACCATCGAGCTCCATGGTGGAGTGATAATCGATGGTATCAATTCTATCAAACGAGTTCATGATATCATCGTCAGTATATAAGTTGGTGGACGAAGTGTTGTCTCCTCCATCTCCGGCTCCCTTACCAACCCCTCCTCCAATAGATGTGACTCTCACGAAATCTTGAAGTAACCATCTATAAATCGCCTTGGTGGCATGCGTCATAAACACTTTTCCTTTAAAGTTGGTATGTTGCATAACGTAGGGCAACGATGCAGCATGGTCCAAATGGAAATGACTTATCAACAATACGTCGATCTTGGACAAATCATATTCATCATAAAACGGAAACGACGAATGGCCACTCAACGCCGGATGGATCCCTGCATCCAACATTATCACCTTGTTCTTGTATTCAATGATATGACATGACCTCCCCACCTCGTTACATCCACCAAGTCCAAAGAATTTAAAGTTTTCGGAATCATCCGTAACTTTATCTTCCATCTTCGTGATGAGTTACTTTACATGTTGTAGCGCTTTCAAATTTCAATTTTACTGTATATTATGTACTGCATATTGATTTGATCTACACCGCTACTGTTAAGAGGTGTTTAGTACTCCAGAGTGTAGCCATTAAAGGAACAACTTACAATTTATGTATAGAAACCTCTTCCAAATATGCGTAGAAGCTCTACCAAAATATGGCAGCCCTATTAATTCTTAAGGTTGGTCTGAAACTTGTCGAGCTGAATTCTCGTTTTGGTATTATTATTCTATATCGCGGAGTTCTGGTCAGATTTCATCGTTGATCCAGTCAGCAAACAACTCTTGATTCTAATCGACTTATAATAATACCTACTCACAACTGTCACTCTTACATTTTCACAATTAACATTAAGGAGTTCCAATCTAGCAGTGAATATTGTAATTATAAAGATCAATTCCGCAATATTTAACAGAGGTGGCCCTTCGCGTTCTGATTTAGCAGCACCTGTAATTATCAGTCTGCTTGTTAGTCTACCATATATCTTACACTAATGCTTCTAGATCCAGGATAGAATGAAACTCAAACTACATACACAGAATACCGAGGCTCTTAAGACCACATTATCATTAATTGGACAGATTCGTAAATACATTATCTTGAAATTCACACCCACCCAACTACAAATCATTCTGGTCAATGGACAATCGATAACTCAAGAACCACAAGTATGGTGCAAGCTTAATATTACCCACTTATTTGACCAGGTGGAGATCCAGAGTTTGCGGGAGAATACGATCCTGTTAGAGATCAACTTAGAACTACTTCTACAAACGTTGAAGAACTTTGATAAAGCTAATAGTGACGGTCTTAATATTCGACTACAGAGAAAAGATTCTTTCCAGGCTACAAATAATAGTCGTACAGCATCGCTAGCACTTTACTATTCCAACGTCAATATGAATACCAATACTATTAATCATACGTTCAGAATTCCAGTCAAGATCCTCAAGAACACACACGACATTATGTTACTCAAGGAACCCGAATTGACGGAAGTCGATCTCATGATGCGTCTTCCTAATGAATTTGCATCCACCTACAAAAGACTTGAGAAGTTTAAAAAGGTTTCTAATAATGAAACTTTGACCATCAAGGCCAGCCGAAAAAGTGGAGGTTTCTTGGGGTTTGTGCTAGAAGAGGAGGGAAAGTACCGTGTAACCATCAGCTGGAATGATAAGCTAGAAGTACACCAGCCTTCCAAAGAGTCCAACTTCGATGGAGAGTCGCTAAGAATCGCAGTACTACAAAAATCTCAGGAGGTTGAAGAAGACACCGAAGATAGAGAGATCACCGTACGATTGAGAGACTGGCAACTAGCAGCAAAGATCGTGGCTACCTGCAAAACTGTTATATTCTTGATAACACCAAGCGATTGTGTGTTGCATTGCATGTTGGAAGATTCTGACGATATAGAGATCATCTATTATATAAGTGGATTACGAATCCGGGGTCCTCTCGATTATTAATAATGAAAAAGTTAGATCCAAAAATGAAAGATAAAAAGAGTGAGTACAGTAGTATGAGTAGAGTAGTATGAGTAGAGTAGGTGCAATTGAGTAAGACTCTATTGTTCATTAACAATCCTTAATTACTAAAATATTTGGAGTCTTCACCGTTTCATCTCAGTCTCACTGTCTAACCGATCAATAGCAAGGACTATTAACTCTGCGATCCACCACTTTACTCAAATCTTCGCTAAAATATTAACTCATATCTGCAATCTTCACCAACACAATGACTCTTTAGGATCTCCCAACCTCAGGCTCACTACCTGAGGTCACTACAATTCCACGATGATTCATAATTTATCGGAGTAGAGTCAAATTCGCAGTGCGATAAATTGTGAAAAATTGGCTTCTTTTGACTCATACCGTGAACTCTTCTCCTACAACAACAACAACGACACCATGTCAGAAGCAAGAACATTAGAACGTGAAGAACCAAACTACTTCGGTGCTGGTCCTGCATTATTGCCTACATCAGTTTTACAAGAAGCAGCGCTTGACTTATTAGGCTATGAGGGTGACAACTTGGGGATTGGTGAGATCTCCCACCGTTCCAAGCCGGCCATAAAGGTCATTGATGACACCAAGGCAAACTTGACCAAGTTATTGAACATTCCTGACACTCACGAGGTTTTCTTCATGCAAGGAGGTGGTACTACTGGGTTTTCATCAATCGTATATAATTTATTTGCTAACTATGCAAAGAAGACTAACGGACAAAAGGCTAAGGCTGCTTATGCTATCACTGGTTCATGGTCTAAGAAAGCTTCTGAGGAGGCCACTAGATTGGGATTCGAAGTTGATGTTGTGGTCAACACCAAGAGTCAAAAGTTTGCCGATATTCCTCCTTACTCTGAGTGGAAAGCAATTGACAAAAACACCGCTTACTTGTATGTATGTGATAATGAAACCGTCAATGGTAACGAGTTCAAGGACATTCCAGGTCCAGAGTACTTGCCAGAAGGTGTCGAATTGGTGGCAGACATGTCGTCCAACATCTTATCAAAAGCTATTGATGTCAGCAAGTATGGTTTGATTATGGCTGGTGCTCAGAAGAATATTGGATTGGCAGGTTTGACTATCTATATCATCAAAAAATCATTAATTGAACAACCATCTGATGAAGAATTGAGATCTTATGGTATTCCATTGACCCCTATTGCTTTCCATTATCCTACTGTTATCAGTAACAACTCAGCTTACAATACCATTCCAATCTTTACTTGTCATATCTTGAAGCTTGTGACTGAAAAGTTGCTTAGCGAAGGTGGTATTGCTCATATTCAAAAGCTCAACGAACAAAAGGCAGACTTGTTGTATTCAGCATTAGAAAAGTATCCTGGATTCTATACGTTACCAATTTCTAATCCTAACGTCCGCTCAAATATGAATGTTGTCTTTACGCTTCCTTCTGAAGAATTGGAAGCCAAGTTCATCAAAGAAGCTGCAGAAAGAAAATTGTCAGGATTAAAGGGCCATAGATCCGTTGGTGGTATGAGAGCCTCCATATACAATGCCGTAACTCTCCATAGTGTCCAATTATTGGTTGACTTGGTTAATGAGTTCGCTACCAATAATTCTTAGGCTCCATTTTGATACTAACCAACCAGTACTAGTAAATAATTAATATAGTATAGCAAACATAAACTACAACTGACTAATCATAATTTATGTAAATGTAGAATATAAACAGGTCAAATAGTGTGGTGAATCTTGACCTTGATTTAGAAGACGTTGTGATAGAGGTCTTGAAAAATTCTTACAATTGTCCAAAATTCCACTAGAATCTGTATAGTTACAGATCTCATTAGGGTTATATTTCAGTGGCCCTATATCTCAGGCTGGTATTTCATTAGGCTTATATCTCGTAGGCTTATATTTCAGTATCATTATATCTCTCTCGCCCAACTTTTTGCATCCAACGCGAAAATTTGGCCGTGAAAAACCTTCTAGTTTACCCATCCAACAATGATCGTGGGAAGGTGGATACCTAGAACCTTGAATGGATCTAGTATAACTAGTCTCGTGACTCGGACTAGAATACGAACATTATCTAGCACCGCAACTTTACATGCAACGGCAAAGAAAGTACTTTCACTCGAGGAGAAGAAACAACTCTTGAACAAAGAGAATTATAGAAAAGAAGTCCAGGACCGGTTGGTGAAAATCCCTATAGCGAACTATAGAAACTTCAGTATAGTGGCCCATGTTGACCATGGAAAATCGACGTTATCAGACCGGTTGTTGGAATTGACTGGCGTAATTCAGCCTGGGTCGAACAAACAAGTTCTCGATAAACTAGATGTTGAGAGAGAGAGAGGGATTACCGTGAAGGCACAGACTGTGTCGATGATCCAGTATGATCCTGAAACTAAACAAGACTACTTGTTACATTTGGTGGATACTCCGGGCCATGTGGACTTTAGAGCAGAGGTTTCGAGATCGTATGCATCTTGTGGAGGAGCACTTTTGTTGGTGGATGCTTCACAAGGAATCCAGGCACAGACAGTGGCGAATTTCAATTTGGCACACACCATGGGCTTGAAGTTGATCCCTATTATCAACAAAATCGACTTGGACCATGCAGATATTCCACGAGCAATGGATCAGGTGGAAAACACCTTTGAATTGCCAAGAGAGGACTGTATTGCGGTGAGCGCAAAGACAGGGTTGAATGTCGAAAGTATTATTCCTCTGATTATAAAAAACATTCCAGCACCCACCGGTGATGTGAACAAGCCGTTGAAAGCGTTATTGGTAGATTCCTGGCACGATACATACGTGGGTGTAGTGATGTTGATCCATGTGGTAGATGGAAGTATCAAGAAGGGAATGAAGCTTATCTCAGCGCATTCTGATAAGATCTATGATGTCAAGGAAGTTGGTATTATGTATCCAGATAATTTACCCATGGATTCCATTAGAGCTGGACAAGTAGCGTACATTATCCCAGGGATGAAGAATCCAAGAGAAGCATTGGTGGGTGATACGTTCTTTCAATATGGAAAACATAAAGGTTTGGAGGCATTGCCTGGATTTGAAGAACCTAAGCCTATGGTATTTGTTGGAGCATTTCCCGCTGATGGTACGGAATTCAATATAATGGACGACAATATGCAAAATTTGGTGTTAAATGATAGGTCAGTCACTTTAGAGAAGGAAACTTCCAATGCCTTGGGTTTGGGGTGGCGGTTGGGGTTCTTAGGATCCCTTCATGCTTCGGTATTCAAAGAGAGACTTGAAAACGAATATGGTTCAAAGATTATTTTGACTGCTCCAACTGTGCCTTACAAAATCACTTACAAAGATGGTACGGAAAAGATCGTAACTAATCCAGACGGGTTTCCAGCTGCTGACAAGGCCCATAACGTAGAACTGTACATGGAACCTTATGTTGATGCGATCATGACGGTGCCTGGTGAATATATCGGAACTGTCATGACGTTGTGTGAAAATAACAGAGGAATCCAGAAAGAACTCGAATACTTGACGACGGGCCAAGTCTTGTTGAAATACGAAATTCCTCTAGGTGAGTTGGTGGAAGATTTCTTTGGAAAACTCAAGGGTTGTACCAAAGGTTACGGGTCTCTAGACTATGAGGATGCTGGGTATAAAAGATCAGACATTGTAAAGATGGAGTTGTGTGTGAATGGTGAACCCCAAGATGCATTAACCACAATTTTGCATAGATCTCAAGTATTGTCCCGAGGTAAAGAAGCAGTATCTCGTTTCAAAGAGTATCTTCGTTTCCAATTGTTTGAAGTTGCCATCCAGGCCAGAGTCGCCGGTAAAATCGTCGCCAGAGAAACCATCAAAGCAAAAAGAAAGGATGTGACCCAGAGATTGCATGCTGCCGATATCTCGAGAAAGAAGAAGTTGTTGGAGAGACAAAAAGAAGGAAAGAAGCAAATGAAGGCTACAGGAAGAGTTACGGTCAACCATGATGCATTCCAAGCCTTTTTACGTCGTCCATAGTCATTATTATAAACTTGTAAATATGTAATATAGAATGTATATTAATGTTGAGGTATATCTAGGGAGACTTAAAAACTGGACAGATTCATATTTAGTGAGACGTCAGGGAACTGAAGAAGTGCTGATCCACGGTCAGAAGTGACGATCCAGGTAAATCAGAACTCCGTTGTTCAATCTTTATGACGATCAGACATATCCATCCACCTTCAATTTGGTTTATATACGCTCATGGTAGTATGGTGGTATTGTAGATCCTAAGCTGAGATGTGTAATCCTGTTGAAGTTAAAGATCCTGCGGTAAACATCTGAGGTAGAGCTCAAAATTTTTGAACACACACAAGCAACTTCGCTTCGCTCAGTTACTTGCCTAGTTCCTCAAGAACTTTTGATAAACAATATTATCAGTTTCTTCGACAAATCTATAATTCAACTGGTTCAAGAAATCTTGAAATTCTTTCTCATTGGTTCCGTCTGGAAGAACAAATCCACACAATACTTTGCCAACGTCATTTCCGTGGTTTCTGTAGTGGAACAATGTGATGTCCCAGTTATCCTTCAAAGTTTGTAAGAAGTTGTACAAAGCATTTGGTTTTTCTGGGAATTCGAATTGGAAAAGTCTTTCGTTGCTGACTTTGCTACAATCGAGTTTAGGAGACTTTCCTCCGACTAAGTAACGGCCGTGGGTCTTTGCTAATTCGTTGTCGGAGATATCAACCACTTCATACTGGTGGTCTTTGTCGGTCATAACTTCGAGTATGGAGTCGAGTTCCTTCTCTTTGTCAATAACGTTGAAGGAGATGAAAATGTTGGCTGGATCAGCATTACTGTATCTGTAGGAGAATTCGGTGATGTGTCTTGGATGGATAACCTTTTGTAATCTGGTGAATTCACCGGGTCTTTCTGGGATTGTCACCACAAACGAAACCTCCTTTCCTTCACCAAGAACGGCTCTTTCACTGACAAATCTTAATCTGTCAAAGTTCATGTTGGCACCACTCAAAATTGGCACGTATGTTTTGTGTTTGTGGTCGATATCTTTGTTTTGTTGGATATACTTCTTCAAACCGGCTACAGACATGGCTCCTGATGGTTCAGTGATCAGTCTGGTGTCTTCAAAGATATCTTTTATTGCGGCACACATTTCGTCGGTAGAGACTCTGACGACTTCGTGGACCAAATCTTGACAAAGACGCCACGTTTCGTTTCCCAACACTTTCACAGCAGTCCCGTCGGCAAACACCCCCACAGAGTCAAGAGTCACTTGTCTCTTTGCTTTGAGCGATTGGTATAATGCATCAGCATCGTAAGTTTCCACCCCAATAATCTTGACATGAGGGGCAATCTTCTTCAAGTATACTGCGATCCCGGAAATCAACCCACCTCCACCAACTGGGACGAAAATAGCGTTCAACTTATCTAATCTCAACTGTCTGGTGATTTCCAAGGCAATAGTACCTTGTCCGGCAATGACGTATGGATGGTCAAATGGAGGAATGTTGGTCAAGTTGTTTAATGTAGCAAGTTTTGTACATTCCAGCTTGGCACTATCAAAATCATCTCCGTACAACACCACTTGCGATCCCAAGCGGGAAACGTTGGTATATTTTATGGAGGGAGTGGCCGTAGGCATCACAATGGTTGATTGGATATTCAATATGTTCGCCGAGTAGGCAACCCCTTGGGCATGATTCCCAGCAGAGCATGCAATGACTCCTGAAATCGGAGTCTTGCTGTTAGTATGCAAATTTGCAATCATGTTATAAGCACCACGCAACTTGAATGAAAAAACGGGCAACAAGTCTTCACGTTTCAAGTAGATGTTGGAATTACACTTATGCGACAAGTTTACTGCGTGTGCAAGAGGCGTCCCTGCTCTATCCACCACATCATATACTCTGGAAGTCAAGATAAGCTTGATATAGTCTGGTTCACCTTCTGGAGTGTAGTCAGTTTCCAACAATTCAGGAAAGTTAGTTTTGGCTTCAGTTACTTGTGTGGCCAAAAAACGATAGTTCTTATTGAACCTAGTTCTCTTGTATGGCAACGACCGCAAAGCGGACTGCAATACGACTCTAGACATGCTTAACGAAGTAGTTGAATTCTTATGACTCAAACCGGTCCGATTTTTCACTTGGTCGAGCGAATATCACCTGGCCATATCGGTACGGACACGTCGATTGCAAAATTATCAACAGGAACAACGGATCACCACGACCAACAAAAGACCTTCTCCTGGTAACCAGTCACTATTATGATACTATACCTAATTGGCGCATTGCTATGTGGTAGTAATCTCAAATTTCACACAGTAATCTCAAATATTAATTCAAATTAATTCAATTTTCACCCAAATTGTTGGTGGTGTGAGTCAATCTTCGACACCTCTTGAACTTCTCTCTTTGCGATATCACGTTTTTTGAGTGACATTCACGTTTATATTCCATCTGCTAGTGATTCCCGAACTTTTCCATTTTTACTTCTTCTCGGAACGAGTTCCAAATCATTCACAAAAGTGGAAGAAGTTGTACTTTCCCTTCGAGTGTTGGTTCCTGCATATATTCCATTTTGGCTGCAAAATTTCCTGGTAACCAATGGTTTTTGCTGCTTAAATAATGTTATGCGCCTCCATGTCAAGAGGATATATTAATCAGCCATGGCCATATTCAAACAATGTGATGGGAATATAATGTTACAACGCTAGTATGAATCTTGGAAATGATTTGAATCAAATTATGGATTTTCTGTTTGACGAGAATTTGAATCCCAGCTTAACTTTTGATACGTCCACAATGGATACTGGGTCTAGTTTGGTAGATAGTTCTGAATACTTTGATTTTGATATTTTAGACAGCAGTCTTGAGCTAAAAGAATTGCAGAACTATACCCATTCCGCGGGTTCTATGTTGTCGTCGACCACTTCTTCCGAACCAGACTTATTACAATCAATTTTCTTTGACGAGCTATTTACAACCAACACAAACACATATGATGCCCCAGTATCAGTCAAGTCTCCTGTTAGGTTAAGTACAAATAATACTATACGTTCCAACATATATAAATGGACGAACAACTTTTCAGAAACACTCTCCAGTCTAAATACCTTGGACTTGGAGGTGGAAAAACTCAATCCCGACGTTATTAGTAAGTCAGTGAGTCTCACCATTTGCAAGGAACTCGATTTGCATGATCAATACCTCAAAACTCTCAGCATCGGCCAGTCTCTAGGACATTCTCATAAAAGACGAAAAAGACGAAACCCACAGTACGATAATCTCGAATGGTTACCAGTATCACTCTTCCAAGCTGCATATACAAACATCAAAAACAACTATTTGGACAAGACTGACTATCAGTATCGAATTCCTCGTGTATCTTGTTTCGGTAAAGTCAATATGCGAGTCAAAAGAGCATGGACTCGAAGTGCAAATAAAACCGCTAATCTTGAACACACATTCAAGAGCTCTTATTAAGTGAAGATCGTTTATGATATGTTAATAGAATATTCTCTATAGAACCCAAATAATTCCAATTGAATTCCCAATTAATATAGTATTTGAAATATTTATGAAATATTTATGAAATTTGGATAAATCAGTATACCGTGAAATATTACACTAAACTAACTCCTTTCAAAGACCTAGAATAAGTTTTATTTAGGATCCTGTACTCTATGGCTGCCCCTAGCAATTACTTCGCTCATGTTCCTTTGTCAATCTCATAATATATACAAAATTGTATTCAGTCAGATTATGTAACTCCATACTAGACTTAATTTACTGATCAACTCATGCAACTTATGCAAGCGCACCGAGGAATATTTAGGAATATTCAGGAATCTTCAGTAAATTCACTCGCTTTGCAGAAATTTAGCCTGCGAAAAGGAACCACCCGCCTAATTTACTCGCATCGCATTAAATTTTATGAGGAATCTCCACACTTTCCCACATATGCACTCTATTTCTCTCTATCTCCCACTATTCCTCTCTAATTTAATGGATCCCCTATGAATTAACTATTAATACGTGATACAACACTAATTGATATCATGGCACGTTATACTTATTAAAAATGGAGAGGCTGAAACTATATGGTCTTTGTGTTATATACTCATACCCCGTTCATACGGGGTTTGAGGCCAATGACGGGGTCTGTGGGTCCTCCAAATATCCTATCGAATCACCTCTCTGATGTAAACCATGACATTATCAAATGTCACGTGTGATTACACATATAAATCACACCTGCATATATCTCGAATTTCAAACTTTGTGTCACATATCATAAAGTCATATAACTAGATTCATATGGGGACGTAAAATTTTCAAGGTCTAGTCTTCTATCTAACCTAAGCTAGACTTGTAACCAACACTATGAGTGTAAATCAAGTTGAATCTGGTAAGTTTCTACTCCCGAATAGAAGCCACGAATGGAGCCATGAATGAGCTGCAAATCCAATCCCCATACTAACATTTATAGTTGCACAGGTAATTGATAAAGTTGGCGGAGATGTGTTTATAACTCAACCAGCAAAGTCAGTATCTTCAACATTTGCAGCATACCTTCCAAATGCCACTGTTTTGATAGACGCCAACGATCCCTTTTCAATAATCGATAATTTTTTGGAGACCTCGGATGAAATTGTGTCTGTCGCTACTGTTGGAACTACTTTGTTCAACAACTTACCATTTTTATCCTTAGCAAACTTTAAAACCAGGGCCTCTGTGTTTCACGTTGAGCTTGATAACTTCGACTTTTCAATCGTTACTAGTTTAAGAGATTTGAACTATCCCGTGTTGATCTCACATTCTGTTCAAGATGCAGTGAAATATTCACAATTGGCGTATAATTTGGCGTCCAAATTGGAAAAGGCCGCCTTTCATATATTTGCTCCTTCTACTGTGAAATCAGCTCCCCTCCCAATCAACGGTGACGTGCTTCTCCAAGGCTTACAAGATTTAGAAATTAGTCAAATTTTTGAGTATTATGATGTGAAACCTTTTGAGATCTTGAACAAGGTTTCTTCTGCAAAGGATGCGGTGTTGTTCTTGGGTCAAGCCAATGATGACTTTGTCAAGGAATTCACATCTGAAAATGCCTTATTGATTGCTATTAACTCATACAAACCATTTGAGTTGCAAACTTTATTGAGCATAATTCCTTCAAACGTGGAGACCATTACTCTTGTTGAACAAAGTTCTTCTCCATCGTCCTCATTTTCGCCATTGTTGTTGGATTTCTTTCAAGAATATGCAAAGTATCAATCCTTGAAGAATTTCACCAAGATCGTATCTGCTACACTTGGGTTTGTTTCACAAGATAAGTTGGGACAAACCGTTACCAATTTGTTAAAGAACACTAGATCTGACTCTCCAGTACAGAACTTGTCTTTTGGCAAGATTAATACCGTTGTGACAACCAAGTCTTCAAAGCAAAAGTCTGACGACTACACCAAAGCCGTCAAAGAAGCTTACTCTTTAGAACAAGCTTACATAAAGCTTTTACAACAAGTAAACAAAGATAACTTGAACATTTTGAACGAATTCCAAGCTGGTACCGTTGGTCTCGAATCGAACCCTGAATTCGGGTACGGTTCTTTTATCTATGAACAAGAGCAACAAAACAAGTTGATCGACTTGGTTTACAAATCTGTTCGTACCAACGATTTCCATACTATTGACAATGGGAAATTGATTGAATACTTGTCACAATGGTTAGTTCAAATTAAGGAATCATCAGCTGTAGACGATGAATTGGTAGAGAAAACCCTCCAGTTATTGGAAACTGATACTACTACTGATTCTGCTCGTGTTTTATTGTCTTACAGAAAATACTTCAAGGTCTACAAGAACTGGCTAGTAGGTTCTGATGCGTGGTCTTATGATTTGGGTGCCTCTGGTGTTCATAACTTGATAACTTCCAACCAAAACATCAACATGTTGATCATCGATTCGGAACCTTATGAACAAAAATCTCAAGGTAAAGCGGTCAACGGCTTCCGTAAAAAGGATGTTGGATTATATGCCATGAACTACGGTGGTGTATATGTTGCCTCAGTGGCTATCTACTCATCGTACACTCAAGTATTGCAAGCTTTGATCGAAGCTGAAAAGTTCAATGGTCCTTCGATTGTCTTAGCGTACTTACCGTACAACAAGGAATCTGATAGTACATTGAGTATTTTACAAGAAACTAAAAAGGCTGTTGATACTGGATATTGGCCATTGTACAGATACGATCCTTCCATTGTTGATGAAAAAGAATCATTCAAGCTCGATTCTTCCAACTTGAGAAAGCAATTACAATCGTTCTTGGATACCCAGAACAAATTGACCTTATTGGCAGCCAAGGATCCTCTCTTGTCAAGAAATTTGACTTCCACTGCCAACACTGAGATTAAGAAACAACAACAAAAGGTCGCTGACGACTCATTTGCTAAGTTGTTGCAAGGATTATCTGGTCCACCTTTAACCGTTGCGTTTGCCTCTGATGGTGGAAATGCCGAGGGTCTTGCTAAGAGAATTCATAGACAAGCTTTAGGAAGAGGATTGAAATCTGTGGTATTGGCAATGGACGACTTGTCCATTGAAGATTTACCTACAGAAACCAATATTGTATTTGTTGCTTCTACATCTGGTCAAGGTGAATTCCCAACCAACGGAAAGCAGTTCTGGGATGCATTGAAGAATGCAAACGATATTGATTTATCAACAATCAAGTTCTCCGTGTTTGGTCTTGGTGATTCCGAATACTGGCCTAGAAAAGAGGACAAACATTATTACAACAAACCAAGTACAGATTTGTTTGGCAAATTGAAATTCTACGGCGGTGTCGAGTTGGCAGATATTGGTTTAGGAGATGATCAAGATGCTGATGGGTGGAAAACTGGATTTAATGACTGGATTCCAAAGATCTGGAAAGCTTTGGGCGTCGATAACGTCGAAGGAGTCGAAGAACCTAAGCCTATAACCAACGAAGACATGAAGATTGAGTCTGACTTCTTGAGAGGAACTATTGCTTCCGAATTACAGGATCAATCTACAGGCGCTATCTGTGCTGTAGATCAACAATTGACCAAGTTCCATGGTATCTATATGCAAGATGATCGTGATATCAGAGATGAAAGAAAGGCCCAAGGTTTAGAACCCGCATATGCTTTTATGGTTCGTCTTAGATTACCAGGAGGGAACGCTACCCCTGCACAATACTTGAGGTTAGATGAATTGGCTGATGTTAGAGGTAACGGTACGTTGAAAATCACAACCAGAGCCACGTTTCAATTGCACGGAATTGTCAAGCACAACTTGAAAAAGGCTATCAGGGGAATGAACGCAACGTTATTGGACACATTAGCGGCTTGTGGTGATGTCAACAGAAATGTCATGGTGTCTGCCTTGCCTCATAATGCCAAGGTCCACCAACAGGTTGCCAAAACAGGAGCCTTGATTTCGGAATTCTTGTTGCCTCAAACTACCGCATATCATGAAATTTGGTTGCAAGGTCCAGATGAAGACGATAAGGTTGGAGATCGTGATACTTGGGAAGCACGTAAAGATGGTCCAATAAAGAAGAAGACTTTGGTCGCTGGAAATGCATTGGTAGATGTAGAACCTCAATATGGTCCTACCTACTTACCAAGAAAGTTCAAGATTGTTATTACCGTTCCGCCATACAACGACGTGGATGTATATGCACACGATATTGGTTTGATCGCCATTGTCGAAGACAACATCGTGACTGGTTACAATCTTGTTGCAGGTGGTGGTATGGGTACTACTCACAACAACAAGAAGACTTATCCTAGAACAGGTTCTATGTTTGGTTATGTTTCCAATGACCAGGTCCATATTGCTTGTGAAAAGATCATGTTGGTGCAAAGAGACTTTGGTGATAGAACCAACAGAAAGCATGCTAGATTGAAGTATACTATTGACGATTTGGGAGTCGAGGTATTCAAACAAAAAGTTGAAGACTTGTTGGGATACAAGTTTGAAGAACCAAGAGCTTTCCAGATCGATTCCAATGTTGACTACTTTGGATGGACCAAGGATGAATTAGGATTCAACCACTTCACTGCGTTTATTGAAAACGGTAGAATCGAAGATACTCCTGCGTTACCTCAAAAGAGTGGTTTAAAGAAGATTGCTGAATATTTGAACGGTGGAAGATCCGGTGAATTCAGATTGACTGGTAACCAACATTTACTTATTTCCAACATTGTTGATGAAGATTTGGCACAGGTTAAGGCATTGATGGCAGAATACAAGTTGGACAACACCGACTTCTCTGCATTGAGATTGTCTTCTGCTGCATGTGTAGCATTCCCTACATGTGGATTGGCTATGGCCGAGTCTGAACGTTACTTGCCAGAATTGATTACCAAATTAGAAAACTCCTTAGAAGAATTTGGTTTGAGACACGATTCTGTTGTCATGAGAATGACTGGGTGTCCTAATGGATGTGCCAGACCTTGGGTTGCTGAAGTAGCCTTGGTAGGGAAAGCATTAGGTGCATACAACTTGATGTTGGGTGGAGGACACCACGGGGAAAGATTAAATAAGATTTACAGATATTCCATCAAGGAAGATGAAATCTTGGAGATCTTGACATCCTTATTCAAGAGATGGAGTTTGGAAAGAAACCAAGGCGAACCTTTCGGAGACTTTTGTATCAGAGTCGGAGTCATCAAGCCAACCATTGAGGGTAAGTATTTCCACGACGACATTCCTGAAGAAGCATAATAACTTCCATAATCTGCATACCTATTTAAATTCCATTAGAAGCTATTAATTATAAAGAACTATAAATTGAAAGAATTGTAGGAATATTATAAAGAACTGTGATATATGATACAGAATTGTAGAATAATATGAAAGAACTGTAGTCTATGATAGAATCGTAAAATTATTATACTTGAATAAATAAGATAATTGACCAAGATTTAAAAGATTTAGAAGATTTAGAAGATTTAGAAGATTTAGAAGATTTAGAAGATTTAGAAGATTTAGAAGATTTAGAAGATTTAGAAGATTTCGAAGGTTTAGAAGAGTTAAAAAGTTAGAAGAGTTAGCCAATATTCAACAGTTATGAGTATAGACTAGACATCTCATGAGTAAAGACTAGACATCCAATGAATAAAGGATTTCGATAGTCTTGAGGAACTTTCTTGTTTCTTGTTTCTTGTTTCTTCTTTCTTCTTCTTTGTCCTTCTTCTTAATTCTTTAAAACTCTCCCTCTTGAGCTTCTGGACTCTGTTCTTCGTGAATTTAAAGCACTTTCTGAAACAACTCTCTTTGTTGGTTTCTGTTCGTTGGAATATACTATATCCGATTGGTTCTTGAGTATAGAGTACAGAAGTGAACTGTCATTGTAGGTACGTGCATCTTCATGGAGATCCTTAACATCTCGGAGTAGACTTCGGACTGTAGGTTTGTGGTGTCTTTCGATTTGTAGCACATCTTTGATCTTCACGTTCCACAAGGTGACACTGACTTTATTCAACTGTCGCTGAACCTGCAGTTCTGCAGAATTTGCCATACGTTCGGAAGTTTCCCTAAGATTGTGAAGATTCTTCTCTGACTCGATTTTGAACTGTCGTATTATCCGTTCCTTCTCCTGTTTAGTATATGTCATATTAGTTAAAGAGGTGTGGTTTTAAATTAGTTGAAGAAATGTAGTTAGTGATTAGTTAACGAAATGTCGTTAGAGGTTAGTTAAGGAAGTGTCGCTATATATTAGTTGATGCCAAACTAGTGCTTGGTAGTTGAGTCTCATTAGTTGTGTCTTAGTTAAGACTAGTTGGATTTCAGTAGTTGGATTTTAGTAGTTGGATTTCAGTAGTTGAGTTTCACCAGGTGAGTTTTGGTGGTTAAATTTCACTACTTGAGGTTCACTATTTGACCTACTTAATTTCACTGGTTAACTTTCCCAAATTGAGGTTCAGTAGTTAACTTTCACTACTTACCTCTCTCAAAACTCACTTCTCTCCTACATATAAATATCGTGAGAGTCGTGCGCGCCCAAGTATCGACCAAACTCTCAATCGGTGGCAAGAGGTGATTCTAAGATTCTTCAATTCATCCAAACTAACATCACCAACAGGATAGTAACGATACTAGACTTATTACTACAAGCTCTATAATCGCTTAATAGACATATTCCAGTTCTATATTTTAGACTGATTCTTAGACTGATTCTAAAATCACCGCTCACTCACAACTACTAAACACAAGATGGTTCTCGAAGCCACAATGATAGCCATTGATACCTCCGAGTATATGAGAAACGGAGACTACTTGACATCAAGATTTGAGGCACAATTGACCGCCACTGAATTTATCTTTCAAAACAAAGTCAATTCCAACCCCGAAAACACCGTTGGATTATTAGCCTACGGTGGGAACGGTCCTCAAGTATTATCGACATTGACCACGGATTTCGGAAAAATCTTGTCTGGAGCACACGATACAAAGATCTCGGGAGAAAACCACTTTTCCAGCGGAATCCAGGTGGCAGCATTAGCGTTGAAACATCGTCAAAACAAAGTCCAACAACAAAGAATTATAGTATTTGTTGGAAGTCCTTTACAAGAATCAGAGAAGGAGTTGGAGAAGTTGGCCAAGAAGATGAAAAAGAACAATGTAGCCATTGATATCATAAACTTTGGTGAGGAGACTATCAACACCGTCAAGTTGGAGAAGTTCAACTCGATCATAAATAACCATGACAATTCACATATTGTAACTGTTTCCCCAGGCCCAAGATTGTTATATGAAGCTATTGCATCTTCACCCATTCTCTCTGGATTTGAGTCTGGCGGAGGTGATTTCGGTGGTTTTGGAGGCTCGGGCGGCTTTGGAGGCGATCTTATGGATCCAAACATGGATCCAGACTTGGCTCTTGCATTAAGACTCTCATTGGAAGAAGAAAAATCAAGACAAGAAAGAGATGCTGCTGAAAAGGCAAAGAAAGAGTCAGAATTGACCCTGATTGATGAAGGTAAAGAGGATCCAGACAAGAATGAAGAAAAGAAGGATGAAAAGAAGGATGATGATGTTAAGATGGAAGATGCTAACTAGTTAGAAGTATAATAAGAATAATAATATACATCAGCAGATATCATACATCAGCAGTATTGGGATTGAGTAAATCTATATGAAAATAGAACAATGAGTTCTGACGATTTCTTTAAAGGAATATATTTTACACTAACAAGATCTAAGAAGCTCATTACAAGATTATATAAGTAACGGTAATAAAAATCATCGAAATGAAAAGGGTTCGAGATCTGGTATCTTTGATTTCGTAGATTTCGTAGATCTCGAAGATTTCTTAGATTACTTCGATTTATCTAATTTTCTTAGGTTTCTTAGAGTTCTTAGATCTCTTAGATCTCCTAGATATCCTAGATATCCTAGATTTCTTTGGTTTATCAGATTTGCTCGATATTTTCGATTTCTTCGATTTCTTAGATTTCTTAGATTTTTTAGATTTTTTAGATTTCTTCAATTTCTTCGATTTCTTCGATTTAACTGATTTCCTTCGATTTATTACATTTCCTAGATATCCTAGATTTCGGGCTATGTGACTTGCTCTATATCTTCGAATTATCATCGTTTTCTTTGATTTCCTCGATTTATCTTTATACGCTATTTGTGGTAATTCTTCATTTTGGTCGCATTGCGCGCCAAAAAGTTGCAAAGTTGCAAAAGTATCAGATTGTGTTTGTAAACCACTGCTAGAATAATCGCTATGTTAAACGCTTCGAATAGAGAGCCGACGTCAGTATTTCAGAAGTATAGGAGAACCAAGATCGAATATGAGGCACCAAAAGTCCAGTCGCCAGTGACATTTCTTGCCCCAAGTCTGGAGTGTTTAATCCTGGCGATTCCGTTGACCAAGACTCACTTTCTAGACGCCTATTCAAAGGTATGTATAATGTGTCTTTAGCCAACACTAATAATGCTCTAGATTGCATAATGAGATCTATAGTGAGAGTTACTTAGTTTGTCGCTGTTTCTAGCGTGGTCAGATTCTAACTTCTAGGGAAAATGGAACTTATCATGTGTTCCATGTCCTACTTGCTTCGAGGAAATAGGATACTTACCAGCTCCTGAATGCTACAATGAAGCTTCCAGAAGAAAACCTGTCGAAAAGTATCTCAAACTTCAGCATTGGCAAGACAAGACTCTTTTCAAAAACATTATCGGGAACTTAAGAAAGACGTTTAATGTGATTGGTGTCCTGATATCTATAATTGACAAGAACAAAACTTATGTTAAGGTTGAAACTTTGATGGATATGGAAGAGATTCCTCGTGCTGTGTCGCTAGATGCCCATACGATGTTGTCACAGGGCCACCTCTTGATCTTGGACGCTTCGAAGGACTGGCGAACGTCTCAGAATCCGTTTGTGAATGGCGTGCCTCATATCAGATTCTATTGTGGAGTTCCCTTGCTTGTGAAGAATGAAGTTATCGGAGTGTTAGCGATCTTTGACTCGAGTTCGAAGCCTGAGTTCCTGGACGAGAATTGTAAGAAGCTTCGGGCCACGGCAAAGCAGGTAATGGCCTTGTTAGATACCCCATTTGAAGCTTTCAAAACCAGTACCTCTGACAACCTGAAAATCAGCGAGTTGAACAATTTGAGAATGAAATTGGGCCGTGCTACTAGCACAAACTCCACGTTAAAGACTGTTTATGAAAAAGATGGTTCTGGAGGGCCGTATTGTCAGAACCATAACTTTAGATATACCCAATTGCTCCACGAAGACCGCTTACAAATACCTCATCTCGATAACAAGATGTTATGGGACAAAATGTGTCGGATAGGAACTCTAAAGAACTCAGCAATGTCTTTATGCAAAGCAATAGCTTCGACTTATAAAGTTGATTTAGTTTATATTCTTGAAATCAGCGTTGCAGAGCCTTATCGAATCAACGCAGAATACTTTCCAACTCAAGAATTGAAGATCGAAACGGAAAACTACCGCTATGCAAACAAAATCGAGAAACTGACCAACTGTGAAAACGAGTATATGTCACGAATCATTGGAATCTATGGCTCAAATTATTCTTCGTTGAATTTTGAGAATGAAATCCATTACAAAGCAATATCGTCGGAGTTTGGAGTAGAGTACAAAAATCCTCAGGATAATGCCCTATACAATAGAGGGATTATCATGCCATTCTTCAGACATAAATGTCAGCTTATTAGAAGAACCAAGGAGAAAAAAAAGGTGCTTGATGTGTACTTAAGAAGTGGAGCATATCTTGTTGCATTGCTTAATGAAGCATCGAACAATGAGGTCGACTTGAACACAATCTCCAATATCTATACCAACACCAGTGTCTTGAGAAAAATCTTTCTATCGCCTAGCCAGTAGTATTTTTATTAATCCTGATAATCACAAGGATCTTAGTTATGTTAATTTGACTCAATTTCTCTCTCTGAGTAATATCTTTATCTGATTGATATCTTTATCCCCCCTCATTAGCTTTATTTCGCAATCTGAATTTTTTAGCCTCCTAAAATTAACCAAATTCTCTCATTAATTCCATATCATTGTCATCCTCTAAATCTTCTTCGTTGGGAACTTCTTCGTTGGGAACTTCTTCGTTGGGAACTTCTTCGTTGGAAACTTCTTGTGTCTTTTTTAATGATGCTGAGATGATTTCGTCATCGTCTGAAAATGGATCGTCTGAATCTTCTGAAATATTAGGAACTGGAGCTAGAGAAGCTTGAGTAGTCGCTTCGGTAGAGACGGTGACATCACTAGCTGCAGAAATATTATTATCAGTATAAGGATTGACTGTGGATGCACTAACTCCATCTGTTGAAACACTTCCTTCACCTGTTTCATTAGCTAAAGTATTGCGTAACCCTTCAGCAGTAATTACCAGGTCTTCCTCCATCTCATCCTCGTCATCATCTACAAATAAACCATTCGAACGTTTATGTTTTGGACGCACATTCATGAAACTCCAATCATCTTCTTCATCTTCATCATCTACGTTCTCGTTGGCCACTATAGGTACTTCTGCAGCTGTCGTGTAGATATCATCGTCACTGAGTTGATTGTCGTCAATTATCCCCTTTTCTACCCTTATTTTATTAAGTTCCAACTCTATAAGTTCTCTTCTGTATAACTTCAATTGAGGAGATGTACGGCCCAAACGTCTTAATAATTGTATACAATCTTTAAACCGAGCCTTTGGAAACAAATTGTGACACCAGATTTGATAGAATTGCAAAACAGACTCCAAATTATCATATTCATGTTGATACTTGGCTGACTTGGAGGGTTTGGACACCTTTTGAAACTCCTTATCCTTTCTCCTAATTGTCCTTACAACTTTTTGATAATTCTTGGTGAGGTTTGGTAATCCTTTCTGGTCGTTGAATATACGGTCATTATCTACTTTTGCTATCTTAGCTCTGGTAGTCAACTTGATGGGCTTGTCTAGGCCCAAAATATCATCATTTCCTTGGGGCTCCAAGTTATTGACATTGTTTAGATCGTCTATTATCAATTCTTCCATTTTATTAGGAGATTAAGGAGTTATATAGAAATAGTTGGCTCCCTGAGTTGGGTCGGGTTGAAGAAATGTTGTGATATTCCGAAGATAGATGGTCAGAATTTACATTTGAGACGCGTTGAAAAACTTGTCATTTTGGCTGCAAACTGGTGAGACGTGATTACACGTATCTACTCACTATACAAGTATCAATATACAGTTAGGTTACATCAGGTATTGATAATATAAGGACTACGACTCTGCTAGAGTATCCCTAATATCTAACCATCTTTTGTGAAAAGTCCGATCTGGTTTGCGTCGAAACTTGTTCAATATTCCACCTTGAATCGAGAGCACTAATAATTGATAACTACTCAGACTGTCTAGAACAGTTTCAAGAAGAAGTTATTACAGGAATCTTATGAAATTTTCTACAAGTTTTGGAATCTCAGGGGATTCTCTACACTTTTTGAATTTATTGCTGATATCTCATGGAATTGAATCAATATATAGTTAGTACTATATACTAAAGTCTTCATAATTTACTAAGTAACTCAAGAAATACTATAAAGGAGTTTTGTTGCAAATTTTGAGGGCTCAGGGTGTCCAAATCTCGTTTTAGTGTCAATCCAGGAGCAACCGGTGTGATAATTTGTTCGTTATCGTCACTAGGATTAGACAGGCTCTTTGATGGATGTTTAGTCACCACTTTAGTTTATTCTATTGGTTTAGTCACTTCATTTTCTTTTAATTCATTTTCTACGTACGGTCTGGTATATCTTTTAAAGGTTCTTTTTATGGCAGAACCAAACCTTTTGAAATGGAGTCTGAGTCGACCTCTAATTTTAGAGAGCTTGGACTGATATATATATCTATCTCTGAGATGTTGATACTTTTTGATAGTTCCTCTCTAAATGTCTCAGTATTCTGTATTGTGATGTTTGAGAGAGTTCTCTGCAGCTCCTCAAGGGCACTGTTGGTTTTCGAGCGGGACTCTGCCAACAGTACAAACGTATTAAGATAAAAGTCCAACATTTGGGGTATTACTGAAATTTCGTTCCTTACCATATACTGATAGTATCTTGGGAATAGCAAGCTACTCTCTGGAATTGGAAGCGTGGCTCAGAGCATCGGAATTTAACTGACTCTTGAGAAGAATTTTGGAAGTGGGATATCCATACAAGACTCTGTGGTCAAACTTAGCAGTTTTAATTTTCTTGAAAACAGCACGGCGTGCTCTCTCCTTTGCAATGATTTCACGTTGAGTATCGGAAAGATATGTCATTATTAGTATTTCTTTGTGGCTAGATGCTTGGAGGGATTGACAGTAGTGTTTTCGCAGCCGTTTGTGAACTTCCTTTTATAAATCACAGAATTTGCTCTGCTAAGGAAGCAGATATGTTTGTGGTTGAATAAGTAAAATATGACATGATACAGGAGTGATTGTATAAACATTGGGGGAAGTATGATACTATTTTTAGACCCATTGAATCCACCTTCTGGAATGTAAGCAGATATAGATTAAAAATAGAGACTGATAATAGAGTGACGTTCGAATATTACCAGTAAAGGGTGCAAATTAGTACACACAGTGAGTTATAATGAGTACGTAGACCACCGACACACAGACAGGGTCTGGCTAATCTAGCCAACCCATTTACTCACAGAGTCTTGACAGTCAGAGGACTAGACTCAGGGTAGATAATCCAGATCACTCACATGGTGTTGAGAATACTGATCACCATCAGAATCATAAAAATCAGAATCTTGTCCTGAAGTTGTGACACTCCTCCTTAATTCTCTACCTTCATACTCTTCTTATATTCTTGACTTCATTCGGCTTGATCCTCATCTCTATTAATCTCTATTGATTTTGTGCGCACTATCAAAAGTCAAGCCAAAATGGTTTGAAATATAACCACCACCACGATGTATTTTGCTGAGTATTTACCCAGAGTCAACTGTGTTACTGTGGTGCTAGACTTTGGCGGTGAACCGATAACCAAAATCAATAAGGTTCCTGATGCGAATCCTCCAATACTAGAATTGGTGACGAACGAGAAGACGTATAATATCAGAATACCTGTGAAAACCGACGGTGATGTCCAGCTTACCAATGTGAAAAAGGTTAGCGACAAGTCTCTAATGTTGAATGTTAAATTGTCCGATGAAAAGGGCCGAGAAGAAGGTTTCATGGGCCAACAAGTACGATGGTCCTGTAAAGATTTGATGAACAAAACGCCAAAGGTCGACAAGAGTAATCGGTTCAACTTTCAATGTTCAAAATGCAACAAGGTGATTATAGATTCCGAAAACTTCAAGTTTCAAGATATGCCGTCCGAGTTCTGGTACGAACTTATGGATTTCTGGCACTGTCATAAACCACACAACGATCAAACCACCGATAAAAATTACAATGGTTTTCTTAAGCCCAAATCTGACGATACGGTCATTATAGGGAACCACTACATACTATTCAACCAGAATGATAATGTCGTTGTGGATAACAATATATCTTGCATCAACTGTGGAAGTGTTCTCGGAGACTATTATCAAAAAACGTGTCGAGTTTTGAAATGGAATATCAAGTTGGAATATGAAGTTTCCGGAAACTCTATTCAAGAAGAGTTTCCGACTCATGTATTCTTTTACAATTTACTCTTGGATAAAATCAATTCTTTGGCAGCTCGGAAGTTTAGACTCCAGCATCAAGAGAAATCGTGGTATATCTGGGTGATGAATATAGGATTGAACATTACCATTAATGACGCTATTCAAAACAATGCATTGAAGTTATTGTTCTTCTCGGACGATGGCAATAATCTGGAGTATGACGACTACGAGCCCATCGATGTGTCTCCCGAATTGCTGCAAGAGTTTACTGAAAAGTTGTTGGAAATTAACTCTCTATTACCTACAAACTGTAGTTCTCTAACTATAAAGGACAAAACCTACAAAATCAGTTATCTATCTCAAGAAGGTTAACCAGCATTTCGAAATTAAGAAACTCTAGGAATCTCAAGAAGGTCTAGAAGAATTGTCAAATATTCTTCACTCTATCAAATAATCACTAGTTAATGAATCTACCACATCATCATATTCATTACTAGTATAATTTCATGACATTATCTTGTTAGATATTTATTCTACCTATTTCTGCTCAAGAATGTCCTTCACTATTGGTACCACTTGTTTCCTCGAAGCAGCAACATTTCTTTGGTTGTATATATGTAAATTTGCATCACTTATAGATTTAATAACGTCTTGGATGGTTTCTAATTTGTAGACGTTTGAATCTAACTGAAGAGGGGCCTTCGCCAACTCGGCCAACTTGTTAAATGTCTCGTTGGTTTTCGTTTCGTAGTAGTAACAGAACTCTCTTGTATATTGGCCACTTTCTTTCTGAGTATAAGAAGAAGTAATGACCAACATATCCAACTTTGAGTGAACTAGAATGTCCGATAACGTCGCTTTCAATTCCGAGACTTCAAACTTGGTCAACACCCAACTCAAGGGTTTACCAATAGAACTGAAACCAACGCTAGAACCATCGGAGAAGGTAAATTGCTTATAATCCTTATGTAAGACATCGGAGAATGAAAAGCCGCTCATATCCTTCTTAGCTTTCTTCAATTGTTTATAGAACGATTCATAAAAGTCGGTTGAACCCTGGGTCCCAACATATGACTTGATAAAGCTCATACGGTCTCCAACAATGTCCTGATATTTAGTAAACGCCTCGACGTCACCTTGCTCGACCTTCTGGGTCATCCCTGAAGTATCGATCAACAAAGGAGCCAATAAAAGTTCCACCAACTCCGAGTTTTTGTCAAGAACTTTCTTATCCACCTTGGAAAACCAATAATTGAATACCAAACTAGAACACGAACCGTTCGATTGGATAAGTCTAGGACTAGCATCCAAGAATACTCCTTCATCAGCATGATGGTCGATGATTCCCACCACGTCGAGCTTTTCCTGTTGCAAGAATTCCGTCAAGATGTCTCCCTGAATATTACAATGATCCACCAAGATCACCTGGGTCTTCTCTGAACCATTCAACTTCTGGAAATCTTCCACGAAATACAACAAATCTTCCGTAATGGAGTGGGATTGCAACAAAGACACGATATCTCTCCTTAATTTAAGATCGTGCTTAGGAATATTAATCAATGGGATTATAAAACTATCATTGGAGAGATTTGATAAGAATGAGTATGAGATGGCACTGATAACCGAGTCCAAATCAGCAGATTGGTTTCCAGTGACAAACCTGAATGGTTTCAGGAGACTTTTAGAGTCGATCTGTTTCCTTAAGCTAACGAGAAACGCTCTTACTTGTGACATAGTGGAGGACTAGTGGAGGACTAGTGGAGGAACAGTGGAGGAATAGTGAGGAACCGTGGTTATCAAAAATTGGAGAAATTGCGATTTAGTTAATTTTCACAATATAAAATTATCAATTTTAGATTTACATTTTTTTAGATTGTTAAGATTGTTTAGGTGTATTTAGATTTATTTAGATTTATTTAGATTTACATCGAGAATTGTCCAGGTTTAGAGTCCCCAATATAACTTTAGATGTAATCAGTATATGATATCAAAAGTGAATTAGTGATTTAGGGCCCCTAGTAATATTTAGGGCCCTTAGGCTCCCCATATCATATTTAGAGATCCTAATATTTAGAGACCCTAGTAATATTTAGGGCCCTAAATGTCACTTTAAATATCGCTCTATTTTCACTCCAATTTCACTCTAATTTCACTGATCAAGAACACTAAATCTTCACTATTTGGCATAATGCAATTTGATGTCTAACCATTGTCTTTTTTGAACTTCCTCTGGAGTCAAAGAAACATTTCCATATGTAATTGGTCTAAAGTAGAAGAAGAACCAAATAATAGCCATGGAAAATATAGTCACCAAGATAGAGAGCTTGTGTTTGTGGAGTCTTGGTCTAATTTTGGATCCAACCGAGTTGTCGGTGGAAATAAACTCAAGCAAAGCACCAGAGAATAAGGCGGCAATCAAATGTGCTGGTAAGTAGTGATGCAAGAACTTTTGACGGTTCATCAAGAAGAATGGCAAGTAATGGGCACACCATCCAATAAAGAGGAATCCTAAAGTGTTGTAGAGTCTCGATCTCGCTTTGTCGTTGACGAGGATAATGTTACGACGACGGGTGACTTGGTCGGCCAATACTAATCCAACATAGATCGCAAGGAAACATACTTCTAACCAGAAACCAACGATATTTCCGATGAAAAAGATTTGTTGTTTGGCTTCATTATCGTTCCAGAAAGACACTCCCGACAAACTCAATGGCCAGGAATCTGGTTGCGATGCAAATGGATGTTCAGAAGTCAATTGGTTGTTGTGGTGGAACATCAAGAATTGCAATTCCCACCATTTCTTGAAAAAGTTCATATGCTTGACAACTTTTGGAACTCTGTTTTTTCTGATATCGGCGGGCGCCATGTTGATGATGTCACTGATGCTCCACCAGTTGTCGACATCAGTCACCTTTTTGTTACCACTAACTTCTTGTTGGCCAAATGCCCAGTCAGGAAGCAACTCGTCGTTGTGGGTCCACATGGCGACAACAGTGTCGGCATGAACTACCTTGATAGGTGTGACCTTGGTCTTGATGAGTTTTCTCTTGTTACTAGAGGAACCTCTTTCACCCAAACGCAAGTTGAATAATGTTTCATTATAACGTGTGGCTGCATCTTCACCATACACAACTGTGAATTCCTCGTTAGTAGATTTCAATGGAGACGCCACGTCGTGAGCCAATAAGTACCCACCGGTACCAACATGTCTAAATCTGACGACATCATTGGTATATACATCGACACCCAAACCGATATTTTCTCTATCTGGAATGATTTCCCAGTGGTTGTTTGGATCTCTGGCGATTTCGTCTTCGCTATTACTCACACAAGTCACTTGTTGCAAGTTGGATGAGATTCTACCACTTTCATAACGCAAAGGATATTGGTGTAAATGAGAGTGCAAGAACGCATCTGTGTCCCTATGTTTAATAGTCACAACATCATAGAAGTTGACAGAATCGGAAACTGCAGAACTTGCAGATTCATGCAATGTTTCCTGGAAATCCTGCGACATAAATGAGTCTCCAGGACCAGAAATGCTCAAAATTTGAAAGTGGACGTAAAACCAGTACAAATAGATAATGAAAGGAAGGATGATCAAGGACCACAATCTGGCAAAGAAATGTTTTGCAAGTTCAGTGTTTGACAAACCTCTTTTGTAATCCAACAAAATCCACAATTCATGAATGACAGCAATTCCGATAGTAAGATATGTAAATAATCCAACATATTTGGTGGAAATGACACATGATAATGATATACCAGTAGCAGTCAACCATACCCACCATTTCTTACCAAACGGTTGTTTACGGTAGGTGGAGAACTTGGAATAACAAAACATCGTTAAAGCAATAGACAAGATCAAGGTGGCATCCAAAAGGATCAATCTAGCCTCTGAAACATGTGCGTTATCAAAGCATACTAAAACACTTGACAACAAACAGGCTGCTACCGAAAAGCCCAATGTTTTCATAGTCAAAAACATCACTGGAATTGTCACGACACCCTGGATGGCCAGGAAAGCTCTGTACGAAATATACGGAACATTGTTGGTGATATAAGAGTCTCCAATACTGTCGAACTTGAATTTCCCATCGTATCCGATGACGTATCCGACAGCCGCAATCAACAACTTGGCAAACGGAGGATGCAAATCAAAGAAGTATGTTCCTTCTAAATAATACGAAGCAAACTTACCAAAATGAACTTCGTCAAAAACAACTTTGTTAGGAAAGCCAATATTGTCGAATCTGGTGTAAATAGCAAGGAGTGTGACGACTACCATGGCAACATAGTATTTGGAGTCTGCTTCCTTTACAGTTGCAATTGGGTCACTAGAGGTCTTTGGGGTCTTGATTTCCTCTGGGTAGTCGGTAGAGGCCGGCGTTGTGGCCTTTTTCCCGGTTCTTTTTCTAAGAGTCAGGGACATAGTGAGTTAGTACGAGTCCTACCTGAGACGCTCTTTTAAGTCAGTTCTATCGCAGTCAGATTTGAGTTGCGGCAATATAACTTTAGAAGATATTTCGAACTTGTTCTAAAGCTTGCTAAGAAGTCGTTGGATCGAGAATGTTTCAAATTTCACAACAGTGATTTTCAAACACGTCAGACGTTCGCGTCTATATACAGGAATAATAATTCTTCCAATATGACTAGTAGTCCGGAGATATACCGGATTATATATTAAAGGTATTGTTCGTTTCGTTCATTACATAATTTTTTTGGATCTCTTTTGGTATCCGCCTCTTCCCTTGACAATTGGTTGTGGTTGGAGTCCAGGTACCGCATTGGGGCCTGATGTTGGCCTTGGTTGTGAGTTCGGGTTGTTCGATCCATACAGGTTTTGATGCAGAGGTCCAGGAGGTGGAGAGTTTATGGAATCGACTGAGGAGTTCGATCTGTCATTTGTCTCATAGATTCCATTAAAATCGGAGGTTGAGGCTCGAGAAATTCGGCCTGCCATGCGTATAGCTCCAGACGAGTTTCTTCCAAACGTCGCAGGAGTTCCCGGGATCGATATTGGTTTGGTTGAAGATAATTGGAATATCTTGGAGTTCTTCTCATCCAATAAACTTTCATACTTCAAGATAATTGTGGACAATTCTTGAATCTTTTTTTCATATTGGGAGGTATACGAGCTGAGACCTTCGTTCATATCAAGCTTAGAGGCTGCCAATCTGGTTTCGAATGTCTTTGTCATGTTTTCGTTTGAATTTTGTGCACTTTCCGCTTCACGAACTAAAGTACTAATTTTTTCGTTCAAATACAAAATTTCTCCCTTAAGTTCGAAGATCTTTCTGTCGCGGTCACATACTTCACCGTCTAGTGGTGCTTTGAAAGTTTCTTGTATTTCCAGTTTCACTGCAACATTGTCTTGTTGAGTGCTCTTTTCTGCTTGTTTATTTTGTAAGTCAGTAATCTTGTTTTTCAAAGTAGCATTTTCAAGATTAATTTCTGGTATAGTTTCGTTCTGTAAAGTTTGCAAGTTTTCACTCATCGCTCTACTTTCATTCAACAAATGTTGTAATTTGTTATGTAGTTCTTCGTTTTCATCTTTCAAAACTCCTAATTTTCCAATAAGTTCCATCTGTTGGTTCTTACTGATGTCCAAGTGTTCCTTAAACTTACTCCTCAAGTTCACTAAGATGGCATTTGTAGAAATCTTGTTTTCTTCAAGACTCTTTATCTGCAATAGATTGTTTTTGTTCTCAATTGCTTGGAAATGTAAGCTTGCTTCACGCAACATCTTGTTCATATTCAATTTCAACTTGATATATCTGAATTTATTCAAATGTTTCATATAACTTGAAAACTCTAATTCATTCTTCAACAATAGCACTTCTCTCTGGTAAAAGTCTAATGGACTTCCAGATTGCTTCAGATAGGTAGTACCATTGCTAGCATTGAACGTGGGTGAATTGCTAGTCGGAGACATTGAATGGGTTGTAGCTCCTATAGATCCCTTGTGAACAGTAGCAGTTTCAACCGAAGTAGTTGGAGAAGATATAGGTCGCTGGATTTGCAAATCATTTCTTAATTTATCGTTTAATAGATGGGAAAGTTGACGCTTTCCTTGTTCGGCATTTTGAGGATCTTGTAAGTGATGATGGAGATATGTCGTTGAGCTGGATGTAGTTTTGTTCTTTGGACGGTATAACGTTTCATGACTCGAAAATAACTCTGACAAGGGGTCGTTCGATTTCCATGACGAATGTCTCAACAAGGGCGATGCTGGCAAGCTGGGTCCGTAGTTTTCCATATTTGACTGTCCCTCGTACTCTTCAATCTCTAAATCATCATTCTTTTCATCATCGTTGAATTTAACTTCATTGAAACGGATTTCTTGACTCTCTTGTGGAATATCTGCGGCATTGGCAAGAACCAAGTTTGTTGGAACTATTGACATTTTCCTATTGAAGTTTTGTAAAGTCTTTTGTAAATGCTTATTAGTTAAACCATCTTTCACACTGAAATAAACTGGACTACCGACCGACGAGTTCCGTGAAGTTTGTCTTGAAGTTTGTTTAAAATTGGTGTCAGATCCTGTATGGCTATTAAAATCACCCGAATTACTTTCCCCCAAGTTATATTCACCAAGAATATCCATCTTGGTGGGGTATTTAATATTCTCTTGACTGATAAATGATCCGTGAATGTTGATCATTATATCTGGATTCAATCCCACACAACTAAGTGCAATTTCCTCGGGTCCAATTAAATCTCCATTCCGTTGGTCAAGGAGCCATTTGATTGGATTCTGAATCTCTTCTTCGATCGAATGCTGATCGAAATCTATAAATTTGGGGTGTACAAGTAAACTCTTGTACAAATCTCGTACTTTTTCAGCGATGTTAGGTTCCAAAGCCTCCTCGCTTTCTCCAAAGTTGACGTTTAACTCTTTGTGAACTAGGAAAATATACGCGATATCAATGAGGTTTGAAGGATATTTGGCAAGGTATTTGATTGGTGATTGACAGAATTTGCTCAAATTGAATGGAAACAATCCATAGAGAATAGTTCCATAATGCATACAATCAAAAACTATTTTAGGCTTTGCAGAACTTGGATCGTTTGCAGGGTCCAGTACTTTGTACTTCCATGTGATATTCTTTTCGGAAATATGTCTCTCTACCATCGCTTGACGGTTTGAGTGACGGTCGAACTCTTCCCAGCATGAGAATCTCACAAAAATAATGATCAAGTCCGAAACGTACTTCGAAAGCTTGTTACAGATTTGAGGAAGTAGCATTGTTAGCACTGCCAACGAGACGCTAAGAACACTTTCACTGAGATCGTAATGCAAACATTTTATCAAGCTTTCAAATAAATCGGTATTAACAATTTGTACAACTTGTGAAGATTGGGAAGCAACTAACGCAGATAATGAGGTGAGAACTTCTAATCTTTCGTCTGGGTTTACAAAGTGTTTGTTGACAATTATCAAGTAATCTTTTGTCTTTTTCAACGCATAGGCATCAATGAATTTAGCACAAAGAAACTTGATGTACCTGATTCTTTCGTGGTATACCTGGGTGGACTTTTCTTCGTCTGTGACTCCCATATCTATAATTTGCAGTATTTTTGTTTCGTCTCCAATATATATCAGTAATATTTGTTCTATCACATTGCGAGCAATGCCTTCTCTATATTCTTGCAAGTCTGGATCATCTGAATGAAAATTGTCTATGGTGATAGCTCGTATAAATTCTCTTGATTTTTCAACAAATCCCATTTCAAACCCTGCGCTATCGACAGCAGGTCTTAGGTAAGTCTTGAGCCATAGTTCGATTTCTTCCCTATTCAAAACTGGCAGTAACCCTTTCAAAATTGTAAGAAACAAACATTCCTTAGGCAAATTATAAGAAGGCTTGACATAAGTATCGTAGATTCGGAACAATTCATCATTTATACTTGCTGACTGTCGTATGATTTGTAGGGTGTTGTGCTTGTCATTAAAACTGCTAATCACTTTCCACAACTCGGTAGGATCATTTTCCTGTTCATCCTTCTCCACCCAGTTGATGAACACAGAGTCGAGCGCTCTTATTAAAGTTCTAGTTGACCCCGACATATAAGTCCGACTATGATAGTTAGCTATTTGTAGTTGCTTAGCTCTAAGTGTGGATGCACTAAAAAATGCAAACTCATGTTTTCGATATTCCTGTACACTAACATCCTAACATCAACCAACTAGCCAACCATGGGTGCCACTACTTTGTTAGATATCGTAGATCTCGTGGACTCTTGCCCATATACAGATGTGAGTGAGTATTATCAATTAATAGCTCACGATGGTTCGACTCCTTTGGGGTATGTAACGGAAGAGATCGCCCTATTATTCAAGAGACATAATGAGTTTGACGTGAACAATAGTACCAAAACAATCATTTTAAACAGCGACTTCGACACGTTAGAGAAGAGAGATCGTTTATTCGAAATTGTTGCAGAGTCATGGAAAGAAATTCCGGAACTAGATGAATTGTTGGTAAAAGGCTGGAGAAATGAGTTGTACACTGTGTACAATCCACACCATGTTGCATATATGCATATTGAAAGATCTTTTTCAGTATTGATCGGCGTTGTGACTTATGGGGTCCATATCAATGGGTATATCCCAGCCAATAACAGCAAGAATGGCCAATTGAAGATGTGGATTCCAAGAAGATCTGCCACTAAACCAACATTCCCTGGCATGTTGGATAATACAGTAGCTGGAGGATTGGGGTATCCACATGGAATCTGGGACACTTTAGTGAAGGAATGTTATGAGGAAGCAGGGTTGGCTCAAGAATTCGTCGAATCTCATGCTAAAGCTTGTGGGGTTCTTCAATACATGTACAAGACTGACGACAACAGAATTCAGCCTGAAGTGGAGTATATTTATGATATTGCATTCGATAATGAAGACGATATCAAGCCCCATCCAGTAGATGGAGAAGCAGAAGACTTTCAGCTCATGGAAGTCGATGAAATATTAACCAGACTCTACCAGAATGAATTCAAGCCCAATTGTGGATTGGTGATTATTGACTTTTTGATCAGACATGGCATTGTCACTCCAGAATCTGAAAAGTACTATACAGAAATCTTGACTAGATCACATAGAAGATTCCCTTTTCCTCTGATGTAGCTCCTTTAGTATAATTATATAGTCAAGAATACGCTTCAAATATAGATTCAAGAATATACTTCAGAGTAGTATATAGAGGTAACGATTGTACTAGTTGGTAATTCTTTGAGACTAGTCTTTACAGTTTAGTTCTACAGCATATTCTGATCTTCAATACATATTCACAATAAACACTTTCAGAATAGTTTACTATCATTATATATATCGAAAATAATTATCTGCACTCTCAAATATTCTAAAACTCAAGATTAACTACTAGTGATAACGAATGGATTCGAAAATTCAGTATACAACTCCGGACTTTAAGCCTGGCAGTGAGTTGAACGAACTCATCAACTGTATACGTACAAAAATATCTAATGAACTGTCGGACTTGTCACATATAAGAGGCAATATTGATGCAGCACATTTTAATCTCAAGGTAGATACATTCCAGGAATATTGTTACGAGACCAAATCTATACTTGGGAAGTATCCTTTGAACCAACATCATTTCTTATGGCTATTTGCCATATCAGGACTCATTTCACGGTTCTACAATCTCGAATCGTTCTTCCATGAGCATTTTGAAAGCGATTCAAGATTCGAGTTTGAAAGAGTCGATTCAAAGATCGAAAGTATAGGAGCCAAGTTAGGTAAGCTCTCTGGAGACTTGAGCGAGCTTGCATCGGCATATTTTGGCAGTGGAAATCTAAATCTCGATAAGTATATAGACTCGTGTTCCCTTATCTCGATGGATCGGTTCTTCGAGTTGGTTTCGACTACTTTGGAATTGTTGACTTTTGATAAGCCTGAAGAAATCCAGAACTTAGAGACTTCCTTAAATACTTTTCGAGCAATCCAATCATGCTTGCAAAAATTGTATATTCTTATCGGAAAGTATGAAGTTGGAGTTCAGACCGAGTTGAGTGGTAGATCTTTCTCAACACTTACTCAATTCACAAGAGTCGTGTATATTACTGGCCAATCTGAGTTGTTGGAGCCATTTATGAATCCCCAGCTACCAATAATCTCGCCACGAATCACATTCCAGGTGATTCAATCCAATACAGTGTATTTCGTTGATATTATAAATTTCTATAAATTCACCGCATTCAACTTGGTCGCCTTGTCCATCATCAAGGAGAATGTTGAATATAACCAGCAGGCTAATAACTACTTCAAAATCTTGCTTAGTTTGCCAAACTTGAATACCCAGATTTATGAGACGTATCAGTTTGAAAACGGTCCGGAAGACAAACCCAAGACCTTGCTCGATTTCATGACTAATGACAAGCAAGAGAGTTTCATCGTGAGCGTGGCTGAAAGACAGGAGATCTCGTTGTTGTTCGTCATCAATTATATATTGAACGCTACACGTTTGAGACATGTGCTCGAGCCCGAGGCTTATTATAAGTCTGAATTGAAATATTTGTTAAAATCATTATCTGCTACATTATCTAAAGAAATCGACCAGTCTGCATCAAGATCGGGAAGCACACATTCAAGTTCAGTCTCGTTTGCACATTTAACCGACGTGGCCCATGATAAGTTGCTAACCACCGCAAAACTGAGAAGAATCAACCGACTCAAATTGAAATCTTTGAGTGCATTACTTCTCCATGGTTCATATAAAGAGAAGCTCAACTTGGTGGTGCAGTTTTGTGAGCTTTTAAAGTACAATGATATCCAGATTGCAAAAATAAACTCAAGCTTCTCGACAGTTCTTGAAGATCACGACTCGATCATTCATCTGATCGGTGAGCAGTGTGATGGGAAGTTGCTCTTTTTGCGTGCTATTCGAAACATAACTAATAACTTCACTGTTCTTGGGATAAACTTTATTGTGGAGTATAATGGATGGAATAATATTTCGGAAAATGCCTTAAAAAAGTGGTTTGGAATTCACATGGATTGTTTATATGCCTTGAGGGATTCTGGCCACCTTAAGTTTACTGTCAAAGAGAGTCCTGATGATCGCATAATACATTTCGAAGCGTGTTATAGAGAGAAACGGCTAATGGAAGAAGTAGTCAAGACTCAGGTTGCAATCAGCCAGCTTTCAAATGATTTATATGCTACCACCAAAGCATTGAAGTAGGATATCTGTATGATCTGAATTTTTTAGGCCAGAAAGTACAAGCCGAGTGTGAAGAGTTCTTGAAGGTAAATACACGCTAAGTAGGGAAAGGTTTTCTGAACGAATATTTAACCAGACTGAAGAAATTCTAAGTATTCTAATCCATTCAGTATGAATGATTTTGATTGTGAGATGATTTAGTTCTTGTAAGATGATTTAGTTCTTGTAAGATGATATAGCTCTTACGTCCGTTAGTGATATCTTACATTACGTCGCTAACTGTTGATAATTTTATTTGAAATCTTGAAGTATATCTTAATCTCCTGAATGATAAAGTATTCACTAAGCTAATATTTTCATCCAATTCAATATATATAAAACTAACCGGGTTTCTTATGCTACAAATATTCCATTAGTACCCCCGTAGTAACCCCATAGTACCCTCTAGTATTCCATTAGTACCCGTTTTATTCGGGAGACCACCTCTTGAGGGTATAGATCTAAGAGGAATAGAAAATCATGCATCCTGACATCTATCAGGATACCTATCAGATATCTGATACAATCCATACACATGCCGCTAGTAGAGAAAAGATGATCTCCAGACAATTAATACGCTTCCAATTTACATACCTTAAAAATACAATCACCAGCCACTTTTTTGATAATTGTCTTCTATTTCCTAAGCCTCATCATAGCAGAGACTGTGCGACGACATGATATAAAACAGCTTCACTAGCTCAGTTGGCAGAGCGTCAGTCTCATAATTAACTACTATTGTGTGCAATCTGAAGGTCGACAGTTCAAACCTGCCGTGGAGCATTTTATTTTTGTATTTTTTTCGAATTAATTACTACAATTCATTAGTTTAAATTAATTACTACAATTGATAATTACAATTTGGGTAACTATTCTTAACTATTGTTTTCTTACCTCGTTTGAAAATTCTATATAAGATATCCTAAAATACTCTGTCGTTAACTCACTCCACCTCTCTATCTTCAATCTTCATGCTCTTCCAAATACTTTGTATATGGATCGCCCAATTCCAACCATTGAGTTATTCCGCCATCCAAAACAGTAACTTTCAAGCCAGAATCGTTTTCTTCAATATAATCCTCTAACCATCCCGCAACCTTTGGGGCTCTAGTCTTGGAACTGTTACAATGAACCACAATCGTTTCAAGTGCAATATTTTCACTGAGTAAAGGTTCGACGATTTCTTGCTTCAAGTTCCTATAACCAGTCAACGTAGTGGCTGGAATATGGACGGAATTCTTGAGAAACTTCTTCTCCCTGTCGTTTCTCAAATCAAGCACCAACGTGGTCTTTGCGTGGTCTCTCAATAACCCCAACACCTCCTCGGGTGTAGAATGTGTGGCATGGGCCTTTGGCTCATCGTGTTCTTTTAACCATGCTGAAATTGACATGTTTGCTCTATAACAAAATCCCTTCTCATCTGGGATACGCGGCCTTTATAAGCTTTACTGCTGCTAGTCATTCATTTTTGTGAGGAGGAGCTGGTGCGAAAAGTAACCACAAAAATCCCACATTACAACAGAGAGGAGCGTTGTGGCCCGGATCCTTAGTCTTGTAGTAGGATCATTGTTGTATAGACCTATTACAAGCACTGGCAACTGGTGTATAAATCTTAGAATTTGTAGTATGAAGATTTATCGTGCTGTAGTAAGATTTATCGTGCTTTTGAAGTTTATAATAAAATCTAGTGAATATTCTGGTTCATAGTGAACTAACGTCTAATAATGAACATCTATTAGTGATGTCACTCTTGGGAAGATCTGTTGGTGAGATTATAAGATCTGTTAGTGATTATTCTCTAAATCTGTTAGTGACGATATTCTAAGATCTATTCTGTTAGTGATCATTTTCCAGTATATTCTATATGAATGTCTTGAGGATCTGCTAACTCTAGTCTATGAAATTGTCATACCGAACTAAGGATTTTCTTATAGTATACATGTATTTGTGCTTAGTATGATTATGGCTAGGTATCATCGAGCTTTGAACATTTTAGTTCTTTTTTGATATTTAATAGAATTTTAACAAATTATTGCAATTTCTATTAGTAGTATATTTTACATATAGTAAAAGAAAGTTGAAGAATCTTTGCCGTAGCCATGGTTCGGGATTTGGTAGATTCGTCGCTCCTTCTGTTAGAAAACTTACGCCTTCTCGGTAATATTACCACAGATCTCCATCAGATCCAATTTTCGGCCCCTGCATCCGGTTAGATGGCTGTTATTGTCACTAATCAGCGGCTAATTGATTACACTTATGTTTCAATTCACGACCTAGGGTTACCCAATATCTAAGATATTCATATATGTATATGTGTAGAATTATAGTTCACGTACTGATGATTCCTCGTGTCTCTGTAGAATCAGTAGCCGTACTCTCTGTGATAATCAATGTTGGTCTCGCCAGCTGAAGGTCACTAGAACTGGAGACACTAGAACTCGAGAGATTGTCAATAAGTCGATAGCTCCTCTGTGACAGATATCCAGTCACTCTACAATCACTTCTGAATTGTTAACGACAACGTGTTTTGGGTTATGTTACTCACCATTAAATCTTATCCTGCCTTTGATTCTGGATAATTTGAAATCCTTGATTTTGTGTAATTTGAACCTTAAATTATAAAATTCAAAGGAGAAAATCTTATTAAGGACAGAGTTCAGGTATAACCAGTAAAAAGTTAGAGATGATGATGGGTTTGTCTATTGTTGATAAGGTTTTACCGCTATTGATCATTCTTGCTATGATTATGGGGATTTTAATATCGGTTTACGTTCCCTCGGCGAGCAACGCATTTGAAGGTGCTACAGTTGTGGGGGTATCTATACCCTTAGCGATAGGACTTATAATCATGATGATCCCGCCGTTATGCAAAGTCGAATGGGAGAATTTTGTGTCGTTCTTTACGAGAGACACCTACTTCAAATCTATCGTTATTTCGTTAATACTAAATTGGATAGTATGTCCTTTTTTGATGTTTGGACTTGCTTGGGCATCATTATTTGATGAACCTGAATATAGAGTGGGAGTGATTATGATTGGAATGGCCCGGTGTATTGCTATGGTCTTGCTTTGGAATGAAATTGCTGAAGGCGACCCCAATTTATGTGCTGTTCTCGTTCTTGTGAATAGTTTATTGCAAGTTGTATTATACGCTCCATACCAGATTTTCTTTTGTTACGTCATGACTGGAGATAGTGCTAATAATTCTGGATTATCTTATTCGTTAGTGGCTAAAAGCGTTGCTTTCTTCTTAGGAATTCCATTGGCCCTTGGGGTATTGGTGAGGTTCTCCTTCCTTTGGACAGTTGGTCTTGACAAATATAAACAAAAAATTCTCCCATTCATTTCTCCTTGGGCTCTTATAGGTCTTTTGTATACAATTATTGTCATATTCATTGAAAAAGGTGATGATTTCGTGAAGAATATTGGTTCGGCTTTCCGCTGCTTTGTTCCTTTGGTATGTTACTTTATGATCACTTGGTTTGGTACTTTCTTTTTAACAAGATGGTTAGCAGGGTTCCTGTACTTTAACGGAACGCTTTATAGAAGAATCGAAAAGGATATTACCCCAACCGACGAGACTGAAAAGTTATTATGTTCCTGTCAAAGTAAATTGCGTGACAATCCTTCAAAGTGGTCTTCAGGATGCTCTGCAAACTATTCAGAAACAATTACCCAGACATTCACGGCCGCATCAAACAACTTTGAATTGAGTTTGGCGGTTGCAATCTCTTTATATGGTTCGGGAAGCAAACAAGCCATTGCGGCAACATTTGGACCTTTGCTAGAAGTTCCTATTTTATTAATCCTTGCCTATGTTGCAAAATATTTCAAAAGGAGATTTATCTGGATGGATGTTGAATCAAGTGAAGAAATTGGAGTAATAAGTGTCGAATTGGAGTAATAAGCGTTGGATTGGGGTCATAAATTGGAGTAATAAACGTTGAATTGGATTGATAATATTACTTTTGATTATCACTATTATGGGGAGGTTTCTTGAGAATCTCCATTATTCTTTATGCCATTAGGTATGTATTCACACTTTGAAGCGTGTTTCTACTTGGATTGATTTTCCTTACATCCAGTAGCAATCCCAATTGTTTCTTGACCATGTCTTTGTTGGGTCTGAGCAGGACCTCGTTTTGTTTCTTCCAATCCATGTCAAAGTATTTACATAGCAAAAGAATAACCAACCCAGCACTTATATCTTTACCAGAATCGCAAAGAATAACAAGAGTGTTTTCCTGGCTTAGACCTTCAATGTTAATCTGAGGTATGAGCTTTGGAAATATCTCTCTCATTTGTTTGGCACCTTTCTTTGATGCTGATACCTTGTAGTGATGTAATTTAATCGGTTCTTTCTCATCTTGTTCAACGGTATATAATTCACTTAAAAGGATAACTGTTTTTGTGAATGGTAATTGTTTTATTATATTACTGATAGTGGTACTGGATTCGATGACACCAAATACGATCCCTGTATCGGAGCCTTGATTCCTTACCGAGGTGACATCAAGAAATTTATCACTAGAATGTGGAGTGATCGAATCATCATAACTTTTATTCATACGCAGTATTAACTCATCATCACTAAGCCAATCATGGATATAATTTGTGTCGGGATCGATAATGCTTCTGTTGATACTTCCTTCACTTGTATATATATTATTCCAAAAGAACTTTGGTTGCAAATTTCCCTGGCAAACCAGGTTTGTTGCCCACAATTCATGATCATCCGCCGAGCCTTGTACATAATTCCACGAAGTCAACTTATCTCCGGTTTCATTTCGTACACTTATTCTTGAACCACCTTGTTCTGTTGTCTTTTTGGATGCAGTAATACAATTCACGGAATAGAATATATTCTTAGACTCTGAATTATTTATATGTTCAAATTCAAACAGATCCTCGTTGATTTTAAGTTTCTTACACCCTGGATAGTAGAAGGTTGGAATCAACGGTTTTCTGACTCCCAAATCCTTTAAAAGTCTGGTGTCGCTAAATAAGTCCAATTTCTTCACTTGCCGTACGAATTCCGGGATCCTCTTGAGTATCTGGTTATGTTCATTTCTTGAAACCATCTGCTTTGGAGTTAATAACCAATTATCGTGCTTCAAATTCAAAACGAAGCTTGCATCTTCGTCAGTAAAGTTGTCAAATGTTCTGAACTCCGCTAGTACTTCTTCGTCTTCCATATTCCCATAGAGTATACAATTGATCACAGCGCACCATGTAGGAATTGTCTTCAGCAAAGCATCTGGTATCAACTTGCCTTTTCTCGTAGAGTCTATAATAGAAATCCCATCGAATTGGCGGAGAAGTGGTAACAAATGCAAATTCAAACGACGCAACGAGAACGTCCATTGGTTGGTGTGTCCATCTGTAGATTTGAAATACGAGGTGTCCACCTGGTCCTTGTTTGGAACATACCATAATCCACACCTTTCGTTGGGGATCAATGGATAGTGCTGCAAATCGGTGTGAGACCCAAGGGAGGCCACAAAAAAAGAGTCATGGATTATAGATTGGAGCCGATTCTTAATTGATAACGAGTCCTTACGAAGCTCATTGGTTATAGCATTTATACTTAAGTGTCCTATCCCAAGCTCGTCCATTGTTGTGAGGACTTGGAGAAGTGGAGTCTAAATTTTGAGATGGCGCGCGGATTATGATTCAAATATTATGATGCAAATTTATTAGACTAATTATAGTTAGTGTACAGATGTTTTTTTTGATAATCACTAGTGGTGATTCTAAGTAATTGAAGGGTGAGGGAACTAGTTGTGATGTGTGGAGAAGGCTAACGAAAGTAGTTGTGATGTGTGGAGAGGGGTAGCTGAACTAGCTCTGTTTTTATGGTGTTATTTAAGGCTTCCCACTGGCCATGGTTATCTAATTAGTGATATGTTCCATTAGATGTCTGCGTAGAATCCTTCCACTGGTTATATTTATGTTTTACAAGTCTTTTATTCTGAATTGATGGTTAAGGCTCCTTAAAAACATGTTTAAGATACGAATCTCATTATAGTGGTTGATCTGTGCCTTTGATGATCCTGTTGGTAATTAAAGATTATGATGGCCGACATCAGATTGTCTATCAAGTTAAGGAAGTAGCGAGCTTCGTTCACCAGACAGCTAGCATAATTCTTAGTCGCTGTGAGTAGTCTAGTCAGTCTAGTCATTAATTCTCAACCAACGCCTTCTCATCGCTTCACTCCGAGAAATCCTAATTTATTATGACCTCATTCTCTTCTTTTTGAGATCTGCCAAACGCTTTTCTTCCTCCATTTCCTTACGGTCTTCCAATTCTGCTCTACGCTTGGATCTCAATTCTTCCTCCAAGATTTCTGCACCAGTGGCTTCCATGTCGTCTTCAGAATCATAGTCATTAAACCGATCGTAGTAGGAGCGTTTCTTTCCTTTGTTGAACATGGCCCAAATTTCGTCTCTGTCGTATCCAGCGTCGTGAGAACCACGCGTTTCCTCCTCTTCGTCCGAGACTATCCAGTCATCCTCTTCATCATCTTCATCCAGCTCATGGTGTCTGTTTCTAGTCTTTGATTTTAATGTTTGTTCCAATTTCGTAGAAGGTTTTCTGATTGGTAAAGGATGTCTTACATCAGGCTGACTACGTTTCTCTGGTTGTCTCGGTATAGGTTTTTCTTGTTTCCTAGCAGACAGAGTCATATGAGGATTTCTTCTATCCAGTGTCGTATTTGAAGGTATTCTTCTACCGTTTTCTGGTTTTCTTGTGTTATTTCTATTGGGTATGCTTTTTGATGGTGGGTCTGGCGACTTTTTCTTCTGTTGGATGGCTATTGACAATTTGCTTTGATCGATTTTTGAAGCTTTCTTCATCAACTCGTTAAAGTTCATCTTCTTAGCGGGTGGTTTTATGGGTATTGGTTCAGTTGGGAAGTTGGTTTTGGGTTTTTTGATTGGATTTCTAGGAACTCTCTCAACTGGTCTGGCAAAGGATTTTGGTTTTTTAGGAGCTAAACCTTTGAGAAGTCTAGCCTCCTGTTCTTTCTTTTCATTTTCAAGTCGTCTTTTCTCTTTTAGCTTGGCTACTATTGGATCCACAGGACGTGGCGGGTCTCCATGTCTTCTGACCGGAGGGCTGGTCTTCTTCTTTTCTGGTGTGATAACATTTTTAGGTGCTGGTGGTTCTTCTAATTTCCCCTTTCTTTGAATTTGTTGTAAAATACTAGATAAGGACATCAGTTATCTGAGTTGGTGAACACCCGAGGCCAATAATGAAATGCCTGTTCCTCCATTATGAGGTTGTGCTCATTTGTTCTTGATCAAAACCTTTTGGCTCGCGCACGACCGAATATGGACTGCAATTGCCATTTTACAATAGCCATCACTAGTTTTGTTTGGTTTAAAAAGGAGCTTTTCCTTCTTGATATTTGAATAAATAAGATGGCTATGTACGTTATATATTTAATCCTTTGGACCAATCATCTTTTCTGGTCTGACCCATTCGTCAAATTCGGCTTCACTTAAGACACCCAATTCCAAAGCGGATTCCTTCAAGGTTAAACCTTTCTTGTGGGCATTTTTGGCAGTCTTGGAAGCAGCATCGTAACCAATCTTTGGGTTCAAGGCAGTGACCAACATCAACGATTCGTGTAAGGTCTTTTCGATCTTGTCAACGTTGGCTTGGATTCCGTCAACACAGTGGACTCTGAAGGACGCAGAACCGTCAGCGATCAATCTAATGGATGATAACAAGTTGGAAATCATAACTGGCTTGAATACGTTCAATTCGAATTGTCCAGAAGCACCGGCAAAAGTAATGGCAGCGTTGTTACCAAAGACTTGAGTGGCAACCATGGTCAAGGCTTCGTTTTGGGTAGGATTAACCTTACCTGGCATAATGGACGAGCCAGGTTCGTTTTCTGGCAACGATAATTCTCCATATCCACATCTTGGACCAGAACCTAAGTATCTGATATCATTTGCGATCTTGTACAAAGAAACAGCAACGGTGTTTAAGGCACCAGAAGCTTCAACAATGGCGTCATGGGCAGCCAAAGCTTCAAACTTGTTTGGAGCGGTCTTGAATGGCAAGCCAGTCAACTTGGAAACTTGGTCGGCGATCTTGACGTCGAATCCCTTGACAGTGTTTAAACCAGTACCTACGGCAGTACCACCTTGAGCTAAGAATTGTAAGTTTGGCAAGGTCTTTTCGACTCTTTCAATACCGTTGGTCAATTGTTGCACATAACCGGAGAATTCTTGTCCCAAAGTCAATGGGGTGGCGTCTTGCAAATGAGTTCTACCGATCTTGATGATATCTTTGAATTCGTCGGCCTTGGTTTGTAAGGAATCACGTAACTTGGTCAATTCTGGAATCAACGAGTGGGAGATTTCAGTCACGGCCGCAATGTGCATGACGGTTGGGAAAGTATCGTTGGAAGATTGTGACATGTTACAGTGATCGTTTGGATGGACAGGTTTCTTAGAACCCAATTCTCCACCCAAGATTTCAATGGCTCTGTTGGAAATAACTTCATTAGCATTCATGTTGGATTGAGTACCAGAACCAGTTTGGAAAACAACCAATGGGAAATGGTCGTCCAACTTACCCTCGGCAACTTCGGTAGCAGCCTGTTGGATGGCAGCAGATAACTTAGGATCCAACGCACCCAACAGTTCGTTAACAATAGCAGCAGACTTCTTCAAAACACCGAAGGCTCTGACTACTGGGATGGGCATACGTGCAGCCTGGCCACCAATCTTGAAGTTGTGTTTTGATCTGGCGGTTTGGGCTCCGTAGTACTTGGACGAGTCCACAGCGATTTCACCGAACGCATCAGATTCGATTCTGGTGGCGCTCAACAATGCCGAAGACGAGGCCAAGGATCTCAGTTGGAATGTGGATACGGTTGATTTAGTAGTTAATCTCAACATTCTGTTGTTTTAGAAGAGTGAACCCCATATTGAAAAAATTCGTGAAATCTGGAGAATTTAAATGTTCCACGGGCCCGCAAATGTCGGACTTCAAATTATCAATTTTCATTGGTTCACATGATTCTTTTAGATCAACCCCGGAAAGAATGAAATATGTGTAGATCGGAAGGTTCAATACCTCCCTACGCTCAGTATTGATTACTGAGTTATTAGTGGAGATTTATATTGAGCTTCGATTTAGACTGAGAGTAGCGAAGTGTTTTGATTATTTAGTGGGGACAATTATTTAATAGTGGAGAGAATTATTTGTATTGTATGTTGTTTAAGTAATTTGTCTAAGTATTATTGCAAGATGGGGGTCCGGATATATGAGGGTTGGTAGAGGCAGGATGGTTAGAACTGTGGATAATTTTACCGAGTTCTTCTATAAATAAAAGTGGCCGTTCTGATCTTTGAGAGGATGCAATTTTGTCTATATTTATGTACAAGGTATTTACGGTTAGCTGAAGGATATTGGAACGAGTAGAAGTTTCCTGTAACTGGTGGAATGTTACTGTACCCAGTAGAAAGATACTGTAGCAGGTAGAAGCTTCCAGTACATAGTAAAATATCACTGTAGCTAGTAAAATGTGACTGTAAACAGTAGAATGTTAAGGTAACCAGTGGAATGTTAATGTAACTGGTTGTTACTGTTACTAGTAGAAGCTTCCTGTAACCACTAAAACGTTACTGTAAGTATCGGAACCGCTTGTCGTTCTTCTTAAACGATTCCAATTCTTCAAGCGTGGGCCAGTTCCAGTCTTGTTGAGACTTTGGATGAAATTTGTCGCTATCAATCTTCACCTTATTGAAGTGTTCGATATATCGTTGTCCATATTCAGAGGGAAGGGCAGCCATGAGATGTAGTAGAGTTTCGTAGTGAGGAGTGAATTTGATATGTTCCCACCATTGTATTATTTCAGCAAGCTCTGAAACGTAGCCATATTTTGCTAGCATTTGGATGTAGATCTGCCACAAGCTGTCGGTGGCATAAATAAAACCATCTTCGTTGAAAGCTCCCACAACATGTTTTTTGAATTCATGAACAGCTACTTGTGGTGCATAAAGATCTCCCCATACTATACATGCATTATCGTCATTAGTCTTGAATGATGCTCTAAGTAATCCCACAAGACACTCTCTGTTTGGTGGCACGTTGTTTCTAGAAAGCTCGCTTTTGTACAAGTCATACACGTTGGTGGGATCTGCAATAGCCTCTCCTTGAAGCATGATTCCAATGATGTTGGCACTTTTCTTTCTGAACTGTGTATCATACAAATACTTTGCATACTTTGCAACCGTTGGAAATCCTTTATAAGTCCAAAGATCCAGCTTTGAAATTTTATCGAGATTCCGATCCCACAGATAGTAATTTTCAGATAACGTCTTGGAATTGTGGTTGATATATAACATTGTGATATATTTTGGAAGAATTGTTTCTGAATGAGATGCTAATAATTTTTCATCAGTCCCAGCAATAGTCTGGATAAATCTGTCCAAGCTCTTGAGTCCTTTATGAGGCCATATCAACACATTCATTATATCCTTTGTAATCATGACTTCGTTTCGAATCTTGAGAAGCTCTTTCAATACTTTGATGGATCTGTTTTCATTCAATAGGCCAAATTGTTTCAATCGTTGTACAAAAGCTAGCCACAAAACCGACGAGTGTGAATAAGATTTGGCTGCACTGTTGAATGTATGCACAAGAGCCTCTGGTGAATTTGCAAGATACGTCTTTGCGATGTTGTATGCGACCATGTCTTTGTTCTCTACTGAGATTCGTCCTGAAAAGAACCGCTTTTCTGCCATGTTCATTAGTTGTTCGGATTTCTGTTGAGATGTGGGTCTGATTGCAATTGCAATTCCCATATATGCTTTGAGACTCAATTTCTCGAATGCTTTTGTGGTATTATCCTTTTGTTTAGAAAGAAAACCAACTAGAATCTCTTGAGAATTGATGATATTGGTATTCTGAATCTTTGTGATTGTGACGGGTTGAAACACTGTCATAAGAGCCAAGTTCCATAAGATCTCGTTGATATAACTGGTCTCCAAAGCCTCGATTTTAATGCCCGATCTGGGATCCATTAGAAAGTTGAAGGTGTCAGTAATTAATTCCTTCAATGCATCTGTATCAAAACGGACTCCATAATATATCAAGTTGTTGATGCAAGCTTTTAGATGAGATACTTTCTCAATATATGTTTCTGAAATCGGTTTTATGAATTGGTTCCACATTTCTAGCTGTAAATGATACTCCACTTTAGACACTGGTGAACGTAAAATGATGTCTGAAAGAATGCATGCGGGAATATTAGTAAGACCCATCAATAATTCACAGCTAGAGGTCACATCTTTGGACAATATTGCCCTAATCCAAGGAATTAGATCAGTTTCTACCGAATATTGGTTTCGGAATTTGGTCTGGTTTAGAACGAGGAAGCAGATAAGGCCCAATTCTAGCGTTTCTGTAGAAGCTCGAGAGTTCTCTGCATTTAATTTCGAAAGAATGGATGTTGCCAAATCCTTAACATCACAATCAAATCCTATTTGAGTTCGTATTTTGCCAATCAGATGGCCAGGTTTGAGCTTATGAAGGAATTTAGTTAAATAATCAGTTTGACTCAGCTCTTGTGAACTTAAATTTCCAAGACGGCGTGAGTTAATTATATGATGCAATGAGATTATGATGTGGAATATAACTGGTTCTAGCAACTTTGTTGTTTTAAATGGAGTTGGGAAGGTATTGTGAATCTCGATTATTGTACGTTTGTCATGAAATTCCTTTTGAAATTTTACCAAAAGGTGGCGTATGGTCGGCTCAATTACAACTCTCTCATTCTTCGGTTTCTGTTTGTATGATGATAATGAATTTACGAGTTGTCTATGTGTTCTATCTGTAGATCTATGATTTATGAAGACCTCATCGACAAATATTGATGCGTTCGATTTGGTGCTTTTGAGACGATTAAATATTGGAAACAACCGTCGATGTAGTCGCCTTGTATTATGTATGACTAGGTTCATTTTTCAATCCATAATCTCTGGATATCCTTTTAGTTGCTCTATAAGAAGTTTGATGGATGTTGGTAGTGTAAAAATTTCAAGCGAGATAGAAATTTTGGCGCGTTGGTTTAATCAGTTCCTCTAGTTCAGTTGAATTCGATGATACAAATTGTGATATATGTCTGACAATTGTAACGATAAGTACAAAGAATTGTTGAAGGACCAAATCCGAGTGCATACTGATAGAATTCCGTCAAAACGAAAGAAAAGAAAGATTTCGAATAAAGTGGACCTTCAATCAATCGATGCAAAAACTGTGATTGTTATAGATAGCGATGACAACGCGTCAAATCAATCTATCAATACACGTGATGATAGTGTGTCACGAGAGGTTAGCGATAGTGATGATTCTGACGATTTTGAAGAAGTAGATTTGAATGTTGAAGAAGCAGATTTGAATGATGAAGAACAAGAGTTAGATGGTTTTGGTCTTTTAGGTGAAGAAACGAAGAAGAATGAAAATGAAACGCTTACATTTGCTCTTGAACAAACTAAGGACGACCTGAAGAAAGGGAAACGGAAGTTTGTCCCTATTTCCAAGGAAGAAAGAGAAATGAGAAGGTCTATGCATCAGACATTGGTAGTTTTGATGATGATGCATGGAGCTATTCGTAATATGTGGTGTAATGACTACAATCTTTCTCTTCAAATGAAGAAATTGGTATCGCCACAAGTTATGAGTCTCTTGTTTCCATTAGAAAACGATGAAGTTTTGCAGACAGTAAAGGCAAGACGATTTCTAGACGGATTACAGAAGTTAATGCGTACGTATGGTCAAAAGTTTAGAACTACTTCACAAGGAATAATACGAAAAAACTGGAATGAACTAATGCTTCCTCAGAAACGACGTGATAAGAATATTGATTTTGATCGTTTCAAGCTATTGGTGTCTAACTTCAGAGGATCTCGAGATATTGGAGCTCAAGGATTTGTTTCCCTTTTGAGGTCTATAGGACTTATAGCACGACTTGTGTTTTCTTTGCAACCACCAGACTTCACTTCAACGGCATCATACCCTCCTATTGAAGAGGAAAGAAAACAACCTTTGAAAACCAAAACAAAACCAAACCAGATAATACAAAAATTTGGCATGAGCAATAGTAAAGCTAACTTATTATCTGCTGCGAGATCTAACGTCAGCTCTACAGATACCGAAGAAGTTCAAGTATCTTTGGAGTCTTCCACATATCCAATATTTTGGGTGGAAGTGTGGAACAAATATGCAAAGAAATGGGTGAGTATAGACCCGATCGTATTAGAGACTCTTGAATATGCTCCAACCAGAAAAAAATCAAAATTCGAACCTCCATTGACAGAGCAAAGAAACCAATTACATTATGTGATTGCGTATGATCGAATGGGAGGCGTCAAAGATGTTACGAGAAGATATTCGCAATACTACAATGCAAGAGCAGTCAAGAAGAAGATTCAATTTAGATCTATTGATGATGAGATATGGTATCAACGAGTTTTGAGAGCAGTTTCGTCACCAATAAGGCTTAAGCCTTCGAAATTGGATATTCTTGAATCGATAGAATTCCACAACCGTGATCGAGCTGAGGGGATGCCCAACAATATTGCAGACTTCAAGAATCACCCTACATATGCCTTGGAAACTCAATTAAAACAGAATGAAGCCATATATCCCAACGACCAAACTAGTAAATGTGGAACATTTCGTTACAAGTCTACACGATCCAAGAATAACAATGGGGTCGTACCAGTCTTCAAAAGATCCCATGTACACTTGTTGAGGTCTGCAAAGGCTTGGTACATGAGAGGAAGAATCTTGAAGGTTGGTGCTCATGCGTTAAAATTAAAAAAGAACAATAATAGAGGGATTAGAGAACGTTCGCCAAGTAGAGATGACAGTGACGAAGAAGAAGAATTTACAAGATTGTATGCTGAGTTTCAAACAGAACTATTCAAGCCTCAACCAATAGTTGATGGTATTATTCCCAAGAATGTCTATGGTAATATTGACGTATATACACCCACTATGTTACCAGAAAATGGATATCTAGTTAACACAACTGGTATGTATTCGATGAAGATGGCAGAAAGAGCTGCGAGACAAATCTTGGACATTGATTATGCTCGAGCAATTGTGGCATTTGATTTTGGAAAAAGTGCCGGTGAGAAACGAAGCAAAGCAAGTACTCGAATCCCTACAGCGAAAGAAGGAGGAATTGTGATTCATGAGGATTATAAAGATGCAATTATGTTGATTCTCGAGTCTCTTCTAGAGGAAGAGGTTGAATATCAACGAAATGCAATAAAGTTCAATTCGTTTAAAAATTGGCGTTATTTCTTGACGAAGTTGAGAATTTCTGAAAGGTTGAATAGAGAACATGGTAAGATAGAAAAGCCCAATAAAAAGACCAATAAAAAGACATTTGAAAATGAAAGTGAGGAGGATGAAACGGATGAACTGGATAATGATAATTATAGTGTTTACGATGGTTCGGGGTCAGACATTGATGAAGAAGAAATCAATGAAGAAGAAGAAATCAGGGAAGAAGACGGAGGATTTATAGCCTCTACTACTTCCGATTTACTACAGAACGATAAAGACCAAAACTTCGACTTAGTTTCGCTGGATCAAGAAAGCCTAGACGAAGGAGGAGGATTCTTTTTTGAAGCGAGCCCATCTCCAAAGTCAGAAATGGGAAAGCTGCCAAAAGAACTGATAGTTTTTAATCAGGATTTTCAAGATGACGAAGATATTCCTGACACCTTGTTTAGAATGGGTGATGATGGGGAACTAATCTATAATCCCGAAAAGGGAGAGAGAGATGATGATGAAGAACTTTTTTATAATCCCGAAAAGGAAGACATAGACTACAGTGAGATGACGAATGGTATAGAAGACACAATTAATGATTCGAACCATAAAGCGCAAACTGAGGCGATGGAAGTGACAAAAATAAACTGTGACGTTCCATTTGATGACAATGTGATGCAAAATGGCGAAAGGGTTCCAAATGTTGAGCGCAATATACAAGATGTTGCAAACGCTAAACTGGAAATTATTTCAAAACTACCTCTTGAGACTAATATGGTTTCTCAAAGACATAGCTCAGTACCACCAGCAGACAAAATTACTAGCAAATCACAAACACCAGTCATGGTGCTTAGCGAGTCGGAGTCAGAAAAAGACGTGGTTATGGAAATCGAGTCAGAAATTGAAACGTTCCCAGGAATTGAAATCGAGTCAGATATTGAACCGGTTCCAGAAAATGAAATCGAGGCAGAAAATGAAATTGAGTCAGAAAGTGAACCGGTTCCAGATGTCAAACTTAACACACAGGAAGAAAGTCAATTGCTTGAAGAAGAAGATGAATTTGGTTTTCAATATAGTGACTCAGAATGATTAGTGCAAATCCTTACCCCATTGGTATTCATTAACTACTCATTATTACTAATTATCCAACTCAAACTTCTCATAATTGGCCCTGGTAATTAAGCCACTTATTTTTTCGGTTAGCTGCAAAATCTGAACCTCCCTACATTAAGTAGGTACAGGCGTTAACTTAAAAGGCGCGTCTAATTTGGTAATAATTTGCACTGGTGTTTTTTTCATGCATTTCCGCATGAGCGGGATATTTCTATGAATCACGTCCAAAATAGGATATATTATGCGCCAGTAGTCTCGTATGCGGGAAATGTGCATATGGAAAAAAAAAACTAATGAGGTGAAGGATATAAAACAAGAACCAATTCTTCAGTAAACACAGGAAATGGAATAAGAATTCACAATCAGAATTTACATAACAAGAGCAAATGCACAACGCTATTGCAGAGAATGTGTTTGGAACAGCAGGGACAATATTGTGGTGCATACAACTTGTACCCCAGATTATTAGGAACCATCGAGTCAAGAACTGTGAAGGTCTTCCACCTTTAATGATGTTTTTGTGGGCTGCCAGTGGTATTCCGTTCTCCATATACTTTGTTGGTACGGATGGATCCATACCACTTCGAATCCAACCACAGTTGTTTACAATCTTCTGTTTGATCTCATGGGTGCAAACTCTTTATTATCCACCTGTGCAAGTATCACGCCGAAAGTTGATCATTTACTGTACAACGTTTGTAGTTGTGTCAGCCGCATTAGAAGTTGGGTTTATTCTCTGGCTTCGTCCTATTTATCGTGATGGGAAACATTGGCCAATGTTGATTGTTGGAATCATTGCATCCATTCTACTTGCGGTGGGGTTGATTCCACCATACTTTGAATTGGCTAAAAGGCAAGGAAGAGTCATTGGAATTAACTTTATCTTCTTGGCTATGGATTCTGGTGGAGCTTTGTTATCGATTTTGAGTATTGTGTTTGGAACTGTGGATGTCATGAGTATTATTTTGTATGCCCTTGTTTTGGCATTGGAATTCGGAATTGCCACAAGTCACATTATCTGGTATTTTAGAATGGGCAAGGGTATTATCAAAGAAGAAAAAGCACAAGCATTGCTTGATAAAGAATTGGCCACTTCAAAGACCAACTTTACTCTGGACTGTTCCTTACATCCAACAGACCACAATTCACTATACATAATTGAAAAAGAGGACTCAAAGACGTACAATACCGATATTGTACCGGAAAGAACCCGCGAACTCGGAAGCCAGCATAGCATTGTTTAATTCTCACTATATAATTTAATTCTCTCTATATATGTATATAATAGATCTAATATTTAATTACTGAAAGTTTAGTACGTACAATGTTTACTTTTACAGGTGAATATCTGTATGGGAGATGTTGATAGAGCCGAGATCAGTCTAAGGATACCCTCGATCAGTCTAGGAGTATACTCTCGATCAGTTTAAGGGTATTCTTGTGCACGTGACATGTCACATAAAATTTGGCTGCAAGCTAGACACTTGAAAGGTAAAGCACAGCACATGATTATTATAAGCTTTAGTGCACCAAGAGAATACCCTCAATCATTCTATGAGCATACCCTCGGTCAGCCTAGAAGTTTACTCTCGATCAGTCCTAGGCCTATTCTCTCTTGCACGCGGCTTCTCACATATAATTTGGCTGCGAAATAGACTCTTGAATAGCCAAGTACATACAACTGCACAAGATATTGTTATGAACTCTATTGTTTAAGAGAGGACCCCGAATTCCAAATGAAGAAGTCTAGACTCTCTTGAATCTGGGAACTCGAAATAATCACTTACGAATCCTACTGAACCCAGGAGCTTACTCTCTAATAGCCCGTCTTTCCAGTAAAGAAGGGATAGATCCACAACGACAATATCTATTTCTTTCAACTATAATCATCAATCGAGTCTCTTCTATATATCTTCTCTCCTCTAGCATATTTCCAGCTCAACTAAAAAAAGTTATGGGTTCCAAAAGTCACTAATAATGTTAATCAATTCTCATACATCCATTTGATGTCGCGACATTATGTTGAGATTTGAGACACAAAATTGAACCAAACAAGAAATAATTAAGTCAAACATAAAAGTCTACAGTCAATTCCAGCTTATGGTCTGAAATAGTGGGAGAGAACAATGGTATGTTAATTTACACACGTCCAGATCGTCGGTTAGTATCTACTAACTTTACACCAGTCATCATTTGCCCCGCTTAATGCTACGGAAGATCCAACACTCTCCAAGAAAGACTTGGAAGAGGAACATTCTAGAGAACTTCAGGTTGAACAATCGTTCAAACTTTTCCAAGAAGCTTTGGACTATCAAAAACATGGTAATCTACTAGAAGCATACCAAGCGTATGATGTATTATATAAAATGGAAGTGATTTCCAACCATTATCTTGAAGAGGAAGACTATATCAGGGGTCTACAGAATGGAGGAGCAAACACCCTAGTCAACGAATTGAACTACTTATCGCCCAATGTGAAATCTCTAAGATATCTTATCTTTAGAAACCGTGGGTTCTTGTACTATAGCATCCTCAAATCTGGGGACAGTGTGATCCATTCAATTTTAACCAAGGAATCAAAGGAAGCCAAGGAAGTTTCACCAGAAGAAGTCAAAGATAAATTTAAAGACATGTTTTACAGCGTAGTGGACGATTTCTGTATATGTTTGGTATACCAAGAAGGAGATGAAAAATTACTCGAACTATTATTTGAGATTTTTGTCTATTTAGACTTGATGAGACTCGCAAGATATACGTTGGAATATTCTATAAGTGGCAAAACAGAAAGTGATGACTTGTTGGGTCTCTTGCCAACCAATACTACCATCGCTAAAAATTATCAACTTATACAAAGTCGATTGTACTGCTCTAATTTGCAATCCAAACTGAAGAAAGACTTTCAACATTTGAAGCAACAAATCAATGAAAAATTATCGTTTCTTGATCCCGTAAGACTTGATTATCATAACCAAATACTTAAGACCGAGTCGGTTCATAAAGTGTCCATTGCTCTTCCTTCGGATGAAACTGCTTTCTCATGGGGCACAATTATAGATTGTGTGAATCAAGAAATCAAGAAACGTCAAGCAAATGATAAAGTAGAATCTATTCAAAGATCAAAACTAAAGAATTCCGAGCCATACCTTTTATCAGAAGAACCTCTCGAAGGAATCACCTTCGTTTTGCCCACCGAATATAACAATATTTCTGATGATTGTGAAATCTTTGAAGTTGCGGTGGATAACTTAGAAGAACCAATTGAAATGGCTATATCAGAGAGTGTACAAATGGAACTTGAAGAAGTTCCACCATTGGAGAATACAGAGATTCCTACTGGAGCTATTCCAGAAGCAGACGTGATAGATGATTCCAACAATATCAACTCCAAATCAGTAACACAGCGGTCTTCTAAAAGACTAGCTAAAGTTGAATATGATAGTCCCGAAATTGAAGTCAAAGTTCAGTTCTTTGAGGAAACAAAACGATTCTTTGAAAACTTAAATCTGTTCTTAGATTTACTTCACACAGACCAGGAGGGACTAAAATTGACTGATATAACGAAAATTTACGTACCTATGGAAGACGATCCGACCCCAGATTGCTACGTAAAGGACTTTGTTGACATCATAGATGATTGGACTACTCCACAATACACGGGGGCTTTGTTCATAAACGATGATCCGGGCTCCGATGGTGCAAGCTCAAGCGATGACGAAAAGAAAAAATTAATGGAAGTTCTTAGTAACTTTGGATCTAAGTCTAAATTTAACAAGGCAGATAAATATAAAGAGGTTCCTAAAATCAATGATTACGAGACCAAAGAAGCAATAACTTCGTTGTTAGTATCTTTGAATGCTGCAGACTTGCACTATGAAGATATTAAATTCAATATCCTCAAACGATTGTTAGGTTTGATACCAATAGAGGGTGAAGATGGAATTACAAGAAAGGTATGCTTGGTTGCAGATACCTGTTGGAACCCCAAGCTCATTAGTAAAGTCAAGGAATGGGTAATGCAATTTGAAGGACAAGCGTTACAGAAACTAAATCTTAATGGATTTTCTCAAAAGCAATATTTGGACAATTTGGCGTTGGCCGTAGGGTTTTACGAGGTATTGCTCGATATATATATATCTGTCAAAACACAAATCAATTCACTTGTCTCACAAAGCGGAAAGAGAGGCTCGCTGAAGTTGAATAAAGCAACTTTCAATAATCTCAGTTTGGAATTGGTTAAAGTAAACGATAAATTGAATAGATGGACTTCATATATCGAAGACACTCTAATTTCGATCTCGGATGATGATATTGTTGATCCGCAGATGCATTTCAGAATCACTTTCAGGTTCAAGTGGAGTGTTGTTCATAAGGACAGATTACAAAATGCAGATAACACAGAAAACAAGTTCATACTATTAAAATTACAAGAATTGTTAGATTATATCAAAAGTGTTGAACACGAATTGGAAATATATTATCCAAACTATGAAAACATTATGGAAGCAAGTGTGACTACAATCAAATCTCAACTAACTACAACGTCAGTACTAGCTATATTTTCCAGAATATTGTACTCAAAAGAGAGCAATGGAGAATCGGTTCAGCTACTTGAAAAGATTTTGATTGAAGACAATTCCTTGATTGTCTCTCCAGATTCTGATATGGTATTAAGTAGCGAGATGATTGATCCTGAGGCATTGCTTTCCATAAAAAAATTCCTCGATGCTTCCCCTGTGGATATGAAGTTGAGCCTCTGGAGTATCCTATTCCTGTACTACGACGGGATCAAGAGTTCTGAGAGATTTCAATTTGGTTTTGAAAATGCTCTAGAGTTCATTTTTACATACTTAAGGAGCTCGGAATATCAACTACTTCCTTCTTCAAGTCGTTGGAGTACCTTGCTCAGAATTTTAGGGTTCTATGGTGAAAATTTGAACTTGTATCTAAGCAATTTATCACTTCATGAGTGGAAAGTGGCAACAGATAACAAATCAAAATTAATGCATACGTTGATAATCCTTTTGCGCTTCGTCGAGTTGATTTATTTGTTCAGTCTCCACGAAGAGGCAGCATTAATAACCTCATTGAAGGTTTCAATTCGGACAAGATCTAACAAATCTTACGAGAAATTGAAAGATATTTTTGTTAGAACAATATCTATATTTCTAGTGTATTATCATGGATACTTGTCGTCCATCTCAACAGATGAGCCCGCCAACAAATCCAATCAAGTCGTAAGTGACTTGGTAGGACTAGTCCATGACCAGATAGGTTCAAGACATTTGTGTGATAGTTCTCAAGGACAATTTTTAAAAATGGCACAGGAAGTTTTGGTGCTATTAAAGTGCTCATCAGATACAGATATTTCTCAAATCATATCCTGTCGTTACCATTTCAGTATTGCAATCAACAATTTTACACCAAAAGATCATGCAACGTCTACAAAAGATACTTTAGAGAAGTCTACTACGCTTGAGCTTTCCAAATTTGTTCTTCCCCTATGTTTTAAGAAAAATCCGCTAATTAATGTACCAAAACATGACACCAAGGCGTTAATTGACGATTTTTATGAAGTGATTGGCGATCCTGACTTGGAATCATCAGAAACTCTAAGTAGAAATAATGCCTCGTTGGATTTCTTCCTAGAATACACTAGTATTATACCTCGGTTTGTTCGTGATGCTTTTCATGGCCTTTTAACTGTCGATTGTGAAGAGCCTGTTATAAACTGTGATATTATACAAGGTGGACTCTACTACTTGCAAGCATTACTGATATTCACGTCTTATAAGGTTCGTAAAAAGAATATGCAAAGTCGAGCAGTAGAATTGGAACATATAATCATGCTTTTGAAAAATGACTTGATTCACAATACCAACAGAATGGAGACCTGGTTTTTGCTAGGACAAGCATACGGATATTTAGTCGAAGATGACTTAATATGGACTTCTGATAAGTTAACTGTTTCAGATAGAAAAGTAGGAACAGCAAATTTACAACGAAAATCGCTTCTTTGTTACCTTATGGCTATCAATGGTACTTTGAAGGCTCAAAGCACCGATTCCATAAATTTAATAAAACCAATTGTTGGAAAATTGATGTCTTCATATGCTAAGGAAATGTATGGAGCCTGCATGGAGCCTATGACCATGCATGCCTTCAAAGTGCAAACTAACCCAACTTTCATCAGAAAACCAAATGGCGCTGCATTTGTAACTATTGCACCAGAAAGTCTCATATCACTCAACTTGAGTTTTAAAGTTATTCAGCAAACTTTGCATTTGGCAATCAAGGCAAAACCAAACGATTGGACGAATTATTATTACTTAGCAAAAGCTCAAAGAAAGTTGGGCAAGGATCCTCATCTAATTCTAGAGACCTTACAAGTTGCATGCAAGCTCGCCAAAGAACAATCGGTTTCAAATGAACATATTATTGAACCTCATTACGCAACATGTTCTTTTATCTACAAATTTGTTAAAGCTGATAAGCTTACGTTGTTAGAAGCGAAGACACTACTTGGTGCCAACCCGGTAATTGGTTTGGATGTTAGTGAAGCTCCAATAGAATCCAAGCACGACGTCTACAAATTAGTAGTGGAAGCGTTGAAAAAAGTGGATGCATATGACAAAAAGAACTGGCACCATAAACCACGATACAGACTAGCAAAATTACTCTTCGAAGAAATGGGAGATGTGGAACAGGCATTGGAGGTAATGTCTTCACTAGTCTCGTTGAAGGCAACAAGTAAGACACTTGTGCTGATTTGGAAACCGGAATATGAAAGACCAGGAAAACATTTCTACTATACTTATCAGTATGCCCGATTCTACACTGTTTTATTGACTAGCAAATTGGATATGATAAGTTTAATTGTGATGTTACCCAAATTGCGTCGTTCTAATTCTGTGATGGTGAATTTGTACACAGCATGGGAAAGCTTGTGTTCGTCCATCTGTAAAATGATGAGATCGCTGCTTGATATTGGAAGTAGCTTTTCGTTTTCCGAAAACTTCTTGCAAGCAGTATCGTATCAAGTTTTCATGAGCACTTCTAAACTTATCATTGAGAAGATGCAAAAGGACGGTGTTCCAGATGTTTTGAAGCCACACATGTGTTTCTTGTACGCTATCAACGATATGAAAAAGTTCAATAACGGTTTTGGTCCCACCTCTTTGATTGACGATACAATTGTTGGGATTTATCTAAGGATCTATACCCACTTGTGCAGTAGTATTGATCAAGAATCAACAAAGTCCTTTCAGGACCTCATTGGAGGAAAACCCAAGAAGTTGGCCAAGAGAGATATATTTCCATTTGCAACGGATATTTTGAAACACTTCAGAAGAGAGATTGAAAACACACTAAAAGAAACTCCTGATATTTACAATAATTTTGTGAAAGAAGTAGAACTAAGACATAAGGAAGAAGCAAAGATAATGTTGGAGAAGGAGGCCCAACGTAAGGAAGAGGAAAAGAACCAGAGAGAAGAAGAAGAAATGCAAAGAAAAGTAGAGGAAGAGGCTAGAAGAGTGGAGGAAGAGGCTAAACGAGTAGATGAAGAGGCTAAACGAGTAGATGAAGGCATTAGACTTCAAGCCGATGAGGAAGAAAGGAGAAGTATTTTGGAGGGCAGGATCAAAGAAGAAGAAAGGTCAAAAGAAGAAACAAAGGGTTTCGAAGTTGAGGAAAATACACCCAAAGACGAAGGAAATATTCTGATAGTAAATGGAAATACGGTGGGGGATGAAAATACTACAAATATGAATGAAATCAAATCTGAGGACAATTTGTATGAACAAAGTGAAGAGATTTTAAACCACGGGTCGAGTCGAGCAACGGGTTTACGTCCAGTTCCCAAGCCATCCACCGTTGTATCTGCAAAGTCGATTTTGCAAGAACTAATTGAAAACGCGAAAAAACGACAACTAGAAGAAAGCGAGGTTCTGGAGACCAAGAAGCCCAAGGCAGATAATTCAAAAAAACCCAAGGCAGATGATACCAAAAAGCCCCAAACAGACGATACCAGAAGCACCTCTTCTATTTACGACATTTTGGGCAAAACTGACCAAACCAACATGGCCGAAAATGCTATAATTACGATATCTGATGATGATAAATAGGTAAGCGAAATCAGAGAACTGTTCAATTCCTCGGCTGAAATGCTATAATTACATATCCAACATGAAATAATCATTTCTACATAGGTTTGCTAATGTAAGCCCAACAACGAGTTTAAAAAGTTAAAAAGTTTAAGAAGTTTAAAAAGCTAAAAAGTTTAAAAAGCTCACAAAGATAAAAGGCTCAAACAACTGCTCCTGGGGTTGAAATAAGATTTCTTAATGAAAGGTCATATACTATTCCATTGACCTTTTTCAAGTTATACTTCAAGCCGTCGTATTTTCTCCGGATGCTATCGTTTTTCAAGTCCAATAACTGGAATCCCGACTGAAGCTTATTTATAAGTTGCAGATTAATAGCTCCTATAGTGTACTGACTCTTGAAGGCTGGCGAAGAATTGGATGAGATGGATATGCGGATAATGGCGTTGGTAGTGAAATCCACTATGGTATCTATCAATCTTAACATGCCCAATAAATAGTTATTGTAGTCGATTTTTTCCAATCCAAGAATACTTTCCACCTCTTTTGGAAGAACTATCAACCCCATTTCTGAAGCAGTAGAAACCAAGGGAATGGTAATTTCATCCTGGCCAGCCCTAGCGAAACTTCTAGCAATCACTTTAAAATATCGGTTAACTAAAAGAAGGTATATAATTTCTTCATTAATTTTATGGAAAATTCGATCTTTTTGTATAGGCTTGACTTCTGTATTTTCCAATTGTAAGTTGAACTTTTTATGTATATCAGCAAGATCTCGGATATTATTGATATGAGATGGAGCTGGCAACTCTGTAAGTTGTTTTAATTCTTCTTCTTCGAACGTAAACTCAGGGATCTCAATAATATTCCCGTAGAATTGTGGATCCTTAAGATCATGCGGTTGTGTGAAGGATACTTTGGCATATTCTGATTTGAAAATCGCTAGTGAATCATTGAATTCCTGTTCCAATTCGTGTAGGATATTCTTACTATTAGTTCTGGTAGTTAGTATAAAACTTGACTATTACTTTTGACGATGATATACGTACTCGATTTGAATCTCATTCCTTATGGAATTGAACACTTCATCAAAATTGCCCATTGTGAGTACTGATATATTGACAGGAGTTCTGAAACAATTGACTTGGTGTGGAAGTACTTTACTGATCACTATAAGAATTCACTTGTTACAGTAAAATCTGATCCATTTTTCACTTTTCACTTTTCACAATAAAATCTGATATATTCTCATTTTTCACAGTACAATTTGATCTATTTTTCACTTTTCACAAGACTTCTAAATGGCGCTCTACCACCACGAATGAATTAAAACTCAAATATGAAAGTCATTGAATATTGAAGAAACATTGTACAAGCTTCATGGAGAAGCTCATTGGATGCTCATATAAACCATCGACAATAATATACAAAATTTCATTAGCCACGGATACTCTAACTCATCAGGTGGTGCGACATTAAACTGAGAATACATTTCTTAACGATCGAGATTAATATCGATATTGATTTACATCTTGTAGACTAAACAACAATGGCTACCAAAAGAGTTCTCTGCTTTCCTGGGTTTCTACAGAGCGGAAAGGTGTTTGCCGAAAAATCATCTGGAATTCGTAAGCTATTGACCAAACAACTTGGATTTGAGTTGGACTATATTGATCCACCAGAACTCATTCAAACCAAAGAAGAATTGCCGTTTATTTTGGGGCTGACTGAAGAAGAGTCTAGCACCAAATGGGGAGAAGTCGTTTCTAACAATTGCAACCGTTGTTGGTGGAAAGCCAACGAGCCTGGGGTGTACGATGGGTTTAACACGTCCATGGATTATGTTGTAGATTACATCAAAAAGAATGGACCTTTCGATGGGATCATTGGGTTTTCTCAAGGTGCAGCCATGGCCGCTATGGTATCCAACTCGATTCATAGATTAATTCCGGATCATCCATACTTTGATTTTTCCCTTTTGATCTCTGGTTTTGTATTTATCGATCCTCTCAATGATACACAAGAAAACAGAGTCAACATCAACTATCAGATCGAAGATTTACAGGAGTACATTTCCAAAGTTAAAATTGTTTCTGGATATGAGCAGTATTTTGATGTTCCTGCTGATTTCAAGACTTCGGTGTTGGTAGTTTACGGAACTAATGACAATACCGTTCCGCCAATTAGATCGTTATATTTATCTTCCTTGTACAAGAACAACATTCATATGTTTGAACATGATGGAGGACATTTCATCCCTAACAAGAAACCGTTCTTAAGACCTATTGTGGAACTTTTGAAGGAAACTACGTTAAAATCTAATTTATAGTAATAGAAGTATTTACAGTAATAGAAGTTCGACCTACTAATTTGAGCGCGAATTGAGATTCAAATTTTGCGATGCAGAAACAAGTAGACAATAACACAACATGTCTACTGAGGTGAATAAAGATCCCCAGACAGAGGTGGAGAAACCTTTAGAAACTGACTCCAAAAGATTAAAGAATGAAACTCTACCAAAAGCATTTTCTCGTCGAGAATCTGACTCCAAAAGCAGACCACTAGGCACGTCTGTGTATAGCGGAGAGAAGAAAGATATGCCTGCTTGGCTTAAAAGTGAGAAACCAGTTGATAAATATGACAAGTACGGAGCAAGACCCAGCCAGGCTTCTCTGCAAGAAGATTCGTCGAAATATTCTAAATATATTTCAAACTCCAATTCCAGTAGTAATGAACGTATCAAGAGAAAGTACGAAGAAGAAGAAGAAGAAGAAGAAAGAGATCCTAGAGAAGATCTTAGAGGAGACTTTAGAGAAGAGGCTAGAGACAAATATGTTGATGAAAGTACTGCTCAGCCCTACTCAAATATAGCTGTCGCCAACCCAGCCATGAATCATATAAAAGAATATCAAACATTTCATAGTCGTATAAACCGTACCAATCAGGACATTAACAGCATTGTCCGTTCACATTACAATCAGAGAACCTACCAGTCGAAATTCCAAGGGTCAAGAACCAAATCACCCATCTATAAGTTGAGGAATTTTAACAATGCTATAAAGTACATTTTGTTGGGTAATTTCGTCAAGAAAGATCCCGATAGCAAAAGACCATCTTCCATATTAGACTTGTGTTGCGGCAAAGGTGGTGATCTTAATAAATGTGAGTTTGTTGAAATTGACCAATACATCGGTATTGATATATCCGATGCTTCTGTCAAAGAAGCTTTTACAAGATACTCACAGAACCGAGCAAGATTCATCCCACAGAATGGAAACAAAAGAAAAGACGCAAAAAGATATCAATTCGAAGCATGCTTTGCAACAGGTGACTGTTTTGGGACCCCAATACCTGAGATTTTGGAACCGAACTTTCCTGGAATCATTGCAAAGATCTTTCCCGTAGATAGTGTGTCAATTCAATTCGCTTTACATTATGCCTTTGAAACAGAAGAAAAATTAAGAATGCTCATCACAAACGTTACGAAGTCATTGCGATCAGGTGGAACATTTATTGGAACGATTCCATCGTCTGATTTTATAAGAGACAAGGTGATTCACAAAGCATATATACCAACTGACAATGGCAAACGTAGGTTTGGAAATGATATCTACACTGTTACATTTGATAATGAGCCACCTGAAGATGGTGTTTTCCGTCCACCATTTGGCAATCGATACAATTATAGTTTGAAAGATGCCATTGACGATGTTCCTGAGTATGTGGTCCCTTTTGAAACCCTTAGAGCTATATGTGAAGACTATGGGCTTGTTCTCAAGTATAAGAAGAACTTTATCGATATATTTAACCAAGAGATACCGAAGTACTTTTCAAAATTAAACAAAAATTTGATTGAAGGAATGAAACGATCCGATGGTAAATATGGAGCCGAAGGCTCTGAGAAAGAAGCAGTTGGTTTCTATGTTGGATTTGTGTTTGAAAAACTTTAGATTCCGACAATTTTTCCGAATTCACAATCAATATTAGCGATTAAAACGTTGATGTTTGTCTATTTCTTATTGCTTTGTTCAAATATTGATTGTTGTACAAATACACAGTAGTGGCAAACACGTTCTCAAGTTTCACCATTTGCAGATATTTCATATCGAAGCGGAAGAATACTTGAAACAATTTCAGAAAATACAGTGAACTTGTTTCATAGAAGAATTCAGGCAACATACATAAAAGATCACAATCTAAACACTATCAACATACGATCATTCTTTCTTGAAATTGAATTATTCATGATTAGTATGTCTAGAAATGATAAGACCGATTTATTTTATATAATAAACGTATTAAATCGAAGGAATATTCACAAAGATCGAATAAATTCGTGAGTACAACAGCTATTTTGAATGCTATATGCCGGTTAGTTTTCATATTTTCCGGCTAAATGTCGCACCTGTTGTATTCGAACAAAATAGAAAAATCGTAGAAAACTCAGGTCATTTTATCAAATTTAATAATGTCGACTAGGTGAAAGAATAAGAGAAAACAAACCAAATACTCTCCCGTTGGACAACCAGTCCCTTAAGAATACTGATTGTGCGTTCTTCGAACATACAGAGTTCGCAACTCCAACGGTTGCAAAGGCACCGAAGGTACATGAATTGCTTGGGCACATACATTGACGCAACTCTGCTAAAAAGGCTTGCACCGTAATTTGTCAATAGATATTACTCAGACTAAAGGTCAGATAACCTCATCGAAAGTCATATACAATTTAGAACATCATACTTGGTGCCATAAACTAAAACAATGTTCCGCGAAGGAGTATTGGTTGATTAAAGTTGAAATACTTGAAAGTAGAGGAGAATTCATGAGTCATATTAGTCAGTACATTTGGACCCGTAAGGAGCGTCATATTATTTATGGAACATATCAAAACTACTGAGCTTTTGAGTCCGAAATGAAGTACAAACATAGAAATCTTGGGTTCCTCTGATATTGTAACATTTCGTCACTAATTATATAGTCCGGCGGCTCAATTTGCCACCGAGAGTTCCATAATATTCAGTACGATAGTCGGTTAGAAAGTATGCGACTTGTACCTTAGATATAAGAAATAATATTGCCGAAAGCAATAAAACCACGCGGAATGACCCGATGCGTCGCTACTAGAGTAGACTCCGAAGCGAATTATATATGTGAAAAATAAAATTCTGCTGAGGGAGGTTCAAGAAAGAATGGCTTACCGAAATTTTGATGCTTTCCTTAAAGATTTTATTTCGAAATTTTTTAGCGTAATCCATACTTTATGGATTCGGGCTTCATTCCAAATAATTCCCAAGTTTCGATTGTTGCTTTGCACATTATACATCTAGAAGGTTTCATATTCTACAACGTTATTAACCATAGCAATGTATTTCAGTTGTTACCACTACCAATATTAAATATCACTTGATATAGTCTGGAACTTCAGTTTGTACAACAATTAAAAAACTAATGTTCGGTACCCGAAAAGTTGCATGTATAATGCCTGAGAGCGCATATTTCAAGTGAATATAAATAATAGATTGTGTTTTTTAGAAGATATAAAGATATTTTGTTGTCACGATGATCCATCAAGAATTGACCGATAATTGTGCACCAAACTTGCATAGTTCTTCAAAAGCAGATAAAAATATAAGAGAGTTGTTTTGTAAACTTGAACTGCTGCCACATATTTCTTTTCATTAAGTGAATTCTCGTAGTACATCCTCGTCTCCCTAGGCAAATATTTTACAATAAAATTACCGAGCACTAAAACTTTTAGAGCCGATGAAGTTGCCCAAATGCGAACAAAATAGTCACATGGTTTACAAATTCTCCGCCTGGTATCTTAGAATTATACTAGATATTTACGACGATTGGCTTTACACATTTACAGGTTCTGCAATGATGATTACCGAAGGTGGGCAGATTTGTAACCATCTCCTGCTACGCATATGCGTGAGATTGACGTATGTGTAGCCCGGGTGATTTTCTAAGGGTACCTACGCAAGAAAAAAGGATTACAAGCACGTATTAAAAAGGCGAGAGAGTGATTAGCATCAAGTAGTACGTCTCTACATTCTTCTAAGCCTTTCCTTTAAACTTCCCTACCCTTTAGGTTCTCTCAACTATTGAGTTTTTGTATTTTCCCCGATTAATCTTGCTAAAAAATTATGTTGCCCGATGCATGTTTTTTAATCTATCATCAAGTCCGCATGTGGCAGTATCGGTCCAGGGTCAACCGGTATAGGACACGGATCGAAGAAAGAATTCGTTAAAGATTAGTATAGTGACTTTACAATTAGGAACATCTTGATGGGTTTCCCCCTAACATGTTGGGCCATTCAACTTTCATCTATCTTTAGTAATGGGGAGTAATTTTTTGTTGCACAAATACAGATACGGTAAGGGCGTACCCAGCGAAACTTGATGCTAAGAACAGAGTAATAACTTGTCCGATGATAGCTAATGCAGTATTCATAGCTGCCATGAGAAGTTCGAAGGATAGAATGTCTACCTCTTTAAAAAATTGAGACGTAGTTTCACTTTCTAAGTTACCCCCAATAGTCGTAGAAGACGAATCTGCAACGTTTACTATCGGATGAATAGATCAGAATCATAACAGGGCCATGAAATTGCGTTGTGGAATGAAGTGGCTGCTCAAAATCGAATTTATTTGCCGCTCATTAGCATCAGTTCATTCTGTACACTGCGGATATTATTTGCAACAGCTATGACTTTCGAATACTAGAGGTGTGACATTCACCTACGAGATACTGTATTGGCAATTACGTTTCCGCCTCGTACCATTTTTAATAGAGTAAAACTCGTGTCTTCGATATTTGAGAAACATAAAAGAATCTGCATTAAAAGGTCCAATATTGCGCGCTTTCGAACTATAAAAAGCGCGAACTCGAAGAAACAGTAGTGCAAAACTTAAGATGTATTTTTATATCTAGTTTAAACATAGTACTTAAACCATAGCACTACTTAACTCCGAAATTGCGAACTAGACGCAACACTTCGCCATATTTTCCTTGTCCCGGTTGGACAGATATTTATATATAGGTTTTCATTTTCGTATCTCACTACCATTTCGTAATGTGGAAACTGGAAGTGAAGCAAGATCTTTGAGTTGCTTATAGAATTGCTTTGTATTGTGGGCATAAAACTGGAAAAAGTATATTGACGTGATAGAAATGTGAAACATGCCCAACGAAAAGAGGTCATGGGACAACGAGTTCTTTCAAAATAAATATTGGCTCTCCACACATGTAAAGTGAGCAGCACCAATAGTTGGGAAGATCCTCAATCAAAGATTCCTTCACCGATGTATTTAAGTTTGATCTAAGCTTGACGCAACTCGCCTATTTTCTAGGCTTTTTCTTCTTGCAGTCAACCGCAACTTACGTAGAATATAATTTGGATGAGAGCAATAGGCAATTCTGCACTACGTTAAATATTAAAGGGCAATAGCTTTAGTTAATTGATGTGATCATATAAGAAAGCTTGTAAAAATCAATATTCATATATCTAATTATATTTTGTTATAAAAATCTAAGTCGACTTACTCATAGGAACTAGCTTATTGAGTTAGTTATTGCTCTAAGTTAAAAAGATGAGGTACTAAATAGACAAACTACGATGAGTGTTACTGATGTTGTGCAAATGGGCAAGGTTAGGCAAGTTTGGCAGCAATGAGTGCCATATTAATCAAATAAGTATACTGGGGATTATACTTGCAACGACTTTCTGATTCTAGAGGTGCGCTATTTTCTTGGACAATACTGCATAAAAATAAATTTCAGTTTATCCACACCTTAGTGCTTCATCAAAAAAACAATTATTACTTTTGTATTGCAAAATCGGTCATTTGGTTTGTTGCACATATTCCTGGTTTTTTTTTATTTTTTTGTGGTTAGGGAAGAATAATTTAGTTTTTAGAACTCTGAAAAAATAGGAAAAAGCTTAGAACGATATATAATTTACTCCAAATCCAGAAATTACGATTTCTTGTCTTTACTGAATTCAGTAGAGACAACGGTTGGATCTCTTTACAGATTTTTAGTTGTCAAAGTGATTGCTAGTCAAGTTCTCAAGCTCTTTAAAGGTCCATCGTATTTGTATCCTAATTGATACACAACCTTCTATTGATACATATCTACATTGTGCACCCAGTTACTTTCAATTCACTGATCGAGTTTCATTCCTGACTCCTGACTACTCGTGGATATTCACTACGATCAAATGAGAGATTGCTTTGCATTGAAATTTTTACCAAACTCATCATTTTCATTATTGCATCAAGGTGTTCTTCAGTTGAGTCCCTTAAATTGCTTCCATCAAATTATTCGAAGTTGCAAATTATAATCTTGAAAGCTTAAGTTGCATCTTCCTGATATAGGCTTGCATTAGAATGACATCAGATGACAAACTACCCAATCCCTCACCAAATCTACTTTCTACAACGGCAACATCTGAAGGACTGAAGGGTGAGACAGACCAAAAGTACAATAATCTATCTATCAATCTGATGTTAAACGTGAAGGCCCAGAATCCTGAAGGGGTTCGAGTGCCGAAGACAAACAACCTCCTTCCCCCATTAACGATTTCTCAAAGAATTCAACCACTCCGTCCATATAATAACCAAGAACCCAAACAAATCACTTACAAGCAGGACCAAACGTCTCAAACAATGCAAACAATACAAGCATCCCAAACGTCCTCTCCGTCAACATTTTATCCAAAGTTGCAAGCAGAACCGGTCAACGTTTTGCAAGCTCCTCCATATGCTCCGGCTGTTCATGTTGGGTACCAACAGCATCCTCCGTTTCATCCCTTTCAATCATTCATAGGACAGAGTGGACTTCGATCTCATTCTGGACCTCGTGAATACATACCTGTATCAGCACTGGGACAAGCGCCTTATTTACAGCTTGGACAGCAAGATATAAATTCAGTACAGATTCCTTATCAGCATATTGGACAACCTCTGGAGCACCAAACACATCTGGCACTGGAATTTGATTCACTCAAAGAATACAAGAGTGGCCGTCGTTTTCGTAGACGCTACAATCAAATTGTACGAAAGTATAGCTGTGCTTCGCCGGGCTGTACGAAAAGCTATGGGTCATTAAATCATCTAAACACGCATATAGTAACCAAAAAGCATGGTTACCGCAAATCAAAGGCAGACTTCCAACCACACAACTATCTGGAAGAGAATTCAACGCCTTCGCAATATTATGGAGAAACCCACTCCCAACCGATTTACCAACCACCAATATCTTATTCCTCTGACTACAATTCTGGGAATTATTGGTATCATCCACAACAAAGTGGCCAACCGCCACCTCCACCACCCCATAAAGGACAATCATACCCACAGCCCGCTCTTCCTGTGGGTGTTCGTATTCCCAATAGCAATGGTGCTCCTGGTTATATATATTATCCCCCAGGGTATTCTCAGCCACCATCAATAGGACCTGGGGTTATGACTAGCCCAATGCCAGGACAGCTACCTCAGCAACAAAGATCGTCGCTGCCACCCAAACAGACGTATAGCGTATATTCACCGATGCAGCAAGGACTGCAACAAAACTATCTACAACCACAGGGTATATTCTATGGATCACACACTCCACCTCCTCCAATTAGTACACATCCTATACAACCACCACCAAAGGCGAAATTGGCCGCAGTACCTCTGGTACAAAATTCTCCCAACGAATCCCTCAGGGAAGACTCTAATACAAGCACTACCGGCTCATCATCTAGATGAGCGGTAGGTGTCCCAGGATTCTCCTCCTAAAATTGTAAAATAGCTTATCTATGTATTATATAATATTATCAACGGCGTATTCTTTTTATAATAGAAATTAATGGATAATTCAGATGAAGGGTTCTAGTATTCTCGGTTGATTAAGAGAGGTTTATAGCCAAAGAAGTGACCAACTAATTCTAAAAAATCTACAAGAAAATAATTCTACGGCTCTTCCAAATTGTTCTTTTCAACCAAAGTATGCACAAGATTCCCGGGACAATATAATAGTACAAAGTGTACTCTTATTGTTTTAGCGGCTATTCTGAATTGATCAACAAAATTTGCTCAAGATAGCAAACTTGAAATAACGATCTATTTCTCAGTAACCTTCGATCTTCTTGTTACATTTAAACTCTTTGACACCCAAACCTAATTAGTGTTGCTTATTTCGTAAAATAGGAAATATGCTGCATGTAGTTATTGCATTTCGACATTGTAGTAACAAAGGAATTGTATTCCCTATTTGTATTTTAGCCCCCATAGACGTAGTTATTTCGACTAAGTTAGCGGGGACACGCTCAAGGAATTTTCATAAATATAAAATAAATCTTATCTAAATTACACAAACACCAAACTCCGGCTCTTTCCTATTTTCTACGCATGTAACAAAATACAGAAAAATACTTATATTTATTTATACATTCCTTCCGATTACAAAACGGACACCTAACAGAAAAATATTTTACGATCGTAAAGCTATCTGTTTCTAGCGATAAGTTCTAATAGTTTAAATATACTAAGTTTTGTCTTATATCCATCCAAATCCAAAAGAATTCCTAGGTGTTAGCTTTACGAAGTTTAGAATTGTATTTACTTGAAATTTGTTGCGTTACTGACCTCATTGGCGCAAAAAAATTGACAGCCCTCCACTATATTGTCACTTTGTGATTATTAGAAACTTTAAGTGCCAAGTTCTTTAGCGTTATGAGGGAAAGTGCTTAGCCGCTCTGATAATTTATTATTAACCTGATTCAACACATTTCATCATGCAGTTAAATTTGGCTTTCGTAGATTTGAGATTTACGAGTATTTTCAATTAGTCACTACTGCTTTAAATTGAGGCAAGTCTTTCATAATCAATAGCCATTAAGATCTTCAAGTAAGTGAATCTTGTTCGATACCTAGCAATTGGGTATTATCTATAACACTTTACCAGGCATTTCGTAACTCCTTTTCGTGATTCACCTAATTATCAACAATATAATTTATCGGTATGTGCACGCCTTTTTGAGGTTGAGTAATTGGGTTTTGCACACTGAATATGACACCATGAAATATATATATAGAGTTAACTCGTATCGACCCTAGACAATGGCCAAAAAGAATAAGGCTAAAAAAGCAAATAATGGCCATAGCGTGGTATCGGAGAAACCTTCTAGTGGTGAAACTGAAGTCTTAGAATTACAGAAATCACAAGATGAAAATTCTGGAACCACCGTGTCAGATCCATCAGTTTCCGCCACGATTCAGGGTAATTTAGAAGCAAACGAACCAAATGTGAACTCTGATCTTGCTACTCCAACAAATATTGAATCTCATGTGGTGACAACACATGAACCATTAGCCTCGAAGCAAGCGACTTCAATTGAACAAGAGAAAGGTGATGTCATACTTGATGAGGTTCAAGAACTTCAAAAGGACCAAGTTTCGAAAGAGATCAACAAATATGAACACACATCTACTTCTGTGCAAATACAAGGGTTCGAAAATGGGGAAAAGAACACAATTGAAAGTCAACAAGAAATTCTGCCTTCGGATCTCACAAATAAACGATCCGATCAGCAGGTAGTTATTGAACAATCGACGTCTAATTCCTCTCCAAAAGATCACAAGTTAACTTCCGAGACTCCAGAACCAACTCCAGAACCAGCTTCAGAGCCAGTTTCAGAACCATCCTCAGAACCAACTACAGAACCTCTAGCAATAAAATCTACAAAGAAAAGACTAACTCTTAAAGAGAGGTTGGCACTAGCTGCGAAGGGTAAATCCAAGAAAGTGACTGACTCTGCAAATATTACCCCTTCAGTGACCCCAATTGGACTCACTCCTGTAACAAGTAATGACCAAGAGACTTCTTTGACTGCTGAAGAAACTCCTATCGCCGTGGAAGAAACAGAATTGTCTCGCTTAAAGAAGAAACTTGAGGAGGTCCAACTGAAAAACTTGAAACTAGAAGAACAAGTTATTCTTCTCAAAACGAGGTCTACTTCTGCTAGCATGACGAGTCTTTCTAACTCTAATGACTCGGATAAACAAATCAAGGAGTTGAAAGCAAAATTGGCCACGAAAGACGATACCATACAACAACTCTTAAAAGAGGGTGAGACCTTATCAGTCAAAGAACTCAAACTCAATGAAACCATCAAAAAGTTGAGAGTGACTAACTCCAACTTGGAAATGAATTTAAAAGATTACTCCGAAAAAACTAACGAGACGAACTTGAAGATCGTCGAATTGGAAGATTATTTGAAAACCAGCAATTTCAAATCTATTTCACAACTTATAGATAATTATACACAGGTTTCACAAACCCTTGTGGAGGTCCAATCAACTTTGGATGCTGAATTGGAATGTGAATGGGAATCAAAGTACAGAGAACTACTGAAACGTTTCGAGAATGAGGTTTTGACCAAAAAAGAAGCTTTGAAAGACATAAATGAACTCAAAATTCAATTAAACATGTCCAAAAGACAACACACGCTAGAACTTGAATCTAAAACCAGTATTATTAATGACTTGAAACGAGAAATCTCTTCTACAAAGCTGGAAAATTTGCATGAAATTGCTCGTTTGGAAAGTAAGATTGAATCTTTACGTATGGAAACAGAGAGCTCTAATCCGAGAGGAAATTCTTCACTGACTTTCCCTCAAAGTGAACCAGAGCAAACCACAAGTTCCAAAACAATTGACTATACTGAGTTTGAAAAATTATCTGACACTCACCATAACTTGCAACAACAATACTTGTCCTCGCAAGCAAATTGGAAAGTTATTGAAGCTAATTTGCTCAACAAGGTTGATTCTTCGGCGGCTTCAATTGAGACAATGAAAAGGTCAAAGATAAAGTTATCACAAGACTTAAAAAAATTAAATTCGTCCTTAATGGAGCAAGCAGAAGAAAATAAGAAGCTTAACGAATCATCCAAACATATGTTGGAAGTAAATGAAGAGTTGAAATTTGCAGTACAAGTGAAAGAAACTGATCTCTTGGATTTGCAGGACAAACTTGAGAAATTTAAACAGATCTATAGTAGTCAAAAAGCTAACATGGACATCAAGGTTCAATCGCTTACAGCAACTATTGACACGCTCAAGTCCGAAAATAATTGCTCTCAGACATCTCTAAAGAAATTTCAAGAAGGTGGGTTACATCTCTCTCTTGATACTCCTATAAAGCAAACGTTCAGAGGTATATCCTCACAAAATGTTGCTGAATCTGGTGGTCAATTTCACACTCCATCGTGGAATGATATCAGACTTGGAGAATCTTCGAATACTCCTGCTGCGAACTTCTCGACCTTCCCATATACCTCTTCCATGGACAATTCAGTGAATTCACTCAGTGGTGATGATGATCCTTTGGGAAATTTAACAGACGATGCTTATTCTCTGAATTCCAGACATCACAGCTTCAGCCACAACAACAGTCATATCTCAAGCACAATTCCAGCTATTGGAAACAATAGTAATATTCATTTGATCAATAAAATGAGTTCAAACATTAGGAGACTCGAGATTGAACTTCATACCTTACGAGAAGAAAACCATCAATTTGCACTCGAGAAGGAAGAAACAGAACAGAAACTTCTTGACAAACTAAAGCTTTCTGATGAAGTAGCTAGTCTAAACCGCACAATTGAAGATTTGCAACAACAAATCCACTCCAATAACGAGAAAGAACAAACCATGCTAGAATTGATCGGAGAAAAATCAGAACAAGTTGAAGAGTTGAAGGCTGATATTGTTGATTTGAAAGGACTTTGCAAACTACAGGTTCAACAAATGATGGATCTTCAAGAATCAAAGATATAATGATAAAACCTCGAAGTATTGAACTAATACCGATTAATAATTCCGTGATTCTTTGAGATTTACTGTATATTTCATGATCTCGACTAATAGTTCTATGATTCTTTGGAATTTGCTGTATATTTCATGATATCTTGTCGAGTTTTGGCATCCATAGTAGTTTATTTTACCTGTTTTCACCAGAGTTTAATCCTGTGATCAGTCCATAATTTGTTAATAGTATACCCTGCCACACAGAATATCTTCAAGGAATATTCTCTATTTGAATTTTGTAGTTACCACCCATTTATTATACATTTGAATAAATACTCCATACTTGAATACTCCATACTTGAAGAGTTGTAGAGCTCTTAATTATAGCTGTCTTGCAACCATTTAAGTCGTGTCCTTTCCAAACTTATGTGCAAACTTTTTTAATCCCATCTCTATACGAATTTTTCAAACCTTCTCTTCTATGCCTTCATTTTGAAAAACAAGTTATAGATATGGTTGGTCATCTTAAAACCTACGTGAATGATGCAGAGTCATTTGTCGCTAATATCATCTCAAAAAGCGGAAGAAACGAAGTTCAAATATACCCCATCAACAAGTCCATCTCATCGTCATCGGAGATTATCAAGGAGACATCGATCGTTAAAATTGAATTAGAAGCAGAAGAAAATATCGTAGACGTTGTATGGTTCGAAAGTCCTTTGGATACCGTTGATACCCCTAAAAAAAGAGGTAAGAGAAAGCAAGTTGACTCGGATGTCGCAACTCCTTCCACGAATATATCATCTACTCTAGCAGTTTTGATTGAAAACGGTGATATTTTATTATTCTCTCCTTTGCAAGATAAAATAGTGAAGAGAATCTCCAATGAAACCAAACTATCAAACTTAACCACATCTCCAAATCATCCAAACTCGATATTTGCGACCGTTCAAGGTTCTTCAACAATAATTGAAATTTCATTGGAAACAAATAAAACAGTCAAATCTGTAAAGTTCAAACAAGATGAAGAGATCAAAATAGCAAAAGCAATTCAATACAAAGGTCATGGTCTTGGAGCCAAACCTTTACCAATGATTTTGGGATCTAAGGACGTGTACTTCGTTGATATCTTCAAAGCTAAACCTTTAATAAAAGCATTTCCAAGCGAGGAAACAGAGCAAATAACAGCCATTAAGCAATCGAACATTCATCAAGATAGATTTTACTTCATTAGAGAAAATCATCCTAAATTTTACATGTACAATATCAACCAACCAGAGTCTCTTAATTCTTACCAAGCATCAACCACTATCGATGACCTTCAAATAATCTCATCAGGTGATCAAGAAATAGCCATGGCCATAACCAGTGACGGAGTTCAAACATTCAATATTGATTTCGTGAGTGCCAATGTGGACCATTTACCATCCGGACTCATCAAAACCAACAATGACTCTATTGTCTTCTCAAACGTGCTCTACAGTGGAGAATCTCTTACTGGTATATGGTACGATTTGAACCAACCAAAATTTGTCCTTATTGACTGGAAATTCAATTCCATTGGCGAAATCATGGTTCCAATCAACTATATTGAAAAGAGTATTGAAAATACTGCAAACCCATCGCAAATATCAATTCCAAAAAGTAAAGATATCAAGAACCTTTCCACTGAAGTCTTGTATGATCAATTATATACCTTGTTGACTTCTAGAGATAAAGAGTCCGAGGATATTGATAACCAGGTGGTTCAAATCTGTTCAACCAACGATGATTCATTCAACATCAAGGAAGCTATCCGTTTATTCTCTACCTCAGACTTCTCATCATTATTAGCGAACAACTTGTTTGAAATCATTAGTAAAGAAATTTCTTTAGATCCTTCAACTAACTCGTCATTATCGATTTGGTTGAAATGGATCTTGTTGGCTCATGGAGGATCAATTGCAAGAGAACCTACTCAAAATGAAAACTTGAAGAACTTACAAAATGGTTTAATAAGTGGTATGAAATTGATGCCACATTTATCAGCCTTACAAGGTAGATTACAATTATTAAAGACTCAAGCACAATTGAGAAAACAAATGGCTGAGATGAACGTCGACAACTTACAAGATGTTAATGTTGAAAATGAAGTTGTAAGCGAAACAAAGGAAGATGAAAAAATGATTTACGCAAATGGTGAAAACGACGACGACTTTGACGTGAGTCAAGTAGGTAAGGTTGAGGAGGTTGAAGAAGTTAAAGAAGTTAATGAAGTTAACTCGGAAGATGATGACGAAGAGTGAGTTTCGAGAACGAAGTGCTAACGAGACTGAGCCCGAGAATTTGAAATATCTGGTTAAATAACTTTAGATAGTATTAGATAATATCAGATAAATTGTTCTCGAATAATCGTAATAAAATAGCCTTCAAAGGACTAAAGCCATAAGTATCCATAAGACTCCACAATATAGTTTTTTAAGCTTTAAAATGTTAAATGCCGAATTTTTTATGTCTTTTTGCATAGAAATTAACGGCTATAACTTGAAATAATGATTGGAGAGTCCCAATCAAGATTGTGCTATCCTGAACTACTCTTAATCACGATTCAGATAATAAATCTTGTCTCAGATGGTCAAATCAATAATAATTACTATCTTCTTTGGATCAAATTAATATAATTAATGTCTTCTTTGGATCCAATCAATAATCAACTCTGCAACTACTTTAGGACTTTCTCTTTGAAGGAAATGTCCAGCATTTGGAACAGTTTTAACCACGACATTTTTAGTATCCTTAAGGTTTTCCTTGTCCATTTTGAACAAAGTACTCGTCATACAATGGTCATTTTCCCCTCCCACAATCATAGTAGGTACTTTCTCAAAATCAATTAACCAGAGAGACTCCCTAATATTCAATGGATTGAATACACATCTATAATAAGCCGTAGCACCGTCGATTACTCCTTTTTGAGATAATGTGTTCCTAACAGATTCCAATTCGTGTTGAGCATAATTCCAACCGGGCGACCAATATTTCCAAAGACCATCCAAGTATGAATCTGGACCAGATTGTGCAAAACGAGGTCTATACCACGATGCTCTTTGCATAGTTACCATATAACTGGAATAAAATAATTGGATCGGGACCTTGAACGCATATTCCCAGAGTCGATTCTTTCTCAAGTAAGGAATCGCCATACATGCTATGGAAGTCAAGGAATCAGGATACATGGATGCCGTTTTATAGGCAACACAGGCACCCCAATCGTGTCCAACCAAATGTACTGGAATCGAGCCAGGCTCAAGACTATCAATCCATGCCTTGACGTCGGAGGCACAATCACTTTGTCTGTACTCCTTATCTGGACCCAAACTTGTCGTTTCGTACCCTCTCATCAAAGGGGCAAGCAACAACACCCTATCGTCGGCAAATGCTTCCAATAAACTTGGCCAGATTCCATTATACGTAGTATTGTTGTCAGGAAACCCGTGTAGGAGAAAAATCACTCTTTTCCACTTTCTTGACTTAGAAGTGTTGAAGACTTCACTCTCACTATAATTACTGAAGGTCGTAAATCTCCGTTCACCATGTTGAAGTTGAAGAGTATGTTGGTTAAGGCTGGTCATTTCGGATATAGAGCTATTTTCTGCCCAGTATCACCATTTCGCCCGTATTTATATACAATTTATAATTGCAGTTATGGCATGTGAAGGTATATTGGAGAAAGTTATCATATGCGAAATTTGAAACAACTGAGCGAAGTTGCTTGAGCGACCCGTGACCAATTCTTCTACTAAGCGGTCCGTATCGATGTTCCTAGAGAGACTTGTATCAAAGCTCCTTCCCCTGATAAGTTTAATCTGCAATTCTTATTATCCTTCTTATACTGGTGAGCTACATGGTCGCTATAACATTTAGATTTGCACCCAAATATCAAAAATCAGAAATCGTAGAACACAACTAAATCGTCTTACATAACTAAGTTATTGAATTTATAAATATATAAATATATATATATATATTGGCAGCCAGATTAACGAAATTTAACTTGGTGCCATGGTTGAAGTTGTACTCTGGATTGAAAGCACCTCTATCTTTAACTATGAATATCCACGACCCCTCACAAAATCCAGACTCGGGACTAAATTATATACATAGTTTTGAAGCAATGGGGGTTTAACTTGATGTGGAGTAGTTAGCACTCATTGGAATTAGTTTGTTAATTGTTGCTACTCAGAGGAATTAATTAGTTCTCGTTGGAATTCTTAGTACTCTGAAATTAGCTAGTACTCTTTGAAATGTTTAGTACTCTTGTAATTCTTAGTGCTCGTTGAAATAGGTAGTACCCGTTGAAATTGTTAGTCCCCATTGTAATTCTTAATACTCATTGAGCTTAAAATATATCATTCTCGTAGGGACAATTGATACTGGTGTGTCCGTCTCGTTCACATAATCCGCACCAGTCATCTTTGCCAGAACTTGGATCAAATTGTGTTTGTGGTATATATACTGGCAAGCTGTTTATGTCTTGTGGTGATGTACTCGTACCTGAAGAAAATGATTCAGTAATCTTTGTATTCGTAAATTTCTCTCTAGCAACTGACTCATCTAGAAGTCTTGCTTGTTCGGCCAAGGCATCTTGTAATTGTTTGTGAAGATCTTTGTTGTCTGTCCTTACACGGTTGATTTCATCCTCGTGAGATTTGATTTCATTCTTGTGAAGGGTATCCAATTCGTCAAGAGATGTTTGAAGTCCCACCAACTCATCAAAGGTTGGGCGAACTTTCAATTCATGTTTCAAGTCATCGATTGTCTTTTCCAAATCGTCCTTGAAAGCGAGTTGTTTTTGTAAACTTTCAATCTGAGCTACAAGGCTATTTGTATCGTCAATACTAACCGTTTTTACCTGCTCTGATAGGCGCTTCTCGACAAACGAATCGTATTCTTTGGATTTTCTGGCAAGATCGTTTTGTACTCGATTTAATTCGCCTATTATGCTTGAATTCTCTTGCTTCTTGGATTCCAATTCAGTTTCAAGAGTCCGGCATTGGTATTTCATTTCTTGAAGTTCTCGTTGAAGGTCTTTTAGAAGCTCTTCTTGGAGTTCTTTCTCTGTACTTCCTTTTGGAGTCTCTTCCGCAACATCCATCGATTCCAACTTTTCTTGTAAGATTCTCAATTCTATAGTTTTACCTTCTACAAGCGCTTGTAGACGTTTTTCGTTCATCATCTTCTCCATCCTCAAATCATCATAACTCAATTGAAGTTTTACCAACTCCTCGTATCCAGAGTTGTTTCCTGGTGTCTCTTTAGGCTCGGAAGAGGCAGACGCTTCAAGTCTAGATGTCAACTCTTCAATTTGGTTTTCATAGTACAATTCATTCTCTTGGTGTGCTGTTGACATCAAATCAATACTGTCTCTCCATTCTTCTCTAGCTCTTTCAAAATCGGATTTTTGCTTAGTTAACTTCTTCTCCTTCTCAGCTAGTTCAATTTCATACTCTTCAATTAGAGGTTGGATCTCATTTACTGTTGATCTCAAATCATCGAGAATCATCACTTTCTCGGACATTTCACGTTGAACGATAGAATATTTCGTTCTCAACTCGCTAAGTTCGTTCTCCAAGCTTGCAGTGTCATTCAAAGACCCGTAAGATCCATTGCTTGGTGTCATTCTGCCGGAATTTCTTCTCTCAACCATTGAATCGCGTTGTTTCGAAACAGAAATGGATTCATTTGAAAAGTTACCAGAAGCATTTGATGATTTCAGTGAAATATCTCCAAATGAAGCTGCCTTGACAGTCATTGGTCGGAAGTTTCCAGAAGCCGGAGACTTTGCGCTTGATAATCTTGATCCTGCTCCTGATCTAGTACCAGGAGGTGTTGATGGGCCACTGGCAACACTATTTCTACTTGATACGGCAAGCTGAGGATTGGCTGCCTTCAACCTCTCGTATGGCAAGAACAATCCCGTCATAGGGTTCTCTACTTTGAAATACTGTATGCCATCCACAGATCCTGAATTCTTTCCTCTCGAGCTTGCAATTGATCCGACCAATTCTATACCCCCAAAAACTCCATTTTTTCCTTGTATTGGACCGAAATATCGTAAAATCCCGTACCCCCTAGTACCAGGTATTGCTACATTGTTTCCAATGAACTCTGCCATCTATAACTTATTCCACTCAGAGATCTCCACGGTACCTCTAGAAGTTTTTGTTTGTTTTGTAAACGCGATTTAACCGAGACATCGTCAACTCGGAAATTTCAAATTTACAATAAATCTCCACCAAAGCTGTGGGAATCTTCGATTTTGCGTATAGAGACTATTCAGGGATTCCCGGAAGTATCTGGGAACTCGTTTTCCAATAAAACCAACGGAAATCTCCTCCAAATACTTTAAATTTCCTTTCGCTATTCAGAGAACTATAAAACTATAAAACTATATTTTTACGTAATGGTGTCTTCTTGAATGATTTCCCAATATTCAATTTTGAGTTAGACTTTGTATGGTCTATCATTTGGAGATCATCTTTTGGTTCAGTTTCTTGTATATCCAACTTGTTGACTTCTTCAGTTAACTCCGAAATATGATCAAGGTGATCACGTAATTGAGAGTCCAAGTTGAACAATACTCTTTCCAAGCTTGTAATAGACTTGCTGTCCAGTACTAATCTTGCTTTCAATGGCATCATTTTCGTGACCAATTCCTTTTCGAGATCTTTTACTCTTTGTAATTTCGACCGCAAGCTAGTTTGTAGTGTACTATTTTGAAGATCCAAAGGACGACGTTTCAAGATGGCAGACTCTTGAGTTTTAGTGTAATCTGAAATTTGACTAAACAACTTTTCAATCTGTATTCTTTGTCCATGTGTATGTTCAAATTTCAGTATCAAATCTTGCAATAAATTATCTTGCCCTCTGGCTTCTTTCAATAATGCAGTGATTTTGGTTTCGTAAATATCCTTCATCGTTATCATATCTGGAATATCTGAGAATTTCCAGTGTTTGGGGTATTTTAATACTTCCTTGGAAATGAAATGATCGATTTTACTCGGAGAATCTTGATAGTTTGTGGTTTTTTCAAGCTCTTTCAAGTTTCTATGTAATATTTCCAACTGACCATCTGTTTCAAGTTGAATAAGCTCCATTTTGTGTATAATTGGATTGGAGTTGGTTTGTTTTCCAGGTAAGAGGCCGTCAAATTGAAGGAATTCGGATTTGGTGGGAGGTATGTTCTTTTGAATGAGTTCCACTTCAAGAGCTGAATTATCTGAGCTACTGAGGGACTTTTGTCTCTCGATGTGATCTGGAATAACAGGCTCAGAGATGTCCTTTTTGGCATTGCCAATTATGTTGTCCTCGGAGCCTTCAACTTCCGCATTTTCGATGATTACAAATTCCTCGTCTGATATTCTTTTTGGTTCTTCATCCGGATTCCTGTTGATGTTTTCCTGATTTTTCTCGATTCTGTTAACTTGTGCCTCTATAACATTATCAAAGTGACTTGGATCGCTCGATTTCGATTCTGCAGTCCTTGATTCAGGCTCTGAGATTACATCGTAACCATCATTAGATTGTTCATCGTACGAATTTTCTGTGACGTCTTCTGATTCATCTTCAAATTCTTCTTCTGAATCAGATAATGCTTGCACTTCTTCTTCCTCTTGATCTTCTTCTTCTTCTTCATGTTTTTGGTTCAAATTTGCGAAAACTGAGGGTTTCTCATTCACATTCTTAAAGAGCTCCGAACCTCCTATTGCTGATGGTAATTTTATGGTATCTTCACCAAATGCACTAGTCTTTCCAGAGAAAATACTATTGCTCTCAGCTGGCTTGTTAAAAATGGATGCTTTTGGTTTAGACTCTCCAAATTGAGAATCGCTCCTTGGAACTGTCGAACCGAAGAGTGGCTTATCGTCACTAGATATAGATGGAATTTCATTGGTTTCTTTCGATGATCCAAATGGTGAATCTTTTGTGCTCGTACCAAATGGTGAACCTGTGCTTGTCCCAAATGGTTTAGCACCAAATGGAGACTCTGTGCTTGTCCCAAATGGTTTAGCACCAAATGGAGACTCTGTGCTTGTCCCAAATGGTTTAGCACCAAATGGAGACTCTGTGTTTGATCCAAATGGTTTAGCACCAAACGGAGAGTCCTTGCTCGATTCTGAAGGTACAGGTTTAGTGTTTAAATCAGATTTTGCATTAGTGCTTGATCCAAAGAGTGGTTTTGCGCCAAACGGTGATTCAGTTTTGGATGCAAACAGTGAGGGTTTCGATCCAAATGGAGAGTCTTTGTTGGATTCCATAGTTGAAGCTTTAGTGTTCGAGCCAAACGGTGAATCTGTTTTCGATCCAGTCTGTGTAGGTTTGGCACCAAAAGGAGAGTCTTTGCTGGATCCAAAGGGAGATTCCGTTTTAGATCCAAAAGGAGTGGGTTTAGATCCAAATGGTGAATCTTTGCTTGATCCATCTCCTAACGCACTAAAGCCATTCGCGTTGTTGGCAGCCATGGCAAAGCCTGACGGTTTGCTGGCTATATTTGCGAAGCCTGACGGCTTTCCTGAAGTCAAAGACAGTCCCTGAGCAGCTCCTGAACCAAAGCTGGCTGTACCGAAGCTAGATTTACCGAAGCTAGTATTGCCGAAGCTAGAACTTCCAAAACCAGGGTTACTTGAGCCTGCATTAGCAAATCCGACAGAGCCAAAACCTCCAACCAAACTTGAAGATCCGAGGTTATTATTTCCGAAACCTGCCGACAGACTTGTGTTAGGAGTCATTCCAGCTTTACCGAATCCCACCGGTGCTGAAGATAGAGTGCTACTGCCAAAAGGTGCAGACTCTTTGGAAGTTGTACTTTCTGTTGACTTATTTTGAGCGCTTGCAGAAGTTTGGAATGCTGATTGTGAAGATTTTCCAAAGGGGTTATCACTGTTGGTAGTAGTAGAGCTAGACCCAAATGGGGTTTCTTTTTTCATAAACGGATCAGTTTTACCGAAAGGGTTTTCATTCAAGGACGATGGATTCCCAAAAAGGTTCGGAGGACTTTCTTTTTTGAAAATATCCGAAGAATTTGATGGTGTAGCATCTCTGCTTGAGCTTCCTAAACTCAAGTCATCAAGTGAGTAGCTATCAGTAATGTCTGGAACGGCAGAAGGTGGTGGTCGCAAGGACTTTTTCGTGTAGAACTCTAATGATCTGGAAAGATTGACGCTGTTATTCTGTAAACCGCGCTTGTCAAATACCCACCAACTCACCAATCTTCCGGTATGCAACAAAGCTAAGAGTCTTGGTAATCCCTGTGCTTCTTCCACTCCTGTACACGGTTGTGAAACGACAGTATCTACGTTAGAAACATCGATTGCTACACCAATTGGAGATGCATCGTCACCAGTATCGTCATCAATGGGAAATTGAGCTCTATCAGTATCTTCAGATTGAATAATTGAACTTGCTGAACTTTTATCCTTGAGAATAATAGTACCAAGATCCGTCGCTATTGAGGAGGTGATAAAATGCAATGTAGTTTCAGGTACCCAATTCACTAAGGGAGCCGTGTAGTATGTGGCCACTCTTGGAACAGATCCATACGGAGGTGCCAAGTCAGTAACCTCAGCAGAAACTTGTTCGTTTTGGTCTCTGGAAATAACATATGACTTGATTTCATGATTGTCTAGTTCGGATTCATTACTTTCGTAAGCAACTATCCACTTAGTAGATGGGGCAAGTTCTTGTACGTATAAGGAATGGTATTCCCCAGGTTGAAACTCCTCGTCATCTAAAATTTCCTTGGTAATCTTGACAGATTTAGTAGATGATTGTATGTCTAGGGAACTAGAGCTAGTATAATAATATGAAGAGCCATCTAAAGACCAACTAGCGCAAGTGACATTTGAATCCACCAAAGACAATTGGGAATTTATTATGGAATGAAGCTGTTTTGAAGAAGTCGTGATCAATAATGATTCAGGTAAAACAGGGTTAGGTAAAACTGTGGTTATATCGCCTACCTCAAAGAAATCTGGAAAGCTCAAGACAACTTCAGATCCTGAACTCAAATAGTTGGGTACATCAATATATTGAAGTTTATAGTTGTTAACAATCAAAAGTTTAGACTCATCGGCATTGAGAGCCAACTGTGTGATTCCAGAATTATTAAGGGAAATTTTGGATGGACTTATCTCGGGAGTGTCCAATGCCGACAACCTGTCGAGGACTATACTTGATCCGTTGGAGCAGGCAAATATTTTAGAAACATTTCCAACAACCAAAAGATTGAGTGAATCGTTGGCAACGGAATCCAAATCAATCCCCTGGTCAAATATTGGGATCCCATCCAGTGAATTAATGAGCTTGAAACCCAAATCTTCCGAAGCTACTTCTTCCAAGAATGGCATTGTGAGTCGTGGGGCAGTTGATATGAAGTTGTGATGTTTTGAAGACATATTTTTCTTGAAGTCTGCGAAATGGATTATGTAAGTATTTTGGATTCCTTATGGAATAATTCAAGTACAGCTTCTAGCAACTTTGAGAACCAAATCTCTATGCTAATTATAGTGGGGCTAAAACAAAACAGATTTTTGATTTAGTTGACACAATCCTTCTGTTAGAAGTCATTAGAAGTCATATAGCACTCTTGTCCTATGTTATATCTAAACGCTCGTTCTCACTAATCATTCCTCCTTTGTTGCAGTCACTACAACAACAAATGAAAAGTCATCAGCAAGAAGATCAGGACACATTCCTATAATAGTGAATACTTGAAATGACCAAGGGGAACCTATTGAAATATTGCATGAAACGATGTTTATGGTGGGCTGTGGAGAAAATCCGACAACGACAATCTCAGCGATATTCTGGCCACTATGAGAGCGACTTTTGCAGCTCAACAGAGATAAGAGGATGAAATTATTATGATAAGGTTTGGAAGTACATCATTACGAAGTATTTCCTTCTGTTTGTCCGAGATTCCTAACTATATAGTCTGATGTTACAAATACGTGACTACGGGAATACTTTCCGCACCTTTTTTCCATACGGAAAATATAAGTGCAACATTAATCCGTACAGGAAGAACTATTGAAATTCGCCATGTCCCAATACGGAAGTGTATCCGGTTTTCCCCTATTCCTCTATAATTGCAAATTCAAATTTTACTGGTTGCAACTACTATACTGTTAAGATCCTAGTCTCAGCTACTAGTAAGAACTGGTAAAATATAATATAATTGATTTATCCTCTTTTGGTGAGCTAGCATTCTTGTAAGTGTCTGGTGGGGAATTTCCAAAAGTGCAATTTCTCCGGGTTTTTCTTGTCCACGGGCTGCAAATATAAAATATCACTCTTTTACAATGTTCGAGACCGAACTAGGCACAACCAATATCTAATCTTGCTGGAGAAATAGCAAGTTCGATTAGCATGAAGTCGAAATATATCTATTAGGCGAATTTATAATGTGGACATCAAACCGTAATTCTGGAAATTTCACAACAACCTAATTAGAATTGATTGGAAATGATCAGAAGAAAATTGAAGAAGCAAAAGGCCGATTACTATTATGGCACGGCTACAACTGAACATAGAAAACAGTAAATTTTCCTACTAGAATTGCGTACTATAAAATCTTTTACCTTTATATAGTAGAATTAGTACCTGGTTTAACTCAGTAGAAATACCTCTAACGCAATAGAAATTCCGGAAATACCCTAAAAACCCGAAGCCTTTCATAGAATTCTTTGAAAATCTCTTTAGTAATCACATATTCGGCTCAATTCAGATTGTAACAGCAAGATAGGAGGATCCGATTTGCTTTGAAACAATACATATGAGCAGCCAAGTTCACCTAGTGAAACTCCACGACAAAGAACCAATAAACCTTTTATTCAAACCACCAGCGTCCAAGTCAATACAGGAAGGCTCATACTGGTAGCCCCCCTTCATACGCAAGTAGTAGAACGCAATAATAGAAATCTTTACTTGGTCCGTTTATTTTTCCGAATTCCCATGGGGGATGAGTGGGGGAAGCCGCATTGGGGGATTTCCCATAGTTAATCGAATTTTTTTTTCCTGTACCCCCGGTATAATCCACATCGAATTCGACCACAAAACCAACTCAAACTCAAATACACTTTCCCAGAAAAAGAAATCCACAAGGGCAAAGGAAAATCACCAAATTAAATTTTCTTTAAGTAGAAAGTAATTTCTCCACTTGTAAATAATCTACGGGAAAATTTTAACACAAACTTTTTATACTCCTACGATACAATATCATACATATATAAAGTACTAGTGTCAGTTCGGTGCTAGCAAAATTTTAGCCTATTCGAAGATTGTACTCCTTTTTGTATAGTTGAAATTTAAGCTCAATGTTTGGATCTCCTTTTTCAAGAAATAATGGTCAGGGTTTATCAACACCTTCACATTTCAAGGATTCTGCAAGAAATGCCATCTACCAACAATTACCGCCGTCAGTAATAACGTCGACGGCGTCATCCATACGATCAGCACCTGTTCAATACAATAAACATCCCCTGCTGGGACAACTGCTGTTTTCCCAACAACAACTGGGACACAGGTCACTGACTCTGTCGATATTCTCTTCTATATCAGGAAAACGTTCAGTCCGTTCTGCGCCTTCGATATACTCCAGCTCAACAGCAACAATACCAGAAGACTCAGAACCAATATCCACAACTGTGGAACAGTTAGTGAACGACATTGTTTTGCATGAAAAGTACTTCTTTGATAAGAAGAGTCAAAAGAATATAATGGGACAACCAAACGATGATTTGGATGATGCTGAATTATACAAGATTTCCCTTGGTTCAGATCTTCAATTCCAGAATTCACCAGAATCATTAATCGACTGGAATCTCAACATAACAAGATGTAAATTGATTTTGGTACAACTTCCAATGATCACATCAACCCCCAACTTTCAATATTCGCAAAACCTGTTGCCCCAATTGATTGGAGACTTGGCCCAACTTTGTCACATAGTTCTCATTCAACCTCATATAACAGACAAGGAACTTATTTACACTCTCTTTTCTTCAAACTTATATCAAGAGCACAACTTGGATTATACATTCAAGAAGTCAGTTGCTGAGATATCCGTCAAACAATCACGCCTCCTTCAAATTAACGACACCTCAAAGAGAAATAACATCATAACGTCTATTGACACACAAACCTTCCTCAAATTCAAGTTCAAGGAAATTGCCATAAGAAATTACTTAATAAATTTAGCAGCTGCCGCTACTACGGCTCATGAGTACAAGTTGAAGTCGGACATTTTGAAAAAACAACTTAAGCGAAACGGAGATCCCCTGAAGAAGGTAAAACTTTCGAAGAGTGATAAGAAACAATTATGGGAACAGGTGAGGCTGGATGTATTCAAACGAGCTGGGCTTGAAGAATAGACGCCTTATCGGATAAATTTACTATATTCATTCTACATATAAATTAAAACTGCAAAGCGAATTGAGGTTAACCTTATAGATTTCAATTTGTTTAGAAGTTTTATTATTAAGCGAAGCGTTTCAATTATCACTATTTGATTCTCTCTCAAGTACTCCTCATACAATTCATTAGGAAGTTCTTTGAATTGAGTTTCACATATTCTTCGCTTTGTCCTTCATTTGCTAGATGCCTTCTTACGATCTCCTTGCATGGTTTTCAATACCTCAACGACTAATGACATTTACCATACCGTGAACCACTTGCACGTTTATTTATTTCTATAAGACTCTTTTGAATACAGGTGTTATTCTACTTACATATTGCATATTAATGAAACATTGTCAGAGATATTAGATTGATGTATACGACCATTCGGTGTAGAATACAGTTCAGCGGATTTGATTAAAAGTTGAACTGGCGAGAACTGCGATTGTGAGTCAATCGATCTCTATTTACTACTAAGATACTACAGGACCGTGAACTCTAGCGATTTCGAGTTGCTAGTGATTGATACAATTTTTAGAACTCATTTCAGTGAAATCAGAGTATCCGGAGTAAGGACTACAATATTTGGTGGATCCGAATGAGTCTACGAGGCCCAAGGCATATCTTAAAATCGAGAAAACGCAAGGCCAGGTACCAATACGAAGACGAATAAGCTTCAGGAACATCAACTGAAACGGTCGCCTAGGTGTGTGATCAGCCTCAATGTGAACCTCCTCATCTCGCTATTACTTTTTAAAGTCGTCAAAGTGTGTATTCGAATTGTATAAATTTTAAAGCATATTTTCAAACTCATCTTAAAAACGTTGTCTCATTTGTTTGACCTTCTTGTAATGTCCTTTCTTTCCACTTCTCTTGGCGTCTTGAATCTCGGTGAACTTTCTCTTGAAATACTTGTTGGTGTCTCCGTCGTTCAATACTTCTTCAACTAAAGTATTTCCTCTATCCTTTCTCTTCATTCTGGAAGCGTAGAAATCAGCTTTGCTCTCTACTATAGTTCCCATTTGGAAGAACTTTGGCACTTCCCATTTGTCCTTCTTATAATGTCTCTTAGGATCTAAGGCACTTCTGTGTTTGACTATCAATAAGTCACGTTTGATTTCTGGAGTCATCTCCGGTTGTCTCATGTTAAACCACTTGGATCCTGAGTCTTGAGCATCTTCGCTCGTCTTTTTGGTCCGAACAATAATAGGATCATTTATCCGTACCACATCCACATGAGCTGTTTTTTGCTTTGCGGCTCCTTTGTCAATGTTTTCTTCTAACTTACTGGTGATCTTTGGTAAGTTATTTATGCTCTCTTGAATTTTGTTGAATTCTTCATCCTCTTCTTCTGTTATTCCGCTCATATGTTTAGATTCCTTTGCCAACTCTTCAAATAGCGTATCTAACGATACTTCTTCTACTTCTTGTTCTTCATTCTGTCCCTTAGTCTTCCCTTGCTCGGATGAGAAAGATTCAGTGTCTGACGTTTCGACTATGGTTGGTTCGCTCGATCTATGTGGAGACATTTTTATATATTATTTTATTATTAGTTGAGTTAGGACCTTGATCGTAAGTTCTATACGGTGTGTTTTTAAACAAGTACTCTCTGAGATGGAATCTGGTCCTTCTGGTTTAAAAGAGTATATTTTTTTGGGATGAGTGTGATGCAAAAATATTATATGCAGGATATATGAAATAATTATATTTGCAACCAACTTGATAACTATAGGTGTAATTTCTGTTACTATGTGAGTTAATTGTGTTACCAAAGTAATTAGGGAGTAGAATACTGGTTTATATGAGTAGCAGAGAATTTTTTTTTTTATTATATTTTGATAATATTTTATAGGAAACTACGATCCAAGTTGGTGAAAACGAAGATAATAAGAAGTTAAAATTCTTCAGAATTTCAGATACTTTAGTAAGAAAAGTTATACAGATTTGGATGTATATAAATTATTCTAGAAAGAATTGAAATTACATCTACTGATTATCTATCGATCTCTTTACCATTGTATAGACTATAAAAATAAAAATTGTATAATATATATTGTATAAAAAAGAATAGATTTATAAATTAATAACCCAGATCAGGTTCCTTAACCGAACCGTGTCTCAACTTAAAGCAAAGGAGCTAACATGCTTCTAGTGTTTTCTCAGATAAGTGTATTTGTAGCATATGTAATGTTTCATGAAGCTAATACTTCGCTGCACTCAGTATTTGTGTACAGTAAGAGTTTAAATAGTGACTAGTGAGTACAGAAATACTTGGCTACACTTAGTATTTATGATTGTAAGAGTTCAAATAGTGAACATTGGATGCTTCGCTGTGTAGAATATATAAGCAATTATTATCTTATATTACATTTTGTTGTATGGTCCTCTAATAAGATTTGATAGTTTTAATACCAATTAGGGATTCTATGACTAGATATCTTAGGTCATTTCAATATTAATTTTAATTGCAAGAGGATTTAAAATCTTTATAAATCACTTAGCTTCCGCGAGAGGAGTAGAAAAGTAAACCACATTCCTCTCACTATGAAAAGCGTATTCTCCAAATTTATAAGAATCGTGCATTCTCCTTGGTTGAAATACAGTAATCGTCTATGTTGGAAAAATCCGAAAGGTCAAGGCTAGTACAATCAATGCTTTTCGAATAGACTATCAGATGGCGGTTTCAAGGCTTGAATAAAGCAAAACTCCTTAGAACCATGTGTCCAAAAGCTACAACTTTAGCCAAAGACGTCAAGTATCCATAATACTGTTGAAATGAAAAGGAGCGGTACCCTTTTGATTTCCAGTAACATAGTCAACCTAGCTCTTTGCGAAACTGTACTGCCAAAAGCCAACTCTATGAAATATTTCACAAACTCAGTGTTTTGAGTTCATAAGCACAACTAACTGAGTTGCCGGATTCTCTTCAAAAAATTACCAACCAAGAATTTGGGGTATTATCTCTTCAACAAGTTTAAGCGAATTTCAGCCCAATACTTATCCAACGCAAGTCTGAAAATAAGACTAGCAAGGTTCTAATGTAAGACATGAGCCCTCCATTCCCAGAATATCAGGGTTAGCCCCGCTGAATATTTTGAAAATGTTGATTGTTGCCTCAGTCTAATAAGGGTTGTACTGGATGATCAGTGCTCATGGTAATTACCAGGTTGCACATTGTTGAATATGCAAACGCAAGATCAAGGAGGTTGGATCCAGTTCATAGAAAATTGCACCCGTAATTACTGGTGATTGTTTTCTGTTAATGTATAGCAAACTTCTCCTGCGATACTTTATACTAATCCGACACTTGGAGTTTCTTGTTGAGCTCCATCAAATTGCATTAAATATATTTCCTGTATTTATTACACAAAACAAAACTCTCACCAACTTGGATTTAGACCATCTAAATTTTGGATTGGTGCCCTGTTGATGACATCTGCAGGACGGATACAAAGGGGTAGAAATAAGGGCTACGAACCACACAATGTTCCTTCCTTTTCGTATGGAGCATTACCGCACATTTGAATGATTTTTTGGCTGCAAAGTTTTGGTGAGTCGACGTAGAGGCTAAAGCTAAATCTCTAGCTAGCACTTTTTAGTATTGAGATTTGCGTTATGTAGAGACGTAGTAAACCAACGTTTATTTTTTATGTGAAACAAAGAGTTAAACAAAGCCGAAGCCTCCAGATTGGTTTATTAACTGAACATTTGCAGCCACTAACAGATCTCGTGGAGCAATCTAAATCTTGGCCCTTGGATGAAATTTGAAATTACTGAATCAAGAAGTTCGACCGACAATTAGTATGGCGAGGGTGTATAGATATAGGAAACTATCGTTTCACAAATGGTTGCCTTGATGGGCACAAGGAAAGAGTTATCTTAGAACTAAGTTGGCACCCTCAGGTGTGTGGTATTAAGCTAATAAATCCTGAACTATGTTAAGGACTAGAAATCACTAAATAATTGTTCTTAATCTCAAATCGGTATAGATTTTAAAAGCAAATAATGAATAATCGGGCCAGGTGGCCATGAAAGGTCGAAATATAATATATAAATCGAACCAGTTGGCCATTGAAATTTGAAGTAGAACACATGGATCCAACCTGGTAGAAGAATCAAAGACAACGAAAATGATCTTAAGATTATATCTTTGGCGATGTTGAAGTGCATTTATTTAATCTGCTCAAAACAGTGCAGGTAGCATTTGATCTCCATTTCTTCCATAAGAACAAGAGGTGGCTAACCATTCTGTACAGGGGAAGTGTAATATTTGATCTTTGTATAATTTTCATGAGTTTCATTCCATACTTTACATATCTGTCCTATCTGATGTCTTCGACTTTTTGTACACAGTTAATATTCCTCTATGTAGTATAACTTAGAAATCAGCCTATTCCACCCTCCAAAGAAAGGTGATAAATTGTATATGCTTTAATTTCATTCATCAAAATCAATAAATTTTCAATATCATTGTAAACTGATAGTATTTTATAATTATATCTATTTATACAGTGAATCATATTTTCTGTAGGTGTGGAGAGGGGAATTAACAAGTTTCCGAACTATACTACAAAATACAAAATCTACAAGTGTAGAAATCTAGTCCATGACATTCGAATACTCTGATTTAGTATCGCAACTTCCTTCCCAGATGAATTTGGAGAAGCTCTTTCGAACTCCAAGGTGTGTATTCAAAGTCAATTGATGGTTTGTCTGTCATATATAACCATCCCCATAAGTAACACCCGACCCAGCTTATTGAACCTCCTTTGAAGTATCCTTTCTGAAAGTGGTTGTACACTAATTTATGCTGCCCACACGAAATTGAACATTATGTAAATAGAAAAGATCAACACTGTCTCAGGTGCCTCAAAACTATTCAGGGTACTTCACACACCTTCCAAAATATTCGTAATGGCGAGTGCAGCTTAAGGACGATAGTAAGGAATCAGTCTCTCGGCACTTAACCACTTTTTCTTGGAATTCTGCTGTTCATATTCGTTCATGAGGTCACCATTACACTAAACGCAACTCAATCGAGAATTAGTACACATCTCCAATGACAAATAGAATTTATTCCGTCTAATGGACGATTTCATGTCATGCTTCATGCGAAATATATGAGCCCAATACTAATACAACAATTAATTCTCGTACTTACGCAAAAACAGACGATTAGAACTTGTTGTGCCATATATCTCATATATCCTAGCCCAAAGCAACCTTATATTGAGGGTGGAAGGTTTCTCTTTTATTTATAAGTTAAACAATTCCGGAATATGCGACAGGTTCACTCAATTATAACCTTTGATATGCATCGTTGCAAATTGAACTTCGATGTTTCCCTCCAAGATTCTGTAATTCACAATTCTAGCAAGCTGAAGGATGATAAACAAACACAATGTGTTAGCGATGTTTTAAACAAGATCTATTGCAATTATCTCCGTCTCTTGACTCTTGACACATGATTTTTTGCATTTTGAGTCAGGGATGGAACTGAAGTTCACTCCATTAAAAATATGAAAGGCTTAGTTCACGATAGCATCTGAAACGTTTTCCCACATACTATTCTTTGATTCTTTGAAGTGAGCCATTTTGAGATAGCTTATGATTCGGATGATATTTTGAAACCTGTTCAATCCCAATATATAGCCCAAGAAAAGGTTGGTTGGCTTTTGATGAAGATATCTTGCTAGAAATACGCAATTCGATGGTTTCTCTAAGCTTTTGATAATTATTCTAATTCTGGTAGTCAAAATAGCATGAACAAAGTGCAAATATTTCAACTTAAAGATGTTCAATTTCAATTCTCAACATGGATAGACCTAGAAAGATGCTAGAATGATTACATGGAGTATTTCAGGGAGACATCTTCTATAAACAGTTGCTCAACATGAATTAGTAGAAAGCTATTGCAAATGAGAAGTTGAGCTGGTATTTGATAAAATATGTCCTTGGAGTTGAATTAATCAATTTTTTGGAAGTGAATGTTATAAAAGTACACGAGCGGTTTTGCAATCATCTTATAGAGAATTCACTCCTCATATCTTTATCAAGCTCTGGATGGCAACGCATTATATGAAGAAACAAAACATATTGGTTATAAATGACATAATTAGAAGACTAATTAATAAGAATTAATAAGACTAATTTAAAAGACTCGTTTCAAAGCCTCGACTGAAAGAGTCCATTATTTGGGTAGTTCATAACCACACATAATCACCTATTGAACCGCAAAAGCTTCAGTTATTGACTAGTCAAACCCGCTCTACAAAATCAGTACGCCTTAGGACAGTTCCTGAAGTTGAAATACGAGAACCAAACGAGAATGTGCAGCTACTGTGCATGCGAACCAATGTGCATATGAGCGATTGAGCTAACGACATAAACAAACTGAAGTAGACTCTTTTGAATACAAATAACTCGAAAACTCATGTGAGCCTTGGGTGCCACGAACGTGAGGCCTTTCACTTGCGTTATTCTAAAATCCCCTTTGCATCTACCAATACAGAAGCCAGCGGTTGTCCAACCAAAAATTAGCCGAGAAATAACCGAGATATTAAGCGATGGGGCACCAAGACTAATATTGTAGTGAAGTCTCATGTACCACAATTAAGAAAATTTAGTCTTACGAAACCACTATTTCGAGCGCATATGCATAAACCGGACAATTAATGCAGACTGAACCTTCGGATTTATTGAAGAAAAATGTCGTTTAAACCTCTACAAAACGGATATTCAAAAAAATGTATTTTTTGCCAATAAATTTCAAAAAACTAAATGTACTCAAATAATCTTCCTTGGCCAGTTTGTGTGCGTCTATATGTGCGCAATATGACCAGTTGAATATGCGTAAAAAAGTGTAAAATGCGAATACGACTTTTGATTAGACTTGGACACGCATGGAAGCTTTAGATACACTAAGATCCCCAACAATACTATTCACTCTGGTTAAACTTATCCACATGGAGTCTAGAAATACTAATCTGACAAATGTTACAAATAAATATAAAAGGAAATGTCGCTTGTCCTCAAGTATTTGAATGTCTTTGATGACGTCAACTAGTAGCTAATCGCAGCGCATCCAGAGCCTTTGTAGAGGATAGGACCCGCTAAGCTGCATGAGAGCAAATATTTCGGGGTTACGCACTAGTAATCGTGGCTTAGTGACCCGTTCAATAAATAAGCTCAGATATTCTTTTCTTACATGCCCGTATAGTGCCTACATTGCCTAATTGTACTAGCCAGAATAGTAGTTTCGGTTTCTGGCATATAACGCTTCCTCCAGAAGGTTACAGAATACTATTCTAATCCACCCAGAAGCGTTTCTTACAAACCACGTGACCTCTATGTAAAAAGTTCTTCAATAATATGCCATTTAACGACCCACTGGATTATCCGGAAGAGTTCTACATCGTACGACCAGGAATAGGCTCGGAAATCCCAAATCTTTACAACTATTGGCACAATTTAGAATATTTTGTATTTAGATTTTTATATGAGTTCAATATTTGGTCCGAGAACGAATCAAATCGATGGTGAGTTTAATCGATGAGTTTAGATACCGTCGGTGAAACCACTAACGACAGACTTTCCAAATCCACCTTCCTTAACAGCTAATTCATAGTAGCCGTAAATTGTGGTGACAGCTAATAAGATAGAAGTACCGGAACCCAAGGTACCCATCAAGTCACAAAAGACAGAAAGAGCACCAATTGTAGCACCACCAAAGGCAGCAGCAGTTGGAATGATTTTCTTTAATTCACGGTAAGCAGAGGTATCTCTGTGGCCAGCAATAACCAACCCTTGTTCCTTGAATTGTTTAGCAACTTCTCTTGGGGAAGAGCCGGAAATTTCAATCCATGTGGTGGAGAAAACGGCACAAGAACCTAAGACAAAAATGATGTAGATGACAGTCTTGATAGGGTCTAACAAAGCTTCAGTGAAAGACGTTGGTGGTTGGATGTAGTAAGCAATACCACTGACTGCAAACAATTGAGAAGCACCTGGTCTAGTGTCCCATTGACCCAAAACCTTGATAAAGATGTTATTTGGCCATCTGACAAAGAGCATTTGCGAGATAATAAAGACATTAGAAGACAAAGCACTTTGCAACATGATAGGAATGTTTGAGGTGTAGAACAAACGGATTGGGTACAAACCGTATGGACCTCTCTGTCTGGTGGATTTGATTGGCAATTCGACTCTGAAACCTTGTAAGTAAACAACCAAAAGGAAAACAAACACAGTAGCAAGCAATTGCAACATGTTTGGCAAGTTAGCTCTGTAGAAAGCTTCTAACAAAGCTCTCTTTTTGTCTTTACGAGAACCAAGTAAGTGGAACATAGCAACAACGGCACCTTCAAATTCAGTACCCTTACCAGTGTTGGAGGTAGTTGGAGCAAAAGCCTTCCAGAAAACTTGTTCACAAACGTTGGTGGCAGTAAACAAAGAAATACCGGAACCTAAACCGTAACCCTTTTGCAACAATTCGTCCAAAAGAATAACAACAATGCCAGCAAAAACCAATTGCAAAACCAACAACAAACACACACCAACACCTAAGGAAGATGGAGGTCCATACATACCGGTCAAAACATAGACGGTAGCTTGTCCAATGGCCAACAAAATGGCAAACAATTTTTGAGCAGTTTGGAAGTTATCTCTGTCAGTCTTGTTAGACATATCAACATGGATCAATTTGGTACCTTGCAACAATTGAAACACCATTCCCGCAGAAACGATAGGAGAGATCCCCAATTCCATAAGGGTCCCTCTGTTGGAGGCCAACATCATTCTCAACCAGTACAAAGGGTCCAGGGCGTCACTCAGGACAATCCCATACAAAGGAATCTCAGACATAACCAAGAAAATCAACAACGTTACTCCTGTCCACATCACACGCTGTTGGAAGGACACCTTACGTTCTGGAGCAATAACTTCAGGAACCAATGGTGCAAATGGCTTAACCAAGTCTAACACTCGGAAACTCATGGCGACAGTATTCAAGGGGGATGTTACGATGGAACGTGGTTACTATGTAGATGAAACGGAAAGCGAGATGTAGATGATAATCACAAGAAGCTGGAGATGGATCAAGTGAATGTTTTCTGCTTTGAGTGTTGAAACACGTAAATTTATCGTGTTGGTTTTTTTCAGTCTACCCATTGACGTGTTCAGTTTTTTATATACAGTACAAGTATCTGAGCGAAGGGAAGTTGCTTGTCTTCGCTCAGTTACTTGTTTATGATGTTGTTGAGGATGAGTCAGCGAGAACCAGTGAGATCTTTAGTGACTAACCATGAGATCGTTGTAAAAGATCAGTACGAGCTAGAAGGGATCTAAAATAGAGTTTGTAGAAGGAGCTTAAAGTATAAGTTAGCTATGAGAATCAGTCTGCAAAAATGAGAGGTATTACTAGAGATAACTATGATACAGTGGGGACGATGTAAGAGCTTGAAGTATGAGTGTTGGCTATGAGATTTAGTTGCAGTACTTCGTGATTTTTAGTCAACATATCAATTAATTATTAAGTACTGAAATTAACTTAATGAATATTGAGAACTCTTATTTGAGATACGTAAATATCTCTCAAGCTAACATTGATCCCTTTTGTAGAGTTAGGTCTCAGTAAACTGGAAATGTCTAGCGGTTCAGTAGATCAGGTCAGATCATTGAATCATTGAATGAACAGAATGTGGAGATCATTAGTGATAGTTTCTAGCCAGCATATCATAAATGTTGAACCTAGAAGTGAAGCTTTAGAAATCTACATAGGACAAATAAAGAGTCGGTATGGAAAAAGAAACAGTTGGTATAGAAAAAGAAAGTTGGATCTCTAATAATTTCTAGAGTAGATCTGATAATAAGAAAACATGAAGAAAGGAACTTCAATAAAACTTACTTCACCTAACACCATACAACTCGAAGTCTAGAACTAAAACATTTCCCCGAAGATTTCCACTGACCCATGTAATCCAATACGGTTCCACTTTAGCAACTATAGACAGCACAGTCGGCTGTGTTTACGTGGCTCTCGGATTCACGATGAGTTAGGAACATCTGTTTGCATCTATAGAATTATCGGAAGAATTATAGAATTATTCATAGAGCTATTATAGAATTATCCTAGAATTATCAGAGAAGTGTTCATATATAGTGATAATTCACTGGTAATTCACTGGTAATTTTCCGATAATTCACTGGTAATTCTCTATAATTCTCTATAATTCTCTATAATTCTCTATAATTCTCTGAGATCCTCTGGGGCCGACTCAATTATAGATAATAAAGCAATGGATTCACTTCTCTTTGGCCAGTGTTTAATTATCATAATCAGAATCGGCGGATTTTAGCTAGACAATAACACCAAAATCCGGCTCAAATGTGTCCTCCACCACCAGCTCGGTGATGGATTACCACCGAAAATGAGGTGCGCACTAATCACAGGCTCGCAACAAGGGAGAAGTGTCATAATTGCTTCAAGCAATTGAGAAACACTGCCTCTAATATACACGGTAGAACACAATTGAACCCAGAATGGTCCCTATGAGCGTCGTCCCTCTTCTGAGCAACTGGCCATACAGCAAATGGAGCCATTCCCACTCGCTACGCGCTTCTTGATTGTTTTGTCTGGCAGTTAACATCCGAAGAACCGAAAACGAGTCTCCCCGGCATACTGCGGGATGACCTTTTGTGGACCCGGGAAATTCTTAAACATGGGTCGAATATGGGGTAAAAACCATTTAAAAGGCGCCAAATAGCCAAAGAATCTGGTTTTTTATCATCCACATTTAATTTATTATGAGTGGCCATCTGAATTCCGTTTCGGAACAAATGGATGTCGAGACTGACATCATCACATTAACAAGATTCATTTTGCAAGAGCAACAAAAGTTGGCTCCCAGCGCTACTGGGGAGTTATCTCTTTTGTTGAACTCGTTACAATTTGCCTTCAAATTCATTGCACACAACATCCGTAGGGCAGAATTGGTCAACTTGATCGGAATTTCAGGTACGGCCAATGCTACCGGAGATGTACAAAAGAAATTGGATGTTATTGGAGACGAGATTTTCATCAACGCCATGAAATCTTCCAACAACGTCAAGGTTTTGGTTTCGGAAGAACAAGAAGACTTGATTGTGTTTGAAGGTGGTGGCCGTTATGCCGTATGTACAGACCCAATCGATGGTTCTTCCAACATTGACGCTGGTGTATCTGTTGGAACCATTTTTGGGATTTACAGACTTAAGGAAGATTCCAAGGGTTCAATTAACGATGTATTGAGAAGAGGTACCGAAATGGTTGCTGCTGGTTACACCATGTACGGAGCCTCGTCACATTTGATGTTGACCACCGGATGTGGTGTAAATGGGTTCACTTTAGATACCCTGTTGGGAGAATTCATCTTGACCCAACCAAACTTGACCATTCCTCATTCACGTGCTATTTACTCAGTCAATGAAGGTAACTCCTACTACTGGCCAGAATACATCAAGAGGTACGTCGAGGACTTGAAGAAACCTCAAGCTGATTTGAAGGGAAAACCATACAGTGCTAGATATATTGGTTCGATGGTGGCTGATATCCACAGAACCTTACTTTATGGTGGCATTTTCGCATACCCAGCTGATAGCAAGGCCAAGAATGGGAAGTTAAGAATCTTGTATGAATGTTTCCCAATGGCCATGTTGATGGAACAAGCTGGCGGTTCAGCTGTTAACGACAAGGGTGAAAGAATATTAGATATTTTACCCAAGGGCATTCATGATAAGAGTGGAATTTGGTTAGGTTCCAAGGGTGAAATTGAAAAGTACATTTCCTACATTGAGTAGATACTCTTATTATATTATTATGTATATATACATGAAATCCTGTGGATAAGTTAAGTTATTTGAAATAGTGTAGAAAATAGAATAGAATCCGATGAATAAGGCGAGATTAGATTAGATTAGGTATGGATGTTAGTCGACACGCAGGTGTATTATTTCTTACATCTGCCTCCAAACCAACACTTAGTTGCTACACTCATTGATCAGTGATTGACCACTAATTGACCACTAATTGACCACTAATTGACTACTAATTACTCTCCAACTACCCACAAATTACCCACTAACTAATTTTACGAACTGCTATCTAGCGACGGTTGTCTATTTAATAATCCATCCACTAATTCCCCTAATCACCCACTAAATAGATTTATCACGTCTCTCTTCTCGCACGACTCCTCCAATATGCCCCACAGAAATTTCAACGATATCTGAAAATGACTCTCACAAACAGATCACTTAGATCTTACGTCATACTCATTAGTTAACGAGCCAGTTTAACACTCCGTCGTTGATTACACTCTGCCGTCCTCATAGTCCTCGGCTTATATCTCATAGTCTTCTACGTACACCCTTCAGAGTCTCCACTACGTATGAGTCATGCCTCATCACTTCTTGCATCGTATATCCCATAGGATAAAACACATTTTATCCAGACACATATCCGTGGCTAACTTGAAACGGAGCTCGTTCTTGATCTCGCTTGTATCATGTCTTTCAGCAGGGTCGATTATGCTTTTCTCGTTGTTTTCGACGTCCCTTCATGAGTTGGTGGGTTTTACATATCTTCAGATCAACTTTATTGCATCGCTTTCCGCCATGGGAATGTATTTGTGCTTACCATTCCTTGGATACTTAGCGGACTGCTACGGACCGTCGCTCCTCTCGCTATTTCTGATTTTGTTCTTTTGTCCCAGCTACTTTGTCAATAGTATTCTCATTTCCAAATTGCAAGATCGTCCCGAGGGTCCTTTGAATGAATATTACGTCTATGCTTTCGGGATATCGTTCTGCTTCATTGGGTTGGCCACGTCATCGCTTTACTTCTCGAGTTTGTTGACGTGTGCTAAAATTTATCCCGATCGGAAAGGTTTGGCGATCTCGCTTCCTGTCACATGTTATGGAATCTCCACGTTGATTGGCTCGCAGTTGATGAAGCTTCCTTACTTCAAGCATAGCAATACTCCCAACGAATCTTACTTGAATTTGTATCGTGTATTTGTCTTTTTTGGGTTTCTTTACCTTTTCATGGGGATTTTGAATTTCATCTCTAACTCTGTGGTGATTGTAGAGCAGGAAGTCATTTTCAATCCAAATTCCACTGATGAAAACACTCCACTCTTGGACGAACCATGCTCGTCGTCCGAATGTCCATCCGATGCTGAAGATTCGTTGTCTTTAGCTCCTCAAAGATCAATTATTGAACCTCGAAATCATAAGGAAAGGTTCAAGCTATTTCTCATGGACAAGTCTGCATGGATAGTATTGGCCTCGCTAGTCCTCAACGTCGGACCTATGGAGAGTTACCAAAACAATTTGGGTTCCATTATCAAAAACTCCACCCACACCATCAACTTATCGAACCAGGTCAGCGTAATGGCTACTTCGTCAACAATTACCCGTCTCCTTCTTGGTGGCTTTTCCGACTACTTGGCTTCTCCGAACCGGAAGTATCCTATCTGTCGTATATGGCTACTTCTTATTATATTGGTCTTTGGTGTTCTAGGACAAATAGGGAACAACTTCATTACTTACGAGAACGATAATTTATACCCAATAATCTCAGCGCTCAACGGATCGGCCTACGGAGGCATTTTCACCATTTATCCAACCATCATAGCGTCCATATGGGGAATCGATATGATCGGAAGTACCTGGGGATCATTCATGGTTGCTCCTGCAGTTGGTTCGATTCTATACTCTTTGACATACGGCCACGAGTCGGACACAAAATGTTCCAGCGAGATCTTCGCCGGCTCAAACTCCTGCTTACATTCATATTTTGACTTGACCACTCTAAGTCTTGTCACTAGCATATTACTTGTTCTCATTGTGTGGAGATTCATCTGGCACAAACGAGGATTTACTTTGGTCTGAGTAAAAGTTTAGGTACAATACTGAGCGTAGCGAAGTATTTGTGGATTTAAACAGTTTCAATTAGTGAATCGTGAGGAATACTGAGTGAGTCGTGAGGAATACTGAGTGAATCGTGAGGAATACTGAGTGAATCGTGAGGAATATTGATTGGATCGTCACGGAATACTTCGCTTGAGTAGTCATATCCAATTCAGAAACTGGCAGTTCATGATTGGTTTTACCCTTGAGCTTTTTGGAGTTCTTTGTCAAAATCGACAGCTCTTCGTTTATAGATTTGAAAATCTTTCAGATTCCTCATATTCGTACCGGTGTCTTATTTTAGTTTTAATTGATTTGGGAGTAGAAATTGGAGCTCTTAGCTGTCTTTGGGGCTCTAAACAGTTTTCGAAGCTCCAAAAAGCTTTTGAAACATTCACCAATTTCTTCTTACTATAAGGCATGGAAGAGCTCCTCGGTTCTTTCTTTCATTGGTGGTATAACGACTTCATCGGTGATTTTATATATAATAGATCAATAGCCCAATCCGCTCCAAAGTCATATCATATTTAATATACATTCAGAAATATATAACCCCAGAAACTGGTAGAAAACCATAAAGAAATCTATCAATGGACGTACTATGTGATTGTTTGCTATATACATGTAGTCCGAATATCTAACCGCTTCTTCCCTTCAGAAGTGGCGATCTCAATATGAATCTCTCTTCTCGTCAGCTATCTGGAAGAATCTTATTCGTTTGCTTAGTTATGTACAGATTGAAGAAGCTAGACAATTTGCGAGCAGCACAAAGCGACTATACATTCAACCAAGACCTGGCTAGACAATAGCAGAATACAAATGACTCCACCTCCACACCAACCAAGTTACCACAATGATACTTGGAGCATTTCTTGCCTATAGATATTAGAGGCGAAAGTAGAAGCAGCTTGGAAGTATATTATCAACCACTCCAGACGCAGCTTTTGATCTCACAAAGTTGGCGTTGAATGAACATCTACAGATATTCAATAAGACCGTCAAGCAAAAGAAACGTGTGAGTTTACTCACCCAGTGACCCCAATCCTCGCTAGATTCGCTTCTCTCAACCAGGCCCATATTTAAAAGTTTGATTGCAAATATTTGGCCGTGATCTCCAGGAGAATATCTCCAAAGTCCCGAATCATATATATCGGAAGCAAGCCGTGATCAGTTGATAGCGCTGTAAAATGATCCCGACCGGATAGTGGTCATGATACCTTATAATTTCAAATAATAGAAGCAGCTTTGCATCAGCTTTGACATAGTAGTGTCATAGTTCTAATTTTTTGTGAATGATTATTACAGGATGGTTAGTGACTCCCTCATGGTGATATTAGCTTTAATCGTTCTCTTCATACTAATTAGTGGAAGTCAATATTCCATTCTACATGGATGTTTCCATACTTTCCAATACTGCATATAACCATCATTTGGCAGATTCCTTAATTCCAAATCCGCTTATCTCAAGATAGATTGGGATTTCACACGACCAGATTTTAGAGGATATATAGAGTTTAATTTCTATAGAATACTTCAGCTCTTGCTCCCAGAAAGTTCGTTTAGCCCCTGATATATCAGAAAGTTTGAGCTTCTTGTTATCCAAGAATTTCCAGCTCTTCTAAGAAAATTCTGTTATCTTGATATATAATTCTGTTATCTTAGTATACCAATACTTAAAAGTGAAAACTAGGACCGGATAAAATTGTAGAACCAATTTAGTGACAGAAGCCTAGATATAAGTTCAGATATCAGTACCTAGGCTTATTCTTGAGTCGTAGCTAAAACTAATGATCTTGGCCGATTCTAAAATCTCATCTAGTTCTGATATTATATCATCTTTCTAATCAATACACGACTAGCCGGAGACGCAAATTAATAAGAGATTTGAGCATTGTCCTTGCTTTTTATCAGACTTACGTCACTGATATAAATTCATGTTGAAAATGTTTGGAGCGAGGTTTCCGGAACAAATTCCAGAGCAAGCAATTATATGTTGCGATGCTCGGGCTGCTTTTAGCAACTAAGCGAAACTTCAGAAAAGTATAAAAGAGTTAAACTTTTGTTAATAAACTCCAAATACTCTGATCGACAACTCTACATAGACTGAACATGCTTGCATCTATTACAAGAACAACATTAAGAAAACCGGCATGGGGACAGAATGCCGCAGGAAAATTTCATAATTTTGCAGCCACTTACTCAACCCAAGGCTTGAGTGTTCCAATCAAATTGCCAAATGGGATCGAATATACTCAACCCACCGGATTATTCATCAACAACAAATTCGTGCCGTCTAAAGAAGGAAGAACATTTGAAGTTTTCTCTCCAACCAACGAAGAACTCATAACATCAGTTTACGAATCTAGAGCGGACGATGTGGATATAGCCGTTGAAGCCGCCACAAATGCATTCGAAAACTCGGAATGGAATAAGGCTGATCCCGCACAAAGAGGTGCAGCCTTGAACAGGTTGGCTGATTTAATTGAACAACATAAGGATACTATAGCCGCGATCGAAACCTATGATAATGGTAAGGTGATTTCCAATTCCCAGGGAGATGTGGCCTTGTCTATTGCAGTATTAAGGTCCACCGCTGGTTATGCTGATAAATTGCAGGGTTCAGTGGTTGAAACTGGAGATTCTCATTTCAGTTTCACAAGAAAAGAACCTCTTGGAGTATGTGGACAAATCATCCCTTGGAACTTTCCTCTATTGATGCTCATATGGAAAATCGCTCCTGCATTGGTAACAGGAAATACCGTTGTGTTGAAATCTTCTGAAACAACTCCACTTTCGGCATTATATGTCAGTCAGTTAATCCAGGACAGTAAATTGTTTCCTCCAGGTGTGATAAATATTCTCAGCGGATTTGGACAATACACTGGAAATGCTTTGACAGACCACCCTGGAATAAAGAAGATCGCGTTCACAGGGTCTACTGCCACAGGTAAACATATTATGAAGAGATGTGCCGAATCGAACCTTAAGAAAGTTACTTTGGAATTGGGAGGAAAATCTCCTCACATTGTTTTTGATGATGCCAACGTGGACGTAGCCATAGACTCTATTGTTGCAGGAATCTTCTACAACTCTGGTGAAGTATGCTGTGCAGGCTCCCGCCTTTATGTCCAGGAAGGTATTTATGATAAATTTGTTGAAAAGTTTGTCAACCACGCTAACAAAAACATTGTGATTGGAGATCCATTTTCTCCAGATAGTGTCCAAGGTGCACAAAACAGTTCCAAACAATTAGATAAAATCATGAATTATATCAAAATTGGTACTGACGAAGGTGCTACCTTATTGGCTGGTGGCAAAAGAGTGCAACAAAAGGGTTATTATGTGCAACCAACTATTTTCGGTGGTGTGAAAGAGGATATGCAAATCGTCAGGGAAGAAATTTTTGGCCCTGTCATCACGGTTTCCAAGTTCAAGACAGATGACGAAGTTATCAAGATGGCAAACAACTCTGAGTACGGTTTAGCTGCCGGTATTCAATCTACCAATGTCAATAGAGTCATTGATGTTTCAAGAAAATTGAAGGCAGGTACCGTCTGGGTCAACACATATAACGATTTCCATCCTATGGTACCTTTTGGTGGATACAACCAATCTGGTATGGGAAGAGAAATGGGTGAAGAGGTATTGAATAACTATACCCAAGTTAAATCCGTCAGAATGCAAATCAACCCTTAGTTAGATTAGTCTAGTATTACCCTGAAACTTAATTTCAAATCATTTAGCTCTATAGATTCCAAATGAAACCTTTTCAATGAAAAGTAGATCTAACAAAGAGTAGAATTAATGAAAAGTAGATCTGATAAATTGTTCATTTATGAATTATTCATCTCTCCATTAATCATAAGCATCAATACCTGTTCCAAAATGTCTTAATTGAAAATATTCTTGGTTTGATTCGTCTCTAATTAGCAAATCGTTCAATATCAACTCTCGAAGTAATTTTTCACTGTATTGGTTGGGCACAATTCTGACCCATTGATTTTTTGGTGCCGTCAACAATTGAATAATTGTCTTCAAAGTGTGCTTCAACGCATGTCTCAATGTTGACTGGTCTAGCACAGTTTCGTCTTCCCAGTTTTGTAATGCAAAAAACTTTGTAATGGACCGTTTTAAGTGTGACGAGACTAAGCTCTCCATTTCTTCCATTTCTTTATATTTCTCGTTCACGATTTCCCCTGACTTGTCGAGAATCTTATAATCTTCTGACTGCACCTCGTCAATTTTGCTCTCTAAAAGATGTAACTTCGTCTCTGTCTTACTTATACTTTCCATGATATCCGATAACACACTCTTAAATATACTGGTGTCGTTTTCGAGTCTCTCCACTTGCAGTTTTGTACTTGAAAGTTGGATATATTCAATAATCTCTTTTTGATTATCTACTCTCTGCTGGACTAGATATGACGATGTTGCAACATCTATCACTTCATCTTTGTCTGATACAAATGGTAGTTTTGAGTATGCGTCGTAGTGGGCGATGATTCGTTTCTTCTTCTCAAGCAAAGGATCACTCGACTCTTTAGTTCTTAGGGACTCGATCGCTAAGTCTGCCTGTCTGATGAATGATTTTGTAGCTTCTATTTCACGGTTCAATTTCTCTAGGTACCTTGCATCTTTGGACGTGTTGGACGTTGTTTGAGTATTAATGTCTCCATTCTTGAGATATAATTGTTGAACCCGCTCTAGTTTAGACATATTCCGTAGATCTGAGAGTTTGAGTATACTTTTTAGAGGCTTCGAATTACTTCTAGTTCTGTAGATTCTGAGAGGCTTCGAATAAATTCTGTTAAGATATTGGGTGGATACTGTATAGACTCTGTTTATACTCTCCTTAGGCTCTGCTGTAAGTTTGGCACTCTGTTATTAGTTTTCGTGTTCTCTGTTTGTTGTCAATATCATATCCTGATAACACAATGTTTTGATAGAAAATCCACTTAAAACGGGTGTCTACAATACCCCTCCAACCCGAACAGTGAAAAATTTGAGATTCAAAAATTTCGATAAGCTTAAAGAGACTAAGCTGGCCTCCTCCACTCTACAATGTCCACTATTTCCCAATCTGCCTTACAAAACCTCGACGAATCCTCTAGAAAGGATATCCTACAATTTATTGAGTCAGAAAACTCAAAGTCTAAGGTACAAATGTCCATCCACAACTTTACTGACATGTGTTTTAAAAAGTGTAACTCGAACAAACCAATAACCACCAGCACTTTGGACCTGGGTGAGGAACAATGTTTGACAAACTGTTTGAACAGATTCTTGGACACCAATATTAAAGTTGTCCAAGCATTACAAGGCTCCCAGAAATAGATGAGTGAACAGGAGCTGAAGTAGATGAAGTGGCGGAGGTATTAGATATGCCTGGTTGTTAATGTATTATGAAACCAATCTCCGCTGTAACATCCGAGCAGCAACTAGCATTCAGCGGGTCTTATATATTCACTTTATAGACGTATTTAACCCACTTGTAAATATATATCATGAGTACAAGCGAAGCGACGACTTAGATTTATCCTGAGAGAGTTAGAAACGGTAGGAATAAGTAGAGCAAAGGAGTACAATAGGTGGATCGAAGGAGTAGGAGTGAATGCGATCCGTTCTAGAGAATCTCATACCTTAGCTCCTACTTATGAGACCACTACTTGCAAGTAATCACGATTGGTATAATGAACTTGAGCGGAAGCTACTAATTAAAGGAAATTAAACTTGTAAGTCTGTAAATCGCTAGGTCGTTATAGGACCCAAGTAATAGAGACTCATAGAAGTTACTAGTTCACCTTAGACGTATTATTAATAACCAGCATTGGTACTAGCTCACCTTTGATGTAATACAACAACATTGGTACTAGCTCGTCACTATACGTTCATTGAATCTTATAGAATTAGCTACTCATCATCACCAATTATCATCACCAACTGTATCCTTCTTTTACTTTAACATCTCACTTAATTCTGGATGTTGCGACATCACCTCTTCTAATATACTTTGATACTCCTCTTGTTCATCACAAATAGAAGTAAGATGCTTCAAAGCTTCAAAGTTGGTGATTATCTGAGGACCAAGTTGTGCTGCTTGCTTTTCATCAAGTCTAGCAAGTCTTTTGATCAAAACTAGCCATGATCCCAAGTAATCATATTTGTATGTCGCTACCAAAGAACACGACGATGTATCGTTGAGTTCAACGAATACGTTTAGTATACTGTACTGGCATATCAAACACTCATGGATAAGTCCTAACCCTTGGTCAGAATCTAAAGTGTATGGATTGGTGATGAGTTGGTTGAGAGTAAAGTTTATTCTAGAAATCGAGATTAAAATCTCTTCCTTAAGATGGATGGATATTATCACTGAAAGTTGTTGTATAAGAAACTTTATAACCTTAAATGGAGATTCTGTTCCCGACAGCATATGTGTGACTGCTGAAAGAATATAGGAGTTGATCAAGTCTATAAATGCCAATTTGTTTCCTTCTTTTTGTGAAACCAACATCAAAAGTTCTATAATACAGGGATATGCTTCGTTCAACAATATGAGAGAATGTTTCTCTGGAGTAATGTTTGGAATATGACTTAAACACTTCTTGCAGAACTCAATAAAAAGGTCCAATAACCCAGATCTATTGAAAAGATGTACCGAGTCGTCTCTCACGGCTAGTTTCTCCATCAAGAACTTCAAAAGAATACATGCTTGATATTTGATTAGCGGATCATGATCGTCTCCCAAGTTTAAAATGAACGATGCAATGATAGTCCAGTAATTGTCAAACCAATCTATCTTTTTGGCCATGTATATCAAAAACCACATCATTGAGATTACCTTCACTTTGGGGGTTCCTTTCCAGTTTCGACGGGCATCCTCCTCTAGAATTTCCTTTTTGGCTCCTCCGTATCCCAACCGTGGTTGTAGTCCACCATGAAGTGTCTGTTTCTTGATGTTAGGTCCCCCATGAAGTGTCTGTTTCTTGATGTTAGGAAGCACTAACAAGTTTGGCTTCACTTTTGTAGAAATATATTCAGACATCCCACTCTGACACGCATTCTGCAAAGTCTCTGAATCATCTATGACGTTTTCTAGTATTCTGGCGTTGATCTCGCACGTCCATGGTAGTTTGGGGTGGATATGAAATGAAAGAAGGGTGACCAAGTCAATAAGTTTAGGAGAGTCTAGAACCTCAGGTTTTGTAAGCAATGTCGCAAGTATTCTGACATTGTGGTAATATTTAGTGGCTCCTGTTCCTAAAGATTCCCATTGACTTTGTATTGGGATTTCCAACTCTGGTTCCAAGCACGAGAAGACGTCTTCTATTTCTGTAGATGATAGAGTATTCAGGATTATATAAGCTTCCAGTATGAAAAACCCGTCGCCAATTACACTCGGCACTTTCTTGGTTGAATACAATTCAGAGATCATACTTTGAATAGTGAGCCTGTTCGGCACTATGATATTAGAGTTGATATTGTCTATCATGTCTGGACTAAGCATTCTGGAGCCCAATATCCCACTGCTGACCTTTTGGTTATCAAGCTTTATCCATGACATACTAATGATGTCTCTATTAGTCTAAATTGGAGGCAAATGGTAATTATAATGATATGATCTAGATGATTAATTTAAATGAAATGCTTTTCTCAGTAATATTTCGAAATTAGAAGCATATAATAGAATTCTGTCACTAAATTTGTGAGTGGAGGCTCATAAACAAAGAAGTCTAACTAGAAATAGCGAACAATCCCAAAAATAGAGACGCGAAACTCTTACTTAACGAAACTCCCGTATAATTTTTCATATATATAGTGTTTGTTCTTTCCGTAATAAGTGTATAAACACATACTACCACCAATATGAGCCAATTCCTCATTAAACGGTTCTTGTCTGTCAGCAGATCCTTGCATAGAAATCTTTCGTTAGAAATCTCCGAAGAAGTCAAACAAGCATTGAATGATAAAGTGAAGCCAGTGGTGTCTCTAGAATCCACCATTATTACCCATGGGCTTCCATATCCCCAGAATTTAGCCATGGCTCAAGATGTAGAGAAAGTTATTAGGGATAACGGAGGAATCCCCTCTACATGTGCATTCATTCATGGCAAACCTTATGTGGGATTACGTGCCGACCAACTCTCTTTCTTAGCGGAAGAATCAACCAAGGGCACCGTAAATAAGGTTTCTCGCCGTGATATTGGTTATACAATGGCCAATAGACTCCATGGCGGTACGACAATTGCTCTGACGATGATTCTTTCTCATAAGGCCGGTATTAAGGTCTTTGCAACTGGTGGTTTGGGAGGAGTTCACAAGGACGGAAATAATACGTTTGATGTTTCTGCAGATTTGACTGAACTAGGAAGAACTCCAGTCTCAGTAGTGTGCTCTGGTCCGAAATCCATCTTGGATATTGGCTTGACCATGGAATATTTGGAAACCCAAGGTGTATTTGTAGGAACTTATAATGAAGATGAAAGATCCGTCGTCCAAGTCCCTGGATTCTACTGCAGAGAGTCTGGAATCAAGTCTCCCTATTCCTTTTCCACATTTCATAATGCTGCCGAGATCATACACAACCACAATAATGTGATGAGTTTGGATTCTGGAAATGTCATCTGTATTCCTCCTCCAGTTGAAAGTGCCATATCGTCGTCATTTATTGATGAAATCATTGTCAGAGCCAACAGAGACGCACAAACCAAGAACATCCTGGGAAAATATTTGACTCCATTCTTGCTAGCCAGTATTGCTCGTGAAACCAATGGTAAATCAGTCGAATGTAACGTCAAATTTGTTTTGAATAATGCAAGAGCTGCAACAGAAATCGCAAGAGATTTACTTAAGTTGGAATTGGAAAATGTACGTATTTAACATTGTTCATTCTGTTGAAATACTAATATCTAGGCTCAAGGTATACATACTCCGGTAATTCAAAGTCCATTTGTCTCTGGAAAGGCGAAGAGTCTGGTCTCTAAAGAGAAGACTCATATCATTCCTGAAGAAAAGGAGAGTCTGGTTTCGAAAGAGAAAACCCATATTCTGTCTGTTGAAAAGAATCTGCTCTCTATTGTTTCTGATCAAGTTTCCTCAATAATCATCGGATCGTTGGCTCAGGATACAATTGCAACCATCGGTAAGGATTTGAAAATGAAAGACTCAAATTTGGGATTGATCAAATCTTCAATAGGTGGAGTCGGTTACAATATTGCATTAGCATGTCACTATGGAAACAAATCTCCTTCTTGTGATAACGGCAGTTCAAGGCTTGTTTCAATTATTGGTAATGATTTTGCTGGAAACTCGATCTTGAAACAGTTGGAAAGTGTGAACTTTGATACCTCCGGGATTTACGTATCGAACGGAAATTCTGGCACTGCACAATATATCTCCCAACACTCTCATGATGGTGAGTTGTTGGTTGCTTGTGCTGATATGAGTATTGTGGAGGAAGATTTCTCCGGCCACATTATGCAACAGTTGGAACGAGCCAAGCCCACGAATATTATATTAGATTGCAATGTCTCAGCCAGTGTGATGGATAAAATTCTCGACTATAAGCATCGCTGTGGCGGTGATATCAATATCATTGTTGAGCCAACATCGTTCCCTAAATCAAAGCGTCTAGCACAAGCACACCACCTGACATTTCCCAATAATGCTATCAAACTCATCACTCCTACGCAGGCAGAACTCGAGTCTATCCATTCTGCATTCAGCGAGAAAGGATACTTCGAAGATTATGATAACTGGTTTCCAATGTTGGACTCGTTAGGAATCAATACGGAATTTCGCAACCGATGTGAAGTGTTGGGTCGCAAACCAGATTATGCCATTCTCGGCAAATTGTTTCAAAATGGAACTATCCAACAGTCTCTCCAGCTTCTTCCATACTTTCAAAACATCCTCGTGAAATTGGGTGAACTTGGCGTGGTCCTAGTGAGTATATCGACTAGCGTTCAGGACCATAAGTCGATTCCAACAACGTCACAATACCACCCTCGATTTACCGTCACTTCAACAGGAACAAAGATAAATGATAACCACATGGGTGTTGTGATTCAGTATTACCCTATACCACAAGAAAATGTTGACCTTAACATCAAGAACGTCACGGGAGCTGGAGATTCATTCTTGGGCTACCTAGTTGCGAGGCTTCTGTCAGAGTATCCACTGTGGCTAGAGCCAGAAATCTCTACTGTCGAGCAGGAATGGAACAAGTGGGAGTCTATTTATAAGGCCCAGCTTGCCAGTGGACTCTCGTTGATGTCTGATGCTTCTATAAGTCCCCAATTGGTGCAAATTTAGTAAATATTTAGATATTATATACAGGAATATTAACTTATCTGCAGGATCATGAATCACATTTAGCGAGTAAAAATTCACCAGTTAACTATAGGACGCAAGCCAAATGTTTAGAAATACCTTTAGACATACAGTTAATATAGCCGGACGCTTCGGGCGTCGTGGTATCGCCACCTCCGCTAGGAATTCTCGCCCTTTAAGCGGCAAGTTTCTCGTCGCAGGAGGAATCTCTGCCATAACAGGAGTCTACATGTTTGGACAACAGATCCAACTTGACAATTCCAAAGAAATCGCCGAGAGTGTGGCAGTAGACTCTTCCATTTCGCCGTTTCCAATCACTATTCGTCAAAGTGAACAAAAGAATTTACACCACGACTACCAAATGTTGGGCCACGGTGTAAGGGCTGTCACGTTTCTCGGATTCAAAGTATATGGGATCGGAATGTATATCTCACAGGCAGATGTGGCCAAGGTCAGGTCAGTATTGAAAGATGACAAGTTTTTAGCACAATTTGGCACTGAAAACCATACACTTGAAGAATTGTTGCACCACGGCGAGTATTCGTCAGAGATTGTGGAGAAATTATTGGACAGTGGAGTACAATTTATGGTGCGTCTCAGTCCTGTAAGAAACACTGATTTCGGACACTTGAAAGACGGTTTGATCAAGACTATCTTGGCCCATGGAAGATCTAAGGAACAACGTGAAACTGTTGGAAAAGGATTGGAAGAATTGCGCACGGTGTTTGGTGGCCACAAAGGGTCTGTTCCTAAGGACCACTTGATGTACTTGGAGATTTTGAAAGGAGGAGAGATGGGAGTTTCCTATGAAAACACCAAAACCCATAAAATTACAGAAATGGGCAAAGTCACTGAACCTTTGGTGAGCAAGCTCTTGTTTTTGCAATATTTGAGTGGGAAGAAACCGTTGAGTGAGTCGTTGAGGAAGACCAGTGTCGAGGGGTTAATCAGGTTGACTTTATAGTCGTACAGAGTTCATGTAAATAGTAAGAAATATAAGAAATACTGAGCGTAGCGAAGTGTTGATTGATGCAAGTATTTCGTGGAGATCAAGTACACCGGAGTTCTGGGGTCCTGGGATATCGGAGTTATGAAAGATATCGGAGTTATTGAGAATTACGGAGTTCTAGAGAATATCGGAGTTCTAGAGAATATCGGAGTTCTAGAGGATCTGTAAGAATCCTTCTTCTCCTCTAGTAATTACTAGAAATCGGAGTAGCCCATGATATGAGTACTCTGCAGTCCTCAAATTCTCACCAGTTTCCAATTATTCCTGGCATTATAATGAAACTTTACTGCATAACTGTATTGTAATTGGGCCAGAGTCACCAATATTTGAGTTATCTAGAGCCTGGCACCATATATAGAGCCTCTGTATATAGAGCCTCCCTAATACATCATATAACGTAATAACAAGTTCATCTATAGATACCTTATGTTGCGACATGTGATATAGATCACCTGACATAAAATTATCAACATATGTTCGTTCATTGTACCTTATTGTGTGTAGAACTCGATCTTATTTCCTCTTCCATCCAAATCTATACTCCTAATTTGGAGCACTTATCATCCCACTGATACGATGATATTATTAGGCCATACCAACTGTCGCATCGAGGACTCCCGAGACTTCTACCTCAGAATGCGGCTCACTGGTCGCGCCTAGGGCCCAGGGCCCCAATTTACGTCAATAAACGCGTCGACAAAGAATCATAAGGCGTACCTCCATCAACAGTTTATTAGACAGTTCTTGATAATTATAAGAAGAAAGAGCGTGTTAATATTTCCTCGACCCATGGTTGACTATAACTAAGTAGTTTGAAAAGAATCAGCAGGATTTTCGCAACCAGGCGCCAAATTTACATTTCTAAGCGAGTGAGATTAGATCAACTGGGGCCAGGTTACATCTAGGAGCAGGTTACCTTACATTCTCTAATCGTGTCGTGTCGTGTCTTTGCGTTATGGCACAAACGCATAAAATCGATCTCATTGTTCGACAATCTTAATCTCGGTTATGCAGTAACAATAGAGTCTGTTTTCAGCTTAGAGAGTTTATCAGAGTAAGTTCTACGAGTTGTTAAATTCGTACTAGCTCTATTGGTTTTTAAACATCGTAAGTAGCTCTATTATTTATTAAAGTCTTGTATTGGTATCCTGTAAATATCTGATTTAATCCTTGCCGAAGGCAAACTTATATGGTACACTATCTACATAATAATAGATTCATGTTGAACATTAGAAGAAATGGTCTTGTGAGGTAAAACCTTAGCACCGTTGACGTAAATTTCATTCTTAATTTCAACATCATCACCTAAAACGGTGACACCTTCAGTTCTGGCCCACTTACCGATTCTGGAGTTCCATCCAACAATGGTGGACTTGACCCAGGCGTGGTCCTTAACTTGAGAGTTGGCCAATAACACAGATCTTTGGATTCTGGCACCTTCACCAACAATGACGTTTGGACCAATAGTAACATTTGGACCAATGACGGCAGAAGGATGGATCTTGGCAGTAGGGTCAATCAAGACGTTACCACCGTGGACAAATGGTTCATGAGACAATAATTCTGGAGCGGTCTTGGCCAAGTGGGTCAAGTACAAACAAGTACCGGACAAGAAATCCTTAGGTTGACCAACATCCATCCAGAAACCTTCCAAATCGAAGGAGTATAAGGACTTTTGTTCAACCAAGATAGGGAAAGTTTCCTTTTCAATGGAGGTTGGTTTCATCTCAATCAAGTCAATGACTTCAGGATTTAAGATATAAAGACCAGCATTAATTCTATTACCAACAAATTCAACTGGCTTTTCGACGAATCTGTCAATCAAGTTTGGAGTGTCTCTATCGTGGACAATGACACCGTATTTGGATGGTTCATCAACCTTGGTAGCGACAATAGTACCGGCACCACCGTGGGCCTTGTGGAAGTCAGCCAATTCTTGGAATGGGTAGTCACAGATGACATCTGAGTTCAAGACAAAGAATGGAGAGTTGTCCTTCTTCAAGACGTTTTCAGCCAACTTCAATGGACCAGCGGTTCCTAAAGGTTCTTCTTCGACGGAGAAAGTGATGCTAACACCATATTCAGCTTCGTACTTCTTCAAGGTAGCAACCATAACTTCAGGACGGTAGTTGACAGCCAACACAATGTCGGTGACACCAGCTTTGGCAAGAGCGGCGATTTGATGAAGAATCATAGGACGGTTGGCAAATTCAACCAATGGTTTTGGTAACGTCAAGGTTAATGGTCTCAAACGAGTACCAAATCCTCCAACTAAAATTAATCCTTTCATTTTCTATGTATATATCTCAAAGTGTATCGAGTCAAAGAGGTTGGTGAAGAAAAAAGGTGGCCGGACGAGGGTTTATATAGTGGAAAAAAGAAAGAAACACAAAATAAACGTGTCCGCCAAAGACGCCAGAGTGAAACTTGGGGGGTACACTTATTCCAACAATGTATTTTATGCTTGCAAAACTATCTAGCGCTGCTTGGGACGATATTCCGGCTATGTATGATTTTGTGATCCCCTGGTAGCCTGGTTGGCTGAGTGGCCTGTTCAGCCTTCGGTGTCTTCTTCGACCTCGACGCGAATTTTTCCGTCTCTCGAAAAATGGATAAAAATAAAATAAAATGAAAATACTTGTTCACTTCTGTGCGGTCCTGATGTTTGCATATTTGATGAGGTACTAGACTAACTATCTGAATATGCTAACATTGTAGCTAACGAATCCACGCTAACTAAAGTTGTCTCGCTCTATCTACATTTATATCGCCACAATTCTCTTTTTCTCTATTCTTTCTCTACTTTCCTTTCACCGTTTTCTCGCTCTGTTTGTTGACTGATATTTGTATTTACTATAAGTTTTGTGTCAACTAGTTTTTTTGGTAAACAGACCAGCAGAGTATTAGATAGAGCGGAATATTCGAGGACTTGGTGGGGCTGGTTCGTGAACTAGCAAGACGATGCTGACCTTCAGCTTCTAGCCTTTTAGTCTTTCTTAGATATACTGCTGATATACAGCTTGTCCATTGGTGAAGACTTGTTTCATAAGTCCCGTTATTATAGGTCAAATCCGTGCTATATACAGGACGCACATGCCCAAAAGATACATCTTTGTGCTATCAAGCGCGTCGAGAGGCTAAACATATATGAATTGAACGTGTATGGTACTAAGACTTCCGGAGTTATTAGTTCTGCGTCGTGCAGAGTGAACAATTTTGACTATGGTCCCCTAAAAGTTGAATCTGAGACGAAAATTAGTCGCAATGAGATCGGCTGGTACCCTTCCAGGAAAGGAATAGCCAGTATTTGTTTTATCTGAGGAATGTTGATTACTTGTTTAGGTTAATTAAGGAACAGTTCTGGTTAATTATGGATATGTGTTGTGGCTATGGAAAGCCAGTTAGATATGGCTATCTATGGCTATCTGCGGGCTATAGGATGCCAGTCTCCCGCAAGATTACGTAATTTTAGAGATAATCTTTTTAGTGGAATGTTAAACTCTTGGAATGTTCAACTCTCAGTTCCATATAGTCTACAAGTAGTTATAAATCCAAAGAGATACCTCAGAGAGTCTCGGTAGTATAATTAGATGTAGAAGTTTACTAGCATAATTTAGATGCAGAAATCTACTACATAATTAGATGTAAAATAAAACAAGTGATACTAAAAATATACTAGCAAAATTTGGATGCAAAAGTTTACTAAATTATTAGCTTTAGAAACCAACAAGCATAATTTATGTGGAAATATCTAGTATAATTAGATGAGAAATCTACTAGTACAATTAGTTGTATAATATTACTAGCATAATCTAGATGTAAAATATTACAAGCATAATTTAGATGTAAAAGTCTACTAAAGTGGTGATAATACCACAGATCACCACTCCTAGTCCCAAAATTCAATAACCGATCTCATTTGAACTTACCCAGGAGTATCGATTTATTCCATAGTGTTTTATGGACAATTCTGGCTCAGCACCTAGCTATTACTCGGAGATTCTACGTATCATCAACAAACAGAACCTAATTACATTATTATCAGTTATTTAAGTACACATCTACACCATTTAGCAAACTAACTAGCGAGGCTTCGGATCTTGCTAAGTTGTAGGGTAAAGTCAGTTTCTATGAGGTGACAGTCCAAATATAGCACAAATTGGGTACTTTCTTCCACTAAATTATTGAGAACTACCCTTCTCCTCGTTCAAACAACTGAAAATCTCATTAATATAAACCCTGTTAATAAAGTTACTTCCCTGTGTGGAAACATACACCGCTCTCCGCTCTTGATCTCACTATGCATCTCACTAAGCATCTCGCTATTCGTGGAATCTTAAAATTATAATTGTTTTCGTTACCAACTCATACCCAACGTTCACAGCTAACTAAATGAATGTCTCGAAAGGTGTCAATAAGTTGATGATCTGTACCCATTATGCAAACCAGGTCATATAGAAAAATTATTAATGAATCCAGTTGGTAAAGAGCGCTAGAACTTGAAATATTGACATAAAATCGTAGCGAAACGTCACCAAGAGCTGAGAATTCGTCACTAAAAGCATACCGTAATGTCACTAAGAACTAAGAGTTCGTCACTAAAAGTGTAGCAAATGGTCACCAAGAGCTGAGATATTGCTACTAAGTTGCTACGCTCCTTAGCAACTATTTTGACTATGCTTGTGCTTGTAATGCCATTTCCAACACTTCACCCACGCTTGGTCTCTCTTGCGCATCCAACACCAAACATGCCTTTATCAAATCTATAACTTCTTGCGAGTATCCACGCTTGTCTCTGGGTATAGTGTACTTCCCTTGGGATATAGCAAGGTTCAAATTGGCACCCTGTTCAAGCTCCAACTTCTCAAATGGAGAGTATCCAAAACAACAACAATAGAGCAAGCATCCAAGAGACCATATATCAGTTCTTTCACTAATATCACACACTGTGGCTACGTCTAATAACTCAGGTGCCCTATATGGTAGCGTACAGTGTTCCTGGGCAAAATCTGTAAGAGTCAATGCCTGTTGACGATTGCGTACTAGATGTCTAGCCTTCAGGCACGAACCCAAATCCACTAGAACCGGCAATCCTTCTGCGGAAATCATGACATTTGCAGGTTTAAGATCATGATGGGCAAAGGGTACCAATTCTTGTAGTTCCGTTGCAGTTGGGATATCGTCCTCGTCGTCGTCACTTCCCGGAAGCAACATATCGTCCTCGTCGTCTTCGCGCGTGGTTCCACTCCGCTGGTGGTTGTGCATCACCTTCAATCCTCGACATATCCCCGTAAATATCTTCCAGATCTCTGCTTCGTCCATTCTCTCGTCACTCAACACCTGTCCGTTGATTATATCCTGTAATGACTTCTCAAAGTACGGCATGATTATATAAATGGTCTTTGATCCGTCTGGCTCTGCAATCACACACTCCTCAATCGATTGGATAATATATGGCGTCTTGCTGTTGGCAAAGCGATGATAGTTACGAATCTCCTTCATGGCATTCTTGAACGACTCGTCGCTAGATCCAAACGGACACCGGATCTTCTTCAACGCATACAACGCATTCTGGTTGCTCTTATCCGCCACAAGATACACGTACGAAAACCCGCCCTCCCCCAATAACCGGATAATTTTGTACTTGTGATTGTTCAACATTACATACGGCAGACTCAAGTCCGGTATGCACGGCAAACATCCATTCAATGCTTGAAGAAAACAATCCATCGTGGTGTGGTCATCATACTAATATAAATTTATAGATTAAATGTGCGCATATAGAGAACAACCCCTAGAGTGGAGGTTAATTGTGGGGGTTTTGTTAGTTGGATTAAGATTAGGGTGGAGATAGAGGGTTTGCATATGACAAGGTTCCCTCTAGTTATATATATCAAGCCTTTAATACGTCATAATCTTATAAGATCCTGTTTGGTACTGTATATAGTGAAGATTCATGTATAGACTTTCTGAAAATGCAAACTAGAACACCGAACACCTCGAAGTATCCACTAACGGTATCAGTAAGACGAAGTGACGACTAGAGCGCTCACAGGTCTCTGTATTGATTAATTAATTAGCTCATTCAAAAGGTATTCACTAATCATTACTTCTAAAGCCATACTATATTCACTAATAACTCACTACTAAACCATACTATATTCCCTAATCTACCACCTCTAAGCCTATAATATATTCATCATGTCAGAACCACAGACAAAGTCACCAGATCTTATGGAGATCGATGCTCCTCCATTAATTCCAGAAGAACCCAGTATTGATATCATTAATAAACTACACAGTCTTGAAATCCTTCCTGATATCTTCAACTTACTACATGATTTAGAAACGGGCGCCATACTGGCCAAAGATTTCGACAACAACGCTGGAAGTATACGATTGAAACTTGCAACTTTGAAACAATATTTACAGGAAGTTGAAGGGATCAACGAGTCCATTGAGACTAGAACCAATAAAATAGAAACTTTGAGGAATAGTAATAGTAAGAAGTACCAGTTTTTGACGAGATTTAAAGAGAAGGTTGAGAGTGATATAAACGTTTAAATCAATAGAGAAAATGTGAAAAAACATGGAAAGCTAGAGAATCTTGAAAATAGGGAATCTACAAAGAATGGAAATCGTGAAAACTAGAGAATACACTCAATATTTGTGATAAAACGTTGTAAATACCCAGAGCTCTAGAATCTTAATGAGATTTAGTGACATATTGAATTCATTTCTTGTTAAACATTTCGCTGTGCCCAGTATACTAAGAATACCGTGGGCTATTCAATAAACTACTGAGAACCAAACAATAATGAAAAATTACTATTATTCTCGAAATCTTGATGAGATTTATATTCGTTAGACCTAGAAATAGCTAGTGTAATGGCGAGACCACTAGCTTTGCTGAGAATTTCAAAGGCACAACTTATTTGTGGATACTACCACTGGCTAAGCTGAATTAAATAAAGTTATAGAGGGATCTTTCAGCACGGAATCACTGAAACATTTCCTTGAGATCTCACTACTCGCCAACAAGTAGCTCAGAAGGAAAAGCTCCTCCCAACAGACTGCAAGACGACATTTTCCATTCTCCATTTACATCTTCTGCCATACCTTCATCTCCGAGGTTATTCTCCGGAACTTCGATATTCTTCAAAATCTGTGGAGAAAGTACACATCAAACCAGTTGGTTGAGAGCGTTAGACTCTAACTACACCAAACGTTAGAGCTACGTCAACTTGTGTAGCATCGCCGACCACTGTAGTATACCGATACATTAACTATGTGTTTATTAGAAGGATGGAAAACTCTAACGCATCATTCACATAATAAGAAGAACCACTATCAAAATGAATTTACATACATATTATAGAATAACTCATAGTTTTGCAACTAGAATCTTTATACTCCGGAGTACTTCCTAGAGGTTTACTGAAACTCTGAATCACTTGAAAGAGCTTTTGAACGCTTGTAGTCCTGCATCAAACCCTTGCTGCCATTCCCAGAGATGTTTCAGAGATCCTTTTGCTTTCATATGTTCCTGTAAACGAGCGCTCTTCCAACTTCCAGTTCTTCCTAGAATGGAACCGTTGAACTCAGCAAAGTGCAGGGCATCTGCCCACGCAGTGGTGAATGCGTCGCGGTATCTTTCATGCTCGTATTTCTCTTTAGGGTTTGCCTTGTTCCAATAATCTGAATGAGAAGAAAAGGCATCGTTCAACTTGTTTTCAAACGTAGACTTATCAGGAAGCTCTTTTCCTTTTATTGAAAATGGTGCATGGATAGCTCCCTTATCGGTCATTGTCTTGAAATCCCATTCTCCACCATTTCCACTTTGAAATTTGAAAGTCCAAAAGAACGATCCAAAGTTGGCTCGTTCAGCCAAGATGTCGCTTTGACGGTTACCATACTCTATAACGAGTTCGTCGCGTTTAGAGTTGGCATTGTTGCGGTTCCATGAGTCGCCATCAAGCACACACGAATACTCTCCGACCATGAAATCAACTCCTTCGTTCAGCTTTGCAAGAAGATCCTTATCCAAGTCTTGAATGATACTCTGGGGCGATTTTTTCTTGTCGTCGTCCAGGAAACAACGGTAGCAGTGGTGGTCAATAACCACACCAATGGATTTACCGTCGCTTTGATGTTTTTGTACCCATTCGGCCCATTGTTCTGGCCACCACCCATCGGATATGATAATAGGAATTGCCCGGTCTTTTTCACGGATCAGGTTGATCGCTGCCGCATAGTATCTTCCCTGGTACTTTGGATCATTTGCAAATTCGGCTTCATTGACTATTTGAATCCCAGCAATGTTTTCGTACGCAGATAAATCTTTAGCAATAAATGCAAGCAGTTCCAACATCAACAATTGAGCATCGTCGTTTTTCCAAAAGCCAGCATCTCCGCTAGACTTTTCTCCACTGTGGTCTGCTCCATTGGCTCCATGAGGCAACCCGTGTATATCTACAACGACTGAGATATTGTGTTGTCCCGCAGGCTCCACAAACTTCTCTTTAAATATCTTCCATGAGTTGGCATACACACCAGCATACTTCTCAAACTTCGTACCTTTGGTGAAATTTCCACCATTGATATTCCAATACCCGAGAGGGACACGGATTGAAGTCACATCGTGGCTCTCCAACCAATTCCAATCGTCGTCAGAGAGAAAGTTGCTCCAGTAATTCTCAAATTTCTCTCTAGCACCATCGTTCCCTAGATCCTTTGACAACTTCTTAGCAACTTCCAACTCGCAATCGGTTCCTTCCTGAAACAATTCATGGAAAATCCACTTTTCTAATACAAAACATGCCCCAATATTTACCCCATAGTTATATCTGGACTGATAGATCTGTTTCTTACTGGGAGGCTTCCCAGGCGTAGCTGCTGGTTCAGCCGGAGACAAGTTCGATGCCTTGGACTTGAGTTTAAGCTTATCAAACATAGTAGCGATTTGTAATAATCAATTCTTAGAGTAAGGAAGGGATTCCATTCTAAATACCGATCAGTTGCTATGTGATTGTTGCGGCTGTGCGTCGTTATTTGTCGCAAATCGCAAGTGAAGTGTCGTGAATTGTCGTGAATTGTCGTGAATTGTCGTGAATTGTGTCTATTGTCGTGAACTGTGTTAATTGCGTTAATTAAAGTAATTCATGGTTGCTAGTGTCGCAAAAGTCTTAATCTAAACGACTAATTAATTGTCGCTAGTATTCTACTGTCAAACCCCTGAATATCTGTCGCAAAATCTTCTGTGCTATTCTTCTGTGTTATTTCATCCGACTTGTCCGGACTCAAATGGTGTCGCAGAACTTGTCGCGAATTTTAATCTGAATTTGCAACCACCCTTCTTCTAGAATAACTACCACAACTTATTTTAGTCAGTGCTATAGCATAATACTAGCAGAATACGAGATTGTTGCAATAGTTATCTGTAGGTATGAGCTCTGCTGACTTTCAGCGATGTTTTGGCGTTATCGCTTCACTTTTAGACAACCACTAAGCCATATTTAACTAATTATAGCGCCGCTAACATGTGCTTTTTAGCGTCCAATGCTCTTCATTAACCTGATTTAGAGTTCACTATACAGATCATTCAGTGACATGTTGTGAAATATGTTTCTAAGACGCAACTGGGTGTCCATCAAGTTTTGATTGGATATGCAGATTAATAAACGTTGGCTCAAGCAGTTTATGGTTCCTTGAATATCTGCAATAAGTAGACCAAGGATCTTTGCAATGGAGCCGAAAATTGATCAGGCACAATATTGATTAGGAAGAATATTGATAAGGAAGAATATTAATCAGACAGAATATTGAATACTGATAAGGAAGAGTATCGAATCCCAGAATCTTAGAATCCTAGTAAACAAGACTCAATTATACTAGATATATTTTTTACTATTTGACAATTATTGGACATAAAAGAATCAAGTTACTAGAGTTTAGGGTTACTAGGAGATACTATCGTCAGTACTAGTCAGTGATTATCTTCTTCAATGAAAACTATAATACCAAATATGTCGACCTGGAGTGGCCAAAGTGATCTTCCAATCCTGACATTATCTACCACTACCTCATTACTGGCTTGGTTGGTAGCTACATCTTGCTGCTAGTCGCTGATGTATAGGAATGGTGAAATTCCCATTGCAATCAATTTTGGTGGTCGCGTCCCTCATCAAATAAACTAAAAACTTTGTACGTGTTGTTCATGGATCACATTTCACACTTCACAATCACTCTACATCCCCAGCTATGTCACTTCCCTTCAAGCTAAACCAAATCGAATTGCCCACCATGGCAACTATTGCCACCTATCCGGCGTTGTCCGTTGGGTTGTGTATTTTCACCTTTCTTGCGTTGTTGGTGGATACTTATTTCGGAACTGCCATCAGTCATGCAGTGTCATTGTATCCTTATGCTCCAGCCCACTTTGATATGAACCGTCTTTCGATGTACCTTTTATTCCACCAAGGCTTGTTCCATTGGTTGTTCAATATCATTGCTCTCTTCACCCCTTTGGCCATGTTTGAAAGAGCGCACGGTACTGTCTACACTGGTATCACCTTGAACTTGTTGGCAGTTGTTGCAGGTTTACAATACTGTATTTTAGGAGTGTTCCTCTATCCTGAAACCCATGTCATAGGTTTGTCTGGTGTTGTCTTTTCGTTCATGAGTTTCTACGCTTATAAGGAACACCAAGTCCAACCTGTTCTCTACACATTCAAGTTCCAAGGAAGAGAACATTCGATTCCTACTTTATACTCTCCTATATTCTTCTTGTTTGTCACTTCCATCTTACTCCCTGGCTCATCTTTCTTCGGTCACTTGGCTGGTATGTCCACTGGTTATCTTTTAGCAATGGACTACTTGAGAATCTTGTATCCACCTTCCAAAGTTGTTTTATTCATTGAGAAGAAACTTTCCACACCAATTTCCTGTTTACAGGGTGTCGTTACATACTACACTGAAGCAGAGGCCGTTGAATTTAGAGGTGTTTCTTACAATCCTATTTTGTCCCAAGGTCCTGAGACTGCTTAATAGAAGATACAAATCTGAGCGAGAAGTATTTAATATTGGTAGAGATACAAATACTGAGCGTAGCAAAGTATTTAGTATTGGTAGAGATTTAAAATCTGAAAAGTGAATATCAGAAGAGACTTAGTAAATCTAAGTCAATATTAGAGGAGATATAATAAATCTAAGCGAATAATGAAGATATAGTGGATCTAAGTGGATATTATAGGAGATTTAGAGGATCTAAATGAATATTAGTGCAATATTCTGAATACTATGCCACAGATTTCTTATCTTGCTCTACTAATGCTGAATATTTTGAAATCGTTCCTTATCATGCTCTACTAACTCTGCATTTAGTGATACCGAATCTTATTGTCCTAGCGGGTCCATCTGATCTGAATTTATTGTCCCATAGGTTCGTTATCACTCATGTCCATATTTTCGTAGTGAAAAACCATCCAACCAGTTCTCTATTCAATCAATAAATTACTCATTTTATGAGTTACCTGTTAAAGTATCAACTTAGATAAACAAAGAGCCACTTAGACTCCTCTTACTTAGACTCTGCTTAGACTCTGCTTATATGTAGTCTCACAGAGCTGAAGAAACTCCTAGAAGAGCTCCTCGCAGAGCTCCATGTGATACATAACTACTATCATATTTCACCATACAAAAACTGCCGTATCCTTCTAGCCGCATAATGACAACAATCTCTCTACAAGTTGACTATGCACAATTTAATGGGGGCCAATTCATCCCCAGTGTCCCTGCAAACATTTCTCGTTGTCACTATTCCCATTTCACCTCAGTAAAATTACCCACTATTAACAATCATCAATAATCTCCCGGGATCACGTACTTTTCAATTAGTCTAGAACGTAGTATCGCAGACCATCTCTATTATATTGATCATTAACTCTATATGACTGTCATCAACCATATTCTTGTATCTGCTCCACATTGTAAGATCCTTGGGGCTCCTCTCTGGGGCTTCTCTACGGTTTCTACTGTTTCTCTCCGAGCGGTTCTCAACGGTTAAGAATAACAACCGAAAAACAAATTTCGTTCTCTAAATTTATACACTCCTCTAGACTACAATCTTCATGGTACCCCATAGATAAGAACCCGGTTATTAGTAGCATACATGAGCATGGGGATATCCAAGAGAGAATGCGATCGCGTTTTACCGGGAGATTCCATCCACAATGGAAGCCATATAAGAAAACCAGCGTTTACCCCAGAATCTCCCAACAAAAACGAAACCACTACAAACAAAATAACCACTACAAATACAACAAATAAAAGCACCAATGATGACGCCCCAGTACTATCACAGGTCAAAAGGAAGAAACGTCGAAACAAATCAAAAAACAAAGGAAAGGTTAAATCTGGGGAAACTGATCCTGACAGACTCACTGAGAATATCAATGGAAGTTCTATCGACAGAAACAATGGAGTAAATGAATCAGATGGTGTCAAATTAGACATTTCTGCCGGACCAACTACATTTGGGGCTCCTTATTTGAAACCCCTCGAGATTTTACATGCTCCAACAACTCCATACACCAAAACGTACCCCCTCAGTCCACGAAAACAGGCACTAATGCGTTATAAAAAGAGCGACGAAATGATTAATGACCGGTCATATATTGCCGAAGTCAAGGAGAATCTTAAAACCAAACCAAAAGCGAATAGTCCTGGAGAGAATGGGAAACACGATGTAGAGAGACTCTTGGAACCAACGTTCATCCAGTCCAATATGGATGAGAAAGTGACACTATTCAAATTCAAGTCGTCGAAGATCTTGGTGTATGATGAGCAACTAAGCGAATCCAATACTTCTTCTTCAGGAACATTGTTGGGCCATGGAGCATTTGAGATCTTCCAACTCCATAACGGGGACGTGACGTATCTTTCGTGTGGGCCATCGTTTATATATCCATTGCTTCCGAAACTCAAGATCTTGAGAATCGGTTTCAACCAGTTCATCTTGCCGTTGGTCAATCCAGAACGGTACTGGAAGATTTTTATCGATTCAGAAGAACCAAACGTAATTGAAGTTTTGGGATCGACTTTTGAAAGAATTGTCAAGTATCGCAATTTATTCTTTGGCTCAAAGGTGGATGTGGATAAGGAACTCGGTTTATGCATTGATCACCAAGATAGCATCAATGAAAAGCCCCACGAATTGAAATCTCTCTCCATAATTGACGAAACAGAATCGAACGATGGTGCAATTTCTGGTGCAACATCTGGTGCAATTTCTGCTGGGATTCCTGCTGCAATTTCTGATGGGATTTCTGGGTTTGAGTTTACTGTTCTTGCCGGTGAGATCCCGGAGTCACCTCCCTCTGCACCAATCTCGCCACATCACGAGAATCTTGCAAACATCCACTTGGATATCTCTCCAATAAAGAACCATTTTGACCCTGGCTGGACCTTGGGAAAGAAGGTATCTATGCAATCAATATCCACCAATATGGCATGTCTTGATGTCAATGAAGCGCCAACTAGCTCAAACCCTCTCCCCCAGTTCAGAAAAGAAGTCAAGACAATCCAGCACCCCAAACCAAAAAGACCATTCAATTCCAACCCGTTCCAAGCTCCACAAGTCACTGAAATAGACAACAAATCAGACTCATCCATGGACTCTCTACTCGACGAATACGAGGAGAATATCACGTTTTCCAAATCAATGACATTTTCAAGATCTCGCCCTCCGTCAAGACAACATTCAGTCACATCCACGTCGTTCTTGAAGGCTCCACAATACTCACGAGAACCGTATTTCAAAGGAAATATTGAAAAAGACGAAAAGTCCCAATATGACGAGTTGGAGGATTTCCCTTCAACTTCACTTAGCGAATATAACCGAGTCCACAACTCACATATTGGTGGATTGACACGATCGAGAAGATCTTCCAAAAGTGAATTGTATACATCTGAAAGCAACTGGATGGAACCCAGCTTGGTGGCCAACAATAAGAGACTACCAAAGTCTAGATCCAACTACAGCATCAACAGCAGACCCCACAACATCGATTTGAACAATACATACCATAACATCTACAAATCAATCACCCAGCGGAACTTAAAACAATACTTGGAGGACGATGACTTGTCGGTGAAATCACAACGGTTGCCGACGATTTCTGCCAATACCCAACTCGATTTTAGTAGCCTCCACTCTCACAATGGTGAGAGGTCCAAAATTAGTGCTCGCGCAAGCAGCGTTAGAAGCAGCTACACTCCCACAAGTTCTAAGGACAAAACTCGATTGCTGGATACCAAGTTGAATTCGTCTGATGTGTACCAGCTTATCAGCACGAGGAAGTCCCGGAGTAATATTCATGATCTCCGTGAAGCAAAACAGCCCACGCCAGCTGTGAACAAGCCGGGCCTTGCGTCCAGGTTGTTTGGATGGTGATATTATGATTATGGCAAAAAGGAACTTTCCGTTGTACAGTATATTTATTATTTATTCTATTATTTATTGAGAATCTGGGATGGAGATGTAGAGAGAAGTAGAGAGATTTATAGAGAACTAAAGGGTCTAAGAGGAGTAACAAGAACTAACGAGATCTAATGAGAAACGAGAACTCTAAGAATAATGACAACTAACGGGAAATAATGACAACTCTATATTTCTAGAAACGTAGCTAGTTTTATTGAAAATGTCTGGCAGAGAACAAGAATGTCTTGAGAAGCTATTTAATAGTATTAGATGCCTTAGAAGCTTGTTGGTGGTGTAAATGTGTCTCTAGCTGTTAAGTGAAAATGTCTCAGTGATCAATTTTATCCATATCTTGAGCCATTAGTGAAATTATGTCATTATATTATTAAGCCAGTATATTACTGAACCATCACGTACCACCAATGAGAACATTGGTCACAAGAAAATCATCACAAGCTGAGAATTCGCTACGATGAAGCTGAATTGACGTCATTGATCGCTGAACTTCACCCAGACCTCATTAAAACAATATCTCATTTGAGAAACGTCCCGTCACGAAGCTCACAGAATCTCCATGAAGCCCCCATAATCTTTATTAAATCACTAGAGTTCTCATACAGCCTCACTAGAGACTCACTAGAGCCTTACTACTCCTCACTATTCCTCACTATTCCTCACTACATTCGACTCTCACGATCGAGCCTCATTAGATATGGCTATATTAAATTGATTAATAAAGAGGCGATATATACAAAGGGTAAATTGTTCCACCATGGAAAAGACAATTTTTAGTATTACTATTTTATACTGGTGTCATTAAGGAACGATGATGTGTGGTCGTAATAAAGCAATATTGAATGATGTGTTCGTGATAAGATTGGATCTTACAGGATGAGAATCTGGTGAGAGATCTAAGCTCAGTTAGGATCTATTGGCGATCGGAAGTGACTGGCTCAACTGATCTAAAGTTGTGGGGCACCTGGGACTGGGTTACCGTTGGCATCGATCATACCTTGTTGCATCATCATAATTTGTTCGTTACCGGCTGATTCGAATTGTAAACCCAAGCCTAATCTAGAGGAGTTCTTGGAGTGGTCGATTTCACCAGAGAATAACAACGAGATGGTTGGCAAGACTCTCTTTTCCATGAAGGCACTGACCTTACCAGTGGAGTCTAATTGACCTCTGAAAACGGCAGAACGGTATTCGTACTTGGCACCGATGGTGGTTTGACCTTCAACAACATGTTCGTAACCGATTGGAGTACCCATTAAGTTGTCGGTGATTGGCTTGATAGCAGCACTGACTTGAGTTTCTAACCCAGCTTCGACTTTGTCGGTGACTCTTCTCCAGAAAGAAGCGATCAAAGCACCTTGGGCTTGTAATTGAGCAGAGGCGATCCAGTTACCGCTGCTGTAACGGGCAACGTAGGAAACAGCACTTTCAGGTGGAACAGGACCAGCTTGTTTGGAGTACATGGCTTCTAAACCGACGGCGAAGTTAGAAGTTAAGGATTGCAAGAGAGAACCGACGGCGACACCAGAGAAACCACCGTACAAGAACGAAGGGTTCAAGGTCTTCAAGTTGATGGAGAAATCAGACGCCTGGTAGTCTTGTTCCAATTGGACCATTGATGGTTGGCCGTTGGCCAATTGTAAGGTCAACTTGGAGATGTTATGCTTGTCCCATCCGTAGTTGACTCTACCACTAAAGGAGTAGTCGTTATCGATGTTACCTTGGACAAAGTAATCGTCGGTGGCGAAAACAGCAGAGAAAGCATAGGCTGGTAACACGTTAGAGCCAACAGATAAAGTGTGGGAAGTTTGGAAGGCGGGGGCCATAGAAAAGGCCTTGTTCAAGTCGGCTCTCAACCCGGTGAAGAAGTATTGGTTCAAGAAAACATCACGGCTGACTTCTTTGTTCAAGTTTTCGATGGTACCTGGGTTGGTCAAGCCTAATGATTTACGATGTTCGGCAATGGTGATGTAAACATCGTTCAAGTATGAAAAGACTGGGTTGGAGGACCATAATCCATTTTGCTTTGGTGGAGCTTGAGTGACGCCCGGTAAGGTTGGGATCGATAATCTGGAATAGTCTCCCAATGTGACTGGAGTGGAGGAGGGAACTTGTTCTGACATGTCGTTAATGGATTGTAATGAAGTTGATGTCAAGTTTCGTTGATATTGTCGAGTAGCAAATTTGAAAAATTTTACTGAGGTTAGGCGGTATGAAAATTACTATATGTTACGTTTCGATCTACATACTAGAGTGAGAATCGAGAGTTCTCACGTGTATATATGAGTATGCTAGAATTAAGACTACATATGTAGACGATGTTACTAGATGTATAGATGCTCTACTAGCTATGGTGAACTAGAAATAGTTTATGGTAAGCCAGCTAACTATTAATTGTTAACTTTTAGCGAGTCTTGTGCCGTTCTTCCTAGGATCGACAAAAACAGCTTAATATTTAGTGGTATTCCTGGTAGTTTGTCGTGAAATATCGTAATTTTCTCGTTGTTTCTAGTGTTTCATGGCTGTCCTAAGGTTCTGATTACGTACTGCTATTATCCTACACTAAGTTTGCTTATATGTAGAGTTGTTATCGACTCTTCACGTGGCTTGGTAAGTACACGAATTTTCATATAATTGCAACCATCAACGTTGGAGAGAATATCTTTAGCTATGAATCTTACAAGAAACAACAAACTATGAAATTCAAGAAACTATAGTACCACTACCTTGTGCAATTTATGATGATATCTGTTAGAATGATATGTTTTGGAAAATCGAATTTGATAATCTGATACTCTAGTTGGAGACTGAGAGATGATGGACGAGTGTACAAAAATTCAAGGTATTAGGTTAGAATATTCTGTAACTCTCGATATGTAGCCGTACTCCACGTTTTTTGACTTACTACGGAGTCTTTGATCTACTGAATATCTGTTCCTCTGGCCAATAGAAAACAGAACGTTATCCATAATGACACAAAACCTCTAAACATCGATGCTGCAGGAAACTCCGGCAATGATGTAATACGTTCCGACTATCTAACAAAAGGATGAAGTCAGACTGAAAGAGAGATGTTAATCTTGCTATAATGGTTCTAGTATAAATTCTTAGAGACCGTTTTTTACAATGTTCTTTCTCCAGTCTCGTTTGAGTTTTAATTCTAGCTTTAATTCTGCTTCTAGCTCTATTCTAGCTTTAATTCCTTTAATTCTAGCCTAGTTCTTGCTTCAGCTCAGTTCTAGCTTTTCTAAATATACTTCTATGTCTTCTTCTATATCGTCTCTTATTAAATCTTTAATTGTTCCCTACAACTATCACAATCCTTCTGTGTCCTCTATCTTCCTCGGAATCTTTTATATTTCGCAATCTAACTCCGAGTCGAGATAATTAGTTTCTGTTAGTTCCACTAATACACCACCAATACTACCAAATCTTGTATTAGTGGTGTATATGTCATTCAACTACTATATTAATTCTAACTTGTTATAACTTCTTGTTGTATGATTAACTCACTTCTATTATCACTTCTAACCTCTCGGCCCGCGCACCTTGAACGATCACTTCAGCTCCGGCCAAGCTACCCACTACTTAGAACTACTCGAGTCTACACGCTTCTACACTATCCTACACTAATCTACACTAGCCTACACTAGCAGCCTATGTAGCCTCGCCAATTCCTTACACCGTCCATCATCTTCCCTTCCACGATTTAGTCACTTTGCGCACTACTCTCACCCGACACCATTTTTCTGGACCACCAGGTGATGAAAAATCATCCCTCCATCACCTTATTCCCTACTACTTATATAAATAGTGGAGTTACAACAATTCTGTTACTTTCATCATATCACTATAAGTACTAAACTATACTATTGAAATGATTCAACCTGTCGTCAATGGTCACTCGTGTGTAGTGCTACATGTGTCGACCAAGGAGTTATTAGATCAAGCGATTAATTTTTATACCAATGTTGTTGGATTGTCCGTCCACTCCGAGAACGTTGGTCTGCTTTTCTTGTCAAACCAAGACAACAAGCTTACTATCCAATTGGTGGTGTCTGAAAAAGGCTCTTCGGCCAAGGAGATTGCCATTAAACAAAAAGAGTACCAGGACCAATTGAATATCCATGATTGGAGAGACATTGAAAGTGGAGTAGTGTTGAAAACAGCGAATCTCAACAAATTGATCTCCACCTTGCAACTTTACAACTTTGTCGTCCAAATCTGTCCAAACGAATTATATCCAACAGAAGTCTACACCATCGATCCTTTGGGCAACTTGGTAGGGTTCACCTCGTCTAAAAACCCGTTGACTTTGGTTCCTCCTATAGATAAGTTCGAAAAAATGGTTCCAGGCTCGACTTCCATGTCCACTTCTGTTAGTGAAGTGTCTCGTCGTGACGAAGGATTCAAGAAAAAGAGAAATATTGCCATTATGACTTCCGGTGGTGATGCTCCAGGGATGAATGCGAATGTCCGTGCTGTGGTCAGAGCTGCCATCTTTAGAGGCTGTAAGGCTTATGCCGTAATGGAAGGTTACGAAGGTTTGGTCAGAGGAGGTCCTAAGTATATCAAGGAAATGTCCTGGCAAGATGTCAGAGGATACCTTTCTGAGGGGGGTACTAACATTGGTACTGCCAGATGTATGGCGTTCAAGGAAAGAAAGGGGAGATTGAGTGGATGTAAACATTTGATCGAAGCTGGTATCGATGCCTTGATTGTCTGTGGTGGTGATGGTTCTTTAACTGGTGCCGATTTGTTCAGAAAGGAATGGCCATCTTTAATTTCAGAATTGAGAGATAACGGCGAAGTTACTCATCAACAATATGAAACTTACAAGCACTTGAATATTTGTGGTACCGTTGGGTCTATTGATAACGATATGGCCACTACCGATGCTACAATTGGTGCATATTCTTCCTTGGATAGAATCTGTAAGGCCATTGATTATATTGATGCTACTGCAAACTCGCATTCTCGTGCCTTTGTAGTCGAAGTTATGGGTAGACACTGTGGTTGGTTGGCTCTTATGGCCGGTATTGCCACCAGTGCCGATTATATCATGATTCCTGAAAAGCCTTCCTCATCTAAGGACTGGGAGGAACAAATGTGTGAGATTGTTTCAAAGCACAGAGCCAAGGGTAAGAGAAAGACCATTGTGATTGTCGCTGAAGGTGCTATCACCAACGAATTGAAACACATTTCTGCTAACGATGTCAAGGATGTGTTGGTGAACCGTTTACATTTGGATACCAGAGTCACTACCTTGGGACACGTGCAAAGAGGTGGTACTGCTGTTGCGTACGATCGTATTTTGGCTACTTTACAAGGTGTTGAAGCAGTCAAGGCTGTTTTGGACTGTACTCCAGACTCGCCATCTCCATTGATCGCCATTGAAGAAAACAAGATTGTCAGAAAATCCTTGGTTGAAGCTGTCAAAATCACCCAATCGGTAGCAACCGCTATTGAAAGCAAAGACTTTGAAAAGGCCATGTCTTTGAGAGACTCTGAATTCACAGAACACTTGGCCAACTTCATCGCCATGAACTCCGCTAACCATAACGAGCCTACCTTGCCTGTTGAAAAGAGAAAGAGAATCGCTATCATTCATATCGGAGCCCCAGCCGGTGGTATGAACAGTGCTGTATACGCCATGGCTACCTACTGTATGTCCCAAGGACACACTCCATATGCAATCCATAATGGGTTCGCTGGTTTGGCTAGACACGAATCGGTGAGATCGATCGACTGGCTCGAAATTGAAGGTTGGAACTCGGTCGGTGGATCTGAGATTGGTACCAACAGACAAACCCCAGATGAAACTGACTTGGGTATGATTGCCCACTACTTTGAGAAGTACCAATTCGATGGTTTGATCATTGTTGGTGGTTTCGAGGCCTTTGTTTCCCTTGACCAGTTGGAAAGGGCAAGAGCCATGTATCCAGCATTTAGAATCCCAATGACTTTGATTCCTGCTACGATTTCTAATAACGTTCCAGGTACTGAGTATTCTTTGGGTGCCGATACATGTTTGAACTCGCTCATGGATTACTGTGACGTCGTGAAACAATCTGCCTCTGCCACCAGAGACCGTGCTTTCGTTATTGAAGTGCAAGGTGGTAACTCTGGATATATTGCAACTTATGCGTCGTTGATCAGTGGTGCTCAAGCCTCGTATGTTCCAGAAGAAGGTATCTCCTTGGACCAATTGGATATGGATATCAAGTCCTTGAAGGAATCTTTTGCTACTGAAAAGGGTATGTGTAAGACTGGTAAGTTGATCTTGAAGAGTACCAATGCCTGTAAGGTGTTGACTACTCAAGTATTGGCTGACATCATCAAGGAAGAATCAAACGGTGAGTTTGATGCCAAAACAGCAGTCCCTGGACATGTGCAACAAGGTGGATTACCATCACCAATCGATAGAACTAGAGGGGCCAGATTTGCTATCAAGGCCGTCCAATTCATTGAAGAAAACTCCGATTTATTCAAGGACTATAAGTACAGCTTGGAATACCCAAGCGATGACAAGAAATTGGGCTCAACTGCAGCCGTCTTGGGAGTCAAGAAGTCCCACTTGAAATTCACCCCAATCAGAAGATTATACGACTTTGAAACTGAATTGGGCAGAAGAATGCCAAAGAAAATTCACTGGGCTGGTACTAGAGACATTGCAGACCAGTTGGTCGGAAGAAACCGTATTTCTAGAGCCTCTAGTTAAATCGATTCTTCGATACTGAGCAAAATATCATCAACATTGCTGAATGTCACTAGAATTACTAGCTGTCTGACAAGATATCCGGCTCAGTGATAGCAGGAATTCTTTTCAGTGATCTCAGGAATTCTTCCACCCCCATTGCATAGAGTTTAATTATATATTGTACTCTCTTAGTTTGTATTTCCGGAATATTACGTACGAAATTTATCCGAATTCTGTAGAATTTTTGTAGAATTTGCGTAAACAAAACAAAATCAAAAGTTCTAGTGGTACAAAGAAGACGATGAACGGATCATTTAATGACACCAGTAAAAGTATGAATAACGTTACAATTAGAAAAGACTGGACGTACTAACATCCAGAATTCCACAAGGATATTGTTGACTGTTCGTCAGCAGAAGAACTAGTGGATATCCAGAGGCAGTTGATCCAATGGAACAAGCTGATCGAGGAAGAAGTCCAGGCTATGACTACGTTTGATAAGAAGAGAGTGATTGGAGTCATTGATTCTTTGTTCAAGTTTATTGATATCAAACAAAGTCAGCTTGGAAATCGTGAACAATTTAGATTTGTTGGCGAACCAATCCCTCAAGAAAGTGTAAATGAAATGAATAACAAACCGAACATGGGGGATATTAAACATATAGGACAGAAATTGTCTGAAGCTGTGCAAGTCAATTCTAAATCGTCTGACGTTCAACAAGCCACTTCTAAATTATCTGGATTAAAGAACGTCAAGGTAACAATTGGTTGGGGAGATGGTGTTGGAGGACATGTATTAATCAGTGATATTTCCAACACAATTGTAACAACGAACCAGACTTCCATACCAACATCAGTACACTTAAAAGGAGTAGAGTCGTCTATTCTACGGATCAATTCTTCGGGACCGGTATTTATTCATGATGTTTCTCATACCGTGCTCGTCCTCTCATGCCACCAACTACGCCTTCATAACATCGTCGATTCGACAATTATCGTTGAAAGTGTGGGAAACAACCGTATAATCATCGAAAACTGCAATGGCCTAAAACTACAGAGCACTAATGAAATTGCGGTAGATGATTTCAACTGGCCAACCACACTAACCACCAACCCTCATTATAAATTTAGTCATGAAATTGATGATTTCGCATGGATAGAAAGTGTCACAGACGGACCAACAAAGGTGATGAAGGACAATACGAAGCATACAGATATAAAGAAAAAATGAGACAGACCATGAAGAATAGGTTCATGAAGAATAGGTTCATGAAGAATAGGTTCATGAAGAATAAGTTCACGAGGAATAAGATTCATGAAGAATAAATCCACGAAGTATTATGAATAAGCAGTTACATGGTCAAGATCTGAGATCCATAGCCTAAGATTAGAGTCAATTCTGCTCTCAGAGGTTAATACTAATAGTTTTGTTTACAATTGGATTTGATTTGTTTACTAACAGTTTAGTTCCACTACTAACAGGTCAAACAGTCTATTGTGGAATTCCTTCTCACCGAATACCGTTGCGTTCGGGCTACTACTTATTGCTTTGTGGCCCGACCATAACCGATATATGACCAAAATCTAATTGTGTACCGTGTACGGAAGTCGCCCTCCATTATATGGTCCTGGGCATCCATACCGTAACACGGCCTCTGTGATCCCCTCTATGAAAACCAAGAGGCAACTCCGAAAACGATACGCGACGCACCCGAAACGACATGGAGATTTATGCGATACCGTTTTGCGACACAGTTTGCGACACAGTTTTGCGACAACAGACTACGGACACGATGTGAGAACGTGCCTTCAACATAGTATAAATTTGTTAGTGATCGTCTGCTAGTAGAAACTGACACCAGATCTCCCCGACTAAACATTTTTCCGCAACCTTGTTTGTGTGGTCAGGCTGGATTATAAGGGGTGACACGGACCAAGACCCTGACCCTAACACTAACTTTTGCGACACAACCAATGGTTTTTTGAGGGGTCTTTCCGTCCATAGCCGCAAATAAGCGAAAGTTCGCGGAAATTGCTGCAAATCATGTAGTGACATATATAAAGTGGTATGATCCAGCAACATCAGGATCTTAAACATCACTATTATTTTCAATGGCACCTATCAAAACAGATTATTCCAACACGAGCACTCCTGATATATCCGGTCCCCGCGACTTGCTGGTGGATGCTGAGATTCCCTTGGGAGAATACTTATTTCTTCGTATATGCCAGGCCAACCCTAAGCTCAAGACTTTGTTTGGGATTCCCGGTGATTTCAATCTTGCCTTAATGGAACACATGTACGCCGACTCGGTAGAGAAACAAAATGGAGTCAAGTTTGTGGGGTTATGTAATGAGTTGAATGGTGCATACACAGTAGACGGCTATTCAAGAGCTATTGGCGGCTTAGGAGTATTGATCACAACATTTGGAGTCGGAGAATTGAGTGCACTAAACGGGGTGTCACTTTCTTACTCTGAATTCAATCCCGTTTTGCACATCGTTGGAACTAGTTCCCAAACATACCGTGATTACGCTCAGAAAGGCGAGGGAATTCCTCACAACTATCACCACTTAATCCAAAATATCGACTCTCGTAAACATCCAAATCATGACATATATAAGACCATGAGTAAGGCAGTTTCCGTTATCCAAGAATCTTTGGAAACCACTGACGATACCGTTTTGGATCAGATTGACAAGGTTTTGACAACGATTATCCAGGAATCTCGTCCGGGATATTTGTTTATTCCAGTTGACTTGCCAGATAGAAAGGTTAGCTCACGTCGTTTGTTTGAGCAGCCATTGGACTTTAGTGCTGCAGGAATCAACACCACTTCTGGAAAGCAAATGTTGAACAAGGTAACAAGAGAGATCTTAGCTCATTTATGTTCAGCTCACCAGCCTTCGTTTGTATCGGATCTCTTGATGAGTCGGTACCAACTTCATCCTTTGGTTGACACATTGATTGGAAAATTGCCAGAAAACCATATCAAATTATTCAACAGCAATATGGCACGTGGAATGGACGAAACTCGTCTGGATTATGTTGGTGTGTACCAGGGTTGGGGATCGTCTTCTCCCGAAACTCGTCTTGCCATGGAGAAGAATACCGACTTGTTGATCAGGTTTGGATACTTCAACGCAGAGACAAATTGCGCCAATTACACGGATGATTTGCTGGAAATTCAAACGCTTATTGATATTCACCCGGACTACGTGCGTATCAACGACACCTTCCACGAAATTAAAGATTTCTCCACCGGAGAACGTCTCTTTTCCATGTCTGATTTGATGAATGAGTTGATTAACCAAGTAGATGCGGCCAAGTTGCAGCCATCGCAGAAATTCAGATATCAATACACTCCTGCCGAAAAGCACCATTCAGATGATCCTTTGGCTCTCAAATTTGTAACGCAGAAGAAGCTTTACGATTATCTTAATACTAAATTACAACCAAATGATATTCTTATCGTCGAGACTACTGCGTTTCTCTTTGGATTACCCGATATTCGTTTACCTTCAGGAGCGAAAATAATTGCTGGTCAATACTACGGTTCAATTGGCTATGCGTTACCTTCGCTGGTGGGTGTTACTTTTGCAATCAATGACTTGGGACCCGAATGTCGCCATAAACGTATTTTGCTCATTGAAGGAGACGGTTCGGCACAAATGACTATTCAAGAACTTACTGCTTATATCAAGTACCACCATATGCTTCCTATCAAACCCACGATTTTGCTTATGAATAACGATGGCTACACCATCGAGCGGTGGATCAAGGGTCCAACAAGACCATACAATGATATCGCACCATGCTGGAACTGGACTCAACTCTTGGAGACTTTTGGTGATAGGCAGAAAAAGTGGCACACTACAGCCACAATCAAGAATGTCGCCGAATTCGAAGAATACTATTCTTCTCACGAGAAAGATCCCTCTAAGTTAGAACTTGTTGAGTTGATTATGGATAAACTTGACGTTCCTCATAAACTTAATGTTCTTGTAGGAAGAGGAGAACATTAGAGAATCGGGATCATTAGAATCGGGAGATCATTAAGAAGATCTGGATCATTAGAGATGATTTGGAGTTCAAATATCTTTCGGGATATCCTTGTAGATCTCCATAATGAAGAATTTGATAAGATCTTAAATCTCCATAAGGAAGAATTTGCTAAGATCATTAATCTCATGGCTTACTATACTAATTTATGTCCATATGAAAAGTTTTAATATAAATCGATGTTAGATTATTTCTATGTAGCCATGGTACTCTTCTGCCTTAGTTAGGCATCGAGTATTACTCGATTATTGGATTGCTCGGAATGATTCTCAATCTCGGTAAGAATAAATCCGAACCATCTCCATCCCGAGGAACTTCACCTCATCGCCTGTTGTCCCTTTTGTATCGATTTACGCCGAATTGCGCTCCATCAGGATTACAGACCTAAACCCCACTCAAACGCGCGCCGGTTGGAACTGGCCCCGTCGGCTAAGCTCTTTAGAGGAGTTTCGGGAATTCGTATTTTGCTGCCCTTTCTCACGTCTATATACAGGAAAAACAATAATTCCCCACATTTGGCAACCGAAGTATAAGTACACAAATGGATCCGAAATATTCCACTTACCACCAAAATATCGATCAAAATGTCGCTACCATCCATCGTCAGCAAGGGCAGTAGCCCATATCTCGCATCAGATGATTCTCCATATGTGTTCGAAATCCCGGACCATACAAACCTTTCAAAGGTGATGAAGGAAATGTTACCCTTGCCACAGGAGCTGTGGAAAGTTTCGGTACCTTTGCCGGGATCTGCCATTGAAGGATATTCATCGATCTATAGAAACGGAGCGTTCCCCAACCGGTTGAAGGAAGCGCTCCATCCTGATCTTAACACTCTCCATGCCCTATTCATGAACACCGTGTCTGCCAGCGGAAACAGTCCCTATTTGTCGTATCGTAAATATGACTACGATACCAAAGTTTCCGAAACTACTCCTACGACAATTTCTTATAACGAAGTACAACGCCGCAAGCTCAACTATGGTTCAGGATTGCTCTACTTGCTCCAAAACAACCCTTATCGCCAGCCTGACGTGTATCCTTCCCACGGCAAGATCGATAATCACTTGAGAGACTACGCCACTTATGACAAGGACAACATATCATTTATCATCTCGATTCTTTCTCCTAACAGGTACGAATGGGTTCTTACCGATGTGATGTCGTCGTCGTATTCAATCACAAACACTGCTCTCTACGATACGTTGGGACCCGAGTCGTCCAAATATATCTTGGAGTTGACCGAGTCTCCCGTGACCGTTGCTTCTAAGGATCAGATCAAGGATATCATTTTGTTGAAGCAAAAAAATCCTCAAGTCCTTGGAACGTTGATCTCCATCATCTCGTTCGATCCATTGTTTGATACTTTTGAAGATATTGAGTTGAAAGGTTTGGCTACTAAAAACAATATCGCCTTATATGATCTTGACCAGGTCATGAAGATCGGAGAGATCTTCCCTCTCAAGGAGTTGCCTCCAAACCCAGATACCATTCATACAATTTCATTCACTTCGGGAACTACGGGAGCTAACCCTAAGGGTGTGGTTCTCTCTCAGAGAACTTCGTGTGCTGGCATTACGTTTTGTTTGGCTCAGATCCCTCAGCAAGAGAATTCCAAGATGTTTTGCTTCTTACCACTTACCCACATTTACGAGAGACAGACTTCGTGGGCTGGTACGTCTTTTGGTGCTTGTGTGTGCTTTCCTCAGCAGAATGGATCTCCACTTACTCTTGTTGAAGATTTGAAGATCTTCAAACCTACATCCATGAGCAATGTTCCAAGAGTTTACACCAAGTTTGAGGCAGCTTTGAAAGCTGCCACGGTGGACTCACACTCTGTAGTCACGGCAGCAATCACTAAGAAAGCCATTGCGGCCAAAATCGCCCGTCAATCGGTCAGAGACGGTGATCCTGGAGCCCACCTTCTCTACGACAACACTCTCATCAGCAAGTTGCGTAGTAGTTTGGGATTCGACGAAATGGCTTACTGTATCACTGGATCGGCGCCTATTTCTCCATCTACAATCAAATTCATGAAGGCTGCTTTGAATATTGGGATTTGCCAAGGTTATGGATTAACCGAATCTTTTGCTGGAATGTCCATGACTATTCCTTATGAAGCCAACCCAGGTTCTTGTGGCTCTACAGGTATTTGCGTTGAAATGAGAGTTCGTGAATTGCCTGAAATGGGCTACCACTTAAAAGACAAGGACGGGCCTCGAGGAGAACTTCAATTGAGAGGTCCTCAAATCTTCACTTGTTATTTCAAAAACGAAGAAGAGACCAAGAAGGCTTTGGATCAAGACGGCTGGTTCTCCACTGGAGATGTGGCCCAAATCTCTAGCTCCAACGGTCAATTAAAGATTATTGATCGTGTCAAGAACTTCTTCAAACTTTCCCAAGGTGAATATGTCACCCCAGAAAAGGTCGAAAACATCTACTTATCCAACAACTCTCTCATGACGCAATGTTATGCTCACGGAGACTCTTTCAAGTCTTTCTTGGTGGGTATTATTGGCGTGGACCCTGTTGGTATCAAGAGGTTTTTGACCAAACAATGTAATGTCAGTCCACTGAAACTCAGTACCAACGAAGATATCTTGAAGGCTATCAATAGACCCCAAAACAAATCTAAGTTGTTGAATTTCTTGAACTCCAACGTCAATAAGAAGGTACAAGGGTACGAGAAGCTCCAGAACATTCATATCGAATTTGAACCGTTGACTATTGCCAGAAATGTCGTCACTCCGACCCAGAAGTTGAAGAGACCAATTGCATCCAAATTCTTTGCTGAACAATTTACTGCTATGTATGACGAGGGGTCTTTGATCAAGAGATCCAAATTATAGATCCAGTTTTGTTTGATGTAGTTTGACAATTTTCAATATTTATATGTGTATTAATATACTATAGAACTATTTTAGCCCCTAGATATGATCTGGATTTAATCCCTAAATAAGAACTAGATTTAGCCCCTAGACATCTATGAAACATCAACATTGTGGAACAGTATTTCATGAAATTATCACCAAATGTCGCGTGTCTTAAAATGTCGCGGAAAATGAATTTTTTCTCGACCTAAACTGAGTGAAGACTTGACTATAAACAAAACACTCTTCAGTACCGTTAAACTATCGTTGATCATGGTATGTATTAGAGGAAAATTCTGGTGAAGATTAAGGCTATTAAGGGGTTGAGCGCTCTTGATATATTATATTTGTGGATGGGTCCCGAAACCTGGCTGTAAAAGTGAACCGTGGTCAAACTAGCGAGGTAAATGGAAATGGAAAATGGAAATGGAAAATGGAAAACTTCGAATAAGCTGGTTGTGACTAGTATTGCTCAGTGGGGGTCTTCAAGGGGTCTTTTTCACGGAATTCAAGAGGGACCACATAAGCAACTTCGCTTCGCTCAGTTACTTATAGCTCAGTTGCTTATACTCAGTTACTTATACTAACATCTAGTCATTGCCTACTATCAGTACCAAGGTTGAAACCAATTCATTAAATGGGTTGTCATTAATTGCAGCTCACTCACATATCTCCGGGTTAGGGTTGGATGAAAACTTGAAACCTAAAGAATCCGCCCAAGGAATGGTGGGACAATTGAAAGCACGTAAAGCAGCAGGTGTGATCTTGAAAATGATCGAGGCCGGCAAAATCGCAGGTAGAGGAGTATTAATCGCCGGGCCACCATCCACCGGAAAAACCGCCATTGCAATGGGTTTGTCACAAAGTTTAGGAAGTGAAGTGCCATTCACCGCCATTGCCGGGTCCGAAATATTCTCGCTTGAATTATCCAAAACCGAAGCTTTAACTCAAGTGTTCCGTAAATCCATAGGAATAAGAATCAAGGAAGAATCGGAGATTATCGAAGGGGAAGTTGTTGAAATTCAAATCGATAGATCCATCACCGGTGGACACAAGCAAGGAAAATTGACTATCAAAACAACAGACATGGAAACCATCTATGAATTGGGTAACAAGATGATCGAAGGGTTGACTAAGGAAAAGATTTTGGCCGGAGACGTTATTTCCATCGACAAGTCGTCAGGAAAAATCACAAAGTTGGGTAAATCCTTCACTAGAGCCAGAGACTACGATGCAATGGGACCAGAAACCAAATTCATCCAATGTCCAGAGGGAGAATTACAAAAAAGAAAGGAAGTCGTACATACCGTGTCATTACACGAAATCGATGTTATAAATTCCAGACAACAGGGATTTTTGGCGTTGTTTTCCGGAGACACTGGTGAAATCAGATCAGAAGTGAGAGACCAAATCAACATCAAAGTGGCTGAATGGAAAGAAGAAGGAAAGGCAGAAATCATCCCGGGTGTCTTGTTCATCGATGAGGTCCACATTTTAGATATTGAATGTTTCTCGTTTATAAATCGTGCCTTGGAAGACGACTTTGCTCCAATTGTGTTTATGGCCACCAACAGAGGAATCTCCAACATTCGTGGTACAAACTATAAATCTCCCCATGGTTTACCAATCGATTTATTAGACAGATCCATTATTATCCACACAAGCTCTTACAACTCCGACGAGATCAGAACTATTCTCTCTATAAGAGCAAATGAAGAAGAAGTTGAATTATCCACGGACGCTTTGGCTTTGTTGACCAAGATCGGTCAAGAAACAAGTTTAAGATACGCTTCCAATTTGATCTCGGTCTCGCAGCAAATCTGCTTAAAGAGAAGAAGCAATATTATTGATCTTGTTGATATAAAGAGAGCTTACATGCTCTTTTTGGATTCAGACAGATCTGTCCAATATTTGGAGGAGAACTCGACCCAGTTTATTGATGATAATGGAAAGGTTACAATTGGACAAGGAAAGGATGATGATAAGATGGAAATAAGCAACTAAACAAGCAACTGAGCGAAGCGAATTTTCTTGAGCGGTCTGTATCAATTCCTGAGTGAGTGAATTGTGTTGAATTCATAAACATTGTTGAAATTATTAGGACAGTGTGTATGGAAGCGTAGCGAGAGGTCAATAGAGCTGACAGATCGTCACTAAAAGCTGGAATCTCGTCACTAAGGGCTGGAATCTCGTCACTAGGAGCAAGATAATGCCACTATGAGCTGATATATCGTCACTAGGTCGCTACGCTCCTTAGTACGCTACACTTTCTATACCTACTTCTCCAATTTTGTGTCATTTATCAGTTTCTCAGGAAAGTCTCGTGTTACCCTGCCAGCCCTTCATCAGTATCTGCAAGTTGTCAGAACAATCGCTACCGATAGATATCTGTAGCATTATTAAATGTACTTTATTCTTAATTCAAGTAGCACGAGGTCACTGCTACGCTTGTAAGTATAAAATCGTCTAATAAATCGTCTAATAGTATCAGCTACTAGTTATATAAAAATTATGACAATAATGTATAATATGTAACATCAACAGAAGTAAAATATGAAGTAGCAGCACTACTTAGGAGCACTACTTAGGAGCACTACTTAGGAGCATTTCTTAGGAGCAGTGATTAGGATCATAGTAACTTAGTGATTAAGGAAAACCAGTAACCGGAGATTGTCATTAAAAAGCATCAGTTCAGTAACTTTGAATAATCACAAACGTTAACAACAAAACTCTAATAGTGAATAAGTCTCACGAATATTCACTAATTTCACTAAACCTCACTATAAATGCTTCGCTTCGTTCAGCATTCACTAATCGTCACTAACTTCACAAACCTCACTACATTAAATACTTCGCTGTGCTCAGCATTTAATAAGTCACTAACACTCACTATATTGAATGCTTCGTTGCGCTCAGCATTTAACCACTTCCCTTCGTATTCAAAATCAAAGCAATAATCATACCGTACAATCCCAACACTTCAGCGAAAATTAAAATCAACACAATCCCCACAAACAATCTTGGTTGATGCATAAATTGTCTAACCCCCTCGTCACCAACAATACCAATGGCGTAACCCGAGGCTAAACAAGCAAACCCGACAGATAACCCACACGCTAAATGCATAATTCCATTGAAGAGCGAGTAGTCTTTAGTCGGAGACAAGCCTCCAGCAATCAAAACGGCAACAACCAATCCGTAGACAGATAAGATACCCGACATAACGACGGGAATCAACGACTTCATGATCAATTCAGGCTTGAAGGTACCAATCCCTGCGATACCCACGCCCGACTTGGCTGTTCCGATAGCAGCTCCGGTACATGATAAAATCATGGCCGAGGCACAACCTGCAAAACCTAGAAATGGAGCAAATGCTGGTGAATATTCATCACCCAAAAGTCCCGACATTATTGAGCTAATAGTTAGTGATAGATTAGACTGAACAATTTTATTGAGGGTGGAAGATAATTATATGAGCGACATATTTCCGCGACATGGCAAACTGAGTGTCTCAGTGCGACATTTTATACCTACCACAAATGTAAACAAACAGATAAAATAAGAGAGATAAATTGAACAGAGGTGAGATAATTCTAAGGGATAATTCTAAAGAGATAATTCTAAAGAGATAATTCTAAAGAGATAATTTAGATCAAGAAAGAGATTAGGACGACTTTTCTTCCATCATTCTCCAGGGACTGCTTACTTAGATCATAGTATTTATATATATAAAAGATTTAAGTGGTTACTCATTTATCCACAAATCAAAAAATTCACGTATAGATCAGATAATTCACTCATAGATCAGATAATTCGCTCATAGATCAGATTATTCACTCATTGATCAGATAATTCGCTCATAGATCAAATTTCTCTTTCGTTCAATCGCTACTTCACTCTTCAATATGGATGACTATGAAAAAATCACACTCTCGAAACAAGACTTGCGATACATTTATGGACAAATCCTTAACCAAACTACGTCGAAACTCGATCTCCATCTCCCGTCGTTACGAAGCGATCCTTTAAAGAATAAAGTCGCCAATGTTTTGGATGAGTTTCTAATGGAAACATTTGATCTTGCCAAATCCTCCCTTGTGATAGATGGCCAGGACATTACATTCGAGGGTACACACCAGTACATCAAAGACTTGTTGACCTTGAAACCTCGAGAAAAGGTCGAACCCTTTGACTTGGCGATCAACAGCAAATTGAGAGACATTCTCCTACAAGTAGAAGAGGAAACCACAGCATTAACCAGACTAAGAAGAGAATTGCCCATACGAGTCAAGGATGCGTATCAGAACCTAGTCAAGAAAACAGACTCTGAAATATCCACACTATTGGCAGAGTTGGATGAACAAAATGTCACCTCCGATCCTGAAGTGACCATCCCGGATAATATGGACGAAATCGCCAATGAATACGAAAAACATATACTCATACTAAATGATTTGAACAAGACCATTCCAGCAAGAAAGGCGGAACTTAATAGATACGATGATACCATACTGTTCTTGGAAGTAGCGTATCAACAACAGAGTAACTGATCAAGCAGCTGAGCGAAGCGAAGGTGCTTGAGCCGTCCGTGATTACTTCCCAGAGAGACTTGTATCAAGGTTCCTTCCCCGATCTGAGGTTAATCTAAAATCATTCTCCGTATCATTCTTATACTAGCGAGCTCCATGGTCGCAATGATGTTTGAAAACTTCGTGACAACAACCGCAAGTTCATTTTGGAAACAATATATTACGAGATGAACACCGAACAAGTCACTTCTGCTTCCGATTACAGAGTGTGCTCCATAAAAGAACTGTTGGTTCAATTATGCCAATCATCAACTTTAGAGATAAATGGGTATGGAATTACTTGGATAACCAACTATTTGGGTATGAAACTACTTAAGGTATACGATTTATCAAAGAATCACATCACCATATCATTTACTAGTCTTTATGTCCCATTTCTCGTCTGAAACTCTCAGACATTCAACGATTAACGATTAATATTAATACACATTCATTATGTATGGATGCACCTTTCAGATCCTCCTTAGTGAGGATTCTCTATAGTGATGATCTCCGTAAACTACTGCTCATGTGTAGATTCATGACCAACATATCTGGAATCTGTAATCTGTGGCCTTGCGTGATAAAATTGGTTTTCGCACGAAAACAATAGCTGCAAATTATACATCATTTAACTGGTAGTCCACTACAGAAGTATCAAGATTAACAGCTTGCATAGTTAAACTAACAAATGCACGAATATATCCGATGATATATATACTTACAAAGAATTCAGATTTTACGTTCAAATCATCTCTCAAATCACCATCTACCCTCTACCATCTAGATCAAATGTTTCTAGATCTGACAAACCCGGAACGGAATTGTACACTACCTACACTACCCTATATCACTCCCGAGCTCACTATTACTAACATCTCCTCACTTAAGCCAATTCTACGCTCTCTAAGCCTTTTCTTCTATACCTATGCGATAGTTGCCGGAGTTTTCAATCTTTTTATATATTTACAAATTCGCCCAATTGGGAATCTTACATACAACTTTAAAACTACAATAAAACATCTAAAATTCTAAACAAACCTTTATCCGATTGAACTCGACTAGACGTCTTAACTATGTCGTCGCCTACAAGGAATAATATAACGTCGAGATATTTGGAGTCTATTGATGGAAGCATACTGCCTTTGCAGCCAAGTCTCAAATACAATTCTTCACCCCTAAGAACAGCCCCGCTGAAAACACATACCAATGAAGATCTTGACTCGTTGGCCAGGCAGTTGAACATCGTGCCTTCGACCAGCCCATCCAAAACAGCATTATTGAGAACGAGATTCGAATCTCCTTCTGCCACTGTTTCGTCCTTCAAGACTCCATCCAAATTATCAAACCTGGCGAAATCGTCGGCCAACGGGTCGCCAGTCAGTCGAAACTTCGATATCGTAACTAAAGAGAGAAAAGACTCAACGCCTTTCCAAAACACGCCTAATTTTCAATCCACTGACGAACCAACCTGGGCTAAGAAGAATTATAAAGATGTTTTGAACGGATCACCAAAGAAAAACACATCCTCCAATATGACACCTTCTAGGACCAGACTTTCTCCTATGAAAATGGATACACCTTCGTTCACCCCAAAATCTAGACCATACCTCTCATCTCCAAGTAATAGTACATCCAAAGACTCGCCAGGATACGAGTATTTATGCAGAATCCAAGCTATCAAAGACTGGTTAGAGAAAGTCTTGCAAGAAGAGATTTCACAAGGCCCAGCCGATCTCATATCGTACATCAGAAATGGGATTCATTTGGCAAAATTAGCAAATATCATTCTTCCAAGGAAAAGAAACGTATTCACCAACGACTCAAAATTACAGTTCAAACATACTGAAAATATAAACCGATTCTTCCATCTACTCGACTACATGAATGTTCCAGATTTGTTCCGATTCGAATTGACCGATTTGTATGATGCAAAGAATGTTCCAAAAGTATGGTTCTGTTTGCATGCCATGAGTTATATGTTGAATAAAACAGATACAAGCTTTCCAAAAATCGAAAACTTGGTTGATTTATTAGACTTTTCCGACGAAGAAATTAGAACAGCAAACAGAGCATTGGTTGGTTCAGGACTTCCAAACTTTGCCAGCGCAGATACTGGTGATAACTCCTCTTGTGACAATACTTATATGGAGAAGATGGTGTCGTCCAGAAATGTTTCTCCTATGAAGCAGTCTATAGACTCACAGAATGCGTCGATTTCAAACCTTACAAGACTGATTGTCGTTCAGCCTCATTCATATTCTCCGACAAAGGTTTTTGTTGAAAGTGCAATTCAAACAGATCCATTTAGAGAAACTTCGGTTTCAACCATACAGGGATTCAATGTTGGTTCTAGCACTAACTTAAATCCTGCTTATAAATTGTCGACCACTACACCAATTCAAACAATCCCCAAACCAGCACAACCAGTACGCAACCAACTCTATGAAAGTTCGAACAAAAATCTGGACTATTATACCCCAGAGCTTGAAAATCATGTCTCAAATATCATCAAAATCCAATCTTTATCTCGTGGTGCAAATTATCGTTATAGCATGTTTGTGGATAGAATTATGTTGAAGTCGTATGGTGATGAATTGACTTACTTTGCATCAATTATTCGTGGTAATACTTCGCGGAGTAAGACGGTTCATAGAAATCGTAAACAGTTGCTTGTATTTAAGGATGAAATAATTACTTTGCAATCGATAGCGAGACAAAGATTACTGCAGACTAATAACAGCAGAGATTTCAGCACCTCAAATATTGAGTTTTCAATGTTGCAGAATATTATTCGTGGACAGACATTAAGGAAACAACAAAAGAACTTACAAATGGATTTGGCATGCCATCGACCTTCTATTGTCAATTTACAATCTATGATCAGAACGAAGCAAGTCTATAGCAAATCGCTGATCATTCTCAAGTTCAAATACGTCATACAAGACTCAATACTTGACTTGCAATCGATAATCCGTCGTCGTCTCTTCGAAAGACATAGAAATAACAAAATCCTTGGAAATCTTACCAATAACGATACAGTGGCAAGATTGCAAGCCGTTGTTCGAGGAAACGAGGTTAGAGAAGGCATTTACAAGAAGCGGGCAACGATTTGCAGATATTTGACTCCATTATACGAACTTCAAAGTATTGCAAGAGGAGGAATTTCAAGATCCAAATTATGTAACAATGTTTTGGTAACGTTGATTTACGAGGATATCGTGTTGAACCAGTTGTACGCCAAAGTGAGAGGAAATAATATTAGAACCGAAATATCCGTCAAGAAAGCTAAATTGAAACGGTTTGAAAAGAGTTCGATTTTACCAATTCAATCAAGATTCAGAGGTATTCTTAGAAGATTCGACAAGGAAATCAAGCTAGGTGATATTTATCAAGATGTTGAAAGTGTCATTGACTTACAATCCTTGATTAGAGGTTATAACGTTCGTCTGAACGTAAACAATATAGACATTTACTATCATCAACGGATTTTACAAGTGATCAAGGCACAATCGGTTATAAAGAGTAGGTTAACACAAAGTGCATATCGTTCGTTAATCTCCATGAGAAATGCTCCATTATCAGTTATCTCCAGATTTGCCTATCTTCTCACAGATAACAATTCAGATTATCAAGAAGAAATGGAACTTTCCGATGCAAAAGATGAGATTATTCAATTCTCCAAAAGTAATGAAGAGATCGAGAATCAAATTGAAAACTTGGACATCAAATTGAGTCTTCTAGATAAAAACAAAATCACCATCGAAGAGTTTATCAAACACAAGAATAAGTATAAAACTGCAGCCAAAACTCCAATGAACGTCAAACACTTGGAGAGATTGAACAAGTCATCAAGAGAAAGAATCGAGCTTTATCAATCGATGTTCTACTTTCTTCAAACAAAACCCATCTACTTTACAAGACTCTACAATTCCTTTTCGGTGGAGGACAAAGAATCCAAATTGTGTAAGGATTTGCAATCTTTCATAGTGCTGCTTTTCCCCATTCAAAACTCTTCAATCACTCATCATTCAAGAGAGGAATACTTCTATGTCAAATTCATCCTTGATATGATGAAGAATGATATCCAACACAATTCTCAGAATATAAGTGACTTGACCAAATCACAATCAGGATTCTGGATCGAATATCTCTTACATTTCAACAACCATACATATCAAAGACAACATTTGAAGGGAATTTTAGGAAAAATCGTGGGGCATATAGTTGAAAGTGACGATCTCGACTTTGAATCGAACCCTTCGGAAATCTACTATCGTATTGCTGATAGAGAAAGAAAAGTCAATGGATATACTGAAAAGAGTGACGACGTTCCACCTCAGGTAGCCATCAAAGAACCAGAAGTTTCCAGTAAATTTGTGGAAAACTTGATGAGTCTCAGGGAATTTGCAACAGATATTCTCAATACACTTGAGAACTCAATCGAAAAGATCCCTCTTCATATGAGATTAATCTGTAACCATGCTTATGAGTTGTCACAACTCCAATTTCCAGACCGAACCGACCAGCAACATTTAGCGGTCGCTGGAGTCATTTTCATCAAGCATTATATCGCAACCATCTTGCAATACCCCGAGAACTTCGGATTACTCGTTGAAGATCCTTTCAATCCTGTATTATTCAACGTTGGTGCGAAGGATAACTTGAAACATTTGAGTAGAGTGATGTTGCAGGTGTTTTCCATGAAACCATTCAACGACAACTTCTTGAAACCATTGAATGAATATGTAACTTCTTCAATTGATATGACCAGAAATATTATTGTTGAATTGATCAGCGTAAAGGACTTGGAAAAGGAATATGACTTGAACGATTATAACGATATAATCGCCGACGAAAGACCAAAATTGTCCATGAAGGTTAGTACCATGATTCTGATTGAAAAATGTGTCTGCAAGAATATTGATATCATGGCTCCAAGTTCCGACGACCAGTTATATTCTATATGTACAAGATTGGACGACGTGGTTAATTCTGCTGATGACTATGTGACCTTATCAGAACTTGGTACTATCACCTTGAACTTGAACCCTACTAACAAAGAAGACTCTTTGGCAGATTCTAAGGTCAGTTCACTCATCAACCAAGCCAAAAGATGTATTTTGTATATCATGAGGATCCAAGAGGGTGAAGGACTTTTGGAATTGCTCATTTCAGGTATCAAACCATCCGATGAAGAACGATTTAAAGAAATCGTCTGCACCGAATCTCAAGAATCCACCAGTATTGAAAAGAGAAGACCTTACTACAAAACATCCTTGGGTGATTTAACGAAAGTTTCGTATCGTGACATGAAGAAAATGGCTCTTGAAATGTTATTGCAGCTTGAATCTATGGGCCATTTGACGAGAAAGAACTCGTTCCAAGAGATCTTGAACCAGATCGCTATTGATATCAAAACCAAGGACACCCAAAGATCCAGCCGCAAGAAACAATTACAAATTGCTTCGTTGACGGTGGATAAATTGACTGACAAGGCAAAGTTCTTGAGAAGACAATTGTCGGACTATAACAAACATATCGAATCGATTCTTGCCCAACTACAACTGAAACCAAAAGACAAAAAGTTGTTCAACATCATTCCCGTCTTCAGCAAACAATATTTCTACCATCGTGAGTTGAGGAAGAGAAATAGACTTCCAAAATTCGGTTCTTATAAGTACGCAGCTAAGAAGTTGATGGACCAAGGTGTCCTTGGAGACTTTGGAGGACTTGTTAACAAGGCATACTCGTCGTCTTCGAAGTTGGATTTCATGTTTAGTTGTCACGAGGTCGGAATCTTCACTATCGAAGCGGCTACAGGATCCGTCAATATTCCAGGTGCCTACAATAAGATTACTTTGGACCAATTGTTAAACTATCAGTACGAAAATCAAGAAAAAATCGAGTTGTTTGACGGAATGGTGATCTTCAACACCCACAACTTGACGGCCCTTATTTTCAGAAAGTTCTACGAACTCAAGAGAGATTAATAAGATGTTAGAGATAAAAATTTAGAACTATTTATGAATGTATGGCCTATTCAATGTAACGATTAATATCAAAAATTTGATAAGAGCATTGACCTGTAGCTTGTAGATCTATTGGCTAGCTTAACTTGTAACTTGTCGACCATTTTGGACTAACTTTAACTTGCAGTCTCTTTCTTGTTGACTCGTGATCTTCGTCTCGTGACTTTTGACTCGTGATCCATGACTTCTAGTCTCTAACCTGACTCGAGATCTTTTGACTACTTGCTCAACAACTCGTCGATCTTTTTCTCCAACGAGGCCAATCTTTCGTCCTTCTCTTCGTTAGATTCAGTGAGTTTGGAGATTTGTGATTCTAATTGAACTACAAGACCAGCCAACTTCTCAACTGTGGCTTTTAATGTTGGAGCACCAGCTCCACTTGCCTTGGTTGGGGAAGAAATTGGTGCTGGAGAAGGTGCTGGAGAAAGCGCAGGTGCTGGAGACAGTGCAGGTGCTGGAGAAGCAGACTTTTCCGTCACTGGATTAATATCTTTTTTAGTTTCGACTTTCTTGGATTCAACCTTTGGTTCAACTGGTTCTTCCTTCTTAGGTTCAACTGGTTCCTCCTTCTTTGTTTCAACCTTTTCCTCCTTCTTAGTTGGTTCTTTCTTTTCTTCCTTTGGCTTCTCCTCTAATATATCCTTAGATACTTTAGCTTCTGGTTTCTTGACCTCTTCCCAGTCATCGTCCTTGTAAGTATCTTGAGGCGTGTCTTCATCATCAGACTGGTCAACGACCTTACTCAACAAACTGTTGACTTCACTAGATGAGTTCAACAATTCATTGACATCTTTTGGTGCTGGACTAGATTCCTTGACCGGTTCTGGCTTTGGTTCGGCCTTTTTCTTCTCGGCTTCCTTGATTTCTTGTTGCTTAGCCTCTTCCTTTTTCTTTTCGCTTTCCTTCTTAGCGTCGGAAATAGCAATCACAGGAGAAGATTCTCTAATAGAAGGTTCAGAGCCATCGTACAATGCTTCCATACTCATCAACAATGGACCGTTGACCTCTTTTCCGCCAAACCAGTCAGCTGCTGACAACGCAGGTTGATCTGTAGGACAGTCTGGGAAAATATCCTCCTGGAACAATTCCGATCTTCTTGGTACAATAAAGGAAATTGGTTCAATGGACGAATCGTTGACAGTCTTGAACGATTTCAATACTTCGTTCTCCTTGACATTCACCGATGCCTTTGGAGCTACGGCAAATCCTCTTTGTGGGTCGATAGAGGCGAATTGTGATAATTCATAGAGATAATCGTTATCAAATTCGTAGTAACGAATGTTACCATCACCTTTACCAGCTAAGTACAAAATCGAGGTGGCTTCGTCGAAAAATGGGATCAAGACACCAGAGGAGGCATCGATAACCAAGAACCCGTCGATTGGACCCTTTTCGATATTCTTGACGTCCCAGATACCAACTTGACGGTCGGAGAGTCTTGAGAACCCGGTGGTAGCAATTCGGTCGGTGTTACCTAACCAAACCACTCTCGAAGGTTTAGCACCAGTATGGCCAGCACCTTCGGAGATAACTTCACCAGTTCTAACATCCCAAATACGCAATTTCTTGTCTCTAGAGGTGGTAGCCAACAAAGAACCGTTGTAATTGAACGAGAATGAAGTCACCAAATCCTTATGTTGCAAGGTGATTTCGTCCTTGCCTGTTTCCAAGTTCCAAATCTTGACACTATAGTCCAAGGAGCACGACGCCAACACGTTTTCTGCACACGGATGGAATTCAACGTGCCCGACCTTTCTAGTATGGCCCGACAACACCTTGATTGGCTGGGTTATATCCTTAATGTTGTCATTTTCGTCCACATACTTACGGAACGAATAATCCAGAGGAATCTCCCACACACAAATCTTCCCGTCATCTGAACAACTCACCACCTGCTGCGAGTTGAACGGGTTGAAAGCTGTATCCAAAACTGGTCCCTTGTGACCTCTAAACAAAGGCACGGTGTCTGGAGCCTTTCCCACTTCGTTCAATGGAATCACTGCAAACGCACCACCTCCAGAAGCATCCCAGTTCACCGACAAGTACTTTCCATTAGAATGGATGATGTTGGAGTCCCAGGCATTTTTGGTGATTTTCAAGTTCTCATAACTCAATTCTCTTTTGGCGGCCTGTCCGAAAACATGACGATATTTAGAAGCTCTTACAAATTTTCCACTAGACCTGTTAGTACCGTCACAGTTGCTTTATTTCAAGCCATACTTACCTCATTATTCATTCAATTGCTAAACAATGTTGGAGTTAGTTTTGTTTGTTGTGTTGAAATTCAGTTTTTCGGGAGTGTTGGAGAATCCGAAACACGTAAATAGTCACACTGAGCACACTGAGCATACTGAGCGTAGCGAAGTATTTAGAAGTAAATCTTTAGTAAGCCACTAAGTCTCAGTAGCATTAGCTAGTGAGAGCAGGGAAGTGCTTAATATTCACTATGTCAGCGATGGATTTATAAGTTTTTTGTCTAGTAAGTCACTAATCTCAGTAGCATTAGTTACTTATCGCAAGGAAGTACTTAATTATCACGTATTTTACGAGAGATTTCTTTTATAAGTTACTAAATCACAGTGGCATTAGATACTGAGCGCAAGTAAGTACTTAATTATCACTATTTCAACCCACTAATCACAAATACTTCGCTTATCTCAGGATACAATAGCCCATGGCCAGCATATGCTGGTGCGAGCGATAAATTTGATAGTGGAAGATTACGTAATCTACACTCCAGGCTGAATATTGAGGGTAATAGTAGTTTAATAGTACTGTAAATTCGTATACAATATAGTGGGACTATTCCAAGTTGTTTTAGTTGCTAACTTAGTTATTAGAGACAATTTTGGTCATTATTCCTCTAGCTGAATCCACCGGTTTTCGTGTACTGCATATAATGTAGAATATAGAAACTCTCAAGATTATATTTTTTGCAGCTTTTTAATACTGATTAGTTCCTAATAGCTCGCCCATTGTTCTCTCGACTATATTATTACTAAAGGGATAATAATATATTCGTATTCAGTAATTTATTGAATAGCCCTCTATTTCTGTTCTTGGTATACTAAAAATGTGGAATCTCTAATGATTTTAGTAGTACAATTCTCAATTGTAGAATTGGAACTATGAAGAATACTATATGTATGCAATCTTCTTCTAGAGAGACTTTAAGATATACTTTTTATGGATCTTCTTATAGAACGAATAATGTGAACTTTATATTTCTATTAGTAGCGATTATTCTTCATCTGGGACATTTGGATAATATTTCAGTCTGGAAATAATGCTGGGAACAGTATGGGAGAGTGAGCTCTGTCACCTCTGCTTGTTTCGATCTTGATGGCTCATTAAGCGTTAACAACTATAATTGATATTGATCATACCCCAAAATCCTACGATGAATAGGCTGGTAATAAAATATGTGAATGGTGGTACTATTAGTATATTTCGGAGTCAGATCTCAAAAGAATCGTAAGATATCTAATGGTAATGATTGAGTGTGTATTTTTCAGTAAATATACATTAATTGATTCATCATTTAATCCAAAATGAGATTCTTATTCTTGGTGGTTGTTCGTCTGTCAGACTTATTATATTCAACTCATTATCACCAATCTAAAAGCACACATAGAAGCAAATATAGGAGCAGCTTTCCAGCTCAGAACTGAATAAATGTTGTTTCAATTATTAGCACCTCTTCAGCAACTCCCTAACACCTCCTTACAATTCCCGTATACCTCCCCTAGATATTCTGAAGAAACGTATTAAATTCATCAACGTTTTTGGGTTCATCCACTTGTACTTTATCGAAACCATGATTCAAATATCCATCAAGGTTATCTTGGGTACAAATATCTTGAAATGTCTCCTTTTCTTTCCTGGCAATATATTCTTTGACATTGTGTAAATCTACAAGACAAATGTTTCCTATTGTAGCAGAGATTGCATTGTACGATTCAGTTTTCCATATCTGTTCTCTTCGAGTCGTCTCTAAAGATTTCCATTCTTCAAAACTCGTTTCCAACTTGTGTTTGTCGAGATTTCTGGTTTCCATACATGACATTACAAGGTCATAACTACTGGAATCTGGGATTATGGGCCAAAGTTTGACTGGTAAGTATAAGCTCACAAACCGGGCAAAACTCGACTTTTCTGACACGATTTCCTTGCCCACAAATTGTTCAATAAACCATTGACTCGTCATCAATTTGGACTTGATATGTCTATCCCTTAGTTTGCGTCTGATTTTGTTCTTCTCTTTGATGTTTTCAGATACGATATTTGAACTAGCCATAATTTTGCTCTTCTCTTTGATAGTTATGTTTGAATTCGGCACTTTCTTGTGTCGCCTGTTGTTTCTTTCTCCTCTCCGTGAAACCGTGCTTCGTATCACATTGATCTGCTCCAATGGATGTAACGAGTCTCCTTTTTTAAGATCCAAATGTCTTCCAAACGATCCTTTGTGTGAAAAATGTTTACCACAGTACTTACACGTATTGTCCTTGTTGATTGAGCTTGAAAAGTCCTTGTCGTAAACACTCTTTTCTACTAAGTCTTTCTCTTTACTCTTACTCTTATTCTCCGTCTGTTTGGGTATGGATTGGTTGGCGAAATTGGCGATTTCTATGGCTTCTTTGGGTTCGCCATTTATGTTCAAATATTCCCCGTTGTAGTATGCCTGCACTTCACCATTCATAAGTTACAGATCAGTTGCAATTGATAAGTCTACCATTCCTGTATGTAGTTCCACGCTAATAATCCTAAATATTACATTAGATACTGCATATAACTACTTGCTCTAAATCTCTACTTATTCATACTAATCTCTAGATATCCATCTTTCCAACGATCTCATGCAACTCGCTATAGTACCGGTCGACAATCGAATCTCCCTCTCCTGCAGCAACTCTCAAAATTAGCTCGTTCAACTCAGCACTTCCTAGAATATCGACATGGTCAGCCGTTTTGGCACCTCCTCTGATATCGAATCTGTCTGGTTCGTCTTTGATTTCGACGATTTTCACGGCAATGTTGGCGGGGTTGAATCTAGATTCACTTCCCTTCTTCCATTCATGACAAATGGAGTGGGTCAATAATGAGACTGTACCATCTCCATCTCCCAACGCTACTGCGTTATTCATTTCGGAATCGATAGTCATGTTCAATCTTGAAAGCTCGTCGGCATCAGTGTATTTATATGCTCTTTCGGTGGGCTTTCCTACTCCGTAGAAACAGAACACTTTCATGTCTGGAGCGTATGGTAACGATGCTTCTAACGGGTTGGACCATTTGGAAGAGTCGTGGTCGTTGGCACGGAGCTCCTTCGCTGTTTTTGCGATCCCAAACGAGTATTGTTCGTTCACTCTCTTGGAATACCATTCAGGTGATTCCTTCAACAAATAATCGATAGCAGAGGTGATAGTGAAGTTTTCTGGCTTACCACTTTTTGGGTTGTACTGGATAAACGTACCAAAACTCTCATTTTTGGGCCCTGAAATCACTACGTCAGGCTCATCAGTGAGCAAAGTGTTGGTTGGATCGTCTGGTGCATGCGTCATATTACCCCAAATCACATCTCCACCCTTTGGAAGCATAGATGCAATCCCACCAAACGTTCTGAGCATATCGACTCTTTCTCTTCTACTAAAGAATTTTTCTAATCCGTAGATCGCCAATGCATTCAATTGTACGGTATCTTTCATTTCTCCCGAAATCAATGCTGGAATCGTCTTGGGAGTACCCAAAGAAGACCCACTAATGTCAACAAATGCTTCGATGTGGTCGTTACACCAGCTAGTCCCACCATTTCCGAAAAACTCGCCTTTGGCTTCTGCCCATTTCATGAAGTAGAAAATCACTTGAGATCCCATGGAGTGGCCAACGAGAATGGATTTCTGACCCGTCATTTTCTTGGTCAATTCTACTTGTGACTTCAATTTCGAAAAGTATCCGTCCCTCTTTTCCAAATCTAAATATGCTAATCTCCAATCATAGGCGGCACTTATCATATTGTTAGGTCCATAGCCAATAACAGCCAAATTTTGTAAGATCTTGTTCCAGATCCAGTATCCAGCCATGAAGAAATCAGCAGCCTCAAACCCTTGTGCTGCTCTCAATTGAACGTTTGGAGGATCCAACCCTGTTTCTTCGTCTAACATGATATGTTTCAACCAACATGTTTTGTCGAGAACCATGGTTCTCAACATATAGAATGATCCCCATAAACGTTTACGGAAATGTGGAAGCGAAGGACAATCTCCTACTGACTTGGTACCCCAAGACTCTATTCCAGTGGAAATTACTCCAGGAACTAACACCACATTGTATTGGGCAGTCAAGTTATGATTCAATGCCATTCTCTTCCCTACAGAAAACGATTCGGCAGATCCATGTAAAGGATCGTCTTGTTTCTTGAAGAAATCCATATTCAAATCATTGAATAACGGAGGAATTCCACTGGGCAATATATCTTTCCAGTCCTTCCAGTCATCAAACAATAGATTTACTGAATCAAAGTTGACAAATTTATCTAATTCCGTTTTCAAAGTCGGGTGGGAATATGCTGAGAACACTGCTGTGAGTACCAATCCTAAAACGGTTCCTAGTATGAACACTACTCTTCTTGATTCATGGAGTTTTTTCTTCAATTCCTTAGAAGTTTTAGTATGTTTGGTGTGTTTCTTCTTGAGGTGGGGTTCTTCCAAGTCAGTACCGGAGTTTCCAACACTTGGAGTCTCGCCGGATTCAAGCCCAGAGTCTATCGCAGAAGAAGCTCCAGAATCTGGAGCAACTGACCTTTTTTTGCCCTTTTGTTTACGATTGGTAACCATTCGATACAGTGACGCGTCAGATATATAATTGATAAGATGTAATTAATACCACGGAAGGATGCCCTAAGAACCTTGTAGCTAAAGAATGGTCAAAGGAAGAAACGGAAGCAGTAAAGCAAAGGAGCAATCTGATCCGTGGTGTTTTCGATAGCTCTCTTTCGTATCTTTCTCTCTTTTCGAATGCAAAATGGAACACGTGATGACATGTGAATTATTTGGCTGCTATCTATATACGAACTGATGTATACGAGATGATGCTACGGTGGTTTTAGGAGTTATTTATACGATTAGTATCAGATTGGATATCCAGTACCCATATAGATTCTATAGTGTGATTAGGATATGTAAGTAGATCGAAAATCGTCATTACGAACGGAATCCCGATTGAGTACGGGACAGGGGCCAATTGGTTCACTTAGTGTCGATTTATTTCCTGTATTCTGAATTTGGGGCCCTCGTCATTGGAATGGTCATTAGGTAGGTGCAATTCCGAGAGTGGATTATAATTGGACAGAAAGACTACCAAAATTATTAAGATCTCCGCGGAAATATCGGAACAGTCTAAAGGGCATCCATCGTGTAATCGTATTCAATTCCTGGAGTAACACTCGCGATGAACTTCAAAAATATAACTAGATATTGGTCAACTCTAATTCCGTCGTCTTCCATTGTGAGGTTTTCAAATTCTTGTTCTACTCCCTCAGTCTTTGGTTCATTTTCTGTGGTTTTGTTTCTTCTTCTCTTTGAATGTTGCATTAGCACTTTCATCACCGACGAATGTTTGCAAGGATGGATCGACACGGACGTTGTATTATGGGCCACCGGCAAGGTTTCAATGGTTGCAGTTTTGTCCTTATAGTCTGCGTTTATATCTTCAAACATTTGGTTGGGTAAAAGTGGGATACCGTTTGAATTGAAACCAACCAAATAGAGTTTGGGAACTCTATAGGACGTTGAATACGTGATATAGAGATCGTATTTGCGTAGCTTATTATCGGAATTGTTTATCATTTCGAGATCATCAAAAGAATCTCGAAGCTCATCATCTTCGTCATCGTCAATAATTTCTTCGATAACTTCAGGTTCTACCACCTTCGAAACAATAGGAATATTTGACGTGACCCATTCGTCGCCAGCATCCTCATCGAAGTTAAAGCCGCCATTACCGTCCACATCTCCGCTTAAATAATCAGAAGCTCTCTGGTAGCTAGGGACATGCTTGGTTATAAGGAATTGTTTATCTTCAGGTAAAAATGACTTTTGCAATGGTTTTGCACACGATGACCACTGCCAGGTGGGAAACTTGTACACAAGATAATCTCCTGCCTGAACGAATTCTTCGGGGCTAATTTCTCCTGTAGTTGAGAAATTCGAGCTGTGATTTATAGGCGTGAGGTATTCACGAAGTGATGACAATTTAGATCTTAACATGATTCTGGATAAAGAAGAGTTGTGTTGATGTTAGCGCCCCTCACTTTTAGATAAGATACCGGGTCGTGTGGGTTATAACTTTGCGGAGTGTACCTAAGTCGGACGGGGCTCGCACTGATATGACTAAAAACTCAGACTAGTTCCATTCCCCAGATGAATTCTCAGCATGAGCCTTCTGTATGAATTGGAGACCAATAGTTTGATGAAATTATCAAGTGATTGCCGTCCCGCTTATTCCTTTTGTTTTCACAAACAATCTTAGACCAAGACAAGGATTCTATAGAGGAAAGTCACTAATAAGTACAATGATGTAGCAACTATACATATCCGTAATTGTAAATATATCTCAATATGTAATCTTCAAAAACTCTGATATTCAAGAGGTTCAGTATTTAGCATGATTTAATGATATTAGATGGTCTCTATAGCTGTAAATTATGGTGTGAATCTATTTGGTGCATGGGTGCAAAATCTATGAATGATGCAAAAAATGAGTAATCTTAATGACAATTTTCCATGACTGATAACCAAAATTGATCATGCTGCTGCTATAAATTCTCAAGCTATATAATTTCTCTAGATTTATCTAGCTGTATATATTCTCAAACTATATATATTCTCAAACTATACATATTCTCAAACTATACATATTCTCAAACTATACAAATGGCCAAACTCCAATCTAAGTAGACACTTTAGATCAAGGTCATTGTACCTTTGAGCGGTCAACGACCTTCCAGCAAGATCTCAATAATATTTTGCTGAATCTCTTTATGTGTTGGCTACATTAGTGTGATGTGTATCTCATATTACGAAGCTCATCTCATTTTTAGTATATTAATATGATTTTCATCTCACTGCTTGTCATTGAATTACTAAAGATACAGTAGAAGATTACTGATTATTCCTGCTTGGCTTACTCGTTAGATGCGTCTAACTTTTCATCATATACTTCAGGTTAGGCTTACGTATTCGATACTTGTATTAATTTCGTCACTTTTCTAATGCTACTTTCCTATCGTAATTTAATGGTTGTAGTCCATTTCGAACAAATAGCCCTATATTAGAGGTTAGTGTTTCTGGAACACATCGAGTCATGATCTACCATAGTGCTATTTCGTGGAGCTTATCAAATCTTGATTAATCATAGTGATTTCTTAGAACTTACAACTAGTAAACTGATTACAATTAAACCACCATTTTCCACTATTTTTCAAATAGATTTGATCCCAATAGATATCATAGTAGCTAATACGTAGTTTGTAGACTTCAGTGTTACATATTTTTTATTACTACAGACTTGAAATAGGTATCCCCAAGATCTGTCTATGTCTCTTCAAATCCCTATTCTTGGCCCAGCAAATATAAAATTAACTAACATTCGTCATGACTGGAACTAGATTCCATATGAGTCATGTCAGTTATCATTGGATCTCTTGTGTACCAATGTTTTTGACCTTCTCGTGACTCATTCGTTTATATATATAAATCATGAATTCGGTGCGCTTAGACCTGGAAATACGAGAATCTAACAAAGAGATTAATCTAATGGAGGATATAACTAAAAAAGAAGATAATCTCACTGTCGAGTCTAAGAACGATATTATTGATGAAGTTGCCTTCTCAAAGTTAAATGGTATAATTGTTGTTGATGTTCCTGATACAGAGGCTGCTTATAATCCTAAGGTGGTGACTTTCGCAAAGGAAATGGAAGGCCTTGGATATAGGGTTTCGTTGAAGTTATATTTGTATCTATGTAATATGGATAGTACTGGCATTGTAATCAAGTGTACGGATATCTTGAGTATGGCGAGAAAGAATGTTGGCGCCCATGTCAGATGGGAACCTATGTATCCTAATTTTCCAACCCAAGTGATGGAGGCTAGCGAGGGTGAATTGTTTTTCAATCTGATAATACATTATATGACGGGATACTTGCCTGTTTATGCTAAGGATACGCGGCCAGAGATGGACGAGGAACATCCTATTACAACCATTTCAATTATACATACCAACCACGTCAAACAATATTTCTTTACTTTACTTTCGTCAAAATCAAGCATTCCTAACTCCTTGGTTGCGTTCGTAAACGAAGCAATTGAGTTGGGATGGAATCTTGAGTACTCGGGAGATATTTCGTTTAAAGAAACTCTCTGTATGGTAGCTACAAATCAGTTGAAGAAGGGAGAGTCTATCACTAACGTGGTTAAGACAAGTACAGATATACTTAGGGTCATGGCAGCAATGTCTTACGGGCATATTGGGTTGTTGGCACCTGTGAAATTCAAATCGTTGAATCGTAAAACTCGTCGTTTGATCGTAACAGCGTTGGAAGAGGTCATCAGTGAATCGGACGTAAAGCCATATAGTGGATTATGGAAGATTGCGTTCCATTCGCTTCATGTGGGTGAATATGGAGGAAGAGTGGCTAGCGTTGCTAAACGGTTCAGAAATGAACGGAACGTGGCAACTTCTGAAACTATAATTTGTGAAGCGATAAAAACGGGAAATGTAAGATTGGCTGTGGATCAGTTGGTCGCTAAACCATCAGTGTTTGCACGTAATTTGGACAAATTGTTGAGAGAAACCAATGAAGACGTTGACTACGTGATTCTGCAATTTGAACGTGTTATTGATCGAACTAGTTCGAAGGTATTGTTGCAGTTACTTGGTCATTTCAAGGGCCGAAAACTTCATGAGTCGCAAAAACGGTTGGTGGTTACACTGGGAAGTAAGGGAAGGGTGCTTTTGGCAGGTACATTGAAACCTCTCTCTCAAGATACAGTTGCAAGGGTAATAGAAGTTATTACATGTGGATTGAAGAATATGTTTGCTGGAAAAGAATTGTTGAAAGGAAAGAAAGTATTTATCCAACCAGCAGCAATGAACGTATTGTTGCCACTTCAAATGAGTTCTGCTTCTGAAACCAAGAGATCGGTTTCCAGAGGTAGTAGGATTCCCTTGGACCTCATACCTGAAGATAAGGATAAGAACTTTCTACGTATGTTTATCCATTGGATAGGTGAAGACCAGGATTTGAGTGCATGTTTTATTGATGAGTCTTTTAGCAAGGTTGCACATGTAGCATATACTAATATGGTTCTTCCGTATTCATGGCACTCTGGGGATATTACGGGGGCACCAGCTCCAAACGGAGCCTCAGAGTTTATTGATTTGGACATGCAAAAGGCTTTGGGTGCAGGTATTCGTTATGTGTTGATGGACGTAAGGGTTTATACTGCTCAGGTTTTCCTGCATCACTCTGTCAGTTTTTCAGGGTACATGATGCTAAAGGATCACACTTCTGGGGAGGTGTTTGAGCCCAGGTCAGTTCGATCAAAGTTCGATATGACTTCTGATACTAGATCGGTTGTTTCTTGTGCTTTCGATTTGAAAGAAAGGTGTATGATTTGGATGGACTGTCCGTTGGACACTGGTGCATTCAAAAATGATGTCGCTTCCAACTTCAAGCAAGTCATGGAAACGTTAAGATTATTCATTTCTTTGCACAACTCAAAAGTCAGTGTAGCTGAACTTGTGAAAATCCATGCTGCTGCGGGTATGGCTATATTTGTGGACAATATTGAAGAAGCAGATTTCACAGTAGGACTAGGAGAAGGGGAACTAGATGTATACGACTTCACAAAAATCAATTCAAAGTGGATATAGGATGAAAGAAATAGAAGGTTACTCAACGGGCACTAATAAACATGGTGAATAAAACCTCACTTTATGCAAAACTACATAATCTTTAGTTAATAGGTTCACAATAGGCTATTCTCAAACCAGTCAATAAAATTCGAACCACAATAGTCTGTATTGTAGGGAAGACTCAACTGCGTTGATTTGTTCTATTGAATCTATAGAGATATACCACAGTACTCTATTCCGTATATGTTGCTACAGAATTTCGTACAATTTCTTCTAGTTGTACTATTTCTAGAAGATTTCAATTATCAGATGATATATAATTAGTCTAGGCACATAGTATTTAACATTCCTTTCAGTATATTTTAAGTTGTTTGAATTACATTACCTCGTATGTTTCTACAACGGAACACTCAATGGTTGCAAAAAACGTTTATATGCAGTATGTGAAATAAGGTAGCCACGATGAGGACGCGCATAATCCCAAACACAATAGTTCAAAGTTGGAATTAACTATTCACGATAACATTTCTATGGAATTCATAGTCTACAAGCAAAGTTTTCAGTTTAGATGCAATTTAGATAAACCCGCTGGTTCAGAAACTGCTGAATATTAAATCAACGACTTAGAAATCTAGTGATGAGCATTACTTAGATAGAAAACGTTCGATGAGCATTACAATAAAATTTAGAAGGTGTGAACACCGAGGACACCTCGAGGGTACAAAACAATCAAATTCTGTATTCATATTTTAAACGACAGGGTGCTGCATCTGTCCTACATAAATTTGCAAGCGTGTCTCTATCACCCAAAGCAGTTTTTCGTTTCTGACGTTTGGTCGTAAAATATTGAGAGTCTCGCGTGAACAAAAAATACGTCGACTCTGGGACGCGACTAAGCATCGATGAATGAGATCCAACAAGGATGTTTTCTACAGCTGTTCTCGAGTCGTAATCCATGAGATCTTATTATGAGACAAGCCGTTTTTCTTTAAAGGCTACTTCGTTTGCTGGCTATAAATACTCGGGATTCGCAGAGGCGCGACTTGCAACTATTATGCGAAATTCGGCACGTAATTAATTGGTAATAACACGTCCTTGTCTAATTCTTTTTCAACTTCTTTAAACACTATTAAGGTAAGATTCTAGCTCAATTAAGATTCTCTCTCTGTTAACATTCTCCCTCTATTAATATTCTTCCTCGGTTAAGATTCCCACTTCCATAATTAGCCAATATTCACACATACTGGGAAGAGACATTCGACCTAATCTGATAGTACGATGCCATAATAGTAAGGTCCAAAGCTTCCATGCCGGCTCGCGAAATTCGCACATACCCAAACATCCATAATTGGAAATGAAAACAATTGGAATGAATGCAGCTTCCAGTAGCTAAGCACCATGTTATAAGTATTTAGTCATCTAATTACGCGATCACCTCTGTAGACAATTGAACGTCCCTATACTTGCAGTTGGAACAATTGGTACGCCTCCTCACACGACTCTACAGCCCTTCCATCATAAAAGACGTGTCGTAACCGATTACCTTGTGCGTCATTTGTCAACATCAACATCAAAACAAAAACAACACGAAACGCACAAATACGAGATTCCCATCGATCCAACTAATCAGGGAATACCATAATATAGTCCCACACGCCTCCTATACATATTCCAATATTTTAATAGTTCCCCAATTGAGATTTTGTTTATTGTTATGAATCCATTTTAACGCGATTTATTTGACTCTCACTCTGTAAAAGTTACCGACGGTTTTTCAATTGACATATATACCCGTTCTTCATCCAACAGATACTTAGAAAGTATATCTTATTGTTATGTCGTTAATGTCGAATAGAATAGCCTTGGCTCCTATTCGCGACTCTCACTTGAACTCTCCTTTGAATGAACGCAAGTCCAAGGGGAAGATTGGCAAAGGTGGGAGTAAAATGATAGGCAAGTTATCCAACGAGAAGTTAAGCTCATCTTTGACCAAATCATTCAGCACTTCCAAGACATTGTCAAGAAACACGTTCCCTTACTCTCCAAAATCCATTAGCTTCTCAGATTACAGGTCCACTTCATCAACCTCGTCGTCACCTCAAAAGAATGATATGGCGGGTTTGGCGGCTACAAAGTTGAAATTGAAATTGCAATTGGCCCTTTATAAGTTACAGCAGAACAGAGTAAGTAAGGGCGAATTCGCCAGCTCTTCAACACAAGTTGAAGAAGTTAAAAACGTCAATTCTGCTTTGTCCACTTCGTCATCTTCTACTTCACCTTCAACTTCCCAAACACCACTTCTGACCCCAAGCTACCAAACATTCCTTCCAACTCCACAAACCGAACCATCGCGTACTGAATCAAAATACTCCTCTTCGATCAACATCAATTTACAAACAAAATCGTCTCTTCTTCTGAAAAAAACACATCCGTCATTATCAAACATTGCATCCAACAAACAATTCAAAAAGTCCCAGAGGTTAAGGTTATTCCAAATCAAAAAGAATTCAATATTTTACTCGTCACATCATGATTTGCCACTTTCTGTGAATCAAATCAAATTACCGAAGCCAATGATTCAAGAACATCTCAACATTAATATGGGCCATTCAATGGACTCGATGTCTCAAAATATGGGACAATCGATGAATTCTATGTCTCAAAACTCGTTTATCTTACCCTATGCTGCTGCCGCTGCTGCCAAAACTCCTTCAATTTTAATCAACTCCTCAAACTCGGTATACAATTTGCCTCCCATAAACAAGATTTTGAAAACTCCAATAAAAAACGGAAACCGTGGCTTAAAGACTGATTCAAATTCTCGGAAATTAAAAACTCCTATAAACCCATCCACTAGGAACTTGAAAACCCCAATGAAACCAGCAAACTCGACCCGCAGCTTAATTATCAACAACATTAATCTTCCAGCAACAACATGTCAATCCACTGACGATACCACCATTGATGAAGACTATGATGCAACCATCCTTCACACTGCAAATAACACTACAATCTCAAAAAATGTAAATAACACTCCTGCTGATAGCAAGAAATTGGATCCATCAAAGAGAAGTCATTCTTCAAATAACATTCTCACCTCGTCCCCAACCAATAATCAATTTGGCACACCAAATAGTTTCAGTGTAGCGAAATCATTGTTGCAGTTGGGTGGCTATAACGTATAACTACCGATTCTGAATTTCTGCCTGTGGCAGTTAATTACTCTGCGCCATCATATGGGTGGCAGGATACTGAAATTACGTTTCAAATAGATGTTATTGATGCTAATTCCAATTGGCTTAAAATAATAGTATTATATTTTGTTCGGTCAAGAGTTGGTTTCCTTGGTTATTGCCCTATATCATCAGAGTCTCTGAGACCACAAATGAAAAATTTTAAGTCTGCATCAGCATTTCAAGATCTTTCACTATTGTTAGTTTTTACCTTCAACTATCGGTAATTTGTGTCCCCGTATTTGCTTTCTTCTCATTGTTTTATCTATTAGTTCTTTATCCTTATGACATCATAATACAGCATTCTTCATTTTCTTAATCATAGTTGTTAAAACTAATTCATAACTAATTACTTGTACAATTAATGATATATCCTTTATTAATTATAATACTATCAGGAGCTGAATCATCTATTGGTTTCAGATTTAATCAATAAAGGTAATAATCTTGATATTACTTTGTTAGCCATTAAATAGCTCATACTTTAGGTGAATTTCGGAAGGCTGCAATTGTGTGTGGTGTACCTGTCTAATTGTAAATAGTCGACCTCCAGTGTCGTCATGAGTGAATACACCTATAACGCACTGAATATATGAGTCTTGTCTCATTTTCGCTCTTCTTTTGGACCCAAGTTGTAACTTTCACGATTTTCTTACCAGTGTTCTTAGCTGTTTGAGTAGGTATGGGTCGGAAATTATAGACGAGATTTCAATATATATTCCACAATACCAACCTTGCAACGAGTATCAGTTACGAGAATACTCGCTTGCTCTAATGATTCTACTTGTTTTTCGCAGCCAAAAGTTCCGACTACGGAAATTGGTGACAAAACTACACTCTTAGGGATCTTTGGAGATTCTTCAGTTATACAATGAGTCAATACATAAACAGGCATCTGTATTTCTGATGGTAACAGGCAGATATTACTGAGAGTGTTTAGTTTCTATTCTACCAACTTATGTATCTAGTCTAAAATCTATAGTGAATGGTTGATTTATAAATACTAAACTCCAAGGTAACATTTGTGAATAGATTCCATGTCGACAGTTGGATCCCGATAAGTTTGAAATTTCCTGCTAAGACTTTTCTATTAAAACTTTCCTCTAATCAAGTTTCTAATCATATCCTTTCCAGTAAAGTAAACAGTTCTGTATAACGAAATGAAATCCATAGTGGAAGTGAAGGTATCCAAAAATCCAAATGGCAACATGGCAGGAATCCAACCTTGGGCTAATTCTAAAGCAAACGAGCCACTTGGCATAGCATATTGCTTGTAAGTACCCTTTTGTAAATGATGAACATCACCTGGTAAGTAGACTTCTGGGGTCAAGCTACCTTCGCTAGCAGCAAGTTGCTTACCGGCCAAAATAGTGAAGTAATCATCGGCGAAATGCAATCCAGTGTGTCCTTCGGTACCAACAGCAGATCCAAAAAAGATCAAATATTCAGAAATGGAAGCATGAAGAATGAACATGGTTCCCATGGCACCACCAGCATTGTTGAACACCCAGTCATTGAAGTTGAGTTCGTTGATAATGCCAGGATATTCAGCTTGGAGCTTTGGTGCCAATTCCATCATGATAGCGGTGGCATTACCATCTGGATGATTAGCGATCACTTCGTTAGACAACCTCGCCAATACATCTTTGTCAAGACGGTAGTTTCTAGGCAACCAAGTGTAGAATAAATGGTTAAAGATATTGTAGAGTACAAACGGGACTATCGCGAAGTAGAGTAATTTCATGTTAAAGAATGACGGCGGTGGGCGTGGTGTGGGCTGAAGGAGAGTTTATAAGTGAAAAATTACATCGTTCCGGATTGCGAAGTATACGAAGTGATGGTGCGTTGCGGTTCGGATGTTTTATCTTCTAAACGACAGGTGATAACTCTCCGGTATGTAACTTTCTGATGAACCCCCTGAACTACTGGATATATAGAACATTTACGAGCTAATCTAACTAAGAAGAGAATTATAGAATTCTACGGAGGTTAGTTTCTGATTTACATCACGGGAGAAGAATACGATTCAATGCTCGTATATCTAACAGTCCTTCCAAAAGTCAAATTTTGCAACCAGTAAACTTCATACTACAAAGACACTACTACAAAGTCTGTTTCTACTTTGTATCTTCCCCGTAGTATCTCTTCCCTCTACTAAGCCTCCACTCTTTTAGTATACATATTTTTCGATGGAGAATTATAACACCTTCCATAGTTCCTGCATATATAATACATATATTCACCTCCAATCTGATGAAACAATCTCCAACACTCCAGCAAAATGCCAACCGAAGTGAAAAGGATAATACTACTGGGAGAAGATGACTATCAAATAATTGAGAAATTGCAAGCCACAATCGGTAGAGATGATAATATCATTGAAATAATCGAATCGATAAGTGATATCCCCGACAAGAGTTTTGAAGTGTTGGTGTACCTAATCAAATTGGAATTGATTTTGAAATACAATACAGATTACAGTGGCGTTGATTCGATAGTGAAGGCAATCCAAGCCGCTCCTGTATTCAAAATGTTGTCTTCAAGCAATTGGAAAGCCACGAGATCAAGGGATATATATATGAAGGCAAAGTATACCGATTTGATCACAGATTACCAATATTTGATCGTGGACACAGATTACAGGAAGTTTGTGGATTTGATCAACAAAAAGATCCTTATTATAAATGGAATTGTGAGCTTGCAAGAAATTCTGGGAGAAACGTTTTCTTTACAACTTGATCAACTGGAAACAGGTTTCCTGGGTTTGATCAATTCCCTCTACTATAAAATCCTACAGCTTTTCATAATATCGGATTATGATTTTAGAAAATATAATGTCCTACACTTTCTTGAAGCCAATTTCAAACTAAATAGTGTGGACGCTGATTTCAAGTTGACTTCGGACATTTTCCACCTATATGAATCTAACAAGTTGATTCCAATAAAACTTTTTCAAGATTTCATCTTTCAGAGGGATTATAGTTTGAAATTTGGCTATAATTTGATATTCACTAACCATCTCGTTCAAAAATCTTTGCTCCATAACATTATGGAAAACAACTTAGCAGAATTGGCAAAGTACTACAAATCTGTAAAGATCTCGAAGGTTTATAAGATATTCAATATAACACCAGAAACGATTGATATTGAGGCCATTGTTCTTGATATGATAATCAAGAACAAGTTGCCTCCGAAGACTCAGATTGATCAGATAAATAACATGATTTTATTTGGAAATGCCGTGAATGAACTTGACCCACATACATTAAACCAATTCGTTCAAGATGTTGGCAAATTGGTAAATGAAATTTGTTTAAAGATATGAGGAAGAATTCTAATTAGTCGTTAGTCATTATTGTGGCTTTTGGTTTTAGATTGAAAAGTCTCTTGAGGGCTTCTTGTTAGAATACCATTACTTTTGATAGAAAAATAGTAAATTGCGTCGAATCTTTTGAGAATACGGACAGAGTCACTATATTTCGACGAGTTTTAAGTACCTCACTGTAGGTCTCAATTCTATACATAAGATTCCTGGTTCAACGAAAATTAACTCTTGTCCTCACAGTGAAACTTTTCAGGCACGAGGACCTGCTGGATTTGGCCCGTAAGTTGAACCATTCTAGAAGAGAATATTATTTTTTATGTGGACACACACATTATACACCTGTATCGTTTTTGTGACGACGTGAATGCAAAGCATGAAGCTGTATGAAATGCAAAATGGATGTCATCATCAAAGTCGATTTTGTGGCTGTTATTTTGAGCGATTGTTCGAAACTTTATATTGTGTCTAATTCCAGTAGTACGATAAGCGAAATATTTATTATTCGATCGGTGTTATTGATGGTTCCAAGCATCACCAAATAACTCCTCTAGTTTGTTTAGTGAAGTTTTTGATGCTTTAAATATTGAAATGACTTATGGTTATGCTTTACTTTTTGCTGAGCATGTTTTATTCTCGTCAGTAATGCAATAGAATCTTGTACATCCTCCTTGGCTACTACTTGGCTACTAGATTGGGCGGATATCAAGAAAATCTAATAAAATATCATGGTCTAGAATTTATAAAACATATTGTCTAATCTAGGGCCCACACCTATCTCTTCCAGGTGTAGACGAATTAGGATTAGACTACTCTGACCATTTTATTGAGATTTTGTGCCTATTTGTATTGTCTTGTGGTCCTTTTGAGTACAAGCTTACATTTCTACTATAGTATAACGAGTCTGCAAGAACTTTGAAGTCTTGAATTCTGGGAATTGGTAAATCTGCGATTTATCATGTCTGGAACGATTTGGGTGAGCAGATTTATATTAACTATTGTTTTAGCTTGAGCCACGTTATTTCAAATTTTGATTGTAGTTTTTGTACTATATCCCGTCCCTTTAGATCCTCCTTATACCATCTGATCACTTCAGTAATACTAGAAACTTTTGGGTGCAAAAATTAGAAGGTCGTGCAATAGACAGTTATTATACATTAGATATGAAAATAATATGTCTATAGTGTATCTCGGACAGTTTCACACTTTGTAATAGATCGCATGCTCAATGTTATTAGTCACTATCTATAGTTTTATCCTGATAAAGAAAAATATTACAATATCTAATTGCGGACATCTTTCACTAAAATATATCTATAGAGAACCATTTCAACTCCTAACTCAATATATCGTTCTTGATGTTCCTAAAACCATATATACAAAATACATGGAAGATCTTTGCAATATAAGAATTGCTAATCTTTGCAATTCAAGAATTGCTCAGCAATCGCTTTAGTTGAAGATATTCTTCTCAATTTGATTTGTACCGTATCCTCGAAATATCAGGATCAGTAGTCAATTATATCCCCATCATGTTTTCTCATTAGTTGAATTCTTCGAAGAACTGTCTCAACTTCTTTTGAACACCAACCTTTGTAATTTCCGCCACGTCTTCGGAATCCAATTCAAAATCAAAGATATCCAAATAAGCCTTGACTCTTTCTCTATTACTGGACGTAGTGATTGGTAAGACTCCGTTCTGTAAGACCCATCTCAACAAAATCTGTCCTTCGTTTTTGTTGTACTTGGAGGTTAATTTCGTCAACACCTCATCTAAGGGCCCACCCTTACCCTTAGTTAACGGACCTAACGGACCATAGGCTTCGACCAAAATCCCATTCTTCTGCGCAAACTCAACGATCCCAGGAGTTTGGTTTTGCAAATAAGCACTAAACTCAATTTGGTTAACAACTGGTTTGATTCTTGAATCAATGATAGTCTTCAAGTTTTCAACCGTGAAGTTGGAGACTCCGATATTCTTGGCCAACCCTTCATCAACTGCTTGTTCGAGATATTTCCACGCTTGAGCCAAATCGAACCCATGAGTTTCCTTATTAACATAAGGAGTATGGATCAAGTATAAGTCAACGTAATCCAATTGAAACCTGGCCAACGACTTTTTTAAAGCTTCGTATGGATTGATCTGACTCACATTTTTGCCATCATGGGTACCAGGGAAGTATTTATCAGTGAGAAACACCTTATCACGAGGAAGATCTAAATTCTTTAATGCTTGACCGATTTCTTGGTCTGTATTATATACTTGTGCACCATCAACATGTGTAAAGCCTTCCTTGACTGCCAATTCAACATTATTGATCAAATTGGTGTCTATTTGACTCTGGCCGGCTTTGAACCATTTGGAACCTGTTCCATAACCAATTGCAGGAATCGAGTTACCGTTCGCTAATTTGAAGAAGTTTCCACTCAAAGACATTGTTGTTAAATAATCGAGGGTCAACTGTTGGATTGGTTAGTATTTATAAAGAAAGTATAGTGCGCGATTGCCGGCCAAGCGGAATACTGTGGTTACATTGCTGAGTAATTAGAAGCAGAACGTTAATATTTGACCATTGCTGAGTAATTTGAAGCAAAAGGTTTATTTGACCAGAGCGACAACATATACGCTACTATGATTATCTCTTCATTCTCTATATGCTTTTGTTTTGATGTTTTGGATACGGTCTAAAAGTCAGATGACAAATATTCAGTGATATTCTATATTATATATTCTATATTCAAATTCTCTTGGTTAAGTATAATATCTTGCAAGTGATTGCTATGGATCGAGTGGCTAACTATGCTGATGACATGAGCCCTATGACGCAATTTGAGTTGACGGGAGATGACTCCTGTATCTGGTAAATTGATTTAGATCTATTAGGATCCAAGATCGGTATTTACTTACATTGGAGGCCACCACCAATTCCCTTAGTTTGCCTGGAAATTACTCACATTATGGATACAATCCCCTAATGACGGCTGTTTCTACGGCGATCCTGCTATGAAATCCATGTCTCCTCTAGTTACAAATGTAAATTTCTCCTAAAGCTGTCAATTACCGATAAACAAAACTCTATCAAGGTTTTGTGCCTATTGAACTCATCATCGTCGGTCTTCTCTATCCCGGAGCTCATATCCTTGTTGTTCACCACGATGATAATCGCATTGGCTTCCGGATTGGGAATCTAATAAATTTTCGCGTCTCAGATCTTACATAACGTGCCTCTTCGCAAAAGATAAAGGAAATTAGACCTGGAAAGAGTTTAGGTTTGACCACTAGCATTGAGAACAATAGTAATAGTCGTTCCTAGTCATTGATTGATATAAAGTTTAGAATTCCATCGTATTGGATTGGAAAATACTGTATATCAAGTATCCTGAATCCCTCGTACAATTTTGTCATATTAGAGAGCCAATTTATCAATCTGTTTCTTATCAATGCCTTCAGAAACAACTCCGTTTTTGCCACATTTAGGCGATGCCTCGCTTCATGATATTAGTGACAATGAGGTTGTCAACTATATTCAAACTAGAAGAGCATCGATTGCGTCAATCGCCAGTACTGTCATACCTGAAGCTTATCATGTCACGCACGGTGGGATGCATGAGAGATTGATTCCAAGCAAGTCTCATACATCTTCACAACATGGTGCTGTTACCGATATCTCTGAGATCTTATCTACGCACTCGATGGTCCAAGAACCGGAGACGGATGTCATAAAGGAGAGTAAGGCGTTGTTGAAGTATTCGGTGCCTATTATTATCACGTTTCTCTTGAAATACTCCTTGACAGTTGCTTCAGTGTTTTCTGTTGGTCGCTTGGGTTCAAAGGAATTGGCTGCCGTCAGTTTGAGTTCCATGACAGCAAATATTACTGGTTTTGCTATTATTCAAGGTGTATCAACTTGTCTCGATACTCTTTGTGCTCAGGCTTTTGGAAGAAAAGATTACAATTCCGTTGGGATCCACTTCATAAGATGTAACATTCTTTTGTTGCTCTGTTGTATTCCTATGTGCATTCTCTGGATCTTTGGTGCCAGACCGATTTTGACGTCCCTCGTGGGTGCCGACCAATCTGACTTGTGTGATTTGGCTGCAAGATATTTGGAAATCTTGAGTGTTGGGTTGCCTGCCAATGTATTGTTTGAGAACGCAACTCATTTCTTGCAATGTCAAGGAATTTTCCATGCATCCACGTATGTATTATTTGTTTGTGCCCCAGTGAACGCTGTATTGAACTACTTTTTGGTGTGGGACCCGACGATTGGAATGGGGTTTATCGGCGCTCCATTGTCAGTTGTCATTACCAATTGGTTGATGTGTATTTCGATTTATTCGTATATTTTCTTTGTTAGAGGCTCAGAATGTTTACCTAAAGAATCCATTTGGCACCCCATATACTTGCAAAACTGGCAAAGAATGATTGATCTCTCTGTCCCTGGTGTTTTGATGGTTGTTGCCGAATGGTTGGCGTTCGAAATCATCACTTTCACGTCTGCAAGATTTGGAACCGAGGTATTGGCTGCCCAGTCTATTCTTACTACGACCTGTGGTCTCTTGTATCAAATTCCAATGTCGCTTTCCATCAACACATCTACTAGAATTGCTTGGTACATTGGAGCTGCTTCCAAAAAATCGGCTACGATTGCTGCAAAAGCTGCAAATATCACATGTGCTATCATGGGTGTTGTCAACGGTACGTTCATATTCACCTTTAGACGTCCCTTGGCATCTTTGTATACCAACGACCAGCAAGTTATCGATTTGGCTTCTAAAGTGTTGATTATTGCAGCCATTTACCAGATTAATGAATTTTTGTCCTGCTCTACTGCAGGAATTTTAAGAGGGCAAGGCAGACAAAAGATAGGTGGTTACACCAACTTGATCAGTTATTACCTAATCGCGTTACCTTCTGCATTCACTTTTGCATTCTATTTTAAGATGGAATTGATTGGACTTTGGCTCGGGATGATTATCGCATTATTCATAGGTTCCGTCGTACAATTGTACTTTGTCGCTACCAGTGACTGGGACCATATCATCAATAAATGTATTGTCGACGCCATCGCTGACGAGACGAATTGCTGAACCTGTACCAACCATACATGATTTCTTATCGGTAAAGCATGATGTCTTATCAGTAAAACAATCTCTGACGAGTGTAATTAGTTTTCCTATATGTCGTTTAGCCACACCATGTCCTATTGTTCCAGAGTCAAGGCATTTCATGGCTTTCTTGCAGAAGAGAACACCCCATTTTCCATTTATTTATTTCCTTAATAACAAATATTTCCATGCCATTGCCGTCAGACCCCCGATATATGCATTCTTTGTCATCTACTCTGGTTTATTCTTTGTCAATTTTTTAATGCCAAACAAGCTAAATATACGAAGTTATCGTCTGGGAGTGTCGGTCTCGCAAATTCATATTGTTGATGTATAAGCACGCCTGAAATATATGTATAAATTCGGAAAAGATACCTCCTGGTGATTCAGTCTTCTACGCGTTGGTAAGCCCTGATAATTCTGTAATTTAACGCCAGAGACGCTGGTTGCCTCGAAATCGCAGGGATGGTTGCTTGCTCCCATCAGAGCGAGTTACGGTACCCATGCATTTCACACCATTTATCTCAAAATCGATCTCATTATTCCTTTTTGATTAGTGCGGTAAAGAACTTTTAATAGAGCCCCCGATAGTGTAATAGTATTCTAAATTGTCTCTTCGTCGAAGCTCGCAAACGTAAGTCGATTCTGGAATAGTTGCACATGTTGCAGGTATTTACTCCATGTGACGTTTTCATGCTAATAGCAGTTTTACTTATAGGGCGAAATCGCGATTTGCTTATGAGCCTTTTGGGTGGAGTTCCAAAAGCCTGATTTTTTGGTTTGCAGCGTCCAACTCGTTTTGTAACCTCGTTATGGTCGCGTCTTTGTTCTCCAATTGTTCTATTTCATGGAGAATATTGGAACAAATTAATTTGATCTGTTCTTGGGTGGTTTTGGACTTTATCAATCTTATTTTTTCCTTTATTGAAAATGCAGATTTGTTGGTATTGGAGGTTGGCTTCTTCCTCAAATTTCGATATTTGAGAATCAACTTGTAGTATCCTTGATAAAGCGCCTGGGATCCCTTTAACTCATTGATGTAATCCTTTTTTAATTCATTGAACTTTTGTAGTAGATTTGATGGTACTTGGTTCTCGCTGTGATTTATATCAACTAGCTGGTTCAAGTATTCGAGAAATTCATTCTGCTCTCGTATCTTTACAAGAACAGAATTGATCCGTAACTTCTTTGGTTGGTACTTTTTGGAATTGATTTCTCGGTTAATTTCCTGTTGTAACTTATCCATTTCTTGGTTTATCTTGACATCGTATAAATTCTCGATTGAGTTAGGTTTGTTGTTCATAGATTTGAACAGGTCAATCGAGCCGTTTCTTGTATGTTTCATATTGAATTTTCCAGGGTAGTTGCTTGGTAATGAAAATTCGCTGTCTACTAGTTTCTTGCTTGGTCTGGTGAAGTTATCAACCAATATATTATAATCTCGAGTCAATTCTTGATCGGAATCTAGTTCATCATCGGAGAAATCTATAATGTTGGCACGTCCTCTAGAACTTTCTGTACCTCTAATTCCTTCATTTGCTGTGCCAATTCTCGAATCTAAGGTCTCGTTTTCCCGTCCCATATTCCATCTTCTTCGTGGTAAATCTGGGGAAGGCTCTCGCGCCGACACTCTCGAAGTTTGTGAATATAGTGTGTTGTTATAATCTATGGTAGGTTCATTTATGAGAGATGTGGTGTCATCGTTTGAGCCGAAGAGATATCGTATCATTCTAGTTAGAATTATGTTCTTCGCTCTCCCTCAACTACGTGATCTTTTGTAAACAAACATCTCAGCGGTATTGTGGTACTGCATATATATGGATTATTGCAAAAAAAGGTTTAAATAAATTAACTAACTTATTAGTAGTGCTTTTGTTTACATAGTATGGTGGGAGAAGGAACATAACAACGTGGTTTGGTGTGGTACTGCTGTAGTAAGAATTTAAATTTTTCGACATAATTTTGAAGAATTTAATGTCTCAGTGTATTAGTATATCTACAATTACATACAATTTGAAGATCGTGGAAGGGTTTATTATATATTCAAAGTAGACCAATCACTTGTTATGACATTCCCAATATTTACCTTCCTGTTATACAGCTAGACAACACACGAAAAGTTGGATAAGTTAGAATAGCACAATTAAAAGGCCGTTGCTTTATTCTTCCGGCTCTTGGAAAGAAACTGAGTTTTGGTATCGTCTATAACGTTCTTTTGAAAAAAGTAAATATTCCAAACCAATTGTTCAGAAACGTTTAGACTGAAGATTGTTCTTAAAAGAGGTTCGAGCCGTATACCGTCATGGTCCAATAATAAGTCCGAGAGATTTTCGTAGAACGGTCGCTTAACTCAATATCGGAAATAAATGACGTTCGAAGTTAATCGCTTGGAACTTAATTACAAGACCTTCTCCTATCGTGTTTTCGGAATAATTTAACGCAAATGAGGCGACATATTATTTCTTCTTATATTTTCTATTCAACACTTTAGATGTTCTTAGTTTGGATGAAATCTCAATTCATTTGTCGATCTTTTAACGAGAACATTAATTACTAATAATTGATAATATTGATGAAACTTACTCAGCTTATTTTGAATATTATTTGTTAGATTACAAAACCGGTGGCATAAAATAGTAGTAGACCAGAGCTTTGCGTCCATGACGGAGGTAGCATCTATCTAGCTATTCACCATCTAACGTAGGTACAAAGCACCAAGGCTCCAAGTACTGATAATATTGTAGATAATATTGAAGATAATACCAATAACCCAGTATTGCTTGCTTGACGAATACGAAATAATTGCCACCAGCGGGGTGAGGTCTGCCTAGCAATCGTGCCTCACCCTTTTTTGGCACTCTACCAACCAGCCTGATGGTGCCGTGAATATGCGCGCCATGAGTTTCGCTTGCCTATCTGTCGTTGGAGTCAACTAAATGCCTTGCGAGATAGATAAACGAGATATAATCAAACAAAGTTCACAAACGTAATTGGAGGATAAACCCGAATAGAAAGTTGCCTAGTGGAAATGCTCATACAAAAACTGTAGCGAGAAATCTCTGATTTACCAAACCTTAGGAAAACGTTCCTTTTGGCCAACCCAACTCAACTAACAACTAAACTGTATTGATCAGTGGTTTATGACACAGCCCATATAATCCAAACTTGTTAATTATATACGTTTAAACCTACATATAATTCATATTCTTTCTCGTATACTCTTGAGTATCTCTATATTCGGCAAAACAAAAATATCCCCACCTATTATTCAAGAATACTAATATTATTTATTCTCTTATTATTAGAGGCTAAAATAATTACCTGCACTATGATGTGCATTGGTATTTCGACGGTTGAATGTTGTTTCAAAGTTTGGTTTATTTTGCAATCTGGTCCTTTTAGTTCCTGTTAGTTGTCACCATAATTGAAGTTATTCGTTTTAGTGCATGACATTCAATGGATAATCAGCGATATCACTCAGTTTTTCCGAACGATACGTAGGGGCTCCACCTTCGATACGGTCACCCAGACATCCCTAATTATGGCTCAATTCCTAAACACCTGAATAGAAATAGAAAGAAATTCCACCCTACTCGATGAATAGCGTACACGATCAATAACATTGTTTGTATTGTTGTATTCGCTTCACGTCGTCATGAAGCGATCCTGACTCTACTACAATAAGATATTATTAAAGTACAACTTTTGCATGTATACACGCTTAAACTAAGCATCTCGACTCTTTCATCAGCCCCTTCGTTCCATACAAAAATCAAAAAATATCTTTTGGCGACGCAAACTCCATCTCACAAGTCCGACATGGATCACCTATTCGATTTTTATACAAAAATTCGCAGAGTAGCTAATTTTAGCTAATTTTGGCTAATAACCACCCAATATAATTACAATTGCTCTATAGGCACAATTCTCCATAATTACAATTCTCCATAATTACAATTCTCCATAATTACAATTCTCTATATTTTGATCTCAGTCCATGAACTCTCTATTCGTAATTCAAATCTACAATTACAACAAATTCGACAATACCATAATCCTTTGACATTAAATTAATAAAATGCTAACCGTCATACCTTCATGTCAGGGGAGCGCCTGAATGGGGTAGTTCTGTGTATAGTCACATCGGAGGGCATTACTAAATTATTTGATTTTTGCCAAAAACGGTTTTCGTTAGATTTTGAATTGCGAACCTTTTTGAACCTGGCAAGTATTGCATATGGGTTCATAATATGATGCGAAATAGCTTAGTATATGCGAAAAACATAAAAAATACTGTATATCTGGTTCCATATGCTTAAAGATAATCCCGCTCGTCTAATTAATTTGACTTTTAGGTTCTATAGACGGTACACCACATTCATAGTCAATTGGGAATGATTATCAAAAGAAGGAACCTAATCAAATGTAAGAAGGTTGTGAATTGAGTGACCAAATTTACAAATCTAGATGTTGAAAACTGTACATCTATGAAAATTGTACATCTACTAACAGATATTCGAGAACTTCGTAAAAGGGACCAATTCGATAAGCTTCTGCCCTCCATTTTGCCTCACCTGATTTAAATATTTGAACCACTCTCATTTTTCGGCTAATCAATCATATTGATCGTCAATCCGAAAAAGTACACATACAAAAATAATTAAATTTTTGTTCCTATAATGCGTGAAATCTGATAACGACAAGATATTCTACAGATAGCCTAAGGTTAGTTCTAGGTTACCCAAAGTGAGTACTTGTTGAAAATTACCAATGAATGTCACATTCTATCCAACAATATCCCATTTGGGGCTCATGTACCTGCGGTGAAAAAGAAAATAATTGGATAAAATCGTCTCAACTTGACGAGAAAAATAAAAGATGTTCATCAACGGGGCATGGGGTTAGGAGCATTCGCGTTCAAATGAACCCCTGGACGCTTGACGGTAAATGTATAGACTTAGAATTGAAACACTATACAGGAAATGTACTTCGAGCAAATGATTATATCTTCCCTATCTAGCCTAAGGAATTATCTAGACTTGTGCAACATATATGTGAAATTCTGATAAACCGGATATAAAGGATCCTTTTTTTTAACCGATATGCGGTTAACTTATAGGTGTGTAACGCCCTTTTGAAACATTGAAAGAAATAACTTTCACTGTTTAGAGAATTACAGCTGTGGATTTGGCGGAATTGAACGTAAACGGCAAAAAGTTGCAGTAGAAGTCATTAGGTTCTCAATCAGTACATTGGGGCAGTAGTGATGTTGGTGTCTGTTTTGTGATGCAGCACTCTAATTTTTTATGCGCATCATTTTCATAACCATATATTATAGTATTTTTTTATGTTAAAAATTAAATCGACTTTTTGTTTTTATCCTCCACAAAACTTAAACTAAAAATATTAGGATCCTCTTTCGTTCATTATTTATATATTTGATTTTCTCCTATAATATATATTTCAAATAAGTTTATAAGTCTGACCAATTGACTATTCAATTCTATAAGTCGAGCATATAGATCTACTACGATTTCTTCGATCATTTCAACTAATATTCCTTTTCTTTGATTCTTTTATTTTCATTCTCATTTTTCACAGCCATTTATTCAATTCTCCTAATGCTTATTATATCAAATCCGTTTGCTTTAACTCCTGGTCATGGTCATGGAATAGTTGGTGGATCTACTACCGAATGTGTCAATGGATCTATTGAGGAAAATTCAAGATCTGGTTCATTTTTTCAATTTGAATATCCACCACAACTCTACAAGTCAGAATTATCTCAACACGCTACATCCTTGTCAGAATACAATGAAGATGTTTACGACGTGATGGTAGATCTTCTTGATGCCAATCGCCCCTGCTTAGATTTATACAAGCAACAACCGTACCTCACCTTCCCTATAAGATTGAAATTAATTGACTTTTTATTAAAAATGTCTATACGATTAAAGATTTTACCATTTGTCTTCTTCAAAGCTGTCAAGATCTTTGATAGATATTGTTCGAAGAGAATTGTCTTATTAGACCAATCACAACTTATTATAACTACTTGCTTGTGGATTGCTAGTAAGTTTCAAGGTGGAAACAATCACTTCGTTAATCTCAGCAATTTAGAAAAATTGTCAACCATTAAAACCATAAATGATTTGGGCTATGGTTCAGGAGGAAAATATTTGGGTCCTACTGAAAGATTCAGACTACCGAAATTACATGAGCTTGTCAAACTTTGTGGAGCAAAGTGTAAGTATGATCAAGGTATGTTTAAACAAATGGAGTTGCATGTGTTAACAACTTTAGATTGGTCTTTAAACGATCCATCTATTGAAGAATTTGTTATCTCAGGATCAGAATTTCTGATTCTCGAGAACAGTCAACCTCTTCATGAATTATTTAAAGTCAAGGAGTATTTGAGTTATGTTTCTTTATATTCATCCGAATTGATCGATTGCAATTTGATGGACTTGGGCCAAGTAATTTTGGATCTTATAACTGAAACATTTCATTTAAATTCTAACGACGAAATCTACCAAAGTTTAGTACCCGAACCCGCAAAGATAGACATGTTGATTTACAAAAATATCAAGAAGAATCTTATTAAATCAATACTTGATTCTTCAGAATTTATGTTGAAGTTGTTCAATTCCAGAGGACCAATGTATTTATATCAACAAATCTGTGAGAATTATAGTCCAGGTTCCAGTGCCTTATGCGCTGGCGCTGGCGCCGGAATTGCGGGAATGGGAACTGGAGTATCAGGTGTTGTTTCTGGTGCTGTCTTGCCTGCCACAGTTGCTCCTCGCAAGAGAAATATTCCGTTGTCACCTTCTACTACAGCATCGTCTGTCACGAGTCCTATGATGATGAAAAAACCTAATCAAACGTCTCCACAATGTCACTATGCCCAAATCAATACGCCTCCATCTACCAGAATACCACCTCCACATCAGATTTCCAACAAGTATCATTTCTCGCCTCAACACATGGGATTGGGGTCACATAAAAGTATCTACAAACCAGCATACATTATGAATGGAAGCACGACTCGTTCCTTATATAAATTGTCCAACATTGTCACCCAGGCTCCTCCAGCACATCAGGTAGCTGCACATCAATACAATTCGCTGGCAAGTCTCCATTCAAGCACAAGTCAGGGATCTCGAGGTGATGGCCACGATGATAGTGGTGTTGCTGATATCTTCGAATATGATTATTCTAGAAAAAACGGCATTAGTACTCCATTGAGTGAAAATGAATCTCCAAACTACTCCAACATGAAAGCATCAACGGCCTTCTGAGTAGCGAGAATCACATTCTCATCATGAATTAGCAAATCCCTAACTATTGGTTGCATTATCTCCTACGGCACATTCTCTAGTCAGTAGTTGTATTTTCAATGGGAGCCTATATTCTCTTGAGGTTATCGGTGTTCGTGGCTCTGTGCTCAGCTCGTAACCGATCAATGAGAGTACTCTTGCATATATGCATAGGGACTTACAAAGTCCATAATTTAACAATAAAAGTCTGCCTTTCCGAGATATCCTTATTTTGTACAATAACTTAAATACTACTGGTTGAACGGTGAAATTGTCTCTTGCAACACTTACAATAGAACACAAAAACGCCACTTAAGATCTGGGTAGGATCTGAGAATTATATGGGCCGTTATTGTCTGGTATATTGTTTTGGGTTTTGTAAAGTTAGAGTAGTGTGATTTTCATTACCCCTTCCAGTATGTTCAAAGTATAAATAGCACCACCTTCAGAGTAAATTGGTTAATGGTGCAACATTTCTTTCTTCAACTATTCAACTAATAATGTTGTTTAGTTCTATTGTAGAAGTGAGGTCTTCAAATGTATAGAGGTAAAAATGTCCTCATCAATAATGGTGAATATTATCAAATCAATATTATCAAATCAATGGCCTCATATATTCACTTCAACTCCCGCGGATTATTTAAAGTACTACATCTTCCGATAAACTAATATTTTATGGCTTTTCTTGATCCGTTTACAATATGGTTATAACTGTAACATAGTAGTATAGTAGAATAATATCTCGTTAAACTAACGAATACAACACTGAACAAAAAGATCAAAAGATCAATATATCACGTGACATATCATTGATCACATGATCCGTGTTGTAGTCACGTGAGTTTGTTAGAATTAACAATTTCCTAGCCTTGGATACTTTTATAATTCGATGGACTACTCAAGATGTATCTACCTAATCTCATATATTTCTCACATCCTATACATATACCTTTGTTTACTTTTGGTATCTAAGTTTGGATTGAGGCTGTTCATTTCTTTGTGTCGTTTTCTGCATCTAGGCGCGAAGTTTGCTGGGAAATTTGAAGATCATGAAACAACACACCAAGGAAAACTACGAACTAACTATCGACTACTCTAGCATCGAAAGTCAGAGTTGAATATCCGAATATATTGGCTAGCGGAAGTGAATATTAAGAATCTTGAAATAGAAGTTTTGTTAAGTCTCGTTGAATATTAGTAGTTACCATGCTTTCGTCATACTTGGTGCTATTCTCTTTAATCTGTTCTTTAGTTGGAGCAGACCCTAACATGGAAGAATTAGAAGGAACTTGGTCTTCCAAATCAAATACCGTATTCACAGGTCCCGGATTTTATGATCCAGTTGATGAACTTTTAATCGAGCCTGATTTACCAGGTATATCATATTCTTTCACAGCAGATGGACATTATGAAGAAGCTTTATATCGTGTTTCATCAAATGCTAAAAATCATTCATGCGCTGTGGCGTCTGTATCGTACCAACATGGTTCATATGAGTTGTTAGCAAACGGGACGTTGGTCTTGACTCCTATTGCAGTTGATGGAAGACAATTATTAAGTAATCCTTGTGGTGGGGTTTCCGATGCTTCTACTTATTCTAGATATGTTCAACCTACATTCTTCCAGAAGTATCAAGTGTTTATTTCAGACTATCACGGAAGATATACATTACAAATCTATCAATTTGATGGTTCAAAGATGCAACCGTTATACTTGGCTTACAAACCACCATTGATGTTGCCTACTCATGCTTTGAATCCAACTAATGCGGCTTCCGAAACCAAGAGTACCTTGAACCGTGTAAAAAGATCCTTGGAAAACCAATACAGAACTACCGCAGTTAGATCACTGGTTTCTGACAGTTTTGACTATTACTGGTGGTTAGCTGTCGGCTCTTTGGGTGTCGCATCCTGTGCTGTATTCATGCGGTCATAGATAAGAATACGAAGTGAAGGAAATAGTTCTCACATAGAAGTCAATAACCGATAAAATCACTAATCTGCTTCACTCCAGAATTAACAGAATTATGTTTCCAAGCATGGCTTATCGTGTGATATTACTATTGTTTGGATATTTTCATGGAAGTTTCATTATCTTTATGCTTTCAATATTCTTTCACGTATATCTTCATCATGATGCTAATCTTCTCTGGGGTATGCTATTCATAGCTTCCACTATATTATTTTTATGTTGTGGCGAGTTCTAGCGTCTTCTGTGAATTTCTCCACACATCCTGCTTGTACAGAAATTCGCTCTTGGTAATCGCTATGGTAAATGCTACCCCCTGTAACATAATCTTTCATTTAAACATTTTATTGAGTTCCATATAGTTCATATACGTAAATTTTCCTTATCACCTATAGTTTACATTTGAGCCGCGCACGCACAGTCACGGATGGCGCTCCTATATAAGGAGCAGTTCATACAATTACACAACCTTCTTTTGCCACTTATATTGACAAAAACAGTATATATCGGTATATCTTGAGTATTTAACATCCTAACAGTAGTATGTCCTGGTTCAGTGGTACCAACGTCTCGACGGTTGAGCTAGATAATAAGATTTCTGAGGCCACTTCAGAATCAATACCAAATGGAGAATTAGAACTTTCAGTGGCCTTGGAGATAACCGATTTGATTAGAAGCAAAAAGATACCCGCCAAACAATGTATGCGTGCGTTGAAGAAACGATTGACCCTCATCTATACCAACCCTAACCTCTTATCTTCAACCGTTAAGTTAACGGACTTGTGTGTGAAGAACAGTGGGTACCATTTTTTGGTGGAGATTGCATCCAAGGAGTTTATGGATTATCTTGTGGATTTCATTTTTAAGGTACATTACAACACCAAGGATTACCTGGTGATAAACAACGAGTCAAAGTTTGATGTTGGCCGGCTTATTTTATCACTCGTTAAGGAGTGGGCTATAGTGTTTGAAAACCAACTCCAATTACTGTATGTTGATAAATGTTACAAGCAACTTCTTAATGAAGGCTATGACTTTCCAGAAACTGCCATCCCTTCACACCAGCTCAATACTAGATTTGTTGACACTGAAGTTGCACCAGATTGGGTGGATAATGACAGTTGTATGATCTGCTATAACGCATTTTCTGTTATGAACCGTAAACATCATTGTCGTGCATGTGGGGGAGTCTTCTGTCAAACACATTCCAACAATTACATGCCCCTATTTGCATTGGGAATCAAGGATCCAGTAAGAGTCTGTGACAACTGCTCTGCCAAATATAAACTGAAGCATGGTAAATCACTTTCAACTAATTCTATCCCCAAGGATGTCAATACAGGTAACGACGAAGATGAAGAGTTGAAGCGTGCCATCGCATTGAGTTTACAAGAAACAGGGATCCGTGAATCTGGGGCCCTTCATCCCTCACAATATCAGCGCCCAGCATCTCCTCCCCCAGCAATTGTTCAAAACAACGAGGAAGAAGAGGATGAAGACTTGAAAGCAGCCATTGCTGCAAGTTTGCTGGAATTTAAGCAGCTGGAACAGGTTTTCAAAAATGATTCTTATCAAGACCAAAATTCACAAACAACGCAGCCTGTGCAACCACAGTCCGATTTCTATAACAATATACTTCCGTTTGATCCCTCACAACAACCATTCCAAGATCAACAACCACCACAGCAAGCATTCACTCCTGCTCAGCACATTGAACATCACAAGCCTCAGGCTGAAGATTTATCACCACAGGAAGAAGAACAAATCAACTTGTTCATCACACTTATGAATGGAGTAAAGAGTGATCCTAAGAAGCAAGCAAATGTAATGTACGACTCTAACTTGAGCGACCTCCATACGCAAGTAATTAGGCTCAAGCCGAAGGTGAACAAGTCGTTGCGAGCCTCCATTGAAAAGTACGAATGTTTCTTAGAGATGAACAACAAAATATCTACAATCACGAGATTGTATGATCAGTACTTGGAGGCAAAGTTGAACGTAGCATATGGGAATCATCAGATTTCATCTCCAGGAAATGGTCAATCTAACTACTTTTATCCTCAAAACTCGGGTGGGTATGTTTCCCAACAACCTACAGGTACCTTTAGTCCGCATCAAACGGGTGGTTATAATCAACAAACTACTGGTGGCTATGCTTCTCAACAAATAGGAGAATACAGTCAGGGTTCGGGCTTTAATCCTCAAAGAACGGGAGGTTACGATACTTCAAATCCAGGTGGTTTGGACCCTGTGGCAAGACAATCAACTGGATACCCTACAGAAAATGCATACGTGACAGACGATGGTTCAAGAAGGTATTCCAACGAAAATCAAGGATATAAAAATACCCCTACGAAGAATCCCACCGAATTTAGAGAAGAAGCACCGCCCTCTATTTCTGCCCAAGGAACTGGATATCCATCACAACCAGAATATCCAACGTATCCACAAGAACCACAAAGCAATACTGGTGATATGTATGGAGGTCCTTCGGAGCCGGCTTTTGGAGATGAAGAAGACGAAGAGGTATCCAAACAACAAGATCAGGGCCCTCCACCTACAACATTCTCGTATCCTCCTTCTACGGGGTTTACACAACAAGCAGCATATCCTATTGACTCACCTGCCAGCACCGATAATGAAGCAGACAGGACTGAAGTAACGACTCAGGCATATCCTGATAATGGCCCAATCAGTCGTACCAACACAGAAGTTCAAGAGGCTAGTGTAAAATTCCCAACCATTGAAAGCGTTGAACAGAAATATGCAACTAATGAAAACAATCAGAAATATGCCACAGAATTTAACAACATGCCTGATCTACCATCGTTGCCGACATTTGATCTTGAAGAAGAGTCCGATAAGAAGAAATATATTTCCGAACCGGAGCCGTTAATTGAACTCTAATAAAAACCGTTATATTTATGAATCCATTGATTCTCTGATGAAAAAACATCAATACTGGATTCTGTGACTTGTTTATTAGGCTACTTCAGCATGATTTCTATGAATTATATATCGATTTATATATATAATCTTCATTATACATAATGTCCCGAACCTCTGCGATCTTTGTAACATTTCTGTCTGCAAAAAATAACGGTTATTTGCCCCAAACGGCTATGACTCAAAAATGAGATGCGAAATTTTCACTCACGATTTTTAGCAATCGCAACTTCTTCCCTTCCTTGTTTACAGAAATACGAGATCATACTGAAGTCTAAATTGTCCACCAATTGTCACATCTACTTCTTTTAGTTTGTTATATTCAATCAGTCTTTTAACTTGAGACTAGAATTAACTGCCTGCCCTCTTGAAAGTTACTATTTTCCCCAACGAGAGCTGCCGCTTGAAGTCTAACTACTATCTATAACTCGCCATCAAAGTGAGTCACTGCGTTCTAGTTAGAAAAAGTACCCTCCATCACTGTTAGTCCCCCAGTGAGGAAGCGAAGAAGAAAAGTATTGGTATTAAACCAAATCATCAACGTCATTAATTGCCCTTAGAAGTCAAGTCATGGCCCCACCACCCGCTATTTATCAAAATGATCAATCTTATTCGGAATCGTGTTTACACGAGACGTATCAAGAATCATTGAAAAAGAGCTCTCATTATGAGATCGTTCTGTCCACATCCAGTGGAGCTTCCGATTCCAGATCGTTAATCAACGAAGCCCTCATCAACCGTACTTCTGATATTGATCACGAGTCCTGTGATGCTGGCGAAGAAGATTCGTTCTTTGTGTGTGATCTAGGTGAAGTTTCCAGATCATTGGATTTATGGAAACAGAAATTGCCTCAAGTCCAACCATTTTATGCTGTCAAATGCAATACTAATTTAGAAATCATCAAGCTTTTGGCTTCGTCGGGATGCAATTTCGACTGTGCCTCCAAAAGTGAAATCGATACCGTTTTGTCTCTTGGGGTTTCGCCTGACAGGATTGTCTACGCCAACCCATGCAAGACCAACTCGTTTATTAGACATTCGGCCAATAGGCAAATTAGTTTGACTACAGTTGACAATGCTCAAGAGTTGTATAAGTTGCAAAAGTTCCATCCAACATGTGGAATCTTGATTAGAATTGCTACGGACGACTCCACTGCTCAATGTCAACTTTCGTCCAAGTTCGGATGTTCCTTGGATGCAGCTGTAAATGAATTGTTGCCTTTAGCTCACGATCTTGGTTTGAACGTGAGAGGAGTCGCCTTTCATGTTGGATCTGGAGCAAAAGACTTTACTGCCATCCATCGTGCTGTCAGAGAAGCCCGTCAAATTTTTGACACTGCCATTAGCCAATATGGTTATGGCGAATCCATGAATGTGTTGGATATTGGAGGAGGTTTCGAAAGAAGCTCTTTCCATGAATCGTCGTTTGAAGTCAATATGGCTTTGAGAGAGTATTTCCCAGCCGAATACTCTCGTAAACAAAAAGTCCGCTTTATTGCTGAACCAGGAAGATTCATGGTCTCAAAAGCGTTTACCTTAGCCACTCACGTTATTGCACGTAGAGACAACTTCAAGGCCGAGGCGGACCAAGTCCCTGCCATGCTCTACATCAACGATGGAGTGTACGGTAACTTGAACTGTATTTTGTTTGACCACTATAATCCAAAACCATTTGTTTTATGCCACAACAACAAGTTTTTCTATCTTGACCAAGAAAACGAGATTGAGATCGATGCCAATGCAAACGGCACGCACCTTTTTTCAATCTGGGGACCCACTTGTGATGGTTTGGATTGTGTTTCCAAGCAAACAAACTTCGTTTCCGACGTACACGTTGGAGACTGGTTGTATTTTCCAGAAGTAGGAGCTTACACTCTGGCTGCCACCACTTCCTTCAATGGATTCAGTGGTAATGCCGAAATTGTGTACGTCTGCTCTGAATAGAGAATCTACCAAATTGTGTTTGTTCGGAGTATCTGAAAATGTATACGTTTCTGAAGAGGAATCTATGAGACTGTGTACGTACAAGAGTATCTGAAATTGTATATGTTTACTCTGAAGTGGAATCTTTGAAACTGTGTACATTTCCTCCTTTAAGGAAATGTATTCTGTTGCAGATATTTCATAAGTAAGTATTGCGAAGCTAGTACATTTCTTATGTACTACTACTATATTGAATATAATTAATATAACCACAAATCTAAAACCATTTTTTGCACCCATTTTAATATCCGTACCGCTATACTAAAGCCTGGTGAACATATAAATGTATCACGAAAGAGAGGTATATTTCCAGATACTAAAGTAATTAAACGATGATAAGAAACAATTATCGATCTTTCTTGCAGCCACCTGTGATCTAGGATATTTTGTCCTCACAAGCTCTCAATGGTGCCAATAAGAAACCATCACTTATCTAACCTACAATTAGAACAACTGGTGGCGCCTCCGCCACACCCAATGAGCTCATACGAAAACAATTATAGGTCACATTAATTTTCTAGGATCTAAATAATATCTATGTTTATTCAGGTACGCTAACTGACAAATCATGCAGGGTCTCGATGTTTAAAAGTGTCTCAATTTATAATAATTGCGGTCATGAAGTGGCTAGAGGATGCTTAGATCGTGTATTGTGACAGAACCAACGACTCAGCTCATTAATCCTCTTGAACCATTTTCACGGGAAGAAACATCGATACTGATCGCACAAGCAACTTCGCTTCGCTCAGTTATTGGGTCCAACAGGATTTAAATATTTGGAAGAAGTTAGCCTATGACTTTTAATAAAGCACTATCATTATAACATTTAAAGCACCACCTGCTTTTAATACGGGTCTTATTTTTATATCATTCACTAATAGTAGACATTTGTATCATAATAACTATATTCGTTTGATTTTTTAGTATCTAATCTCTGCGATATTAAGCTCGATTATGCCAAAACCCCAACCAGCAAGAGAAGGATCATTTTTCGACATAGTTCACAACTTGTGGCTTACATAATTGAACAATTGTGCTAATAAAATAATTATCTCTGAACTTATTTCGATTAACTAACACTAATTAGACATCTTTTGAATACGAAATACGTATCCCCACCCTAATATGGATCAAATGTCGTTACTGAATCTGTCCTGCATATAAACGTTATTTTGGTCCACATCTTTAAAGACACCATATTGAAGGACAAGCAAAAATATCAAGAGTTTATGTTTTCAGAAGTTTATGGTATGAGGAGTTAGCTGGTATTATTATGATAAGTTCTACCAAGTCCGGGAATATTTCAGCTTAGCGATCTTGTTCTACTGACCAAAGGACCCTCTGCTTATATCATCTCCATCAAATAAAGGTTGCGCAGTAAACAGTCGAAAAATGCGTCAGCAAATTCTAGACTCCATCCTTTCTTAACCTTACCAAAGACCAATTATCACTGGGTCTCACTAAAGTAGTCATCATCAAATCGCCTACAACTCTACTCAAACATTCTCTGGATTATATACCTCACAATTATCTATCATGTCCAGGGACGTTGTTCATAACACTACGCAAATCAATAACGCTCTAAATGCGTTGAAGCAAAAGTCTGGCAAACCCCAAGACATCACGGTATACACAACAGATGAAGGCGAAAACTTTTCAACCGTAGATCGTGCCGTCACTAGCGTTGAGCCGCCGGCCACTTTCAAACCCACCGAAGAACAATTGTTCTTACCAAACGGATTACCCAACTGTGCCTTCTTGAAGGAGCATTTCATACGTGAAGGAAGATTACACGAAGAACATGCAATTCGAATCTTACACGATGCCACAGAGTTGTTGGCAAGCGAACCCAATATGTTGGAAGTGCCGGCTCCCGTAACGATATGTGGTGATGTCCACGGACAGTTTTACGATTTAATGAAATTATTCGAAGTTGGTGGAAGTCCGGCAACAACATCATATTTATTTCTTGGAGATTATGTGGACCGTGGATCGTTCTCGATTGAATGCTTGCTTTATTTATATTCGTTGAAACTTAACTATCCCGACACTTTTTGGATGTTACGAGGGAACCATGAATGCAAACACTTAACTGAATATTTCACCTTCAAGTCGGAATGTTTACACAAATATTCGTCGGTGTTATATGAAGAAAGTTTGCGCTCGTTCAATGCTCTTCCATTGGCTGCCGTTATGAACAAACAGTTCTTCTGCGTGCACGGTGGATTATCACCAGAGTTGAAATCTCTTGACGATTTAGCCAAACTTGATAGATTCAGGGAACCCCCAACAAAAGGTTTGATGTGTGATTTATTGTGGGCAGATCCAATTGAAGATTATGATGAGGATAATATGGACCAGACTTATGTGAGGAATACGGTGAGAGGATGTTCATACGCTTTTACGTATAAAGCTTCGTGTCAATTTTTGGAACGAACAGGTTTATTGAGTATTATCAGGGCCCATGAAGCCCAGGATGCAGGTTATAGAATGTATAAACGGACAAAGACTATGGGCTTCCCTTCATTATTGACGATGTTTAGTGCTCCAAACTACTTGGATACCTACAACAATAAAGCAGCTGTCTTGAAGTATGAAAATAACGTTATGAATATCAGACAATTCAATGCGTCGCCACATCCTTACTGGTTACCACATTTCATGGATGTCTTTACTTGGTCTTTACCGTTTGTGGGCGAGAAAATCACAGATATGTTGGTTTCAATCTTGAATATTTGTACTGAAGAAGAATTGGACGAAGAAACGCCCTTGGCTGCTGAACAAATTAATGAAAACTATGAAAAGCCACTTCCTTTGATTCAAAATCCAGCTCCACAAAGGACACCAGCCGAAATTAACTCATTGGAAGCAAAGAGACTTGCTTTACGTAATAAGATTATTGCCATTGGTAGAGTCTCGAGAATGTACCAGGTTTTGAGACAAGAATCTGAAAATATCGCCCAATTGAAAGAATTGAATAGCGGAACGTTGCCAAAGGGTTCATTGATGCACGGTTCGGAGGGTTTGAGAAATACATTATTGAGCTTTGAGGAAGCCAGAAAGGCTGACTTGGCCAACGAAGCAATGCCTCCTTCTAGTGAAGTACTCCAACAACGTGAAGTTGAAAGAAACGAACGCGTTAAGAGAGAAATCGATGGAGAAAACCATAGCCCTGTCTTCCAACGTCTAATCAGAAAATTGTCTCAAAGTTAGGTCTGTAGGTATATCATACCATCAACTTTCTTTAGCATATACGTATATAGTTGACAAATGAAATTTTTGACTAGTATCTGTATAGACTCGCTCTGAGTATTGTCTCTTTACAGGGCTATTGTATCTAAGTATATCACTGTTTCATTCCTTACTTGCATCACTTGATAGCATAACTGTTCCAGGGCTGAAACATCCATGCCGCAAACCGATGAAACACGTGAATACATCGAAACTCAAATTATGCCAAATTGGAGGGACCACAATAAATCACACCTAAGACTTGAACCGACGGGAAAGAAATAAGAAAGCAACAACAACCAGAAAAGGATCAGGTCCCAGCCTCACATAATATATCATTTTCACTCCTTCAGTGCTCAAATCGTAAACCATGTCACCCCCAATCAAAATAATACACGAACAACCAAATGTCGAAAACACTATCCCTCTGTCGGTATACCAAACGTCGTTTCCAGAGCGGTTCTCGCTCGAAGACGATGATAAATTTGTGATTTACAGTGGAGCCAGGTCAGTTTCGTTAAGGATTTTGAACAACGACCCTACCGTTGACGTGGATGTATGCTCACAACTCCAGAATGTTGACTACTCCAACATATCACTCTTCGTGTTAAACACTGCATTTATAATATGGTTTACTGGCAATGGGTTTGGGTTAGAAATCCCATACCAAAGCATCGTGTTACACGCGGTCCAGGAAGCAACAGCCACAACTTCCACATCGTTGTACTTGCAACTTACATCCAGCGAGTACATAACGGCACAATTCAAAGAAGAATCTGAATATGTCCCCAGCATAGAAGTCCAAATAAACCTCACTGACGATAACACCAACGCAAATGTCAACCCTTTTTTAAATGATTCTAGCATTCAAAGCATTTACGAAGCATTATCCAAGTGTTCAGCATTTCATTATGATTCCGAAGACGAGGAAGAGCCTGAGTTTTCCGGAGAATCCCAGCCAGCACTCGATATTCCCAGCTCCTGGCTAAACCAAGAACATATTTTGAGAAACTCTGGAGATGCAGATGATTTGGAACTCGACGAGAACTCTCAGGATCACGAAAATTATATAGCGGGAATGAGTGTTAATATTGGATTTGCACCCATAGCAGGAAGTGTTCGAAAAAGAGATGAAGAGGAATTTGTTACAAACAAGAGACCTTAGTTAGATATTGGTTGATAACACTAATAATTAGAACAATGTCATGACAAATGATCCGGATCCTGAGGTATTACTGGTGATCCATATAGATTGATTATATGCTAACCTTTGAGTGGATACATCTTTCTATTCTATGGAGACCTCGAGTTGCAATATTCCTCCAGTTTTGTATGCTTCATGCATATAATTAGAGTTAGTTATATCTAATACCTTCTAATATCTATAAAAGAAGTAATAATAGGTGGGTGAAATTGTTCTGCGAACCGCACGAACTAGCACCTAACTTGTCGGTTATATATATGAAATATCTTCCTAGTTCCCACCACTCCGTAAAACTTTGTTGGTACACTACAAGTCCAAGTATTAAATCTCACCACGAAAATCTAATCTTCCATCGCCATATACACTTCTCGGATATTCATCACCGATGAAGACGACAGAGGATAAATTGAGGTTCAAGAACCATTTCTTCAAGCTTGGGCAGAGCCGAATAATCCCTTCGCATAAAACCGAATTCTACCAAGTATTTTGGACAGACCCCGAATCCTCAAACGATATCTATGAACTATTAACACCGTACGATATCAAGACTATTAGAGATCAGAATAGAATAAACTTCATAATATTGATACGGGTGCTATGTTATAAGATCATTGAAATTAGCGAGGTTCCTGCTTTCAACCAGCAAGAGTTACTTAACTGTGTTCGGTTTCTTACTAAATTATTACCCATCCTCTATGAAACTCCAAATTATCATGAGTTGGAGAGCAAGATATTCTGGGATCCAAGCTTTGATCCGCTTCAATTTATAAAACCCACTACAATCTTGAAGAGAATAGACGAATCTCAGGCTTCTGAAGGTTCTGATGTGATACTTGGATCTGCTCTCTTGAATGGTCTAGTGTCGCTACTTTTCGTCAAGGACTTCACTATAGCATCCAACTCGGCGATCTGGGAACCGGGTATTGGCTCTTCATCCAAATATTCTCCTCCAAATACCATCCATGATTCCAACAGAGCAGAAATTTTGAAATTACTCTTGACGTTGATATCAACTACATTCTATAAACCGCCCTCACAGATTATAGCGTCAGGCTCAAGATTCGTGACTGTTTTGGTGACGTGTATCCCTCGAGTAAAGTTGTTGACATTGGTGTGTTCATTATTAAATCTAGTTTGCAGAACATCCAGAGATGAAAAATCGTTAATATTCCCAAATTCAAAGTTCACTGAAGTCAGATACTTGTCCATAACATATGCCATCCAACTAATCTCTATCATGATAGCATATCCCATCCCAAGCAATGAAAATGTCAAGTTCTTGACGGACTTAAACTTAATATCTTCAAAGCCACACAATCTCGTCAGACTCTACATGGGCAAATTACACAAGGAAGCAGAGTTGTCATTCGTTACAAGCTCGTTGTTGAATATTTTGAAGTCACCCTTATCAACGGCAAACGAAGGCTCTTTCTTTAAATCAAATAACCAACCGTCCCTATGGTCAATAGAAGTCGTAATCTTGATATGGGAACTTCTACAGTGCAACAAGAACTTCAGGAAAGTCATTCACCAGACATACATAAACGAGCTCACCATTCTGTTGATCTATTATATTGAAACATATCAAGAAGTGCCAAAGTACAAGAATTTGGTCCAGATCTGTTGCTACCTTCTACTCTACATCTCGTCAGACTTGTCTCAGGCAAACCTTCTATTTGAACCTATTCCAAAGTTTTATGAGACCTTGCCAACCACATTCAAACTCAACCCCGGCCCAATAACCACGCGAGATTTTCTTGTCACGGTGATATGCAACATGTTGAGTAATAATATCACCACGAAATCACGAGTCTCGTCCACTCTAGTGGAAATCTTGTATAACCTAATTCCAGCAGTCTCGTCCACAAATTTGGACTTACCTCAGGATCCAACAAAGAAATTAAATAACCACAATCCAAGTGGTGGTTTATCATATTCCACATGTTTTGCGATCACATCGTTACTTTCACAATTCTCTTCAAGAACGTTTTTGCTAGAGAATTCGTTCAATTTGGATTTGTTGGCCTTGATCTTCACGGCCCTAGCCACTGCTATCATCAAACATCCAAAACCTTCAAGAATGTTGTTATTTTCGATCTTGAAGAATGAAAAGATATATAATGAACTTTGGACAATAATTTACAGTTTTGATTCTGAATATTTCTGTGGTGATACTTTGAAATTCGGTGAAAAGGTCAAGGGTGATGGCAAAGATGGTGAAGAAGACGCAAGTGAAGACGATTTGGTCTCTCCAACACCATCTAATGATACAGAGGCACCTTCTAAACCAGAATCTTCAGTAGATTCTGAAGAAATCAAAGCCATTGAGGATGCTTTACGTCCAAAACTACCAACAGGCATGACTGAACGAAAACGCGAAAAGTTCCTCAAAGAAAGCCCTTTAAACCGGACCTGGGGTGGGAACCAATCCTTACGAGTCATATTGACTATAATTATTCCCCATTTAAAAGTCTCTCTAAAATATCTCTGGTCCTCCAGAAATGGTTCAAATATCGACAGTTTGGTGTTGGTGAAACATATAGAACAAATCGATTTTGATCCTATTGTTTCCGAACACAAGGGCCAGATCAACTACGATTTCCTCCCAACTACTCCGTTTGAATCGTTAAAGTTCACCTGGACCTATTTGTCCTTGGGCTGGTACATGTCGATTTTGTATGGCGAAGTCTATAACAGTGTGGATAATGTCAAGGTGTTTACGGGGAACAACAATAAGATCATGAGGAATATTTCGACGTCCATTGCTTCTGTGAGCAAATTCACCTCCGGCTGGACGAGCTTCATCAACAAGGGTGTGTCACAACCAGAAGCAAACGAGGCCTCGGTGGATTACGTTGAAAACTCCTTGACCAACATTAATGTCTGGGCGCAAACTTCCATTAAGTTGTTTAGGATTGAAGCCAGTCCTGGAGAAGGCTTTTTTGGCTCCATCAATAAAATCGCCAACCAAGACACTCCAGGAATACCAGGTGGTGTCAACGATATGGCAAATACATTAGTCAGAAGGATAAGTGACTTCCGCCTCAACAATAATAGCAGAGCAAGTTTATCATCAGGTTTGAGTACTCCGGTCGAAGAGCAGGAATCGATGTTTGGAAAGAACAAGCCCCGGAACTCAGTCACCAGTCTTCAATCGTTCAATACCTTGAACAGAACTAGAAGCAACACGCCCAGAAACTCCATCAGTGTTGAACGACAACCTATAGATGAAGCTAAGGAGAAACCAGTGTTGAACAGCATTATGTCAGAGACTAATACTGAAATCATGACACCCGAAAGCAAAAGAACGAACTTAGTGAACTAGATCTTTAGTGACTAAACAAATAGAGAGGACCAAACATAAAGAGGACCAACCTTAGTAGTTAACTTATCAGTGCATGGCTACAAATATTCAATAAACATATACGGAAGGGATATGACATTTAGTGAAGATGAACTCTTCGTGAGCTACTAGAAGGTATATGAGTACCCGTAAATTCTCTAGATTTTTCTGTGATTGACTCTAGATTTACTTCTTGTAAATGTGTCTATATCGTCGTATTCTCTAGATTTATAATATTCTATTATTTTACATCTATTTCAGATTATGATCAACGTCTTCTGCCCTTTTTTTGTACCAATTCGAAGCCGTCGTCATCAACAACTGGTCCTTGAGGTTGGTCATCAATTTCCATAGCGTCGTCTTCTAATTCTGGAACATCGTCCTCATCGTCGTCACTGTCGTCACTGTCGTCAGCATCTGGATTATTAGGATCGGCACCGACTTCAACCTTATTCACAACTCGCGACGATTGCTTCTCCTGCCATCTGGCGTATAAAGCATCAATTCCGCTAGCGTTGCCCATAGCGACTTCCTTGTAGAACTTCATCACCAAGGCCGCGATCTCAAGGGCCGAGTCGTTGTCGATTTCGGTATCAAACTCGTCCACCATGGCGTATAAAAGCGTCTCCTCGATCAACTGTATGTCCACAATCTTCTCGTCAAACAAGTCAATGACAATCCCGGAGATCCAGTCTCTCTTGTCGGCAGACTTGGGTCCTCCCCACGAGTTGTCCACTGCTGTAGTTAACTCTTCCCATTTGTATACCGCCATGCAAACTCCAAGCTCGAACTTGGCCTGTTGTTTTGCGTTGGCAAACTTAAGCGACTCAACGCCCTCCACTACCTCAACGTAGTCTGTAGGATCTATACTGGTCATCTTGGTGTATAAAGAGTGTTGGTTTTTACATCATTTTTTGCGATGAGTTTGAAGACCGCGACATTTGCAGCCATTGATGCTGATGTAATAGATCGAGATTAAAAATCTTTAGAATCTTTGGATGTTAAACTTTGTAAAGCTCAAGTAATTTCACAAATTTAAGTACTATCGCAGTGAAGTATTCAAGAGGACACTACGTCTCACTACGTCTCACTACGATTCACTAAGTCTCCACTCATATAAATATTTGAGCGCAACCCGTAGCTTATCAAGGTATGCCTGTGCGAGCCATGGATTTTTTAAAATCGCTTACGTAATCTACAATATATGTTGAATATCGTGGGTAATTACTGGTTTATACTAGTGGGAATTTGTATGAGATGTAGTGGGGCCTATTTCAAGTAATTCTAGATATTCATTTAGTTAGTAGAGGCAATTTTGGTGTGTATTTTACAAGCTGAATCTACTGATATTCGTGTACTGCATATACGATATATGTAGAAGACCCTCTGACCTTTAAAGCTAGATTATTTGCAGCTCTTTTAATACAAAGAGAACTATTCGCTTGTTTCATAGTCCTCTTAGGTATCTGATTACTATGGAGAGGTTGGATTCCTAGTACTCAGTTTGAATAGTCCACAATTACTATTCTTAACTATTTTCGCAGTAAATGGTCAAATTTCTTATTATATACTTCAAGAACAGGACAGGAGGGTCTTCAATAAGTCGATAAAGCTCTCAAACATTCACTAGGACTCATTGATATCACTAGATCTCCACGAATATTATCTTATATTAAAGAGCTTTGAAATCACTTAACTATATAAATCTGCTCACCATACGGTCTATTCAACTGAAACTCCTGCTTATATATAACTATTAGAGTATAAATCAAAATGTCAGTAAAATTCAACTTATCTTCTGGTATACAACCAACAATATCTTTCTGATCTACCATAAAGTCTGACCCACACGTATTTCTGATCTATTAAGTATGTTCCTAGAATTAATTTGCAACCATAATTTGCTACCAGAATTTACTAACTATATAAATCTACCATACGCTATATTTAGTGTATAATATCTGCTAAATATTTAATATGAGGATAATTATTTCAATTTATTACTACTAACTATACAACTTCTACTATATAATTTATTAACTCTGAGAATAGAACTTCTACCAACTATAGAAGTCTACTAATGTATAAATCAGCAAGATCTAGGTCTACTTGTATGAATTCTACTACAATTTCTACTATAATTTCAACTATATGGCCTCTTCTTAGTCTAAGTAACAGGTACTAAGTTAATCCTTTCTACGATGAAATATAATATAATCTGACCTAAATTATTAATCTACTGGAATAGTTCAACTAGCCTCATGGGTACTAGCAAATTCGAGAGTAGTACTTGTACAAAAATCTCATCATTAGTATATTATTTGTGATTAGAATATCAAGATTTTCAGGTACGGTCTCGAGTATATATATAGTATTCTTGGTGATCTATGGTCTACTCTATAAACCAGTGAGTTCTTTGTCTCTTTTCAAGGCTGCCGACACTTCCTCCTCGGAAATGTTGAGCTGAATGAGTCTGTACCTCTCCCCGGGGATATTCTGTTGCATCAAGATCCCGTTTTCAACGAGTTCGTTGACGATGTTTTTGAACTTCATGATTCTGATATTCTTTTTGTTGTTGGAGGAGTCGATTAGACCACTACCATAGAGAAAATCGTAAAACGTGGCCTTTTCGTCGAGCTGGTGGAGGGCGCTGCTTGATTCTTTGGATGTAAGCATTAGAAGTGAGTTTTTCATCTCGTCAATCACATCACCCAAGGAGTTCTCTGCTAGTCCGGAACGTTTCATCCGGAGTATGATGGCATGGAGCACCAATTTCGATGCAAACGGCAATGCCGCTAAGAACTGCGAGACGGGTGAATTGATGGTTTCATTGATTGCTCGGGAAATGTGACTGATTTGTACATGGAACTTCTCGTTCTCGATATTCTCGTCGCCTTGGTACTGTGATAAGAATTCCTTTTCGGCGATTTCCACCGCCCGTCGACAAATGGTAAGCGCTCTACGGGCATCTCCACTTACACTGGCCACTTTTCTTGAAGCAAACCCAATTGCATCTGGATCTATCACTACCTCCATCTTGTACTGCTTGGTAAGCATGCTCAACCGATGCTTGATGATTTCTCCTAGCTGTTCAAAGGTATAACCGATGAATTGGATTCTGTTGAGCCCCAATCTCGACGAGATCTTGTTCGACAATACACGTTCAGGAAGATCCATTGTGTTTGCCACAGCAATCACCACCAACTTGGAGTTGGCATAGGTGGGCCAGTTGAAGAAATTGTACATGACATTCTGTTTCTTGGTGACGATCTGGTCCAACTCGTCCATCAACACCACCAACGGCTTCTTGTCGTCCTGCTCGCTGAAATACTTTTCAAGCACGATCGCAGCATTGGACGCACTCATTTTGTAGCCACTGATTTTCTCCCATAACACTTCGTATGCGACGTTGGGGGATAGTAACTTTAAGCCGTTGATTTCAAGATAGTCAAATGCTTTAAAATCTCCGTCGTTCGATAATTCTTGCAATTGAGAAAGAACGTCTCTGATAGTTGCGGTTTTTCCTACTCCTGGTGTCCCACTAACATAAATACAGCAGCCAGTCTCTGTTTCTATGGCCGTAGCCAACTTCGCCATAATTTGGCCAGATTCCTCCTCTCTTCCGGGCAATGTAGTGAGTCGAGCAGACGTATGTAATTTGGCTTTGATTTGCTTGAAGATTTCCGAAGTAGTATCGACGCCCATATTTCCAGGAACTATCCCTTTCTTGGGAGAAATTGAAAGGGATGGCTTGGGAAGATCCGATTTAAGTTTAAATCTCTTCTTATGAGGAGAAAGAGCTGAAGACATATATTCCAAAGTCTTTCCACTAGGTGAAGAGTTTGTGGCGGATCGCTTTGGAGACTCGTCCTGCTTCGTTTTGGTGTATTTCCTTGGTGACACTTTTAGTGTTTTGGCTTGTTTCCGTGGAGACCCTTCCAATTGTTGATCTGTTCGTTTTCTAGGGCCTTTAGGACCCCGTTTCTTGGTGGGAGTACTTGGTTCAGCGACATCGGGGTCATCACTCAGATCTTCGTCCGATATTTCGGCATCATCAGAACTCTCTATTGAATCAACGTCACTATCGGGCGCTTCGCGAGGACTGGAGGAACCTATCTTGACATCTTTCTGTTTCAGATCCTTCTTTTCCACCCTCGGTTTCCTGCTTTTGTCCAACTTTAATTTATCTTTGCTCTCCTTCAATTGCTTCACTTTCGAAGTGGTGGCCTTGTATGCGGTAGGGACTGTTGCTGAACGAATATACTCAACAAACTCATTCTGGTTCTCAGTAAACATTTTCAAAAGCTCCCTATAATCAAAGGTCTCGGAAAATATGTCTGCTGCGGAGTTACATGCTCTTCTGGTCATGAATGTATTGGAAGAGTTGGAGTCATCGATCACTATATCTTCCGAAAACTCCTTTACCGACACGACGTTGACCTTGTCGACAATTTCCGTCACCAAGATCTCGTCAAGGTATGCAGTGATGAATATTTCGTTTGGATTGAGTGATTTGGCATCCTTGTACTCGTCAACCTTAGGAAGATCTTCATAGTTGACGTCGTGTATTCGGACGTACCAAACCACCACCATATCGATGAAGTTGTCGTTCCCAAACTTGATTTCCTTTATCATGGCCACTTCTGGTTTGTTTCCCGCCTGTTGTACTAAGTAGGTGTCACCAACTTTGACCTCAAGATCATCACTGTCACGCTTGAACGTGATTATTTCGTCAATTGGGGTTTGTCCTCTTCGGCTTCTTCGTGATGAAGTATGTAGTATCGAGTCGCCATCCTCCTCTACGCCGAGGCTGTATTGCCAGCCATTCAATTTCTGAGTTTTAGCCATGACTTGGTGGAGATATGAAACTTTGGATTGAAAGTCTCTATTTACATTTGATTTGGTACTGTATATAGTACAAGTAAATACTGCAAGTTACAATAGACTCGAGGTTGAAGTGGTACATGCTGGAGAGAGATAATAGAAAAGACTAGACTATATTAATTGGATTGATTAGATTAGTTAGAGTATATTAGTGAGAGTATATTATTTAGAGTAAGCTAGAGTTAGCTAGAGTTCGTTAGATTTAGCTTAGGATTGGATCACGGGAGTTTGCATCGCGAGAGTTATCGTAGTCTAAATAGAATCAATAGATTATGGTAGTCCTCGAGAATTATCCTCGTTTGGAAGGATATGGATTAACATTGCTCTGTAGAATATCGCCGCTTTCTAGATCGAAGCTCTGCTAACGCATCGCTAGCTCGAAAAGCTCTTTGAAGAATTGAATATGCGTTAGGACATAGCAGTTATTGCTTGTAAATTAATAGTGGCTCGCCGACATTGACGATTTCATCCAAGTTTAACCGTAAATCAAATGCCTTGGATAGAATGATCTTGAATATCTTTTGAACGTTGATTGAATGACTGGTTGAACAAAAGATCACGGGCGCCTTCATGGCGGTACCGAACTTCTTTGCCTGCTGGGAGATTTCCAATTGGTCTTGGTATGAAAGATCGATGAACTGATCGTATTTGGTTCCTATAAGAAACGGAATGGCCGTCTTGTTGAACCCCCTCACCTGTCGATACCATTCCTTGATGGAATTGAGCGTGGATTTCCTCGTGAGATCAAACATAAATAGTATCGCTACCGCATCGTTGGATACAAGTGGTAGCATGTTGATAAATTCCTTCTGTCCACCAAGATCCCAGATCGAAAACGTGATGGTTGTGTTTCTGATCTGGATCTTTTTATCCATAAAATTCACTCCTAGAGTCTGGATATAGTCTTCGTCGAATGAGCCCTCCACGTACTTCACCATGAGCGAAGTTTTACCGATCTGAGAGTCTCCGATCAATCCAATCTTCAATGCCACCCTGGTTGTTAGTAAGTTCTTGACGAATTGTGGGAGTTTCTTAATATGAATTCTCGTGGTTGTGTTGCTAATATTTCTCGTGGTCGTTACTTACTGGTTATTCTGTTCATTATGAGACTCCATGTTTGTAGTTGTCTCTGGCCTCGTGTGGTTGTTATAGTGTTAAATTCTCTGTATGTTGACGTGGGTCTGTTGACATTTTTTGTAACCTGCACTTTGCAACCTGCACTTGACAACTGGATTTCCTGGGCTTGTAACCTGCACTATTTATATGGCCGGGCACATACCCATGATATAACTCGATGATGGTATTGGTTTCCCCAGTTTTATGCTAATAGTAGATGTTACAATTGCGAGTGGAATCCACAGTTTAGAGTTTGTCACTCTATTCCAAAACTCGCCTTTTTAAATTGCTAAAAAGAACACCAAGATATTTTGCAGTTCAACAATAGAGATATTTCTTTCATTATAGAGCTTTAATAGCCTCCTAGGGTTTAGAGACTCCTTAACGTATTATTCAAAAACAGGACAGCTTTTTAGATCAAGGCACGAAAGTATAGATTACGTAGATATATATAGGGTAGCCAACTTAGGTTCTTGTTGGACACTCTACTCAATCCCACAGGTAGTTATTATATTTCAGAAAGCTTACTATATCTCAGACTAGATAGCTCAGATATCATGATAGAAATTACTATGAAATCACAAGTAGCCCCGCGTCGCAATTAACTCCACTGTTGGAATTATACATATTACGCCGTCTCTAGTACATCAAATATGGATTCGATTTTGCAGCCAAAAAATGTGAAAGGTTGAAATCTCCGGGCTAGGAATGATGAACCTATAAAATGGAGCCTGGCTTAAATACAGACCTAAGCCGATAAGTACCTTTCTTTGGAGGGGCCAATCTACACCTCCATGATTTTAGACATATAATTCATAAAACAGCGTAGTTGTAAAGAGATCTCGTGAAAGGACGTCTAGTGGGCAGAGGATTACAGTGGTCTCAAGACAATATGGCGTTAGCTTTTGACAATTTGTTCAATAGATATTTCTTCGGTAATATAAAATCACTTTCATGCCACCTGTAATTATACTACATAAATCTCATGAATATTAACCCAGGGAGCTGTAAAATCCTAGTAGAGTGAATATTTATGGATTCTGAGTAAGTAGAGGGTATATAGCTATGAAATATTCCACTTTGTGGGTAGATTATCGTCCAATGCATATAGTCACATTTCCATATCGGAAGGGCTTCTGCCCTAAACACTTATGTCACATGACTTATTACGGTGCAAATTTCTTGCATCTCATCCTGCACAGCAAGATCTTAACTATTGCGTTGCTGATGTTTTTCCCAAGTTTGTATGGGAACGAAAATTCTTTCCGCACCCACCAACTTATAGATGAAAAAAAGTGAAAAAAAAACTAGGAGCTAACTTTTCTAGTACTTATTGTAATACCTATACTACAAACATGGCTGTTGGTAAGAATAAGAGATTGTCCAAGGGTAAGAAAGGATTGAAGAAGAAGGTCGTCGACCCTTTCACCAGAAAGGATTGGTTTGACATCAAAGCCCCATCTACTTTTGAAAACAGAGCCGTTGGTAAGACTTTGATCAACAAGTCCACTGGTTTAAAGAACGCCGCCGATGGATTAAAGGGCCGTGTTGTCGAAGTCTGTCTTGCTGACTTACAAGGTTCTGAAGACCACTCTTACAGAAAGATCAAGTTGAGAGTCGACGAAGTCCAAGGTAAGAACTTGTTAACCAACTTCCACGGTTTAGATTTCACCACTGACAAATTAAGATCTTTGGTTAGAAAATGGCAATCTTTAGTTGAAGCCAATGTCACTGTCAAGACCGCTGACGATTACGTCTTGAGAATCTTTGCCATTGCCTTCACTAAGAGACAAGCCAACCAAGTCAAGAAGACCACTTATGCTCAATCCTCTAAGTTGAGAGAAGTCAGAAAAAAGATGATTGAAATCATGCAAAGAGAAGTCTCCTCTGTCACCTTGGCCCAATTAACCTCCAAGTTGATTCCAGAAGTCATTGGCCGTGAAATCGAAAAGTCCACTCAAGTCATCTTCCCATTACAGAACGTCCACATCAGAAAAGTCAAGTTATTGAAACAACCAAAATTCGACTTGGGTTCTTTATTAGCCTTACACGGTGAATCCTCTTCTGAAGAAAAGGGTAAGAAAGTCAATGCCGGTTTCAAAGATGTTGTTTTAGAAGCTGTTTAATAGTATCGTTAATAACATTCGAAATTAAATACAAAACCAATTATTATACTCCCTAGAATAGCAATTGCTATAGTAGTACAATGTAGTCAAAAGAATTCAAACTAGAATTTTATTATAGATAAATTGATCTACAACTATAAACATTGTTAGTACTGAAGTGATGTATAGACTTGGTATATTATACAATTTTTTAGTGTTACAATAAATTTCACCTACTTTATAACTTATCTATCAAGTTTTTGCAATAATTTGTTCAATTTTTATATTTTGCAATCAATTATTTACAATATAGTTAAAATATGTGAAAAATACATTATCCAAGGTCATGGCCGAGGAAATAGCCCGTCTGATGAATGATATATATATATAAGGTGCGTTTTTAGCAGTCTATTCATAATTTTTACTATTCTAACGATCGTGTGGTGAAGTGACTACAGCAACTAAGCCCAGTTACTGACGATTCTACTTAATTACGAGTCAAGTTACTGACAATTCATTATATCGACACTGAGTCGTCAGTAATACTTCGAATTGTTCATTAACATTCACAATATCATTAGCTATTACGTTTCTCGCCTATTTATACTTATCTTCAATTGCTTCGGTGCCTGTCAGTTGCGCGTGGCCAGATTCGCATCCGATGACATTTTCCAGTACACAGCCGTTTTCCGCAACCAAGAATGTCCAACTCTAGCTTCAATTCCTACCTAATATCAAGCTAGATATGGAGAGCTATACGAAGATGGCTCACGATACTGACGTGATATCAATTGTGGAGGTGATTCTATTTTTTAGCCGGCAATTATAGAGATGAAATGACTTGCTGTTCCTTCGTAACCTGCAAAATGCGATTTGTTCTTTTGCAGGTTCAGGTAAATTGCAATGTTTATTTGAAATTCGAAGTGTAGTCAACTGCTCTATAAATTTTAAGGGTATTCTTCTTATTATTGGCACCTAAGCAATGAGTAGTGTATGTATAATATATTGGTGGTGAGTGGCAAAGCGTTAACGAGGCACAATGCGTCGTCTGAGATTTGATAACGTCAACGTACCAGTGGAGTGACATGGTGCAATTTCAGGCTCGTTTGGCGCTTTAGCAATACTGGGTCAATCTTTCAGCTATAAGACAAAATACGAGGAAATCTTACTCAATTCGAATGGAGTCATATTACGCAACATAGCGATTGTTTGATTCTTCATCAAGCGAGTCATTAATAGTATGGCCCGTTATTATCTCTGCGCATACTAACAATTCCAGCAAAGAGTAGCTCAAGGGAAAGGTCCGAACGTTGTTAACGTTCAGGACTATAATAAGGAAGTTACAAGTGATTTAAACAATCGACAAGCACCCGTCGATGGCTCCAAAAATAAGGGGGAGAAAATCCAACCTCCAGCCAAGGTCCGGATCCGGGACCTGACCCGATTTTCCTGGGCCAATATCGGAGGCTGGGAGTCTCAAGGGTCAATGGATAAAGTCGCTGCTTTAAAAGTAATCAAAGCCATTGAGACTTATGTTATCAATCACTTTTATGGTGATTGGTACTGGAACAGTGCGATTATGATTGGAACCTGTTTCTTTGCGTGGCTTGCTGCAAGATTGGGCGGAGGAATCCTTTCTTTTGTTTTTATCTTGTTGTTCACCAACTCAGTCTACAGATTGGAATACAGAAGGTTCAACAGAGATATCAGAGATGACTTGACCAGAATCCATGCCAGTAACAGATTGGAAAACGAATTGGAATCAATGGAATGGTTGAACTCTTTTATGGATAAGTTCTGGGTTATCTACATGCCTGCATTGTCTGAGCAAGTGTTATTTATTGCCAGCGAAGTTTTGAAAGACCAGGCCCCTGGCTTTGGTATTGATAAGTTAAGTTTGGACGAATTCACCTTGGGTTCTAAGGCTCCAAGAGTAGACTCTATCAAGTCTTACACCAAAAAAGGTCACGATCACATCGAAATGGACTGGGATTTCTCGTTCGCTCCTAACGACACAGATGACATGACCAAAAAGGAAATCCAAAAGAAAATCAACCCCAAGGTTGCCTTGGGTGTCACTGTTGGTAAGGCATTCATCTCTAAATCTTTACCAATCTTGGTTGAAGATATGTCCTTTACCGGTAGAATGAATATCAAATTGAAGCTTACGGAAAACTTCCCCCACGTTAAAATGGTTTCCATTCAGTTCTTGGAAGCTCCTACCATTGACTACGCATTGAAACCTATTGGTGGTGATACTTTGGGTCTTGACATTATGTCCTTTATTCCCGGATTGTCCTCATTTGTTAATGGTTTGATTCATTCGAACTTGAGACCAATATTGTATGCACCAAACTCTTTGGACATTGACGTGGAAGAAATTATGGCTCAACAATCCAACGACTCAATTGGTGTAGTGGCTGTCACCATCACGAAGTGTACCAAATTGAAGACGGGTAACCCTACCAAGCCAAACAGCATCAATCCTTATGTTCAATTGAAAACTTCAGGGAACGCTGATATTGATGAGAGAACTTCCGTCAAGGATTCGATTAATGATCCTGTATTTTTGGAAACCAAGTACATTTTGGTCAATACGTTAGAAGGTAACCATTTGAACCTCAATGTGTTCCATCTTTTGAAGGACAAGGCTGATGACCAATTGATTGGTACCACAGAATTCTCTTTGGCAGAATTGTTACAAGAACAACATCACACTGGCGTAGTTAAGAGCATTACTGAGGGAGGCAAGACTGTTGGTAAAATTGAATTTGATATCACCTACTTCCCCCAATTGGAACCGTTTGTATTGGAAGATGGCACCAAAGAACCAGTCACTGATTGTGAAGTTGGTATTATGAAATTGAACTTACATGCTGCCAAAGACTTGGACATTTCTGATTCTATTATTGGTTTGTTGAACCCATACGCCGAGATTTATGTCAACGACGAATTGGTCAAAACGTGCCGTAAATTGAGACAAAATAACAATCCATCTTGGGAGCAAGCGTTCGAATCTTTGATTACTCAACAGTCGAAAACCAGAATTCAAGTTTTGGTAAAGGATACTGTGGAAGACAACATTGTTGCAAAGCTCGACGCAAACTTGCAAGATTTAATTTTCGAAACTAGCAGAGGTAACCTGTGGATCTCTTGTCCACCAATAAAACCAGACGGAAATCCATGCAAGATCAAAATCTCTGCAGGATGGAAGGCTTTGGCCATGGACGACGACACTGTAATCCAAAGTTACTACAATGCCCCAATTGGTGGTGTAAGAATTCATTTGCGTTCTGCAACTGGCCTTAAGAACTTGGAGACTGTCGGTAAGGTCGATCCTTATGCCAGAATTTTATTGAATGGTAAAGTCAGAGCAAGAACAAACACTATTGCCAACACACTTGATCCAAACTTTAACAATGTCTACATTTTGCCAGTCGCAAACGAGCACCAACATTTCCTTATTGATATTGTTGACGAAGAAGCAGAACAAAAGGATAGATCGTTGGGTTCTGGAGCAATCAATGTCGAAGATTTCTTGAAGAAAAATGACGCCGGTTATTATTTGGCTTATGACGGTTCTAACGAGATCATCGAGCAACCAATTTTGTTGCACGGTCAACCAAGTGGTACCTTGTCGTATTCTGTTTCGTTTATTCCTACTATTCCAGTCTATACCATCTCTCAAATCCACCACAAGGACGAATACTTGGAAGACATGAAGAACAAGAAAATCGAAGAAGCAAAACAAAGAGAAAAGGATGAAAAATTGTTCAAAGAACACCCTAACGAATATGAATGGGTTGAAATTAACGAGGATAACATTCCTGAACCAAAGAATCTTGTAATGCCTCTAGAACAAGCTATCAAGTATAGAGCCGGAACGATTGCTGCCCATGTCTTGAGTGGTAGATTTGAAAAGAGTGACGTTTACGTCCACACTTTATTTGACGACTATGCATACCCATCAGGAGTCTCTCCAAGAACAGACGGCAACTTCTTACATACCACTTCAATTGGTGAAGGGTTTATTAGGGATTTACCAAACTCCATGGTGATTTTCAGAGTTGCAAGCAAGGTTGATGTTAACACTGAAAAGCATATTGTCGCTGAGAAGACGTTTAGCACCCTCGATATTTTAAAGAGATCTTACAGCAAGCCTCTCATGTTGAAAATCGACGATAAGAACACTATCAAGGTGCAATTGGAATTTATTCCAACAGCAGTTAAGTTGGCACCTTTTGATACTATCTTGGATGTCGGTAAAGTCAAGTTGGAGATCCTCAGTGCCGAAAACTTGCCTTCTGTTGATAGTAATGGTAAGTCTGATCCATTGGTTGTTATCAAATTGGATGGTGTGGAGATCTTCAAGACAGACAAGAAGAGAAGAACGTTGGATCCTATCTGGAACGAGGCTGCCGAGTTTCCTATGTTGTCCAGGTCAAGATCCATTTTGATGTTGGAAGTGTATGACTGGGACTTGACCCACGATGATGAGTTGTTGGGCAGAGCTAGTTTAGACTTGTCGTCAGCTGAGCCATTCAATTCTACACAATTCCAGGTCAAATTGGACACCCAGGGTGTTCTCAATTTGAGAGCAACATTCAAGCCTGAGTACATAAGACCCAAGCTCCATTCTTCGAATGGATTGGGAATTGATTTGGGTATGATTGCCGGAGCTCCGATGAAGGTTGTTGGAGGAGTCACTGGAGTTGCTAGTAATGTTGTAGGCGGAGGTGTTGGTGCTGCTGCTGATGGTGTTACCAAGGGTACGTCGTTCTTCAAGCATTTGGGTAAGACTAAGAGAAAGCCAGTTAAGGGAGATAAGGGATCTGACGAAAACAATGAACTTAGCGACGTCAACGAGTCGTTTGATGGTGCAGATACTTCAAGCACTGCCAACGATACTTCAAGCACTGTCAACGACGAATCATCTGATGATGATACTTCAGATGCAGGCAGTCGTGCTAGTCAAGACGGTTCAAAGAAGAACGGTACGGTCACCAACTACTTGGCCGATTTACAGAGTTTAAGATCAGGACAACCTCCAAGTGTCAAGGCAGTTCCAAACATTCAAAACGAACATTTACCACCTCCACAAAGACCAATGACCGGAGGTAATGCATTTGGACACGCTCGTTCAGCTTCGGGTGCCACAGACGTATCTTCATTTGTAGGAAGCATCCATGGACCTGACGCGATACCCGGCAGAATCACTATCATTTCTGCTGACGGTATCTCAGGAGGAGCTTTGGAAGTCAAGGTGACTTTAAAGACCTCCACAAAAGAGAAGGAGTTGTACAAGACCAGAAGCAACAAGATCGACAAAGAAACCAATCTTTACAAATGGAATGAGTCTGTTCCATTTAAGGCCGCTAGTAGTGGAGAGTTGCGCTTTGATATCAAGGAACGCCATGTCTTTGGCAAGAGTGTTCCTATAGCCAGTGCTGTGTTACATTTGAGCGAAGCTCTCAACAAATCAGAAAACATCATCTTGGACGTTGGTGAGGGTCACTTGACTCTTAACATTAGATACGTCCCTACTCACTAGTTGTATTATTTTATTATTATATTTGAATCTAAAGAGAAGTAAATGTAGAGAAAGTGGTGAGATAGTAGAGATCAAGAGCAAATGCTGAGATGGAGAGCAATGATGAGATGGAGAGCAAATGATGAGATTTCTAAGAGCAAAGTAGATATATAAAATGGTACTTGGAAGATTATAAAGCTTTATATTCTCCTAAGTCAGTAGTTGTCCCACTACATAACTATTAATTGGGTGCAAATAAGTGAATGCCCTGAGAGTACAGGGTAAATACGTCACATGACCGAGTGACTGCTTTTCCACATTCACATGACTTTCACGCACACAATTCAACACTATATGCACTACAATCGATATTTTGCCAGGTACACACTACCACGCATTTTCGTACCAAATGATCGCAGGAGGATGGGGTTCACGGAGGAGGGAAAATTCGCCTTCTCACACGTCCTTGAATTTGGTGTACCAATCCTCGTTGGGACTGAAAAACACATTGGTGAAAAAAAAAAATTTTATATCTTTTTAATCCCATATTAAATATCACCAAATAACAAGATCAAAAATGAGCCAAATTGTATGTAAACATTAACAAAGGATGTCCTAGGAACTATACCTAGACTATATGACTGTCGTCTATGAACGGGAACAGTTTAAATTATCGCTCGACTTGCAGTGATAAAATTTTTCATGATACTAACTATTCAGGCTCCAAAGTGGTACCAATCTGAAGACGCTCCAGTCGCTAAACAAAGCAGAAAGACCGCTCGTCCACAAAAATTGCGTGCCTCGTTAGTTCCAGGTACCGTTTTAATTTTATTAGCCGGTAGATTTAGAGGTAAGAGAGTCGTTTACTTGAAGAACTTGGAAGACAACACTTTATTGGTTTCTGGTCCATTCAAGGTCAATGGTGTTCCTTTAAGAAGAGTTAACGCTCGTTACGTCATTGCCACCTCCACCAACGTTTCTGTTGAAGGTGTCGATGTCTCCAAATTCAACGTTGAATACTTTGCCAGAGAAAAGACCCCAAGATCTAAGAAGTCTGAAGCCGAATTCTTCAACGAAGCTCAACCAAAGAAGGAAATCAAGGCCGAAAGAATCGCTGACCAAAAGTCTGTCGATGCTTCCTTGTTATCTGAAATCAAGAAAACCCCATTATTAAAACAATACTTATCCGCTTCTTTCTCTTTAAAGAGCGGTGACAGACCTCACTTATTGAAATTTTAAATCACTCTTGATCTTAAAGTCATAATATAACTTTAGATGAAGGTTGGTGAGTTTCTTTTCTCTTTGTATATTTAATACATCTTCAACACGAATCGTTAGTATGTGCGTAGAGCAACTGTAGAGTCCCCTTTAACTAGCCCTAGGGAGGGTATACTTAGTAAGTACTAGATAAGCACTTTATAGTGCCTCCCTTACATAAGCATACACGTGACAAATGAAAAAAACCTCATCTCATCTCACGTTTATGAAATGCCTTTTCTTACCATCTACTTCTCTTCAACAACTATACACCATGGCTAGTTTGATTCCTATTTCCACATACAACTTGGCTATCAAGCCATTTACTCCAGTCCCTGCTATCGAGGAAGACTACCCTATCACAATCAGATTGACTCTTGCTGCTGTTGACCCAGAAGCTATCGATGACAAGGAAGAACCATCGACCTTGAGATTGTTAAAGAGAACCATCCCTTTTATCGATGACTCTGACGAAGAAGACTTCGAAGAAGGTGACGAATTAGACTCCGAAGACTCTGAAGAAGACTCTGAAGAAGAAGTCGAAGAACCAAAGAAATCTAAGAAGGCCAGAGCCGAAGAATCAGAAGATGAAGACGAAGAAGACCTCGATATCGATGGATCTTCTGATGACGAAGATGACGAAGGTGTTTCTGAATTCATCGTGTGTACCTTGTCTCCAAAGGTTCAATTCCAACAAACTATTGACTTGACTATCAGTCCAGATGAAGAAGTATACTTTGTTGTCACTGGTTCATACCCTGTCTACTTGACCGGTAACTACGTCGAACATCCAGCCGACGATGAATCTGACTCCGAAGACGAAGACGTCTATGACTTGTCCCCAGATGAAGATGAAATCATCCACGGTAACGGATACGACTTGGAAGATTTGGAAGACGAATCTGACATCGAAGGTAAGATCGAAGAATTGGTTGAAAAAGATACCAAGAGCAAGAAGAGAGAAATCGAAGAAGAAGAACCTAAGCAATCCAAGAAAGCAAAGAAGGATGCTAAGAAGGAAGCCAAGAAGGAAGCTGAAAAGAAGTCTGTTCAATTTACCAAGGAATTAGAACAAGGACCTACTGGCTCCACCTTGGTCGAGTCCAAGAAGGAAACCAAGAAGGAAAAGGCTGCTAAGAAGGAAGAAGCTAAGAAGGCCGATGCCAAGAAGGCCGATGCCAAGAAGGTAGATGCTAAGAAGACCGAAGAAGAACCTGCCTCCAAGAAGTTCCCTACCAAGACCTTGTTAGGAGGTGTTGTTACCGAAGACAGAAAGGTCGGTAAGGGTCCTCAAGCCAAGTCTGGTAACAAGGTTGGTATCAGATACATTGGTAAATTGAAGAACGGTAAGTCTTTTGACAAGAACACTTCCGGTAAGCCATTTGTTTTCGGCTTAGGAAAGGGTGAATGTATCAAGGGTTTCGATTTGGGTGTTGCTGGTATGGCTGTTGGTGGAGAAAGAAGAGTTGTAATTCCTGCCAAGATGGGATACGGTTCCCAATCTTTGCCTGGTATTCCAGCCAACTCCGAATTAACTTTCGACATCAAGTTGGTTTCTTTAAAATAAGTAACAAGTAATTAGGAACCTCTTAAAAGAACCAATTAGGAACCTTTTAAAAGTATCAGGTAAAATTAATTTATATCATTTGACATTATGTACCACTTTATAACGATTGTGACATCACGGTGTCCATGAAATCAACATATCATAATAAAACTCTATAGTGTGTGTCTGAGTAACAATTGTAATATACTAAACCTGTGTAAGTCTGATGAGTAAAAATTGATTGATTATGTTGTAAGGATCTGTAGATTGGTGGTATTTTCTAGAATGCTCCTGTTGACTAACTGCGGTAGAATCCATTGTGATGACCAGTATTTGAACGACTTATATCTATACGACATTATCATTGATCACATTTAGCAATGACATATTTATTCTCTCACTTTACGACAGAAAGATGACCAAAATAAACGAAAATGGCTGCGAAATAATGACCCTGGCAGAGAGATTTAGGAGAACAAAGAACCACAACATTAAAAGGACTAACACGACCATGAGAGTTAACATTACAGGGATGGATGTGTGGAATTAAACTGTCAGCTGCAGAAGCAACTTAATATTAGTGTTACAAATAACCTAAAAATTGTCCCCCAGAGCACCCCTAAGACCCCCAGATCACCTCACTCTTATCTTTCACCAGCTCCTTTATCTAATACTAAGAGTAATGAGTGGTGGTTAATATAACACTAGAACCATTAGAGATAAATATAATATCATCAAATATAATATCATCAAATATAATACCATCAAATATTAACTTCTTACACACTCTAGACCTCATCAAATATCTTCCACTATTATAACTAACCTTAAATGATCCTTAACTATTGTATCACTTCTCATTATGCGGGATATCTTATTGTAGATCAAACGATTCATTAATAGAACTCCGTAATATTTACGACAGTACACTACCAATAATCTGTTTCAGCCTACATCTTGACGTACAGATGTGTAATCTTCTCCATCTCATTAATTAAGTGAGGGAGATTTAAAGTTTTAGTTGGGCCCTAGGCGCGTATTAAAAAGTACGCGCTTAGAGGGTCGAGGCAAGAAATGAGTAACGGTATCGAGACTGCTAACAGATGATGTTAAAGACTGGGGCAGGATGTGAAGAATCCATGATTGTGTTATCGCAAGGCGTACCCCGTTACTGTTGCTCAGCACTGTTACGCACTGGTGCCCTCACGTTATAAAAAAACCACCTCGTTTAACCAACGAATTTTCTTTTCGTCGTATAGAAAAAATTTACCCGCTGTATTTTAGAAACCAATCGTACTCGAGTTATTTTGATTACTAGTTTTCTTTCCAAGGTGTATTAGAAATAGGTATGTAATTGAAGATTAGTTTACCAACAATCGTATTGTGAACGCGATATTGTCCTTTGTCCTTGGACGTTTGTTATCAAGAAGTGGAACGATAACTGAAATCCATCGTGGGATCTTCTTAAATTCAATCGAGGTTTCAACTTCAAATACTAACTTCCAGTATGCTAGGTTTCATTACAAAAACAACCAGTGGCTTGGCTAGGACTTCTGCTCAACGTCCTATCCATTTCATCATAATCACTGCTTTATTAGCTTCTATAGCATATTTATCTGTGGTGGATGAGTATATTCCTGAATATTCCAATTATGAAGGAGGAATAAGTTTTTATCACCCCCCAGGCTCCGATAGCTATCAAGATTGGATTCAAATCGAAGATGTCTCTGCGTACCCTGAAGCATTGAAAGTATCAGTCGCTCCATTAAGATTTAGAAGAAGCCATTCTGATTTACCAGAAATCCCAAACACTTTAGCTGGTGTCACTTCCAATGAACGTATTTTAATTGTCGAATCTGACAAGTTACAAGATTCTTTAAGGGAAATCTCCACAGTGTCCTCCAATGGTATTACTTGGAAGGCTAGACATAACAATAGAATTACCAAATACTACGAATATTTGAGAGCTGGTGCCTTCAAACTCAAGGATTTGATTCAACATGCCGAAAGTTTCGATATTGTTTTAATTACTGTCGCTTACATCGCCATGTGGTACACATTAATAAAAGTCTTTGTTGATATGAGACAAATTGGATCTAAGTTTTGGCTTGCTTTCTCAATTATCACCTCTTCAACTTTCGCCTTCCTTATGGCATTGGTTGTTACTACCAAGTTTCTCGGAGTAAAGATTCCTTTAATTAGTATTTCCGAAGGTATTCCTTTCTTGGTTGCAATTATTGGATTCAAACATAAAGTCTCATTGGCTGCCTCTGTTTCTCTTGCTTCGTCTTCTTCTTTGGACGTTCAAAAAATCGTTGGTGATGCAATCTCTGCCCACACCGTTAGTTTATTAAGAGATCATTTTGTGGTAATTGGTGCTTTGATTTCCATTGCTGCCTATGCTCCACACTTGGTTGGTTTGACCCACTTTTGTATTTTGAGTACATTGATTTTGACCTTTGATTTATTATTGGTTTACACCTTTTTCTCTGCTATTTTGGCTTTGAAGGTGGAAATTAACAGGGCTCGTCGTACTGATGACTTGAAAGCTGCCTTGGAAGAAGATGGAATCTCATCATTGGTAGCCCAAAATGTTGCTAGCCGTGCTCTGAGCAAAGAGCCAGCAAGTAACCATTTCAATTCGAATGACAGTTCTTCAATTGTCTCATTCAAAGTTGCCATGATTGCTGGATTCTTCGCCTTACATGCATTCTGGTTAGGCTCAACCTGGTTATACAACTCTTCAGAGGGAGCACCATTGAAACTCTTCTCTTATACTCCAAACTTACCTAAAACTTCTGCCGAACATATCAAGGTTGGCAGTCACGGAACTATTGCTACTATCTTATATCCAAGAATTTACATGCCTTCGGGATTCCTTGTTCAATTAGAAGACTTTATCTTGTTACTTTTGGAAAAAACCAGTCAGGCCATTAAAGACAGCTTGATCTCAAAGTGTTTGTTATTTGGATTTGCCATTTCAATCAGTAGCAATGTCTACTTTTTGAATGCTTCTCGTTATCAAGTTTCTGCCAACAATATTTTACTCGAAAAGGAAATCTCTAGACCAAAAGTGGCAAAGAAAGTACATGTTTCAGCCCCTTCTACTAAATCCTCAAATGTTGCAGAAATCAAATCCGTATCATACGATGTCTCAGATACTTCAAGTGAAGAATTGGAAATTTCTGGCCTGTCTAAGCAACGTCCGTTAGATGAATGTGTCGAGGTTTTGAAAGATGGTAAGGTCAAATCTTTGACCGACAATGAGGTCTCATCTTTAGTTGTTGCTGGAAAATTACCATTGTACGCATTGGAAAAACAATTAGCTGATAATACTAGAGCCGTTCTTGTCCGTCGTAAAGCTATTGCCAAAATCGCAAACGCTCCTACTTTGGATACCATGAGCTTGCCATACAAGGGATACGACTATGATCGTGTCTTTGGTGCCTGTTGTGAAAATGTTATTGGTTACATGCCATTGCCTGTCGGTGTTGCTGGTCCATTGATGATCGACGATGTCCCATACCATATCCCTATGGCTACTACTGAAGGATGTCTTGTCGCTTCCACCATGCGTGGTTGTAAAGCCATTAATGCCGGTGGTGGTGTTGAAACTGTTTTAACTCAAGATGGTATGACTAGAGGCCCTTGTGTCTCGTTTGCTAGTTTGAAGAGAGCTGGTGCAGCCAAGATTTGGCTTGACTCTGTAGAAGGCCAAACTGTCATCAAGAAGGCATTTAACAGTACCTCTAGATTTGCCCGTTTACAACACATTCAAACTGCTATTGCAGGAACTTTATTGTTCATCCGTTTTAGAACTACCACAGGTGATGCCATGGGAATGAATATGATTTCCAAGGGTGTCGAATTCTCACTTAAATACATGGTGGAAGAATGTGGTTGGGAAGATATGGAAGTTATTTCTGTTTCCGGTAACTACTGTACCGATAAGAAGCCTGCTGCCATCAATTGGATTGAAGGTAGAGGTAAATCTATTGTTGCCGAAGCCAGAATCCCTGCAGAAGTTGTTAGAAAGGTCCTCAAATCTGAGGTTGATGCATTGGTCGAATTAAACATCAGTAAAAACTTGATTGGTTCAGCCATGGCTGGTTCGGTTGGGGGTTTCAACGCCCATGCGGCCAACTTGGTCACTGCTGTTTTCTTAGCATGTGGTCAAGATCCCGCACAAAATGTCGAATCTTCAAACTGTATTACTCTCATGAACAAGCTTAAGAATGGTGACTTACAAGTCTCTGTCTCCATGCCTTCTATTGAAGTTGGTACTATCGGTGGTGGTACAATTTTAGAACCCCAAGGTGCCATGTTGGACTTATTGGGAGTTCGTGGTCCTCATCCTACTCAACCTGGTGAAAATGCCAGACAATTGGCTCGTATTGTCGCCTCGGCAGTATTGGCTGCTGAACTTTCGCTTTGTTCTGCTTTAGCCGCTGGCCACTTGGTTCAATCTCATATGCAACATAACCGTAAGGGAGCCGCAGCCCCTGCCGCCGAGACCCCTGCTATTGCAAACGGTAATGATCTTAATCGTCTCAAGGAGGGAGCTGTGAATTGCATAAAGTCATAATTGCTCTTAACTCATCAATTTACGAAAAGAAAACCCTAAAAAAGCAAAAAACTATCAAAACAAGACTTAGAGATGTTCCTGCTCTTATAATTGTATAATTCTTCGCATTTACTTCTTCTTATAGATGAAATTAATAGTAATATATTCTTAATTTGGGATTCTGTAGAAAGCGAATAGACCCGAGGTCCGAGATTTGAGAGGTACGAGATTAGAAAAGTACGACATTAGTAGAGGATTACTGTTAGAGAGCTACTACTAGAGAGTGACTGATCGAGACTATCGAGACTAATCGTGTCAGAGATCTTTCCTATTACTATCAAGGGCTTTGTCAAGGAACGCACCCTGATATAACTCCGCTTCGGTCACTTCTCGCACGCGCACGCCCTTCGATCTCGATGATTCATCAGAACAAATGCCAGACAGAAATACAGAACTATTCTTCACCACAACATGCCCTCGCAAGAAATAGGGAAACCTATACCCAACATCGAACACGCCGTCTCAGTGACTCTTCCAACATGGGAAGCCACTATCGGGTACGAAAAAGGCGAAGACTGGGTCGTCAGTAAGATGACGCTGGGATATCCACGATTCTTTATCCACTCCGTGATCAAAACAGTAGCTAAGGAGATAGAAACAAAGTATGGAAGAGAGGGAGAGTCTGCAATGGTGTTTCCAACCTACAATGTTGCCAAAAGATGTCGTGAGTTTATAAAAAAACGGTCTGACAACAAACCGTCTGTAAGAGTCTTACAATTAAGTACGCGACCTCCCGCCAACGACGATGAAAAATCTACAGTTTTGGAAACCAATATTGGAGTGGTGTTTTTTCCAACTGAAGAGTTTCCTGTTGCCAAACAATACTGGCAACATTCGGGAGAAGGGATCAGTTCTCGGATGGGAGAATATTTGTTAAAAGAGTTGTTCAAAAAAGAAGCCAGTCCGGGCCCACTGCTTTTTCCAAACTCTTCACATAACGTATTGAATAAGAGTTCCGCCAACAATAACCTAAAGCAGGACCTTCAGGCCAAACAAATCCAGAAAAAGTCTCCGTCGATCTCACATTCGTCTCCTTTGACAGCCAACGAAGAGATCGAAAAAGAGTTCAATACTTTTATTGAACAAAAGTACGGTCGTGTTTTGGACTTGAAGTTTGCTAAGGAATCCAAGATTGCGTTGAGAAGAAGAATCTGTGGGAAAGTAGACAAGTCTCACAATCAGATCGAAGAGATGGAAAAGGCGTCAAGAGGGAAGCATTTGAGTGAGGTGGATGTGCTTTTGTATCCTAGTGGTATGGCAGCTATTTTCAATGCTCACCGTGCATTGTTGAATATCTGGGATACACCCAAAAAGTCAGTATGTTTTGGATTTCCATATCTTGATACCCTCAATATTCTCAACAAATTTGGCCCTGGGTGTCATTTCTTAGGTATGGGTGATGACGAATCTTTGGACCAGCTTGAAAAGGATTTGGAGAGCGGAACCATCGATATCATGGCTCTCTTCTGTGAATGTCCATCCAATCCGTTGTTGAAAACACCCAACTTGAAGAAGATTCGAGAATTGGCCGATAAATTCAACTTCGCTGTGGTGGTGGACGAGACTGTCGGTAACTTTTTGAATATCAATGTTTTGCCATACGCCGATATGGTGGCTTCGTCGTTAACTAAAGTGTTCTCTGGAGACTCTAACGTGATGGCTGGATCGCTTGTATTGAATCCGCTCTCCAAGTATTACGATATCTTGAGAGAGTATTTCGACGAAGACTTTGAAGACTTGTTATGGGAGCAAGACGCTTTATACTTGGAAAGAAACTCGCGTGACTTTGCTTCCAGAGCCGCCAAGATCGACGACACCACCTTGGAAACCGTCAAATTGTTGCAAAATTGTGATTTGATTGCCCAGGTATACCACCCAAGTATTAGTCCAACCAAACATCATTATGATTCCATCAGAAATGCCGACGGTGGATATGGTGGATTGATTTCATTTGTATTCCATGAAGAAGCTGCTGCTATATGTTTCTTCAACACCGTAAACATACACAAGGGACCATCGTTAGGTACCAACTTTACATTGGCGTGTCCATACGCCATATTGGCCCACTACCACGAATTGGACGAAATTGCACAGTGGGGTGTCGACAGAAACTTGATCAGAATCAGTATTGGATTAGAAGAACCCCGTGATTTGTTGGCAATCTTACAACATAGTTTGGATGCCGCTTCAAAAATTATAAAATAGACTTCGCTAGAGTATTCATTCTACAATTATAGATATAACTAGTTAGTAGACTGTGATGATTGTTTAACTAGTGAGATTTAAACGGTTATACCTTCATTTACCACTAACTTTCTTGACTTTTTGACTGTTTTTAAGCTCCTTTTTTAAGGACTAAGAGTCCACCATTTCCTATGCTCTTGTAAAATAACTCTCTCTAATGCTTGTTTGGACTCTTTTTGTGGTCATAATATCCTGGGGCTTTCACGTGCTCACATGGTTCTGGAATCTTAGTCTTTACCTCTTGTAATTGTACTTGTCCAACATACCAATACTTGCGATGGTTCTCGTAAAACTTCTGCCAGCTAGAAATGTCATTATCTGCTTCTTCCACATCCAACCCACGGAGATCGTGCGTGTACTCGTCGTCCTTTCCAAAACATCCAGTAATATATATCCTTGCACAGTCTTTACCACTAAGTTTGGCGTACATTCCACTAGGGCCATAGATGGAGGGCGACGCAGAAACATCGTAAACGCTCCCATTTACCCCCACATATATCGGGAGTTTCGGATTTACTCCGTTGTACTTGGAAAGCTCGTCCTGTGTCAAGTTCACGTACCCATTGGTCAACCTAAACTGAAGGTAGCCCGTATTTATCCATTTACCGTCGTACCCCCAGGTGGACGTACTGGTAAACCACCATGAGAAGAAGGCGTTCATGAGCAAAAGACCACCGACGATTCTCACTACGTCCAACACATTGAACGAATCTCTATCTCTGTTTTTAGTCTTCGACATCCTCACTGGGTGTAGAATGAAATCGGATCAAGTTAAATAGTGTGATTATATACAGGCGGATCAGGTTTGTTATATACAGGAAATAAATTCGATTCTAAATAGCGATTGTGGAAGCGAAAGTGCTGCAAAATTTTTTTTTAATTAAGTTTGTCTGTAATTATCATTAATTGACTATCATAAATTTAAGGGGGATCGAACGACGTTAATTAGGAGGGCACTATGTTGGGACCTCATATTGACAACGTGAAGCACAAGATTTACTTAATCAGATAATGTTATGAAGATCCAATGTGCCATCAATCAGTAACTCAAGACGGCAAATTTGTGAGTACTGATGTATAATAACTTCTAAGCCAGTCTCTTTGAGTACTGAAGTACAATACCTCAGAATCCAGACTCTTTGAGTACTGTACGTATTATACCTTAGATTCCAGTCTCTTTTCGTATACCTATCAAGAGATTATTGCTAGTAAACGGGTCAGTATCCAGGCGGACGATCACAAGCACAACATTGTCATAGAGATCACTAAAACCGTATAACATATACCTTAGATGGAATAGTTAGAAGAAGATGGGTCTTGTAGAAGAATTTTCAGTACAGGTGGCTGCAAACCTCATAATAGCAAAAGATCTATGATACTAAATATTTTTATTTTCACTATATAATTGGGATCCAAGTGGTTTCTAATTTACCGAAAACTCGGATCACTCACATATAGACCTGATCTTTCATCGATAGATCTAGTTGTTCATAGTTAGATCTGATTGTTTATAGATATATTTGATTGATCATTCGTTCATTCGTTCATTCGCTACGCTCATTCACTCATTCGTTAATTCATGAAAAATACTTCTTCATTAATCTGGGAGTTATTATGGTTGTTGCTTGAAAAGTTGAGTCTGTCAGACTCTGTACACAACAAATCAACCCAAAATTCATCGTTCAATGCCCAGTAGGAGTTTTCGAGCTGGTCAGCATTGGCCAAGTTCGAGTTGACTCCTTTTAAAGTATTAATATTGGCATGCGCGGTGGCTTGAAACTGTTGCGCATCAAACGGTTGGTGATGGGGTGATAAAGCTTGAAGAGGTGGTGCAACTCGAGGACCACCTTGGAGTGGTTGGACCAGACCTTGGCGCTGTGGCATTGGTTGTCCTTGGAATTGTGTAAATGGTGGGAATTGTTGTGCATGTTGAGCATGCTGCGCATGTGCTTGAATAGATGGATAACTCTGTGACGTTCTGGTTGGAAAAGGTATACCCGATGGACCTGAGAAAGAGCCTGAGACCTTGGCACCTATCAGATTCGGTTGATATCCGTTAGGAGGCGCTGGAGGTAATGCTCCATCACTTCCATTCATTCCTATATTTGGAGGAAAGGGTCCACCGCGCCCGTTTACGCCTAACATTGGGATATGTTTTGGCACAGGTATATTCGAAGGTCTTGGGCTGGTTGGTCCGACACCTCCAGGAGAGGATGCGCCGGTAGAAGAATCGTTGTTTTCCTTGCGAAGTCTTTCGATTGGTGGTCGCGGTACTGATGCAGGCCTATTTATGGCTTCACAGAGACTAAGATCTGAGCTTTGGTCAGGATTGAATCGCAAGGAGCCTTCTCGTCTGTACGTTGCAGCATAAGACAATATGTCCAACGGAACCGGCGAATTGAATACTTCCTCATCTTCACTTGACGTAGGCTTGTTGCCGTAGGGTCGAGGAATGAACATACGTGCAAGTTTATCCACATCAGACATGTCACCCTTCATGGGTGGGATGTTTCGCGGAGGATCATTGCTGCGTCTCAACAACTCAATTGCCTGAGTAGCATATGTCTGGATAAATAACTGCATGACTAATCTAGTCTTCTTCAAAAAATGGTTGGAACCGTGTGCAATCGTTGCTTCGTGAATGAGTTTATTCGTTTTCTGGACTTCCAAGAGAGCACTTTGAGGTACTAGATCCTTCTCAATATGCGATGGCAACGATATGATGAGGTATCGTAATCTCAATAACATACCGGCCGTATATGTGACTCTGGAAACATAGAACAAGGGAATTGTGGCAATTTGTTTCGGTGTCAATATATTAAAGATTCTCAACGCATCCAAACTCGCATTTGTACAATTCCAAATCGATTTCACCGACTTCTCGCTGAGGGTGAGGCTTTCACCGTCTTTATCAAAGACACCCCCAAAAACGGGTTCATGCAAGTACGCCACAACTGAGTAATAATAGGCCAAACATGAATAATCATCCTCTCGAATATGACTCCGGATAATATTTAACAGGTTTTGAAATTCGCTTATAATGTACAGGGAATTTCTGCGTTCAGAAACGTCCGGGCAATGAAGTACATGGTGGATTTTGTCGAGTAAGTTGCTCAATCTCGCAAAACGAGCCAACTCGACCCATCTTTTGATTTTGGTGTTTTCCAAATAGATACAGCACTCCTCGACATAAGGAGTCCATTTGACGTAAATGGTTCTTCTTAATATCAAACATATACTCACCGTAGTGAAGTATAAGATAAGGATCAAACTCCGATACTCAGTGTTGTGGAAAATGTTATTTTGGTTGACAGTTATGGCACCGTCTTCATTCTTGTAGCTGTAAGATGGACGAGATATGATTCCCAAATCGTGAAGCATGGTAACACTGATAGTGTTGAGTAAATGGTATCGCCTGTGTCTAAACAATTCTGGCGTATTGTACCACAAACAGAGCAACAACAAACTCTTGATTAATTCGTCCGATTTCGTTCCCAAAACCATCACTTCTATCGTAAGTTTCTGGAGAGCAAAGTTGTCCAATTTCAAAGATTTGTCGACATCATCGCTATTATCATATACAGCATTTGATACCGACATGATGGAATTGAGCAAGAACGGTTGTTTTTCTTGCAACTCTTCCACCGACATATCGGCGGGAACTTCAACCAATGGATGTGCAGCATATATCTTTGTCTTGTATATATGCAATCTTTCACGAGCTTCTTCCAAGGTTATAATGTTGTTTGAAATCATATCTGGGGACGTGCCGTCTTTAAGTAGGAACGCTCTTCTGTCGGCGACGCCTTTCATCTCGCTTGTGAGGTCAGTTAGCTTGGAGCTGATATCGCTAAGCATTTGGATTTCACTTTCCAAGTCAACCTTGGAGACAAATGGAGGAGAGTCGAAATTCTCGGCTGGATCGGCCATATTGAAACGTCCATTTCCAAGACGAGATCTTGTTTGTTGTGGTTGCAGCAGCAGTTCTAGTCTGGCTTCCAACATTTTGATCTTATTTTGTAATTTGGCTATGGTGTCCACCTCCGGCTCAGTCTCAATATCGGTACTAGCCGTACCCGCGGCGCGATCTGGGGGCACGGCGGGGCTCTTCTCAACAGTCTTTGCGAGTAGAGCATTCTTCTCGTTGATGATTTCAGCCTTCTTTCTTCTCTTTCTTGTCTGGTTCAAATCTATTTCACATTTACGTCTTGTGTTAAGACAACGAACGCACGGGGAACTTGGATTATGTATATCCGATGGGGTACATTTGACTTTAAGCCCGTGACAGCTCTTACAAGCAACTGATCGGCGGGATGACTTTGACTTGCCAGAGTCTCCCGGCCCTTCGTAGTTCGGCGTGGTCAGAGTGTCGGACCCTGGCGAGTGAGTTCCCTCAGGATATTGTGGTGTCATTTCTGACAGGCGGGACATCAGGGATGAGAATATCCAGACTTTTCTAGTCTTGGTCCACTATTTTCGAGACTGCAAAACAAAAACTAGTCTTATACTAAGGTTACCCGCGAACAAGTGTTGTATAGTTTTGGGTACTGGCTGGTTATTGCTAGGAAATCGAAGTCGGGTCGGTGAAACGGTTGGAAAAAAGCTATCAATTTTTATTTAGCCGATAGTCGTGCAGGAAAAGTGACATTTTGATACAGTGAAATCCATCTCACGACATATACCGACATTCACACCACGACATTGTCCCGACCCAACGACATTTCCCGACATATCAATCTCACACGTCAACACAATTCTAATAACCATCAAGAGTACTATAGTGGGCCCGAGATTGTGATCAATGAGTTTTTCATTCAACACAAACAAAATCTCTACAGGCAATTCGGATAATAGGTGGAAGGCCCGCAAATCTTCAAACCCAAAACTACCTTTATACTACAAGGACAAACTTTCACAAAAGAAACCAAGCAAATTAGTGATGTTACTCAAGGGGTTTTTGGTTTCAGTCGTGTTTTACGCGTTATACTACACGGCTGCAAACTCTAGAACAACTTTAGTTAAATCCAACAAGTGGACTACTAGACAGGAAGAAGTCAAGAAGGTGTTCTTGGAGTCATGGCACGATTATGAAGCCCACGGCTGGGGGAAGGACGTTTACCACCCTATCACCCAAGCCGGCGAAAACATGGGTCCTAAACCATTGGGATGGATGATTGTTGATTCCTTAGATACCTTGATCTTAATGAAGGCCGACGACGAATTGGAGAGAGCAAAAAAATGGGTCAAGGATGATCTCGACTATAGATTTGACTACAACGTCAATGTTTTTGAAACAACCATTAGAATGTTGGGTGGTTTGTTGTCAGCATATCATTTTAAGGAGGACGATGTTTATTTGGACAAAGCTGTAGACTTGGCCAATGCATTGCTTGGAGGGTTTGCTAGTGATAGCGGGATCCCATATGCGTCGGTGAACTTAGAAACCGGAGAGGGAGTCCAGTCTCACACTGATGGAGGAGCTTCATCCACTGCCGAGGTGGCAACTTTACAATTGGAATTCAAATATTTGGCCCTGTTGACTGGTGAAGTATTATTCTGGAAGAAGGCTGAAAAGGTTATACAAGTGCTTGAGTCCAACAAGCCCAAGGATGGCTTGGTTCCAATCCATGTCAATCCTAGTACTGGTAAGTATCAAGGAAGTGTAATTAGATTGGGATCCCGTGGTGATTCGTACTACGAATACTTATTGAAACAATACTTGCAAACAAACAAAAAAGAAGAAGTTTACTGGGACATGTACCGCGAGTCTGTCGAAGGGGTCAAGAAGCACTTGGTGAGAAAATCCGGTCCAAGTAAATTGACGTTTATTGGAGAATTGGAGCTGGGACTCGGCGGCGCATTTTCCCCAAAAATGGACCATTTGGTCTGTTTCTACGGTGGTCTTTTGGCACTTGGTGCTACCAACGGTATTTCAGTCAAGGAAGCACGGAAATTGCCGGACTGGACTGCTGAAAAGGAATCTGACTTCAAACTTGGAGAAGAATTGACCTACACCTGCTACAAAATGTACAAAGATGTCAAGACCGGATTGGCGCCGGAAATTGTCGTGTTTAACGAGAAAACAGACGCCGAATCTGATTTCTACATCAAGCCTTTGGACAGACATAACTTGCAAAGACCGGAGACCGTCGAGTCATTGTTCTACTTGTACAGATTGACAGGAGACGTCAAATACAGAGAATACGGATATGAGATTTTCCAGAGTTTTGTCAAGCACGGCAAGCATGTAAATAGCAATGGCGAAGTATCATACACCTCCCTCGACGACGTCACCACAATTCCTCCTCAAACCAGAGACAACACCGAATCGTTCTGGTTTGCCGAAACATTGAAATACTTATACTTATTGTTTGACGATTCCAACTTGGTGCCTTTGGACAAATATGTCTTCAACACAGAAGCACATCCGTTCCCACGTTTCGACTTGACTGAAACCTTAAAGACCAATTGGAGACGTATGGTTCCTAACAAGGAGCCTTCTGTGCAAGAACCTCAAATTAAAATCGACAAGAACAACCCACCTGAAGCCAAGCCTGCAGACAAGCCTGTGATGGAAGAAGTCAAGGAAGTCGTCAAGGAACATCCTGCGGCTGCCAAAGACGCCAAAGAAGAAAACAAGGCAAAAATGAATGATTATTTAAAAGACCTTACCAAGTAGAGGTTAGAGATCATAGTCTAGTCTCTCACTTATTAATATGACTCAGCAAGATTCAACAAGATTCAGCATAGATTTAGTGAAGCTGGAGCTTAAGCCATTTATATTAGATTGAATTCATAGTATTAGTGAAATGTCGCTTGATATGTCGCTTGAGTTCGTTCTTGTTCTTGTATCTAGGCTAGCTAAATCTCAGAAGAATATGTATACATATTATATGCAGTATATTAACATCGGTAACTAAAGGACTGACCAGAATTGCCAGTACTTACTAAGTTTATATCTAGAATCACTTGAAATAGACCACATTATATCGTATACGAATTCCTAGTAGTATTAAGCAGTAATTACCCACAATACTATGGATCGTTGCTTACATAAGCATAGCACCGACGAATTATTTGAAGATTTAGTGAATCGTAAGCAATATAAGTCAATATTAGTGAGAGCTAGTGGAATGTTTGAAGTTAGATCATCTGAAACTTAATATACTGAGAGAAATGTGAGCGAAAGTTGCAAATGCTCTAACTTTTAATGTTTTTTAAGGTTTTTAGATGGTTTCCTATATATATATTATATGCAGTACACTTTCATCAAGAGATTCAGCTTGTCGAATAATGTCCAAAATTATCCCTAATAACTAAGTTAACATATACAATATCCTTGTAATCCTCACTGTATATCATATACAAAGTTACGGTAATTTTTTCCTTCAATTACCCATATTATTCATCATGAAGTTTTGCTTACATAATCGTCTACAAAACTAGTGAATAGTGGAGACTTAGTGATAATAATGAAAGATAGTGATTTTTTGACTTATTGAATACTGATAAAGTACAAATGGTAGAGAAGTCTTCTTGATTAGAAGAGTTTTAATCGCCCATCGTAGTGACTACTTCACTGCGCTCAGTCGCTAATATTAGTGAGATTTACTAACTATATAATGGCTTCGCCATTGTCACGTGCAAACATCCGACCAATACCGGAATAAAATGGTGACGTAATCACCAACCAATTTCTAGACTGAAAAAATCTTAGACACATTAATAAACAAATCGTAATCCTGATAATCACACTTTATAGCAGGTGCTATCCATCTCGATATATCCTGCAGTGCTTTGGACATCCAAAACATGTCGAGCGATGTATGTGTAAAATTTCGGACTCTTTTTCTGATTGATCGACACCGTTTCGTCATCCATCGGAGGAAATGTTTTTTTTTGCTTATTACGTCACACTGAATGATACTAACAACATTAGCTGAAGACTTCTTTTGAATTAGAGCCCAATCCTTTCGAACACTCCTTTGCTACCAAGGAGCCCCGGGACTCGAACGCTGGGTCTAGTGTTGGACTGAAGAGTGCATCTGCTTCGTCGGTTCAATCAGCAAACAACAATAAACACAATTTACATATACCAAACTTGTCGAGTTTGAATCCACCAGGAGCAAGTGCAAAGTTGCCGGGGATAACTCCTCCGTTGTTCACTCCTGGTGGAAGACGCTTGCCTCCCCTTGGGCTTTCTCCCGGAGGACATTTGAATCCTGATACTCCAGGGACAAACCTATGGAACAGTTTATTGAGTGCCACTAATAATAATGGAACGGCTGGAGGTGCCAACAACACTGTGAATGGAGTTCCAGCACCGGAAACTGGACAGGCGCTTCCATACCCACAAAACCACAGTAATTACAACCAGTTTGTTAACAATTTGCGCAAAACAGGACTCACTCCTAATGAATCCAACTTACGTTCTGGCCTAACACCAGGAGGAATCAGCCAATCGTCGTTCAGCTTTGGCAACGGTGTTCCTGGACTAACCACTCCCAGCGCCTTGCTAAACAGTCCCATGACTCCAGGGTTGTCTAGTTTGTTGGGAATGACTCAATATTCACAACCCCATCAAAATATTCAAAATCAACAACAAAGCCAGCTTGCAAACCAACAAGGAGTTCAGCAAGATCATCAAAGTCAAAACCAAGCGCCAAATTTGCAGGCACAGAATTTTAAACCTCTGAATCAACTTCCTCAACAAATCCATTCAGTACAGCAGCAGCAGCAGCAGCAGGTACAACAAGTACAACAACAGCAACAACAACAACAACAAGTACAACAACAACAACAACCATTTCAGCAACAAGCTCTACCCTCCCATGCTCATTCTCAAAAGCCCCAAGTACAGCCCGAACAGATTTCTCAAAAACCTCTGATACTGCAATGGGACCACCAGCAAATACATACAATCCCAGAGGAACCATACGTCAAACTAGAATCCGATACTGGTCCCTCGATTGCAGATAAGAACAAGCTGAATGGTAGTCCACCGGAGTCAAAAAAGAGAAAAGTAACAAAGACAGCTCGAAAAGGTAAAAAAGATACTAAAGCTGAAGCGAAACAGATAGAAGAAGACTTAGATGAATCTGACGATAGCACAAGTCCTGATGGCGACAAATCCTCAAGCGGCGACAAACGAAAGAGTGCGTTGGAGAGAAATAGAGTTGCTGCATCCAAATGTCGTCAAAGAAAGAAGTTACAATTGCAGAAGATGGAGGACGAATTGACTTTCTACTCTACAGGGTATCGAGAACTTTCTGCACAAGTTCAACAACTTCGCGATCAGTTGATTACTTTCAAAGGAATCATTGTTGGACACAAGGACTGTGCTATGTTGGCACAGTCACTAGGAGGATATGATGCGTTCAACAACATAATACAGCAGGCCAATTACGTGACTCAAAACACAATAAGTTCACAGTCCAACGTCACTTCGATCCCCAGCACGATCCCAACCACACTCAATAATACCCAAGCCATTAACCAAGCTCCAAATGTACAAACAGTATACCAAATTCCTCCACCAGCACCCACCTCAGGAATTGCACCCGCACTCCCCATGCACCTCAACAATCCGGCATCCACGGATTCTCAAACCACGGGAGGAAGCACAAACTCATCAACTTCGATGACTCATGCCAGTTTAAATTTTTCAGCCAGTGGCCTGTCGAACAACGCTCCCATAGTTAGCCATTCGAGCATGATAGATCTTCCAGCATCGCTCGGACATCAAGCGATCGGAAACCCTCATGCAACGAATAAAAACCATCAAATATCCGACGGTGGTTCCGATCTCAGAGCTATACACAGTATGACCAACCTTGCTGCTCAACAACAACCGCAATACAACGACCTTACAGGATTCAACCTCCGCCCTGTAAACAGTATGGTCGATTTACAACTGCACCAACAATAGACAATTTATAACCTTTATAGAATTGAGAACTATGAGCGAAGCGAATAGTTCTCTCAGGTATCTAAATACTGAGCGCTGCGAAGTATCTAACTCGAGGCGTATTCAATAAGTCACTTAATCTCATTCACTAATATTAAATATTGAGCTCAGCGAAGTATACATGAATTCTCAATACTCCATGAATCTTTCTAGTATTCGTAATATGCACTAATCTCTGTTAGTATTCACTACGATTCTCCAAGTTTTCAGTAATATTCGTTAATATTCATTAATATGGACCTATCCAACCAAGTCTCTACTATTTTTAACTATTTAGCTGTTCTCAGAGTAGTCGTTGATTTTCTGTATTTGATTACTAATCAATATGGAGCGTTGATTATTGTGGGTAATAGCTGTTTAATATTACTGGATGTTAGTATATGATATAGCGGGAACTACTTCAAGTTAGTCTAGAGATTAAATTAGTAAGTAGAGGGAATTTTGGCCAATATCCTCCTTGCTGAATCTACTGATGTAAATGTACTGCATATAACCAATTATATCTGTTAAATCATTTGCAGCTTTAAATACCGACAGAACTATTCACGTAATTCATAGATCTGGTCCTCTCTAGTTCTGGTACTCAGATAAGCTTTGTATCGTTAGCCTTCTAAGAGCGTAGGTTGGGGCACCCGTGCGCGTACCGAAGCTTTTGCAACATTCATAAACAAGAGAAAAAAAGAATCACATTCATTATACTGAACAATAGTGAGAGTGGCGTATAGCGACAGCAGGAGGATCTAGTAGAAGCACAAGGAATTAAGTAAATGAAATTATAAAGTCAACAACTTTTCTCTACGACATTTTTCTCGCAGGTTTTTACACATTAACTATTAGAATTCGTTCCACTACGTTTGGATCAGAAACTAGATCAAGATTATAAAAATAGATGTCATGGACGAGCTGAATAGTCACAGAATGCAGGAATCAGAGATAGAACTACCAAATCTAGCAGGACCTAGTGATCGAAATTCCCTGTCGATTATAGGTCCAGATCAGCTCACCAGGAAAAAGTTGAAGCTGATCTTACATTTAATTACTGGAGAATTAAGAAGTAATGGAGTCAAGACGCCACATGTGTTTCTTCCATTCCGTTCCAAGATCGACGATGATAAATTGGAGAAAATGTTGACGCGTCTATTTCCCGATGGCGAGTTGCTTGATACCAGAGATGAAGCAAAAGTTCAAGCCATTTTACGTCAATATGATGATTTTACATTGATCTGCACGTTAAAGTATCTCTGGAGTCGACTTCCGAACCACGAAATTATCGGATGGGACGTCTATCATGAATACAAGCGGAAAGAAAAAGAAGCGGGATATCCCAAGAATGCTTTTTTAACTATTATGCCCAAATGTTTACTGTCTCCGGCACATGCCTCCATTGTTTATGATTTCTTGGATTTGTTGATTAGTTTAACAGCAAATTCTCAGTATAATTACCTCAGTGGTAGAAAGATCGCCAAGATGGCCGCGTTGTGGGCATTCAACAGTACTACTCGAAAGAAATCATTCTTTTACGATGCCACATACTCGAAGGAAAATAATTTCATCGATGGGTTAGAGTCTTGGAAAGTTGGTTCTGATGCATTATTTCATCTACTCTTGTCATTCCTTAGAGCTATGTTGCCCGAGTCAGAGATGGAGACGCTAAGATTACCCAAAACTCTCCAATCACTTCTCATTACAAATTCATATCCACCCCAACCCAACAACGATTCTCCCAAATCTATGATAACCATTCCTTGCGTGTTGGTTAAATCTACCAAACCTTCATCTTCCCCATATGAACTTCTCAGCAAAGTTAGACATACCGTCAAATTTCAAAAGAAGGACTCTTTCTTGTCCGTGGAAAATTATTCGATTTTGAAAAATATCTTTCAAAAAGATTCCACTACCGAAATCCTCTCGACTTTGTCCGAAGAATCCGCTCGTGTATTGAGTAGAATCACCGCTGACCCCATTTCCTCCGACTATGATATATCTCCAGGATGGGCAAAAAGTGATATTGAAACCGACCAATTCATACCTTTGTTTTCCCAAGTGGATATCCATAATGTTACTTTACAAGACTACTACATCTGGACCTGGCTATCATCTATAGCATCTGACCAAACCTCCTACCATAAGAAATTGTTTGGAAGATCATTGGTTGTGGAAGCTGGCTTGTTAGGATTCCAAAAATGGGTGGTCATAACCGAACAAACAATAAGCAGCGAGGAATACATAAACAATTTCAAGGGTTCCAAAACCACTTCCCCTAAACAAAGGGTAACATCTCCGACTCATAGCTCTTATAAAGACAAAGAAATGCCATTGCCGCCACCACCTCCGCCGCCAAAGCAAACGGAGGAATTGCTACCTAACATTTATTTTGATGAACAGGACCATAAAATTGATGTCCAAGGTATTGAGCCTGATGAAAACGAACATTCAGACTACAGGAAATATATAAACTCGTTGGAGGACCTTAATGAAAACGAATTTGCTGGGGATTGTCATATCCGCACATCTCGTTCCAAGAATTCGAAATCTTCATCAAATCGCCGTAAGCCACCCTCCCCCATGGACCAAGAATACTTGAGCATCTCGCAAACAGCACAAACTGCGGCCTTGTCCAATTTGCATCTCTCTTCTCCTCAAGAGATTGTGGGTGAGCTTCATTCGCCAACGAGCCGCCCACTTAGTAACCAGTCAGGTTATGCTACTGCCAGAGACTCATATCCTACGTCACAGCGAGACCAATATTATTCGCCACAAGGAGCATTCGAAGAACCCTACGACAATTATGAAACTCCGTACGAACTGAGAGAAAGTCACGATGCCACCAAAGGAAGTGAGCCTTTTGAGAATTACAATATACCAGGCGCACAGCATACTAGTCCCAACCATCAACATGCACAGCAAGTTGCAGACCCCCAACCACAATATGAACAACCACAATACGAACAACTTGACCTTCAAGAAATCCATGAATGTCTTCTGCCACAACAGCTCAACGAAACTGATATATCTTTATCTCCAGAGTACATCCAAGAACCACAATTTGCAGCCTTAGAAGATTCAGAAGAAGCAAGGAAGAAGAAAGAAGAGCGAAGAAAGAGAAGAAAGGAAAAGAAAAGAAAGGAAAAGGAAAAGGAAAAAGCAAATGCTGCTATGTTCCCATTTCCATACGGTATGTTTCCGCTGGGTCCTCCGCCAGGTATGGAAAACATGCCTCCACCGGGCATGGAAAACATGCCTCCAAACCTTTTTCCTATTCCTCACTTAATGGAACCAGTATCTCCAAAAAAGAAAGACAAGAAGAAAAAGAAAAGAGAGGGAGGCTCACCAGATAGAGCTAAGGTTTTATTGAATAGTGGGTCCGATAATGTTCCAACAATTGCATGTACTTCCGCATCTTCAGAATCATCACCTGCTCAACCACGAAACGAAGAGAAACAATCTCCAGCCCAACTAAGAAATAATTTTCAACAAGTACTTGCCCAACCACGAAACGAAGTGCCAGCTGTGATTCAAAAGAAATGTTTGCCAGAGGTCCCAACAACACAGCATAGTCCGCAGCATATTCCACAGCCAAATTCAGAAACAAGGCCGAACTCCGAGGTGTCACAGGAGTCACTGGCAACATTATGGAGTCTGTCACCAAGTACTCGGAGAAATCCCGAACTTCCTCCTAAACTTGGAATGCCCTATTTCAATCAATCTCAACCCCCAGAGTCTGTAGGGTCTCCAAAGTTTGGGCTAGACAATGGACAAGAATCTCCTAGTAGCGGATACCATTCGTCGTCAGCTGTGGAAACTCTCAACTCGCATCATAGTTCTGGTCATCGGTCCGCCAATAACTTGCCAATATATCGGTCACAGCCAGCTGCCTCTTTAGGATATCAATCTGCTCCACATTTGCCCCATGCGAGTACTCAGGCAAATGCAGGACCATCTCCCCAAATGAGTCAAACTCCAAGAAACCAGAAACAACAGCCTCATCACCAACCTCATCACCATCAAACTCCAACACAGTCAGCTGCACCCGCGCCTCCGCCTGGAGGAGCTCATCCTGCTTATTCTCAACAACCATACTATCCGCCTCCAGGGCAGCAGCCATACTACCCACCTCCAGGGCAACATCAATATTACCATCCTCCAGGGCAACAACCGTATTATCCTCCACCTCCAGGGCAACAACCATACTATCCACCTCCAGGACAACAACCGTACTATCCTCCAGGGCAACAACCGTACTATCCTCCAGGGCAACAACCGTACTATCCTCCAGCTCCACATCCTGGGACCCACCACCCGGGCCCACCTACGAAACCATCGACCAGTGATGTGACGATGATGGGAATGCCCACCGGATCTAAATTCAACAAGAACAAAGCAAACAAGGCCGACTTGAGGGCTGCATTTAACAACAATACATTTGGAATTTAACGACCCCAGCAAATACTATATATTCATAATTAGAACATGGCATAAAGGTGCCAAATTAGCCACTAGACTCATGGATGGAGCAACATGGTTAGGGCCCAGTGGCACCAACTGCCCTAACTACGCTAATTTGTACAAATATAATAATACAATAAATAATAAATAATAATAATAATAAATAATAATATATTATAATATAATAATAAAATAATATAATAAATAATAAATAATAAATAACATAAAAACGTAACTCTGTCACAGATCGATAACTCCTGTAACTTTTCTAAGCTCCGCTAAACTCCACTATGATTTTGGATTTTTTGGGAATAGTCAACTATCTTCACCAGTGATCGTCACTAAGTTTCACTAACTCGCTTTATACAGACTAATACTCAGACAATCTCAACTTCTTCCCGATTTCCCGGACAGAAAATCCACTATTATTTCTATTCAAGAACGGAGGCTCTGGACTAGGACCTCTTGACTTTATATCCTCGTCACCCACGTCGAAGTAGCCGTAGCCCCCCAACAATGTTGACAAGTTTGTCTGTGGATTTGGGGTCAAAATGGACTTGATTGAGGATGAAATGGACATTCTGGACTGTTCCGCTGCATGGACAGCGGCCCTTTCAGCCTTACGTTTGTCGTGTTCAATTTCCTTGCACATTCTTTGGATTTCAATTAAGTAACTTTCTAGAGTCACCAAGAATCTCGAAGTTTGTCTGTGTTTAGAAGATGCACAGATGGAGATGGAGTCGTCCTTAATGATGTAGCCGATTCCGAACCCTTGGGGTGAGACCGGGCCGAAACCAAACAACCGCAACGATGGGTTCCCACAGTTCGATGTAGAGATCACAGTGTTGTTCAACTTGTCCCAACCTGCATCGGCGAAGATATCAGGCAATTCCTTGAATGTCAATTTGTCGTGGTGACCAATGACGGTATTTTCAGACGAAGACGAATCGTCAACTAGCGTAGAAATCGACGCCCTCTGGAACTCCTCTTGAAGAGGTTCATCCACAGACTCGTCAAGATATCTCTTCCAAATACAAAACAATGCATACAAATGTCTGTCAACACCTTTCCCAGCCGAACATCTCTTGGTCTGTTTGGTATGGCTACCACAGGCATCGTTGAGATACTTCAACTTATCAACATTTGAAACCGAAGAGTCGAAGAACTTACGAACAAACAAATTCGATTCCTGACTCACAGTCCGGATCGCTTCAGTTCTACCGTGGAAGTACTGCTTGGTCATTGCTGGTTCGTAGGTACACTCAACCTTCCCATACAACGCATAGTAAGTTGCCTGGAATGCCATTTGTACAAACGCATCTGGAGAGAATCTCATCTTTTTGATCTGGGACGAGCCATACTCCTTGAATTCGAGATGTTTGAACTCATTCTGGTTGATCAAGTCACTGAGTCTTGTTTCGCCGAATCTCAATGAGAGAGATAAATCTGGGGTCAAATCCCATTCCAATTTCCGAGGGACAGTGATGAGCGACTCGGCTGATGATACAGTTGGTTTCTTTTCCTTATCTCCCCATAAAGATGGAGCGTTGGTGTTGATGGTTTGGGCAAACGATAAGATCGAGTCGGTATAGACGTCACTGACAAACCTCAACACTGTGTGGCCGTCCACACCCGTATGTTCGAAATTGATTCCAGCCTTACCATTCTTGGTGATAATGATTTGTAACTTATCGTACCATCTGTTGGTACATGTACCGACCTGGATACCCTTGTCCAAAATGGATAATCCACACAACATATTCTTCGACAAGAGCGAAAGGTCGGTGATTTCAATATCGTCCAAACAGAGAATAAACAACGCCGAGTCGACGATTGAAAGAATCTCGGCATTGGTGGCATTGCTCTGGATACTGGTACGGATATTGGCCCACACTCTTCTGTTCTCAGTAGTTAAGACTCCAAACGAAGATTTGGCAATATCTTCGTGATTGGTTGACAAAGAGTCGTGGATGATGGAGTTGAAATTGATCATGAGTTCCAGCTCTGACAAGATCAAGTTGGAGTCGGAGTCCATGACATCGAACCAGTAAAACTGCGACTTGCTCATCACCACAATATGGTTTGAATTGGAATCTGACTGCATGAAGCATCCGTCATTGTGAGGGATTCTCGATGCTCCAAACAACTTGGAATATTGATACATACAAAGAGGCTGGCCGTTTTTGAGGATATCCGGAGGCAACGTTTCATTCTTGAGTGCCTGAATAAATTTGAGCGACGAAAGAGTAAGCGAAGTCGCCCTCTTGACCTGGGGGTTGAACTGATTGGTCTCGTTATTGAACGGATCGTCTTCCAACAAGAAAAACGGATTCAAGTTCAACACCACCGGACTGTCGTAGTTCAAATACGCATCGTACCAGAACTGTTCAATGTATGAGTTTCGACTCTTTGAATAAGCCCGCAACTCGGTGTCGAGATATTCACTAATGGGTGACTTAAGAAAGCGTTCCACGGCGGCAACGGTGTTCTGATGTTCCTTTTCTGTCTGGAGCGGTCTAAGAACGTTTAGATAGTTTCCACATGTTTCGTGTAAATCTGGTATAGGCAAACTTTGAAGCGTTTCTTGAAGGGAATAGGTGGCCATGGATGATAATCAGAGTAAGGAGAGTAGAATATCAGGAATAAATATGTGAATAAATAAGTAGATCAAGAAGTAGGTGAATAAATAACTCTAAAAGTTCAACAAATAACTTTAGAAGTAGTTCAATAAATAATTAATGAAGTGGTGGGGAAATTATCTAAAAAGTTGCGGAGGCACATATTTATATTTCTCGGACTTGTTGCCCTCCACCAAATCTGGGGTATGGTTACATTCGCGGCCGGCGTTTACGCGATGACAAATTCTCGGTGTGGGTGAATGGTAAAGTCCGAGAGCGAGTTCCGGGGGTACTAATAGGGACACATCTTACTCCAGACAATACATATTATATAGCCGGTTAGTAACACAATAGCCGATGGAAACTTTATCGTTAGCGATATCTAAATTAATGAAATTGAAAAGAAAATTTCTTAGAGCTACAGCTACCCTCTCAACCAGTAGTAAAAGGAATAAGAGAGTTAGTTATGGCTCATTCAACTATATAATGTCTGATATATACGAAATGTACTCTAGGAATGTATTAAATGTACTCTAGGAATATGCTCAGCCTACTATAGGAATATACTGAGCTTACTATAGGAGGTCCGGGTATTGTGGATAGTGGTTCGTGATCATTCCACTTTCTCCTACTATAAAATATTTATTTCCGAGGGTATGTTCGAGGTCGAAATTAAATTCACCACATCAGCAAGCTTCCGATTGGATACGGATAACTCAAAGATACGCGAGGACATACGGGAACGCTAATTGATAGTACTTCGGATGACCGGACTAGTCGTATCTTCTACTAGTATCCTTCATTAATAACCATCCGCTTCACCTCTCTTGCGCCAAAAATCGCTCACTCCGTGAAGAACCTTGCCTACTCTCTGAATACCATTCATAGCCGTAAGCGACCCTGACTCGGAAATATCGTGGCCTCTTGACCGGAGCGATTCTAAGATATTAAAACTGTGCTCATCGCTGAAAATCGTCAAGTTGTCCACCATAACGTACTCTGGAATAAGTTGATGGTGCATCCGTGGAAACGCAATAGTCTCCAAGAGAGATAGTTTCTGGTAATAAGTACGGTAGATAGCCTGGAGAACGGCAGTAGGAATTCTCGACCCACCGGCTGCCCCTATCAAAAACTCCGTAAGCCCAGTTTTCTTGTTGACCAAAAACGAAGGAGCTGTGGAAGACATGGGCCGCTTGAAGGGAGCGATGAAATTGTAAATCGACGGTTCGAGTCCAAACGCATTACTAACATTGGGCTGCGAAAAATCATCCATTTCGTTATTGAGAATAATCCCAGTGGTAGGATCTACAATCATTGATCCAAACAAAAGGTTGACTGTGGTGGTCATACTGATGGAATTGCCATCTTCGTCAATAATGGAGAAATGGGCCGTTCCCTTTGGCTCTGTGAGTTCGTACTTTGGATTGTAGTTTTTCCAACAGAAGGTAGTGTTGTCGGAATACGAGCCATTACTGATAATTTGATCAATCCAGTCTTCACCTGTGAATGTTTGCATCAATTCATTTTTGTATTCTGGATTGTCATGGAAATCACCTAAATTCGACCGCACCAGGGCCAACCATTTGAAGCTCTCAATGAGTTTATGGGTCTTTAATCCATCGTTATCGTTTGGCGTATGAACACGATCAAAAAACTTGAGTCCTGCAGCTAAAGCTAAGCCACATGATACGCCACTGGTTGAATATAAACGCAAAGGTTCATTTTCTATATCGATATCAACACTTATTGGTTCCTCAACAACAACCTTATAAGCAGCAAAATCTTGAGCAGTCAAGATCCCATGGAACCCTTGTGATGTTTTACTAAGTGCTGTGGCGATTGGACCCAGTGGATCATAGAAAATAGCACTAGATCCATTATTGGCAATGAGTTCGAGAGTATCGGCAAACTCTGGACGTTTCACAATATCACCTTCCTTAATAAGTTCGCCATCTTCCGTGAAGATAAATCCCCAAATTTCCTTCAATGGAGGCAACTTCGATAACACCAATTCATACTCCATTCTTATGGCAGTTGCCAATACTTGAGAACAGACAAACCCTTCACGGTTCAATGTTATCACTGGTTCAAACAATTGCTTCCATGTAAGGTTTCCAGACCCATGTCTACGGTAGAGTTCGTCCAAACCTTTGAGTTCTCCGGGTATTCCGTTGGCCAACCCACCTATTTTTGACAATAGAGGAGAACCCTTATACATATCCTTGAATGCACCCTGTGGTGCCATCTCCCTAGCATCAATACTAATCACGTCAGTATCTTGCTTGCTCAAGATGAAAGCGCCACCACCAATTCCCGATGAGTGGGAGTTTATGCTTCCAATACACAACGCCACAGTAATGGCGGCATCGGCTGCATTTCCTCCTTGAAGTAAGATTTCCTTGCCTAGCTTGGAACACTGTGGAACGTCAGAGCCCACCATCGCTCTAGATCCCACCTTTAAATGATCATGTGAAGGTTCCAACGATGGCAACCCGATGGGATTATACAACGGATCTTTTTCTTTTTCATAATCCTGTAGTTGTATTGGTTTCCGATCAATATTACCGTAGAAACTAACAGGGTCTATATGGCCACCAGTATACTTCGAGATCGTAGTCCAATATCCAACACACATCAAAATGACCACTATCCAAACCTTATCTATACGGAGTTTGAATAGACTCCGAGGGCGACGTTCATTCTCGAGTTCTTTTGAGTTGATTTTCTCTGTAGACATCATATTAGTGACCGTATATATATATCTCTAGCACTGCTCCGTATATATCTAAAGAGTGAGTTTGGTGTCGTTTGAGTGGTGACGGCGGATCTCAACATATCAAAATAATCTATTATCGTGTGCAGGACACGTCAAAGGGGGAATTATCGGATAAAGTCCCGTGACACATTATGGTAATTAAGATAAGCCCGGAACCCGAAATTGGCAGCCTCCATTGGAGGTCTACCATTTCCAGCAGTATTCTATACTGAAGGCAGGCCTTGATGACTCATGTTCCATAATGTACGTAATGTAACGTCGTCATATATGGAGCATCGCGAAATGTCGTTAATTGTGGAACGACATTAAACTTTAATTCAAATTTAGGCATCGCAGGCTGCCATTATATTCATTACATCACATTAATACTCAGTATGCGAAGTAGTGGTGGAAATGACACAAGGACCGAGGGAACGGCAACTCCTCCCAGAAACCAAGGCGAAGAATTGCTCAACAATATTCTTCCGTCGTACCAGTTCTTCCAATCAACCATCTCCAAGAACTTGACGCCTAGCACTGAGAACTTTGAAATAGACCCGCCAATGTATGAAATGACTCCAGTACAATCTACCGCAACGACACCTTCCTGTATGCTATCAGCAGAACAATCACCTCTAGACGAAACTGGGGGTCTTGGGTCGTTCCCGTTTCCTCAACAGCCCAACCATACCTTTACCGAAGAAAGTGCTGCTATGTGGGAGAACACCATATTGGCAAATGCCCACAAACTACCCAATCTATCTAAAACCAACAATTCTGTAAATAATAACTTGAAGGTACAAATATCGGTTACCGACAAGGTCTGTCAAAAGGGTGAGGAACCAAAAATTATCGACCCATCATGTATCGAGTTCCAACAGGGTGACTTTATACATGGGTTTGTCACCATCAAAAACGAATCCGACGTGCCTATTCCATTTGATATGGTATATGTAGTGTTCGAGGGTACTCTTACCGTCTTGGAGAACAATCGTGGATTAATAGACACCCAAAAACCTCACACGGTGTACACCTTTTTGAGTATGATTGATTTATTTGCATCATGGTCTTATGCCAATATTGACAGGTTGGTGACTGATAATGGAGATCCTCACGATTGGTGTGACGGTGAGACAGACCCTTTTGACGATACTGTGCTATCTATCGACGTCAAGCGTCAGTTCCAGCCCGATGTGACATACAAACGGTTCTTTACATTTAGAGTGCCGGAAAAATTGCTTGACGACGCTTGCGAAATTCACAGCTTGACAAGGCATACAGAGGTGCCTCCAAGTATGGGTATCCATCGTAACTCAACGTCTCCGCTGATGATATTGGCAAATAAGGATTCTCAGGTCAGAGACCTTTGTTTCGTTGATACTGCTATAAGTTACAGTGTGGATGCTAGAGTTATAGGAAAGGCATCAGACTATGGATTTGAAACCGCCCGTGATCAATATGTCATTGCCCAGGAGACGGCATGTCCAGTCAGAGTGATACCCAAGTCGAACCCTGAATTGTACTATAACAGGTCCTCTGATCTAAACGAATCTAGTGCTTTCTACAAAGCATTTGTGGACTCGGTAAAAGCAAAACTTGAATATGCAAATGATTTGTTGAATGTTCCTGCCAGCCAGAGGTTTGACTTTGTTGCGCTTTCGCCTGTGAGCTCTCGTGAGTCCTTCAATTCGGAAACAACAAAACTTCGCCAACTCTATGATGCTGCAGGTACAACGATCCAATCCAATTTACGTAAGAACCGCAAGCAATTCCAGGACAATGTCTACCAATGTCTCGTACCGTACAAGAAGAAATCATTGACCGGGACTTCCAAAGTATTGGGAATTGTCTCGCTATCCACACCTAAAGAAGAATATAGAACGTTCTATGTGCCACCGGTAAGATTTAGAGACGAAGAGTTCAACTCAACCAATCACGATTTCACCATCACCATCCCCATTGAACTTTCGTATTTCATCGAGAATGCTGTGAGTTCGGCCAAAGTAGCGTTACCAGAAATAAAGTCCTTGAATGTTGACTTGGTGGTATTTACGGCTCGTTCAAGAAAACATTTCATTCCCGTGGAGATTAATCATGACTTATGTTTCCGAGACCAGGAGATCGACTCCAAGAAGAAGGAATTCGATAATTTCGACTCTATTGTCGTCAAACAGTTCCAAGATTACCTCCAACAAGCCAATCGAGTTATTCAAAGCCTCGACAACGAACTTATTAAATTCGAGACCCAGATGTTCAAAGATATCAAGAGTTTAGCGTCTCTCCAATGTAAATACATGGCGTTGCCAATCATGGACAATGGAATGCAGTTCTTTACCAAATCATCTACAGGCAGTGGCTCACACAGCTCAATGAAAACCATTCCATGGGAATCTGAAACCCAAGGTGGCTCACCCAGAATCAACCATGCACTTTACTCTAAGAAATTCGACGTCAAGGTAGATTTGTCAAAGTGTAGTCTAAAGGGATCAGAAAACAAACATATCAGTGGCTTCGATCAACTCACTCTCGTCCCATCCTTCCAGACATGTCATATGGCGAGACTTTACTACTTCAAAATAACTGCAAAGTTAAGCAACGGCGACTTTCTTGTAGTGAATGCTCCTTTAAATATTGAACGGTTATAACAGAATTCAATGACAAACAAATATTACATAACTGATATTAAAAGAATTATGAGAAATTTGGTTCCGAGAACAAGAACCACCATAAAGAATTACGAGAACAAGAATCACCAAAACAGGAATCACCAGAACAATAATTACAACTCTAGGCACCAGAATAGAAATCACCAAACGTTTATGGTTCTCCGCTAACAATATGAACATCTATAACTCTCCCTATATAGTATCGTTATAGACGATCCCCCCAACGTCTCTATATTATTAGAATTACTTATAGAATTACTTATAAAACTACCACTAATTCTTGACGACATATCATATTAGTAGACTTTTATAACTTGTAAAGTATTTACATAACTAGTGAGTCTTCATTTAACTAGTAGTCACTCTGGGTATTTCGCAGCCATCGACACCGAATAAATTCCGATCCTGCATATACCCACACTTGATCAATTTCTAATTCACCCTCCACAATGGACAACCTCCTCTTTAGCGATGGAAGACAGAAACAAGTATAAATTAAAGCTCCCGGAGTTAGGAGTACGACAAGAAAGGGATGGGATCCAGGGCGAAGATAATAGCGGCTTGATCGTGAACATTTTACCATCGTACCAGATGTATCAATCCACGATATCCAAGAATTTGACGCCCACCACAGATGATATGAGAACAGATCCTCCAATGTACGAATTGACGCCAACCGCATCTTCAGCATCCAATCTGAACCTGGAGTACTTCCCCGGGTTGTCGTTGCCGACTTCGCCTGCTGCCGAACCGGAGACTCCAAATCCATTTGATTCCAACGGAAATGCTACTCGATGGGACGACACTATACTTGCCAACGCACACAAGTTGAAGCGTTTGACGTCAATAAATAAGGAGTTGTCGAAAAAGTTGAATATCCAGATCTTTTTAACTGAACAGATTGGTCGGGTGGGTTATACGCCCACGATAATTGATCCCCTCAAGGTAGAATTGAGTCAAGGTGATTATGTGTATGGATATATCTTGGTCACCAACAAAACAAGACACAAGATCCCGTTTGATATGTTTTCTGTTGTTTTGGAAGGATCTGCCACCTTTGGAAATACCAACAATACTCTTGCCCAACCTCCGTCTCGTATAGTGAGACTTCTCACGATGTTTGATTTCAATGCGTCCTGGAACGATGCATGTCTTGATCGTCTATCCACAGATCACAACGACCCTCATATCCCCGTCAACGTGATCGATCCCGTGGATAATACGCATGTCGACTTCACAAACGACAAGATCCTCAAACCTGAAATCACCTACAAGAAGTTTTTCACATTCAAATTGCCTGAAAAATTACTAGAAAGTAGCTGTGAACACGGTCTTGTTAAGCATCTACAATTGCCACCCACTTTAGGAATTTCCAAGAACGAAGTCATCACCACGTTGAGACAGAAATGGAAGGAAAATGGTCTGGAAAGTGAAAGCAGTACTCCCAAGGCTGATGATATGAAGGATAAAAATAAGCGTTATGCATCGTACACTAACGATATGGCATTTTTTGATTTAGCTATTGATTATAGTATCAGTGCTAGGATCGTCGGAAAGGCTTCTGATTACGAACATTTATTGGGGAAAGTCCCATTTCCAACTACTCATGATGATGAATATGTTGTGGCTAACGAAGATTACTGCTACTTGCGATTCATCTCCAAAACAAACGATATCTTTGAATTGAATAGAAAACTGATCAATGAAGAAGCGAAGTTAATGTATGCCAACTTGGTGAGCAACATCAACGACAAAATCGACAAAGGAAGAGAACTAACTAGCAGAGATCCAACAAACGAGTTATTAGGGTCGCCATCCTCCTCCTTACATCCAACTGCAAGTCATATGGAGGTAGCAAAAATGCAGCAAAAGTATTTTGCCGATGTTAGATCTTCACATCGAGTCAATACCGACAATATCTACGAAGTATTATTTCCATACAAGAAAAAATCGGTTTTCGGAAGCTCCAAGGTTATAGGACTTGCTGCGTTTTCAACCCCTAAAGCAGAATACAGTGTTCCTTATGTTCCTTTTCCCAAATTTCAAAAGCCGGGCCAAGAAGTTCCGTCCACCAGAATAAAAATCCCTATGGATATTACGTTTATCTTCTCGGATAAAAACAGCGTCATTCTCCCCGACTTTAAGAAATTATCCGTCGACCTAGTTGCATTAACCATCAAGTCCAAGTCACTTCCTATACCGGTAGTGTTTCATCCTGAGATGTTGTTTGAAAACAAAAACAAGGGTCTCGACAACTTCGACTTGGTGACGATCAAGAAGTTTCAAAAGTACGCAGTGGAGTTAACCAAGTTGCTCAAAGAAGTCGGGCCAGAAGCTTTGGAAATTGATAGAGATCTCATTCACGATGTTAAGTGTTTGGCCAATCTTGCGTCAAAGTACGATCACTTAAAGATCCAGAATCCTACTATTCAGCCAATAAACTCTGACGAGGAATATTCGCTGCTCTCGCAAATCCCATGGGAACTGGAAACGATTACCAGCACTTCAGCAACAGGTGTGTCTGAAGACCAAATCAAATACTTTAAAAACATCTACTTAAACGTGGATATCAGCGACGCCGTATTGAGCAATACTACGTCTCCTGAATTCTGCCTTGTTCCTGACTTTCAGTCATGTTTACTTGCAAGGCTTTACTATCTTAAAATCAACTTGAAATGCCCCAACGGAGAAAAACTTCCGCTTAGAGTTCCTATTTTGCTCCAAAGGAACGAATAATTAGATATATAACGACATAGACAAAAATCATTAGAATTATGATATCGTAGCCGTAAATAGTACTGAGCGCAGCGAAGTATTGAATAAGTTACTAAATCTCACTAAAACTGAGTGCAGCGAAGTATTGAGTAGGCTGCTAAATCTCACTAATATTCACTAATATTCACTAATATATTCACTAATACCAGTAAATCTTGCTAACACTTCGCTGTACTCAGTATTCACTACTATAATTGATTCAAAACTCTTGAATCGCAAGTACTAATTTCAAAATACTCACTAAATGTCACTAAATCTTGCTAATACTGAACACAGCGAAGTATTCACTACTTCAAACGATTCGAAACTCTTGAAATTCGAAACTCTTCTAAATTCAACTGCATTCACAAATACCTCTCTACGCTCAGTATCTTTTTCAGTATTTGTTCATTATTTTGCAGCCATGAGATCCGACCTCTATGCCCGGAACTAAATTCGGATAAATTTTTTCACCGAAAGTGATGCCAAATCTACTAAATCTACTAAATCTAAGACTTACAGCTCCAGTCATACAACCACCACAACCATGGACGAATTAATATCAGAATGGGAGAAGCGCAAATACGTTGCCAAACCCGGAGAACCGGAATTACCTCCACAATTATCAGAATTGGCCGATAAAAGCACCGACGATGTCATGAAAGAGCTCAACAGATTACCATTCTTCATGACAGAATTGGACGACACAAACGGTGACGGAGGAGAAAACACGACCTTGGAGGCCCTTAAGTCGCTAGCATACGACGGAGAACCCGACGAAATAGCCACAAACTTCAAAAACCAGGGGAACGACAACTATAAAGTGAAAAACTACAAGAGTGCCGTAGACTTCTACACTAAAGGTTTGGAAGTAGACTGTGAAGTGACAGCTCTCAACGCAGCGTTATATTTGAATAGAGCGGCGTGCAATCTCGAGTTGAAAAACTACCGGAAATGTATAGAAGATTGCAAAATGGTTTTGCAATTAGACGACAAGAGTTTCAAGGCTTGTTATAGGTCGGGCCGGGCCTTCTTCGCCGTTGGAAGGTTCGAAGAAGCACTTCAAATCCTTGAATATGGACTCACTATAGATTCCGAGAACGTCCAGATCAAAGACTTGATCCGCCAGATTGAAGCGAAACAAAAAGAGATCCACGAAGCAAAGATGAAGAAAGAAAGAGATGAAGAATTGAAGAAGTTGAAACAGTCCGTGTTGCAAGATTCCATAAAGTTAAGAAACTATACGATTTTGAAGTCGTCCAGACCGGCAGAGTATTTGCAGGATGCAAAAATACGCTTGGAAGACGACACCGACTACCAGTCCCAGTTGATTTTCCCTGCAGTGATGTTATATCCAACCACCGACGAGTTTGACTTTATTGCTGAGATCAGTGAGTTAAGCACTCCACAAGAACTCTTGGAGATGATTCTAGACAGACCTGCAGAATGGTTCCAGGATCCAAAACACGAGAACTTCAGTGTCAAAAAATTGGAATGTTACATGGAAACTGAGGCCGGGGGGTTGATCAAGGTTGGGAAGAAGATTGCCATCAACACCGTATTAGGATCAGAGAAACCAAAGGTCCCTCTTTTCGATAATGGTTTGAGATTATATGTTGTGCCAAAGGTGGATTCTCAACAATGGTTATCTAAATGGAACAAAGAAACCATATTGGCCATGCGTAAGCAATAGATCTTTATCTATGGATAAAAAAGTCTCGTGATACCCATTTATGAAATAGTCAAATAGTCCTGTCATACCATCCATATGTGTATTTTTAGTAGTAATCCACTCAGTCTTCACTATAGTAAGGACCAATGAAAGTTCACATTGATTATTTGCTCAATATTCACTATTCAAAACTCTTCTAATTCACAAATACTTCGCTTCACTCAGCATTTGCTACTCTTTCTCTCTCTACTTATATCCCATTTCAATAGCATATTGACTTTCCTCTCTTTGTAATTGTTTCTTGTCTGGTGGTATTTGAGGAGATTGTTTTCCTCTTTGTCTGGAAGATTGGGACTCAAATATATCTTCGATATTTAACTTGGGCACTTCTCCAAACACAGATGTAGGATTGATGCTCTTGTTCTGCATGATAATACGATGGAGCTCTGGGGTATGGCCCCAGCTTTGTAGAATCTTTTCGTTTTTTCCCGAACCAGAATCTTCATCGTCTGTGTGAATATCAGGAAGAGTTTCTGGTGTATATTGTTTCCCAGGAGTGTGTGGATCTGTAGTAGTTCGTCTTTCCACTCCAGATATTCTGCTAGCTTTCTTTCCAAGTATTTTGCTTTTGGCCAACTTAGGTTTCGTGGGAGATGTGTCTTTACTATCTTGACGCTTGTTGGCATCATTCAGTTTTCTCAAATTGCCTCTAGCTGCATCAGGAAGTGGAATAGAGTTTCCAATATTGTGCCTGGAAGTAAAATTATCGTCTCTCCAATTCAATTGCTGACCTGTCAGCAGTTTCACTTTTGGAGAAACAATGGCACCTTCTGTTTTCTGTCTTCTTGTCACGTCAGGTTTCGGATGGTTAAGTTTCAATTCGAGCTTGTGGTTCATTGCTAGCATGATCTTTTGTTTCGGTTTTTGTGCTGCTGCTTCACTTCTCTCCGCCATCATAGACTTCTTTTTCAAGGATGGTATTTGAAGAGATTCGAGAGTATTACCGGGTTTAGATTCTGCTTCGTCCATTGCTGGAGCACGTCTCTTTATAGGTGAGTGATGAGCCTTCACATGCTTTGAGGACACATGGTTGAATTGTGGAGGCTTTTGTGGGTTGAATTTGGGAATCGTGGGTATCAAAGTAGTCGTAAGAAACCTATTTTTTGTATTAATTGATTCTGGCTTTTTCAATTCTTTGGTTGGTTTTTGGACCCTGTAAGAGCTCTTACTTTTAGCAGCACTTGAGCTTGTTGGGGCCATTAATCTGGATATTAGTTCCAGGTCATTTCCACTGCCCCTCGAATCAGGACTTGCAGCCCGTGAAGTTAGTCTCAAAACAGATTGGTGTAATGTGGGAGATCTCGAATTTATATTAGCTCTCTTTGGTGAGGTACTTGGAGATCTCGAATTCATATGTACTCTCTTTGGTGAGGTGCTTCGAGATCTTCCTGCAGAAAGTGATGGAGTTCTAGTAGAAGCCCCAACTGGAGATCTGGTTGTAGAATTATGAGATGCCAGTGGTTTTGATCTCACAGGAGAAATGCTAGTAGTTGTGCTTCTACTTCCTCTTTGGTTCACTATTGTTACTCTGGAAATGCTCGAAGTAGGCGATTTGGAATCTTTGAAGGAATTGTAGTCGTGAAATTGGATTGGATTTTCTTCTTTAACAAGATTTGGTATATTTGAGTTTTGTAGTAAGTTGAGTGTATGACTTTTTTTAGTAGATTCTGCCCTTGTGTCATTAACCTCATTATGAGACGTACCATTATTCTTCTTTGAAGATTCTTTTGATTCCTCTGTAGCCTTCTTTACGGCATCGATTCTCCTGGCTTGCGGTTGGGTATGGGTTTTATTAATATTAGTCTGATGTGGAAGATTCTGACCATTTAAGGGCTCCAGTTTGCTCAGTTTCATATCAAGTGAAGCTGATGCTAACAGAAGTGAATCTTTCGGCAAAGCGACGGGAGATAGTGAAAAGTTACTATTCTTAGTGTTTTTTGATGTTTCATGACGAGATGCAATATCTAACCTTTCAAAGACTCTCAGAGACCTGCTCCGGATTCCATTATTTGAAATGCTGGATGAACTTACTGGAATTGGTTCCTTTGAAGGCAAGGAAATGAATATTGAACTTCTTTTTGGAGCTTTGCTCAGAAACGATTTTCTAGTAAGCTTTTCCTTCATTGATAACCTATTGCTTATATCTGTGGAGCTTCGTTCTCTTGGTATCAAATGGATCTCTCTAGGTGGACTTGAAGGAGTATTTGAAGCTTCAGATGTTCCAAGAGCGATTTTTCCTGCAATACTTTTCCGAATTGCTGTACTGATTGCTTGAAAAGAATCGTCTGCTTCCTGTGCTTCTTTTTCTTCTTCGGTCTCACCTTTACTAGTGTCGACTCGTGGGTTGGATTCTTTCAAAGGAGATGGGGTTTTTGTAATAAATACGTTTGTTCCAACCTTTTTACTTAGAGAATCTCCACCCTTTAGTCTGGTTTGAAGTGGAGAAGAGACTGGACTAGCCACATTCGTAAATATAGGATTAGCTGGTTTTGCTAGTTTTGGACTATTGGTCTTTTTTTGTTGTGCTGGAGGACTCTTGGCCACTTTTAGTTGTGCTTGAGGACTTTTAGTCTCTATAGTTGGACGCTTTGAATCGTTAATCTCTGTTTGATGTAAAATGGAGTCCTTGGTCTGTATATTCTTTATCTTTGATTGAGTATCTGATTCCCCTGATATTGGAGGGAAATCGGGACCACTTGGCTCAACCGGTATGAACTGGGGACTGATTGGTTTTAATGGTTGGAAATGTGGAATTCTAGCCTCTTTTGAAGTTTCTGAGCTGTTTATAGGACTTGCCTTAACTGAACTGGGTAGATCTGGAGCAATGTAAGTAAAATTTGATGGACTTGTCTGATTTAGAAGAAAGCTATTCTCCACCATAAGCTCCTTAACAAACTGTTTATCGTCAATGCCCTGCAATACAGAATTCATAAATGAATTCATATGTTTATAGCTATCTTGAAGAGTTTGGTAGATCTTGTCGTTATGGTCCAATACCACATCATTAATAGTCGATAGTTCGTTGGCCACCCACTTTGACGTTCCCGGTACGAGTTCTGTCTTCTTCTTTGCGGCACTCAGAGCCCAGAAGTTGGAACTCATCTTCACTGACACCAAACACGTCTTTGTTGATCTCAAGAATTGAAATACGAATTTTTGGTGCGACAAAACGACATCGATGGCTGCCAAAATGAATCAATAAATATATAAACTAAAGATTCAAGATATGAACAAAAGATTCAAGATATAAAGGCTAGAGTTGTGGGATCGTCTTCTGAGACTAGCTGTGTTAGATATCTCAATGTGAGGTCCATAAAGTCCAGAAACTCTGTGAGATCCACACTCAATACTAATTTGCTGAGGAACTAACGTGAGTAAGTTTGTACCTGATAGTCCAACAAACCATTGACTTCACCAAGTATGTATAAATAAACGAGGAACAAGTACTAGAAATTCATGTGATTTTTGTTTCGATTTATGTTTCGTGATCGCTCACTATTGTCTTATGAAGACAGTCGAAACCAGTTCCTAGTTTCGAGAATACGTACTACTAAAAGCTCACTTAGGCTGCAAAATCTTACCCTAATTACAAGTGAAGATCTTGCATTTGTGGTTAGAAGACTCAAGAGACTCAAAAGACTCAAAAGACTAAAGACTCCTGGCAACGGTTTTCCGTTTGGATCAATGCTCGTTATTTGGATAAGGTTTTCATCAACATTGATCCTCCAGATTTTGAGCCTTTCTTTTGCGTTAGTACTTTGTTTTCGAAAGCTAGAAATACCTATCAAAAACTATTATATGTCCTCCATACCAATCAACATCCAGATTGTTTCTATCTCAGAATATTTATGAAATTCGAGGGGAAATGATTACTCTACCACGCAAGGCGAGTCCTACGGCTATTCAACGAATCTCTCCATATTTTCTGCATGCTATTGATCTATCAAATCCAGACCTAGCGATGCCTATCTGTCTGCAGGAAACGGTTACACATGTTTTGTTGGATCCTACACAATCCTATCAACAGCAATCATCGGCGGCATAACTGCAACATTCCTAGTCATTACTGATTCCAAGGCACCAGTGCTGTCACCCATAAGTGGAGTTCAGGCTAATTGTTTTATGCAACCCCACCTTAAATTCCTCATCTTGGAGTGCATCGGAAAATAATCAAAGAACAACCGCCCAGTTCCATCCCGACAACATCGGACTACCCTAGAGGAGTATATAATTCCAATTCATTTGAGGGATTCATATTTAGGGAACTTCCATTACGCTCTATCCTGAATTATTCTGATCGAACTTCCGATTCGGAGGCTTAAGTTTGATGAAATTATTTGCGGGCTCTGGTTCCAGACGTGTCGCTAGACCACAAGAAGTAAATGTACCATCAGCTTCAAAACGCCCCCCATTACCAAACACACGCGATGCCTTCAATAATACCAACGAAATCCACCCGTTAGTGTCTCCAGCATACGAAGATGTGCCGATGTGGAATATCCTCCCATCGTATCAACTTTATCAATCCACAATATCAAAGAATATTCGACCTAATGAAGAAGAGCCACGTTTCGATCCTCCAACTTATGAGAGGTCGTCTCCCGAGTCTCCACAGGCCCTGGGATCAAACGAATATTTCCCAACGGTAGCAACTACCTCTTCTCCGACATCCGGACAAGGCATGGAGCCTTCGACCAGATGGGAAAACAGCATCTTGGGTAACACGCACAAATTGAAGAAGTTGGTTGACGTAAACACCCATCTATCTGAACAGTTGAAGATTGACATTAATATCACAAGCAGTCCTTGTCAGAAAGGAGTCCGTCCCAAAATTATCGATCAAAGTCTGATGGAATTTCATCAAGGAGACTCCATTCATGGCTTTGTTACCGTTACTAACAAGGCTTCACATCCTATCCCTTTTGAAATGTTCTCCGTGGTGTTTGAAGGTAAGGTTTCTGTTATGGGAGATGCTTCTGATCATAAGAAACCACTTGTGTTTTACAAGTTTCTCAACATGTTTGACTTCCAAGCCTCCTGGACTCCAGCGGCCTTGGATGATGAGGACCTCAATGGCTTGGTCGACCCAATAGACGGAACGAAGTTAAGATTTACGATGGAAAAGTCGTTCGAACCCAACATCACCTACAAAAAGTTTTTTACCTTCAAACTTCCAGAAAAATTACTAGACTGTGCTTGTGAAGTGCATAATCTTCCTAGACATTGTGAAATACTACCTACTATTGGTTTGGCTAGAGACCAGTTCATGAAAGATTTGCGAAGATTCAGAGGAAAAGTAAACGAAAGAAACACTCCCAGTACTCCGTTTTTGCCTGGTAAAAGTGAGATCTATTCAGCTTCATCTCCTCGCCGACCAGGGGCCCCAAAAAAGGAAAAAACGAGAATAAAAGACCTCTCTTTTTCAGACACTGCCATAAGTTATAGTGTTGAGGTTAGGGTCGTGGGTAACAGTTCTGACTATTCAGACTCACTAAAGGGTCATGTAACGCCTGATACAGAAGAGTTTATCATTGTTAATGAATCAAGTTGCTTCATAAGAGTCATTCCAAAAGAGAGACTTGCACTTGAATTTACTGAACTGACTCTAGAAAAGGAGCTGAAGGTGATATATCGTAACTTACAGAAGAGAATATCACAGAAAATCCAGTTGGGAAAGGAGTTATTACATGAAAATCAGGAGTTGCCGCTTTTAGTGAAGCCGTCGGTTCTGAATAGCACTCTGTCTCTTGTTAAAGAAAAGCAATTGTATCGAGAACCCCGGGGCCAGAATTTCAATGGTATGATCCAAGAAAATCAAAATGAAAACTATGTGATTTACTATCCATTTAAGAAGAAATACCTTACAGTTTCAAAGCATGTCGGGACAGTTGCAATTTCAACTCCACAGACAGAATATCCAGTAAGATACATCCCTCCAAGTACTTACAAAGATGCGCGAGCGTTTGCTCCAATTCGAAAACTTTCGACAGAAATGAAAGTTCCTATAACTCTAAGTCTTCAGTTCGGAGATTCGACAGCTCTGAAAGGTTTAAAACCCCTGGAATTACGTTCTGTCTCTGCGGAGTTGGTGGCAGTAACTTATAGGTCAAGAAAGTATCCGATTCCCATCGAGATTACCAATGATTTGTTATTCCAGAATCGTTTGAGAGAAAACGATAACTTGGATGGATATCTTATTGACCCGTTCAAGGCAAGTTTAGCAGAATTGACCACCTTGACCAATAAATTAGGCTACGAAGTCTTGAATGTAGACAGCCAACTTATAATGGACATGAAATGTTTATCAAACCTTACAGCAAAATATAATACTCTCAAGGTTGATGATGTCAAGACCAACACCAAGAATCTTGTTGATTGGAATCAAATTTCTGATTCCAATTATACCAAAGAGTTGGAAGTCACTGTCAATTTGAAGAAATTGTTTACACTTGAAGGAAGCGTTCTGGGCGACGAAGCGTCTAACGAATCATATGCATTGATTCCAAACTTCCAGAGTTGTATTATTGGCCGTGCGTACTATTTGAAAGTTCTGGTGAAGTTGCAAAATAATGATTCACTTAGTATAAAGGTGCCGGTATCTATCCAGATATAAGATATAATATAAGATATAGGAAATAACCTGGATCTGCGAATTTATCAATCTATTCTCTTTGTATATTAATGTAACATAACTGTATCTAATCAGTTATTCTTTCTTGTTGTCTCCTGGGTCCCTTTGCTGTCTTAGCATCCCACTACTGTCTTTCTAATCTTAATTTCCTGCATATATTTGATAAGACTGTATACAGGATAAGATATCATATTTAAGCATCACTCATAATTAACAAGAATTACTGCACCACACTTCAGGATCATGATTGCTCAACTATTCAAGCGGAACGACAATTGTACTGCATTCGAGGGCGCATCCACAACCAACTTCGTTTTCCTGGTATTAATAACATTTGGGATCTTTCTCAGTTATGTTCCCCAGTACCATAGAATCTACGTCAAGCGTACCTCTGAAGGGTTATCCACCAACTTTCTTCTCTTGGGATCGAGTTCGTCTATATTCACCTTGACCAACATTGTATTGGTGAGCTCTAAAGCGAGACAATGTTGCTATTCCGGAGCGTTGACCACATTTAACTGTATCAACTCACAGTTGAACCTTATCCAGATATCTATCCAGTGTACGTGTGCGATATTTATTCTCGTCCTTGTGTTGATTTTAACAAACGGATCCGTCAAGCAGGATAAACACGAGTATTCTAGAATCATTAAAGTAGGAAAGATCGTTGCTGTCCATGGTATCCTTGCAGTGGCTCAGATAATTGTTGGATTTGCATCGAAACAGTCGACCCTTTATGTTATCGCCAATACAAACGGCCTCTTATCTGCTCTTTTGACAGTGATCAAGTATGTGCCTCAAATCCATACTACTTACATGCTCAAACATCCGGGAACTTTGTCCATAGGAATGATGTGTATCCAGACCCCTGGAGGGTTTGTGTTTACAGCAACGTTGTTTTTTGCTAAAGGATCGCATTGGAGCTCGTGGGTTTCATATTTAGTTGCGGCTCTCTTACAGGGAACGTTGTTGACATTGTGTATCTATTATGAGTACTTTAGAAACCACGGGTTGAATGCTGAAATTGCAGAACGTGCTGCAGTTGACCGAATCATCACTGAAAACATTCACCAGGAAGTTGAAGAAGAATCCGAGCCACTCTTAGAACCGTGATTATGATTAAAAAGAGATGTTCTGTGATATTCAAGTGGTAGTGTAAGAATATTTCTATTAAATGGGTATATTTTGGGAGAACTTGTCGCTTTTTCCTGGTGATAAGTGACCAGTTCCAGGTGAGAATTAATAAGGTGAGTTTGGATTGATTTATATCACAATTAGGTGAGAGTATAATGGAGTGGCCCCGGGATCGGAGTCTTGCCTCAGGTTTTCAAACACTCCAATGAATAGTTCTATGTGACATTTGAGTAGCTCCATGGAACTACTATTGCAATACCTTTCTTGACCTATTTTCTTTCATATCGGAATCTCTCTAAATGTGAATTATCCAGAATATCCATCGAGAGACCTAATTTCTGGAATTTTTCAATTCAACATCTTAGACCTAACAATCGTCTACATCTAAATGAAAATCCTACTCTAAGATTCTACTAGAATTTTTTAGAACTCTCTTTCCATCAATAAAACCGCTGTATCTTCTGGACTGTTTCTGGTATTCCAATACTCGTATTTTTCTCAAAACTCTAATAATTTACTACAACACTCTTGAGAATTACTTACATAAACTCCTGTATTCTACTAATCTTCACTAATATATACACTAAATACTAGTACAAATCAACACTTCGCTAACCTTTGTAGTGATTACATAACCATTCTCGTAGTATTATGTAATCGCAACCAATCAAGGGAACGCCGAAATTTTGAGTGAAAAATTTGTAAATTTTTTACTTTAGCTTCTCCACCTACTCCGTATCAAGATGTTCAAGAACGCTACTAGGTCTCTCCGTTTGGTCGGAAGCATTCCTCGTTGGGTCAGTCCACGTCCATTTTTATCCAGAACTTATGCTGTTTTTGATCGTTCAAAACCTCACGTCAACATCGGAACCATTGGTCACGTCGATCACGGTAAGACTACCTTGACCGCTGCCATTACCAAAGTTTTATCTGAAAAGGGGGGAGCTAACTTCTTGGATTACGGTTCTATTGATAGAGCTCCAGAAGAAAGAGCTAGAGGTATCACCATCTCCACTGCCCATGTTGAATACGAAACTGACAAGAGACATTATGCCCATGTTGACTGTCCAGGTCACGCTGATTACATCAAGAATATGATTACTGGTGCCGCCCAAATGGACGGTGCTATTATTGTTGTTGCTGCCACCGATGGACAAATGCCTCAAACCAGAGAACATTTGTTGTTGGCCAGACAAGTCGGTGTCCAACACTTGGTCGTCTACGTCAACAAGGTTGACACTATTGACGATCCTGAAATGTTGGAATTGGTTGAAATGGAAATGAGAGAATTATTAAGTGTTTACGGTTTCGACGGTGACAACACTCCAGTTATCATGGGTTCTGCTTTGTGTGCTTTAGAAGGAAGAAAACCAGAAATCGGTTCTGAATCTATTGCCAAGTTGTTGGATGCCGTTGATGAATACATTCCAACTCCAACTCGTGATCTCGAACAACCATTCTTATTGCCAGTCGAAGACGTCTTCTCTATCTCTGGTAGAGGTACCGTCGTCACCGGTAGAGTCGAAAGAGGTGTATTGAAAAAGGGTGAAGAAATCGAAGTTGTCGGTGACTTTGAAAAGCCATTCAAGACCATTGTTACTGGAATTGAAATGTTCAAGAAGGAATTGGACTCTGCTATGGCTGGTGACAACTGTGGTGTTTTGTTGAGAGGTGTCAAGAGAGACGATATCAAGAGAGGTATGGTTTTGGCCAAGGCCGGTACCGTGACTTCCCACAAGAGATTCTTAGCTTCTTTGTATATTTTGACTACTGAAGAAGGTGGACGTCACTCTCCATTCGGTGAAAACTATAAGCCTCAAGTTTTCTTCAGAACCTCCGATGTCACTGCTTCCTTCAAGTTCCCTGCTGGTGAAGGTGTTGATCACTCTCAAATGGTCATGCCTGGTGACAACATTGAAATGGAAGCTGAATTAATTAAAGCTTACCCAATCGAAGTCAACCAACGTTTCAACATCAGAGAAGGTGGTAAGACTGTTGGTACTGGTTTGATCACCAGAATTCTTGAGTAAATTCCTTGAATCTTCATGATTATGTACATAGATATACCAATTGTCAAATATATGTTTAAAGGACAAGAAAGTGAAGTGAAAAAGAATCGTAAAGTCATGATGTAAAATCAGTAACGTTTGTGAGAGCCTGGAAGATCATCATATCAGTATTCAGTATCGTTGTAAAGTATGAGCTAATAGAAGTTGATCTAACAGAACTGTGATAACTTCCCATAGAAGATTCGCGTGAATATAATAATGAAGGAGACGGATATCACAGACCTGGTAGTTTGGATGTAATTTAGTGCAATTTGGATATATTATGGATATAGTATGGATGGGTGTATCATAATTGTGTAGTAGTTATCGTACTAATGATTCTCTGTAGTGAATTGGCGTCTCATTCCCTTATAAAAACTCACTTCGATCTACGCGCTATTTGTTTTGCTTGAAATTCACAAATTATATCACTAACTACCAATGAACCCTCTACCCACACCCCTCACATTACCATTACTTGATCTACGATCGGAGACTGTTCATCCTTACTCTTGTCGGAAAGGGTATGAGACCAAATTGTTCGGAAAGAATCGTCAACTACTCATATCATCGAAAGAAGTCGTGATACTAAAGGGTTCCACCATATCACGAACCCTCACCTTTGATGAAGAGATTGTTGATGCAACATACACATCGTTCAATACCAGCTACAAGAGTGGGGCTCCCTTTGGTAGTCGTGCAAAATTCAACACAACCAGTCCGGCCTCTAATGCTGGCTCAGAGGCTCTCGTTGTATGTCTAAGAAAGTCGGCACATATATACTATGGAGACGGGAGAACTTATGTTGTAAGCTTCCCATTCTTACTCAAACAAATGTTTCCTTTCGAGTCTGGGTTGATCCTTGAAAAAGAACAGAACCAATCTTCGTCCAAGGTAAATAACGTTCATCCTCAACAATTGAATTCTGCAAAGTTTCTTACTCTTGTGGATCCAATTGGAGATTTTCGAATCGTCACTACTTCGTCTACTTCGATTATAGCACATCATGAAGAATTGATGACTTTTCCATATAAGGGCTTGAATAAGGTCTCGTCTTTATGTGCAACTTACAATAAACATGAGGGGAGCGTCATAATCTACCATATACGAGCGTCGCTTCGGAACTCTAAAAGAATGGCGTCTGGTAACAATAAATATTCAAAACGCAAGCATTCCCTAATCTTCACTCCCAATCCTAGTCGAGTGCTAGAAGATGATAGCTTGATGGACGTGAGTGGCCAGCATGTGTTGTCTCTAAATATGGAAAAGAAAAGAACAAGTACTTTATTGTCTGATGTATCAGCACTTGCAAGAATGGGTGCAGACGGGATTGAATCCAAGAAGAAGCAACACACATCTAACGACTTTCCTGTACTTCGTAAAGACATGATTTTGACAAAGGTCGATACTTTTCCAATGAAAGATAAGCATTCAAAACTGGAGAAAAATCTAAGCATCTATGGTTTGACATATGCAGAGCAGGAGGCTATAGTCATAATGAGTAAATCTAAAAGGGAGGCAAGAGTATACATTTTCCAACATCCCTGTACTAACAGATATCAATCTAGCTACGTGTTTGAGTGTGATTCGTGTATACCTTTATGTCACCCAAAATTCGATGGTTTTCTTATCACATTACAGAACAATAAACAAATTCTGTTGGTTAATCCATTTCTTGACGTTGTTTCTCCAAAAATCGATTTGTCAAGAGCATTTTTTGTTAAAGAGTTACTAAGTTCTTGTGACGACAGATTGGCTGTTTTAACCAATACCGACGAAATTCATATTACAAGGCTCACCATGGAACCAGTATCAAACTTTGTATCGAGTTGTTTAAACTGCTTTAAATACTTGTCAGGATCCAAAATAAATGAAACCATCTGGATGTTGTGGAGAACTTCCCTTATGTTGGATTTCAACAAGAATGAATGGAACGCATTTGTCATAGCCCTTCTTTCGCTTGTTTTTCCATTTGGTGAAAGCATTGATTGTGTTTCCAACGAAATAACGAAGTTACTTCCCCAGGCTAAGCATTTACACGAGTCTGCCAAATTCAACTACTCAATATCCGACCTCATACCTTATATTACACTTTCATTGCATCTATTACGTGAAGAACATAAGTTGGATGTCACGGCAAAATCAAACATCGACAAATTGGGCCTCCTCTTGACCCAGATTACTACATGGATGGGGTGGAGTGACTCGTGGACTAAATATTACATGATTGACCCAGCTAGTATTGACCAGACGGTCAGGTTTCTTCTGGTATTAATATTAGAATACCCTCCCAACTTGTTTGCATCACTTACAAGTCTTTTCTCTGATAATATTATCAGTTATCTTTCCTTCTCCCAATTAGTTGAAGAAAGTGATTCTGTTGATGCTTTCATTACACCTCGTACTCATTGTGTCCTTAAGCTTTTCGAGTTGCTAGTGTCTCCTAATTTCGGTCCTAACGATGTAATTGACTTGATGTGTGAGTTTGGAATCACTCAAGGTGATTTGGAGACATATCCTCCAGGTATTTATATTCCATTAAAAGAGGCTATTCTGATCTGCCAGGAAAATCCAGCTTTTGAATGGACCAATAAAGCACTTGAATTGGTTGGCAGAAAGGATCTTAATATGCTTTTAGCAAATGACCACAATATTCCTGTATCCACTACCACGACCATGCCAGTGAGAAGTATTAGACAGGTCTTGTCCAATGTACTTGACAAGAGCGAAGGAATTTCCCCATGGGATGGACAATCGGAAGCAGATCGTATTGGTATCACTAAACTTATCTTTGACTACGACAGAAGATACTACGAAATTACTACCATTTTACATCAAACCAAAATTCAGACGGCATCACTAGTCACAAAAGAGGGTTTAAGTGAATACGACTTGGTTGTTTTGCAAAGAGCTTTAGCTTCATTTGTAGCATTAAGGACGTTAACCATTCCACTTGGACGAGCAGCATTGTTTTATGCTGGAAGAAAGCCTCTTTTGACTGAAAAATTTCCCATCCCCAAGTTTAACTTGAACACATTGATTGCACCAACTATGACGAACATTATTCTTTCCGATGGGGCGATTCCATCGCACATCTCTGAGTGGGGATTCTTTCATAACGGTGTCTCTTCGGGATTAAGTATTAGTAAAATGGCAAAAGGAATTTCTGGGAGTTGGATAATATTCAATAAGCCACCCGAGTTGAACACCCAACATGCTGGTTTCTTGTTGGGTTTAGGGTTGAACGGACATTTGAAAAAGTTGGAGGAGTGGCATATTTACAACTACTTGGGTCCTAAGCATCCGTTAACAAGTGTAGGTTTGTTGATTGGAATGGCTGCAAGTATTAAAGGGTCCATGGATAACAAGCTCACAAAGGTGTTGTCAGTCCATGCTGTTGCTCTATTGCCACAGGGTGCCAATGATTTAAACGTACCAATTATGGTTCAAACTGCAGGGCTCATTGGTATAGGTTTGCTCTATTTGGAGAGTCAACATCGTCGTATGAGTGAGATTTTGTTATCACAAATTACCAGCTCGGTATTCCAAAATGATACGGAGCAAATTCATGAAGGATACCGTCTTGCAGCTGGTATTGCTTTGGGATATGTGAATTTGGGAAAGGGTGATGATTTACGAGGCTTGAACGACACTCATGTTGTGGATAAGTTGTTGCTGTTGGCTATTTCGATGAAAGACTTCCAACCGGTGCAAGAATTGGATAAGTCTTGCTGTGGAGCCATATTGGCATTAGGATTTATATATATGAGGACGGAGAATCTGTCAATTGCCAGCAAATTACGGGTACCACAACTTGAGCAATTGTTAGATTATGTGCGTCCTGACCTCCTTTTGCTTCGATGTTTAGCAAAGAACCTTATCATGTGGAGTTCTATTGGCAATTCTATCGAATGGGTTGAATCTGAGATACCAACGACCTTACTTGAAAAGTACTCAAACTGCCATCATGAGAATCTCGACAGTGACCAGTTAGGATTTTTCAATATCTTGGGAGGCTCGTGCCTCGCTATTGCAGCACGATATGCCTCTACCCATGATGTAACTGCCCGTGATACGTTGCTCCACTTTTTGGATATTTTGATGTTGGTAGCTGTCAAGAGTCATAGCAACTACGATGAGAAAATAGCATACCATTGTGCTAACAACATTCAAAACTTACTTGCATTGTGTTTATCGGTAGTGATGGCAGGTAGTGGAGACTTGGAAACTTTCAGAAGACTCCGGGTATTGCACAATGACACAGGGAAAGAAATGGGTTATGGTAATTATATGGCCATAAATACAGCACTCGGATTCTTGTTCTTAGGGGGTGGACAGTATGCATTTGATACCAGCAATTTTGCGGTGGCTTCGTTGGTAATCTCGTTGTATCCAATCTTCCCCAACGAACAAAGCGAATATGAGGTCCATTTGCAAGCATTACGACACTTCTGGGCATTGTCGGTAGAACCACGATGCTTAGTTATACGAGATGTTAACACTCAAGAACCGTGTAAAATCCCATTTCTAATCAGACTCAAGGACGGAAACGTCAAGGAAATGCTTTCGCCGTGTCTCTTGCCTAGGCTTGATGAAATTGCTGCGATCGAGACCATGTCTTCAGACTATTTCAACGTCAAAGTAGACTTCCGTCTCAATTCCCAATATTTGGAAATGTTCAAAAAGTCACTCACAATCTTTGTGTATAAACGAAAGAACTATCAGCTCCTCAAGACCTCTATCGGATCCCTTTTGAGTAGTGAAAACAAATCATTGCAAGTCAATAATGGAGAAATTACCCTCAGTGATGATCTCAGACGACTCCTCGAACTAGATATAATGACCCCCATTGATCATTACCAAAAGAAAATCGTCCTCTTTGAATCAAGTGAAAACGAAGACTCCCACGCCCATACATCGGGCCTCTCGATCTTTAATATTATTGATAATAAGCTTGAGCTCCATCGCATGGCTAGCAATCCAACCACCACAGAAGATCTTTGGAATCTTCGTCTATTATTTGCATTTACCGACAAAATGTTGGAAGACCTCCACTTCGTGTCCCTTGAGTTTATTGAGAATCTCAAGCAATTGATATCCAACTTGTCGCTACAAAACTAGTGAGATCAAAAAATGTCTCTAGAGAGTGAGATCATGATCTCTTGCTATAGAACTAGTGAGATCGTGAACGTTCTTTAGAGAGTGATATCAAGGAGAAAAAGATCCTAAACTGTCTCTACATAGTGAGAATTATTATCTCTCGCTACAGAACTACTGAGATCTTGAACTGTCTCTACATAGCGAGATCCTGAACTGTCTCTACATAGTGAGATATTTAATTATATCTACAATGCTAGCGAGACTAATTCAAACTAAATTATGGCTGCTCTTAACACTCTGAAGTTTCTGTACACGTCAACATCAACTTGTTATTAGGCCCTGCCCTTCCTGCCTGCACCCTTATCGTGGAGGGCTCACAATACCTGCAGGTCCATATTTGCTCATTTCCCATTTAATAATTTTTATAGATAGATTCCACCAGGAATACAAGTTGTGAAACATCGACTTACTCAAAACTGCACTGACCAACTTCTCCTCTCTTCTCCACCATAACTAATTACACATGGATCGCTCTGGAGTGTGCTACGATTGGTGGGGCTCATAACGGCATCTGGTGTCCCCATGCGTGTCCTAACCGCTTCTCCTGACGAAAAAGATATCGTCGTGTGAAAATTTCGAAAACCAACTTTATTAGGAGAAACATCACAGCTCGATTCCTGGTCAAAAATAGGAGTTTATAATCATCCCATAAAGAGTCGGTGTTTGAGTTGAGAATTCGTTGTTTTCTTTCACTTTGTTTTGTTCAGTTTTCCAGTTTTCCAGTTTTCAAGTTTTAAATAGTTCCAATGGTCTTCAGACCTTTTACTTCTTCTCAAGGGATGAAGCCAAAGCTCAAGTATTCTAGTCCTTTCATGTATGGACCCCAGAGAATGAATATCAACCAGCCGTTATCCAGAGCATCCAGCGTAGCTGAAATCGCCTTGCAACAACAAGCAGCCCAGGCGGCCCAACCACAACAAAGGAGATATTTTAGTTCATATTATTATCGGTTCCCAAAGATCCCTAGACCAAAGAGAAATGTTTTATACTACTCATCGTGGTCCAAGGGGTCGCGTCTCATCCCCACTAAGAAAAGTATGAGGTTTCCAAACATCATGATCACCAGGCGTCTGATCTCCAATGCTAACCAGAAGTTGAGGGTCAAGACCAGAAACTTACATACGCGTTTTTTCTCAGTAGAAGCTCGTAAGAGAAGACAGCAGCAGAGACGGTTCATCAGATGGTGGACCTTGACGTCCTTGACCATTGTCTTGGGTGGTGTGGCCGCCAAAATGAAGTATGAGAGAGGCGAACATCTTCCCAACCAGTATGCCATCAAACCTCAATCGTGGCACTTGTATGCGTACTCTACTTTGCCGTTGAAGGCTATATCCAGATTGTGGGGACAAGTCAACTCTATTGTATTGCCAGTATGGCTTAGAAGTCCAACGTTTAGGCTCTATTCTGCGGTGTTTGGTGTGAATTTGGAAGAAATGGAAGAACCGGATTTGACTACGTACTGCAACTTATCTGAATTCTTCTACCGTACGCTTAGGCCCGGGGTGCGTCCTGTAGCCGAATCCGATCTCGTTTCTCCAGCAGACGGGAAAATCTTGAAGTTTGGTATCATTGAAAACGGTGAAATCGAACAGGTCAAGGGAATGACATACTCCATCGATGCGTTGTTGGGGTTGAAGAATGAACGCTTGGCCGCGCCGAGCCATTCTCTCGACTTTGAACATGGTGTGGATGATGAAGTGGTGTTGAAGCGTGACAAGGAGTTTGCAAATTTGAATGGCATTTCGTATACCGTAGATGACTTGGTTGGAGGCGAAAGTAAAGATACTTATCACATGAATAATTTGGACTATCAAGATAAAGGAGATGGAACTGCAGCAGGATCCAAATCGTCGTTCTCTAAAGAAATCAGTGTGGCCCAATACCTCACACCATCGGTCTTGGAAAAGCTGAAAATCAGTGGCCACAAACAATTATACTTTACTGTGATTTACCTTGCTCCTGGTGATTACCATCGGTACCATTCGCCCACCAACTGGGTGACTACCTTGAGAAGACATTTCATCGGAGAGTTGTTTTCCGTAGCTCCATTCTTTCAAAAAACATTACAGGGCTTATTTGTGTTGAATGAAAGAGTTGCCTTGTTGGGATACTGGAAATACGGTTTCTTCTCCATGATCCCTGTGGGAGCTACGAACGTCGGAAGTATTGTTGTGAATTTTGATAAGGACTTGAAGACAAACGACGTTTATGAACATGAGGTTTACCTGAGAAGTAACGGTGCCGACAATGAGGAGACTCCGTTATTAGAATCGTCTGATTTGTCCACCATTTCCTCAACGTCTTCTTGGGAGAAGAAAAAACGGTTGATGAAAAACACTGTTTACGAAGCCACATACACCAAAGCAAGCAGATTATTGGGAGGCTATCCCTTATCTAAGGGTCAAGAGGTCGGAGGATTCAAGCTTGGATCTACAGTTGTTTTAATCTTCGAAGCTCCAGACAACTTCAAATTTGATTTGAGTCTTGGACAAAAGGTCAAGATGGGACAAAGCTTGGGAGGATTTGATATTTAATCTACCCCGTAATAGTGACCCACCTATTCTCAATAATCCACTTATTCTCAGAATCCATGATTCATATCGATCATATACATATCTAATAAAAGTCATTATATTACCACGTGATTCGCACGCGACTTTCGTTTGGGTGAATTTTCAATCTCGTAAATAAATCATAAACAAACGTCTGAAATTCTAGACTAGCCTACATTTCGTGACTCTATTTACTACAACAGTCCCATTTAATTCGCTTACCGATCGTCCCATAGCACTACTAGATTCCTGATCCTTCTCTTAGTGAATCCGAAATCTAGCTCCTAACAACCAGGTTCTAAAACAAATTTCTTTCCATTACCATGTCATTTTTAAATACAATCAGGGGTTTCGGCAGAAGCTCTAAAAAGAACAAGAAGGACTTGGACTCGCCAGCCCCGTTATATTCACATCCCAACACGTCTGGATCTCCCATCAGGCGGTCACAGTCGCCTACAAAAATGTCTCCCAGTAAACAACAAAGAGTCGCAAATCAAATATACAGCCATCCCAACGGCACAAACAACACGACGCCGGCAAATCATTCTCCCACCAAAAGGAATCGACTTTCCCATCCTGCCAACCAAGACAAGCAGTCGCTTCATTCTCTGTACAGCATGCTGTCCACCACATCGTCCACCACCAACATATCGACACCCCAAGAACCCGCAAAGTTGCCGCTTTTCTTGTGTGATCCGTTTGTAAAGACTGCCTTGGTCAAGGGTTCGTTCAAGACCATCGTCCAGCTTCCAAAGTACGTTGATTACGGTGAATGGATTGCGTTGAATATCTTTGAAATCTTCAATAACTTGAACCAATTTTACGGTGTCATTGCCGAGTACGTCACTCCAGAGGCATATCCGACGATGAATGCTGGTCCCAACACCAACTACCTCTGGGTGGAGGGGTCAGGCCAGGCCGTCAACCTCCCTGCGTGCCAATACATCGACTTTGTGTTGACTTGGATCTCCAATAAAATCAACGACCAGTCAGTGTTTCCCACGAAAAACGGCGGTGCTTTTCCTCCAAACTTCTTGAAAGACTGTAAGAACATTTCCAGACAAATGTTTAGGGTGTTTGCTCACATCTACCATAACCATTTTGATAAAATCGTTCACTTATCGTTGGAGGCACATTGGAACTCGTTCTTTGCCCATTTCATCAGTGTAGTCAAGGAATACTCGTTGATGGAAAGGTCTGAGTTGGAACCGTTGATGCCGTTGATTGAAAACTTTGAAGCCCAAGGTAAGATAATTTAGTGGGATAAAGACGAAGACGAAGAGCACCTAGAAATTATTCAGTGAAATCAGATAACCAAGACTCATAACATCAAGATATTATTTAACTGTCTACGGGTGAGATACGTTAGATTTAGTTCGGTGACATCTAGAGGTAAATATATTATTCAAAGACAACCAGGTCATTTCTGGAGTTAGAATAAGACCGTGGATTTGTCAAAAACTCAAAATTATCAGATGAGATTATTTTACCCAAATATATCGGTATTATGCTATTGATATAACGTCTAGTCATCTGGAGGATGTGTAAAATGTCACTAAGTTGCAATTCTACCAGCAATTATGGTAGAAATATCACATCTCAGAAAGCAATTCTGAGACTGAACCAGACTAAAAAACCACTACTTCGCTCAGAAATGTATAAAACTTAACAACTTCCAGAGTAAGTAAAGAGTTTCTGAAGAGTTCTCTAGTCAGTACTTCTAGTTGAACTCCTTAAATATCAGTAAATAGTATGAAATCTCATCAAATATCAGTAAATATCATTAAATATCAACAATTATCACCAAATATCATCAAATTCTCTTTAAATACCTCTAATTCTCGCTATTATAGACCTCTCTACATGTCTACCTCCAATTATATACCCTAATAGTGAGACAAGCTAAGGTCAAAACCTTGTCTCTGTAAAGTTTGTAAATTATTTCAACCATTACTGGGCTTCCACAATTCACTTAGTTCTCAAGACCTTAAAATACAAACTCCGAGCACTCCAATTATTAACGATTCCCAAGGTTATCTTTGTTTATTGGTGATTAATAGCTTCCATCACCTTTTGAATCTCAAACAAGGCTCTATTAAGATTATGGGTGCTATTGTAAAATAATCTCATAATTGTCGGAGTAGCTCTATAAGTAATAATGTCAAAAAAAGGAGTGCATATAATATAAAGGATGATATTAGTTGGGGCCAAATTAAGTGGGTATCCAAGGAGGGTTGAAACTTTGGCTTGCAAAAAGAACTTGAACTTCTCCCAATGTGTAGGTAATATGGACCATTTACTTATATGTAATTAGACTTAAATTAGCAAATAAATTGTTAAAAGCTAACAAATATTAAGTGAGCCTTGGTAAAACGAATGCTTCAGCAAAAGTCTCTTCGAAATCTCAAGCCTTAACGTTTCTCCACCTAATAGTTCTACGAAGTTTCACCGTGTCCCTACTATAGAAAATTTACCTCTGCCTGAAACATTTACTGGTGCCAGAGCCTTTTTCAAGAATACTCAACATGGAGTGTAGATTACATAAAGAATTTGTTGCTCGCAGGACAATATATTGGAATTTGAGTACGTAGCGAAGTAAAAGTGATATTAATATGATTAGTAGAGATATAGTAAATCGTAGAGAATTCTTAGTGACGACAGAACCGACTATTCACGAATACTCTAATACTTCACAAATACTAACTAGTTTCATCAATACTTCTCAAGCACTGACTTTCATTACTTTTCACTAAATCTCCACTAATTCACGAAGACTTCGCTGCGCTCGTATTATTTTGAAAGTCGCCTGTTCCTCTAAATTCGTTTATTTATGGCCTATTAAATATAAATGAACATGAATTATAAAGTAAATTAAGCATAGAATTCTTCTAAACCTTGTAGTACTTGTGCAAATTAGGACGTATGGCAAGAAGAAAAGTGCGCTTATGATAAAGAAAACTTGCCAACTAAATGGCGGGTTGAGTGTGTGAAGCCCATCAATATCAAAAATAGATGCCCCACGCATAATAAGATACATAATTCTAAATTGTAAAAAAATGTAAATGAAGCCTAGAATTATTCTATATTGTAAATAGAAGTAAATGAAGCATAGAATTATTCTAAACCTTCTAATTGTACAAATTAGGACTTATGTTAAGCAAGAAAGTGCGAGTATAATACAGACAGTTGTCGAATCAAGGTCTAAAGTGTGAGAGTCCACGGCTCTCTCAGATGTGAGAGTAGATGAGTCTCTCATGATAGAGATATTTGATTTTGTCTGAGTAGGGTAATTTTGTATCGTACAAGTATCCGGTTTTCGTCTGAGTATATCTGATTTTTGGCTGACAGGTAATTTTAGACTTCTGTCACTTTATATACTATTTATACTTTTCTTTTGTGCCCCGATTCTGTCAGAAATGTCGTACTCAATTAAAATGTCATTATTTTGCCACCAAATAGATTAATGGTCGGGGTTCAAGGGAATAAAATCGACATAGCGGGATTGAAGGATCATAACTATGAGACTAATTCGTAGCAGTTCCCCTTCATAAGCCCATCATAAGCTTAACACCAGAATACGACCCTAGTCGAAGTCGTTTTGACATCTCGTGATGTGTTGATCAGTTCGTGTCGAAGTTCCTTTCCCTCCGTGACTAGTATCAAAGTACCTCCCCCTGATCAAATATGAATTGACAAAGGACTTCAAACTAAGCTACTGACACGTATCTTCTTTCCATTGTTCCGATTATGTCCATTTTAATTGTTTTATATAAAATATTAATTATTATTTATATTATCTAAATAATAAATCACGAAACTATGGATTAATATTGATTATTATATGAAATTCGATAGTATTAAGTAGAAATTGCTAGTAATAGTATTCCACTTGTTTTCTCTCTTTCTCATTTTTATGATTTGATTGGTTATTTACTAACCTTTTCGTCAATTTAAGCATTAGTTATATTTTCTTGAAATAATAATATTTTTTAACTTCTTCGAACATCTTTTAATAATTATAATTATAGACAAGGAGCACTATGCGAAAGAGACGTTTATAAAAAACATATTTCATATAAAAGCAAGTGTTAAATTGAAAGATTCATAAGTGGAGCTATTGAGTTCTCTCCGACTTCCTTGCAAACCATTACAACTTGACAAGCTCTCATCTTTTCAAGAGCATAAATTGAACAAATCTAGTACTAACGACCAATTAGAGATATTTGAAGGTAGATGTGTAGAGGTCCATAATAGCGAGAATTAGAGATATTTAGAGAGAATTACGGAGAATTATATTCCCTAATTGTGTTTATATACATTATGCAATTTTAGTGTCCTAACTCCGTATATACAAGTTTCGTGAATCATGAGAAGAAATAGAGGGCATCCTTTACCAAGTTGACATCCAAATCACCCTTCTGAGGAATGTCTGGGAATTTCAATGGGACGAGGATCTGGAATGCACGTGCTGACCCGCTTCCCACAGTGAGTTTGTTCATATCCTGGCCCTCAGTCACGCTGATGGTGGTGACCATATCCTGGCCCATCTGGACAACCTTTGGATCGGATGATTCGAGCAATTGTAGTCTCTTTTTCTCCAAATAGATCTCGTCAGCAACCGTCAAGGCTCTGCCCAAACTCTTGACGATGTTTCTTCTGACTTCTTTAATTTTCTTAGCCACTTCGTGGTCGCCGGAGATCGAGATTACCTGCAAACATCCTTTGTACCGTTTTTCGAATTCGTCTCTCACCTGTTCGATCAAGTTGTTTTCGTGCAAGTTGACGAATTGGTTTCTGATTTCCTTGTTCATGATATCGACATCGGAGGCGTGGGTCCAGTACGAGTCGTGAACGGCTGCGAATGAAAGCCCAGCATCTCCACAGGCCTTGGACGTCATCAACATATGCGTGGCATCCAAGGAATGGACAAAATTCGGTGGGAATGCTGCTTGTTGTTTTCTGGCATCGACTTGCGATGCTCCGAATGGGTCGGAGATCGTGATGTCTTGTAAGTTTGTCTTCACCAACTGGCTCTTAGTCACTCTGTATGGCTGAACACATGGTAAACCGAGCGGGGTGGTCCAGATGACCGACGATAAATGATTGGGCTTGTTGGTGGCACCCTTGGTTGTGTCTTCCTCGTAGTCAATGCGTACAGACTTACTGATTCTCTTTGCAGATTCGCCTAACCAATCTTGGATCAAGTGGGCACCTTCGAATAATTCTCGGATCGATGCAAATACATGGAGGGTCAAGTATCTGGCGTACGGGCCGGCGTCTTCGACATCGTCCTTTTCAAAGTGATGGTCGAGTTGTTTTTTGATCTGAGCTGCTGCTCCCACAAATGTCACTCCATACACGTTAGTCATAACCGTTTGCTTGACGACCTTACGGGTGATCTTGTCCTTCAAGAAAATCGCATGTTTGTCACCTTGCTCGGCCTCGTCATCAATTCTCTTTTGTACCAAACTAGACACAAATGTATACACATCTTGAGGTCTCTCTGCTGGCAACAAATTCACCTGTCTAGCACCTTCGATATCTCCTCCCAAGGCAGCGTAATGCTGTAACCCGTTACAGGTACCATCCTGGTGAACAGGCATATGCGAAACAAACTTTGTAGGATCTTCGAGCTGGTAAGCATTGTACAATTCGAAACATACACTCAACGTCTGCCATGGCTTTTCGGCCTTAAGCCACCAAGCATCTGGGTTGTATGGGTTTTTTGCAGACTCAAACACTTGTTCAAGGTTTTTGTCGACAAACTCGTGTCTTTCGTGTAATGGGGCCTTGTCGATCCCGTAGACGTTGGCCAAATGGATTTTGAGCCATCTCAACCCACTCTCGCCGACTTCCTTACCCTTCCAGAAAAGAAACAAAGATCTGGTCAAATCGTTACCCAAATGGTTGAAATGTGGCGATAATGGGTATGCTCTGCCTCTGAAATCAACGTTATGAGGGAAGAAAAGCTTTTCTCCCAAGAATCCTCGGGCAATTTCCAATTTATAGTTGGTGTCACATCTTTGAGATCTTGCTGATGCAGCGAAGTTGACTGCGGCTCTGACTCTCTTTTGGTACTCAAACTTCTGTTGTGGTTCCGCGTCCAAAGGTAAAGGTTCTGGCAATTCTGGTTCGACAACGATTGGAGGAATATCCAAGAACTTCTCACCGGTGTTCCAGTATTTGGTGATAACTTCAAACACGTTACGATTCACTGTCCACGGAGTGTTTCCCAACACGTTTAAACCGTCATAGACTTCGTCCAAGTTGCCCATTTCAGAGGCAGCTCGCAAATATGCCGAGGTTTCTGGAGAATCTTTGATTCTCACTAATGCAGTCTGTGAATATAAGTAGCCACCATCATTATGAGACGACCATGGACGTGGTGGAACCAACATTGGCAAAAGCTGTGGTTGCACACAGTTACTAAGCGACTTGCCGGCTAATTGACGGATGACTTCTTTGTGGATCTTCAATACTCCAAGCTTTTGACCCGAGAGGAATTGATATGTATGGTGGAAAGCAGGCTGCACTCCATAGACGGTTTTACCTGTGGTTGGATCAACTGCTTTGACTGGCACTTTGGCAACATGCATTAATAACGATGTCAACACTGACCCAAGTTTGGCATAGATAGTATAACTCCATTCACTTGTTTGCGAAGGATCGTCAAGAATAACACTCTTCTTATGTCTCAACATCTTCTTCCATTGGTTTGTAGTCTTGAGTTTCTTGGAATATGCCTTCTTTTCGGTGTTTAAGAGACTTTGAGATCTATATTCTAATTCAATGGCTCTTCCCACGGAAATAAGTGCTCTTGCGGCTCTCATTCCGTCGATAATTCCACCCGTAGAGTTCAATTTTAATAACTCAAGAATGGTGATAACACTCATCTTCTTTGGAGGCACCAAAACTAAGTATGGAGCATAGTATTCACGATCTTTTCTGATTTGTTTCTCTTCGGCAGTGAGTTTTTGAGGAGGAGCATCGCCGTTCAAAAGTGCCTTACACTCTTCAACTTCCTTTTCTAAATATGGCAAAAACTCAGAGTACCATTTAAAGAGTTGAGCGTTCAATCCTTTATTGAGACTCAACCCGCCTCTTTTTTGCATGTCTTCAAATTCGTGTTTCCACTTCTCTTTTGCTCCGTCAACACCTCTCACTTCCAATTGTCTTTGTCTAGCTTCGTTAAAAATGTCCAATGCTTCGTCGAATTTGTCCTTTTGTTCCTGTGTTTGTAAACTTTGATGCAATTTGAAGAAATCACGCTTGTCAATCGATGTGTTGTGGAGTAAATGGTCTGTCAATTCGTTCTCAATGCCTTTCATGATCTTTTCGAATTCATGCGATCCGGTTTCTTCCTTTAACCCTAAAAGTGTGTGTCTAATGATTTTCAACCCGAACGAATCAACGGCTCTTAACGTCTCACTGTCCTTTTCAATCGTGGGCACATCCAGGTCGTCTCTGAAGTATTCTGGAGTCTCTTCGTTTTCGAGCAAATCTTTCTCGTTTCTTACTTCTCTGAATAAGTGGATAAAATCAGTAGGTACATGGCTCTCGGTCATTCCTTCGTCTTTGAAAATCAGCATCAAAGCTTCAACTCCCAAAATATCGATATGTGAAAAAATCTTTCTCGTCTTGGATGTTGGATATGTAGCTAAGAGCTTGGAGTATGGTTCTCCAACTGTGATGTGTTTTGAGAGGAGAATGGCGTGTGTTCTATCATTAAGCTGGACGTCTGGATATTTACGCTCAATGTTACTTATGTATGTTTGGACATCCTTCAACAGCACCGATTCCTCCAATGCCCACGTCTCTAAATATTTGTTGATGGAAAAGATAAATGTCTCTGGCGATGCTAATAATGGATGAATTGCCTTAAGAATCTTGTCTGCTCTCTCGAAATTTTTACTGGATAACAAAGCATCCAACAATGACTGCAAATGGATAACATCTTTGGCGAAGGGGGATCTGGTGACTGGATCGTACTGCGACGACCATTTGATTTCTTTCTTCTGTTCCTCGGTCACATTCGAGAACGCTTTGGAATCAATATCGGCGTAAGATTTCGTGTGTACTGAAGGTCTGACACCTTCGTCCTTCTTGTTCTTTAAATCATCAAGAAATGACTTATAAATGGGAAAATTTGTGGTTGATGGAGAGCTTGTGAGTGTGGTGATGTCTCTCCTTATAATTAGTTCTTTTATTCCTCTTCTCTGTAAAATATATATGCTTCTCCCTGCTTTCAACATCCTTAACCTCGTACTACATTTATGTTTTTAGAGCGGTTTTTCACGCCATCGGTATATCAAATTTTCAAAAAAATTATGTAAGCATGTTAACAGGCATGACAAAGAAAGAAGAATAGTTTGGTATATCGAAATGTTTACCTATAATGGAGAAAAGTCTTTGCGAATCTGTCTACCCAATGCTCTCTCTAGATTCTAGTTGTTTTAGGTATTACTATTTTTTATAATCAAAATATTACAAATATCCATACCGCAATACTAAAAAGATATACCCGATATCGACCGATCAAAAACCACCAATAACCGGAAATGTGCTACTCCAGACTATCTAACGAGCTTCTTGAAATTAACATATTATTGGTTGAAGAGATACTCTAAGGAGCTAAATAGAAATAAATAATGAACAAGTATAGAGGTAAAGACTAAACGTTAGATCATTGTAATTAATTGCTGTTATGATGCAACTACTGACAAGTGGTGAGAAATTAATGGATATGGTGCTTGCGCTTGTGAGATCGGTGTAGAGCTTGAAACGAGGCGAAAAGCTAAAAAAGGTATGGTGATATTTGAATGATATGCTGAATGATATTCTGAACGCTGGGGTTTCAACTAACCAGCTTGAGAATACATCAACAGGCACTATTCCTCATACTTTCCTCTACCCTGCTTGAGACATTATCTCAATATCTCAATATCTGAAGGGATCTTATCGTCCTTCTCTTACAATCCCATCTCTGCTTGTAAGGCCTTTAATGCCTCTTCATCTTCGTCTTCACTTTCAGCCTTAGGAGCAGTCTTGGTAACTGAAGGGAAATTTGGTAGTTCTTCTTGAGGCACCTTCTTAGGTTGTACCTTTTGTGCTGGAACTGCATGCAGTTGTCTTTCTTCTTCTTGCAAAGCAGCCAATTCTTCATCTAATTCGTCTTCGTCAACATACTCTGTACCTACAGGTCTGGATATGGCGTCTGAAATTTCATCTGCAAGCTCAACTTGTTCTCTAATATCGTCCATAGTCTCCTCCACTTTATCTACGTTATATTCTCCATGTATTTGTTTCATAGCACTGGCACCTTGCTTCATAGCCTTCATCGTTTCCAAGTTCAAGTTGGCACCTTCAATAGCCGTCAACTGAGTTTCCAAAGATTCGATTTGGTTCTCTATCTTTATCAAGTTGGTTTCGTATCCCTTCTTCTTCTTTAATGCGTTCTTGGCCAACACCTTGTTGGTGGAAATGTATTTCCGGGCCATCGCATCCTGATCGCTCATTTGTTGTTCCAAGTGTCCCCGTTTCTTGTTTAATGTTTGAATATGTTCTCTCAACTCGACGATGGCTCTCTTGGAAAGCTCCTTCTTAGGCGGCTTGTTGCCCCCAAACAAGTAGTTCCACATTATGAATATATGCAAATGTAGTTGAAAGTGGAAATATGCTATTATTTGAGTCTGTAGAGGTTAATATATGAATTTTGGTGATGATGTTGTGGTTTTGGGTGTTATTTCTTTCTTGTGGTGTATTGGTTCGGTTATCTCCACTGTTTACTTATCTCAGCCAGTGGCGTTTTTTAGTGTTATTTCTTAAATCCACTTATATACACCCCCACGAGCTTATACATACGCTTATATCGTACCGGTGTAGGTAATATCAGAATAGTCGTTAAACCAATGTTTTGCCTACGGATGAGGGTGAGTCGTTCAAATTTAATTTGGTGACTATCAGTAAAGGCAAGAATTTCTGGGCATGTCGCACGACCTTTATGATATGCTATATATTTACTTACAGTTAATGAAATGGCGAAAATGATAAGACACTGTATGGATAAGAAGATTTTGTGTGGATTAGATCTCATCATACAATTTTATTGTTCATGAAGCCGAAAGGCGGAGAATTAGAGATTAGTTGGGTTGAGATTTAACGAATGGCTCCGGTCGAATTGCTAAGATCCACACTAGTCAAACATGCTTGAAATTAGTAGGAAAATTCATCAAAGTGAACAAATCCTTCATTTAAACAATACTATTCAATAGCACCTCGTAAAAACCATCTTTTTCCACTTGTGCACCTAGAACTCTTCTCTTTGAACATTCTCTTTTTAATCTCCCTGAGACCTCTTTTTAGCTCTTAGTAACTCTTGCAACCTAGCTACTGCTTCACTCAGAATTATTCTATTCCCTTCTCAACTCACTCAACTAACCATTACCCACAAGAAGAAAAATACAATCAAAACCCCAAATATCTTCAAAAATAACCATCTATTACTTGTGATATGAGCATAATATTTCAACAACTCCCGTTGGGCACCGGAGATATTTATACTTATGTCTTCGACATTCTCATCGATTCTTTGGATTTGTTCTCCTTGTTCACTGACCATTGTGGCCAACTGTTGGAAGAGGTTACCCACCTCATTAATTGTTGATTCTATAGTCTCTACCGCTCTATTTCTCTGTTGTAAATATTGGCCAGTTTGTTCTTCCATCATGAGCATTTGTTGCGTTTGGTTGGGTATACTTAAGTACTCGCCGTTTGAGTATGGACTTGGAATAACGTCGTCGGGGTCGTTGTCGGGATTATAGGGCAACGAAGACTCGGATCTTAAGTACGGATTTTCACCCAAGTTGTGCAAATTACTCAGTTCTGGCGATGCGTTGCCCACTCGGTGAGATGTTGCAGAAAGAAAGTTTTCAGTTCTGCTCTTGTTCATGATTTCGTTCTTTTGACGAATCTCCAATACATTTTTGAACTCTCCACTGACGTTCTTCATTTTCGAGTTTAACAAGTTCAAAACATTCTTTGAAAACTGACTTGTTTGTGAATCTATTTGGATGGTTGTGTCTCCCTTTACAAACCGTTGTAAGTTCTGCATGTTTTGTTCGATTTTGAAAATCTCTTGCTTAATGACATATGTCAACTCGCCGATTTCTATAGGCTTGTCATCAAACAATGGTTTTCTTTTGGCTAACAACGCCAACTTGCTTAAAAGCTCCGTAACATGTACTATATCTTTTGCTATGATGCTTGCTTGTTGGCTAAACTTCGATTTCTTCACCGGTTCATTTGTTTTAGGTTCAACATGGTTATTTTGTTTCCTATTGATTTTATCGTATGAAGACACACATTGTTGGAATTCTATGGTTCTGTTCTGCAAGGTTGTCGACATCGTTTGATGAGTTGGTGGTGAGTTTAGAACAACACAACAAAATTTGTAGATTGTGATTCTAGTGAGGTGCGTATGCAGGAGAGTCCCATGATATTTGTAGGCTTTGGTCACGTGTATGGGTGCAAAAAGTCTTAGGGGAGGCTATTGAAGTACGTTGTTCGAGAATATATGATATCTTTATGATATCTTTAGTATAATATGGTAATAAGGAATAATCTTCTAAACTCATAGCCTCACAAATTGAGTTTTGGATCTCATTTGCGATACCTGTCTGAATATATCTTATAACTTTGGTTGGGCCATTTTAACACCGTAGTATATGATTTATTGGATACGGACTTATTGTCCACAAGTAAAGTTTAGAAGTAAAGTCCAGAAGCTAAAGTTCGGACTTTCATTCGACTTTCCTCTCTTGTAATTATGGTGGAAGAATAAATATCAAAAACTCACATAAATTTACAAAAACTTGACAAAATGAAGATCCAGCAACATTATATTAAATACTACCCATATATACTAGCAATGTAGAAAACTTCTTGAAGACCGCTCAGCATACAGACAAATTCCAATTTTTCTTTTTACATATATCAGTCCAGTCAATACACCGATTCCCTGACCTGTTTTGTCTCCATGCTTCTTCAATAATTTCAAGGACTCTCAGAACATTTGCAACCAAATATCGTTCTTGAATCTTTTCGATTCTCTTCTGCATTTCGATCCGATCACTGGGATTACAACAATTGATACCACAAATCAACAACAGCAATGCAAGGGCACTAACAAACTTGGTAGGCACTAGGATATCTATTCCATTGAGACAGTTTAGTAAGAGGACTTGTTGTTCTATGGCCGAGGGTGCCATTCCTTTGATTTTGGTATTGATACAAAGCTGACAGGTATACAGGTATACTTCAAATAGTGTAAGGTGTAACTCCAATTCCTTTTTGTCGTCCATAATCAATTCTATCTGGGCCAAGTTTGGCTTGCAATTATGGAGTTTTTCTTGAAGAATGGTAAATTGATGGTTTGCGTCTTCATAGTATTCGATTCGAAGCTGTCTCAAATGGGAGGTATCGTCGTAGTTCATCAGGTGGGAGGAGTTTAACGCAAGTATGCGGAGTTCTCGGTCCAATTCCAGCTTTCTCTTGTGCAAATCCGATGCCACAGAATTCATTTCTGCTAGAATGAGATACACAGGTTGCAAGCATCCTTGGAGCGGGTCAAGACCATAGTTTCCAAACTCTAGGATCTTGTTGTGATGAAAAATACTGTAGTATTCGGATATTGGAAACTGGCTATTGCCCGAAAATGCATTGGATGACAAGATATCATGGAAAAAGACATCTGAAATCAAGAACTTGATATCGTTTGAGTAGTCGAACTGACGGCAGATTTGTTCCAACCCTTCATTTTTCTTGATCAACTCTGTAGCTTTATGAAAGAATTGGTGCCAGTTATACACGTCACCAGCACATACTTCGAAACTCATCACCACCATATAGAAACTCAAGAGAATAAACGTTTCGTTCTTACTTAAGTTTTCATAGGAAGGATATCTCTTTTGGATTAATTCAAATGCTGATGCCATATATGTTTTTACTCTCTGACTGTACCCTTCCACAAAAAGACCACCCCATGCCGCCACCGCATACATTATGGCATTGTCGGTGGATGCCAACTGATAAAACGTCTTCAAAAAGTAATTTGACGAGTCGGGTCCGATACACACCACTCGAGCACATCGATTTATGTAAGAGTCCAAGAATAAACCACCTTTTTCATCGATTTGTGGAAACATTGAGATCTGATGTGGTGGAGATGGTGATACCATCTCGAGGAAGTAGTTTTGAGAAATATTGATATCGTAGTGACTAGGAAACTGTGAGACGAATGGTGTTTCTTTACTCGCTAGCGAGACAAATGATGGTGACAACATAAGTTGCTTTGGGGAATTGGTTTCACTGTTCGAGTCTCTGATATGACTTATATACTCACCTAGCGAAGAGTCTTTTAGTGAAGTATCACTGGGTAAATGTCGCGATGAAATGGCAATATGACTTGAGTTATCTTTAATAGGAGTATTCTTTGATTCAGATGTTTTCAAGTGTCGTATATCTGAGGTTTTGGATGAAGTATGATCTGACGAGGAATTCGAGTTCTCTTCTGGTGAATCCTCAAGAAGAGTTATTTTAGATGTTTCATTAGTGGATACAGTAGAATTCAAGATAGTTTCTTTAGAGTTTTCATTCTTGGGAGCTTCCTTTATCAATTTGAGAGCTTGACGACTTTCATCGTCAGAAACGCTCTCTTTTATTCGAACCGGTTTGATATTCTCTCGCCATAAACACTCCACATTTCGATGTTTGCATGATCCACAAGTGGGATATGATTCATCACATTTCTTCCTGGCATGGTTAGTAAATCTAATTAGAAGGATAGTTATTCATAATGTGATGTCTGGAATAAGTTCACACAGTTCCACAACTCTAGCCAATACATGTTGCTATTTCAGTGTATCTAATCTGAGACTAAAGTATTCATTGGTTTCTGATTCTACTTCTAACTAGTACAAGCAGCTTTGATTTTGGCGATACTCCATTAATATTCCATAATTATATTCCACAATATAATACTAATAAACCACTTAACCCACTTACACCCACTATTGTCGGTAGGCTCAAACTTATTTAGTACTTACTTTCTTCTTCGACACTGCTTACAACCATTTCTTGATCGATGAGATGCCCCCAACACTATATTTTTCACCTCTATTCTTTTCGTTTTACTCGGAGCCTGGCACACCGCTTCATTTGTAGTCTCTATACTTTCCAAGTTGTTTAAATAGAGGGTAGAAAACATATTGATAGAAGATGATGAATACTTTTTTAAATTTCGTGGGGATCTTGTCGCACTGAGCTTGGAAAATGCATACTGAGTAAGATATAGTATACCGATTAGTACACTAGAATTGCTCTTGAATGGTCTTAGATCGTTATACGTAATATCTACTAAAGCTACGAAACTATAACACTACATTTCATAGCTCTAGCTTTATATATTTTACTAGATTTTTTAACTTTTCTATATCTTTTAGTTTTACAAGATTTTCTTGCTTTACTACTTCTAGCTTCTGTGAACCAATGTCATAAACTATCCTTCAACAGGACCCCAAAGATTATCTCATAAACTATTTCTAGCTCTATCACATCACTTCTAGTATTGAATATGTCTTGAATCTAAACAGTCGCAGAATTGATAGATGTAGTATGGGGAGGAATAGTAAGGATAGATATAGTAATGATAGATATAGTGTTCAAGCTGTAATATAAGCTCCAAAATATACTACAATACTTAATTTACAGATGAAAGGATTGGTTGTTTAAAGTTATAGGCTCTTGATAATCTTCTGCTTTGGAAATGGAACACAGATCTTGCTTAGGATTACACTGTAAGAATTAATAGATACAACCAAGCGATTACTAACAGAGTAGTAGATTGCAAATATGTCCAGCCAACGTAAAGAATATCGTTTCTATTAAGAGAATCTAATAACCGGAACAACATTGGCCTGATAGAACATTTTGATGTCTCAAATTCACAATCTATTATAAAGATCCTGTTGACACTCTTTTAGTACTTTTTCAAATGTGCAAGGTACTGTACGCTCCTTAGTAGTTAGTAATTCACTAGAAGTCAAGGGATCGTCATTAATAAGAGATAGCGACTTAATGCCTAGTAGCTCACTAGAGGTCCACTAAACTAACTAAACCCTCTCATCTGTGAGTAGCTACGCTCCTGTACGACTAAAAAGTTGACTCATACATGATTCGTCGACTTAGATATGAAAACGTATTCAAGAAATCATTTTAGCAGCATATTTCATGAGACTGTACATTTTTGCATTCGCTAATCACCAGTTCACATCTCATCATCATCCTGTCATAACTTGTATCTTGAAATCTGTAAACTTTGGGTGCAAATTTCATGTTTCAACCAGAAAGATCCATACCGCAACGGAGTTAGACAGTTATGACTAGAGTATCGGAAGCTAATACCACCAAATAGCCTTCATATAGTTATGATATCAAATAGTATATACCGCGTGCTCAGGCGAGGACTACTTTTGTGGCTAGTGTAACGGTTTTCTGCTAGTACTAAGCGAAGACTATCTATCGTTCCTTCCTAAAGCAGTCAAATATCAACAAGCGTGCGTCAACCAATCACACCAATTTTTTTGTTTTTGTTGTTGATTCGTCTAAACACATCAACAACAGCGTTTAACAAGACACTTCATCCTTTTGAATACGTTATAAATTCAATCATTGAATAATCAAGGGTTTTTTAGTATTCCAGAGAAGTTTAGTTAATTATGAGAGAAATCGTAAGTGTGATTGAGAGAAGATGACACAGGGTCATCCCTTGAAAACGACGGGTCCTACGCGCTTTAATTAGGGTGGGCAATGGTTATAGACCATCATACGCGCCATGAATAGTACTAACCTTTAGATTCATTTATCTGCTGGTCAATGTGGTAACCAAATTGTAAGTATAAACCATTTGATCCTAAACTTGGAATTATTCGTCTAAGGAATGTGAAAATCGACTTCAGGGCCGTGAAAGAAACCGAACTGGAACTGACGACTGGCCAATATTTGAATTCGAAATAAACTTCTAGCTGACCAGCCAACTGAACTGAACGAACTGAACTTATCAAACTGATGCTTCGGCAATATATAACTTCTTAAATTCGAGGTGATCAAAATGAATCTAACGCAAGCACAGAAGATCGAGACGATGTGAATTTAATAAACCCAATGACTCTCAAAGATTACACGGATGAGAATAATGAAGTGATTATATGTTTGAAGTTGTTTGTCTTCAATTGCAGATACGAGTTTTTGTTGATTTTCTACTTGTCAGATAGTATCCGTTGCTTCTACTTGTCAGACCTATCCAGTATTAACGTTTCCGAGGAATTTGACGCGTAGTTACGATATTTCTTATCTCGCAACATTCATTAGACGGAATCTCATATGTATGTATACTAACCTTTAGGGTTCTGCCTTTTGGGAAACCATTTGTGGCGAACACGGCTTGGACAACAACGGTAACTACCATGGAGAAGATGACCTCCAAAAAGCCAAGTTGAACGTTTACTTCAACGAAGCTTCTTCTGGTAAATACGTCCCTCGTGCCGTTTTAGTTGATTTAGAACCAGGTACCATTGATGGTGTCAAGACATCCCGTATTGGTAACTTATTTAGACCCGACAACTTTATTTTCGGACAAAGTTCTGCTGGTAACGTTTGGGCCAAGGGTCACTACACCGAAGGTGCAGAATTAGTTGACTCTGTTATGGATGTTGTTAGAAGAGAAGCAGAGAGTTGTGACTCTTTGCAAGGTTTCCAAATAACACACTCCTTAGGTGGTGGTACTGGTTCCGGTATGGGTACGTTATTGATTTCCAAGATCAGAGAAGAGTTCCCAGACAGAATGATGGCCACTTTCTCAGTTGTTCCATCTCCAAAGGTTTCTGACACTGTTATTGAACCTTATAACGCCACGTTGTCTATTCATCAATTAGTGGAAAATTCCGATGAAACTTTCTGTATTGATAACGAAGCCTTGTACAACATTTGTCAAAAGACCTTAAAATTGCCACAACCATCTTATGTTGAGTTGAACAACTTGGTTTCTTCAGTTATGTCTGGTGTCACCACCTCGTTGCGTTACCCAGGACAATTGAACTCTGACTTGAGAAAATTGGCCGTCAATTTGGTTCCTTTCCCAAGATTACATTTCTTTATGGTTGGGTACGCTCCATTGACATCTATTGGATCCAAGTCTTTCAGATCTTTGACTGTACCTGAATTGACTCAACAGATGTTCGATCCTAGAAATATGATGGCTGCGTCTGACCCTCAAAACGGTAGATACTTGACCGTTGCCGCCTTCTTCAGAGGTAAGGTTTCTGTCAAGGAAGTTGACGATGAAATGCACAAGGTCCAAACCAGAATGGCATCCAATTTTGTTGAATGGATTCCTAATAATGTTCAAACCGCCGTGTGTTCGGTTGCTCCAAAGGGTTTGGATATGTCTGCCACTTTTATCGGTAACTCCACATCGATCCAAGAATTATTCAAGAGAGTTGGTGACCAATTCAGTGCCATGTTCAGAAGAAAGGCTTTCTTGCATTGGTACACCTCGGAAGGTATGGATGAAATGGAATTCACTGAAGCCGAATCCAACATGAACGATTTGGTCAGTGAATACCAACAGTACCAAGAAGCAAGTATCGATGAAGAAGAAGAATTGGAATACGCCGACGAAGCGCGTTTGGATGACCAATTAGAATAGAGTTGTCTCTGATGCATTGCAAAGTTCTTTGATCTCTCTCTAGTTTTTCTCTCCCTTTATTTCTCTTCACGATTTGCTTCTATATATAATTTATACCCTACTGTTAATTCGAGTTTAATATTTCATAAATGTAGTAGTATAGGTAAGAAATGCCTATAATAAGTAGTAGAGTCATATAACTATAACTAGTTAAAATTATTGCTAACAAAACTGATAAATTGACTAGCCATATTTGAATTATTTGTATAATCTGTTATGTATTTATCAGGTATTTATAGCAAATCTTCTTTTTAGCAAATCCTAAGATAACAATAGTTATAACACCTTCGATAGTCATAAATCCATCAATTAATCCACCTATAAATCCAAATATAGAAGTTCTCATTAAGTTAAGTATAAAGACCTAATATTCACATTAATAAATGAAATGTCACTATTTGCACCCATTTTTATCAAAACTACAGATATTTATGGATGGTGAAAACAGCGCTTTACAGCTAAATGAGTCTGTCACAGATTTTACGGCTACATGAGTTTGTCAGATTTCAATATCATCCACAAAGCTTGAAATTTCAGAATATTCTAGGCTATGGTTGTGTATTTGTATTTAGTATAAATAATGCAAGTTGTTGAATAGTTGGGAGAGTTCTGAATCAAGGACATCCTGTATTGCTAGTGGCAGTTCTAGTTGTAATTTCAGTGATTTAGCGGTGAATTGATGAAGTTCTAGATGATGTATGAGAAATTCCTCAAGAGAGACCTCTTAAAATGAGTTTTAGATGGAATTTCAAAAAAAACCTTAGAAACTTTTGAAAATTTTGAAACTTTTGAAACTTTATAGGACCTTTATAGATCTTTATAGGACTTCATACGTTAAAGGCTCTAAATCATTAGACTTATAAATTTTCTGTCTAGAGAGTTTCTCAATTTCCGTCTCGAATCTACTGGGCCATAATTTATTAACCTCGCTAGCAAAGTTATCGATCATGATATATCACCAACAGTGTCCAGATTTAGAGAACTAACCCCTCAAGAAGTTCTTTACAAAATCATTCTTATCAACGACATTATAACTGTGTTGGTCTTCAAAGTATCTCAACACGTGACATTGTTGTTTCCAGAAGTTAACCAACTCTTGGAATTCCATCTGGCCCTTCATCATTAAGACGTTGGAGACTCCGAGATCGTTGACGAATCTATGTCTTTCGAATTCTTGTCTGATTTTTGTTTTGATGTTAGCCACAGGCATATCCAACTCGTATAAGTCACCGAATTCGGATGAATATCTCATGTATTTACGGTATAAGTGCAAGACTCTTTTTCTCATGTCGGCGTTGGTGACCGAACGACGGGTAGTTTCAGCAAACTCGGTGGCTAAGGTCATTTTGGTGTTGGTCCTGGTCTAATAGCTGTGAATCTCATTTTTACAAATGATGATTTTTGGTTGGTTCATTTGGTCGTGCGCGAGGTGAGAAATTATCGTGTATTGGAGAAATTGCAAAAACTCCATATAGTGAACGATGGAGATTAGATAAGAAATATCTGAAGACGAACTATGAGGGAGCGATTAGTTCTCTCAGGTATCTGTTTAGTAGGGAAATAGTCATTGAATTAAAAAGGTATATGAAAAGAACATTATATAAGGAAATTAAAACTAATACTTAAATTGATATCATTATTACTATTAGAAGTTTGATATGGGAAATAGTATCTACTAGAGTGCCTGATTGTGACTCCCATGTTACACAAGTCTGTTTTCTTTAATATTTATCATTACATCTATAATTGAAATTTACGAATGCTCATATTGAACCATTAATCTAGAGAGATTTTGATACTTTTATGATTAGTATCCTTATGATTAGTTATTTACAAAAGTCTTTCAAAGCTTCAAGCTTCGAGATTATTCTTCAAGAATATTCTTCATGATTATTCTTCACGATTATTCTTCATGATTTCTTGATATTATCTAAGTGTACTGTTAATAACACCTAATAAATCACCAGAAGGTTCAAGAATCTTAATAAAACGACAGAGTTCGAAGCACCAGTCCCATTTTTTGGCCTTATCCAAGAGAACCATTATCTTGAGAATCACTTCACGGTCATTGGAATCTAGCAGGCTGTCTGTTGGAACGTCACCCTCCTTTTTGAAGTTGAGGTGGACGATCAAGTAGTTGTAGCATAGAGCTACATCCTCCATTCCAATTAATCGAGACATGAATTCCACGGGCGTGGTCTTTAAAACTGTAAAGAACTTCTTCCAGTATCCTATTTCGATCTTGCGGAGACATTGAATGTAGATAAACTCCGAGTGCTGGGTCATTTCGATCAACTGGATGACGTTTTCAAGAACAAGATTGTTTTCCTCTGTAAGGTACTTGAACAAGAGCAATTCCAAGCAATAGTCATAGTTTTCAAACATATCATACTTGCCAAATGTGACGGCATTTGTAGCATCGTCGAAGTTGTGAAGAAGGTCGAATTCGATAAAGTTGTTGAGAATAAGTTTGTGAGAGATTTTATTCCGGATAATCAATCCCCCGGCACTTGCACGGTCTACCATTAACTTTTCCATCACAATCAAGTCTAACGACTTGTAGCCTCCAATGGTGGCCCGCACGTCGAACTGTAAGGGCTGGTAGTTGTCTATTTCGATCTTGATTGCATCAGTCATGTTGAGTTCTGGACTTTCTAGTCCATCCACAACATGAGTGTAATTATCAAATGCGTGGTCCACCAACACTTCTAAGTCATATATCAACAAGTTGTCGCCTGTAAAAAGATAAATATAGTTGATGCTTGTATCTTGGAAGTTCACCGTCTGGAGTTTGAAAAGTTCAATGGATTGGTTAATCTTGATCAAATCATACATATTGCTCGGCTTGACTGCATTGACAGGATTTGAGTTCAGCATCCCTGATCTAGATTGGTTCTTCAATAAATAAAATTCTCCCGTGTTCAACAAAAACAAAAAGTGTTTCTTGTTGATCATTGTGGTTTGGACTATATCCCTAAGCGAGATTTTGTTTTGAATCGTGGATAAGTGAATCGTTTTGTTGACTCCAATGAAGATTTTGTAGTTTTGTTGGTCTTTATAATCTTGCAAGTTAGTAGAAGACGACTCGCGTGCAATCAACTTGTTGTCATTCAATTCTATTATTACAAGTCTATAATCGGTGGTCAAAATTAGCACTTGTGCCACATTATCAGACACCTTGAGCAGTTGGAAGCTAATGAAGGTGGTTTTGAAGTCATATCGCCAGAGAATTAAATCGCTGTCAAAAACAAAGTCTTCTCCTCCACAGCCGTACTTGGACATCGTTGTGTTCAACACAATAATCTCATCCACCAAGTGATGGTCATTAGTGTCATGAGCATTGCCATCGGACTCATAGTTATCGTTAAGCTTTCGGTTGACCAATACGAGGTAGTCGTTAAACCAGAAATGATCCATGATATTCAACGCATCCATGTAATAATTCCTGAAATTAAACCAGAGAATATGGTTGATATCATTGCCACTGGTAGAGTATGGAGTAGAAATGGATATATTGTCTCCATATGAGACCGCAAATTGATTGGAAGAGCTTCGCGAAATCACAAACTTGCCATTAACACTCTTTACGGATTTGCTGGAGTGGCCATTGTAGTGCTCGATTTGGTTGATGATTCTTTTGAATTTGGGAAGCATTGGAAACCTGATGAAACTCTTGTTATTTTGAATCACACTGATATATTCTTGATTGTAGAACGTGGAGTCGCAATGTCCTGTCAAAGTTAACAAATTCACATAGTAGAGTTTTGTCTTGTCGTGATTGATGATGTAGAGGACAGATGCATTTGGCGATATAGTAATCGTGGAGGCTTCTAAAAATCCACGATTCTCTTCATAGACTCCGTCTAATTCTTTAAGTATTTCACCACTACTAAAAGAAACACTGCCAAATTTAGAGTGTAAAGACCAATGGCCACTTTTGGAGTCTACAACGGCAAAGAAGCTTCCACAGGATGACCACGTTGTTTTGATATTGTCTCCAGCAACGTTGATATCTTTAACGTAAACGAGACTTTCGGGTTCTCGTTTGAAAAGTTTGATCTTGCTGTCAATTACAAGAAGAAACAAATCACATTGAGGGTTGAAAGCAATGTGAATCTTCGTTGTCATAGTTAAATCCAGAAATTGGTACAATTTAGTTCCCACAGGTTTGACCTCTCCGTCTGAATTATCAAATCTAAGTATCCACGCCTCAAATTGATCATTGATGAACAAGAAATAGTTATAGAAAATGTTGTAGTTTATGTAAATGATGTTCTGTCCACTATTGTACCACTCAAATTCAGATAACTTGAATATTTCATTGTTGAAGTTTTGGATATTGATGATTTGAAAGAAATTGTCAGGAGATGTCTCTTCCGTTTCATCAACACTTGCTTTATCGTTTTTGTCATTAAAGATAAGCAAATTGTGGGAATTCTGTTTGAGCCAATATCTTTGGAGCCCCATTCCGATCTTGAGAACCTTAAACACCGACAACTTAACCAAATCAATTGAAAAGTTACCCCACTCATCTTCTATAGCCTGATTATTAAAATGCTCGATGTTCTCCAAATTCACCTGGGCTTTCTGATTTCCTTGGATAATTGTTTTGGTGGCATTTTTGATAAAGGAGGCCAAAGAATTATGCAGAGTGGTGTCACTGTGGGGCAATCCCGATTGTAGTACTTGATCGTTCTTAGGACTCGAAACTTCATACATGGTACGAGACAACGTCAAGTTCATCAGATAAATGATAACATAATTGGAGTCTGTGTGCACAAACAAGTTGACGTTATTGAGTTTCTGCAAACTAGCTGTATTGACGGAAACATGCTTAGTTTTGATGTTGAGGTTATTTCCATGCTGATTTATGGACTCTTCAGCACGTTTATGGTACGTTATCGGTAACAACGAGTATTGGTCAAAGACATGGACGGCCGATTCGGTTAACGTGACGAGAAGTGATGTATGAGGGATATGAATGAGTTTTAGTATTTCCACATTATGGGGTATCGGAATCAGAAATTGAGGACATGAATCTACCCACACCATTGTTAGTCTGTTGGAGTTTAATATGGTGTTATGAGTTAAACTCCAGATTTCGCGTGTTTTGATAATGATAGAGGTCACGTGAACCATGGATTATTATCGATTAGATGGATAATTGACTAGCTCTGTAAGAGATATTACTAGTAGTATACATTATGTGATCTTTAGGGAGTATACACTTGAGTTAAAATGATATACTTCTCATTATCAGAATTAGGCTCTTTACCTATTTGAGGAGTCACAATCAATTGGGCGTGTGGTCTAGTGGTATGATTCTCGCTTTGGGTTCTGTTTACAGGCAAATTTGCGAGAGGCCCTGGGTTCAATTCCCAGTATGCCCCATCTGATTTTTTTTTGCATGTCTAATAAGGTAAATTTTACTCTCTATTAGTAGTCCATATTTACTTGTCTGTTGGTTCATATTAAACTAAAACAATTTGGCCCAGAATTACTGATTTAATAGATACAATATTGAAAGATGCATATCTTTATCTTCTCTTTATGAGCAATATTTTACCTCTTCAAGGCTCCGCTACAATCACTACTTTCTTTGCTAAATTATCTCTCAGCAACACCATAAAAGATGATGTATGTATTGAAATATATAATATACTGATTTCTTAACGGTAAGATTTTTGGAATCTTGCTCTGGCACCACGACCACCGAATTTCTTTGGTTCCATTCTTCTGGAGTCGGCAACTAATAAGGTTTTGTCGTAAGAGGCGAAGACCTTCTTTAATTCGTTCTTAGAAGCTTCGTCAACGTATTTTTGGTGGTAAGCAATCAAACCCTTGGCAATAGCTTGTCTGATAGCGTAAACTTGAGATACATGACCACCACCGGTGACCTTAACTCTGATATCGATGTTTTGGAATTTGTCCAAACCAACCAAGGTCAAAGGTTCGTAGACTTTGAAACGTAAGATTTCTGGTTGGACTAAGGTGATTGGAGCACCATTGACTTTGATTAAACCCTTACCGGCTTTAACGTGAGCAACGGCAGTAGCGGTCTTCTTTTTACCAAAAGTCTAAATTGTTAGTATGTATTCAAAATGGACATGCTTGTGTGAGAGCTAATAGATAATGCTCTCCATTACAGGAGAAGAAATATTGGTGAAAGTGGACTATTTGAATGGTTTTCATACCAAATTTAAGCTTCATACCATTCTGGCATTGATCTTGAAGGAAGCTTGCTTCTCCCTGCTTTCTGCTTCTCCACTATTGCATTCTCACACTCGTTATATTCTCCTCTCCTTCTCTTAATTAATCGTTACATACTTGGACAGATTGAGTGGACATATTGTGCTTACTTTTTGAAACCTCTTGGAAAACAGTATTGAAATTTTTTTATAAAATTGTCCTGGTAGCTTGAGACAGCATTGGAAAAAAATTTCATCGTGAGGGTTGAAAAGTTTAATATGTTGCGGAGTGGATGTAATCTGGGTAATGTATTGCGTAAGTGATGCAAATTGTGTTTGTCGCCTGCATACAAATTAAATGCACTAGAGTTTGGATCCACGTGATAGTTGTGACTGTTTCTGTCGTGTATTGAGAAATTTGACCGGATAAAACTAACAATGCGACAAACATCCATTCTGCAATACATATCACAAAGTGAAAAATTTTATCATTTTTTCATCTCACTATAGTATACAAATTTTTAAACAGCTTTTTCTGTATACTAATTCTTTCTTCCTTCAAGATTAATTCACAATGGCTATCTCCAAGAACTTACCATTATTAAAGAATCACTTCAGAAAGCACTGGCAAGAACGTGTCAAGGTTCACTTTGACCAAGCCGGTAAGAAGGCTTCTAGAAGACAAGCTAGATTAACCAAGGCCGCTAAGATTGCTCCAAGACCTATTGACACTCTTAGACCAGTCGTTAGAGCCCCAACTATCAAATATAACAGAAAAGTTAGAGCTGGTAGAGGTTTCACTTTAGCTGAATTGAAGGCTGTTTCCTTGTCTCCAAAATACGCTAGAACTATTGGTATTTCTGTTGACCACAGAAGACAAAACAAATCTCAAGAAACTTTTGACGCCAACGTTGCTAGATTACAAGAATACCAATCTAAGTTGGTTATCTTTGACAAGAAGACCAAGGCCGCCGAAGCCGCTGCTTACGAACAAATTTCTACTCCAGCTACTTTCCCAGTCGTCCAACGTGCTATTGAATCCGCCCCAAGAGCTGTTGAACAACCTGAACAAAGTGCTTACAGAACCTTAAGAATGGCCAGAAACGACCAAAGATTCAAGGGTATCAGAGAAAAGCGTGCCAAAGACAAGGCCGAAGCTGAAGCTGACAAGAAGAAGAAATAAACGAATGTATAGTTTATATCCAAATTAAATATAATCGAAATCATGCTAAACATAAACCACTTTAGAGTTCTGGTTATGGAAATGTAGAACTTAGAGAGTAGAGATGGTGGAAGCTCAAATTTTCAGCGATGCCCAATGACGATGAGACTGGAAGGATCTCATTAATAGTTACTTAATTGTTGTACACAATGTAATGTGAAACCTCTCAAATTGTTCCAAACTAATAATTAGTTGATCACTAATGGTTACTTAGTAATTATGTTAAACATTATTGTGTTAGCCTCATCAGCACTAAAGACGCATACGCAGTTCAATTTAATTAACTTCGCTATGGTATAAATTACAACTACTCGTTTACTACCAGTATAGATCTTCGTAGACATTGTTCGATGTAGAGCGTTCGTGGTCAGAATATCTCAAGATTATTCTCCGTAGAGTTTTACTTGAGTGTTCGTTATTGTTACATCATTTGCTTCATTGATCTGTTCAGTCTCGTAAATGACATCAAGATAAGCACATCTAAATGGCAAACGCAATTACTTCCATTTGCAGGTTTAGTACCATTGAGCTTGGATTCTACACTAATCGCTAAGTCAATGACTCGTAGCGAGTTCTTTCATACGTTTAATTTATTCATTATACAATTTCTATTTTATACTAGAGACTGATTTAATCGAATAAACCGAAACCCATGTCATCGTCGGATTCTTCCTTTTCTTCTTCCTTTTCTTCTTCAGCGGCTTCTTCGACGGAACCGGCAGCGGCACCAGCAGAAGAGGCAGCGGCACCAGAAGCTGGAGCAGCAGAGATGTTGAAGAATAAGTCCTTCAAGTTCTTACCTTCTAAAGCTTTGGCGTAGATTTCAGCCCAGATACCTTCAACTTCGACATTGGCGGTGGAAACCAAGGTGTTCAACTTGTCGGCGGAGATTTCGATATCGGAATCGGCCAAGATTAAGGCGGCGTAAGATAAAGCGGATTCAACAGACATTATATGATATTAACTAGAAGTAATCAATTTAAGCAATAACTTGACTGTGCAGACTATTTCTTAGTTTAGTTGTAAGAAAGATTGATTGAAATTTTGGCCTAGTAGTTTTTTTTTCATGGTATGTTTCGTGAAGGGTAGTGCGTGTTGCAAAAAATAAGAAGTGTAACGCATTTTGGGGTGTGAGCCCTAAGGTCATGTGACCTCCCATACGCTTCAAATCTAAATATGTAGTAGTCATCTTGAGCTCACCATTCGGGCAAATGTAGGATGCTAGACCTATACGAGTCGCTAGAAACTGGAATGTGAACGTCTTAGTTGGGAAATGGCTCCAAATGGTGTATCATTTTTGGTGAACAAGACCCATCCACACATTTTTTGCAGCCAATAGTTAGAGTTATTCGTTGATACATATAGTACTTAATTCTCTATATCATATAGTATAGTTAATGATCTCGTTTCAACACAATATGGATATAGTTACGCTCTTTCGTAGTTTTCCTTATTTCAAGAAATATTTTGCTGTTAATGACCAGATAAATAAGAGTAAAACTAATCCAAAAACCTAATTTATGTAGTCTCTCTCCAAATCCCACCAATAAATAGCTATCGATCTTTCCATATAGTAGTTTTAAACTAAAGCAAGAGCATAATTATATTCATTAGTAATTTTTCAATCTGCACCTTGGTAAACATATAATTCCAATCCTCCCTCAATACTCACTACAAGTCTCATTGTATAGGTAGCCCTTCAAACATCTTTACGTCTTGAAGGGTTATTTTACTTGCCAACGAGTGTCTCTTAACCTAGCTGGTTTCTTAAGCACTAATAGTTTTGGCTTAGAACTTCCAGGCTACTAATAAAGTTGAGTTGAACTTTATTTTAGGTGACATTCGCTAAAACTAGTTAATCCCACTCAAAGTTCATGAATTTTATTGCTTTTGGGGACTATTTGCAGATTTAGCTTACCGAAGAATAATCTCATATCAGAATTATCTTGGTTTAGGCCTTGTATGTTACTTGTCTTTGTCTAGTAGTTGCTTTCTGTGATATTTGTAGAATTTTTGGAAATGGCTGCGAAAAATAGTAAAAATTTGGGTGCAAATTAAGAATATTAAATTAAAGTTAGATGAAATATATAGATTTCGCGAGACTGGTTATAATCACAGTCTAATTATTGAAGAGGCAACTTTCCATCACGTAATTGACAGAAATCAAGATACCACGACTTTGTCCAGATCCTGATTCTCTTGCCATAATATATAAATGGAGCTGCACTCATCATGATGAGAAACTCGATGACAGCCAAAATGATGAATGTATTCGTGTTGCCCATAGCTGATAACCAAGGAGAACACGCAAAAGTAAAGATACATCCAATCATGTTGTTGATAACGGACACCCCAGTCATCATTTCGATAACCATTTCAGGATATGCGTCCATCAAGTACGACATCGAGACATCACCCGAGGCACCAAACCCAAACCCGACGAGACCAAGACCTATGTAAGTAGGCACCCAGCTCCATTGTTGATCCGTACCCACAGCAAAAAGTATAAGACCTATAGGAGAGATGACTGCCGGGGCAAACAAAAACCAAAGACGATATTCCGCCTCTTGTATACCATTGTTACGTTTAGCCATCCAGATGGAAAAGTAATCGGAAAGAATACCTGCAAAGATACACCCAATGATTGCACCAATCAATGTAGGAACGTTCATGAGGGCAACACCAGTGTTACTATAGTTATATGGAGGATCATAATATTCATCATCTTCAACAGTAAGATAGAAGGTCAATAACGCATCTTGAATACCCCAGACAAGACCAGAGAAGATAACAGGAGGATACAAAAACACTTTGAACAATGAGCGTAATTGAGACATGTATTGTTTGAAACCAGTTCCCTTCAAATTTGGTGCAGGAGTGATGAACTGAATAAGGGTCCAGTACGACTTCTTGGGGTCATCTTTACCAGTATCAACTGGTTCGGAAGTTTTCTCCAACGATGGATCTAGTTTATCCAGATCACTTTGATCGGACTCGATGAATGGCCCTGGAGGAGTCAAGAATTTCGACCTATCGAATACTGTTTCTTGCATGACAAAGAGAATGACTACCAATAAAGCACCAGAGATAATGGCAGCTATCCAGCCCACATAACGGAAAGTTCCAGTATATTGGACGATGAAACCAGCAATCATGGGACCCAAAAAGGTACCGACGGATGTAGCCAAGATATACACGGTAAGAACCGAACCCAACTGATGCTGGAAGAACAAATCACTCAAACTCAATTGGACCTGGGCCTCTGCACAACTTTCAGAGATCCCCACAAAAAGCTGTGAAAAGATAGTATCGGTAGTACGACGAGCCATCGCAAACCAGATAGCTCCTCCCAAACCCAATATTATACAAATAAAGTAGGCAACCTTTCTACCGTACAAAGAAGCACACGGAGCCAAAAAGAAGGTACCCCAACCGATACCTAGGAAAAGGACGCCTGCGCCGACATTCATGGAATCGTAGGTAATACCGTACTTGGCATTAAGAGAATCTTGAGTAGCCCCAGCATCATTGGAAGTAGCAGCAGTGAAACCAGTTATAAATGCAAGAATGAAGAAATTCTTCATTTTCCGAGTGATATTCCAGTTAAGTGGATCATTTTGTGAATCACAAGGTTGGGGCATCAAAATGATATTGCCTCTAGTTTTGACAAGCAACCCATCCACGTCTCCTTGATCTTTATCGATGATCGTGGTATAGATGTTGAACGTACCAGGTATAAAATTAACATTGGTCCGTTCATTTATTTCGGCGTTGGTGGTGACAGCAGAGAGTATATCGGGCATGGTGCTGTCAGAGGAACTAATTATCTACAATTGTACCAGTTAGATTTCCAGGGTCTGTTGGCTATATATAACGCGATGAGATGCGCTCCACTTTCAATTTGGAACGAATGTTATTTCCTAAAATTGAAGAGATTGCCGAACTTGACATCTTATCAAGATGTCAAACTGAAATTGCCGGGTCATGTGAGGATTAGTTTTGATTAGGCACTTGCGCGGATACACTCCCCCCATCCAGGTCCCCAACGGCTAGACAGGATGGGGTATAGTGCGAGTAGTCATAGAATAAGGAAGAGGTTAAATAAAGAACGTTAAAGAGGAGTGAGTGTCGGTTTAGCGAATTTCTAAACGAATCTTTTTATCTAATTTATGACGTGGATAGAAAAAGTAACCAGATTAGAGAAAAACTGGGCGATTTCGATTTTCGGATTTTCGGATCTATGGATACGAGCACGCGACCAGGAAATTCTATGAAGTAGTATACCAAATCACTCCTGAATGTGTCAATTTGTTGAATGAGACGATCGATGTTATTTGGCTTGATGACGTATGAAGTTTGAACGATCAAATTGGCTAAGCGATGGAGTGTAATCTCTTTGTGAATGAGTCTCTTATTGAAAGTTCAACGACTTTTGTTTCCAAAGTTTAGGACTTTGTTAAGTTATAACGCATCTGAGATATTTAGCACTATTGTGACTGATAAGATTGTAAGTTTTATAGATCAAATCGATCGTGCAGATGATTATGAGACTGTTATAAGGAGATGCTGACGTTATACTATCTAGCAATATGATTTTAGTCAACGTTTTATTATTTTATTAGCCAATTTTATTATCTATCTCAGAAAGTATGGAAAAATATTACTATAATTAAAAAAGGTGTGATATTTATCTTGCAAGTACGTTATAAGACATTATGGGAGGTTTAAGGGCTTATGGTATTAAAGTATATTGTAGAAGAGGAAAATGAAATGATGTGGGTTTCATTCTCTTATGTATCAATCAATGTTATCAGTCAGTGTTATCGTCAATTCAGATTACATAATCAGATTAGATAATCCGATCACAATACTGAGGTATTCAAAATTCTATACCTCCAGGTGATGCTATTAAACCTACTAGACTAGCTCAACATTTAATATAGTAATGCAACTTCGAATGCGTTAAGTTTCTTCAATAACCCATTTATATGACCGGCCTTTACTAAATTGAATTCTGCGCAAAAGGCTGGAAGTTATACGCGAATATTTGAGATGACTACATAATGACAGCAAATTAAGGTACTCATTGACAGCCAATCTTGTATTTCAACATATCGTCGCTAATCCTTGTATTTAAATTATTTTATACCAAGCTATCACGGAGGTACACATTGATCTCTATGTCAAGAATGGATATGTCATGGAAGTGGCAATCGCAAAAATGATGCTGGTTGTGGATTAGGCGAATTTTTTAACCTCGCTTCAAAAAATTACAATCTAATCCCATCAACAAATGTGTGACAGCTGGCTATTCTTAAAATAATAACAATTGCTTGATTCCATAGCGTACCTTTAATCGCTATCGACATCCATATCTAAAGATTATGCCTGTGCATTATAATTTTCACCTAAATTATTGACGATGATGTTGCGGCTCTCGATACCCCCGGAGATTGACAATAAATTAGACTTCGCATATTTCATGCTTTCTATTCTTTAGCGAATCATCCATCCCTACATGCATACCTTGCAGTAGTACTACTAATGATTACTCTCTGGCGTTTATTCTGCATCAGTTTACTTGGCAAGTCGCGACACTCATCACGTCGCTATAGCGACTTCCGTATTAGCTTTCCCACATCTTGAACCCTGCATTGTTTACTATTATATAATTAGCATTCGACTAGCTAAACAATCACTTGACAACATTATAAACACATCTTCAACGATGCAGGACTTGAGGGGACATCAAAGGGCAACTAAACGCCTACGCCCCATGATTCGTTCTTCACTCCAAGGGCATGACAATCCCAGTGTACAATAATTGTGCGTAAGAATTTTCCTGGATTAAAACCCGAAATTCGTTTTTTTATTCCGCATCGGAACAACGCATAAATATCCAACACATGGCGCGCTTAAGGGATAATAATCTTGATCTAGTAGGGGCATTTCCAGAAGGAGCAGATGCGTAGTTCGAATCTTACAAAATAGTAATCATATGTATCCACGTCATATAGAAGCGGCATACGAATCTCATGCCCTACACTTCCCAACCCACCACATGGTTGACAATTCTCGATGGGTGCATTTAATTTTCGTATACTTTATCCAGCATTTCAAAACGTGCCTGCAGGATGTTATTGCAAGTTATTTATGAAACAAAGTATATAAATGGTAACACCCCTTCCGTTTTGATATCGAGATTTTGTAGTGTGTATTTCTATTCCTGGTTTGCTTGCTTTTGTATAGTAAAACTTGTGTAACTCCTGCTCGTTTACTTGTGTATTACCTGTGTATTACGCGAGTCTAGATTGTTTTCACCGATTTGATATTTGGTTTAAATAAATTGCGATCCTAGATAAGTGATTTCAGCCTCGACATTTGTTCCTTATAGATATTGACTACATTATTACAATGAAATTGTTGGGTTTATTGAGTATAATATCAGTGGCTTTGGCCGCACCTATAGCCGTTGGAGGAAATCCTTTGGCTGAAGGAGCTGAAGGCTCTGCTCTCAAACGTTTGACAGAAAGAGGTGCTTCGTGGGACTACCAAAACGACAAGATTAGAGGGGTCAACTTAGGTGGTTGGTTCGTTCTTGAACCTTATATTACTCCTTCATTATTTGAAGTTTTTTCCAACTCCGGTGACGACTCCGAAGTCCCTATCGATGAATATCACTACACTGAAAAACTTGGTAAAGAAGTAGCTCTTTCAAGATTACAAGCTCATTGGAGCTCCTGGTACACTGAAGCCGATTTTTCAAGCATGGCAGACTTGGGTCTTAATTTCGTTCGTATTCCTATTGGATACTGGGCTTTCGATCTCATGCCAAACGATCCATATGTCCAGGGTCAAATTGAATACTTTGACCAGGCTTTAGAATGGGCAGCCAAATATAATCTTAAGGCATGGGTAGATTTGCATGGTGTCCAAGGATCCCAGAACGGGTTCGATAACTCTGGTTTAAGAGATGCCATTGAATGGCAAAACGGCGACAATGTTCAATTCACTTTGAATGTTTTGGACTCAATCTTTGAAAAGTACGGTAACGGGAATTATTCAAACACCGTCATTGGTATTGAGCTTGTCAATGAACCTTTGGGACCAGCTCTTGACGTCGACAAGTTGAAAGACTTCTACTCTCAAGGCTACAAAAACATGCGTGCTACTGGATCCGTGACTCCGGTTATCGTCCATGATGCATTTTTACAACCCGGCTACTGGGACAACTTTTTGACCTACGAGAGTGGTGATTGCTGGGGTGTTGTTGTTGACCATCATCACTACCAAGTCTTCTCTCCTGCTGAACTTCAACGTGACATCGATGAACATATCGACGTTACATGTAACTGGGGTTGGGATGCCAAGAAAGAATCGCACTGGAATGTTTGCGGTGAATGGTCTGCAGCTCTCACTGATTGTGCTCTTTGGTTGAATGGTGTTGGACGCGGGGCTCGCTGGCTGGGTGACTACGACAACTCCCCAGTAATCGGATCCTGTTCCGATTACTGGACCATCCAAAATTGGTCTTCTGAACACAAGGAAAATGTCAGAAAGTACATTGAAGCCCAATTGGATGCATATGAAGAAACTGGTGGTTGGGTATTCTGGAACTGGAAATGTGAAAACGCTGATGAATGGGATTTCCAACGTTTGACTGTTGAAAGTGTCTTCCCTCAACCCCTCAATGACAGAACCTACCCTAACCAATGTAATTTTTAAGTTGCATTGCTACGCATGTGCTAGGCAGTTGGAAATTAAGGTTGCAAAATCTTGTCTCTTGTCTGCCCCTCGTTAAAAAATACTCGTTGAAAAAATCTTTCGGTTAACTTAATACAATTAATTTTTAACTCTACTGTAGAAACAATCTGTAGACACCGATATTATTTCGTGGCCTAGTAATATGGTGAGTATATTTAGTCTATTATGAAGCTGGATGACGCTACATTCGCGTCCCAACGGCTACCAAAAATAGTTCGATGGTGCAGTGGCTCTAGTGCTACCTAAAAAGGGGCCACGGGCATAAAGTCGCGTTTCCTTTTTTATATGCCTTCTAGAGTACTCTGCGCAGGATTGTTAAGCTGGGAATCGCCCACAAATATCAAAGGGGTAAAGGGGGAAAGGGGTAACTTGTGCAATTACCTATTGTATGTATTTCAGGCACACAAATTGATTTAGGTGTGTGACGTACAAAAATTTCAGGTTTTAAGAGCCTTGCGAGAGGAAAGCTGGTTACTTGGCAAGTTTCATGAAAACCATGATCAGATTGAATATGAGCCTAGAACGATATGAGTTTCAGCTGATCCTCTTGAATTATTATCTCTTTATTTTCTTAGTCTCTTATTTTTTGTCTTTAAAAAAGTGGCCTTTGTCTGACAAGTCCGAGCTCCGGAGTTTTATAGTTCTCCGGTACTACAGTTCTCCAGTAGTATAACTCTTTATTCTCAATTTCTAGGAAGCTTTCTCTATCTCTATTAGATTCTCTTTTGTATACTCTTGTAGGTTTTCTCGTTGTCCCTAGGCTTTGGTTCCCCCCGTTATCTATAATTCACCATTCTGACATCACAAATGTCGCGAATCATGAAATTTCTGTCAACCCTCTAGTCACAACACTATAGACGATATATGACCTGTCTGAGAAGCTTCTACGGCCTTTTCTAGATCGTCAATGAATTCAACATGAATACCAAAATTACAGAAATTGCACTGACCGATCTGGCCGTAGTCGACTTATTTTAAAATCATAACCTTCTAAAGAGCTAAAAGAGCATTCATAGAGAAGGTTGATAAATCTAACTGGCCATTTACGGTAAAAATACCTTAAATACGACGTATTTATAACTTCTGCAGTACTCTCCGATCATAAACAAGAACGTGTTCCACACTTTAGTTCTCATAATTCAATCACCAATCACTTCATGATCGATGACAGGCGTAAATCTTCTAAATTTTCTATTTCGAATATATTTCAGATACTCGAGTTCTAGAGAGCTTCTAACTACTAGCCATTAACTAGCTACCTTCCCCAGCGACATACTATAATTTCGCTTCCTCATACTTTTGTCCAAGGTAAGCTGGTGACTTGGCAAGTTTCTTGAAAATCTTAAGAACAGCGTCGGCAGCATATTCAAAGTCACTTAACTCATTGTAGATATGGGCTGAAAACCGGACATACACTTTGTTATTGTGCACAATATACGGAACAAAAGTGTCGTAGGGGAACAGTTCGTCTGAATAATAGTCAAGACAATCAGCCATGCGAGGCCCTGTCAACACAGCCACATTGATACCCAATTCAGAAACTGGCACTTCAACATTTACCATAGTAGAAACACTCAGGATCGGTCCCAAGACGGTGGTTCCCCATTTTTCAGAGACTGTAGCTCCGGCCTTCAACGCAAGAGAATGACAATAGTCCCAAATTGCCTGTTCTCCACCGCAAACTTCGGTACGGAACCCAATGGCGTCGGCAATAACACTAACTGGAGCAAAGATTTTAGTCCCCACAAACGCAAAACGATCTACCAAACGAGTCGCTTCTAAAGATGGGTCCAATACAACGGAATCGTCCAAATACGAATGACTAATTGGCATAGTGTGGATCTTACGATGATGACGTTGTGCTACGTACAACACAGCACATCCACGAGGAACAAATAGCCACTTGTGCAAGTTTGATACAAAGAAGTCAGCATCAAGCGCATCCAAATGTAACGGAAGTAAACCAGCACCATGTGCACCATCAACCAAAGAAAGCACGCCGTACTTGTGACACAATTGCACCAATCTTTCAAAAGGAACCCGAACCCCTGGCATCGAGGTTATAGTATCAAACATCGCCAACTTGGGACTTTCACGCTTGAATACCTCTTCAAATTTTGCAACCACCTCGTCATCGCTAAGCGGATAATCCAATTGCACCAGTAAAGGCACAACCCCATGACGGTTTTCGAGAAACTTCACGGTATTTCCACAACTTCCATACACCGTGCTTTGCATAACAATCTTGTCACCTTTAGCAAACGGAAGACTCCGTAAAACAGTATTTACTCCTACGGAGGCATTGTCAACAAATGCTAAATTGAGATAGTCTGCATCAAGAAACTTTGCAATCTCCTTCAAGCTCTGAGAATACTCGGACTTTTGCTTTGACCGGATGTACCGATCTGGAAACAGAAAATCTTCTTTAATAGATTCAAAGTACTTTTCAATAACTGGATCTGGAGTAACCCCAAACGATCCGTGGTTCACTGGATAAACTGTAGAATCAAGCGATTTGAAGTACTTAGCCCTGAAGGACTTACCGAATGGAACTTCTGGCATATCAATTCTAATTCTGTATACTGATTTAGCAAACAAAAAACAGCTTCAATGGCTTGCTCCTTATATGGTTTCGAGAATTGTAATCTTGTGAATCACTTTTGGTGACTCACGGCAAATCTTATCTGGAGCGCGCATAGCGTATGAGAGTGTATGATTAAGTATTCTTACTAAGCCTCTACAAACGCGGGTCCTTGGAATTCAAGAGAACCTTCCATTGATAATGATACACCCGACCATTTCTTAGTGGGCCCTTTATCAACGATGCGGTTCAAGAAACATCAATCAAAGAAAACTACCTGTGGCGCACTTTAGGATTTATCGACATCCGTACCGCAATAGAGATGAGTGATTATAATATGCAAACCAAATTTTCGTATAAAGACTAGTATCATCTTATAAGGTGGCGGACGATGTCTATGTCTCGAATTGTTTTACGACCATCAAGAGCGACAATATATACGCGGCCTATTATCCAGATAAGTCGACAATGGTTGGGTATACGAAGTCTTGCTAGTACGCCGAACTCGATCCGTGTCGAGAAGTGGGGGAGGATCATGGGTGCTGGCAACTCAACTCCATCCTCGATCATACAACGGAAGTTTCTATACAATAGCTCCATTAGATATACACAGACCAGACGATTCCATGAAAAACCAGACCAATCAAACAAACTCGAATCTACCAGCACCCGTGGGTCCAAACATACTCATCCAAACCTCGAGACGAAGCAACAATCTCAATTAACCACCGAAAAGACAACCGCGGACCACTCACCCATTGATATCGATCAGAAAATTAATGACGTCAAACAATCCCATCCTTTCGATATCACAAACCAGAAAAGTAATCCGATACCTTTAAGTTCAGGCTCAAGTGACATCACTGATAATCCAGCAAGCGAGATCACTGGAGATAGTTCAGCAGGAAAGATGACCAATTCAGCATCTAAAGCGTTCACGGAGCCCGATGCTACACACAAAGAGAGTAAACCATTCGATATCATTCAAAGCAACAGACTCTTGCGTGCTCAATTGCTTGCAAGAGCAAACAACTTCCTCTCGAGATTCAAGGTGCGGTTCAAGTTGTTTCTCAAGAAATCCAATCTGCCCTTCAATACTGACGATTACTCCGCAGTCTTTTCGTGGTTAGTGATGGGGAATGTGTTGCTATTCTTCCTTGCAACCACCACCTTCTTCTCTCTTCTCATTTTCACTCTCAACACTGTATTTGCCCAGGAGTTTGTTGCCCGTAAATTAGGAGAATTCATCACCAAGAACACCAACTTGACTGTGACTTTCGAGCATGCTATCGTGCCTGGATGGTCTACAGGTAAAATCAGTTTTCGCAAGTGTTTTGTTAGCAAGAGGCCACAGTCAACCAAAAAGTTTGTAAAACGTTCTCAGGCTGAAGCATACGCCGACAGTCTACATAGGTCAGAAGATGAACATGAAATAATCGAAGAAATGGACGATGGAAACTATACCCAATACGATTTGACCATTGAAGAGGTGAACGTTTCCCTTTCATTCAATAAATGGGTCAATGGGACTGGAATTATCGAAACAATGGAGGTCAAAGGAATGCGTGGGGTAGTCGACAGAACTCACGTACACTGGGATCCGAATGATGATGCTACCAACTACAAGAACATCGCCGCTCCTGGAGACTTTGAATTTGAAGACTTCAAGATGGAAGACGTTCTCTTTGAGTTGAAACAACCCAATGATTTCAGACCATTTGATGTTGCTGTGTATAACTGTGAGCTTTCACAATTAAGACAACATTGGCTCTTTTATGACTTCTTGAACGCCAACGTTATGAGTGGATCCTACGACAATTCGCTCTTCACTATTCATAAGAAGCAAAGGATTGATGATTTCAACGAGGAAAACAACGCTTCTAAACAATGGAAGCGAATCACCAGGTTACGTGTAGACTCACTTCTGATCGACCATCTCAATACCGGGTTGGAAGGTCCTTTTGGCTGGATTACTGATGGAACTGTTGATATGATTGGTGATGTGAAAGTACCCCAAGATGACGAGAACTTCAACGTCAGTGAACTTGTTAGCATCATAGCTGCCTCCATCAAGAAGGAAGCAAACAGATATAAAAACCCCGAGGTCAAGAAACAACAACATCCTGATCAACATATGAGACTCACAAGCAGCGATTATAAGGATATTCTGAAGTATTTTGTATTGGATCTTACTTTGCGCTTGAACGGAGTACGTGCAACGGTTCCCTTCCAAGCACCAGAGTTAAGTTATATCAATTATGCATTGATTCGACCCATTGTTGCGTATATCAATTCCAAGAATACCGTGATTGAAATTACTAACCGGATTGTGAAGAACATGCAAGATTTTAGTGGCTCATGGACCGTGTACGATTCATTACTCATGGACGATATTTCGGAAGAAGTTTACGACAATTTTGTCGACTATGTGGCAGATGAACAAGCAAGATACTTTAGAATGAAAAAGGTTGGATTCTGGTCAGTCCAATTACTCTTGCAATTGATTGTTTTTGGTTTGGGAGCATTGATGTAGTTGTGTGCTACTGATTCAACTTAGACTTGCCCCACTGGAAACGTTTACTGTTGCTCAATTCATTTTCGTCTACATGCACAATGAGTTAGTGTGAACTGCCTATACATATCTATGCACTTCATGATTGATGCTCTGCCATAATGTCATTGTTCCTGCCATGAATTGTCAATCAAGAGCCTCTAAAACGAAGCAGATGTCGATTTTATCCGGTGTGATCTTTGAATGCTAACTTCGTAAAGAAATCTTGGTTGCTTGAACTATAAGTTCCAGCTAACATTCTCTTGTAAATATTATAACCTCAAAATCAAAACTAATAACACCAAGTAGCTCACTAAACTAATCACCGTCAATAACAGTACCGTATTGCCACATGTCTTATACATTTCCATATCCTTATCAGGGTTGTAGTATATGTCTATCGAGGGTGCTTTCGAGAGTCCAATGAAGTACAAAAGAGAGCCATAGATAGTGTAAACGATGCCGATTGGTAGGAACTCTTTGGAGAACAATTTGATGATTAGAATTGAAAATGATAGACAACCAATAGCGCTTCTAGTATATGCCCCTTCGTAAGTCCGTTGGTGAGCTCTGACATCCAATTTGTGACCACTTGAGAGGATATCGAGTCTTGTAGGTAATTTTGAAACTGTCGGACGAATATCTGCCATTTTGGCCACTAGAAGATACCTGAACTCCTGAACAGTGGATTGAAATGACGCAATGGAATAAGGAAAAGTGAGAGTAGCCAATATATCTAAGGTGTCACCAGTAAATTATACGGAGAAACGTCAGTATAATTTTGACTTTTCTCAGTAATTGAGAGAGTTTCTGTAAATATTCTCACTAAATTAAGGTTGCATTCACAAGAATTTCAGATACTCTCACTAAATTAAGGAACCTCAGTAGATCAGAATTATTTGTAAATTTATGGCGTCTACTTTTCAATATACTTATCAACCTTTACAACAAATTATCTACCAGCTCTAATAGCACCCACACAACACCGACACACAGTATTCCTAATATGGCAGGTACTAAAAGATTATGGGTGAAATTATCCGTACCTTCTACTTTCTTGTCCACACTTCCTGAATTTGCCCATACAAAGTCGAGGGTAAGGAAAGTAGCGACCGATGATAGAAAGAGCCTACCAGCTCCGTCGCTAAACCCGTCCAAAGGCTCGTCTCCAGCTCCTAGTATTTCTGAATCCACAACCAATAACAGTTCGACCACTTTAAATACACTTAACCAGCCAGCCATCAGTAATTTTAAGATCAACTCAGGATTAAAAGAATCGTCCACATCTGGGTTGGTGATGAACAGTATTTCCAACGGACTCTACGCTTTAGATAAATCTGGAAAACCATGTAAAAAATGGGTCAAGAAACCCACACAGTTCAAGACGTTCAGTGGGTTCAAGGTTAAATATATTTCATGGAAACACAAGAATCCTGAAAAGAGTCAAAAGAGCAAGATCAAGGAAGAGGCCAAGGCTGCTATAAAACAAGAGTCCAGTCCTCCAATGTCAATATCTGCGACTCCAGATCTCAGATCAGAAGCATAATGGTAGATCAGATAGGCGACAGTTATTAAGCAAGAACGACAGCTGATCTGAACGACGGTTATTAGATCAGAAAGACAATTAACTACTCGAGATATATACCTCAATACTTCTAGGTTTTACTATGAAGGATCCAAAGAGTTAGTGATTGAAGTGATACTTTTGCACCTGTAAGATGCCCATACCTCAACTAGCTCGGAGAATACCTAAAATTCCATAATCCACAACACTCACACGTTCTATAACTTGGCTTCCTCGAAGCTTTCACCATATTATTTATAGCTTTCCCAGACTATATATATGTAATTAATACTTACTATGTAAAAAGATCATGTCCGCAATAGTTAAAGTCTCAAAAATCGATTTTGAAATTTTTAGAAGTATCTCTATTCATCAATGTTGAAGTCGTATATCCCAAGGAGTCTAGCTCCGAGGATCTTTAACCAAGGAGATCCGAGGATAAGAGCGTCCAAACTTCAGCTCATACGACTTGCATCCGATAAGGTTTCTTCAACACAATCTAATCAAGTTATATCCAACAAACAGCTCCTCTACACCACCGATCCAGTAACGCCAGGTTCGATATTCTTCTTACCACACGGAACCAGAATATTCAACAAGCTAGTTACTTTCATGAAGAATCAACAAACTAAGTATGGATTCCAAGAAGTCATCACCCCATTGATTTACAAGACCAAGTTATGGAAACAGTCGGGACATTGGGACAATTACCAAGACGATATGTTCAAAGTGGTAGGAAACGATGCATCAAAAGAGGAAATAGACCACGACCACGGCGATAAACCGCATGAACACGAACATCACGATGATTTGGAACATACTTATGGACTTAAGCCTATGAATTGTCCTGGCCATTGCTTAATCTTCGATAAATTCGATAGATCCTATAATGAGTTGCCAGTGAGATATTCCGACTTTTCATCATTGCACAGGAACGAGGCAAGTGGTGCCCTCTCTGGACTCACGAGAGTTCGTAGATTCCATCAAGATGACGGCCATATATTCTGCGAACTCCAACAAATCGATGAGGAAATCAGAAACACCATAAATTTGATTAGAGATTCTTATAAAGTGTTTGGAATCAACGAAGCAGATATCGAATTCTTTTTATCCACGAGACCAGAAGAAAAGTTCATGGGAGATATCGAAACGTGGAACAATGCCGAGCTCCAGTTGACAAATGTCTTGAATTCTACGGCAGGAGAAGGAAAATGGCAAATTAGAGAAGGCGACGGAGCGTTCTATGGACCCAAAATCGATGTTTTATTAAAGGATGCGTTCAAAAAGAAACATCAGGTAGGAACTATTCAATTAGATTTCCAACTTCCACAACGTTTCGATTTGAATTATGTTGCTGAAGACGGATCTCGTGATAACAGACCGATTTTGATTCATCGTGCAGTGTTTGGATCATTGGAACGGTTTTTTGCGATTTTGCTAGACCATTATCAAGGAAAATGGCCGTTCTGGATCAATCCTAGACAAGCAGTGATTGTAACTGTCAATGAAAAACATCACGAATTCGCTGAAAAGGTCAAAAAACAGTTATGTGGAGATATCGTAAGCAACGATAACGAAATCTCTCCCATCACGGGGTATAACTTTCATGTGGACATCGATAAAAGAAACGAAACCGTGGGTTCAAGAATCAAAGACGCCGTTCAAAAGGGTTATTCATATATCATTATGATTGGTGACAAGGATATTGAAAATGGAACCGTGGCTATCAGATCTAGGGATAGCAGAAAAGTCACCAATATGTCCACTGATGATATCTACAAAATGTTTATAGATTTAGAAAAAAAGTATCAATAATGTACATAGCGATACAAACGTATCAAGATTTGATGTTACAGAGCACACGTAGATTTAGGAAAGCCATAGTAATCTAATGTGAAATTTTATGAAGAATCTCTAAGGGAGGGATCCAGGAAATAGTACTAATAGTCTTTATATGAGGAGTCATTTTTTCACTACTTTTTATCCGAGGAGTCATTCTCTCACTAGTCTTTATATGAGGAATCATTCTCTACTCGAGTAGACTTATAATTCTCTACTGAGTAGACATATCTGAACTCCATCCCTTAATTTGATTTCTGAGGATTTAGATATCTATACTCTATCAGTATATCTAAATTGGTCTACTTTCCGTAACCCTTTGAAACGAGAATTTTTTCAATATCAAACCAGAAATCTCTTACAATCATTTTATCTCTGAATCTCTTGTCACCTCTGTCAACTTTGATTTCAGATACATTCCAGTCCTTGATTTTTGGAGGAGTTGGATCTCCTTGGTAGCTCACAAAAAACCCAGCGTACCTTTGGAATAATATTTCTGGTTTTGAAAACTTATACTTTGCAAACTGCCATGCTTGACCAGTGGTGAATATAGCAATGACTCTGTCCCAATATTCTGGTTTGTTGAACATTTCAACGTTGTCGACTACCATTATTTGTTGAGCCGTGGAAACCAATCTGTCTGACTTGTGATGTAAAGTCACGAGGCCACTTGATGGTTTATTGGATGGGTTAGCTTCGACATATCTTCCTTCTTCGAGGAATTCTTTAATGTTGGACAAAGAAAGTAAAGCTGTAGTTGCAGGTGAAACGATGATGATTGGCTGTTTCATTGGAGCCAACGTTTTTGATTTGATTTGTGCTGAAGGTTTCGACCGTTTCAATTGCACAATAAGTTTCTTTGCGTCCGAGACCAAATATCCAAAATCTATATTCTTAGTACCTCTTAAGGTTGCGTTGTGATCTATCGAATCTCTTTCGTGTTGAGAGATTCTCTCTATTTGTGGATCTTCTAACTTATGTTTCTTGGCTGTTCCCTCAACAGCAGCAACAGTTTCGCCAACTTTTGGCTCGTCAACGACTTGGTCGTCTTTAATAAACGTACAAGATTCGGAGTTTCCAACTAACCACGTACTTAGTTCAGTTTTGACCAAGAATTTGAAATCGGAAATTCCCAATTCTGAACATTCGTTTTTATAGTCCACAATCGACGATTTATCATGCATCCAACAAAACACGACTGCCCTCAATGTCTGAGCCACTTCTTCGTTATAAAAGCTCGTCAACTCGTCCAATTCAAACTCTAAATCTCCCAACTTTACATGGCTGGCATCCTTGATCGAGTCGGTCTCTGTTTTGACATCACCTTCGCTTTTAAATAAAGTGATAGGCTTTTTACTGATTGCACAGTCTTTCAACGCCTTAAGCGATTTTATACCATTATTTTCCATCGAGTTCTATTGTCTTGATGTTTTCAATACTTGTTGGTATAGTCTTGAATTTTTCACTGAGTCGCCAAATGTATAATCCTGTATATAGACATGATATAAGATCGTAGATTTGCACAAGCCCAAAGCTCCCTAAACATGAAGGAAACCATAGATGAAGGAAACCATAGATGAAGGTACGGTTTTGGAATGGGCAGAGAGAGCCCAACTAACTCTCAAGAAGTCTCAGCGTCTTTGCACACGTGCACAGACACAAATGCACTCAACCACATATCAGTTAACGTCAGTACTACCTGAGAAGTTAGACACAAGCAACACTCTTGTTGACTCACTCAAACGACAACACAATTTGCTTATAAATATCACGAAGACCTTCAAACGTAAGACTCAAACGTTGAAAACAATTAATGACCAATACGATAAGAATTTGATGCTGGCATTAGATGATTTGAACTCGATCGTTTTACAACTTCAACAGTCAGTAGTTCCAGGTCATTTCATAGACACCGACACCACGGAGAAAACTCTTGACGAGTTCATATCCATAGACTCAATCGATCTTTTGAAACGAAACATTAATATCTATAAAGGAAATTTCAACAAGATGTATGCATTTTTGCAATCGAAGTTGTATGAACTAATCACGGAACCCATGCAGAAAATGGTCAAGAAATATAGCAAGACTCTTAAGCTTTACGAGGAGATTCTTCTGCTCACGATGGAGATGAAAGCTGCGCCTGCTGGGGCCTCTACAATCAACACCATTCTTAAAGAAAACGTATCTTTGGAGAATGAATTGGTATCGATACTAGAAATGTTGACCAATCATTATGACCAATGCAAAGCTGGAGTGGACTTCATTAGAGCAGGAAACTCGGGCGTGAATTTACAAGTGCTTCAAAACGATTCTCTTGAACTTCCGGACGTTCTTAAAGAGTTGAATACGCTCTGTGATTTCATTGCAAATAATGAAATAAGAGCACAAAAGTATTATGACTCCAAGGTTCCTCCTGTAGAATCGTTTATTGAATCTAGTAAGGGACAATTGGATCTCTACAGAGAATTTAAAACAAAAAACATACCAACCTACATGACATTGTACCAGTTGTGCAGGGAAATTATAAACAAGTCCAACATATCTGAACAAAAAGAAACCCCACCGTTGAAAGAATACTCAGACACTATCAATCAGTTGGTTTACCACTATAAACAATTTCTAGATGTCTACAAAACCAAGTATTTGGTGGAATTACACAACGAACTCTTCACGTACCCCAGAAAATTCCTCAACAAATTGTCAGAATTTCTTAATGATGATTTGTACCAACTCCAAAACGAAGAGAAGGTGAGAAGGAAACAATGGCTAGCGAAATATGGCGACTTTATACCCAAAGAATTCAAGCTTCCAGGAGAATACAACCAACCCACCATAGTACAAATTATCACAGAAGGTTTGGAACAAGTACAACCAACAAATACTGACTCACTAACATCCGACGAACGGCAGTTATTGGACCTTATCAAGAAGATGAACGTACCTAACAGATTACCTGACGTAACTTAACTTCTATTATATATATATATTACCTGCAGGACATGTAGATATAAAATGTAAACCGAATATTCAAGTAATACACCTTAGGGCCAATGTCAAGAGCCGGACCATATATAGGACTATCATTCACCAAAGGGGGGGACACGGGAAATGTACGACCTACGCCTGGAAATTCGATGAACCTGATGGCTACTGCCATCAACCGCGATGATGACTATGATGACTACGATGACGAAGAGATGGATGGACAACAGATGGATGGACAACAGAACAAGGATTACCAGAGAGACGACAGTATGAGCGAATCAAGGATAAACAACCTGAAACTAAATAACAACATAAACGAAAGCAAATCTATGTCGTGGCTAAACAACACTACCACGCCCAGTATGCAAAAGTACGGGATCGGAGCACAGCTTTTGATGAAGATGGGTTACCAACAAGGAAAAGGGTTGGGGGCCAACAATGAAGGGATCGTCAATCCCATAGAAACGAAATTACGACCTCAAGGACTTGGAGTTGGAGGAATTAACGAAAGAATTGCTAAAAACGACGAAAGTGATGCAGATATGGATTCAAGCGACGATGAAGGCCATAAAACCACTACGAGAATATCATTATTTGAAATTATTGAAGAACTAGAGTTACGTGATCTTGTTGTGCCGTTGAAATACAAGCAACTTTCGGATAATGGTACGAATGAATCTATACGACAGGACTTACAGATTGAATTGAAGGAAGCATTTGAAAAGTTAACATTGATACGTGATGAATGGGATTCTACAGATAAAAATGAGCGATTCTTAGCATTCCAAGCAAAGGATATAGAGAATAGAGTAGAATCCGAGACTCTTGAATTGGAGGCGGCGAAGAAGGTACTGCAAGTACTAGCTCTGACCGCTGAGGAGCTAACAAGTCTAACAGAAGAAGAGAAGGTTGAGTACGTTACGAAAAAGTTGCAGATTTTGATCACAGATCCTTGCCGTAATTATAGCCAAGTACGAGGAGCGATCACATCATTGCTCTCTAACATTATTGAAGCGTTGTTTCAAGATTTCGAAATAGACGATGCTGAAATAATAAAACCTTTGACGGAATGGTCCTTAATGTACCGAGAAATTGAAAAGCCACAGTCCAATCATATCGGATACTTTGACTCTTTACTATATTCACATGTCTATATACAGCTCGAAAAGCTCTTACAATCGGATTCGCATGCTAAAGTGTTGGATACGTTGGAATTCTGGCTCCAGGCTCCTATATTAATAGACCCTTATACAACCATCCAAAACCGTCTAAACAGTGAGTTGATAATTCCATTTTTGAAGTCTCTGATTGCGAAATGGAGTCCATGCAATGGTCCAGCCCCAATATACTTGATAGATTATATTGTTCTACTTTCTTCAGAGAATAATAGTTGCTTCGACGCTCTATTGAAAGATATTGTTGCGAAATATGTTTCTTTCGTCGACTACAACCATTCAGACTTCTTCTGGAACCAATACTTAATGAAACTTGTATCAAAACAGGAGATTCTTGATGAACTCAAGAAACTTCGCGAGATATGGATCAAATTGTTTCAACAGTTTATACCCGGCGACGTTTCAAGTATTGAAAATACCTTGAAACGGTCTTTGCTCGAAGTTCTTTCTGTGAAATGGTCGATTGTCGATATTTCTCCTATCGAAATGTTTTTGGATATAGTTGGAGAGAATGATTTCTTCGACAGTGAACAGATTCTCGCCATTCTCCAATTCAAAGTATTTAATACCTGGCTAAACACTGTCTCTGAAAAGAAGAAGGATCCATTGGATCTAGTACCATGGTACACTGAATGGTACTCTAAGTTCCGATACTTGGCCAATACTTATGGACAATCACATCCATATATACTTTCATTATTTGACTGGTCTATCCAACAGAGTTTAAATCGGATTGAAAGCGACGTCATTTTATTACCAACACTTAACGGTACGTCCACTCCACTGGATTCTCAGATATACGAACTACTTTCCACCATGAAAGATCAGAACCCTAAACAAAACACAAATGGAATCCCTGCGTACCAATTAATGACCTCGTTCAAAGATGTTGTCTCGAACTATTGTCTCGCCAATAATATCTTACTTATTCCAATGAAGAAATATCACTCTCGGTTGGGACACCCGTTGTACAAAATGGAATCCAGAACCAGCAGGTTATGGTGTTACTTTGAAGACGATGTTCTCTGGGTCACGAAGACTCCTTCTTTTGAAAGCGCAGATTACCAACCTCTCAGTCTCGATGATTTGGGTGCAAATATAGAACTCAAGCGATACTAGCTAGGCCAAGGTAAGTATATAACCATAATAACATAACCTAACAGGACTTAAAAGGACCTAGAAGGACCAATATAACCTTGTCTAGTTCATACAACATTGTAGTAACTTAAAGAACCTAAACATCATCTAGATTTTAGAGAATCAAGCATTGCCAAATTTCATCAAAATTGACTCCAGAATTTCTTAATAAATGCGACAGATTTAACAACTCCTCTTCAATGATTGCACCAATTATTGGGAGAATATCAAGACGTGGGGTGTATAGAGCCACTAGAACTCTGTATAACCCAGTGAGATCCTATAGTAACTTGAAAGAACGAGTCCAGAATGTTGACCAGTACTTGAGAAAAATCGGTGACGAAAAGACAAAGGAGTCGACAAATACAATTTACTACATGAGAAGAATTGGCTCGATGTCGGTCTTGGTAGTATTAGGCTCGTTAGTGTATGCCAGCTGGTCAGAGAGTCAAGAAAACGAAGCCATAGACTTTATGAATGTAAAGACTGAATAGTGATGAGAATATAGAGGGCTAGAAGAAATAGAGAGGGCCAGAAGAAATATCGAGGGAATGTGGAACATCGAGGGACTGTAAATCATAGAGGGAAAGTGCAAGCATTAGCAATGATTTAAAAGCAAGTTCGTCGAACGAGTTGGGGGATATTAGTGGATATCTGTCGATTTTCATGAGCCCTAACCAGTAACATCTAGAATTACAGATATGTCGTTGATCCGCTAGTTGAAACTAAGACCAATAGAAATACCCTTCAGAACCTTCCTATTATTTCAAACCTGAGATCACCTACTTAATCCATCATCTCATGCTAATACCACCTAAGTTACTTGTCCACCCAGGGCCAATTTTAACATACCGAGCTTTACATAACTCTGACGATTTCTTCACTACATGTACATAAATAACTCATGGTCGTCCTTTTCATCTGTGTACATATACATAGCCATGATGGCATTTTTTCATGGTTTTGTTGATGAAAGGGCTTCCACAATATACTCCACTAAATAAACGCTAATGATGTGATCTTAACTTTGAATAGATTAGTGAATGTATTAAAAATAAGAAGCTTCACTATTATGATGATGTCTCTCTAGCGTCTAGGGAATGGAAATATTAGATATACTAGATGAAGCTACTTAAATTCAGATATCCAGGTCTCTTGCTATCATCTTTATCCTACTCTCGTTATACACCCTTAAACTCAAATTATTGGATCCAATATTTGAATATCCATTTTGTATTATATAAATCTGGTTTGGTACTGATTGCCGAGTTAATATCATAAATCCTTTTACTAGTAGTTGCCTAGGTGGCGTTGCTAACAGTATCATACTGGGTCGTGCAGGCCCACTTATTTTGAGGTCTCAAATTTTTCAACTGCAACTCAATCTGTTAGTAATCAGTACCTCCATAGCAGAAAATGTATAGATCACTTATTAGAACATCGTTAGTTCGTCAATTGGGAAGTAAAGTTCCATCCCGGATAATTTCTAGGGGGTATTCTTCCGGATTTTCGAGAGGTTTTACCAACCAAAACAGAATGATTGCTGGATTTGCTGGAATCGGTGCTGGATTGGTCGGTGTAGGATTAGCTGGCAGCTCATTTGCCATTCAAAACGACGTCGACCAAGAAAAGTTTGATGACGAGTTCAAACAAGCCTTGGAGGATACTAAAAAAGAGTTGGAGGACGTCAAGAAGGCGTTGGAAGAAGCCGAACTTGCTGAAAAGTCCGAGCAAGAATCCGAAGAAACTTCCTACGAAGGCGCTGCATACAACCCGGAAACCGGAGAGATCAACTGGGACTGTCCTTGTTTAGGTGGAATGGCCGACGGCCCATGCGGTGAAGAGTTTAAAGAAGCATTTGCTTGTTTTGTATACTCAGAAACCGATCCAAAGGGAATCGACTGTATTAAGAAGTTCGAAAACATGAGATCTTGTTTCAAGAAGTATCCAGAACATTACAAGGCAGAGTTGTATGAAGGTGATGAACCAGAAGGCGAAGTCGACGCCGCCACCCCTGCTGAAGAGAATTCCGAAGCTCCAGTTAGTGAAACTGCTAAATAATCACATCATGACCTGAAATTAGCAAAAAACGCTGGTTACACTTACTAGCCACCGAAAATACTGGTTGTAGTATTAGTATCTAGTATCTACATGTATACAACCGATGTAAATAGACATTGTATTAAATTATAGAGAACTAGCGAGAACTAGAAGCGAGAAAGAAATAATGCATAGTAGCGACGATGTGTCTGAGTGCCATGAGGAGTTTATCTGGGTATATTTGGGTATATCTTGAAAGATCTGAGTATATCTGGGAATATCTGTGAATATATGGGTAAGTCTGTGAATATATGGGTAAGTCTGGGGATATCTAGAGCCTGTAGCGTATTATTGATCTGACACGTACATATCTGATCGCCAAATCTAGTCCTTCATATCAGCTAAGTTTTAACAGGTACTCGACGTTGATATCATACAATTCACATAGATTTATATTATTCTTAATAATTGGCTAAAGATCAGATCCTTAACAGGCACATCCCGGAGCAGCTTGCTTGATGGTCAAGTCTATTCCATCAAATCCTTGCATGTTTCGGGTTGGTTCAGGAGAGTCCTTTATTGCAAGGCCGATTTGAGCCACTCGAAGAAAAAGAAGTTCCACTAGATCCAAACGTTTGCACGTAATCTCCACAACATCAGTTTCCCAGTCTTCCACATAGTGTTCTACACTAACGGAGGTGTTAGCCGTTATAAGATGTCTAATTTCATCACGGTCCACGCATCGTTCCGCAGCTTTGTCTATTTTGTTGCCAACTATTATGACACCTGGACGTTCCACATGACAATGTTGCAAAAACCGAGCAAACCAGTCACGAATACTCAACACAGACTCGTAATTAGTGACATCGTAAACTAGCACGACGACATCAGTACCTCTATAGAATGCTTGTGAGATTGCGTTGAACCGTTCCTGCCCTGCGGTGTCCCATATTTGTAGGTTGACGCGTTGGGCTGATGATATAGGTTCGGGCGCTACTGATTCCTGTGATACAGCCAGGATCATTGATGTAGAAGTTGTGAGGTTAGAGGCATTGATTTGTTCAATTGACAGCGATTTGGCCTGCAGTTTCAAGGGGTCTTTGGTATTTTTGAGGGATGTAGTGTTTTCCCCATGGTGATGATTAGGTTGATTATGCAATTTGGGCCATGTTTGGCCAGAAGTATGCCACGGCTCGGAAGGGCTAACGGTGGCCAGAGTAGGAAAATTTCTATCGTTTCCATCGTTTCCTCGTGGTAAGTCTTTTGTAGTGGAATGGGGGACCGATACTCCCATCGTCAAATAATCCCCACCTATAGTCGCTCGATAGCCGTTGGTGAACACTTGATGTACAAATTGTGACCTCAAGCACGTCTTTCCGACTCCCAGATCACCAAGAAGTACAACCTTTAACGTAGTTGACATTGGTGGGTTATCAGTTGTTGATGTTGTGATGCTGATTTCCATAGTAGTGGAAGCCCTGCAGGAGCGAGAATAAACGAGCAAGGGAAATTAGCGTAAAAAGAAAAATATTACTGAAAGAGGCGGACAATAAATGAGAAATGTTGTGAAAATTAGTGAGAAAAATGGATCAAACTACAAAAATTAGTGAGAAAAAGGGTAAATCTACAAAACTTAGTGAGAAAAATGGTCAAAATTACAAATATTAGCGAGAACGTTAACTAATTATTTACAATCTAGGGACATAACAATAACTATATATGGATAAACGATACATGATAGTTGGTGTTAAATATATGGACATCTGTAGCGAAAATATATCATTCATTCTACCTTCAGATCAAAAACTCCAGCCCACTATATCCCACTAGCCCTAGTTTCACGGTACTACCACTTATCTCTCCCCATGTGATTCTCAATATTACTTATCATGATCTAGAGTCGTGTGCCCCTCAAACGCATCAGTACGAGGGCGAGCAAAGAAGAGACAAAACGGCTAGCAATTCAACAGTCTAATACTTGACCCCACCCCTCCACAACATGAAGATTTATTATATTGGAATCTTAAGAAACACCGGCACCAAAGCGCTCGAGCTTTCTCTGGCCAGAGATTTGAGCCAGTTCTCGTTTTTTGAACGTACGGGAGTCTCCCAGTTCATGACTTTCTTCTCAGAAACCGTCAGTCAAAGAACAACACCAGGCCAAAGACAAAGTATTGAAGAAGGAAACTACGTTGGGCACACATACGCTAGAAGCGAAGGCATCGCATGTGTATTGATCACCGACAAGGAATACCCAGTAAGGCCAGCATACACATTGATCAACAAGATTTTAGAAGAATACTTGACGTTACATCCAGTAAACGAATGGTCAGGAATCGAAAACACCACCGAATCGTTAAAGTTCGACTCTCTCGAACAATATTTGAAGAAATATCAAGATCCTAGCCAGGCCGACTCGATCATGAAGGTCCAACAAGAGTTAGACGAGACCAAGATTGTTTTACATAAAACCATCGAAAGTGTATTGCAAAGAGGTGAGAAATTGGACTCGTTGGTTGATAAGAGTGAAGCCTTGTCCACTAGTTCTAGAATGTTCTATAAACAGGCAAAGAAAACCAATTCGTGTTGCGTAATTACTTGATCTGATGATGTTTAGATCACTATTCAATAGGAGTTCATTATATGATCACTATATGTTCATTATATGCTCACTATATATAACCATCTGGGTGAGGAGAATCTCAAGAATTGAAGTATATGGAGATTATGGAGATTCTATGGAGATTCTATCGACCTAGATATTTGGAAGCTTCGGTTATGTATATCGCTACGACGGATGGTTCTTCTATCTCCTGAATTGTGCATTTTTCTACATACTCTTAGAGTCATTTCGAGGTCGAGCATTTGTACTAGGGTGTAAGACTAAGATGGTGTCTATACGACAACACTACTCTAACAATTCTTACTTAGTCCACAACTCTTGCTCTAGTCCACAATTCTTACTGTGGGTTCGTTGTCCACTCACACTAAGTTTTCCATGTCCTACTAGGACCGAAGCATAATGTCTAGCTTCATAATAAGTGTATACGAGTAATAAATACCATGTTAGAACAGGGAAATGGAATCTGAAGTATCGCAAGGACAAGTCTAACCTTGTTCTATTCACATTCTGTATTATTTGTAATTATGATTGTACATTTAGAATTCTATAGTAGCAGTACAACTATTTAGCGTATTGGCCAACCTTACTATATCAAATAATAGGGATTGGTCAGACATCAACACTACTTTTTACCACTTCAAACGCCTTCAACAACTTTCGGCGGGCTCCCAAGGCAATCACACCCTTAGACTCTAACTGGTCATTGTCGAACTCAACCAACTCTTTCCACGGTATGTCTTTTAAACAGTCGGTGTATTTGTGAAGTCTCAACAACTTCAACCATGCAGGGATGTTGTTCAACATCTCGAGATTGCTGACTTCTGCAGGCATAGACGTATTGGAAGCGAGTATCAGCGCAGCGGTACTTGGAGAATTTATTCCTGATAAATTGTCAAACTTGTTTTCAGGAGAACCGTTTTTCTTGCCCTTGGATCCAGGAGATTTGGAGTTGTTGTGTCCGTTGTGGTGGAGGTTGGCAGGAACCGATGCAGAATTCATGCCTCTGTTGATACTTTCTTCGTATAACATGGACGAGTTTGGTCCTCTGCTTTGTTGCTGGAAAAAGCCGGGGTTATTGTGGGAGTAGCCGTGCTTTCTATTTGAGTCCAAGGCAACACGCGAGTTGATGGTGGTCAAGGCACCCAATTTCAAAGCCGTGTGGGCCGACATATCCAACGAGTCCGAAGATTCATTGGATTGTTGCGAAATATGCTGTTGTTGAGAATGTTGCTGCTGTCCGAGCGACGATTGCTGCTGTTGGTGCAATTGTTGTTGATGCTGTTGTGATTGCTGTTGCTGGTGTTGATGTTGTTGCTGGTGAGGATTCGACGCAGCCGCAAGTTGCAAAAAGTTGGTCTTTTCGTACAAATGAGAAGTAGGCGACCTTGCTCTTTCGAATTGCTGGTGTTGGCTGAATCTCATACCGTTATTCACAGAGGGATCAGCGGACTTTGGTCTTTGATTTTTTTGGTCAACAAATAAATGCAGATTGGAGGCTCCCAAATTGGTTCTGAACGAGTTTTGTTTGGGCTTGGGTTGGTGCAACGTTTGGTGTTGCTGAGACTGGGATTGGCCGCTCTTGTCCAAGTTCAAGTTTTCCAAGTCTCCGTACAAGTCCTGTTGGGAGTACGCATGGTAAGGAGACATCATGCTGTAGGAAGCCTGTTTCTGAGGCTGTTGCTGCTGATGGTGGATAGATAAGCTATTTGCCAATTTTGACTTAAGTGTCAACAAGAGATCTATAGGTAAGTTGTTGCAAAGGTACTCGATCATGGTGATGCTGTCTTCAGGGTTCAAATTCTCAATCCAGTTGGAAAACACAAGCAAGTCCAGGTAAAAGTTGGATGGTTGTTCTTGGACTTGTTGGTGGTTGAAGAAGTTGGAAAAATCGTTGACAGACTGAGGTCTGTTTGGAATGGACGCAGATGGAGGTAAAAACGCGTTGGAGTTGCTGGATCCTAAGAGTGCTGCGATGCCTGTGTTGGCGGATGCGCTAGTTGGGATCGGAGAAACGGTGGTATCTCTCATCAATGGGTTGGAGAGAGAAGTCGACGGACTAAGCAAATCGGCCGAAAACCCGTATTTCGAGACAGATGGAGCCAAGAGACTATGGCTGGTTGTCAAGCCGGTTGATGCAACCGAAGCATGTCCAGAAGGAACGGGAGCAGCGGATGCGGGGGCTGTGGCCGCTGAAGCAACAGAGGCTGACACTGAACCCGCAAGGGAGCCAGTGCTGGAAACAGGGTCGCTAATGGATTGAGAATGGTTTCTCAAGTCCAAATCCAAATCGGCGGTCAAAGTTTCAAATTCGTGCTGCAAGTTATACCCAACACTCTGTTGACGTTCCTGATGGCCCATTGAGAATTGAGATTGCTGGCCTTGTTGAGACACCTGGGTCTGGATAGGAAAACGTTGGCCGTGGTTTTGCTGCTTAGATTGCGCCTGTTGAAGTTGCTGGGGATCTAAGGGTGGTGGCGACAACAAAATCGGTCTGTCCATGTAAGGAGACTTTGAATCCATATTGAAAGTCTGTCGGTTCTAGTGTTGAAAGAACGGAATGGCCCTAGGTAGTAGAATATATAGCGTGGCGAATCCTTAGATATGTGTACGAGTTAGAATTGAAGATTCTGACTAGTACCTCAAATTGACTGAAAGAAACGTGGCACGACTAATCGAAATTTCTACTAAATATGAAGTAGTTCTACTTAGTATAAAGTGGTTCTTCCGAATAGTTCTACTAAGTAACGAGTAGTTTTACTTAGTGGTTGTTGATGAAACACTCGGTCCACTAGGTGAAGATTTTTCTTTTACAGAGTTGTTCGATTGGCGATGAGATTTTCGCCTGCATATAATTTGCGAGTGAACCATCAACCTTATTGCACAGGAGCCTCAACTATTCTACTGTATATAACTATAATTGCTCATAATAGATCTGAATATATATAGTACATACTGGGTCATATTGGGGGAGTCTAGATGTCTTTGTAACCATGATTTATCTGTAGGAGAATATGATTGTTCTGAGGTATTGTAAATAATGGAAGCGTTATGAGTGATGAACCCTATTTAGGGTATATAAAGACAAAAAAATTATATAATGTGAAGTCTTAATAAGTTCTTGAGGAGCTCTTGAAGCACTTGAAGCACAAGAATTGAACTCAACGAGCTGTAAACTTCTTTAAACTTCTGTAGCCTTTATGTAAGCTCCTTTTTCCATAGATGAGACCAGGAACAATAGAACTTTAGGTGCTATCTCATAGTTTTCTTCCAAAAATACACGATTGTCATACAGATTCACCATGTGGAATCAGCATACAAAGACATGTGAATTGACACTATAATACAAAACTGGGACAACGACCAGTCGAACAACAACAGTCAATACTTGCCGTAGTCATACTTTACTGGGTCGCTCACAGTTAAGTATCCCTCGCCAACCAGAACTTCTTATTCTCCTTGATTATATTGCAAGTGAACTTAAGTTCAGGCAAGAATTCCGAAATGTTATTGAACAAGTTTTCTGCAAAAGTATTGATAAAAAAGATTTGTCCCTTATGGAGAACGGGATTGGATTTCAATACATCTTCGAGATGCACTGGCACATGCTGGTACTCGAGTTCTTTGGAAAGATTCAAATTAGTCGTGGTGTTTGTAATTTTCCTTTCTAACATAGCCACTTCTTCGAACTCACGGGCCAAAACCATGGCCCATTGCGATGATACACGCAAAGGACGTGTGACGTTGGAAATGTCGGCACACTTGATCAATAAAGAACAAATCAACTTGACCTTGCCCTTATCATGAGTAAAATCTTCCTTCTTAAGAACGTTGAGTTTATGGATGTATTCAAAGTGCTCGGCCATATCCGTTGCCAATATACTTGAGCTGATAATTTCCTTCAAAGACAATTCTGATTGAGCTTTGCCCTCGGTAAATACCGCCAAAAGCGACGGCCAGTTAATTACCAAGATCTTGTTGATGAATACTGACGAATGGAATGATTCTAATACACTACGCTCATTGTAGATCAAGGATGTTGGTGATGAGTATTTTATCATAAAAGCGTTGGTGACTCCTGGATGACCCACATCGTGACCCAACGCCGCAACCAACAACCCAAGGGTCTGCAAATGATTTAAGTGGGTTGGAGAATGCAATTGCGACTGTGTTTTGGAGGATTCATTTCTTGAAGAAGAATTTACTGCTCCAATCAAAGGTACCAATTCAAGCAACCCATCATACTCGTGTTTGGTATTAAGATAGTTTAATTCGTCAGCATTGGGGTTAACTTCTAATTGTTTAAATACTGGCAAACAGTTCAAACGAATCAAAAAGTGGAAACATGCTTGTAAAACGTCAACTGCATGACGGAAGTTGTGGAATGGATTACCATTCTTATAAGAGTCTCTCACCATGAACACAAGTCCCAATAACTCGTTAGATGACGGAATCTGTATTTTTTTGCAGTTATCATCTTCATGTTTATGAGACCCTTCAATCTGTCTCAAAGCATAATTGATCATGAGGTAGACACAATACACCAAATCGTCGTTTGAAAGCTCGTGTGCAGGGAATGACCAATGACCTACCAAATGACAGAGTGTTGATAAATGTTGAGGTGAGTGGTTAGACAACAAGGATAAAAAGTCAGTTTCTTCCATAATTCGATCCTTCAAGTGAATGATATGGTTAATTGACACAACGGACTTATTGGTGCTGTTATTTAAAGTGAATGACATGGTGGAAATGATTTTGTTTATAGCGAAATCAGTAGCTTCTGACGTCGTGTGATGGGTATTGTGATGATCCAACGATGCAGGGCTATGATTTTTGGCAAAGAAATCGTTGATGGAAGAAGATCCCGTACCAGTCCACGTTTCTACTCTAGAAATTCTATTATTAATCAACAAGTTAATTTTCTTGATAGCAAGGTTTAACTGTTCCACAATAACATCGTCAACCAAATCTTTACCATCTATGATGATAAGATTAAGATGATTAAAGAAATACTTTAATAATAATACTTTGTCTTCGAATGTTAAGAGATCCAAAGCCCGCGGTTCACAAGTGCTGGACGAAGAGATATTGGAATTATCGTCATCGAGAACAATCACAAGTGGATGGTTTGTATCGGATTCATTATTCCCACGAATAAAGAGGTTACTTATAAGGTCAGCAAACTTGACGTATTGTGCATGATTTGTATATGATAATTTGGTATGGTTCAAGTCTTCCTCCACTTCTGAGGAATACGTTAATGTTAAAACTTCAGCCATAGAAATATGTTATGCTACTGGTTTCAAGTTTAACTAAAGTTATTAGGCTCTTGAGTTCTGAGTTATGAGTTCTTACTTCTGAGTTCGAGTCCTAGCTAAGAAGATTGTCTTGTCTTATCGTTAAATAATAATTAAGTGTAATATTTCCGTCAGCGCTTTTCTCTCTAGTAATTTCTAACAGATCTCTTGTCTTTCTAGGTAAGTTTCTAGGTAAGCTGGAGGCTAGGTGGCAACACTTTTGAAGTTCAAAAAATCGATATATGGATCAGAATTCGACGGGAAAAATGTAATACTTGAATATTTGAGTAATGGAGATTATATACCAACTGTATTCATGTAATAATAACTTATTTATATAACGTAAATCGGAGTGTTTAAGAGAAGTTGGAAGAATTTTATGTTTTGAAATCACTTTATCTTTGAGTGTGTGAGGGTAAAAAAAAAGAAATTTAAAAAGAGACCTTCTTACTGACTCAAGAACCACCCGGCCGTGCTATGATTTCCCAGTGGTCATATAAAGAGTAAACGACCTGGTTGTCGCTATTTGAGAGGTATGAGAGAGATGCATGGAATTACTGAAAATTAAGCTACCTATATTTGGTTGTCCAGCGGCGATATAAGGTTATCTCGGCAAGTCAGATTTCGCAGCCAGAGAGCGGAGAGAAGATCACGGTATCCACATTCTCATATCTGGAGAGTCTCTAAGTTCGTAGAGCAGCGATGAACGAATAGAAAATTTGGATGTAAATTGTGAGTAATCCAAATATCCAAAGACGTCCTATTGCACAATTTCGTTTTGATAATGTCCAATCATTCAAGATATTGAAATAAAATTAAACGCTACGAACTTAGCTAGCAATAAGGAAGATACTGGAGCTTTAAGGTCGGAAGTATCTATCTCAGAAGCCAAGTCCACCTCCTTATCAACTGAATTGAATACCAAGTAAGTTGCATTTGAAGATTTGCAGACACAAAATCTCTAATTACAGGAACAATTGTGATTTTGAATGCCAAGATTGTGGAACTTCAAAAACAAGTGGAAACACTGAATAGAGATAACCAAAGCTTGTCAAATCAAGTTTCTGTTAAAAAAACTCAAAGTACTCACTAGTTCAAGCGGTACTTGTCAAGTCACAAGAATTGAAGTCTAAGTTGTCGGAACTTCATGTAACTAACTCATGATATGGTCACTATCAAGATTTAATCAACATTTATAGAGCCTTTCCACCGTTATATATGCCATTAGTACTTTCAGTAATGAAATAAATCACAGCCTAGAAAAGACTTAAAGAGCCAAGATAATTTTCAGAAATTCTGTTTTCGATAGGGGAACGATAGAAACTTTAATGGTTGGCATTAATGAATCTACTGGAATGGGCCCGTTACCTGAGATGATAATTGTCGAGATGATAATTATCGATTTCCAGTTATCAACTTTATCACCCAATCAGGCCATAATATTATCAGTTAGTTCTTTTAATTTTTTGTGACAGTAAATCATTTCATCCAGACTATGAAGATCGTTCGTTATTAACATCATCCTAAATTTAACTAGTAGATCATTCCATCCAGTTAATAGTATTCAAATATTCATCCCAAGTACGCAAAACCATAATATAAACCGACAAGTAAAATGACGATAACCAAAGTGATATTCAATTGCTTGAAACGAGTATTTCTGGTGATTTTCGAATGCTCAAGGAACTTGCTTTCGATGAACTCCAAGACTTCTATCTTTTCAAGCATATCTTCGCTCATGGTTACCTTGTTGTTGTTGATGCGGCTCTTTACTGTATTAAACCGTTTCTCAAGATGGTTAAGCTCTCCTAACAATTCGTTCAATCGTGATACATTGCCATGGATTTCCTGTCTGAATTTGGTTCGCATTGATTTGGTGTTTTCTTCAAGTTGATCCTTGAGATCACTTGTAGACTCGCTGAGTTTGGTCAAGTAGACCCCAAGTCGATTCAAATCGTTCAATGAGGATATTTGTGGATCCTCTGTAAACAACACACTTTTGTCCTGGAAATCCGCCGACAACGATTCCATAACCTGACGAAGAGGTTGCAACGACGTTTCTGGCAGTGTTGAATTCAGTCGATTACCAAAATGACCCGGCCCCCCTCGCCCTGCTTTCACGTCCTCTAGTATATTATCGATGTTCAAAAGATAACTTGTAAGTCCTTCATCCACTTTGTTTTGTATCTCATACTTATAACCTCCATTTTGAAGTATCTGCGTAAATTCTACATTGGTCAATTCTTTGGATATAGGGCTGGCACTCGAGCCGGTGCTGCGACCGTTTTCCGGCGTGGAGATGGGATCCACTTCCGTATCTTCATCATGGTTCGCTATCTGAACCATTACTTTCTCCACCGCTGGAGATACATAGGAACTCGTGCCTGCCGATAATCCCATATTGTTACTTTTAAACATTGAAGACAAGTCTGTCGAGCTTGAAGCCACACTCAACATGTTAGATTCGTTGACGGAATTATAAAACTGGTCCACCAATCTTTTCTTTTCAATGACATTACTTCCAACCAGTCGCTCCTCCATGTTAGTTGATAGAGGGAGCATCCCGGACGATTTACGTTGATGCAGAAATGTATAGATATTTCTATTAGGGGTCTTCATTTTGCTAGGCGTCACAACATTTGCATTATTAGGTGTAGTCGGATTTGCCATCTTGTTAGGAGTGTTTGAAGGCAAAACTCCAACATAGCTGTTACTTCTATCCACAGCTTTTCGAATGAATGGAATGCTCAAATTGGTGGTAGACGTTTCCCGTGAGAGTGTTTTGGGAGTAACCACACGATTAGACGTCTGCAACAAGTCTGAAGACCCACTATCTCCACCAGCACGTTCTATTCCAACTCTGCCAGAAGAGTCTGATTCTTCAGTAGGTCTTTCTGTTTCTTCAACTCTACGTTCTCGTTCTTCCACCCCATCTCGTGTGTTTTGAAATGGTTCCTTGTGGTGACTATCGTCTCTCAAATCGCCTCTCATATCTCTTGGATCGTGTCTCAAATCTTGATCTATATCCTCATCCTCCAGACAAGAATCTTGTAAAAGATCAAATTTTGGCTGGCGCCGTTTCGATGTCAAATGTTCATCTACATTGTCTAAACTTTGGTTCCACATGGGTCCATAATATAGCCGTAGTGTTCTATAGTTGGTTGTCTAATATTAAGAGGCGCACTATTTAGACTCATATTTATATACAGGATTATTCATACGCGCTAACTTATAGCATGTAATAGTAGATATGGAAAATGCTACAAGATGCAGGGAGTTCTACAGTGTGTACAAGAAAGAGAAATCCTTTTTTATGGTTATAATTATTAAAAGATATTTCTGAAGCAGTTATGAAAGTATCGTTTTGTAGATACTTGTTATGAATTTTGAGTATAGAATATAGTAGAAAACTCGTGATGGGTTGAATAAAGTCCAGAAAGCTAACCGAAGTGGTTCAGTATTAACAGTTTGGATAAAACAGAAGATGAATATATTCAACCCATATTAGACTTGTCTAGATTAATAGTTTATGCAGCAGACGAACGGCCACCGGCACCGGCTCTAATCAACAGCAAGGTCTCTTCACTAATTTCAACATCAGGTAATTGAGAGGTAGCTTCTCCAGTTGGGGCTGGTAAGAAACCAACCTTGATCAAGTAACTGATGTAAATACTCATTTGCTTGGTGTCTACACCCTGGCCAGAACTGTAGTCGTTGCCAGTCCATTTCGAATCGATCTTTAATGAGGTCGATGCATTCTTATCGTCCAATTCCGGAGCCTTGGTATCTTGAGGTAAGTTATCCAAGACAAAGTGCAACAATGGGAATAACGAAGAGTCCTTAGAATCACGTACAACAAAGTTTTCCAAAGAGGTTCTCCATACTGGATAATCCACGGTTGAAACGTCGTAGCCATATGTCTTCAAAGTTCCCAAAAACTCGTTGAATTGAATTCTTGGGTGGCCAGTAACGTGTGCCACAGTCAATTCATCACTTACAGGAGGATTCAACGCAGTAGCGACAACAACTCTGGCAACGTGGTCAACTGGAACCATATTCACATTGTTGGTGATGTTTGGTAACTTTCCGAGCTCTGCACATCCCTTCAACATTCTCAATAAGAAATCATCGGTGTTTGAAGATCCAGTTTTGGAGTATCCGGTCACATATCCTGGTCTAGTGATACATCCTCTCAATCCCCTTCTACCGGCTTCTCTGATAATATATTCAGCAGACCATTTAGACTGTCCATATCCATTACCCAAGCCCTTGGCTGATCCTTGCAAGTCATCGGCTTCTGAAATACCTGGCAAGCCTTTGGCAACCAAATCATCGGATGCTTGAACAAAGTGGTCTGTATCAAGTGCAGAGGTAGAAGAAACAAACGAAAAGTATTTGGCCTTACCTTGTGCACATAAATTCAAAACGTTTATAGTACCAATAACATTTGCGTCACGTAATTGTGAGTATGGGTATACCCAATGGACAAATGCACCATTATGTATGATGACATCGATTGTCTCGGTAAGAGCAGACCATTCTTTAGTTTCCAACCCAAATTGTGGCTTGGCCAAGTCACCAAGCACAACTTCGATTTTGTCTTCCCACTTCGAGTCCCAAATACCATAAGTCAAACCAGTTTTACGTAATCTTTCAAATCCTGCTTCCTTAGAAGATGCTCTGACATGAGCATAGATTTTGATGGAAAGGTTAGGACGAGTTGATAATAAATCGTGAATGATAAATGAACCCAAGAAACCAGTAGCACCAGTTACGAAAACATTTACACACTTTGAAGAGTCAAGTGATTGCAAAGATTCATATTTGGATTTCAATTGGGTCTGACACAAATCTGCGGCGTCCTTTGCGTAATCGATAGCTTCCTCCTTCTTTTCAGAGACACTTTCTTTTCCATCAGCCAATTGGAAACTATCACCTTTAATAGACTTCTCGACTTCCCTTGCAAATGCTTCAATGGTTGGGTTCTTGAAAATAACTCCCAAAGGAACCTCAACGTTCAATTGTTTTCTCAACTCGAAAATCATTCTGGTAGCCAAGATAGAGTGTCCACCCAAGTCAAAGAATGAATCGTCTTTAGCAATAGAAGCAGGTCTGTTTGGTAATACCTTGATCCATAAGTCCTTAATTTCGTTTTCCAACTTTGAGAATTCTTCTTCTTCAGCACCTTCAACCCCACCTGGTCTACTGAGACTGATCAATCTCGAGACTGCAGCCAATTGTGCAGTATCTGGGAAAGGTAACTTTGGTTTGTCAACCTTACCGTTAGGATTTAAAGGTAATTTGACCAAAGGAACAATGATAGCAGGGATGGCGTAAGAAGCCAATCTCTTTTTTAAGTAACTCTTGATATCTTTTATCAATTCTCTGTAGGCGACCAAACCTTCAACAATTGGATCAGATAAATCTTCGTCCATGACTTCGGATTTGAAATTTTTCAATTCCGGAGACTCTTTGGCGACAATATAAGAAACCAAAGTTGGTTCTTCGTTTTTATCTCTCTTGACCAAGGTGATGTTTTCTCTGATCAAAGGATGTTGAGATAAATGGGTATCGATTTCACCCAATTCGATTCTGAAACCTCTGATCTTGACTTGGTCATCGGCTCTTCCACAACATTCGACATTCCCATCTGGTAAGTAACGTCCCAAATCACCAGTTCTGTACATTCTATCTCTTGGTCCTAACCAGCCTTCTTCTCTCCAAGTTTCCTCTGATTTTTTGTTTTGTTCGTCCTTCTTGTTCCAAACATCAGTGTCCACGTACCAGTTAGTGATGAATTTGGCATCATTCAATTCAGGTAATCCTCTGTAGCCTTCTGCCAAACCGGCAGCTCTCACATAAATCTCACCAACTTCACCAACACCACAGGTTTGAGAAGGTTCGTTTCTGTTGACCACAAGCAATTGAACATTATACATACCTGTACCAGCTGGCATGACATCTTTCAAGTTCTTTAAGTAGGTAGGGTCAGCTTTACGACTTTTGATTTCAAAGAAAGACACAGCTCTTTGAGTTTCGGTTGTTCCATACATATTGACAATGGCAACATTCTCGGCCAAACTTTGTAATCTCAAACAATCTCTCTTTGTCAAAATATCTCCAACAAAGAAGGCATGATGTAAAGATGGGATAGCAGTAGTTGCCTGAGCACTCAACAATTGACCCATAGCAGGAGTCAAATGAGTCACGGTTGCGCCATATTCAGCCATCCAGTCAGCAAGCTTTCCTGGAGTTCCAATATCATCAGCAGTTGGAACGAGCAATTGTGCTCCCAAGAACAATGGAGTAAACATATCTCTTTGGATTGGATCGTGGGCAATTCCTGATAACATGGTGAATTTATCCTTCTCAGACAAACCAAATTGTTTCGACATCCATGGGAAATAGTAGGCTAAGGAATAATGACGTCCTAAGACACCCTTTGGAATACCTTCTGAACCAGAGGTGAATGACAAAGTTGGGTTGGAATCTGGACCAACAATCACTCCCGTGGGTTGATCCTGGAATTTGGCAAAAGATTCTAAGCAATCCTCAGATTGACCTTCCAATAAACCACCAACCAACGAACCGTCGTCGTTGATTTTCAATTGTGGAATAGTGGAAATAACATCCAATTCGTCCTTAATGTAATCAACAACAAGAGAGTCCAAAACACCAGCCTTTTCTAAACCAACCAAACCCTTTGGCTTGGCTACTGAAAGATAAATGTTTTGTCTTGCAGGAGGGTAAGCTGGATCGATGACAGAGAAAGTTGCACCTGCTTTCAAAACCCCCATCACTGCTACCATTAAATCCACTCCACGATAAGCATAAATCATGACAATATCACCCTTTTTGATTCCGGTTTCTTTCAAATAGTTACCCACAATATTGGAAGCTTGATTTATTTGTTTGTAGGTGAAAGAACGGGTCTTTGTGGATGGGTCAATAAATGACTTGGTCTCGACAATACAAGTTCTATCTGGATGAGCCAATGCGTTCTTGGAGAAAATGTCTTGAATAGCACCTCTGTAGCCAGCCCAGTCCAAATCCAATGTTGGATCTGGTAAGTTTTTGACTTGAGATTCTGTGATAAGATTAATTTTCGTTATTTGCAACGAAGAATCTTGAGCCACAGCACTGATGAACTTGGCAAACTGTTCACTAAACACCACGATTCTATCATGTTTGTACAATAACGAGTTGTAGTATATAGTGAATTTGTTGTCTTTAGTGAAAACAGCCAAATCACGAATGGATCCTTCGACAGCTGTTGATAATTGTTGATTTGGATTGTCGTGCTGATACGATAATCTGAACAAACCTGGATGAGTCTCCAAGTTTTTGGCAGCCTTGATCTTGTTGGAAACTTCTGACAATGTTTCGTAGTCTACCTTGGCAGAATTGTTGTCAAATTCTTTGGTGACATTTTCAACAAGTTCTTGGAACGAAACGGTAGGAGTCAAGTTCAATCTGATAATGAATTCAATGGTAGATTCGGAAGAGTCTGTGGCAATCACAATATCTTCATCCCCAGTCAACCTATATATCAATGCTGCAAATACCGACAATCCAAACACAAACGAAGTCTTGTTGGAAGTGTCTACTTCGAAAGAATGGGTCGCTTCAATCGATTCATGAGTCGCTGGTTTCAAGAAATCATGTGGTAACACAGACAATGTCGGGTTATCCAAGTAATTTATCCAGTAATCACTCATCTTCTAGTTAATACTTGTTGATTCTGAATATTGGTAGATGTAAAAATTTTTCAGTCGTTGTAAGTTCTGGTTCCTGTCTCGGGCTGACTCCAGAATCCGGAGCGATTGTGCGCCGTAAAAAACATAATGAGTCAGAGTCGTGTGAATGGTAGAAATATACTGATAAGGACTACGATAGTTGGGTAGATATGATGATGTAGAGAGTATATATACAATAGATGTAATATGTGACAGTTGTTACGTGGAGACGTTTAAGATAAAAAACCATACATAAAAAATTGGAAGTTAATGGCTGCAATTTTTCTTCTACAATATCTTTGTCTTGTTAACTATATCTTATTATAATAATCAGAGATCAATTTGTAAACAAAAACTGAAGATCGTCTGGTGTAAGTCTATTTACAGCACCATCATCGTGGTTAATAGTAGCATGAATCATATTTGCTTTCTTTTCTTGAAGCTCAATGATTTTCAGCTCTATACTATCTTCAATACAAAATCTTGTAATTTTGATAGGTCTCTTTTGACCAATTCTATGGACTCTATCCATAGATTGCCATTCCACACTAGGATTCCACCATGGGTCCATTAGGAATACTTGAGACGCTTCACATAAATTCAAAGCAACCCCACCAGCTTTTAACGACACCAAAAACACTTCTACCTCGGTGTTTTCCATAAAATGCTTGATGGTATTGTCACGTTGTTGAGGAGACATGGATCCCTGTAATTTAACGGTAATAAACCCGGCCCGTTTTAATCTCCATTCGATCAAATCTAGCATGGACGTGAATTGTGAAAACACAATGGATTTGATGGTATGACGATCAGATCTCAGTTTATATAATTCTTCCACTAATGCCTCGATTTTGGTGGATGATCTCCACTCTTTTCCATGTGCCCCAGTACTGATCCGGTTGACAATGGACGCTTTGCTAAAGAGTTCTTCATCCACTTCGATCGCCGGCTGCTCCAAGTCTATAGACAAACCTATGTGACACACAGGACATTGTAAGTTCTTCTCGTCACCTCCAAAAGACTCAGAATATTCTTGAATACACATACGACAGAATCTATGGTGACACTTAGACTCAATTGGCTCTTCGGCTTCGTCGTCACATAGTTGACATATTATTACTCCATCAACATCTTCCGAAATTTGATTAGTACCCACCCTCTTCAACACTAAATCTGGATGGTCTGCCAACTGCCTCATTCTTGTAATCAATGTGAAAATATTGGCATAGTTATTCAACACCACCCCTTCAGCCACGAAGTCGTTGAATTTTCTTGCAGAATCACTATACAACGACGTGTACAAGTCTTTTTCCTCTTCGTTGAATCGATCCTTTCTGATGTAAACGATTCTAGGGGGCAATCCCAAGTCATCTGCTCTTTCAAGCTTGGTTCTTCTTAACATGATGTTTCTCAAAAGGAGTCGTATATGCTGGAAACTCGTTAACCCATCTCCTTCTATACCGAATTTTTGAATGTTTTTCAACATAAAATGGTTGAAGAAGTTGGTATGAAGCATTGGGGTGTGTCCACATTGATCACAGTGTTTCCAATCTGTGAATTTCCATTCATGACTTTTGCAATCACATTTTGTACAGAAGTAGAGGTGAAACGGTTCTATTTTCAAGAATCTGATGAGCGAGTACATCTCACCGATTCTGTTCTGTAACGGCGTACCGGACAAACACCATCTCTTATGTGTTTTTAAATTGTTTGCAGCTTTGGCGGTACCAGAAGTTCTATCTTTGATATTATGAGCTTCATCCAAGATAACTCGATAGAACTGAATATCATGAAGAACAGACTTTTCTTTGACTAACCCACTTTTCCTCTTGAAACCAGTTCTCTCCTTACGGTATACGGATTCCATCACAGAGTAGGATGTTAAAATGACATCATATTTCTCCAACTCTTCAACAGTCGAAGCACGGTTCGCTCCATGGAACAACAAAACCTTCAACTGGTTTCCAGTAGTGTGCTTTTCAATCTCATTTTTCCACTGCATCAATGCCACAGTTGGACCCACTACTAGGTTAGGACGTTTGGTCAAATCGTTCATAAATAACGCTATGGCCTGGATGGTTTTACCCATTCCCATTTCATCTGCCAACACTCCTCCTTGAAACTCACCATCTTCTTGTTTCAATAACCAATTAAGTCCCTCCAATTGAAATGGCAATAGTTTGATAGTCATTCCGGGTGGTTGCGGCGATCTTTCCACGGGAATAGCTTCGATACTCTGCAAATACGGGAAAACTTCCTTCAACTCCGGATGCATATCGTACAACTTATTGGTAACACGTGTGTAATAAGGCACTTTGACCTTTGGCTCTTTTTTCTTCCTTGGAGCTCTCTTCTTCTTCGCGGTCTTGTTGGCAAGAGGTTCGTTATCTTCCAAGTCTTCGATTTCAGATAATTCTATAGCCTGATTGACGGTAGATCCGTTTTGAGACACTTTGTATTCACTTACTATACTCAAACCTTCGTCTTGTTCATCTGAATCGTCTACAATCTTCAAGGTAAACTCAGCGTCGCCTACGTCTTCAACTTTCAGCTTCTTAGACGCGTTTGAACGCGTTGCCCTTCGTCTTTTGACGGGGGTTTTCACATTAATGAAGTCTTCATCTTTAACTTCTTCATCTGAAGACTCCTTGTATGACGTGTTTGCCTTTGAATTTCTTGTTCTTCGCTTGGGGTATGTTGGATCATCCTTGACAAACCCTCCACCAAGGTCAGTATCTGACTCAGATACTGATATATCTCGTTGACTGGGGGTCATTTACTTATTTTAACTTAAAACAACTGGTCTAGTGAGTTTTTCACGGAACGACTACTTGATACTGATCTAGTCTGGTTGTTCTAACCTAGTCTATAGAGATTTGGGAAGATCGAAAATTCTAATCTGAGATGCAAATTCAGACATCTTAGCCGCAATAGATAATTTAGATAGCAATCGCAAAGGTTAGTAATCAGTTATGTATTAGTCATATATATTGCTCTCGAATGATAAAGGTGTAGATTTTTACGATATAGAATAAATTCTTCGTCCTCAACCTCTTCAAGGAGCGGTCCCCAACAAGTCTTGCTTTGTTCGGGGACCTTCTCCATGGGGTTCTTATCGTCAATGAGAACTTTTTGGTGCGAAGTACCTGCTTCGTCATATTTATGTTTAAGAGGCTGTTTTCCAACCTTTGAACGACTTCGCCGATGTCGTCCAGTACTCAGGGCGCTTCGGAGGTGCAAATTAGTCGATCTCTCGAGATCTTTTGTTTGCACTTCTCTTGCCAACCGTCTTCGTCGTTTGCTGGCCCTGCGTGAGTGATCTTTTCCCGGACGTTCAAGAAGTTGATCGTTAAAAGAATGAGAAAACAAGAGCATATTTAAGTAGCAAGTGGTGTGGCAGACTAAAATAATAGAAATGTTACGAGGAGGTTAAGCTTTATACTATTCTTGGATTTTGACTCAACTGGTGGAAAGTTCCAGAATAAGTTTTTCGCAGCTCTCAGAAATTTCTGGAACATTAATCTGTCTATTTTAGATGAGATACGTATACAATGGGGGAGTAGAACGGGATCAGAAGTCTAGATTCGAGACGGCGAAACGTCTGACTCTTAGTTTTTAGAGCATTCTGTAACAATTTGACATTTCAGCCAACCATTTAGAATAGATTACTCTTGATTCAGACTAGCACAAGAAATCAGTACTCTTCAATCTAATTTGTTGAGCGACTTTTTAGTTACTTTTTGTTGGCTATCTGCTGGTTTAATCATTTGATATCGCAGGAGTCTGGGTAATCTTTCTGGTTGGTGTTTATTTATAATGTCTAGTAATCACCTTGGGCCTGGGCTCTTTCGGTTCTTTCGGCATCAAAGAGGAAATCGTAGTATGATTTGTCAAAAGAATGTACTCTGATAAAACCATCTTCTCCTCCACTACTGTAACCAGAACCATCTGGGTGGACGGCAATAGTATTCAAAGGACCGAAATGACCCTTCACACGACCGATTTCGTCTTCGAAAATCTTATGGTAGAATCTGGCTTCGAATTTCCCTTGGGATTCGGCAGTTGTAGTGACATTTCTGGCTTCTTGACCACCTCCCAAGATAACAAAGTCCTTGATGGCAGTAATGGCAGCAGTATTCATAGGGGCGTCTGCCTTGTAAACTTTCAAGAGTTCGAAAGTGTCAACGTCAGTCAAGACGGCGCACTTATCCTTGGATGAGGTGATGAAATATGACTTATCTTCTGGAGCAAACTGTATGTCGGTGATGGAAACAATCTTTTCTTCGTTGTGAATGCCGTGAACTTGGAGAGTGTCAATCAACTCTCCGTTGGCTGAGTTGTATTTGGAGACATATCCATTGTCGTGGCCAACAATAATAAACTCGCCCTTTGCTGACCAGCCAGCAACATTGGCCTTGGACCCGCCTTCGGCAGTCTCAATAACCAAAAATGGATTTACTGATTGCTCGCTTAAGCTCGCTTCGTCGTGATTTATGTCGAAAACAGAAATCGTACCCTTGTGTCCCATAAGTTGATCGGCAATAGCCAACAACTTCTTACCGTCTGGAGAAAATGCAACTCTTTTAACTGGAGATGGAGCATCCCAAGAAAAGACACATTTACCAGTTTCAACTTTCCATAATTTGATTTCTAAATCACCACCTCCAGTAGCACATAAGTGAGTATCGTTGTCAACGTCAATGGACCAAATAGCACCTTGATGTCCTTCTAAAGTTCCTATTCTTTCACCATTTGAAGCGTACCAGATTGAGGCAGCATTATCTTTGGATACGGAAAACAACAAGTCTCCTTCTCTATTATATTTTACTTGCGTTAATGAACGCTCGTGTCCCATCAACTTTATAGGTCTCATCTTTGTAGTCTATGCCGTTTGGTCTGTTGGTAGTAAATTTTTCGTTTTTTCACTTTTTTTCAACAAGTCTTCAGGGTAGTGTACATTGTGGTCGTGTGCGGGAAAATTGCAAATCATTAAGTAGCCTACAATTAAAGGTCCCTTGGTTGTATTGATTTCTATAGCATTTATTTAGATATACTGTAATAATGATATGCACCAGATTGTCCATTTGTCTAGGAAACTTATCATAAAAATATTATAAAACATTGTGAGGAATGAAACATCATAAAAGGTGAATATGAGAATGAAGTATATATGAAGTAATGTATATGAAGTGGTATATTCTCTCATGAAGCTATTAACGTCTACCTTGAGTTGTCACCCTTTTCAGGTATAATTCAATAGTCATTTCGTTCTAACATACATTTTCTATGACCACACCCTTCCCGTCATGATCACCGTAATCCAACTTCAACTTTCTGTTGAACAATTCGAATAACCATTCCATACAGTTCTTTGTCGAGGCAGGGTCGTATCTTCCCTTACTCATTTCGTCTCTAATGAAAGCATGCTGGGCGTCGTTGATTTCAATAAAAGTCATTTCCACGTTATTCTTACGTAATTCTCCTCTGATCAAGTCACGTCCCTCGAGAGGAACATGGTTATCCTTGCATCCGAAAATCATGATGAGCTCTCCCTTGATCTCTTTACATCTTTTGAGCGAGTCATCGTTTTCTCCCTTACCAAGGGCATGGTTATGGATATCAGTAGCAAAGAAACATACAGCGGCCTTTACTCTTGGATCCAAGGCACCACGGAAGGCAAGATGTCCTCCGAGACACATACCTGTGGCACCAATTTTTCCATTACAAGTAGGCAAGGATTGTAAGTAATCAAGGGCCAACGAATTGTCTTCATCGTACGATTTCAATTCCTTGGAGATCTTGTATAAGTTTCCCTTGTCTGTACCCTCGACGTCGTAAGCCAAAGCTTCGTGGCTCTCGAAGTTGTGATAAATTGAAGGACATACCACAATGAATCCTTGGCCAGCAATATCTTTGGCAAATCTGGAGACAGGGCCCGTCACCTGATAGATTTCAGAGTACACAACGACACCAGGAAACTTAGCGTTTGGATAGTTAACAATCTTAGGATGATACACAAACAATCTCATGGTTGTGCCATAGGAAGTCTTGACATCATGGTAGGTTTCATCAATTAACATTTTAAAAGGAGTGGTGTGGGGGTTTTTAAATATTCAATTCTCAGGTACAATTTGTTATACTTTAATAATTTACACTTTGGATGATTTACGATTTGTAACCTGCAAATTAGAACAAGTTTTACTATAGAATATCAAAAGAACCAGATGATCCAAAGACCATTAAATTAGGAGGAGCATAGAATTGTAAATAACTCAATAATATTAATAGTTTTTCTCTTAATAAATTCAATGGTTCATAAAGTGAATAATTTACGAATTTACTAATCTACTAGTTTACTAATTTCATGATTACCATAATTATCATAATTTACGATAATTTGAGCCATTGAGTTCAGCATGAGTATCAAATTTCATCCACTTTAATAAGTCCCATAAGATCATCAGATCAAATTGAATAGATAATTTAAAGTTTCAAATTGGTAATTTGAAAAAGTTTTCAGGAGGAGCGAAAAGTGGAGAGGATCGATCTGACTTTCTGACCCTTGATAAGACTTTTTCCTTTCTGTATATTCGTAAAGGTTATGTATTAAATAGAGATATGTAGAGTCTGTGGAATTGAAGGAGTGTATGGTTTAAGGAGCTTTTGTTGGAAATTAATAGGTGAAAATGAGCTGGAATCTGATACCTGAAAAATTAGGTTGATCGGTGGATAGATCTATGGACGGATCATGGACCCAGGTTTGCCATTGTTCAATTGGTCAATTTCTTTAAGCGGAAGCTTCCTTCTTAGCGTCGGCTAGATTGTTAGTAATTGTATATATGGTAGGATTTCAAACTACTCACCTTCTTGTTGCTTTTTTCTCATCACGTCGGCATCACTTTCCATTCTCTTTTTAGGATCTCCCTTCTTTTGTTTAGAACCTTCTTGTTGCTTCTTTAAGTTTTTTGCTCTCGCAATATCTCTTTGATTTCCTCTAGCCATTGAGATTGTATAGGATGGTTTAGAAAGAGAGTGTGGTTAAAGGGTGAGAAATCCTGTCCTGGTTATTAGGAGGAATTAGCTCGGCCGTTGAAAATTTCTTTTTTCTGGATCAAATCAGCGTCGTTTCAAAGACTGTTATCGTGATTGAAGAAATTGGGCTGGGGAGGGTCTTGTTGACGGGGGATGGGGTTGATGTGGTACTAAGTGGGTTTATAATTGACCATCTTCTTCTTCCGTTTGTCGAGGTTAGTTTACGTTGCTTCGTCCAGAGTTGTAAGGTGCAGACTCCGCTCTAACGTATTGCGGCAAAGATGAAAAGACTGCATTTAACAGAACTATATTCCACACAGTTACCAGAAGCTCTATTTTAAATTATTGTGTATTACACTATAAGTGTAGGCTATCTAAGATATCCAAGTTATATGGTGGACCCATCAGAGGCATACCATGGATAATCTTACGAGATTCATTAGAAATGATCTATGAACTTCTTGGATATAAGAATATTCTAGAAAAGATCTCATAGATAATTTCTCTAGCTAATTGAGAGCGTATTCTCTGTAGATGAATGCCTGCAAATTCCTAACAATCTCACTTGTTGGTGGATCTCACTTAAACTATATCTTGGGCTATCTCTTGTGTACTATCTCTGGTTATAAACCTACCTCGTGGCCTCATAGATCTATTTCTCTTCTAATTCAGTGACTAATCCTCCATCAACCTTAGGATCATATGGTTTCAACAAGAACTTGGAAAATTTGGTCAAGTTGTTGATCCCTCTGATTTCACTTCCCAAAAGTGGCATCTTCACCAAATGATAATCTTCATACAACTCGGCCATCTGGTCCAAGTATTTGCGCTGCATCTTCCATCTAGAAACACACCTCTTGCACGGCTTTTCATCGTCGTCTGCAAATAAAAGCTGATTGACTACGATAGAATTCACATCCATCTTGTAGGACATTAATTCTTGGATCATTCTTTCGGTTTCATACAACGACAAGAATTCGGAAATACACACACACACAAACGTGGTCAATTCGGGGTTGGTGAATTGCTCGTTGACTTCACTGACATTCTTTTGTACTTCGTTCAATTTCTCAAACATATCTTGCAGGCCCATGCCACCAGCTCCACCCAACATATTGAGCATAGGGCCGAATTTGCCTGAAAGAGTTTGGAACTTGGCCAACAACTTGGTAAGCGTCGATGGCAACTGTAAGAAACGTAAAGTGTGACCTGTAGGGGCAGTATCGAAAATAATCGTCTTATAGGCAATGGCACCCTCAACTTGGTCTTCGTCAACCTTTTGACTCTTGATATGCTTCAACACTTCCATGAACGAAAGAGCTTCATCAATACCAGGAATGGAACCGGTCATATCACTCATCATACTCTTCAACGGATCGTTTGGATCGTTGTTATATTGTTGAGCCTGTTGTTGCATGTCTGACATTGCTGCCTCTGGGTCGATTTCCATACAAGACAAGTTCGACAATCCATCGACTTTTCTAGCATCCTTACCGAACTTTTGACAGAAGGCATCCGATAAGTTGTGGGCAGGATCTGTGGAAATCAATAAGAATTCGTCGTTGGGGTGGGTCAATGCCAACTGGACGGCAATCGACGACGATGTCGTGGTTTTTCCAACACCACCTTTACCACCAACAAAAATCCATTTCAACGACTCCTGGTGGATCACTGATTCTAATGTAGGCTCTAATTCAAAGTCCATGGTTGATATTGTGTTGGTTAGATGAATATGTCTATATTTTCAGTTAGTTGAGTTAGTTGAACATTTCTATATTTTCGCGCGGCCTCTGAGAAATGACCAAGAATTGAGAAGTGATAGAGAGAGACAAGAATACCGTTAGATGGTAGAATGTAAGTCTCTTCTTAATGATCTTTCGAAGTTTTACTTATAGATATGGACACTAGCTTGGATAATAATAGAGACAGGGCGTGGTAGCAGATACATAATTCAATAGGTACAGAATTCATCAGATACAGGGCTAAAAGGCACTATTCCAGTTAGTAATAACAGATCTGTGGTAGGCGTGCCTTTGGTTCTTTAGGAAAGGTTAGTCAAATTTTAGTCCTTCTGGTTCTTTTTTATTCTTTCTAGTTCTTTTCTTGTCCTTCGATATTTTTCCTCTTCCAATAATTTGCACCCACATTGAAATATAATCCTACATTACGTAAAAAAATTCATTATGAGCGTGATAAGAGATTAAATTTGACTATTGTGTGTCTCTTGCTGCCACCTTTAACTAAATCTACGTTTTCTCCATAATCTTCCAATTTAAACGAATGTGATTTCTATTCTCTTTGCACTTTCTACCTGTCAAACCATGGAGCATTAAACAATATAAAAGTCCGATATAGTGTAACGGCTAGCACGGTTCGCTTTCACCGAGCAGACCCGGGTTCGACTCCCGGTATCGGAGATTTTTTTACATTTTTTAGCTCATCTCATCCACGTGTAAGCCTTTTAGCCAAGAATGCTTTGTACATCCACCTAATATATGAACATCTTTTTTATAGTATTCCTTCTACCGTTACCTCGACCGCTCCTCGGAAAAGTCAAGATTAGTGGCTTGTCTAGACTAGAAAATTCAGATGTAGTCGTGTATAGCCGTTGGTCGTGTTGGAGAAAATAGATATCAAAATCGTGCTTAAAATAATATTCCTATCTCCAGAAGATTACACCGAGTAGATTTCTGTTACTAGGACGTGTCAAAGTTGGGTCATCGACTAAACCTGAACAAATAAATTCCACAGACCAATAATTCTGAGAGTAACACTTATCATACAACACTTATCAGAATCCATCATATAAACCACACGGCTGTATCCAAACACACATTTGTGCACATACACGAGGACAGCAAGATATCTTCAAATATAGGACGTTCAGATAACCAAATCCCAGACCATACTAGATACATAGACGTTTCTTAACTAAAATATAGACTAGATCTGAAAGTTGTGAAGTATCAACAAAGAAATTTGTGTGCATCAACATAGTTGTTCTTATAAACAAGCTAGACTAAAGTTGTGACTATTTAACAGGCATTAATCACTATCATTCATATTATCATAAATCTCCCAGTCATACCAATACATCTAAATCACTATGAAATTCGCTAAAGTTCTTCAACAAACCCTTGATGAAGACGATATCCCCACGGAGTGGTTGGAAGCAGCTATTCAATACAAGACGCTAAAGAAATGTATCACAAATGTTGTGAAAGAATTACAATTTCTAGGACTAGAGAAAAATACTCTTAAGCTACTTCTTGAAGATTCCAACTCAAAAGTTGTAGAGTTGGGAGAAGATGAAACCACACCTACAAATCCAATAATTGCAGAGTATACATTGACGAAATCCAGCGAAGGAGGGTCCGAAATACGACCCATGCTTAAAATCACATTAGATTTCTCCAACGAAAACTACACAGACGATCATATTTATGAGTTGGGGCTCGAGCTAAAACACAAAATCGAATCATTTCTTAATGACGAAGAAATCCAACACGACCAAGAGATCTTGGAACTAACAAACATCAATGACGAGCTTCGAGTCATATCTCCAAGATCTTCCATCAGTAGCGAAAGTTCTCTTACAATACCTGACGCTGATCAGACAGAGCAGAATCTTCGTGACCTTTCTCTAGAAAAGAAACCACGCAAGAATGAAATATTCATTATTCTCAACTCAGACGCAAAGTTCTTCAAGATGTTGAATGAAGAGTTGGAGAAATTGGATGAGTTGAAGAAAGTTGAAGAGGCCAAGTTGATTCAAGAAATCCAGAAAGTTGGCGAGATTGTCCAGAGTCTCGCAAAAACCACGGGTGTGTTGAAGAGTTCAGATATGTACAAATGGAGAGAGCTCTTCAAAATCTATTTGGATTCAGAGGTTTATTTCAAGTATAACGAAACCTCCATTTCATCAAGTGAACGTAACAGTACTCAGATCAAAGCAAATATGGCATACTTCATGTCCAACGTGGAGAAATCGGGAATCTTGACTCAATTCAAGAACAAGAAGAGTCTCTATGCCTTCAACCAGTTTGTCAGTGCAAATTATCACCTCCTCAAGATTTTGCAATTCCAGTCCATCAACACCCAGGCGTTTCTGAAGATCTTGAAAAAGTTCGACAAACGAACGTCTCTTGGGATCAAGTACACATTCCCCAAACTCGTGTCAAACGATCACATTTTCATTACTGGCTCGTCCTTAGCCCAGTCGATCTGTTATGTCATGCAAACATCTGTTCTCACGTTGATTCCTCAACTCGACGACTATACATGTTTGATCTGTACGTCGGTAGCCTTCAAACCTATCCGTCTACTGTGTAGTCATATGTTTTGCGTGCGATGCTTGGTGAAGTTGAAACAGCAAAACAAAAATAACTGTCCGATATGTCGGAGTCCAGATGCAATTCTTAATGCAGATGGTTCGAATTTGGACCTCGAGACTATGGCTCTAATGAAAAGATACTTTCCAGTCGAAGTCAAAGAGAAAATAAGGGAAAGAGAACAAGAACGTTACGATGAGATTGTTGGCAAACAACCAAGTGGAAAAACAAGTAAAGACAAATGTGAAATTGTCTAGACTAGAAGTTTACCATAATAGTCGAATAAAGAGAATTTATATATTTATTCTATGATGATAATTAATCTTAATGATAATGGAAAAAGATTTAGTAATTTAAATGTAATACTGAATAATAGGGAATATTTCAATCTATATGATAGTGATTAAAGATGCAAATCCGAACAAGACCATAATCCAGGTTAAGGAGATCGCTTTAGACTCGCTTGTTCTTGTGAAATAAGGTACATCACTGGCTGCCATCGTTTTGTATGTAAATAAGTGTGGCTGTTTTTCTTCTGAGGTAATGTTACCGATAGTAGTTTGAGTACTTCCTTTGACTGCACTTGGGACCAGTGAAACAATTTCTTGAATATCACTCTTTTTGCTGAGCTCGACTTGAGCAATCGAAACCTCACGGTCCTCGAGATCAAACACCAAGTATGCATGTTTTAATATGTTGTGACCAAGTAAAATAAAATCCTCTTGTTCAGGGAGAGTAGAGACTCCAAGCACGCACAGAGTATCATAACGAAAAAAAAGACTGGACAAAGGGACTCGAAGGGTGATGCCACCAAAATCTAGAAGAAAAACAACATTTTCATCATTCACACAAGGAACAATCCAATTGTCGTACTCTGTCAGGAATTGTGCCCCAAGAGCTACAGCCATCGCTTCCACTATGGGTTTGGGAAAGTAACTAGTGTCAAATGAAGGGTTAATAGCTGCGTAGTAGGTATTGTTGGTGATGGTCATTGTCTTGCCTTTCTTATCGGTGTTAACACTGAACTTTATTCCATGCAAGAGTACTTGAATTTGACGTTCTGTAATAAAGTTATCGGTGCTTATGTTGGAAGCAATCGTGACTCCTGTTGAATTGTATTTGATCATGGGAAGAGTAGTCAAGTTTCCCGAGTATTTTGCGTGGTCCACAGCACCAAATAGTAATGATCCGTTGTTGGCGTTGTAATATGCCGATGGTCTGTGATATACTGAATATGCGACCTTGCTGATAACTCCCTGGCTCTTCAATTTCATAGGCATGTTCTCGTAAATGTATGGAGCGGAAGCATTTTCATATGTGGATTCCCATTCGGGGAGTCCCAAGCCCAATGTTCCGAAAGGTAAGCTACTGACGTTTTGGACCCCAAAATCGAGTCCCTTGACGGTAACATTGCCGATAGTGACATCATCTTGGCCCCAAAATCCAGTACCATTTCCGCCGGGGTAAAGGTTTTGCGAGTAGAAGGTTTCATTTTGCTTGAATGTTGTTGATTGCGAGTAGTTAAACGTACCTTTTGACGAGTCTGGGTTGGACAAAGTGTCGCTGGAAAGCAAAGTTAAATCAGATGATGAAAAGTCAAAATAAACCTTCATGGCCTCTTTATTGGAACCAACACCTAAGCTAATCACATATATGAATGGCATACTCCAAATGTTGACATCCACGAAGTCACGCTTCGTGATATCACCCCTGTAGTCGGATTCAAATCCGTTGGACACTTCATCTCTCTTGACGATTCTCGAATCTTCCACTCTATTGAAGTCGAAACTAATCGGTTCGAAAGCAGCTGCTGCCTGGATGAATACCTGCGAAAGCAAATAAACGAATATCAACATTATCAAAAACGCTTTTCTAGAATTAACAATTCAAGATATTTCAGATTCCATCCATGCTCGGGTTTATATACTTTTCAATATAAGAAGTCGCCAAGTTTCGAGCTGAAATATGCACCTAATTATATGAGAAATGGAGTAATATTTCTACGTTTGGCATATATTCTACCATTGTCACTTGGGTCTCCTGAGTGATATTTATCATGCAGTGATACTTGATTTTTTGAAGTACTAGTTATTATTGATCATATTTCTTCATATTCTTTAAGGTTATCTACTTTACTTATATCAGTATTATAGGAAAGTTCTACTACTATATAGATTAAAAAATAAACTCTTTAAAATAATAATGTTCCAAAAAATTTTTTATTTTTTAATATTTGAAGTTAAGCGCATTTATAACTCGTATCTGATTTATTGAATCAGTGATTTTTATTTTATCTTTGTTTCCTGTATTTCGTGTAGCCAAGGAGGCTAAAAAGTACACGAAGCATCATGTTTTCTTTATAGTCATCAATTGCACAATCAGAAATACCATAGTTTTCTTCATTCTTAGAAGAATAATTATGAGGCTACAACAGGCATTTATTGGACATGCGAAGTTATATTTATCTCCTGGAGATAATTGACTACATTCAGCTAAAGGATTGGAAGTAGGTTTTGGGGTTGTTCCATCAGAAATACATAAACTATAATTAAGTTGAATACTATCACTTTCCATCCGACATTTTATTATAGTTATTAATATCGTTTAGAGAAAGAGTATAATACTTGTAATGACTGTCAGCTGGCCTAGCCATACATAGACATCAGCTGTCCAATCCTATGCTACTTGATTTGATTGACGGCATTTGGGCTCATATTTTCGACTCCTAACTCGTAAAGTTATTCTAGTGATGTGGGCACAAAATCAGTATTTTTTGTTGGGTCATTTTCAATCCAAAGACTTCAACCCGATAATCTAATTGTACATTAATTACACGAACCATATAAATATAGCCATGTGGATATCAAACTTAGATATGGCTATTTAAGACAGAAGGTGGCCAGAGCCGTCGTAAAAACTAAGCCGGCTTGGAGTTCTAACTCCGGAATGTAAATATCTTCACCGCACCATTATTCATAGGACCGTGACCGCCAAAATCCCTATCATTTGATATAGTGGTTGTAATTGAAACTTATTCATATTCAATACGGTCATATAATTACGACGGTAATAAATCCAATTATCGTCATCAACAACGACGGTGTGGTCTCACTGGATAAGCTTCTGCTGGACAAAAACTTTGTAGCCACGACAGTTCCAAAACCGATAACTTGCGAACTGGGTGCCTCGCTCGCTATGGGGCCAATTGTGGCTGGTGTGGTAGTTCCTACTGTAGCGCTAGGAACGGTCGAGCTGATTTCTTCGATTTTTTGTTTTTTAGTGTTTCGAACCTGGGCTATTGATATCTCACGCTCTTCGATATCATACACGACGTATGCTTCTTGAAGAATGTCCTGTCCAAGTACTACATAGTCCTCTTGGTTGGGATATGACAGAATTGAGAGTGTACAACTAAAACCATTGGATTTTATGAAGTTTTTAATTGGTACCCGGATGGTGGTGGCACCGAAATTTAACAGTATAGTCACAGTTTTATCGTTGGTACAAGGAACGAGCCACCCTTGACGAGTTTCAGAGAACGAGTAAGCTGAAAGTGCGTTTGCTAGGTTGTTTAAAAGTGCTTTCGGTAGATAGCTACAAGGAGACGTTGGAAAAATGGCTGCAAAATATGTGTTTTTGCTGACCGAAACGGTATTTTCCTTAACATTGAAGTCAATTCCATGCAAAAATATATGGATTTTTCTAACATGATCAATATTGGAACCAACTAGAGAGCTCTTTATCATAGGAAGGGTACTCAATAATCCAGTATATTTTGCGTGATCAATTGCTCCAAATAGCAAAGTCCCCTCGAGTCCTCGCGGAGTGAAATACATGGAATAAGCTGCCTTATTGATTGCTCCTTGATTTTTCAATCTCGTGAGAAAGCTATCATAAATATATGGCGTGGACGAATTGGTATTTGTTGACACGGAATCAGCGAAGCCTAAACCCAACACCCCAAACGGCATACTTGAAGAATTCTTCACGGCAAGGTCCATTCCCTTGATAGTCGTGTTGCCAATAATAATATCATCTTGGCCCCAAAACCCCGTGCCATTTGATGTAATGGAATGATTTTCGTAATATCTAGGAGCAGAATCGTTCCGTTTGAACGTGGCGGACGTGGAATGATTGAAAGTACCTGCAAAATCGTACCTACGCCAAAAAGAAATCACCAGCACCGATCCTTCACCCACTATAGATAAGTCAGATGAAGACGGATCGACGAAAGCACTCACGTTCTGTAGGTTGGAACCAATCAGTAAATCAACCACAAACGTACTAGGTATATATCTCGAATCAACATCAAACCCTCGTTTCGCTATTCCGTCCAAGTTGTCTTTTAGACCATTCTCTCTTTGTTTAACATGGAAATCCAAGCTGATTGGTGATATTTCAGAAATCGTAACCTTGAAAAATAGCTGCAAAAGCCAAAATGTAATAATTAACATTTATACACAATAGAAGAGATTGAATTAAGGATTTTTTTCACTTATACTGACCTTGAGCTGGTTGTCGCTCCTTAATTTGTTATCTTGAGTTTGCTCTGCCAAGCCAGGAACAACTCGAAAAATACGATGGGGGATATAATCGTTAACCAAAGTGAATCAAAAAAGAATAGAGAGTGAACGATAAATCTCATCTTAGATGTATATACACTAACTCTGCTACTATATTACTAGATTATATCAATATCTCTAGGTTGAGGTTAACAGGACCATCCATTACAACGTATTTTAAACCATCAAGAATGCACATTGAACAGAATTTATGACTTTGATAACATGAAGATTTGTATTCGATCAGGCATCTTTGATTTAATCACAACTATTAAATTTTGTGGAAATCATAACTACTGCATCAAGCACATATTTAGAGTGGCCTACGTCATTTATAATGTCTCTACCGTATCTCCATCATATCTCAGCCATGGTAGGGCTGAAATTTACTCAAATACGAAGTGACGCTCCTAACGAAGTCACTAGCCGAAATAATTATCGTGATCACAAGTACGAGAAAATCAAAAACTCGTTGATGGAAGAGCTGGGTTCTGGTATAGACGAATTGGAGTGCACGTAGATAGGTAAAATTGAAAAGTCTATAAACCTGTACTACCAGATATATGTGTATTTATTTAAACTTTCACGTACACCACACTTGGTTCAAATACTCCCCAATAGATGTAGAATGTCTCCAAATATAGATCCGCTTTCTAAATATATCCCAAATTATCTGCTTATGTGTCCATTTTATCTTGATAAACTAAATCTACATAGTAAATGTCTGATATATCTAAATGTTTGATATATCTAAATGTCTGATAAATCTAAATGTCTGATATCGATATCTAAATATCTGATAGTTATTTATGTCTATCATTTTCCCAATTGCTTGACTTGATTAACATTCTGTAGCTCGCTATATACTGTCTACGAAATCATTTTCCTTTCCTTATTTCTAATTACAAAATGATGTTTGTGGAGTTCGTCTGGGGTTGATTCTTCGGTTTCGTTTCGTGGGGTTGGCGCGCGTTGATATTGCGGAACGGATTTTTCGGAGTATTGGGTGTTAAAGATCCCTCTTACTACTCGTTTCCAAATGATAACGACTCTATAAGTGAAGTTATTATATAACCGTCTATTCGGGGAGTTCGTTACCTAGAAATCAAATTTTACTATCTTAACCAATTTTACTTGTCTTATCAATTATACATCCCTTATCAATTTTAAATGTCTCAGCAATTATGAATGTCTTCGCAATTTTAAATGTCTTCGTTGTTTGTTTGTTTATCCAGTAATGTAAGATGTAAAGTATATACATAAAAAAGAGTAGCAGAGCCACGTCTTCGTAAGAAGTGAATGGACAACTTCATCGTAATGTATTGCATGGTCATAGAAACCGATCTGAGCAGATCTAACTCGCAAGACTAATCTTCTCTGGATGCTTTATATCCCACTGGCTCTCCTTTTATTGGGCCTGCAACAATCTTTCCCTTTGGATTCTTTCCTGTTCCCACAATTCTGTCTTCGTCGCTTCCAACAACTGGAGCCTCGTTTGCAGCACCGCCCTTTGGAGCTTCCACAACTCCCAATCCTTTGTCTCCCTTGGACCCTTGGGCCAAGTTTCCTGCCAAATCAACATTCTCGATTTCCTTGTCTGCCTTTGAGCCGAAATTCACAATCTTGTCAATGTTGTCTGTTTTTTCCATGTTATTATTTGGCTTGATAATTTCATATGTTGGTTCTCCAGTTGACTTCATATCATGCGCCACCCAATACATACACGTCCCAAATAACATCAAGAGCAAGACATATCCCAACACTTTCCTTCTGGCTGTAGTGAAGAATGCAAAAGACAGTACGTTATCATACGGAGAGCTTCTCTTTTTGGCGGATGGTTTCATGTAGTATGGTCTGGGCAACCCATTTTGTTTATAAGAACCTTGCATATTGTTGTGTGATGAAATTGCTGCTTCTGTTTGATCTGTCCTAGTACTATACTACTTCTGTATCTGCAGCTATTTCTTGTGTTGTTGAGTCTGAGTCTTCGATCTTTCTTTGATTGGATCGGAACTTCGGGATGATTAAATTTAATATTTAATAAATTTCTAATTCCCTAGATGTTCATTAATATTGCAACACTTATTCTATATGACTCTCTATATCCCTTTACAAGTGTATTCCTGTTGTAGTAGTGCGTTCCTTACCACCACCTTGCTCGGATGAAAAATTCACTCTATACTCGTGTGCAGGATAAAAAGACCCGCCTGTTCCAAGCGCAATACCGTCCATCCAAACTACAGAAGTTTCAGTTTCAGTAAATGTGTATTTTTGTCGTTTAGTGAAGGGAATCTTCTGGTTGTGTTCGTGACTACTCCATTTGAGTCTCGTGACTGGACCCACACCTGCTAAATATATAGAAATGCGTGCTATATCTATTTAAGGGCTCGTATAGTATTGATTCAAAGTTTATGGTGAACTTTCCTGAGCAGGAACGACGTGGCGGAATTGGTAGTAATTGTGTTAGTGTTGCGCTGGTAGTAGTAAATTTTCGTAGTATCAATTTCTGTCTAGTAATGGCAACCTCAGTGAAGTCTAGTGACCTTTCGTGAGGTCTAGTTTAGTCTCTATGGTAATGTCGGGTAGTGCCTGAAAATGTCTCGATGTTGTTTTATATAAGCGCTCATATCGGCGCTTATATCGGCGCTAAATCTAGTTGCAAATCAGCGACGTCAACTTCAAGATAATGCTTCTACCAACCACGATACTTCTTTTGATAGTAGTCACGCTCGTCGAGGCAACTCCTCCGGCTTGTTTCTTAAGTTGTACCAACGAAATTGCAGCTTTATGTGATTCCAATCATATGGGTTTTGGGTGTATTTGTGCACACGAAACTAAACTAGTTGCTTGTCTTGTTGATATTTGTCCTTATGGCAACTTTGAGAGTGCCAGAGACCATTATTTGGGAACTTGCATGGAGCATGGGATGCCCACAAAGTCCAACCCGTTCCCGCCTCCTGCTTTAATCCCCTCCACGTTTCGTAAACCTGGTCTATTAAAAGCGGCGAATCTCAACCAAAAACCATCTAAACAAGAAAAGGCGGTAATAGACTCTAACCATGAAGTCACAGCCACAACGTTAACTTCGGAGAATTTGCAAAAGATGAAATTCCGTAAATTGCAGGATCTTAGACTTGATAACCCAAATGTTGGAATCACCAGAAGAGAACATCTAAAACGTCAACTCAAGACCCTAAAGTGATATGTGAAGGGTTTTATTCTCAATGTGAGACAGAGCAGGTGAAATTTTAACCACTGTATAGAGCGTTCTTGTACGTTTATATTGAGAAGTCCAATTTTTTTCAATTAGAATGGTTCATAGTATAATGTGATAGTTCATATTCAACACTTTCAACACCTAATATCTGTAGTCCTCATACATCTTATCTATTAGTATTCATGAACGTAGATGAGTGAATAGACTACTTCCTGTATTCATCGAAATAACTTGCCTTCAGTTATCACAAATACAGTGCCATCAACAAAAACTTCATATCAAGTTGAAGTTCGCAACCAATACTTCGGCTCTGTCATTTTCTGGCCCGCCATCCTTTTATATTATATATATTATCACTGATTCTCTTATTTGAACCAAAAACTGAGAGCCAGCTCTGCAGGATAGTAAAGTACCATTTGCGGCTACCTAGTAGGTCTAATCATTGTCGTGAAATATGAATCTGTAATAATGAATATGAATTCAAACTCTTTATTATATTTCTTCTGAAATTGAAGCTTCAAAGTAACCTTCAGGCAAATTTGCGGCAGATACCCTATGACCATCAATGTCCTTAGATCATTTAAATATTTTGCTATGTGTCTTTTTATCTGCCAATACCTTTACTACACTCTCTCTTGGAATACTTATAATTCCAACTTCCCTCTTATGTAACTCAGAATTGAGTTTATCTGTAGAAAACTCCCATCCGTTGGTTAATAATACATTTCCAAATGGATCTATAGCCGTGACTACACCCTCTAGCACCCGCGAGTCTAGTAACTTGAAACGCAAATTCGTTCCTATGAACTTGTCAACTGTGATTTCAGACATCTTAGGGGTACAATACCGAGAAGCTGGTTTGTTTGTTTCTATATCTAACTGGTACTGAGAACCTTGGATAGTATCTATATGTACCTAATAGTTACTGGGGATCTTTGTTTAACCTACCAGTCTCTAATTCTCAACTGACAGGCCTAAATTGATCGCATGTTGGGTTACCCGGATCGACAAATTTTCACATCTCACTATAAAAGATATCAAATTTCCTCCACTATGAATAATTGCTCCTTAACATCAATCGCATGTTCACTCTTTACAAAAGGTCAGACTAGTATTTTTATTATTAGATTGATTGGAGTTCAATGGTGAATTAAGCGTAGATTGACCATTAAGTTGGAGCACGTTTCTGGGCGCCTGATGTTGAACTACATGAAACATTGGGAATCAGTTGTGACTAAATACTACTACAGACCTTTACGATAACTTGCAACGTGAAGGTCTGTAAAGTAACTGTAATATATGACGAGGGTAGTAGATTATTTTTTACTATCATGGTCAAGCCAGGTAGTGACTGTAATGTCGCTTCGTATAAACAGAATGTTTCTAATACCTTTTTCTGCAAATGTCGTTGATTTAATGGTGACATCTCCAACTCCACGAAATGTCCATTTTCTCATAATCTTAGACAGTTAATATTCATTTCTTGCTGGAACGAAAGATTATCACCAACCAATGGACGCTGACACTCAGTTGAATGAGCTTACTCAAATCTACAACGAGTATAAACACTTTTTTGAGCAGTGCAAGTTGATCGAGAACGATCCATCTATCCACATAACCAATGATGATTTCGACGACAAAGTATCTGTAGATATATCTGGATGGTACCAGGTGAAACATGCTAAACATTACGAATCGTTTGAGGCTTTGATGTCAACAGTTTGTCCTTCCTTTCTGGGGAAGTTTGGAGATGAGTTGATGAGTAAACTTCAGGGATTACTGAATTGAGTCAAGGTTAATATGAATCTTATGAACATGCCAAACGTTATGAAATTCATGTTATTGCCACGGTAAAACATGGATTGTTGAGCTTCCCTATCCAAATATGAAAGTTCAGTGAGTTTTGTAGAATCAAGATTTACCATACAGTCATGGTTTATCTTCTACAAGTTTGAGTAGGTCCTCGCATCACATTGATATCTCCAGACATTTAAGTGAAGAGAATACCGAGATACGATCCAGATATACAAGGTCGGATAGGATTAAGTAATTTGGCATCTTTATGATCTCTTTATGATTTTTCATCACCAGTCGGAGATGAATAACTATAATTTGTACCAAAATCATGAGAGACTCAGAACAATAATTAATTTTGGTTATTTTAGAAGTAAATTCAAAATTCATAAATATAAACAAAGAAGACTACATGATCTGATATGGTCTCAAGTTGATACTAAATAGCATATATTATACTAAGGTTTATATACAAAATTTCTATTGAACAAGAAGGGCATTCGTCATCCTTGACCAATTAAGAATCAAACCGTGTTTGCCTCTATCCCATCCACTTGTGTCAGGCAGCTCATAATATATACATGATTATTGCTTTTCGGTCTTTTCAGCACTCTTCTTGTGTTGACGTTTAACAAACGCCTCAACGTCATCAACATCAAGCTTTGTGTTTCTGATGTAGTATTGTTTAGCTCTAGGCAAATATTCTTCTGGTTTATGGACTATTTCGATATTTCTGAGTTTAGGACTAAACACAGGGATTCTTATTTCACACCCAACTCTGTTGATTTTATTTCTTATCAAGATGTTTGTTCCTACGTTATTGACACCTCTCTTGACACCGATCACACGGCCCACCACGTCAGTTCTATCGAGGTACGTGACTTTGATTATATCACCAGCACGTAATCCGGATATAGAGTTCACTAATGCACGTCTTTTTCCAGTAGGATCGTATTTCTCCAACAATTGTTTCTGCAAAAACGAAATGGCATTTTCTCCATTTCTCTTTTTTGGAAGTGGCTCGTAAACAGTTGGAAGGGCTAAAGGTTAGTACTTAAAATTTGAGGAGTACGAAAGATGTTCCACTGTTGTTGACTTGATTGAAGTCTGCAATATTAACTTATGTCAACTATGGCATATTTCAATATATCTCTTAGGATATTAGACTAGTCAAAACGTTTTGGGCCATGTAATTTTTAACATATTATGAAACCACACTGTTATACATGTCAGATTATATCTAAACTATCATTCTAGTCAAAATAATCAGTCAAGTCTAAAAATCCAGTCAATTTTAAATAATACTTCCATTTGTCTTGACTTCATCAATATTGATGGCTATCGTAACTTGATACTTACTCTTTTTGAGTGGAAAGAAAGTTCTCACTGCTTGAACGGAAATATTCACTGGCTGAACCGCTATCCTTTTCAAAGTTAATCCAAACATATCTATCGAATTACAGTAGTATTATAGTATATTGTCTCAAGTCTCAGTCGTAGAAATTTGATTTTTCATGAAAAATTTGTTAGTGCTGTAAATTACTCTTGCGAAACGGTGGAACAAGATTATTGTGTAGATAGAAGAAGAAACCTTTCCAAACTACCAACATTAGGAATCTGGCGATGTGGGATTAAGTGGATTAATCCTCTAACTACTCATTCAACACCTGCACTTGTAAAATGTCGTGCTGAAATTTACTATACTAAGCCAACGAGTCTTAACCAAGCTATCGATGGTTCGGTGTGTGCTTTCAATGAGTAGTTGTACTGTACAGCTTAGCTACGCTGGCTAAGATTTCAAATATCTAATATTATGATATTAATAACTATTGTACAATGATGCAAGAGAAGTAGGGATAGAACAGAAAAATATATATAAGAGATGTAGCTTCTTTCGAATACTCAAACAACAGAGCTGATCTAAAGACTCGCGAGAATGAAATAACACCCAAAATTTGACTAGAAGCGAGTACGTCTTCTTCTCCCTGTGAACTTCGAATCAAGGGCAACTTTCTTACCTCTACGTCTCATGGTTTCCTTCTTTCTATTGATGAAATCCTTCAGAGATTCCATCTTTCTCATCAATTTCTTGTTGACCTTCTTAGCCATCTCTGGAGCATCCATGGTAGCACCAGATAAGTTGACAGTTCTTTCAGACATACCTGCGGTTAATACCAAGTAGTACTTTTTATGACGTTTCGACTCTGGCTCATCAATAATTAAACCACCTCCAAAACCTGCAACTTTGGCTGCACCCAAGATAGCTTCGGTTTGTATATCATTCAGAGGATAGAATTGGGCCACGAATTTTCCTCCTCTTCTTAACGAAGCATATAAAGTATTGAAGAATGTTAACATTCTCTTCTTTGGATCCACAACGGAAGTATCAGCATTACATAACCACTGGATAACCGAAATTGAGATGGCGGCATCAAAAGTTCCTGCTCTAAATGGTACTCCATTACCAACATCTGCCAAAAACAAGTCTCCTTCGACTTCACGGTCTAACCCAGTAGCCAACATACTTGGGGCAATATCCATACCCACCCAGTTGTATCCTTCTTCTGTGAGAATCTCTCCTGATAATCCCGATCCACATCCCACATCCAATAAGAAATGGGGTTGTTCTTGTTCCAAGTTCAATAACTCAAGAGCCCTCAAGGTCATCTTGGCTTGAATGTGCTGGACACGAGTAGACGAAGTATATTTATGGGACTCGCTATCATTATAGAAAATCTCCGGAGGAGCAAGTTCTTCAGGTCTCGACATGTCGTCTTAAATCTCCGTAGTTCAAGTGTTTCTTGGTTGTAACTTGATCTATCAAAATTTTGAAAACTTGAGAAGAGATCGCGTGACCAATATAGTGTGATCTTGATCATGTGACTACATATACACAATGTAAACACTATTACTTCCTTTAAAATCCAAGACTAGGAATGAAGTCTTTTGAAATGCTTCTTTGTTTCTGACTGTAATTTTATAGTTGGTCAAGACCTAATCTAGTACATTTAGGACCTCCTTTACATTTGTGTACCTTGTTCACTTTTCAACCACTCAATAGAATCACTAGATTACCGAAGAACTCTAGACAATCGTAGATAATGGATACCAGGCCATCCTCCACAATTTTGACGGTGAGCTCTCAACATAATCTCTTGTTTTACCAATCGTCACTTTTTCTCTTAATTGTTTCATTATTTTGAAAAATTTGCAGCCATTGAACTACCAAGACCTCAAATGATATTTATATCTACGAACACTTTTTTTATGCTAGTCTATTCATTATTAGGTATCGATTATGCTATAAATATTTAGTTAGAAATTAAATTCAGAGTCACCATCACCCTTTTGGCGGACTTCTCTGTCAAGCATATGTGGAGTGGTTTGATTTGTTTCCTTTGGATGCTTTTCTTTGTATGAAGGAGGAGTAAAAATAAGGTCTTCATCATGGGAGACGAACGAGTTCTCGTCGACGAAATGACCCTTATCCTCAGCACTGAATTCTTCTTCAGCATCTGAATGTACCACTGATTGTACACCGGACTGGTTTGCACTGACAAGTGCTCTGATGGCTCCTGGTAGTACGTCTGGTCTGTAGAATCTCAAGTCAACTCTTCCAATGAGATACATCAAGTTGATGATGACTTCAAACGCACCCCAACAGATGTACATAACGAATGGTTGACAGATAGGACCACTGTCTTTAGCGTAGTGTCCTTGAAATACTACTATTGTCCTGAAAATGGCACCAACAAAGATCAAGATTGTAGTTATAACAATCATAATCAACGAAACGTTGTGTTTTAAAGTTCCTCTTTGATTCGTCAAACCTTCCACTGTATTATAATGATTGTGAGTGGCGGCGATAACTCTAATTGCACGACGATGGTAACGATTTCTCTTCATGAATGTCTGAGCAGCTTCTTGTGGAGCACCTTTCCTAACAAAATAGAAGGGAGAAAAGGATTCGATCCACCATGGTTGATAAGTGTACAAATTTTTGTCCTTGGTGGTGGGTTTGAAGAAAAAGGCCAAGCCAAGTAACGAAATGGATGTCAAGGAATACAACAAGATGAGAATAGATGTCGCCTGAACCCCTCGTTGGTATCTTTTATAATTTGTTGGTGACAAAAAGTAGATGTATGGACCACCCGAGGTAATAATAGTCATGACCACCAAACCAGTGACAATCACATATAATGAAATCATCAAATTCCAAAACAATCTACGAGACCCTCCTACAGGATGTCTCCATGTGAATATACGCTGAGCCAAAATCAAATTGAACGAGACAAGGAACACCGTCGGCACGATCAAAAACACTTCGCCAGCAATTCCCATCTGTACTTGACTCAAATCTTTACCCCAGTATATTCTGAGGACCCAGCCAAGTATTCTCAATATACAGTAAAACACCCATCCTATCGATAACCAAAACCTGTGGCCTCGCGATAAATTGATGGAGAAAATGACAGAATGCCACACGGCCAATAAGCCGAATAACACCGCAAATATAATACACGGCACCCTATCTTTGGAGGATGGATAGTCGCCAAATAAGTTGATCTGGTAATCGGAAGTGTACTGTTGCATAGATGGAGGAATGGCTCCGATCAAGCTGCGAGCCTGTCGAGCTAATTGTAGAGATCCCGTTCCGAGAGCAGGATAGTTATTGTACCTCCTCAAGAGCTGCATCAATCCTTCAAGGGCAGTATAGTTACTTGCTAATTCCATTTCACTACTCACTTATTGGATTTGGCACAGTTGGATGTGAGTTTATATAGGTGCAAATATTCAATGAGGGAAGTGTAATAATGTGTGCTGGAAAAGAACACTGGAAAAGATGAATATCTCTAATTCACATATGATATTCGGCGGCCTCCACGATATATATTCTCCTGCTGCCAACCACAATGTTACGTGGTCTATGAATTACTGGAATGGGGAACCTCTCCACCACCAACCAATAATTTCCTATTTAGGATGTATAAGTGGTGCGGCTGCTTTACATATCCCAATGCGGAACGGGTTTGCATCCACTAACTATAAAACTTTCTTTATGTGTCCAGTTTCGTATTTCGGAGTGTAAATGTTACTAGTTAGAATACGATGAAGCTCTGTTTAGGATGAACTTCCGGGAATTTTCCGTAATATCACATCAGAATATCAGATCAGACGCTATCCTAAACTTAACCATAAGGAATAAGAGTTCTACTATTTAGAGCATGCCCAAGAAATCTAACTGTTAGTGTAAAGGAGGATCAAGCTATGAGTTCAATATGTCATAGCTTGTGGTAAATCACCAATTTCACAGCTAATCCCACTTCTCCTAACAAATTTCACTGTAATATTGCTTTGAAATGCACTTTGTCCTAGATAATTCTAGTCGCATGGGCACAGTTGAAAAATTTGAGGTTACCTCAAAAGCTCCTCCCCGTATTTCCTGCTGGAGTCTTTTCATCTTAACTTGCGTCGTACGACTTCTGTGTGTACCAAGAAGTTTCGTCGAAATCAATCGCTTGATCCTTTCAATACCGTTTAGGGAAATAAATTGTCGATTATGTAATATTTTATGTAATATACGTTGCTCTTTACCCAAATGATTTCGACTTATCAAAGCTCTCGCTAGCAACAATTGTTACTTCTCGGTAATGCTATGGTAAATATCTATTATTTAATATTATGAAATTATCACTAATTGCTTATGATTTTTCACTGATTTCTTGAAACTTCTATATTCCTGTATATAACACGCGTATTTAAGTAAAATTCCACTACACCAACAACAAGAACCTGAACCTATATAATGCCTACCGCTCGTATAGACTATTCCGTTGCACAACGAATCCTAAAAGGAGAATATTCAAATTCTGAATTTCCCGGATCTCCTGAAGATAATATCATATCCACTCCTTTTGGACTATCTCTTCTTGAAATTCAAGGTGATTTGAACTTACCAATACAAGCACCCACCGGAGTGACAGAGGTGGATTTACATTCGGAGACTATACAAAACTTCATCAAGGTGGACGAGATCTACGATGCTGTGAAGTGTGGACATTTACAGTTTGATCCTCTGGATCCTTCAAGAGTTACATTGTTCATTGGAAAGTCTCAACGGTTGTTGGGATCGTTAGTTAAAATTGACCCTCCACTTGCTGTATTACGAATCCCTCTCAAAGATAGTGAAGAGAAGAATATGGATATAGTCGACATTGTTAGCAAAAAGCTTATATTTAAGCAAAGACCTTTACCAATTATGTGAGTGGTACGTTACAGCGTTGAGTCATTTAGTGCTCACAAAACATCACCAATAACTCCATAGCTCACTTGGCGCACATATCCTCGAATACAGTTATCTACGACGGTGAAGTAACTTCTTATTATTGGGCCCTTCGTTAAAGAATTAATTCTCATTCTTTTAAGTTGTCTATTCGTGCAACGATCTAAATATTGACCAAACTAAATTTTTGCCTTGTCACTATTTCCATGTTCCCAATTAAGTGTGGAGTTTGTTTCGAACCCGCCGTTTTCGTCAACAATAATCAAATTATCGAAAATCTTCGTGATGTCGGCTTGAGAATACTTGAGCTCATCCTTCATGAACTGGATTATACCACCGTATTTCTCATTAAACATATCTACGGTTGCCAACATGGCTTCACTTCTGGAACTGATCAAGTTTTGGAATCCATCCTCCTCAACTGACCAATCCTTTCTTCCTTGACTGATGAGTTCTTCTATATCACCAGTCGACATCTTTTCTTTCAATTTCAAAATTGTTTGGTGGAACTCTTCTTTGAGCCTCGGGTGTTCTGGTGCAAGGCCAATGGTGGTCAATTCGTATTCTTTCGCAATGGTACTTTTGTCTACACCCAATAATAACAATATCAACATACCAATAATCCCAGTACGATCTTTACCAGCGGTACAGTGGAAAAGAAATGGTTGTCCATCGTCACGAATATAGTTGAAAATGGCTCTGAAACACTCAGTTCCTGATTCTAGCATATCTTCATATACGTAAACATAAGTATACCAACTAGTCATCAAGTTTGAATATCTCAAAGCAATAGCTTGGGGTGAATAATCGTCATTGCGGAAAATAGGTGCATGGACTCTTTTGATGCCGTACTTCTCCAAATTCAAAGGTATTCCGTCTTTTTCACACTCTCCGTCCGATCTTACATCAAATATGGTCTTGATACCTAATCTTCTTATACTTCTCAATCCATTGTCGGTGATTTTAGCTATGTTTGCACATCGGAATAATGTATGTGGTTTGACGTAATATTTGACAACACCGTCAAGAAGAGAACCGTGTGTATCCTTCTTGAATGTAGGCAGGTGAACGTGCCATCCTCCCATATCTCTAAAGTTACTTACGCCTTCCACTTCCTTCCATCTAGGTAATTTTCCCACATCAAAACTGTGACTGACAAATCTTTTCAATTCACTTGAAGGCTTCAAATACTCGAGGATGTATTCAACAACAAGATAATTGTAATTGACCAACTTCTTGGAACTGAGAGGTAAATTGAACTCGTTAAGATCCTCGGCATCATTTTCACTAATCACAGGTTCACCTCCAAAAAAGTTATGATCAGCATATTGAATCAACTCCAATTTATGAGAGTAGAATCCACGGTTTAAGTGGTTGGCATAACACGCAGAATCTTGAACTTGAATAACCCTGTCCTCTAAACCATAAATCGAAAGTACTGACCAGTCGGAAGATAAATGACGAACAGCAGACATATCAGGACTTGACAACGACATGATCTCGTCAAGTGGAACAACCACTGGTTGATACTTTCCATGTCTCATGCTTGTTTGAGAAATGCTTTGGGGACCCCCGCTGTAAATTTGAGGATATCTTTCAAGAACGGTGTGCAGTCTAAATCTACCAGAACAATTGACTAAATTAGGAACAATGATTGCCTTTGAACTAAGGTTGCTCTTTGCCAACTTATCCTGTTCTATTGCCCATAAAAACATTGCAACAGCACCTCTGGAATGAGAAATAATAGACGAAAATGAAAAATGGATTCCTAGTGGGTTTCTGGATTTGTCAATGATGAATTCTGCAGCCGCCTGGATATCTTCTATATCCTGACTCAAGATTCGTCCACTTTCTTTGGAATCATTGTTGCCTGACCATCCACAACCTCTAAAATCGATCCGAAGTGAATATTGGCCCAATTCAGCTGCTAGCTTGTGTGCTAAATGTTTCTGATAGCAGTAGTCACGGTGCCCACCTTGTCCGTGCAAAACCAACGCAATTTTGTTGGTCGGAGGAGCATAGCCTTCATTGTAGAGACTTTCGGTATCTATAGAATGAGGAATTGCAATTGTTCCTTTAACATTTTTGCCGAACTCAACCTCTATTTCTCGAGGAGCCTTCACAGAAAATGACATTCGGTTTTGTATATTGGTACTGATACCTTCTGAGTCGTATCTTTTAAAGTTATTCGTACGGTAGATTCTGCTTTTTTACTCAGCCTTCCTTCTATGTCAGACTTCTTTAGTAATTACACTGCTTTCCTTGCAAACTTTGGTCTTTTAAGCCCATTTATATTATTTCCCCAGGGTTGGATTTCTACCGAGCTGTTTATTCGTACCATGTGCACTCCCTTCCCCATAGAGGGAAAAATGGGACCCTCCCATGTGATTCCATATGCACTATAGGTTTGATTACCAAATGCTGACTGCCATAAGTTGACATTTCAGGTCCATTCCAAACATGGTCGGCGTAAGGTTGTGAAAAATAAAGAGACTCGGGACCACTGAAACTTTGAGATTTGTGACAATTCTCGAATTTAGCAAGAAGCTTCTGTCTAGATTGTGTAGAAACGATACTTCAGATATCGAGTGGATTTGAGTAAGGCCTAGAAAGAGCCCAACTACAAGATTTAGAAACTCTAGTAATTTGATCCAAAGTTATATCATGTAGAGTAAAGTAGGCAACAGTAAGATGATCATTTCGTAATAGTTGATGATTTAGTTACTAATTATATGAGACTAAGTATCTGATTTAGACTTTTGTGTTTACGTATGGACTCAATTGTTCTGTCTGATAGCAAACTGTATGGATAAACGCTGTCCATGCTGATTACAGAAGTACAATGTTTGTGAAAACCAACATGATCCTCGATTCCTCTCCGCCAACTGGGAACGAATGTCTACTTAAATGAAGAGTCCCAGTTAACCAATCATGAAAGTTAGATGTTGAAATGAGGAAATCACATTTGACATAGTCATAGTGTTGCCTCCTCAAAATAACTACAGCTCGTCAATTCGATCTTAGATATTTTTAAACTGACGGTGAATTTGGTTAGAGCATCTCTATTATATCAACCAAGAAAAATAACGACACATATGGGAATGATTGATATCTTAGTAGCAAAGATGTCAAACTCTCTAGTTTGCGTACGTTTCTGGATCTCAGTTGAGTCCCTAATTGTACCGACATAAAACTATCTTGCACTAGAGCATTGGGACAAAGGAAGTATAGTTTTAAGCCTTCGAGCACTCCTAGATGTCACGAGGATATAATTAGAAAAACTAGCTTTTGAAACTTCCTTTAATCCGAAGTGTAGTCGTTCTTCTCTGTATTAGTCACTTTCACCGTATCATTTTGCAGCTTTCGTGGTTCTACCAAATTGTGCAATAATAATCTAGTTGGAAATTTAGTACTGCGGAGTTGATTTTTAGCAACAACCTACTAAAACATCTCTTAAAGCCTTGGATCAGATCTCTTGAGCCAAAACTTCTTCCCTTCAACAATAATTATGGCCAATGCTTTTGATAAAAATGCGTATAACGAGCTAGGACGATATCTTACTGAACGTCACTCCGACCAATTATCAACTCAGTTAGCCGTCTTTCAATCAGCATTGGTAAACTTTGGAGGCGAACATGGGGACGAGATTGCTAACAATAGTGAGTTCAAGGGTAAATTCACTCAGATGTGTCAGCTCGTAGGTGTTGATCCTTTGGAATTAGTACTAGGACTGAACCTGAAAGTGCTGAAGAACCAGAAACCAGCGAAAGACCCTTCTGGACTGAATTTCCATATTGCTCTAGCTGTTAGAGTAGTTGAGGTCTGTCAGCAAACGCGTGACTTGAATGGAGGTTTGATATCTCTAAAAGAATTGATATCGATTTTAACTAACAATATCCATATACAAATAGGTGTTGTTGAAAACGATATTGAACTGGCGCTACTGATTTTAAATGTGCTAGGGAAAGGTTATGAAATTCTCAATATTAACGGAAAGAAATGGTTGAAGTTTTCATCAGCTACTGGTGGAAACTTGTCCAATGATCAAAGGAATGTTTACGAGGTTTGTGGATTTATGGGAGGATATGTTACGAGACGGATTTTGAGAGATAATTTTGGCTGGGATGCCTTGCGGTGTAAAACTGTCGTAGATGAAATGATCATGAATGGTTTGTTGTGGGTGGATGAACAGGGAGACAGAGAATGGATGTATTGGGAACCATCGTGGATCAGTTCGTGAGCAATTCTTTGAGGAGACGGAGTTTGGCAGAATTGCAGAGTACAAGTGTGGACGATTAGAAGTAAACGATTCCATTTTTTGATATCTTGTCTAGAAATAACCAGATCTTGAACATTCGAAGTCTGGGTGTATCAGTAAATGAAAATATAGACACATATTCTACCGCTTAATATACGCTCAACGGAATAGTGTACCAACTGGTTTGGTACACATTTAGAATCCATTACAGACATCATTATTCTTACCTCGCGTGTATAATAATCTAATGTACATTATCTAGTTGGTTTTGTTTGGCAGTTCTGTGTCTTGCCTTGACATTTCAAGTTTCCTTAACTTCTTTTCTCTGTGCTTTGCGTTGATGACTTCAAACGTTTGTAAGACATCACGCTTCTCGAGCGGTACGTAGTTTGTGAAATTTCTTCCCGAACCATTACCCACATTGACGGCACCGCAACCAGGCGAATGCAATAACTGGGCTTCGTCTTTCATGACAATGTTTTGCATAATTTGGGTGATTTGCGATTTCACTTGGTGGTCCATGGCCAAACCCTTAAAACCTGCAAAACTTCTAAAGAGCTTGTTTCTATTGTTGAAGTCCATTGGAGTCAACCATTCCATTTCAGGAAAAACACAGTCGTACAATACTAAAGGAACATCGTTGGCCATTTCGTAAATCGGACGATTAGGATATTTATCAATATCCATCAACTCATCGATGATTTGAGGTTTCTCCAACTTTTGACCAATCAAAAATAACACCGCCATCATACAACGCACTTGGTGCCAGAGGAAAGCGGTTCCCTTCAAATCCAAACAGAAGAAATCATCTTTGTAAGGAATGATTTTTGCACTGTGGATGGTTCTGCCGTAGTTCGTAATCTGTTTAGAACCATCGATCTTGCAGAAGTTACGGAAATCGTGAGGACCCACATACTTTGCGGCTCCCTCGTTCATGAGATCGATATCCAAGTCGGCTTTTTTGAATAAATAACGATAGTGTCTGTAGTCACAACTGAATCTGGCATCGAACTTTGGTGGTGGTCTCATAGCCACTGCCGTCATACGAATGTCGGCAGGCAACAATGAGTTTAGGATGGTGAGGTATGGAATTTCTTTGTCGTCGTTTTCTCTGAGCTTCTGCTCTTCATCACTAAGTGATGATCTGATATTCAACGAGATCACCTGGTTCATGGCACTCACTCCTTTGTCTGTTCTTCCACAACGACTAAAGTCACAGCTATCTAACTCTGGTGACGGGATCAACTTTGCCATTGCCAAAGCATTCAAAATTTCCTGTTCTATGGTCGGTAATGGCGTGGGCTCGAACTGAAACGCCAACCCTGAGAAGTTCCATCCAAGGTAGGCGAACCTTAAGGCAATGAACCTAGTGTTGTGCTTAGAGAAGTCAAATGTTCTTTTCTTTTTAGGTTTACTTTCCTCGAGTTTAGGAGAGTTTTCGTCCCGTATAGGATGAGAAGATGCCTCGATATTGTTGACCTTTGCGACGTCAACAGTGTTGGTGTTGGGTAACTCCTTGGCCAGTTCCAATTCCTGGATTCTCTTGATCAAGTCTTCTTTACTCCATTTTTCGTATTTTTCCATACAAATCTCAGTCCCTTGCTTCATTTCCTTGGTCATATTACTAAACGTTCTCTTGAACATAACAAGGGAGACGATCCTTCTGGTGAACATATAACTTAATGGGTAACAAACGTCATCGGACTTTTCAGCGCTCATCGCGAATTTCGCGATGTGAAAAATTCATAGTATACTACTGGAAGACTAACAAACATGAAGGACGCAAAAGGGAGAAAAGATGCCAAGGGGAAGAAGGGTGATGTAAGAGGGAAGAAGAAGTTCTCGCCCAAGACATATACCAAGACCCGTCCTGCCAAAAAAGTGGCGCCTAAACCAAAAAAGCCAAAAGCAGAAAAGCCTGAGACTGATATAAATCCTGATGAATTAGAAGACATTGAGTCAGAGCCTGAACCAGCTCCTGAACCTGCTAAACCATTGGCAACCAAGAAGGGTTCCTTGTCTTGGGAAAACTTAAATTTCCTTCATCCATGGATCCAAGAAGCCATTGTTTCATTGGGTTTCCCAACCATGACCCCAGTCCAAGCTTCTACAATTCCATTACTTTCAGGAAATAAAGACGTTGTTGTGGAAGCAGTTACGGGTTCCGGGAAGACGTTGGCATTTGTCATCCCTATATTACAGAAAGTGTCTGCGAGACTATATCAAATAGAAGATGGCGAAGTGCCTGAAGCGATGAAAAGGGGACACTTTTTGGCGCTTATTATGACTCCTACCAGGGAGTTGGCCAGCCAGATCCAACAAGTATTAGAAACTGTGCTTCAATACTTGCCTGAAAACCTTACGCCTATAAAAACACAATTGTTGGTGGGATCATTATCCACCGTACGTGAAGACTTGGACCAATTTTTGAGTCAAAAAAACCAGATCTTGATTGCTACTCCTGGTAGAATGTTGGACTTTTTGAGCTCTCAGTATGTCAAGACCAACGCCTGTGAAATCGCCGTTTTGGATGAGGCTGATAAGTTGTTGGATGTGTCGTTCAAAAACGATGTGGTGAACATTTTGAAACGTTTACCCAAACAACGTCGTACAGGATTGTTTTCTGCCACCATCTCGTCTGCTGGTGATACCATCTTCAAAACCGGGATGAATAATCCTGTCAAAGTATCCGTAAAATCAAGAAACCTGACCAATAACTCAGCACCTTCGTCGTTAAGTATCTCTTACATGCTCACCGACCCCGAGTTGAAACTCACATACTTGATTCACTTGTTGAACAACTATCAATACAAGAAATGTATTGTGTACTTGCCTACGTGTACCGGGGTCAAACATTTCTATTCGTTGTTTGAAAGATTGGTCCAGGAAGACTCGTTCAAATTCTTTTCTTTGCATGGACAGCTTTCCACCAAACCAAGATTGAAGACGTTGCAAAACTTTTCAGAGGGTGATTCCATGATGCACAAATATGTTTTGTTGACCACCGATGTGGCCGCGAGAGGTATTGATGTTCCTGATGTCGACTTGGTGATCCAGCTCGATCCTCCAACTGATCCTGACGTATTCTTACATAGAAGTGGTAGAACTGGAAGAGCAAACAAAGTTGGCCAGGCCATTGTCATGTTGAATAAAGGAAGCAGAGAAGAAGACTATATTGATTTCATGGAAGTCAAGGGATTACTGATGAAGGAAATGGACCCGCCAAAAGATGTCATAAAAGAACACGAAAACCACCAGCAAATTATTAGAAAGTATATTTTGGAAGACAGATCTCGTCATGAGTTGGCTATCAAATCATATGTGGGTTTTATACGATATTATTCAAGACATATGGCGTCGTCAATCTTCAGATTACAGACGTTGAACTACTTGGGAATCGCAAAAATGTATGGTTTGTTAAGATTACCTAAAATGCCTGAGAGTAAACATATTTCTACTGACGACATGCCTGAAGACGGATGGTTAGGTGAAGTGGTGAACTTGGATGAGTACCAGTACGCCGATCCTCACAAAGAAAAGTCTAGAATGGATAACTTGGATTCCGATAAGCAAAACAGGATCGATGGGGCCAAGAGAAGAAAGGAGTTAAAGATTAAGAACGAAGCATGGTCCAGTAAAACTGAAACTAAAGAATCAAAGCAAGAAAGAAGAGACAAGATGAAGAGAAAGAGAGAAGCTATTGAGAAACAGATCATGGAAGAATCCTCAGACGACGAACAAACTGCCGTAGATTGGAAGGATATTGTGAAGAGTAACAAGAAGAGCAAGAATAACACGGGAATGCAGGGATCTTTTGATGGTTTGTAAGAAACAATACAGGAAATATAATGGCATTGAAATTGAGAATGAGACTAGAATAGAATCTCATAGATGGATAAGAGCATTACTCGTGTATATATTCTTCCTCAAACTCATCAATATACCATGATGATTAATATATTAGTCTAATTAGCAGCAATAATCACGTACGTCATGTTGATCCAATACATTACAATGCTGTAATGACTGTACTAGAAGGTCCAAACATGTACTCGTATCCCTATAAATCTAACAGAGAAGAATGAGCATCTCTCTATTCCATATGGTCCAAACAACTCCCTTTGATTCTTGTCAAATGTCTTATTTTTTAATATTCTCCTCGACAATAGGTTTCATTGTAGGTAGCATGAAATGACGAGGTCGCTGAAATATGATACAAGACATTATTTATTATAGCACCAGAATATTTTAGTCAACCTCGTCTTTGAGAGATGGTACAACCAGGGATGACTTATCTCTGACATCATTGCTGATATGTAGCTCTCGTATATAAAGTTTGGACTCAGCTTTTGTAGATATTAGTACTGAATCAGGTCTTTTCCGGAAATTGAGAGGTAGCTCCTTATAGTTAGATGAATTAATACTTTAGATATTATTGTATTTTCCATTTATCACTCACAGACCTTACACCATCAAACACAAACAAATTATCCAAAGGAGTATATTGAGAAGTTACGAGTTTCAAAACTTCCTGACTCACGATCCCACCCATCAAAGAGTTAAGATTATGATAACCATGCGTGTTGTGAGATAAAAGTTCTTGTATGGTTTTGACAATTGCAGGAGTTAAATTCGACTTTGAAATACCAAACTCTGACAAAAAAAGAGCTTCAAATTGAGAATAGTCTTTGATTGAAGGACCGGTGGAGTACTTTTTGATATAGTTATTGTATGTGAGAATAGCAAAATATATCCCAAGGGTATTGAATTCTGTATCGTCGTATTGTAAAAGGTCCAATACAAGATTTTCACTGAAAAGGTTCTTGGAGCCTTGGGTAACGTAAAGGAGTTGAGAATTTTTGCAGAACGACGAAATGGATTCTGGAGTCATATCAGAAGTAGATCGTCCCACAGAATCTAAAATCTTTACAACTTCTTCAGTAAACAAGGACTGATCTTTAGTAGCTTTTTCTCGATAAATTCTTTGAAGATTTATGTAATTTGAAGTATCGGAAGCCATGTCAGGTAAGTTTCCGGGTAAGGGTAGTTGATTGTTTTTGGCTACGAAGTTTTTTAATGCCTTGATGTAAATCCAGAATATTGGAGTTGATAAGTTGATATTTTCATCCTTTATGTAGTTGTTTTCAAATAGAATACTGACAGAATGAGGAATATGGGTGATTTGGAGAGCTCTGTGTATAGAATTTGATGCTTCAATAAAATTGCCTTCGCTTGGATATCTTGCAAGAGTTTCAATTAGAAGTCTGAACTGTTTCTTCTCGTTATAGTTTTGAGGAGGAAGTCCTTCGTGGTCCAATTTCCATAGATTTAGAGCCTTTATATATATGACAATGTAAGGGACGTGGGCATGTTCAGTATCATCCAACGTATCCAAATTGATTGAATCCACAAATGTCTGAAGTTGATCCCACGGACAGTCGATTCGTAAATCGTATAACTTAGAAGGATCATGGGTTTCGATTACTGTGACTTCGTTGGCAATTAAATTGAGAGATCCGTAGAATCCTATGGTATTAACAAGCAATAACGGAATTTGTTTGCTCCATAGTATCTCCATGAGCTGGTGTAATTCTTCAATGTAGTCTGATACTATTACAGCATTAAACTGATCCCAGTAGGTATCGTCGTACTTTGTAAGTATGGTGTTGACGCTTTCTGAGATTCCATTACCAATCACGTCGTTGTTAAGTTCCGCCAAGTTTGCCGCTATCGCAACAGCTCGACTTTGTCCTAAATTATCTCTCCTTAGAAAGAAATTTGATGAAAAGTCGTTCTGGCTCACTATGCATTCGTCTATAATCGAAAACTTACCTATACCTGGTAATACTAAATTTTTCAAGATTTCAGACCCAGTGGCAGTTGCGTTTATGAGGCATATATGAGACGATTCTAGATTGGCCTGACCAGTCGATGCCCAGAGCCGAAGTTGTCGATCATATTTAGTGTCCTTATCAACAGACATCTTTTTATAGGAAAAGAAGTAGTGTCTCCTGTGCTTGCTAAGCTTTGAAGTATTAGACGACGTTGGTTACTTGGTGCATGTTGTTTAGTCGTGTGCGGACCAATATGCATGAGCCTATCAATGGATTCAACACAGTTTAGCTACCAATTGGATAGATGTTGAACTATGGGATTTTAGAATGGTTTTATGGTTACTCTTCTCATTGTCAGCTTGATATTCCAAACTGTTTCCATCAATTGTGGGGTTTTTTTCCTGGAAATTCTGTCAGAATCTGAGAGGTTCGGCAACTAGAGCCGAGGGTGCTTGAAGCATTTGCATTTACGGAAGGTTTAGAAATCTCACCTCGTCTATATGGTACTAGTATTCCAACGTTTGCCATGTATAGTTGTGTCAAAAACTTTGATATCGAAAAATCAGATATCATAGTTTAAATTAGCCGGTGATTCTACACCGCATTTTTAATCTTTTTCTTTTTCGTCTATTTAGTCGAACGAATCTAGAATTTGGGTTGATTTTATTCAACTATTCGGTTTAAGGTGTTAAGAAAGTTATATGGAGCTAGGGTTGGATATATGGATTTAAATGTTCGATATACGGGTATGTTAACCTTCTATTCAGACAAACGAGTTCCAAATTCTTATGGTTAGTAACTTCTTCCAGTTGTATCGACGTTTGAGGTGCAATTCTACATGGGTTAGACATGCAAGTACTGCACGTGTCCACGAATGGCGTGAAGGAGAGTGTGGACCCAGGTGGCGAGATAATTCCAGTCCCAGACGAAAATGAACAAAGCCAGATCGACGAAGTATCCGTTTGTTAAGTCTTTCTCCCAATATACAGTTTTTATTCACATCCACTGGCGAAAAATAATTTTGCAACCAAATGAGAAAATTAAATATTTCAGATAAAGAATATTCCATGTGAGTTTTGTAAGTTCCCAATACTAATCAACTTCAAAATGGTGCAATTTATAGCTGCTGAGCGAGCCTTTCAACGCATGAGGATTAATAATTTTACGCCCCACCATTCTGTAGCACATAAACTGAGAATAATCTAGTAGAGAGTACTGGAACAAATTTTCAGAACAAAAAGTCAACAACCCATTGTGTAAATTATTAGGGATCAGAATTGATTAGAAAGTACTCAAAATGTTCAATGTGGTTGGAAGTTTCATTGGAAATCATGGAGTATAATTGTTACAATAGTGGATAATCGTATCTCTGATATATGACGGAGATAGTGGGATTTATTGGAAATGGTACCCTACAGTAAATGAGGATAAAGATTGCAGCCTAAATGCATTTTGCTCATACTATTACTTATTTTGTTTTAGATGCTGTTTTCAAAAGAGGCTAAGAGAGCATTTCTAAGTTTCGACTATCATTCAGGTCATTGGTACAAGAATGTACTATCTGTAATGCGTGTCGTATTCTGATGTCGAAAATATAACCAGAAATAAAATCAAAAATCAGAAATCAAAAATCAGAAATCAGAAATAAGAAATCAGAATCAGAAATCATAATCAAAACAAGAAACCAAATCAGAAATAAAACCTTCATGTATACTGAATTTGAAACAAACATAGTCTCTATTTTGGTACAGGAATCAACTTTCTAGCGACAAACATAACACACTCTTCAAATTAGTATGGCGGATGATCTGTCGCATTTGACATATCCAAAAGCAGAAACATCTAATCAGTTCCTGCTAGTGGGCACGTGATGACATTGCGCTTTCCTCATTTCCATTGATTTGCCACCATCTCACGCTAGTGAGCATTACAGGGGTAGTAATATTGACTATGTGTGTATTCCATGTTGTAATGTACTCTTATCGCATGGCTGGCGTGTCTTGTCGCATAAATCAGAGTATCGTAATTTCTGATGTGTTCTATCTATCCCCGCACGTGATTGGGTACCAACGTCTTTTGTGTCAAAACAGGATTCAAATACCACACGGGTAAGCGATAACAAGAAATATTTCACTTTATCTCAATTGAACTGCAACATGCTACGATAGACCACGTACAACCATTGTTGCTCGATAATTGTAACATATCGTGGTGCCTTGATGGTCTTTTTTATAATCCGGGTAACATGCTCAAATTTACCACCTGCTTATAATTTTTTCGCAAAAAAGCAATTTGGCAACCACACCGCAATACATTACTCGATGACTTCTGGTTTTATCGAAAAAATTTTCTTTAAAGTACAAAAGAAGATTGGGCTGCCATTTTTTTACGTTTTCTCTTCTTCTTCTTCAACATTGGAAAATGTCTGCTGCCAGAGAATCTAAATACTCTACTGAAGTACTTTCCGAATTATTATCCAACCTAACCGTTGCTGATAATAAGGAAGAAGCTGCTGCTAATGTTTCGTCTTTCTTAAATTCTTCAATTGTTGAACATGATGTTCCAATTGAATTCTTTAAGGATTTCAAGAAGCAAATCAACGGTAAGGACTCTGCCCTTGCTGCTTTGATTGCTTACACTCACATTGCTTCCAGCAACGATTTGTCTCCATCTGTTGAACCATTCGTTGTTGACTTGGTTACTGATGTTTCCGCTCAAGCTGGTAACAAGGACAAGGCTATTGCTGCTGCCGGTTCCGACGCTTTGTTGGCCATTGCCACCGCCGTTACCCCAACTGCCATCAAGGTCATCTTACCAAAGTTATTGGAAAGTTTAACCACCACTAACAAATGGACTGAAAAGATTGCTATCTTGCAAGCCGTTTCTCAATTAGTTGACACCGCTAAGGACCAAATTGCCTTGAGAATGCCTGAATTGATTCCAGTCTTATCTGAATCTATGTGGGACACCAAGAAGGAAGTCAAGGAAGCTGCCACCAACACCATGACCAAGTCTACTGAAACCATTGACAACAAGGATATCGAAAAGTTTATTCCAAAGTTGATTGAATGTATTGCTAAGCCAACTGAAGTTCCAGAAACCGTCCATCTTTTGGGTGCTACCACCTTCGTTTCCGAAGTTACCATGGCTACTTTATCTATCATGGCTCCTTTGTTATCTAGAGGTTTAGCTGAACGTGAAACCGCTATTAAGCGTAAGGCTGCTGTCATTGTTGATAACATGTGTAAGTTGGTCGACGATCCTCAAGTCGTTGCTCCTTTCTTGGACAAATTGTTACCAGCTTTAAAGGCTAACTTTGCCACCATTGCTGACCCAGAAGCCAGAGAAGTCACTAGTCGTGCTTTGAACACTTTAAAGAGAGTCGGTGCCGTTGGTGCTGATGACTCTATCCCAGAAGTCTCCACTGCTGGTGATATTGCCGTTACTCTTAACGAATTCACTCAATTAATCGCTGACAAGAACATCGGTGAAAGATTCGACGTTGCCCTTACTTACATTGCCGCTATTTCCGGTGACTTGGTTGACGAACGTGAAATCCAACCAGAAGCTTGGGTCAAGAACGTCTTGCCATTTGCTACCATTTTCTTACACGAAAAGGAAGCTAAGGAAATCATTGAAGAATTCAGAAAGAGAGCTATTGACAACATTCCTCAACCTCCTTCTTTCGAAGATGAAGAAGATGAAGGTGAAGACTTATGTAACTGTGAGTTCTCCTTGGCCTACGGTGCTAAGATCTTGTTGAACAAGACTCAATTCAGATTGAAGAGAAACAGAAGATATGGTTTGTGTGGTCCTAACGGTGCCGGTAAATCTACCTTGATGAGAGCTATTGCTAACGGTCAAGTTGATGGTTTCCCAACCCAAGAAGAATGTAAGACCGTCTACGTCGAACATGACATTGATGGTACCCACGCCGACACCACTGTCGTTGAATTCGTCCTTCAAGATGGTGAAGTTGGTTTAACCCCTGAAGTTGTTGAAGGTAAGTTGAGAGAATTTAACTTTTCTGAAGAAATGATCACCATGCCAATTCAATCCCTTTCCGGTGGTTGGAAGATGAAGTTGGCTCTTGCTAGAGCCGTCTTGAAGAACGCCGATATCTTGTTATTGGATGAACCAACTAACCATTTGGATACCGTCAACGTTGCCTGGTTAATCAACTACTTGAAGACCTGTGGTATTACCTCCATTATTGTCTCCCATGACTCTGGTTTCTTGGATAACATTTGTCAATACATTATCCATTACGAAGGTTTCAAGTTGAGAAAATACAAGGGTAACTTATCTGAATTCGTCAAGAAGTGTCCATCTGCTCAATCTTACTACGAATTAGGAGCCTCCGATTTGGAATTCTCTTTCCCAGAACCAGGTTTCTTGGAAGGTGTTAAGACCAAACAAAAGGCTATTGTCAAGGTTAACAACATGACCTTCCAATACCCAGGTACTTCTAAGCCTCAAATTCAAGACATTAACTTCCAATGTTCCCTTTCTTCTAGAATTGCTGTCATTGGTCCTAACGGTGCCGGTAAGTCCACCTTGATTAACGTCTTGACTGGTGAATTATTACCAACCGAAGGTGATGTCTACGTACACGAAAACTGTCGTATCGCCTACATTAAACAACATGCTTTTGCTCATATTGATAACCATTTGGACAAAACTCCATCTGAATATATTCAATGGAGATTCCAAACCGGTGAAGATAGAGAAACCATGGACCGTGCTTCCAGACAAATCAACGAAGATGATGAACAAGGAATGAACAAGATCTTTAAGATTGAAAGTACCCCAAGAAGAGTTGCTGGTATTCACTCCAGAAGAAAGTTCAAGAACTCTTACGAATATGAAATTTCTTGGAACTTAGGTGAAAACATCGGTATGAAGAACGAAAGATGGATTCCAATGATGACTGTTGACAACACTTGGTTGCCAAGAGGTGAATTAATGGAAACCCACTCCAAGTTGGTTGCTGAAGTCGATATGAAGGAAGCTCTTGCTTCTGGTCAATTCAGACCTTTAACCAGAAAGGAAATCGAAGAACATTGTGCCATGTTGGGTTTGGAAGCTGAATTAGTTTCCCACTCCCATCTCAGAGGTTTATCTGGTGGTCAAAAGGTTAAGTTGGTTCTTGCCGCTTGTACTTGGCAAAGACCTCATTTGATTGTCTTGGATGAGCCAACTAATTATTTGGACAGAGACTCCTTGGGAGCTTTATCCAAGGCTATCAAGGCTTTCGAAGGTGGTGTTGTTATCATTACTCACTCTGCCGAATTCACCAAGAACTTGACTGAAGAAGTCTGGGCTGTCTTGGACGGTAAGATGACTCCATCCGGTCACAACTGGGTCCAAGGTCAAGGTGCCGGTCCAAGATTGGAAAGCAAGGAAGATGAAGAAGACAAATTCGATGGTATGGGTAACAAGATTGCCGCTGCTAAGAAAAAGAAGAAGTTGTCGTCCGCCGAGTTAAGAAAGAAGAAGAAGGAAAGAATGAAGAAGAAGAAGGACTTGGGTGATGCTTATGTGTCATCTGATGATGATGAGTTTTAAAAAACTAATTAGAGATTGTTATTTATTGTTTTCATAAGCTTCCATCATTTTAATTGTTTTTTATTGCAATTGTTTACTTCCTATATATTGAATACATTATAGATTCATTTATAATATTATGTAGAAATGTAGTTTTAGTCCCAAGAAGTATCATTAACTTTATCTTTTATTATATTCGTATTTAATATTATCCCCTTAGAGGAATAATATTATAGATTCTCTAATAGTTGAATCTCTAATATGAGGTATAATATCAAGTTACTTAATGGACGTAAACTTATATTTAATATGCATAGTATAATACAATGGGAAGTTAAGCATCAAGACTGATTTTTATGACCCTATACTACTATGGTCATTATCTCAAAAGGCCATACCAGCTAAACTGGTTATTCAAATGATATAATCATAGAAACGTTGAAGCAAATGATGAAAATTCATATCCTAAACCTTGACAAACAACAAATAATAATATAAGTAATGTATATGTTTATATAGTCAAGGTAATATGATTAAACGTCTATACTGATAAAGTACTACCAAATGAGTTATTTAGGATTCTTATTCCTATTCACAGTAGGAGGGTTAAAAATCCTGATAGCTCTCCCTTTAAATTTCACCATATGCTGGAAACTTCTGACAATGATACTATTTTTTAGAACTATTTCTTATATTGATGATTTTGATGAATATCCTCTTTATATTTAATACGTACTTAATATATACTATATTGTATTAGACTTAAGTACTCTAACCATTATAGTCATCGGTATTTGTAGCTTTATCGGTTCTTCTAGCACACTTTCAACACACTTAACAAAATTGTGTTCTATAGATTTCGTAGAATGCTGCGAATTGACGCCAGACTTCTTCAAAGATTATGGTGAATTTGAACGTGCTCTTGGTAGCATTGGCTTCACTATGTGTAGCATATAAACCATATCCAAAAATGGCCAGTCATGGTCGTAAAGTTGTCAACGCTTCGCAACTTTTGGTGTCCAACTTCACCACCAACATCACCAAGGACAAATATATCTGGGGTACATCGTATGCTCCGTATACTGTACTCTGTCCAGCTACATCACTCATTAGAGAAGGAAATAATGTAAGTCTTTTCAAATATATGTAACTATATTCAAACTAACAAGCAGAGTCTTGGTCTTCAAGAGCTGGAGTATATGGAGAATCGAAAGCCCATCACACAACAAGCACTTGGAAAGTTGCTTGCACGGAACAAAATTCCACATTTCGACAGTGAACGGTTTCTTCGCTATTCTTCAACTCCCACCATCATCGCCATTGCTATATCTGGGGGTGGATACCGGGCTATGTTGGCTGGAGGAGGTGTGATGTGTGCGTTTGATGAGCGTACTCCTAATTCGACAGACAATCTAGGAGGATTGCTACAGGCCACTTCATATATCGGAGGAATTTCAGGTGGCTCGTGGCTAGTTATGAGCAGCTTTGTCAATGATTTTGTTCCTGTCTATCAACTTAAAGACGATGAAAATTCATGGTCCCTTCTGAATCAACTCTTGGAAGGAGTAGCTAGTTTTGACCCCGGACCAATCCAAAACCAAATTCAATCTGACTATAAAGATCCTCCTACTGTACCTAAAGTTGAGGCTGATGAAGGACTATTCAGATCCGTGGTCCGAATCTTTGGTCTAGGTAAAAAATTGGGTGCAAAAACTCTTGAGAAAAAGTTGGATGCAAATAACCAAGAGATCAAAGTGGATGCAAAAAACTTAGAGAGTCCAAATTCATTCGTTTTAAATATGTTCAAAAATATCTTTAAACAACAGGAGTCTAATAAGCAGAAACAAACTTCGAATTTAGAAGTCACTTCTCTAAAAGATGTGATAAAATTCTACAAGCAACTATTAATTGAAGTACGACCCAAGAGATTAAGCGGGTTTCATGTATCATTTACGGATTATTGGGGGAGAGCGTTAGCCAGAAGGATTTTCAATACTCTAGGAAAGAGTCCGGGTTCTACTCTTACAGATGGAACGAGGTTGCCATCGTTTCGAACGTATCAACAGCCATTTCCCATAATCTGTGCTATTGAGAAATATCCCAATATTTCAGAAACAAGCTCCGATTCCCATTTGTTCGAATTCACACCTTATGAATTTGGATCTTGGGATTCGTATTTAAATGCTTTTGTCCCGGTCAAGTACTTGGGGACTCCATTGATTGGAGGGGTTTCAACCATGACCACCGATAACCCAAACATTTCGGTATGCTTTTCTGGTTTTGATAATGTCTGTTTTGTGACAGGAACCTCGTCTTCCTTGTTCAACCATATATTCGTATATGTTTATCAGTTATTGGGAGACTGTCAACTGGTGGCATCCATGGCCATTGGAACGATTTTGAAAAAATTCGGACTCAGTTCAGAATTCGTATCTGTTGAAGACCCGCAAGTACATCCAGATTATGCGTTGTACTCTCCCAATCCTTTCTATGGACATAACACAACAGATTCCCAGGGAAGAAAGATTTCCAACAACCCTCACATGTACTTGGTCGATGGAGGAGATGATGGCCAGAACATTCCGTACCAACCATTTCTAGCCAAATCTCGTAAAGTGGACATTATTCTTGTCTATGACATAACTGCAGATATTAACAACTATCCCAATGGAACCACATTGAAAAAGAGCAGGGAACGGTACCATAATTACCAGTCCACAATTGACCTTCCAATTTTTCAATTGCCGCAAAAAAGGCTGCAAAATTTCCAGCGTTTTTTCAACCAGTCCATGAAATATAGCTTTCCATTTGTCCCAACACCTGAACAAATAGAAAGAGACCATTTGAATCAAAAACCGTTATTTCTAGGATGTGATATAGAGAAGGATTATCCAAATGTACCAGCAAACAGTTCAAGTATATCCCACTTCAATTCCGAACTACCTCCACTCATAGTGTATAACACCAATCAGAACTATAGTTTCAACTCAAACAGGTCAACATTTCAACTCAGCTATAGCAAAGATGAAGTAGACGGGATGATACAAAATGGCTACAACATGGCCACGTTCATGAACTCTACGATTTTTGGGGTATGTTTAAATTGTGCTATATTGAAACGAGAATTCGACAGAATCGAGTATCTGATTAATAGAAATTATCTGGAACCATTTAAAATTCCTAAAATATGTGTGAAATGTTTTGATGAATTTTGTTGGAGCCAGGATCCAAGCAACTGAGCAAAGTGAGTAAAAGGAACTTAGCGAAGCGAAGTTACTTGTGCATCTGGGTCTATGTTTCTTTTTTGTCTGTATTTCTTCCTGTGTCTATTTCTTCCCGTGTCTATTTCTTCAAGTGTCTATTTCTTCCCTGAGCGATTACTAGGTTTAAATGTATAGCATTTCAATATTAGATAATTGATCCAGATTTAATGAGCTGAGTCGGTTACTTGTTTAATTTGGGAAGTAGTGGATGTGTAATTAAGAGAATTAGTCGTTATTGAAAGTTACGAAGATCTCTTCAGATAATATACAGTTAATATTTCTATAGAATATCTTTATTGTTAAGATCCCTATAGTTGATATATCTATAGTTAATATATCCTCGGATTCTTCATCGACACAAGTACTACAATATTGCCTGATCGTTCATTTGTTCTGTTCATTCACTATCGCGACTATAGTTCCTCGAACGGAGAACAGATAGTCCATATCAGGTACAGTTACCAAGTCTAGTTATTAAACTATATCAGCACTACACAAATATTTACATGCTGTAGTTGTAGCTATACTAAATCTCCATTAAGATTCACTCAATAATTGCAACTACCCTACTCTTAGTAATTGCTCAGTATTTGGAGGGTCTAGCTGATTGATAATTATATACACACCATATTATTGACCTGTACCGGGCTCCGCAACGTTTTTCTTTCAGAGATGACAATCGATTCTACTACATATACGACGGTTTGAAACAATATAAAATCTCCAGATCATTTATTCCTTGCTCTGTTCTACGAAATAGTATAAGCATATACAGACTTCAGACGGGTGTATCCAGAAACAGTTTGAAACGTTTCAAGAAGATTTTTCTTTCGGACTTTAGCATATCTTGAGATATATACTGGATCTTGAGATAGCAAGAGACTATACTATTCCTAAAGATCTAGTGTGCCAATATGCTGATGGTTCTTGATGTTGGAGACAGCATAAATGCACTTTACATGATCTACTGTACATCGCTTCTCCCGTTGTGTGTGTTGGGGATAGCGTTGTTCTACTCAGGGTTGACCCAGAGGCGGTCGTCCTTCACGATGCTTGCGTTGCCGATGTTGCTTGTGCCGCTTATATTTATAGACTGGTTTATTTGGGGGTATTCGTTGTGTTATTCCTCGTCAAGTAACCGTTTCATAGGAAACTTGAACTTTGCGGTTTTGAGACATGTGAGAGAATCCATCACCTTGATCTATTCGACGCCTAGAGGAGATATCTTGTCTCTCAACCACTTTCTCTTCAACGGACTTTTCAAGATTGTGTGTGCTGGTTTGACTTTCCCAGGGTGTATCGCAGAAAGAGGGAGAATCATCCCGATGTTGGTGTTTTTGTTCTTTTGGTCGTGCATTATTTATAACCCAGTGACGTATTGGTTCTGGAACAGGCACGGCTGGTTGTCGGTTGAGTTGGATCACCTTCCTGTGCTTGATTTTGCTGGCGGAAACTGTATCCATATCGTGAGTGGGTTCACTACCCTTGCGTATTCGTACATTCTAGGTCCAAGAAACCCAAAGATTTTGTACAACTATCGAAACTCAAACTCGAGTTTTATTATAATCGGTACTTTCTTTTTGTTATGTGGCTGGATAGGCTTTGTTGGAGGGTGTGACTTCAAGTTTTCCACCAACTCGCTCTATATCTTCGTCAACACTGCCATGGCTGCGTTTGTGAGTGGAATAGTATGGACTCTGATTGATTTCTACTTCTCGTCAATCCCACTAGAAGGTGAAGTTGAAGACACAACTAGTGAAGAACATAAGCTCTCCTTATATCCTACAAGATCCAACCTCGGTGCAAGAGTTTCCCAAACTGGAGTGATGTTGAACCAACATCTTCACGAATCGAAATCCAACTTTGTTCAACGAAGAAAGTTCTCCATGATTTCGTTTTGCTCGGGTATTATGACCGGCTTGGTGGTTATTACTCCTGCTGGTGGCTACACTGCATCGCCCACGGAGTTTTGGAAACCGTTTGTGTTTGGAGTGGTTGGAGCCATTCTTGGAAACTTAGCCACGAGATTGAAATACTTCTTCAAAATCGACGATGCCCTTGATATATTTGCTATACATGGAGTCGCAGGCATAGTGGGGTCGATACTCACGGGGATTTTCAGCAATAAACTCTACGATTCCCACGGTGGCTGGGTCACGGGCCACTGGGTACAAATAGGATACCAACTTCTTGGATGTGTGGTCACCTCGGCCTACGTGTTTGTCATGACTTGTGTCTTGCTTTATATTATAGATCTTATCCCCGGCTTGCATCTTAGAATAGATAAGGATTTCAACAGAAGGATTAGAGAAAGCTTGAAGCCAAAGCCAGAAGAAGATACGGAATCTCAACTATCACCCACGGGATTTTCCCACGGACACAACGAACATACAGAAGTCAGTTTCTGGGAACGTGCAGAACTTTTTGGTTCCGACAGTTACGAATTCAATGGAGAATACTCCATGGATTTTATGGAATTCATGAAAGTCATACGTCCTCAAGACTTTGAATCTGAGGAATTGGACGGAAATTCATTTGGAGAAGAGTTCCAGCCCACCGGCGTTGTGGGAGGAAGTTACGAACTCCATGAAGAAAATAATTTGATAAAGAGAGGATGATTTATATTGTTAATGAATTATGTGATTAATTATTATGTAATCACACGAGCAATGGGAGTGTGTTAGTAACTAGATTGTAGAAGCATTCACCATTTACTGTAGAGTTTTCCACTAAGTTCTTAACTCGCTTGATAATTGATAAATCACTTATAACTGATAACTTTACACTACCTGATAACGACGATTCTTCAGGATTTTTTAAAATTCTATCTCGAAAGTTTCTAATAATCGGTAAATTGGAATCTTCTTGACTCATCAGAGTCATTGAATATATATTACTTTCATGAACTCTCAGAAGAGCAGAGGGAGGTGTCTGAGAATTGTCTGAGAATTGTCTGGGAATTGTCACTAAGAAAATAACGAGGCTCTTCCAATTCTCAGTGAACTGTCCGCTCAGTATCTGCTAATGAATTAATCCAAAAGCCTCATTGTCAACTCAAATATGGCAAAGGTGGCACCGTTAGCAGGAGCTGCTCTCAATATGGTAGGGATGAATCCTCTGTAGAAACCCTTGATACCATTCTTTGCCCAAACGTCCCTCACTACATCGATACTGCCTCTGTACTTTGGCTTGGTCAACGAATCAGTCTGAAGTTTGGACTTCAACACGTCCACGGGATAAATACCAATCCACAACGTATAACCGGATAAACCTCCGTACATACAGAGTTTCCAGCCCGGAATGTCTTTCCGGGACATTTCCTTGTATTTCTCCAACTCTTGAGCAATCAACGCTTCGTAAGTTGCAAAGTAAATACCTAAACCGACACCTTCTCTGAACAAGGTGGGGGTCAAACCTTTATAGATCCCTTTAATACCGCTAGACTGGTAGACTTTCTTAGCACAGTCGAGAGGACCGTTGAACAACTTCTGGTCTCCGGTCTGGGTCTGGAGTCGAATACGAATGTGTTCAATTGGCGACGCCAAAAAACCATTGGCGAACCCAGCAACACCACCACATGTGAAAAAGTCCAACAACGACAATGGTTGGCCGTTCAACTTTTGATCGTAGTACCTCTTCATATATTCGTTGACTGAGAATTGTACCGACACACAGGCCCCCACTCCGACCAACGGAGTCAACGTCCCTTTATAAAACCCCTTTGGCCCTTCTTTGGCGAGCAACTTCTTTATGACATCTAAGGCTCCTTTATAAGTCCCCTCTGGAGCAGACTGCAACCTAACCTTGACAGTATCGAACGGCTGACCAACCAATACTTGAGCAATCCCACCCATCGTTCCTCCAAGTAAATCTTTCAAGACTTGAACATTATCCTGGGTAAGTGGAGGTTCTTCTAACTCGATCGTCATTGTGGTCTTTGTATGTGACGGGGGATGGTTGCGGTGACTCTATGACTCTTGAAAATTGATTCACACAAAATACACATCTCAGTGAGATTGGTATTTTGACTAGAAAGGAAAAAATTAGCGAGAAAATGGATAGTGACAGATTTTAACTACTGAGATTTTCTAGTGGCTAAGGATTGGGTAGTACAAATGTGTGAAATTAAGAGATACGCTAGTGACAAAATGTGATTTAGAGTAAGAGATATTACGGGAATTGGAGTAGGGAATCAACTAAATGCTGAAAAATTTGGTATTTACGTACTAAATTGATGATTCCCAATATGTAGAGAAAATGGGTTACACTATTTTGTAATAGTTTACTACGACAGGACAGCAGTAATTAGTGAGCCAGTAATTGATAGGCCCAGAATTAATAGGCCCAGAATTGATAGGCCCAAAAATTAATAGGCCCAGAAATTACTAGACTTAGTAGAATTATAATCTCCATGATTTCTCTTTTCTCAATTAATCTTCAATTCTACACTATATCTAGAAAACTTGAAAAATCAGAAAATTTATAACTTTTCTATAAAATTAATTCTTGATATATATTCGTGCTAATAACACCATAAAGCCAGTGGTTCTTCATCTTAGTGATATTAGTGGTTCTTCAGATTAATGGTCTTCAGTTTAGTGGTGCCTCATCATTTCAAAATGGATGCAAAATTTCTTATATATTGCGGTGATGATCTTTCTATAAATTGAAGCTGTTGTTCAACCTTTCAGTTTCGTGGGATTCCATTTCTCTCTCTCTATTTGCAATAATCAAACCGTCAAATGGATTCATACCGTTCTTTGCGAAATACAGTCCTGTAGATTGTACTGGTGCAGTGACCGGCGCGGATCCATGAATCTTAGGGCTTTCCATTGGACTGTTGAAGTTATTGTTTGCCTGGTTGTCCTGGAAGTTTGGTGGTATGCTCGCCAGGGCAGCTCCCAAGTTAGATACCAAGGGTGTCCTCACAGGCTGTGCGTTGCTCAAGTTATTGAAGAGCAGATTATTATTCATTTGAGAAAGATTCACCAGTGAAAGTGAATGGCTTTGCAAGCCAGGATGAGCGCTGGCTGGGGCGAAAATATTGGACACACTAGGTATAGATGATAGTGGAGGTGGAAGTGAAGAGTTGTTGTGGTTGGAACTGTTATTGTTCTCTGACGACATCGTTTTGTATGACGACACTTCCAACAAAATGGTTACATCTTTTGTTGTTTTGGTCAAGTTGGCCATGGACGATCTGATATCGTTTAAGATCGGCAAATCCTTCATTACTCCTTTGACCGACGAGAAGGTCTGAATTATAGCCTTCAAAAACATGTTGATATCGTCCCAGAATAATCGTCTTGTAGGCTGGGTAGGTTCGTTTCTGATAGTCAACAATTTGATCTTCAACTGTTTAGTGATGTCCATAGAAGACATGCACACATTTGTCAATTCCTTGACCCTCGTTGCAACAGTATGATTAATACCACTGGCTGAAGACGTGGTTGCACTTGCAACGGCACTTTTTCCAATTGCCTTGGTCAATTCTCCAAATACCACTTGGGCATTAGTGGTTGCAATCTCAATGGACCTATACAATTTCTCATCAACATCCTCGGAATCGTATGTGTTTGTATTGATGGTTAATTTCTGTTTGGTTTCGACAGGACCACTCGTCTGAGGAAGGCTGAACTGGGGTACTTTGGAGTTGGGCAAAAGTATTCTGTAGGCGTTCAACAACTCGTTGAATGATCCATATAACGTGAGGTAGAGCATTCGAATAAAGCACACGTCGATCTTAAGTACGAATGTCTGGAAATTGTCACTCAATAGATTCATAATCGATTTGAACGATAAAATGCATGTTTGTAGAGATGTAGATATCTGGTCCGTATTGTTACCAGTTTCTTCCATGACTTCCAAGTTCTCCACAAGTGAGTCTATGTTTGATTTGGTGGTGTAGAGGAACGAAACCATTTTGATCGTGATCTTCTTGTCAGTACAAAATCCGGTGAATCTTCTTACTGAAGAGTGTAACTCGCTAAACGAGAATAAAATCTTTCTTGATACTCGTACCATGGCAGAGGGATTGATCTTTCTTGTCGATATGTTTCCTTTGGATGGAGAAACCTCGTTGGAAACAATGCTATTATTGCGACTCGCTACAGAAGGTGGCGACTTTAATGTATTGAGGATATCATTGTCATCTCGGAGCGAGTACAGAAGCAGAAGCAGGTGTTGTCTCTGAACCGTTTCTTGTACCAATGGAACTTGTGTGGGCTGTGGAGGGTGTATTCCTCTTGCAGATCCAAGGGAAAAGCTATGACTGTGATGAGGTAAATTCTCATCGATTGGATTCTCTTGTAGTGTAGATAACCTACGAAAGTATGCGCCGGACTTGTGTTCAGTGTCGACGATATCGTTCTTTTCCAAAATTCGATCGATTTCTTTCAATGTGTTTGAGCGGGATCTGTTTCTACTAGAAGGTCTGCTTAAAGTAGAAGCATTTGAACTTGAAGTCGATGATGAGATGACGGCGGAAGAATTTGCGGATGTAGATATTACAGCTGTTGGTTTCGTGGTTGGAGTTGCTGCTGGTGATGTCGAAAGAGAATTTGTCTGTGAATTTGTCGCATGTATAGCTGAAGATCCAGAAGTTATAGGTGAAGTACTAAAATTGAAGGAGGTTTCTGTTGCAGATGCGGAATGTGGTAAATTTAAGGGCAATGAATATTCTGGAGGGACATTCAAAGTGACATTATTTGATGAAGTATCCCAATCATATGACGTAGAAGATGGATGTGCAGTAGAAGGACCGCTTATAGTGCCACTTTGCGAGGCATCAGAATTTTCGTCGGGTTTTTTAATAATTAAACCCATTCTTCTTGCTGCCTTTGAAGCTTTTGATTTGGTTTCGGAAATACTTTTTGATCTTGCAATCGACGGTTGTTGAGTTAATGGAGGAAGTGTCGCGTTAGGTCTCAGTTGTTTTGCCTCTTGCTGTTCTGCCAACTTGTATTCCAAGACCGATTTATTGGACAATAAGTATATTTTTAATTCACGGACCCAGTCCAATTCTGGACGTTGCTTTTTAAATGCTTTAATAAGATCCAGCGAAGGCAATACTAACGGATTATCAGCCACTTCAATCAAATTTAAAGATGTCATTTCCCCCAACACAGGAGGGAGGTACTTGAACTTATTCTCCTTCAACGAAATAACCTTAAGATTTGATAACTTCCCCATGACCAGGATCGAGGGCAAATTCCAGAGCTTATTTGAGGCCAAATCCAACACTTCCAAGCTTGTAAACTCCCGTAGGAGATTGGGTAGCGCCGTCAAATTGTTATTATACAAGTCAAGAAACTTGATGTTCTTCGAGATGATGGAAAAGTTTGCCGGTAACTCCAGAATCAGATTGCTCTGCAATGAAAGACACTCCAACTCCAACGGAGGTTTAAATGAATACAAGAACTCATGGATACACTCAATAACTTCGGACAATAAAAACTTATTTGTGTGGATGATGTTGTTGAGCTTCAAGGCTTTCTTTTGTTTTATCTGGTCTATCTGTTCATTAAGAACAGGGAAGATTTGAGGCTTGATGGATAAATAGGTGGCCATTATATATTTCAAGTTTCAAGACACACTTGATACTTGGACAGAATGGGGTAAGAACAGTCTGCGTTAAGTTTAACCGTGTGATTTGAGCCGCGTGATATCTACCGCTTCAGTAACAACAACAATTTCTTGATATACTCCTGTTGCAGACTACCGTTTAACATTTGTATTGATTCGTTTTCTTCTTTCTTTATTTCCGTGCAATTCCGACCCAAGAACGGAGATGATGCGAGTCGCGACTAAATATTGGGGTTAAGAAACTAAATCTTAAACCAGAAGTCCAAGATCCATTCACTTAGATCAATCCAGGCATAAAAACCCCAGAGGTTTAGATAATTTGTGAACACAGTCTCACTTTCATAGTAATCTCTTCCACAAAAAATCAGGCTTAAGTCAGTGAGACTCCGATTCACCCAGTGACCGCAAATCTCGTTGGTTGAAAACTACAGAATTAGTTACGTCTAAGACTATGAGGCGACTTAATCTAGTTTTCATAGATATGAATCCGAAAGTACACAACCAGTGGCAGGTCCATTATCAGAATATTGTAAAAAGTTTGGATCAGTATGGAGTAAAGTATAGGAATGAGTATGTGTATCATTTTCAGAACTCTAGTATACACAGCTTATTACTGGGAGACACGAATTTTGGTTCTGGTAGCAGATTGTTGGAGGATTCTAATATAAATAAACTAGTGGAGGAACGTAATTCTGGAAAACCTTCTAATTCCAGATTGGAAAAGACGCTTCCATTTGGAAAATCTGCAGTTATGACTCCTACAAACTCTCTATCATATATGGGAGGAGGTTTCGACAGATATCTAGTTGAAGCGTTGCTGAAACTGCGCTATCACGATTTCAAGACTCAATTGCAAACATATTGTTTAAACAAGTTCCAAGGGTATACACCTGTAAATACGGTGAACTCAGTCAACTTGCTAGAGGCTTTAGACGATTATTCCCGTTCTCAAGCCTACAAATCATGGAACCTTACTGATTTAATCTGCATACCATCGATGGTGGTTCCTGAGGCCGTGAGTTCGACCCAGGGACCCACCAATATCTTCGACACGATATGGAATTTACTTTTACATATTGAAAACGAACTAGTCGACACCGAGAATGTAATCATACCAGGAATCGGGACAGGATATGGCAATCTAGATACCAACACCGCAACCTATTCCATGCTTATGGCGACATTTATCTTCAATCTACAACTTTCTACCAAAGATCCTCGTCTCAGACAGCTCAAGAAATCATTATTGATCCTCTTTCTCTTCAATAAAAACTATAAAGACCTTATAAATATCGATGATCTCCAGGAATTGGAAAAAGATATCTTGACGGAATACGGGGCAGGCAAGACGTTGAGACCTGGGGAAATGATGGATATTGATGATATTTTAAAGTGTATTCAGTGGTAGATATTATTGAATGATTTACATTATCTTTGAGTTTCAATTAATGTGATTCGACACGGATCTATATTCAGAAGCTATATTCCGAAGCTAGATTCTCCGTGGTTCCATATTCTCCACGGGTCTATAATCTCCGGCTATTAGCTTTACAACATATTCCGTTATCACACCGGGCCATGTTTATCTTCTATACGACAGTACTGAGCTATTGTATCCGAGAACTGTTGTATTCTACGTCTCATTGGGCCACTTTTTGCAATCGTTAAATATCACAACCGCAATACATAAAAAGTGACGCGTAATCTTTCTATACACACGACCTATTATTATTACTTGAGTACACTTATTTATTTCACTACTTGATCCTCCTCTCCTCAACCTAAATCATGACTTTACAAGAGAGCAAATTACGGTATACCCTTGGATTCATCCATTGTCCCGAAACAAACCAAATCTTACTTTTGAATAGACAAAAAAAACCATGGATGGGCAGATGGAATGGTGTTGGAGGTAAGTTGGAGGAGAATGAGAGTCCCTATGACTGTATAGTGCGGGAAACAGAGGAGGAAACGGGTTTGAAATTGCCTCAGTATAAGTCTCGTGGAGTCTTAACCTGGAACATTCAAGGAACGGCCGCGTTCAAAGGTGAATCCATTGGTGGAATGTACTTGTTCACGGCTCAAGTTAGCGAGGATGTTGTAAAAGGTTATCCTACGCCAATTGAATTTGATAACGAAGGAATTCTAGCATGGAAGAATTTCGACTGGTGTTCGAACAAGGATAATTTGGGAATAGTGGACAATATCAAAATTATATTTGAACATATCTTTAAAGGATGTGCTCAAGATTTGTATACAACCAAATACCAGGGCGACGATATGATCAGCTTTGTATACTATCCGAAGGCTGGTGAACGAAGTGAACTCTCGGGGTGCTAGCAAGCGAGCTAGGAGAGCACGTAAGCGAAGCAAACTAGCTCTACCTGAGTCATTTAATACTCTACCTGGCTGACCCGCTTGGGCTGGTCAACTTTACTAAAGTTAGTTCACTTCGCTTATAAATTCTAACTCTACATATGGTCCGCTTGAGTTAGTTCGCTTCGCTCACTAACTCTAACTCTCTCTCTATACTTTATTAATATATATACATCGCCTAGGTAGTCCAGAGACGAGCAGTACCATCAGCACCAGCACTAAACAACCAGGCTTCCTTTGGATGCCAGATCAAATCCAAGACACCAATACTGTTGACGACCTTATGGCCAGTCAATTTCTTTAATGGAACCAACAATGGGTTGGTCATCAAGTCATCGTACACAGTACCGTGGAAAACATGGATCGACCCGTCATCAGAAGCAGATGCAAAAAGTGGCAAGTTAGCCTTGTGAAATTTGATGGTTCTAACAGCCTTCTCGTGGTATCTCAAAGTCTTGTATGGAGTGGCTGATAAATCCAAGTCGTGCCACAAGACTCTCTTATCATAAGACGATGCTAATAAATTGTCACCTCTTGGATGGATATCGATACTAGACAATAATCTGGCACCAGGCATCAATTTCTTGATCAACACTTGTTGGGCCAAGTCGTAGATCTTCACCGTACGTTGAGAGGCAACAAATAATTGCGGTTTGAACGGATGGAATTTGGCATCCATGATGATTCCCTTGGACTTCTTGAATGGGGATTGTGATAAATGCTTGGATAATTGATGGATAAGGACGGCGGTGTTCTTACTATCTGGAGAAACAGTGACAAAGTAGTCACCCTTTCTATGCCATGATAATTTCTTGACGGTGGTACGACATTGAATAATGGCAGATATTCCCAACATGGCTTGCTCCTTGTTTGGGGTGAACCATTTGCTAACGTCCTTCTTTGGTTCGGACTTTTCTTTTGGTTTGGTGTCTTCTTCGTCCAGAACTTCTTCTTCGTCGTCTTCCTTTTCGCCCACCTTGATGTCACCCTTGGTCTTGTTACCAAAGGTGTCGTAACCCCAACCAGATTCGATTCTCAACTTACCAATATTTTCAATATCAAATCCGAAAATTGGTGGGACAATCAAGTAGATGTTTTCACCAACAGTGACTGCCAAAATACCAGTGGCAGTGTCAGGATTCCATTCTAAACTTTCAATATGATCCTCATCGTTGTTTTCCTTGTTGATTAATTGGGCAATATAGACTTGTCTACCAGTCAAGATTTCCCAGATACGAATACTACCATCGTCAGAACCAGTAGCCAACCAAAGCCCTTGAGGATCGATGGAAAGCGTACGTATTTTCTCGGTGTGTCCTTTGTAGATGGTCGAGCAACGGATTGGAAATGGTCTCAAATCCTTTGGAGATGGCAACTCTGGAATCAAACTTTCAGGATCAATATTCAACTTGTTGTGACGAACTCTTGGAGCCAAGTACAAGTCTAAACATCTTTCGAATCTTTCTCTAACCGATTCTTGATATCCAGGAACCTTTCTCAAGGAGCTGTACTTTTGAGGTAAGAAGTTTCTTTCTCTTTCTTCAGGATCCATGTCTAACCATTGTTTCTTTTCTTCTTCGGTTAACAAGTATTCTTCTGGAGGATTATAAGACTCTTCGTTGGTTGGAGGAGCGACCTTTGGAGCTCTCAAGTTCATGATATGTTCAGACACTTCGACTTCGTTGTTCCATAAATCAAAGTTGAATTTGTTTTCTTCTTCAATTTGTTCCTTTGCCTTGTTAGGAGGGACGATTCTTCCTTCTCTGATGGCTCTGACTATCTTCATGATTCTTTTAGCTTCGTGTTTCGAAGGAACGAATCTTCTCTTTGGTTCTGGGATTGCGGTCAACGGCATAACTTCGGGCTTCGAAGTAAACCAGTCGATGTATGGTTCATAAGGATCGATGTTTTCATCGGTATTTTCTTGTTGTTGAATCTTTCTGATCAATTCTAATTCATCGTCAGTCAATTTGAGAGATGACCCGGTGTTTTGATCAAGCAATCCAGTCCAGCCTTCTGGCAAGTCGATAGATTCTAATAATTGATCCAACGCAGATCCCTTGGCTGGTCTCATGATTCTCTTACCGTTGATATCGTACCCGATGTGAGGCATCTCTTCGTACGCAGATATAGGAATGTTTCCAATGGTGTTGAAGTTTTCATTGTCACTGTCATCACTGTCGTAGACCGGGTTGATTTCTGGCTTGATGATTCTAGGCTTTCCATCGGAATATTTGGTGTGAATTTCTTCGGCTTCTTCGTTGGACATGGTTCTAATCTTGATTCCAGATAATTTATCAGTTATAGATCTGGTATCGTCTTGAGGTTCATCGGAGAAATCTTCAGAGTCGACATCACTGACATCTTCCTCTTCACCAATTAATTGGTTAAGTTCGTCATCGGAGTCTTGTTCGTCCTCTTCATCTTCTTCTTCATCTTCTTCATCTCCCTCACTAGCTTCGTCGTCTAAGAGTCCTTGGACTTGGAATTCTTCATCGGAAGATTCTTCCTCTTCTTCTTGTTTCCTCTTTCTCAAACTAGGTTCGGCAGACACCGATGCTTTACCGTTTCGTTTACCCACCATTATTAGTTAACTAGTTGATAATGTGCCATCTATAAATTTGAGATTTTTTTAGAACCTCATCGCAGGAAAATTCAGTCACGTGAATTTATTGAGACTAGTGAGTATGGGGACCGAAACTGACGGAGTGAACCAATACACCAGGCTCCATGAATTCTATACGAAAGGTTAATGAAATAAATCAGAAAGAACTTGCTAATAATGTTAGTGACGACGCTTCGTGGCACTACGACTATAGGGACACGCAATATATATTTATTGGGTCGCTCCACACCGACTTGAAGGAGGAGGACGTCATCAAAATCTTCTCCCAGTATGGTATACCTACACATATAAACATGGTGAAAGACCGAGATCTGGGAAAGAGCCGAGGTTTTGCATATTTGAAGTATCGCAACTTCAGGAGTTGCGTGTTGGCTGTTGACAATTTGAACGGAATCAAGATATTGGACCGGCTCATCAAGGTAGACCATGTGTATTATAAGTTGAAAGACGGTGAAAATGAAGATAAATACGCTATTGATTATAGTGAAGCCATAGCCACGATTGAAGAAGCAAAGGATGAAAAGAAAGAACCAAAATTGTTGGACTGGAACCCGGATGATGAGTTGAGAGATCCAATGGAAGCATTTTTGAAGAACAAGAGGGAAAGAAGTCCTAGTCGAAATAGAAGAGAGGGTGGTGAGAGACATGGAGACCATAGGGGTGACGATTCTACACATAGAAGTCATAGAGAACGCGGAAGTCGTGATAAGGAGAGAGACCAAGATAAAAAGAGACACAGAACTGATAAAGACGAGCCGAGTCACAGGGAAAGAGGAGAAGGTCACAGAAGTAGTCACAGTCATAGGAGTCATAGGAGTCATAGGAGTCATAGGAGTCATAGGAGTCACAGTACCACAGATAAAACTAATCAAGATCCTCAAGATGTCACCAAGGACCAGAATGTCTAGATAGCTCACTAATAACGCAATACATGATATTTATTCTTATTTGCACTATATATATTCGTATTAACCAATATTTATTCTCTCTCTGCTTACTCTTTCTTGACCTTGAAGTCGAAGTAATACTTTTCAAACTGTTTCTTCAGAGTCAAGTCCAATTGAGGACCCAAAATACTAAGCGAGTTGACTTCAAACGAGTTCTTAATACTGGACAAGTTCCATTTTTCAAACGAGTAAATCTTGGCCTTGATGAAGTTGTTCTTGATGGAAATACTCGTCAACGCTTCAAAAAGGTACATCCACTTGGAAATATGTGGAATCGGCATTGTTAAGTACTGGGGCTGGAACTTGATGACCACGGATTTGATGGAGAAGCCTGAAAAGTCGGTGGTGGCGATGGGCTGGAACGGAAGCAAGGCTTTGTTATTGGAAGGAGTGCCTTCGAGGAGTAAAAACACGACTTTGTCTTTTAATTGGGAAAGTTCAATTGGGGTTCCTGTGGCCCTGGGGTTGAAAGTATGCGAAAACAACGACCACACGGTATAGAGAGTCAACGATCCTTGGGAGTCGGGAATTAATATAGCGATCTTTGACCATGACACGCCAGAACACAAGCTAGCGTAAATGAATCCGTCAAGAGGCGACGAATGGTTGACCACTATCAAGTCGTTGCGCTTGGGTAAGCTGGCGATGATTTTGTCGGTATGAGACCGTTTGACACCATCGACCAATGTTTCGAGCCTATTGAACCCAAAGAGCACGAGCACAATAAACTTTGCGAGAAACTGGAGGCCCGTCAAATAGTAAAGCACGACGCTAATAATCACCAATGGAAGTTTGAGTGCAAAGATGACTGATTTGATGAGGAAAAGTCCGGTTTTTTTCACTATGGACGAGTTGGAATAGAGCGGAGTTGGAACCGGCATGAACGGGGAGATCCCTGTCCCTTTATCTCTCCAATTTGAAAACTTCTCCATGTCTAGTGAGTAGTGTTTGTTGAATAATTATTTTGCGACAAGCGACAAATTTTGAGAGTAGCGAGTATTGTGAATGAAAAGTTTAGAATAGTGCATAGTGAATAGTGAGAGAGATATACTGAGTGTAGCGAAATATTAGTGATTGGAAGACTTGAAATAGTGAATATTGAATATTGAATACTGAGCACAGCTAAGTATTCAATGTTGGTTAGATTTCGTGAATATTAGTGAATATTAGTGGAAATTTAGTGAGATTTAGTGAGATTTGGCAAGATTTAGTGGAGATTTAATGAATTTTAGTGAGATTAAATACATATTAGTGAGAATTATTCCAGTATTTGGTAATTCTCGCATTCTTTGCTCAGTATTTCAAAATGACATTTTGTGCTGTTATATAGCCTCTAATATTAGCTATAGGCATTTATTGATAACAATCTTGGAAGACTTCTAACTGTTAGTTCGTTATATACTCTGATTTCTAATAGAGTAATTAAAATATCATCACTCTCCTCTGGTAGTTCAGGTGAATTTATGTTGATACATTTGACCCCTGGGGAGCAGCTTACCACGACGTTTGTCAGTTGAGATATCGATATCTAATTTACTAACAAGTCCACACATACAAAGATATAGTTCACGTGACAGTTGATATCTTAATCAATCCCTCACTTGTCCAACAATTGCTACAATCTACGAATTTGAATCACATACTAAACATTTACTAATATACACAAGAATAAACTAACTTATAATTCTTGGGAAGCCTTACCTGGCTTGACAGCCTTCTTTGATGGTAACAAAGATTGGTGGATGTTTGGTAAGACACCACCTTGGGCAATAGTGACGTGACCTAACAATTTGTTTAATTCTTCATCGTTTCTGATGGCCAATTGTAAATGTCTTGGGATGATTCTGGACTTCTTGTTGTCTCTGGCGGCGTTACCGGCCAATTCCAAGATTTCAGCGGCCAAGTATTCCAAAACAGAGGTCAAGTAAACTGGAGCACCAGAACCGACTCTTTGAGCGTAGTTACCTTTTCTCAATAATCTGTGAACTCTACCGACTGGGAAGGTTAAACCTGCCTTGGCAGATCTTGAAGTTGATGCTTTTTCGGACGAACCTGCTTTTCCTTTACCACCTGACATTATAATATAATTTATATGAAGAAAAGAAAATGGTTGATAAAAATGAGGGATCCGTTCAAATTATATATGGGAGATTGACTATGGGGAGAGCACGGGACAGGTCAGGATAATAGAGGAGTGTTTGGGGGAGAATCATTCGCACGCGAACTTTGTTTTGCCTTCGGGTATGTATATTACGGTGACGTGCTGAGATGAACTCGTGTGTGAGAATTTACACATGCGGTGTGTAAATATGGGACCATTCAGAGTTATGACAGAGATCGGGGGAAAAGTCACATTGGATTCAATCAAGTATAGTGTGAGCGATCTACGAGACTACACCATTCAAAATCATACAAGTTCTTGCTAGTAGATGTATGGATATGCTGAGAAACTCTCCATTTTGAGACTCCCCCGAGCAAAACATACACGCTCGCCAAACACTCGCGAGAAAACCGCCCTCAGTCGCGGTTTTCTCTCGCCTCCTCGCCGCCCGTCTCCGCGAGTCTCCTCGTTCTGTGTTTTGCTCTCTCTCTCAATCTCTCTCTCAGTATCTCACGCACTTTGTGGTAACGCCACTACCCACCCCATATAAATACTCAAAAATCCTCCTTGTTCTTGACAAACTATTCATCCCTACTCAATTATAATGGCCCCTCCTAAAGCTGAAAAGAAACCTGCCTCCAAGGCTCCTGCTGAAAAGAAACCAGCTGCCAAGAAGACTTCTTCTGGTGGTGAAACCAAGAAGAGATCAAAGACCAGAAAGGAAACTTACTCTTCATACATCTACAAAGTCTTGAAACAAACCCATCCAGACACTGGTATCTCCCAAAAGGCCATGTCTATCATGAACTCTTTTGTTAACGATATCTTTGAAAGAATTGCTGGTGAAGCTTCCAAATTGGCTGCTTACAACAAGAAGTCTACCATCTCTGCTAGAGAAATCCAAACCGCCGTCAGATTGATCTTGCCTGGTGAATTAGCCAAGCATGCCGTTTCTGAAGGTACCAGAGCTGTTACCAAGTACTCTTCTGCCTCTAATTAGGGTAGTTGATTGTGTGTATATTAGTAATGAATGATTGAAAAAGATTATGCAGATTTAGTCTGTCCTGTAGTTATTAGTATGATTGAATGTAGTAATCTTAGTGTGTTTGAATTTATTAGGCCCTCTTTAACAATTTCTTACAGCGTAACTCTTCTGAGCATTTACTGGTGGAATCTTCTTATCCTCTGTTTTTAGCCTTAATTGTACTGTGATGGTTTCTGATGTTTTTAAACTTTTGTTTATATCTTGCCACCAGAATAATATTTTAAACATCAATACCGCAAATAATTTTGCACCCAAAATATTAAAAATACATATTAGCTAGAACTTACACCGTATAAATATATATAGAATGGTAAGATGCTCTGGAGTCACTCGATAAAGTAAAGCCAGTGAACGAATAATTGCTCAGCTTTTATGTCTTTCCCAAAGCTTCTCAAAGTAAAGCCCACGGCTCTGAAAGCAGGTAAATGAAAGATATTATTAACGGCCCTGAATGATAGTCAGCTCTTACTGTTATGGCAGAAACATTTTCTATGCAGATCTCATCCCGATATGAATGGACAGCTTCCCGAATATAATAAATTCTCGTGATTTGGATTTGGCGTGAGCTCTCATGATGAAGCCACCACTTTTTCTTCTCTTTCATCACTTACTTCATAATATAACATGAGCAAAATACAGCACAACACGTTGAACAAGTGGTGCAACCAAAATGTGTGTCTCACACCATAAACAATGCAATAGACTACGAAGTAGCACATAAAACCAATCAATACACGTTGCTTCCACTTGTCAACCAACGGTCCACGGGGCATTTTGGTCAACATGGTGTTGCTTTCGATCAATACTAAGATTGGCATGATCGACAATAAATTATGGTGTGAGCTGAAGGGTGTTGTCCAGCTCACAGTCAAGTTGTGTACAAATACAACCAAAATTGGAATGTTTACCGGCAAGAGCCACAACATAAGCATCAACAACGAGTATTGATAGTTGAAATTGTTGTTGTCACTTGCTCCACTATTGTTGTTCACCAAAAGCTTGAGCACATTGAAGATTTGTACCACGAAGCACACTAAATAAACGAGCTGGTATGGAACATATAATGTTATTAAAAACAACAACAATATGGTAACAGCAACCCTACGAGTCATCCACCTCTTTTCAGTCGACTCTCCTTGAGATATCCATATGACCCGCCTACAGAGACGAATCAAATATGCAATAGTTACGCCGACTCCCAACAACACATAGTTCACAGCGAGTACAAAGAATGTGGTCATCAAGTAAAGCACTATGCCTACTACTCCCAAGCTGACTTCCTCTAACCCCAAATAGAACGAGTTAAGTTTAAAATCCGCTAAAAGACTCAAGTTGATTTCATTAGCATCGCGAAGAACGACGGGATCTATCATATTGAGGACTGTCTGGACAGCATGTATTTTTGTCAACGGCGTCATCACCAACAACACTCCGAATATGGTAAAGAGTGACTTTCCTCCATTCAACAAGCTCATGGCGTAAACGAAACTTGGATACTTGTTTGTAGCGAAAAATGTCCGCCATTGAATAATCATCACCAATAATACGATGCTGACGCATCCAGCTACCAAAGCCAAACGGTATCGCAAGACCAATAGACGTAAACTTCTGATGAAGTCTACTCGAAAGACTATATCGAGACCATCATTATCCAGAGATCCATCGGATTCACTCCATATCTGAAAGTTGAGGCCCCCACGGGCTGTACTCTCAGCTTTGAAAGGAACGTATGGAGCAACGCCGTGCATTGTAATTGAAAGATGCGAATTCTCCTTCAAATTGATATGCCACTTGGTTTCAAACGGTTCTTCAGACCATTGTCTGATCACGGGTTCAAACTTTGTATTGGTATCTTTGTTTGCAAATTTAAGATGCAACTTGTAGGCCAACATACTGCTCCAAGCACCAGGAATATTGATATTTATGGCTACCGGACGTTTTGCTGGGATCGAAATGTCGGCACCACGACGAATTAATGAAAATAAGTCCTTGCCCATTTCATAATGTGAAACAATGGTCTTACTTATATCCGCAATCAAGAAATCCTCATCACTTGGTTCTTCGTTCTTATTTACAACCATTATGACATCATGGCCCTTGAGAGAAGCGCCATTGTATTGAAATGCATAGAACGCTTCTTGGTCTCCGTCAAGCGACGAGTCCATGAGTGACTTGGTTCTTTTTGTAGAGCGAGGAATAACGGTCATGTCGCTAGAAATGTCAATACAATTCAATGACATAAACTCTTTTGTCTCTTCTCCGGTATAATCGTTATCGAACTTAATATAGTCAGACTTCTTACACATCATTATTGCTGGCTTAGAGCTAACCCCAGTCTTTTGCTCCTCAACACTCCATTTTGTAAAAGCAGTCGAACTAAGCAACGAAAATTCATGTTCACCTTCGTTAGGAATATGGAAGACATGCATTGATGTTGAATGCAGACTGTGTTTGGCTATTGTTAATGTATTATTGCCATCAACAGTTATGGAATTAAGGCGATTCATATCCAATTTCAAGGTAAAACGTTGTTCTGGCGTACTTTGGAAAATCGCACTATCATTAGCAGTGACATCTTCAAAACCAGTGAGTAAATACCTCCGGGACGTCAGCATTCTTGTCGATAAATCATAGGTTCTTTGTGGGCTCGAGGTATCGGCCACTTCCATCATAATCCGTGCCACTTGTCTACGTAATTGACAACACCACACAATTGCTAAATGGTCGATAGGTGTCCACACGTATGGGATGCCTGTGGTGTAAACTGTGAATCCATTTGTAGGTGGGACAAGGAATCCAAGGGAGGTATAATCAGCAGGTAAAGTAGTGTCCAAGATTCCTCCTGTGATAGAGACAAGTGATATATTCTTTACTCTCTGTTGTGCAATGGATGTGACTTCCGATACCGAGTCATCAGCAGCATGGTAGCCTTCATACCAGAAGCGATCAACGGCGGAATAGATCTTGAGTAAGTCGCCATCAAAGGTCAAAGGTGCCGCTGCATGTGGAGATGCTAATGTTATTATGGTATTAATTGATTCAGGGACGTAATTAGGAAGCGAAACCATAACTCTTGCAACCACTCCTCCCATCGAGTGACCTACGATCATCACCGATTTTGGAGGATTGGGGTTGTTGGAGTAGAGACCTAGGATAAACTTGACTGCTTCGTTCAAGTATTCGGCCTGGTCCAACATCGTCCTTCCATGGAATGCAGTAAAGTCCTCGTTGAAATCAGCGGTAAAGAAGTCGTAATTCATGGAGTTCGGATTGAGATGAGGATGTTGGTGAATATATTCCCCAAAGTACAAATTAGATGTTTCAGCCGCTATTGATCTCCCTTGTCTATAACTCCCGGCATTTCCAGGAATAAACAAGGCAGGTATGCCACTTAAAATTTCAAACCCATTCCCTTCCTCGTTTGGAAGTGGGTCCTGGTTCTGTTCTCGATAGAGGTATAATGAATATTTGGATGCAAATTTAGTATGACTCTCATCAAAGGATCGTATTCTTGCAAAAGACGGTCCCATATACACGAGCCGACACCCTGGGGAATCAGAACCATTCAACTTTCTGGTCGCTAAATATGCTGTCAAAATGGATAACCAACATCCCAATAGCGCCAAAACAAACAAGAAGCTTCGTCTGTTCCGTATTTTCCCTCGTGGCTGTAGTTCCATGCCTGTGCTGCTTGTTAAGAATATGGATATCGCCCCTGGAACTAGATGGCGTACGGTAATTGTGTTTGCTCCGGACTATTTTTTACATTTTTTTATATGTTGTCGCGACATCAATTATGCTATATAACTATTTGAGAATATTAAAACACTAAGATCGTGAGAGATCCGTGAGAGTACCTAGCAGTCGCCCCTAGTAATTGACACTACGAGGCGCTCTTCTTGGTCTCCTCGTCGCTGGCTTCATTTTCTTGCTCTTTCTTTTCATTTCCTCTATCTTTATCTCTATCATCGGTTCCTTCTCGTTTCTGTGATATCACCACCTTGTCACCTATAACATCGTTGTGGTTCTTCACCAGTACTTCGATCTCCTTATCTATAACTCCTACATCTTGAGCAATAATCACCAATTCTTGTAATTCTTTAGTTGAAAAGTGTCCATCGATCGGTATTTTACCTTCTGGGACTTCAAATCCATCATAATCATACTTTACGTCGTCTTCATGCGACTCCGTGTCAGGTGTACCTTTATCCCCAGCATTTTTCTCTTTATCATCTTCTACCACGGGGTTTTTCTCAACTAAATCTTTAAGCTTCTCCAATGGTCCCTCATTGGTGGATATGTCCTTCAGTTTGCTGACTGGCTGACTAATGACTTCGACTTGATTCATCTTGTGGCTTACAATATTACATACTATGCCCAATCCCCGCTACTTATACTTTGAATCTACGGTTGTGATATTTCTGTGTTTGAAACTGATATGGTTGCGAACCCAGCATCAATTGATCTTTGTATTGCTCGGCTATACTACTTAGTTTGCTCATCGTCCTTCTCCTTCTTACCTAACTCCCGAATTCCCTGAAGAAACAAATCTACGCCTTCGCCTTTATAGTCATACTTCAACGTTTGTGCTAACAAGTAGCCCGCACCTTTCCCATTACGTAATGATTCGCTCAATTTTTGTTCCGACTGTTGAAAGAAGCCACTTCTCACAACGTCAATAATGTCAGCCTTGCTGGGGTTATTGGACATCGATGGCGGCAAGAGCTCGCCATACTTTTCTTTCAATTCTTGTGCAGAAAGCTTTTCCAAGTGTTTATCAATCAACGAGACATCCAAAAAGTCGGAAATTGATGAAATTGGTAAGTGGACTTCATCTCTAATGTGTTAATATACGACTACTGGACCATTCGACGATTAAAATCACAAACATTATGCTCTTTTATTAATGCAAACTGTAGAAACGTACTTACTCTTTACTTTCTGACTCAACCTTGACTTCTAATTCTTCTTTTTCTTCTTCCTCCTCTTCTTCGTCGTCATCCTTTATAGTTATCAATTCCTTGACCTGTTCTACTATACTTGTGTCCTTTGCTGTCAACACGTTAGGTTCGTCTATATCACCAACATCTTGCAACCAATACAAGTGCTTTGCTTGTGAAGATAAGAATGACAACGCAAACACTCTACCAGTATTGCAAGATTGGATGTGCTTGAAAGTGACGTCGCCAGGAATTAGGAGCAACTCGTCTTTCTCAACTGTTCCCCCTACCGTGGTATCAGCCTTGGGACTCCAATTGAATGAGAAGAAGTCAGGATCCTCACTACTTGGTTTGATCACTACTAATCCTTTGTGTGGCAATGGTGTACAACGTTTTGTTTCTTCGTCGTATTGCACCTTTCCGGCATTGAATTTTATCGTCTTAGTAGCCATTGTAATTTATGTGAGGTGTATACTATTAGAAGAATGTTGTCGATTGTGCCTTTTCATATTGCCACTGTCTTTATCCAATTTTTTGGTGCTGCTGCACGACTCTCCCAAGATCTTTTGAACTTTCTCTACATAATCCAAGACTCGTATACTGCTTACGCCGAATCATTTCATGGACTTCCCACCTCAAGACATCCAAGACTTGGTCAATGAGATTGCGTCGATCCTTAGATCTCGTAACGAAACTTTGGCCATTTCTGAAGCTGCATGTGGGGGCTTACTTCTGGCATACTTGATCTCGGTTCCGGGAGCCTCCAACTTCTATATTGGTGGTAAATTGGTTTATTCTACAAGACAAAGGCTTAAGTTGTCTGGCTGGACCGATGAAGAAATAAGTCATTATGTGGGACCTTCCGAACAAGTGGCGTTAAAACTAGCAAGAACGACAAAGTATGAATTGGGTTCCACATATGTATTATCGGAGACTGGATTTGCTGGACCATCCAAGGATTTGCACTTGTCCGGTAAAAATGATATCACAGATCATGAACTGGACCCAGACCATAGTGGTGCAATTGGAGGTGTTGGTACAGTTTATTTGGGCTTAACGGGACCAAACGGAGAGAGTTCTTCAACTAAAAGAACAGGGAGTATCAGCAGATCTGTAAATATGACGGAATTTGCTCATTTAGGACTACAATTCTTGTTGACAGAATTGAAAAAGTTGTAACTGGTTACTTGTAGTTGGTGGTATAACATAATGGTGGTACGTGGGACATGCGAAAAGTATCAGGCTAATTTCATCACTAAAATGATACACCGTCCAAATTTGAGCAAGTTTGAGTTCTCACGGAAGTGATGGCTACATGAAGTGATTTCTACATGAAGTAATGTACTTTCTTATATAGTTCTAGTTAGTGATTATTTTTAATTATTGCGGTACAGATGTATAAACATCGTCACCGCAGCAAAATTTATACCAATTGTTTACATCCAATAAATACATTAAATCATCCTAAGAAGTTCAATATAGTATAATTGATACGAGTAGTTGATCTGTCTACAACTGCAGACTAAATATATCGAATTATAATAATTTATACCCATTTCACTAGAGTCTACAACTTTTACATAATTTTGTGATAAAAAATGAGAATATGTATAGTATTGGAGAATAGTGATATTTACTGAAATTATATCTAAGTACTACCTGTAGTGACTATAGTAGTATGAACTAGAGAGAGCTTACATAGACGATATAGATGTGTAATTTAACAAACCTAGCAGACTTAAAGCACAGCAACCAACACACGTGACTATAATCACGAGAAGTACACGTCTTAATTGTAGAATTTACTCTATCCATAAAAAGTGCCTTCATATAGTGAAGGAGGAACAACCATAATAAGGATTACTCTCGCCAACATATTAACGTTTATATGACCGACTTAGATCGCATCTAGAGCATATTTGATAGATATAACTACAGGTCTTCAATCTTTAAGATCGTGCAAATACCAAAGACAATGTCGTGTTGATTTCAGAATGTCTCAAACACGTACCTAAATCTCATCTATTCTCTCGAGGAGAAAAGTGCCAAATATCAACAATGAAACCTGCAATAATTCCCCTTTCACATGAATTAACGTAGTTCTAAAGTAGAATATCTCGTAGCTAGTAAAATCAATAGTAACCAATAAAATCTGGTAAATATCCGGCCAAATCTATGTACTTACGTCAAGCGGAATCAAAAGAAGGCTATAGTTTAGGTATGAAATGTGCACATACACGACCTTTTGTGGATATTCGTCTGTTTTATTTACATTGAGATTGACTTCATAATTCGACAACACAGGAGAATCACATAACCAAACGATGACTGGTAAGTACTAAGAAAATAACCAAATCTAAAGGGTGATACTAACCAAACAAATAGCTGAAGTAGAAAGCGCCACGCTTAATAATCCTATCAAGGAAAGTGTTCAACAAGAGGTGAAAATCATCAAAAGAAAGTTGAACGGATATGTAGGATTTGCCAATTTACCAAAGCAATGGCATAGAAAATCTATCAGAAGAGGGTTCAACTTGAACATAATGGCCGTGGGAGAAAGCGGTTTAGGAAAAGCAACTTTAGTCAACACCCTTTTCAACAGAGAAATATTAACTAATGATGATGAAGAAGAAGAAGTTGAAGAAGAAACAGATAATGATAAAGAGGAAGTGGCAGTTAAGATCAAGTCCAACACTGCTGTGATCGAGGAGGACGGAGTCAAATTGAATTTGAATGTTATCACTGCCGCCGGATTTGGTGAGAGCATCAACAACGATAACTCTTGGAAACCAATTGTGGACGAAATTAATAGTAGATTTGATTCATATTTGGAAGCAGAAAGTAGAATAAATAGAGCTACTATCAAAGACGATAGAGTTCATGCTTTTCTTTACTTTATTGAACCAACTGGTCATTCTTTGACAGCTTTGGATATTACTATGATGAAACAAGTCCATGAAAAGGTCAATTTAATCCCAGTAATCGCCAAATCCGATACTTTGACTTCGGAAGAAATCGATGAATTCAAGCAAAGGATTTTGGACGATTTCAAATTCCAAGGAATTAAGACTTTTACTCCTCATGATTTCGAAAACGAAGACGAAGAAACCGTTTTAAACACCAAACAAATCTTAAGCAAGTTTCCATTTGCTGTTATTGGTTCAACCAAAGAAGTTGAAACTCCTGATGGAAGACTTGTCAGAGGTAGAAGATATCCGTGGGGTGTTATTGAAGTTGACAACGAACAACACAACGACTTCATAAAGTTGCGTCAATTATTGATCAGAAACTTTTTGGAAGAATTAAAAGAAAGCACTGCCAACAATTTATATGAAAACTACAGAACTGAAAAGTTGAACAAAATGGGAATTGTTCAAGATGAATCTGTTTTCAGAGAATTCGATCCTTTGGCCAAGAAAGAGGAGGAAAGAGCATTACACGAAGCCAAATTAGCCAAAATGGAAGCAGAAATGAAGGCAGTATTCCAACACAAAGTATCCGAAAAGGAAAAGAAGTTACAGAGATCCGAAGCAGATTTGTTTTCTAGACACAAAGAAATGAAGGACAAGTTGACCAAGCAAATCAAATTGTTGGAAGACAAGAAGGTCCAATTAGAAAAGCAAAAGATTTTACCTCAGGAACCTGCTGTTCCTGCGTCGGCTCCTCAAAAGAGTCGTAAGGGTTTCTTACGTTAGTGAGTATGAGTATTTTCTTCTGCTATGCTTTTGTTTTGTATGGTTTCAAAGCATTAGATTTATAGCTATTAAAGATCGAGTTTAAGGTTTCTTAAATATCAATCTGTGAGTAATACATGTTGTTTCATGAGCCACTGTGTAGAGAAGACATATTTTAGAGTGCTACCAGGACGCGTAGTTTTATGTTATATGTCTAAACCATTTTGGAGCACCTCTCTAGGATATTGAACTAAGAATGCTCTAACAAACGCAACTCTGAGCGCAGCGAAGAGTTAGCATAGCAAAAATATTGAAGAGTCTTGTTCTAGATACCAGTCCTCGCACGACATAAGAAAACCACCACGACATAAGTAGACCCATTACGACAAAAGTAGACCCATCACGACAAAAGTAGACACACCACGACATCATTAAACCACCCACGACATCACCATCTCTATAAATCTTCCATGGGAGTCTCTCAATATCATGCTCTATGACGTACAATTGCTGTGAGTGAATAGTTTATACACAGTATAATAAATTTGGCATCTGAAATTTTAAAAGTATCGTCTCTCCCCTGAGTCCAAATTATTAACCACACTCTTCTTAGTCACGAATTTCCCATCCAGTGATTTAGTAGTGCTATATTTTATTGTTCTAATTACACGTTATTTAACAGTCACGCTACTATAACTCAATTGTCACGCTACTCTAATGTCAGAAAAAGTTGCCACCACCACCCCAGCCCAAGGGAAACCCAAGCCTGATTTATCAACCACTGTAAGAACTTTACAGTTTGCCTGGTTTGTTGGCCATGTTATCACTTTAATCAGTGTATTCTTTTACGGCTTAACATACCTCAAAGTTGGTGCTGGATGTTATAAGTTCTGGTACCAATTGGCGTTGTTAGGGATAATCGAGAGTTTTGGAATCTTGATTTTCCAATTCGTTCAAAAGAGCGGTTTAAACATCAGCTTGTTATTGAATGATGACAACACGCAATATTTCGTGTTGGCCAGTTTCTTGCTACTTTTGAGACCTTACGTTTTGGTCATTTTGTTGCCATTTGCTTTGTTTTCATTATTCCACGTCTTGGCCTACACCAATGGATACTTGTTGCCAATCTTCTCATTGGAAGACCACGCAGTTGCAAAGATGATTAACAATTTCGTCTCTACCAACAACACCAAATCGATTCAATTGGCTTCGATTTTCGAAATCTACACTTACGCTTGGCTAGTTGTTAGAGTCTTGGCCTTTAGAAAGAGATCATTGACTCCATTTTTGTTGTACTCCATTTTTATCAAGGTCAGATTCGAAAGATCGGTCTTTACCAGAAATTACGTAAAGTCAATTGAAGTTCATGTCGACTCTTTGGTTAATCAATATGCTGCTCAAGTTCCTGCTATCAAGAACTCTTGGGTTCAAGTCAAGAATGTGTTGAGAAATCTCGGTGGTATTTATATTGTCAACGATTACACCAAGGAAAAGGCAACTTAAGTTAGCCTGTGAAGTAATTGACCAAGAATATGAGCGAGTGACCAAGTAATGATAATCAGTTATGCTTATTGAATTAAATTTATCATCTGAGGGAGTGCAACCAAGTATGATGACCAGTTATTCCTATTGAATAGTGATAAGCAGTTATTATTATTGAATGAAACTTATTCTCTTGATACTCGTTTTCATGGTCTTTTTCACGTCTCTATTGGAATTATTCACATTAGCCTGAGAATAGTCATCCCAAACACTATTTATGTATTATTCATATTCAAGAAACTCTTCTTATAAGTTGGGTCGTCATTTATGTATTATTTTGGTAGTCATTTTACTATGTTTGAATATCTACGTCTATATATAGTCCTAGACTAATATATTCCAAATCTCACTATAAAATTATACAAGAATGAATAAATTTTGATATATCTAAAACATCAAATTCCAGAGTAGATGCAAAAATTGAACAATTGATTCAGTTGCTGTAGAGTTATGATTCTACAGTTTGAATCTACAGCTATGAATCTACAGTTTGTACTACACTTATGTCATGTTTAGGTAAGCATCAAAAGCTACCATATACACACTCCCATGTATTCTATTATGTCATATGGTTAGTCAACGTGCCTGCATAAATATTATAAGGTCCTATAGATCATCAAAAGCTGTAATATCGCCTGAAGAATCAAGAGTAAGTTACAGAGAGAAATCTTCAAGAAATCTTCAAGAAATCTTCAAGAAATCATCAAATCTTAATGAATCATCCGCAATCGTCGCTCAACACTGGGAGACGTACAAAATATCACTCAGTACTAGTGAAGAAAAGCTACACCAAATCGGTCCAAAAACTTGCAACTAGTACTGCTTAGCCCTGAGTTGATAGGTACTACATATTATATCTCTATTATCACTAGGCCCGCTAGACCCTCTAGGTCCATAACTGTAGTTATCGGCGTATTTCATTTAGCCCAAACCGGAAATCTCAATTCTGCCTTACGTCAGAATTGTCGATTCGAAAATCTTCCAAAAGCTTCCATCGTCGAATTTGCACCTTCGAAATTTTTCACCACCAAGAACATTGTCGAAACCTGTAGAATAACCGTGTCGATTTATAAATGGAGATTTCCCATGAAATTCTACAACTTCTTTTTTTTTTCTCTATACTTTCTTTAGAAATATACTAGAATTATAGAATGTCTAAAGCTGTCGGTATTGATTTAGGTACTACCTACTCCTGTGTTGCTCACTTCGCAAATGACAGAGTTGAAATTATTGCAAATGATCAAGGTAACAGAACTACCCCATCCTTCGTTGCTTTCACCGACTCTGAACGTTTGATTGGTGATGCCGCTAAGAACCAAGCTGCCATGAACCCATCTAACACCGTTTTCGATGCTAAGCGTTTGATTGGTAGAAAGACCAACGATGCTGAAGTCCAAGGTGACATGAAGCACTTCCCATTCAAGATTGTTGACAAGGCCGGTAAGCCAAACATTCAAGTTGAATACAAGGGTGAAACCAAGGTCTTCACTCCTGAAGAAATCTCCTCCATGGTCTTGGGTAAGATGAAGGAAACCGCCGAAGGTTACTTAGGCTGTGCTGTTAACGATGCCGTTGTCACCGTTCCAGCTTACTTCAACGATTCCCAAAGACAAGCTACCAAGGATGCTGGTTTGATTGCTGGTTTAAACGTTATGAGAATTATTAACGAACCAACCGCCGCTGCCATTGCTTACGGTTTGGACAAGAAGGACGAAGAAGAAAAGAATGTTTTGATTTTCGACTTGGGTGGTGGTACTTTCGATGTCTCTTTATTATCTATTGAAGACGGTATTTTCGAAGTCAAGGCCACTGCTGGTGACACTCACTTGGGTGGTGAAGATTTTGACCACAGATTGGTCACTCACTTCGTCAACGAATTCAAGAGAAAGCACAAGAAGGATTTATCCACTAACCAAAGAGCTTTGAGAAGATTGAGAACTGCTTGTGAACGTGCTAAGAGAACCTTATCTTCTTCCGCTCAAACCTCCATTGAAATCGATTCCTTATACGAAGGTATTGACTTCTACACCTCCATCACCAGAGCCAGATTCGAAGAATTATGTCAAGATTTATTCAGATCTACTTTAGACCCTGTCGAAAAGGTCTTGAGAGATGCCAAGACCGACAAGTCTGCTGTAAACGAAATCGTCTTAGTTGGTGGTTCTACCAGAATTCCAAAGGTCCAAAAGTTGGTCTCCGACTTCTTCAACGGTAAGGAACCAAACAGATCTATTAACCCAGATGAAGCCGTTGCTTACGGTGCCGCTGTCCAAGCCGCTATCTTATCTGGTGACACTTCATCCAAGACTCAAGACTTATTGTTATTGGATGTTGCTCCATTATCCCTCGGTATTGAAACCGCCGGTGGTATGATGACCAAGTTGATTCCAAGAAACTCTACCATCCCAACCAAGAAGTCCGAGACTTTCTCCACTTACGCCGACAACCAACCAGGTGTCTTGATTCAAGTCTTTGAAGGTGAAAGAGCCAAGACTAAGGACAACAACTTGTTAGGTAAGTTCGAATTATCCGGTATTCCACCTGCCCCAAGAGGTGTTCCTCAAATCGAAGTCACCTTCGATGTCGATGCCAATGGTATCTTAAACGTCTCTGCCTTAGAAAAGGGTACCGGTAAGACTCAAAAGATTACCATCACCAACGACAAGGGTAGATTATCCAAGGAAGATGTCGAAAAGATGGTCAGTGAAGCTGAAAAATTCAAGGAAGAAGATGAAAAGGAAGCTACCAGAGTCCAATCCAAGAACGCTTTGGAATCTTACGCTTACTCCTTGAAGTCCTCTTTGAACGACGAAGAATTCAAGTCTAAGTTGGAAGCCACTGAAGTCGAAGAAGTCACCAAGGCTGCTGACGAAACCATTGAATGGTTAGATGCCAACCAAACCGCCACCTCTGAAGAATTCGCTGACAAGCAAAAGGAATTAGAAGGTAAGGCCAACCCAATCATGGCCAAGGCCTACCAAGCCGGTGCTGCTCCAGGTGGTGCTCCTGGTGCCGCCCCAGGTGGATTCCCAGGTGCTGCTGGTGGTGCCCCAGAACCATCCAACGACGGTCCTACTGTTGAAGAAGTCGATTAAACGCTTCTCCACATTTGCCCCACCCCCACGCATAGAACACAGAAATTGGAGATTGGATCCCAATATGTTTAATGATTGTTAATATATATTTTTTTAGTATTTGGGTATCCAAGGTTATTTAATTACAGATCTTTAAAAATCTTATGTAAACTAGTGACTAGTTGTAGAATGCACCGCATTCCAATAAGAAGATTTGAGTAAACTCCGGTAAATCGATATATGACAAACCTCAGATTGAGGTGATACTTGTAACAGTATAGCAGAGAGACAGTCAAAGTATAGAGAGTCCTCCGACATATTTTAGCGTCTTTGTCTATAGCAGTGTTCTACAGTGTCTATATCTCGTCAGTGTATATCTTGTAGTCTGGCTATTCACGCATTCTATTACCCAATCAAGACGGAGCGCAATAATGCGACATACCCGCGTCTAGCGCGACACTCAACATTTATGGCGTCAGTAGGTGCCAACATTTTCACTAAGAGTCAACTACTACGTAAATACTAATTCCTTTTGCCCGTGTGTCACCTGGGCACTATTTCAAGCTATTAACCAGGGCGATAAGAGCTATCCATCTACGCAGAAAAAATGTCAGTTAAAACGATGGACTATTTAACCAACGATGCCTCGTAGACAATTGCAAATCATAGAGTCCGAGACCAATTCTCCGAAAGTTCTACTTTCTCCAACTACACCCCACTATAGAGGGGGGGTGGAAAACAGTAGTGTCTTTGTAAGTTCCAAACCCACTTCGTTCAACACCCAACAACGTAGAATATTCGAAGCCTGCATATAACCACACTAACCCAAAAAGTTTTTCCTCACTATGCGATCGTTCCTCCAGGCAATTTCGTTTTACAATCATTACTCTTTTTAAGAATTGTTAGAGGGATAACTTATATTTTAGTTGATAGAAGTCAAAAAAGAGTCAATCTAACCATTATCCACGTAATTTACGTTTATCAGTACTCAATTGTATGTATGGGCTTATTTCTCGGAAGCATTTCCGTCGGAGATAGCTGCTATCGTCGTTCTGACTGAAAAATTACGCTGTTCCTTCCAGGCGAACTCACGGAATCTAATGCGAGGCTAACCCCGGAAATACTATAGAACAAGTTATATTAGGATAAGGCCAAGCGGAAGTGCCCTGACGGACGTGGATTGCGGATATGCCCCGGATGAGTAATTTCTGGATCTTTATAGGCCCTAAATCCCATAAAAACTTGATACCCCAGATATTTATAACTTGCACAGTCCCAGTAATCTACAATTGCATTCATTTTACTAACTTCTAGTTGCTAACTTTATTATTAGATTATGACTTCTACCCCAACCCACAGCGTTGTGCACGAAGCCAACAATACTAAATCTTATCCTACTCCTAAGGAATTCTTTGAAAGACAACCTAGACCAGGATTCTTGAAAGACATTGAAGAATATCATCAAAAATACGAACAGTCTATTAACGACCCAGAGGGTTTCTTTGGTCCTCTCGCAAAGGAATTTTTACACTGGGACCGTGATTTCTCCAAGGTTAAGACCGGTTCTTTGGACCATGGTGATGCCGCTTGGTTCGTAGGTGGTGAATTGAATGCTTCTTACAACTGTGTTGATAGACATGCTTTCGCCAACCCAGACAAGCCTGCCATTATTTACGAAGCCGATGAAGAAAAGGACTCCAAGATCTTAACTTTCGGTGAATTGTTACGTGAAGTCTCGAAAGTTGCCGGTGTTTTGCAAAGTTGGGGTGTCAAGAAGGGTGACACCGTAGCTATCTACTTGCCAATGACTTCTCAAGCCATTATTGCCATGTTGGCTGTAGCTAGATTGGGTGCTATCCACTCGGTCATTTTCGCTGGTTTCTCTGCCGGATCTATTAGAGACCGTGTCAATGATGCGTCTTGTAAGGCTTTAATCACCTGTGACGAAGGTCGTCGTGGTGGTAAGACTGTCAACATTAAGAAATTGTGTGACGAAGCTCTTCTCAACTGTCCAACTGTTGAAAAGGTTTTGGTATACAAGAGAACTGGTAACGAAGCCATCACTTTGAAAGAGGGCCGTGATTTCTATTGGGATGTTGAAACCGAAAAGTTCCCAGGTTACTTGGCTCCAGTTCCTGTCAACTCTGAAGACCCATTATTCTTGTTGTATACTTCTGGTTCCACCGGTACTCCAAAGGGTGTCGTTCACTCCACTGCAGGTTACTTATTAGGTGCCGCTATCACCACCAAATACATCTTTGACGTCCACCCTGAAGATGTCTTATTCACCGCTGGTGATGTTGGTTGGATCACTGGTCACACCTATGCTTTGTACGGGCCTTTGTCTTTAGGTATCCCAACCATCGTCTTTGAAGGTACCCCAGCTTACCCTGATTACGGTAGATTATGGCAAATTGTCGAAAAGCACAAGGCCACTCACTTCTATGTCGCTCCAACTGCCTTGAGATTGTTAAGAAAGGCTGGTGAAGCTGAAATTGAAAAGTACGACTTGTCGTCTTTGAGAACCTTGGGTTCTGTCGGTGAACCAATCTCTCCAGATATTTGGGATTGGTACAACGAAAAGGTTGGTAAGGGTCAATGTCATATTTCTGATACTTACTGGCAAACCGAGTCCGGTTCTCACTTCATTGCTCCAATTGCCGGTATCACTCCTAACAAACCAGGTTCAGCCTCTTTACCATTCTTTGGTATCCTGGCCTGCCTTATAGATCCTGTAAGTGGGGTTGAAATTAAGGGTAACGATGTAGAAGGTGTTCTTGCTATCAAGGATACCTGGCCATCTATGGCCAGATCCGTCTGGAACAACCACACCAAATACATGGACACATACTTGAAGCCATACCCTGGATATTACTTCACAGGTGACGGTGCCGCTAGAGATCACGACGGTTACTACTGGATCAGAGGTAGAGTTGATGACGTCGTCAATGTTTCTGGACACAGATTGTCTACTGCTGAAATCGAAGCTGCTTTGATTGAACACCACGGTGTCTCTGAAGCTGCCGTCGTCGGTATTAACGATGATTTAACTGGTCAAGCCGTTGTTGCTTACGTCGCCTTGAAGGATGACGCTGCTGAACAAATCAACGGTAATGAAACCAGTGAAGAAGCTTTCAACTTGAGAAGAGAATTAGTTTTGCAAGTCAGAAAGGAAATCGGTCCATTTGCTGCTCCAAAGAGTGTCATCATTGTTGCTGATTTGCCAAAGACCAGATCTGGCAAGATCATGAGAAGAATCTTGAGAAAGATTTCTGCCTATGAATCTGACCAATTGGGTGACATCACCACCTTGGCAAACCCTCAATCTGTTGCTGGTATTATTGAATCATTCGGTAACCAATTCGGTAAGAAATAATAGCCGTGTATATTCATGATATTGTAACGAACTATATTAGTACTAGAAATAGTGAATCATAATAATAACCAAAAAATAGTCAGAATGATCGTAGTCAGAATAATCAAGGTCAGAATAATTAAGGTAGCTAAGGATTAGTTCTACCATCTTAAGAGTAGCAACTGCAAATAAGCTAACTGATAGGACTCATTATATGCAGTACACGAACATCGATAGTTTCAGCGACAGGAATAGTGGCCAAAATTGCCTCTAGTAACCAAATTAGCATCTACACTTGCCTGATTTATCCCCATTATATCATATACTAGTTTTCCGTAATTTTAAATAGTGATTTCCCAACATATTCAACAAGGATTGTAGATTACATAATCTTAGGAGCTTCGTATACTTAACGCACCAAAGAATCTAAAATGAGATTTAGTGATTCGAAAGTAATAATAGTGGAGATTAGAGAAATTTCGTGAGATTTAATGGAATATTTGTGAATTGTGTGTTTAATGACTTCTAGAAGACAGCTCTTGTTAAATACTTCGCTGCGCTCAGTATTAACGCAGTATTGACGCTCAGTATAACAGATTACGTAACATTATCCATCTCTGACTTAACTTTTCGCAGCTACTTTTTTGTAGACGAAAAATTCACCACCACAATCAACTAAGAATGTCCATTCCAATATGGAGACTTACAAAGATATTCGTATTGATAAAACTATTGCAACTTGTTATAGTATACATTACCACCATTAGATTCGATACTTCGTCAGAAATCATAATAAACGCGCAACTGGCGTCACATCAGGCATTAGTGGAACAATGGCCCAAGTTTCCCATTACAACATTGATCACACGGATCCTCAATAAGTTCATAACGTGGGATATAGTGTATTTCTCCGACCTCTATGTCAACGATATAAAGTTCGAACATCAATTTGTGTTTTGTCCAAATTGGTGGAGACTCATCAAGTCAATTGGTCCGGACAATTTCTATTCAAGATTGATTGTGAGCGTCATCGTTTCCAATACGTGTCATTATTTGTCAGTGCTTGTTCTATACATGCTTACTAGAGACTATCTTAGTAGGTTTCAACGGCGTGAAGTTCTAGACAGACACAGTGAATTGGCGAGTATCCTCATGATAATCGCACCGGCAGGGATATTCCTAACTAGTGGATATAGCGAGGTATTCAGCAATTTGTTGAGTTTCACTGCTATCTACCTTCACAACAAATCTTTTAACCACCAGGATTTCTCCCAGGCCAATAACAAGTCAATCAGGTATGTTTCCATGTATGTGATCCTGGGAATCTTGACAGCATATAATTTTACAATCAGGGCCAACCTGGTCTTGCTCGGAGTATTGTATTTGTATGATTTATATGAATTTGTTCTAGTGAATCACAATTGGACCCAAGGAACGTGGGCCATCATTACCGGCTCACAAATCTTTTTAAGTATCGTCAATCAGAACTGGATTTCATATAGAACCTTCTGTCCCCAGCGTGGCGAATGGTGTGAAAACCGTATACCTTCGTTATTCCAGTACGCTCAAGACCATTATTGGAATGTGGGGTTTATGAAGTATTGGACGCCAAATAACATCCCAAACTTCATTTTAGCTTCTCCATTGTTGGTTATTCATGGGTTAGCAATACGTCATTACATAAAAGAACTTCCAAAGATTAAGAAAATCATGCCCTTGGTTCTAATAAATTGTCTTTTGATGGTTGGAGCAATTTTTTTCTGGAATGTCCAGATTTTCAATCGGATTTCAAGCTTCTTACCTTTAAGTTATTGGTATGTGGCCCAATTGATACTCGAGGACGATTGGAGAGGAAGGGCCATGGCATATTTCATGATTATATATGGATTGTTACAAACAAGTTTGTTTGCAGCATTCTTACCGCCAGCATAAAAGGGTTCTAATAGTACGCAACGGAGTGGGAGTGAAATTGCAATCTAGAGAAAGGTTAACAGCTCCTTTCTTGAATTACTCAAGATATTCTTCTTTGAACCCTTCTTTGAACTCTTAATTCACAGCATATTAATTGTTACCTGTGCGCACTAGCTCATTGTCTACACTACAGGGACCAATTTAGGCAACTTAAAACCGGATGCTCACTTGTCTTCAGATTATTAAGATATAATGACAATTAAAGAAGCATTTTTATGTTACTAGCATCTTCATATAATCGCAGCAGGTAATCCACTAATTCTCCAGACAAGATATGACATTTTTTACTGCTCTAGACAAGTAATTTCTAGACCACCACTGCTAATGAAACTCGACATTACTAACAAAGCCACTAACAAGGTTTAACTACCACTAAACTTTAGCTGATATTAATAATTATAAATTTCGGCTACTATCACTCTACAACAGATCTCACATATAAACAATCTAAAAGCGGTAACTTTATACCATAATAATACCAGGATAGACCATTCCTTTCAAGATCATCAGGCCATAATTCAGACTTCCAACCACCTGGTTTTTACAAGTCATTTTCGTCTATTCGAAACGTCAAAGAACCTGTATATAAGCGGCTGCAAATTTTTACCCTTTTAGGAGTTAACATACGAGATAAAGATAGCAAAATTATATATAAGGAGTCACGATCCTGATATATATTAAATCAAAACCGTATAGCAACTACGATGAATAAGCTGACAAATGAAGCTGGGTTGTTGGTGTCGATATATCAAGAACTGTTTCTGCAGTTTGCCAAAGTATCAGGGGGCACCATTGAATCATTCAACACCCTCTTATGTATAGGGATAATACTTGTGAGCCTTTACATAACCAAAGGCTCACCAACCAAGAAAAAGGTCCAGCGTAAAGCTCCAAACAATAAGGATCGTGAATATGGTCACTGGATGGCCGATCATACCTTTACCACACCAACTCCACCTCCATTCAAGAACTGGAGCCATGAACTCACTAAACCATTACCATACCGCGCATTCAAACACAACTACCATATAACCATGGGAATCAGAAATATGGACTGGGCCAGTTGGTTCGAGTTGGACAATGAATGGATGAAATACCACGAAGAAAAAGTTAGACGGATAAAGACCAGGGGGACTGAGCTATACGAAACATCCCCAAAGGCCACAGAAGCTGCTTGGGAGTTATTGGATGAAATGACTTCGTACCTACCAAACAGATACCCTAGCATGTTCAAACGTGAAGGTACTACGATTGAGAATTTGGTCACTAAGGAGATATTTGAGTTGGACCGCTCTAAATCCACCGAGGATCCCATTTTAATGTGTGCCAAAATGGTTCAAGATGATTTAGCAATCATCATTGAACACGAGGACGGAAACTACTCCTTAGAGTCCGGAGCCATCATCCTCGCTGGATTCTGGAGATTCCGCGATAAGTTCCAAATGAAGTTGAATGAAATTCATACGTCAGGGGACGTTCCAAAATTTAACGAGAAATTGAAGCCTGGAATGACACGATTCTTCCAAAGATTAACGCTCGACAAGCCGGTGGTGAGAAATAATTATTTTATCCAGACCGACGACAACCTCGGTTGGTCGAGCTCGATTGGTGATGAAGATGTCAAGGAAGTCGGTTGGAACACCGCACAGGAAGCTACCAATGTGGATCAGTTATATTTCAGAAGTGAACGTCAAAGTTTGAGAAGACTTCCAAAATCTGGAGCTGTGGTGTTCACTATCAGAACCTATTTTGTTCCTATGGTAAAGTTGTGTAAGGAGCCATATATTCCAAGAAGATTATTAGATGGGATAAATAGTTGGACTGAGGATGTCAAGGAATACAAGGGTTATGCCAAGTATAAGGATGCTTTATTACCTTACTTAGAGAAGAGAGCTCTTGAGCAGGAACAAGGAGGTTTGGCACCAGCGGATGAACCAAATGTGTATCCATTTTGATTAAAAACCACCGGAATAGTTACTCTAATATTTATAGAAAGGTTTCAAAATATCTTTCATAATAAGAAATTGCGTATTATTTACAAGTGTTAAGAGTAGTTGCAAAATTTATAGAATGAGATTTAAAGTCTTTCGGAGTTGAGAATTTTTGAGTTCGAACTCCGAGATTTTCATTCTTTAGAACTTGTAGTTCTATATCTCTATCTTTGCACACGTTATCAGCGAACCCAATGAAGTTACTTAGCGTATAGAAGCATTAAAAACTCCTAAATAATCCACTAGCCTTGCTAAATCTCACTAATCTCACTAATCTCACTAATCTCACTAAATTTAACTCTGTATTGAATAATGTGGGTAATTACTTACTAAAATTATAGGTAATTTATAAATGATGCAGTGGGGACTATACCAGGCTACTATCGATGTTAATTTAGTCATTAGAGGCAATTTTGGTCAATATTCCACTAGCTGAATCAACCCGTGTTAGTATACTGCATATAATTTACGTGAAGAGTCCGATTATTTGCAGCTTTTTAATAGCGACATAAAGTATAATACTGGTACTCAGTGCTTTATTGAATAGTCCGTATTGATATTCTTCGTTATTCTTCTCTTTAGATGATTAACAAAAGATAACACATAAAACTGGCCTCTTCTGTAAGCCATAGTTAGAGGAAACAGTAAATGGTAAACACACGACACAATATAGAGTACTCATATAAAGAAAACAAACAACATATTATACTCCAGATCACCACTTAGAAGTCCTTCAAGATTACTGGATTAATATCTCTACCAGGAGCTACAGGATTTTAAATTTATATTTCCGTTTATTACTAATATACACACCCAGAACAACGATCTCTAAGATCTTTCACCTCTTAATCTTCTAGCCAATTGAATGTCCTTCTTTTGGATAGTAACTCTCTTGGCGTGGATAGCACACAAGTTAGTGTCTTCGAATAAAGAGACCAAGTAAGCTTCGACGGATTCTTGTAAGGCACCGATGGCAGAGGATTGAAATCTCAAGTCAGTCTTGAAATCTTGGGCGATTTCACGAACCAATCTTTGGAAAGGTAACTTTCTGATCAAAAGTTCAGTGGACTTTTGGAATCTTCTAATTTCTCTCAAAGCGACGGTACCAGGCTTATATCTGTGAGGCTTCTTGACACCACCAGTAGATGGGGCAGACTTTCTAGCGGCCTTGGAGGCCAATTGTTTTCTTGGTGCTTTACCACCAGTGGATTTTCTAGCTGTTTGTTTGGTTCTAGCCATTTTGTATAATGATAAGAAATTCGATTTAAAGGATACGATGTGGATGGTATATATAGGGAGATGACATCGAAAAATGTATACAGGTCACCTTTTAAGGTATCTGCAGGAGGCGATTAAGGAGGATTGTTTTGATACTTGTATTGATTCTAGAAGTCCCGGTTTGAAATATACACCGCGAGGGGTAAGCGTAGGCACTAACAAACGGGGAAAAACGCGATTCTCAAAATTACCCAAACAATGCGAATATTGTAGCACTAACGATTTCACGCTTTTTGGCTGGCGCGAATGTCCTCTATACTGTGGAGTACCGAAATCTCGCCTTTGTTGCGCTTTTGTCAGTGACGAAAGTTGCCTCGCAAGTCGCGGAGAGAATCCTGGCCCTCCTGAATGGAATTTTTATTAGTGTCAGGTAGCTCTGAAAAAATGATCACAATATATAGCCCCCCAATTTCCCACCAAATATCCACTTCTTTTTTATCTATTAATTAATTAATAACTACTACTATATAAAATGTCTGGTAGAGGAAAAGGAGGAAAAGGTTTAGGAAAGGGTGGTGCTAAGAGACACAGAAAGATCTTGAGAGATAACATCCAAGGTATTACAAAGCCAGCTATCAGAAGATTAGCAAGAAGAGGTGGT